>TARA_R110002020_G_scaffold83397_1_pt1 | contig 491791 bp, 507 predicted proteins | sample TARA_R110002020 | Tara Oceans TARA_R110002020 (sample SAMEA4396489) | marine metagenome | biome: Westerlies Biome; feature: [MES] marine water layer (ENVO:01000295) within the mesopelagic zone...; material: water (ENVO:00002006), including particulate matter (ENVO:01000060)... | reverse complement strand
CTGCCCAGCGCCGCCACAACCTTGTCCAGGATGCCCGCCGCCTTGATGCCCGGATCCGTCACGATGAAAGCCCGCGTGATGCCGAGCTTCTTCGCGGTCACTTCGAGCTGCTTCAGCGCGCCGGAATCAAAAATGCAGGGCGTAAGGAAATTGATGACGGGCATGAAAACTATCCTGTGAGAGCCGGGATCGGCATGTGTGACCCCATGTTCCGCGCTCGCGGCGACAAGTTCAAGCCTGCCGCAGGGTGAAATAGTCCGCCATCACGCCGCACCCCACATGACAAGATGGCGCAATCCACCAATTTCCCATCCCCCGCCTGCGTCAGCAATCGGGACTTCTACCTATCCGGGCGCTCATGTCGCGCGACCCACAACCGCGCGTCAAAACGGACAATTACCAAAGTAAAAACAAAGGCCTAACTCCCGCTCATCGCAGTCACTTTTCGGGGTATAGACCAATGAAAAATCTCCTTCTCGCCGCACTCATGGCTGGCGCCGCATGGGCCGGCACAAGCCCTGCCGCTCAGGCCCAGGACAATCCGTGGATGCTGCGCGCCCGCGTGCTCGGCGTCCTTCCGGACGAAAGCGGCACGCTCAAGGTCGGCGGCGCCACACTGCCCGGCGACGTCGATATCGGCGACCAGTACGTGCCGGAATTCGACATCACTTACTTCTTCAACAAGCATATCGCCGCTGAGCTGATCCTCGCCGTCACGCCACATGATGTGAAGGCCGTGAATGTCACCGTTCCCGGCGCGCTCACTGATGCCACGATCGATCTCGGCGACGTCTGGCTCCTGCCACCCACGCTGACCGCCCAGTACCATTTCACCGAAATGGGCCGCTTCAAGCCCTATGTCGGCGCCGGCGTGAACGCGACCTTCTTCTTCAACGAGGATAAAGGCAAAGTGGCCGACGGCATCAGCTATGATCCCAGCTTCGGCCCCGCCCTGCAGGCCGGGTTCGACTATGATCTCGACGGCAAGCCAGGCGGCTGGGCCTTCAATGCGGACATCAAGAAGATCTGGATCAATACGGACGTCACTGTCAATTTCACCACAGCGCTGGGCGCCAAGGTGAAGGCCGATGTCGATATCAATCCGCTCGTGATCGGCGTCGGGCTTGGCTACAAGTTCTAGCGCAAGACGGACTGCTGCTCCTCCCGGAAGAAGCAGACGTCATACTCAACCGCGCCCTGCAGGGCGCGGTTTTTTTGTGCATTGAAATCATTGCACATGTCCCCTCCCGATGTAGAGATTGCGGGCATGAGCATACTTTCCGTGAATGACCTTGTGGTCGATTTCGACACGCCCGACGGCCTTGTGCATGCGGTGCGCGGTATCAGCTTTGATGTTGCCGAGGGCGAATGCCTCGGGATTGTCGGCGAAAGCGGGTCCGGCAAGAGCCAGACAGCGCTTGCAGCACTCGGCCTTCTGGCCGGAAACGGCACCGCGACCGGCCATATCGATTTCAATGGCACCAATATGCTGGACGCCCCCATCGACGCCCTGCGCAAGATTCGCGGCGCACAGATGTCCATGATCTTCCAGGATCCGCTGACCAGCCTGACGCCCCACATGACCGTTGGCGCACAGATGCGCGAAGTCCTGGCGCTCCATAAGGGACTGAAGGGCGAGGAAGCCGACAAGCGCTGCATCGAGTGGCTGGAGAATGTGCGCATTCCGGAAGCTGCCCGCCGCATGGACCAGTTCCCGCACGAGCTATCTGGCGGCATGCGTCAGCGCGTCATGATCGCCATCGCCATGCTCTGCGGCCCGCGTCTGCTGCTGGCCGACGAACCGACAACGGCCCTTGATGTGACCGTTCAGGCCCAGGTCCTCGACCTGATGAATGACCTCAAGCGCGATACCGGCACCGGCATTGCCCTGATTACGCATGACATGGGCGTCGTGGCCCGCATGTGCGATCGCGTCATCGTCATGCGCCATGGCGAAATCGTGGAACGCGGCACGGTCGACGATATTTTCTACAATCCCCAGCACGCCTATACGAAGATGCTGCTCGAAGCGGTGCCCCGGATCGACCAGCCGGATCGGCGCGGCCGCCCGACGCTCGGACCGGCGCCGGACGCATCAATCAAACCCGTTCTCGAAGTCGAAGACATGAAGATCCACTTCCCCATCCGGGTGAAGGGCGGGCTTTTCGGCAAGACGAAGCCGCTCAAGGCGGTCAACGGCGTTTCATTTGACCTGCGCCCCGGCGAAACACTGGGCGTGGTGGGTGAATCCGGCTGCGGCAAGTCCACGCTCGCGCGCGGTGTCCTGCGGCTGATCCCGCCAACCGACGGCACCATCGCCTGGCTTGGCAAGGACATCACCAAGGCCGGCAAATCCGAAATGGACGCCCTGCGCGACGATCTCCAGATCGTCTTCCAGGACCCGCTCGCCAGCCTTGACCCGCGCATGACCATCGGCGCCTCGATTGCCGAACCCCTGCAGGTGCATGAGTCCCGCTTGAGCCGCGCAGAGCGCGACGAGCGCGTCCAGGCCATCATGCCCCGCGTCGGCCTCGACCCTGCCCTGATCAACCGTTACCCGCATGAATTGTCAGGCGGCCAGAACCAGCGCGTCGGCATTGCCCGGGCAATGATCCTGAAACCGAAACTGGTTATCTGCGACGAGGCCGTCTCGGCGCTCGATGTGTCCGTGCAGGCACAGGTCGTCGACCTGCTGATTGAACTGCAGAAGGAATTCGGCCTCGCGATGATCTTCATCAGCCATGACCTTTCGGTCGTGCGCGAGATCAGCCACCGCGTCATGGTGCTCTATCTCGGGCGCATCGTCGAACTGGCCGGCCGGACCGCCATCTATGAGGATGCCCGCCATCCGTACACGAAGGCCCTTATTGCTGCCGTACCGGCTGCCGACCCCAGGCTTGAGCGGACCCGCGAACGCATCAAGCTGACCGGAGACCTGCCGAGCCCGCTGGATAGCCGCGCCCCGCTCCGCTTCCTGAAATCGAAGCGCGTGGACGATCCCGATGCCGAACAATACCAGCCGCAGCTGGTCGAGATCGCGCCAGGACATATGGTTGCCGAGCATGACGCCGTCCTGGGCAGCGAAGGCCTTCATATCAGCTGATATTTTGGCATACCGCGCGATAAAATCGTAACATGCGTTATTCCAGATTTTCACAAAATGGTTAGAGTGCGGACCGCTCGCCCTGTCCGGGGCTTCAACAGGCCAGTCTATGTACAAGATCAGACCCAAACCACCCACTGAGACCAACCGTATTGACCGGCCCGTGTCAGGCTCGTTCGATTTCCAGCAAGCTTTCGAGCTTTCACCGAGCCCGCTGATGATTCTGAACAGGGATCTCGACTACGTTTACGCGAACGCCGCCTATCTGATGACCACAGGCTGTACCCTTTCGGAGATTCAGGGGCGGAACGTTTTTGAGGCCTTTCCCGAAACGGAAGCCCGCACGGCCCTCTTCAGGGCGGCATTCGAACAGGCCTTTGCTGGCACCGAAAATGTCTTGATGACCGAGCCCTACGCCATCCCGGTTGATGGCGGCGGCATGCACGAGATTGTCTGGATCTGTACGCAAATACCCCTGCGCAATGCTGCCGGAGAGGTCGAATACATGATGCAGAACGCGGTCGACATCACCGAGAAATATCATAGCGAGCAGGAAAACCGTGTCCTGATGCGTGAACTGGACCACCGGGTGAAGAACTCGCTCGCCACAATGCAGGCTGTTACCCGCATGTCCCTCGTCGACTCCAAGTCGATGCAGGAGGCACGTGACGACCTACTGGCCCGCATGCATGCCATGTCCGAAGTCCAGAACCTCTTGGTTGAGCGCAATTGGGCCGGCTCAAACATCGAAGCTGTACTTTCAAATGCCCTGATACCTTTTGGCTATGAACCAGAAGGGGCCTCCCGCATCACGCTCGACGGACCGCATGTCCGCGTCACCGCCAAACAGGCGCAGGCCCTTTCCATGGCGCTGCACGAGCTGGCCACCAATGCCGCCAAGTATGGCGCGCTCTCCAATGATGAAGGAACCGTCCATGTCGGCTGGACGTTCAACAACACGAACGGCTCACATTTCGATCTGACCTGGCGGGAATCCGGCGGTCCGACCGTGGTGAAGCCAACCCGCAGGGGTTTCGGGACGACGATGTTGACCCGGATCCTCGCACAGGAAATTAACGGCGACCTATCACTGGATTACAAGCCCGACGGCCTTGTTTGTAAAATGGAAGGGTGGCTTGAGAACGGAAAGTGACAATGACCGCCACGCGAATATTCATTGTCGAGGACGAAGCCATACTTCTGTGCGATCTCGAAGATATCGTTACGCAACTGGGATATGACCTTGCTGGCAGCGCCACCAGCCTCGACGAGGCGATGGACAAGCTGAAAGATGGTCAGAAGCCGGATATCGCCCTGCTTGATCTCAACCTGAACGGCACACCAAGCGATCCGATCGCCGATTATCTGATCGCTGCGAACGTGCCCATTCTCTTTGTCTCCGGCTATGGCCGCAGGGGCCTCGCAGAGCGCTTCAGCGCCTGCCATGTCCTGCAGAAGCCCTATGATGAGACCAAACTGGCGAATGCCCTTGCGCGGCTGATGGCTGGCGAAGCCCCCTGAAACACCGCTGAACGGACTCAAAACGGTCCCTGAAGGCCCCTGATCGTCCCCGGAACGGTCCGGGAATGGTCCGGCAATACCCACAGAACCACCAGCATTTCCCTGCCTTGCCCTTACGGGGCTTGAAGAATAGGGTGCGCCGACTTCAACCGGGACCCCTGAAATGCCTGATACATTGACCTCCGCCCTGCCTGTGACCCTGTCTGACATCGAAGCCGCCGCGCGCGTGCTCGAAGGCCAGATTGTGCATACGCCAATGCACTACTCGCGGACGCTGTCAGCCATTACCGGGGCCGAAGTCTGGGTGAAGTTCGAGAACCTCCAGTTCACCGCCGCGTTCAAGGAGCGCGGCGCCCTGAACCGTCTCACCCACCTGTCAGATGCCCAGCGCAAAGCCGGTGTCATTGCCGCCTCCGCCGGCAACCATTCCCAGGGCGTGGCCTATCATGCCCGTCGTCTTGGTATCCCGGCAACGATCGTGATGCCCCGCACCACGCCCTTCAGCAAGGTCGAGCAGACCCGCAGCCACGGCGCGGAGATCGTCCTCCACGGCCTCAACTTCGACGAAGCCAAGGCCGAAGCCTATAATATCTGCCAGCGCAGGGGCCTGACCTTTATCCACCCCTTTGATGACCCTCACGTCATGGCTGGACAGGGCACTGTCGCGCTGGAAATGCTGGCCGAGGTTCCCGATCTCGAGACACTGATCGTCCCGATCGGCGGTGGCGGACTGATCTCCGGCATGGCCATCGCCGCCAAGGGCATCAACCCGAACATCAGCATCGTCGGCGTGCAGGCCTCCATGTATCCGGCCATGCTCTGCGAAATCGAAGGCCGCGACGTCCATGTCGGCGGCGCCACGATTGCCGAAGGCATCGCCGTGCGCGATGTCGGCCGCTTGCCGCTGCAGGTCGTACGCGACCTCGTTGACGAGATCCTTCTGGTCGAGGAAGAACACCTCGAACAGGCCATCACGCTTTATGTGAACGTCGAGAAGACTGTCGCGGAAGGCGCTGGCGCTGCGGGCCTCGCCGCCCTCCTCGCCCACCCCGGCAAGTTCAAGGGCAAGAAAGTTGGCCTCGTCCTTTGCGGCGGCAATATCGACACGCGCCTCCTGGCCTCTGTTCTTACCCGCGCCCTCGTGCGCGAGAAGCGCCTCGCCTCCATCCGCATCATCGGCGACGATCGGCCCGGCCTGCTCGCGCTGGTCTCCAAGATCATCGGCGACAATGGCGCCAATATAATGGAAGTCGCCCATAACCGCCTCGCGCTGGATGTGCCTGCCAAGGGCGCGGAGTTTGATATTCTCATCGAAACCCGCGACAGCCAGCACACACAGGACGTGATTGACGCCCTGACAGCCGAAGGTTACCCGCCACGCCCCCTGTAGGCTTCATGGTGACTTGACCCGAAAAGCGCCCTAGACCCGCGCCGAAACTGAACCAGACGGAGCCTGACCCGAGATGATCCGCACATTCGCTGCAGCCTGCGCTGCCCTCTTCATGATCGCTGCCTGCAGCCAGTCCAAGGAAATCACCGACGTGAACGCGCCATTCGAGAAATACCTGCCATGGGATGCCGCCGGCAAGGACGTGAAGTCCGCCGAAGGCGGACTCCAGTATATCGTCCTCAAAGAAGGCCCCAAAGGCGGCAAGTCGCCGGTGCCGACCGACATGGTTCGCGTCAACTATGATGGCCGCACAGCGGAAGGCGAAAAGTTCGACAGCTCCTTTGATCGTGGCCAGCCGGCCTCCTTCAAGCTGAACCAGGTCATTCCGGGCTGGACCCAGGGCCTTCAGCTGATGAGCGAAGGCGACGACTACCTCTTCTTCATCCCGAACAACCTTGCCTATGGCAACACGGCGCGCGGCAACGTCATCAAGGCCGGCGACGACCTGGTGTTCCGCGTCAACCTTCTCGAAGTTGTGGAACCGAAAACGGCCGATGCAGCCGCCTGGAAGAAATACATGCCATGGGATTCCAGCCTGCCAGAGGTCAAGAAGACCGAATCCGGCCTGGAATATGTGGTGCTCGCCAGCGGCGATCCGGCAGGCCCCTCGCCCGAAAACGGCGAAATGGTCGCTGTCTATTATGACGGCCGTCTCGCCGAAAACGGCGAACAGTTCGACAGCTCGTATGAGCGCGGCGCACCTGAAGTCTTCCCGTCCAACCAGCTCATCCCGGGCTGGGTCGAGGCGCTCGCGATGATGAAGCCCGGCGACCGCTGGATGGTCTACATCCCGGCCAACCTCGGCTATGGCGCTGCCGGCACGCCCGGTGGCCCGATCCCGCCAAACGCAGCCCTACAGTTCGAAGTCGAACTCATGGACGTGATGAAACGCGGCTAAGGCCACGCGCAAGGTAGAATACTGACATGGCCATTACCGCCGATACACTCGCCCGGATCGCCCTCGACGCCGGCAAGCTCATCATGGACATCTATGAGAGCGACTTTGATGTCGCACAGAAGGGCGACGCGTCGCCTGTCACTGCGGCCGATCAGAAAGCCGAGACGCTTATCCTTGCTGAGCTTGCCAAGGCCGATCCGGATCTTCTGGTCGTCGCCGAAGAAGCCGCCAGCGAAGGCAATGTGCCTGACCACGGCCCACGCTTCGCCCTCGTCGATCCGCTTGATGGCACACGGGAATTCGTCAGCAAGAATGGCGAATTCACCGTGAACATTGCGATTATCGAGCATGGCCGCCCCGTCATGGGCGTGGTCTATGCGCCCGCCCGCGATCGCCTCTTTGTCGCCGAAAGCCATAATTCCGGCTGGCAGGCCAGTGCCAAACCGGGCGGTCCGGTCCCGACGGATCGCACGCCGCTGCGCATCCGTCCCTGCCCCGAAGCAGGCGTTACCGCCATCGCATCAAAATCACACCGCACGCCTGAAACCGATGTCTGGCTGGACAAGCATCATGTGAACGAGACGCTCAGCGCCGGCTCATCCCTGAAATTCTGCCTCATTGCAGCAGGTGAGGCCGACCTCTATCCCCGCATGGGCCGCACGATGGAGTGGGACACAGCGGCAGGACAGGCCGTGGTCGAGGCGGCCGGTGGCCGCGTCCTGACGGAAGACGGTTCGCCCCTTCTCTATGGCAAGCGCGAGCGCGGGTATGATAATCCGCATTTCATTGTCTATGGCGATGTGACCCCCTGCTGAAGCGGGCTCTCGATCAAGCGACTTAATTCTGCCAAGAAACGAGCAGGGAGACGCAAGCGCATGGCACGTCAATATTTCGGAACCGACGGCATTCGCGGCCGCGTGAACCAGAAGCCCATGACGGCGGAAACGGCGCTCCGGCTCGCCATCGCCACCGCGCGCACCTTTGCGCCGGACGGAACCGGAACGGTCGTGATCGGGCGCGATACGCGCCGCTCCGGCGAGATGATCGAGGCCGCCCTTGTCGCAGGCCTCACCAGCATGGGCCTGACACCCAAGCTCGCCGGGGTCGTACCTACGCCAGCTATTGCCATGACAACGCGCGTCTCCGATGCCCGGTTCGGCCTCATGGTATCAGCCTCGCACAACAAGTTCGAGGACAATGGCATCAAGCTGTTCAGTCCCGAGGGCCTGAAGTTCGACGACCAGACGGAAGAAGCGCTCGAAGCCGCCATGGCGACGGCCTTTGACGGCGACTTCGCCGCCCCCGCCATGATTTCCACACCGCAGCGCATGGCCCGCGTTGGCGATGACTATGTCCGCAGCTGCCTCGCCACGGTAAGTTCCTGCAACAAGATGCAGGGCATGAAAGTCGTCCTCGACTGCGCCCACGGAGCAGGCTTCGAGGTTGCGCCGGAAGCGCTGCTTCATTGCGGCGCCGATCTGCGGGTCATTGGGGCTGGCCCGGACGGCGTCAACATAAATGCCGGGTGCGGATCGACAGATACTACCGCGCTGAAGGCCGCCGTGCTGGACGCGCGCGCCGATATCGGCATTGCCCTCGACGGCGACGCCGACCGCGTCATCATTGTCGACGAGACGGGCGCCGAGATAGATGGCGACCAGGTCATGGCCCTGATCGTGCGCGAACTTCACGCGACCGGGCGCCTCAAAGGCGGCGGCATGGTCTCAACCGTGATGTCGAACATGGGCCTCGACCAGTACATGCAATCGCTTGGCCTGACGCTCGCCCGCACGAAAGTGGGCGACCGCTATGTCGGCGAGCATATGCGTGCCCACGGCTTCAATTTTGGCGGCGAACCATCCGGCCACATTATCCTGTCGGATGTCTCCACAACCGGCGACGGCCTGCTTGCGGGCCTTCATGTGCTCTCCATCCTCGCCGAAAGCGGACAGAAAATGTCAGCGCTCGGACGGGTATTTGCCCCTGCGCCGCAGGAACTGGTCAATATCCGCTATGCGGGCGCAAATCCGATGAGCAGTGATCGCGTGAAGGCCGCCCTTTCAGAGGCCGAAGCGCTGATGGGGGCACGCGGGCGCATGGTGGTGCGCAAGTCAGGCACAGAACCGCTTATCCGCGTCATGGCCGAAGCGCTTGAGGAAGACCTGATGAAACACGGACTCCAGATTGTCGTCGACGCCGTGAAGGCCGAGGCCTGAGCGCGTCACACCCTGTCAGCAATGCTAGGTCCTGACGTAGCGGCGACAGGCCATTCAGCGCGAACTAACCCGACGTCACCGGCCCGTTTGCATGCGCAAGCGCATGGTGGACGCTAGCCAATACGCCCGTTTCAAATAGACTGGGAAAAACAAGATAATCATATCCTAGGGAGTACGTAGCCATGGCCGAAGGTCAGACTTTGCCGCCATTTCGCCTGTTGCCGATGAAGGCGCCGGATATCCAGATGACCCGCGCTGAGGGCGGCGTCATTTATGTTACGCCGCGCCAGGCCCCCGGCGACCGCCCCAAAACGGTGCCGCATTGCCTCGACGAGCGCGCCGCAGAACACCCCGATCGCCCCTTCCTGAGAGAGAAGGATCAGACCACCGGCGAGTGGCAGACACTCACCTATGGCGACGCAAAGTCGATCACGGACAGCCTCGCGCAGGCCTTCCTGGACATGGGCGCCGGTCCCGACGCACCCGTCATGATCCTGTCCGGCAATTCGACACGCGCGGCCATGGTCATCCTTGCGGCCCAGAAGATCGGCGCTCCGGCTGCACCGATCTCTGTCCCCTACTCGCTCATGTCGACCGACCATGAGAAGCTCAAGCACTGCTTCGGCGCCGTGAAGCCCGCCATCATTTTCGCCGAGCAGTATGCCCCCTTCAAAAACGCCATCGCAGCCCTTGAAGCAGATGGCTGCCACATCTTCTCCGCCGATCCGGCTGGCGAGAATGCGGTGCGCCACTATGACGACCTCGTCGCAACCGAGCCGACAGATGCTGTCGCCAGCGCCATGGCTAGGCTCGACGACGCCTCAATCGCCAAATACCTCTTCACATCCGGCTCCACCGGCCTGCCGAAGCCCGTGCCGACCACGCAAGGCGCCATGTGCGCCATGATTGGCGGACAGGAAGGCCTGCGCGATGATACGCGCGACCCCGAGTACGATCCGGACCTGATCCCGAACATGCTCGACTGGCTGCCCTGGAATCATATCTCCGGCTCGAATGTGAACTTCAATGGAGCGATCTGGAACGGCGCGACCTTCTGGATTGACGACGGCAAGCCCACCCCTGCCCTGTTCCAGCGCACGATCGACAATATTCGCGATTGTTCGCCCTCCTCCTTCGGTACGGCGCCCATCGCTCTTGCTATGCTGGCCGACGCCATGGAGGCAGACGACACATTGCTCGCGGCCTTCTTCAAGAACATGCGATCCATCGGCTATGGCGGTGCGACGCTATCGGACGATCTCTATGATCGCCTCCAGTCGCTCGCCATCAAGGCCACGGGCCGGCGCATCCCCATCATCACCATGTATGGTGCCACGGAAACGCAAGGCATCACCGTGGTCCATTGGGAAGCCGAGCGCGTCGGCCTGATCGGCCTTCCCCTGCCCGGCATGACGCTCAAGCTGGTGCCAAATGGCGCCAAGCTGGAAGTGCGCGTCAAGGGACCATCCGTCATGGCGGGCTACCTCAACAGCCCAGAGAAGAATGCCGAAGTGTTCGACGAGGAAGGCTATTACTGCCTCGGCGACGCTGTGACCTTCGTGGATGAAGATCATCCCGAAAAGGGCCTCGTCTTCGATGGCCGGGTCGGCGAGGACTTCAAGCTCTCCTCCGGCACATGGGTCAGCGTCGGCACATTGCGGCCAGACTTCGTCGCGGCCTGTTCCCCGCTCATCTTCGATGCCGTCATCGCCGGTCAGGACAAGGACTTCGCGGCCGTCATGGTCTGGCCTTCCCAGGCCGTCATGGAACAGTATGTAAAAGTCGCCGGCGGCGACAAGGTTCGCGCCCTGAAGACGTTTACGGATGAACTCACGCACAAGGCCAAGGCCTTCAATGCCGACGAGCCCGGTTCGTCGCGTCGCCTGAAACGTCTTCTTGTGCTGACCGAGCCACCGTCGATCGACGCAGGTGAAATCACCGACAAGGGCTATGTGAACCAGCGGTTGGTCATTGACCGACGCGCAGACCTTGTCTCCCGCATCTATTCGGACCCCGTGGCTGAAGGCGTCTTGCTGCTTTAGTCCGTCTGCGCCTTAAAGGCTTGTCAGGTTTTTCACGCTAGGTTGCCCTTCACTTGTGGAGGGACGCCATATGACGTTCGATGCCCGCGGCGGCAAAGGCCCTGCGATCAGCAGCAACGCCCTGTTCGCCTGCGCGGTCTTCGCTGTCGTGGGCGGCGCCTTTCTGGCCGTTCTCAATTTTCCCGCTCCATCGGAGAAAGGCGAGGGCGCTAAGGCCATTATCGCTGCAGCCGATACGGAGCCTTCGCGCACACAGCACGGCCTCTCCTCCAAACCCGCGACATATTATTTCGAGACCCTTGCGCGCCTTGATCCGTCCGCCGCTGCTAAGCTCCAGTCGCGCTTGGGGCAGGCTGGCGGGAAGACTGGCATGGATCCGGCCAATATCGTTCTGATGCACGGCGCAGCCATGCTCAGGGAACGCGCCACAGACCTCGCGCACGCGAACACAAGCCATGTCGACGACATCCTCGTCATGACGCGGGATCGGCTGAAATCTGCGTCGCGGGCGGGCAATATATGGTGCGATGGCAACCAGTATGCCGATCTGGATGAAAGCGCCTTGCGCGATCCAGCCGCCTTTGAACAGACCTTCGCCCGGCTCGAGGGACCGCTCCAGGATTACAGTTACGAATTGATGGCTCATCTGCTGCTGGCCGCAGACGATGCGGCCCGCAATCCGGTCACTCGGGGCCCCGTCACACATGCCGACAAAGCCGCCCTGCAGGGTGTTGTCATGTCCATGCTGTCAGATCCCCAGGTCGTGCCGCTGATAATGGCCGCCCAGACAAGCGCGGATCCGGACGAACTGAGGCGCAAACTCAACATGTGCGAGCTCGGCGCGACGGCCATGACAGCTCTCAAGACCCTGCCCCAGGACACCAAGGGACGCGTCTTTGCTGATCTTGTGAAACAACTGGCTGAAGGGAATGCAGACCTTGCCGGTCTGACGCATTATTAGGCCTGTCTGCGCCCCTGCCCGAGCGGGTCACCGGGGCGCGCATCCCCGATTTTCACGAAACCCTCCAATCCCCGCCAATTCTGGCTTCACAAGGCCCGGTTTCGGACCCATCTTGCCGCCATGACGCTCGACGAATCCTTTCGCCAATTCCTTGACCGGTTCCAGATGCCGGATCTGGCTCATCTTGACTGGAAAAGCTCGACCGACAAGCTGCGCCAGCAATTTCATGTCGCCAGCCGCGCCATCGAGCGCGATGCACCGGAAATGGCCGATATCTCGCATGTGAAGGTCGAAGGCGCCGCCGGTCCGCTAAAGGCGCGCCTCTATACGCCGCTCGGCGCCGGCATGCCGCCCGGGCCCGGTATCGTCTTCTTTCATGGCGGCGGCTTCATGCTGGGCGATCTCGACAGCCATGACATGGTCTGCAAGCGCCTTGCTGAAGGCGCACGCAGCCGGGTGATCGCAATTGATTACCGGCTCGCGCCCGAACACACGTTCCCGGCCGCCCATGAGGATGCCCTCGCAGCCTGGAACTGGATCATTACGAACGCCGAAAAGCTGGGGCTCGATCCCGCCCGTCTTGCCGTCAGCGGTGACAGCGCAGGTGGCAATCTATCCGCCTATCTCGCGCAGGAAATGAACCGCACCGGCGGCCCTAAACCGGCCTTCCAGCTGCTGCTCTATCCCTTGGTTCAGTTTGTTGACATCCGGACCAAGAAAATGAGCTTCCAGGAAGGCGGCTTCTTCATATCCGCCAACCTGTTCGAGTATTTTCGTGACAGCTATATCACGGACGAAAGCCAGCGAATGGACGTGCGGGTGTCGCCACTATTTGCCGGCCCGGATGCCTTCAAGGGCCTTCCGCCCGCCCATTTCGTTCTCTGCGGCTGGGATCCGCTGAAGGATGAAGGCCTCGCCTATGCCGACAAGATGGCAAGCTTCGGCGTGCCTGTAACCGTGCGCGAACATGCTGGAATGGTTCATGGTTTCATGAACATGACGGCCCTGTCGGACACGGTCCGTCTGGCCATACGCGATGCGGGTCATGTGGCTGGAAGGGCTTTGGGAGCAGTTTAACCGCCCCATTCATTAGAAATTCTAAATTCACCGTTGCATATTTGAGACGGTCATCCAATAAATCGCGTGACAGCGGTGTATACACCTTTTGTGAGGGCAACGCCGCGTCATATGCAGTCCTTGCGCCCACCTCCCAGAGCCCTCGGGTTGCAATAAATATAATCTAGAGGAAACACAGAATGAAATTCAGAAACATGCTGGCGCTGTCAGCATCTGCAATTGTATTTGCCGCCGGTGCAGCCGTTGCACAGGAACAGGACGCCGAGGCGACACGCGAAAACGCCGTTTCCCGCGTCCTTGGCACCGTGACCGTCACAGCCACGAAAAAAGCCAACGTTGAAAACGTGCAGGACGTGCCTCTTGCGGTTACCGCCTTCAACAGCGACACACTCGACGCGCTGAACGTCACGACGCTCGAAAGCCTTAGCTATTCGGCGCCAAACGTTTCGCTTGATGACGTCGGCACAGCCCGCGGCACAGCCAACTTCGCTATTCGCGGCCTTGGCGTGAACTCGTCCATCCCTTCGATCGACCCAGCCGTCGGCGTCTTCATTGACGGCGTCTATCTCGGCATCAACAGCGGCGTTGTCGTCGACCTGTTCGATATCGACAGCATCGAAGTGCTGCGCGGCCCGCAAGGCCTTCTCTTCGGTCGCAACACGACCGGCGGCGCTGTTGTCGTCAACACTGGCAACCCAACCGACGAATTCCACTACAAAGTCCGCGCCAATGTAGACGGCCCGGTCGACGGTGATCGCGGCGGCGCCAACTCGACCATCCAGGGCACCATTTCGGGCCCGCTGATCGAAGGCAAGCTGAACGGTAAGTTCGGCATCGCCTACAATTCCGACGCAGGCTATTTCAAGAACCTGTACAATGGCGACAATCATGGCGAACTTCAGGCCACGACCTATCGCGGCGCCCTGGAATACATGCCGACCGACTCGCTGACCTTCCTCGGCAAGCTCGAATATTCGGACTCGCGCGGCGACGGCCCATCCGGCCAGAACCGGGCCAATTATGATCGCTACTCGTTCGACTTCGCGATCGACAATCCAGGCCTCGCCGAAAGCCAAACGACGCTCGGTTCGCTCAAGACCGATCTCGATGTCAACTTCGGCAATGGCGTGATCACGAACATCTTCGGCTATCGCAAATATGACGGCGTCTCTAGCGGCGACATTGATGCGAGCGCCAAGACGCAGTTCCACTCCGATGCCGAAATCGCGCAGGAACAGTTCTCGGACGAACTGCGCTACGCCGGCACGTTCGGCAAAGCAGACGTCACCACAGGTCTCTACTATTTCGAGCAGACGCTTGACTATACCGAGATCCGCAACCTTCCGGACACACGTCCGGCCACACTTCCGGCCTCCATCCCATGGGGCTTCTACGGCGGCGGCAGCATGGAGCACACGGTCTTCGGTGCGTTCGCAAACGTCGACTACTCGATCACCGACAAGCTGGTGGCCACCGTTGGCCTGCGTTACTCGACCGAAGAGAAGTCGGCTGATGTCATCTACATCCGGCCGCGCTTCCCATGTAGCGTCGTTGACGGAACATGTGATGTGAACGGCACAAACGCGCTGCTGGGCGGAACTGAAGATAATGGCTTCAGCGACTCCAACGATTGGTCAAACTGGACACCAAAACTCGGCCTGCAATACTTCTGGTCCGACAATGTCCAGTCATATGCTCTGTACACCAAGGGCTTCCGTTCGGGCGGCTATAACTTCCGCATCACCGACCTGCCGATCTTCCAGCAGTTCGTAAACGCGACCGGCGACCTTGGTTTTGACGAAGAAGAAGTCAACTCCTACGAACTCGGCTTCAAGGCCCAGAGCGATGACGGCCGCATCCAGGTGAACGGCGCGACCTTCTTCACCGACATCAAGAACATGCAGCGTGAAGTGAACACGGCGGGTGACTCGGGTTCCGTGCAGAACATCATCAACACGGCTGACGGCTCGATCTTCGGTATCGAAGTTGACGGCCGCCTTGCCTTCACGGACTCCCTGCTCGGTACGTTCAATGTCGGCATGATGGACGCGAAATATGACGACGTGTTCTTCGACCTTACCGGCGACGGCGTGATCGACAGCACTGACCTCAACCTCGACCTGCCACGCGTTCCGGAACTGACATGGGGCTTCGGCATCATCAAGGACTTCGACCTTGGTTCGAACGGCGCGATTGTTGCCACGGCCAACTTCCAGCACCGTGACAAGATTGCCTACACGGACAGCAACTTCGGTTGGGTTCAGGAGGCTGACATGGTCGATGTCGACTTCACATGGGAAACGCCGTTCGATGGCCTGTCGGCTTCGATCTACGGTAAGAACCTGCTCGACGAAGTTCAGGTCGGTAACGACACGCAACTGCCGTTCCCTGGTCCGCTTTCTACTGGCGTCAACCTGCCCTACCAGGACTCCCCTGCCGGCGGCACATTCTCGCCGCTCAAGAAGGGCCGTCTTGTCGGCGTCGAGCTGACCTACTCTTACTGATCGCCTCGGCGCTCATAAATCCAAATGGAAAGGGCGGCCCGCGGGCCGCCCTTTTTTTGTTTGGAATACTCAGGTCCGGCCTAGTTGCCCGAACCGCCGAACCGCTTGGTCAGGCTGATCTTGAACGTACGACCGAACGGGTTGTGCGTGTAGGGATCGTAGTTGACGTCGAAGGCCGCGAATGGCGGATCCTCGTCCGTCACGTTGACCACAGACAGGCCCAGCTCGAAACCACCGATCATTTCAGTCTGCAGGTTGTAGAACAGGTCAAACGTGGTCTGGCTGTCGATCTTCTCGCCAACTCCACCACGAGCCGCCGCGGCGCGTTCATCCTTGTAGCTGTCGATGTGACGCATCACGACGCGGAAGTTATGCTCCCCGAGTGCATAGTTCGCAAACAGGTTTGCTTTCCACTGCGGCATGGACCGGGTGAAGTTGCCCCGGTTGAACTGACCGACATAGTCACCCCCGCCGATTGGCAGGCCCTCAACGAAGTATGGGTCGACCTGGTACTCGATGATGTAAGTGGCATCGGCACCGACCGAGAGTTCAGCATTGTTGCTCATATCCCAGCTGTTCTGGAGGCGCAGGTCAAGACCGGACGTCTGGATGTCCGGACCATTGGTGATGTTCGTCCGGACACGCGAGATCTGGCTTGCTGCAGGAACGGCAGCCGGATCGTTGAACGTGATACGTGTCAGGATCGGGTTCTCAAAATCACCCGCATTGATGGCCGCAACCGCCGCGTTCACAATGTTCGACTGCTCTTCCACGATGACCGGATCGGAGAAATCGAAATTGTAATAGTCGAGCGAGGCGAAGAAGTTGTTCACTTCATAGATGCCGCCAAGGTTGAAGCTGAACGCCGATTCCGGCTTGAGGGCCGGGTTGCCGAACGTATCAACTGCCTTGAAGGCCGAAGCTGCCGAGATGAACTGCAGTGTCGTTCCGACGCCGCTCAATTGGTTCAGCGTTGGCCCCTTGAAGGAGGTCTGGGCCGAACCGCGCAGGGCGAAATTGTCCGTCACATCCCATTTGGCCGCAACCTTCGGGTCGAAGGTCGAACCGATATCGCCGCCGTAATCTTCGTAGCGAACGGCAAACTGCATGTTCAGGGTGTCATAGAGTGGCACCTGAAGTTCGCCGAAGACAGCAAAGATGGTCTGGTCTTCGTCTGCCGGTACCGTGCCGGCAAGGAACGAGTAAGGGCCCGTTCCACCGGGTCCGGGCGTGACGGTCAGGTCTGTCAGCGGCGAGGGTTCGACTTTATAGCTTTCGCGGCGAACCTGAACACCTGCAGCCCAACCGACGCTGCCGCCAGCAGCCTGCACATTGCTCTGACCGGAAAGAACGCCATCGAAGACCATGAGGTCTGTTGTGGCAACTGTCAGGCTAGGATCCGTCATCCAGTCTGCCAGCGTAGCTGTGTTTTCGAGGCCCGGCACGTAATTCGGGTTTGGCTCGCCCGTCACAGCACTTGCTGGAATGGCATTCGAGAACGGGTTGTAGTATTCGCATCCCCCTGCCCCGGCAGTGAGCGCGCCAGTATAGCCCGGCGCATAGGGCCGTGTTCCGGTGGCCGGGTCGAAACCGGTATTTGGATCCGTACACACACCAAATCCACGCAAGGCTGAAGTAAGACCCACAATATATGTGTCATTCGTCAGGCGTTCGGCTTCCGTGGTCGAGTAGCTGAGCGCGGCGTCATAATGAACACCATTGTCGAAGTCGCCGACATAGGAGCCCGAACCGCGCCAGGTATCGCTGGTGCGATAGCCTTCTTGTGCGCCGCCTGTGCCAGGGAATCCGCCATAACCAAAGGACCGCCCGATAAACAATGCTGCGGCCGTGCCCGTCGGAAACGCCCCCGGATTATCGGCCACGTACTGCTGGAAGCCCGGATGGTTTCCGAGCAGGACCTGATTCGTCAAGACTTGTGGCGGGTAGGAAGGTGATGTCTTCCAGCTTGGCACGTCCGTGTGGGCATAGAGCAATTCGAAATGCAGTTCGGCGCCATTCCCCAAACGACGGTTGTATTCGGAGAAGATCTGATACCGCTCCTCTTCCTCCACAAGATTGTCGAATTGGGTGAAGTTGAACTGGCACGAGTTAAGCGCCGTGGCATAAGTGCCGCCGACCTCATCGCAGCCATTGTCATTCACATTCGCGGCCAAGGGAACTCCACCGGCACTGAGTGGAACATAACGGCCTGGGTTCGACAGCGCAGACCAGCCACCAACCGGATTGTCCGCATAAGGCAGGACGGCCCAGTCTTTCTCGCTCAGCAGAACTTCGCTGCGCTTGTTGTAGCCAACCGATGTCACCCAGCTGAAGTTCGAACCCTGCAGGCCATAGGCGGCCGAAAGGTCATAGTCGCCATCCGAACCGTCAAAGCTCGAGAAGGAGCCGCCGACTTCAAAGCCGTCAAGGTCGCGGTTGGTGATGAAGTTCACAACGCCGGCAATGGCGTCAGAACCGTAAAGCGCCGCAGCACCATCCTTAAGCACTTCGATCCGCCCGATGGCGGCCGCAGGAATGTTGTTCGTATCAACGAACAACTGTGCCTGCTCGCCGATCGAATAGGGATGGTAAGTCTGGCGGTGGCCGTTGATCAACACCAGTGTCCGTGCCGGGCCAAGGCCGCGCAGGTTGATGTTGGATGTGCCCTCAAGGCCGTTCGACGAGAACTGGTTTGTTTGTCCGTCCACGCCCGAAGACGGGCCGAGGTTGCGGATCAGTTCCGTGATCGAAGGCTGGCCTTCCAGTTTCAGGTCGCCGGCTGTCAGAACGTCCACTGGTAGAGCGGCGTCTTCCGGCGTGCCCTGGATGAACGAACCGGTCACCGTGACCGTCGTCAGTTTCCGCGTGCTGTCATCTGTTTCTTCCTGCGCAAAGGCCGGCAAGGCCGAGGCGAGCGCAAGGGCAGACGCCCCCAGCACCAATCGTGTGGTTAATCTCATTTGGTTTCCTCCGTTTATACCCTGTGACGCGCTCCGGATTATGTGCCCCGGATGTCGCCCTCACCGACCTGTAACCTTAGCTTCATCTTTCCGCTGCGATAGAGACGACCTGTGCTGCACTGCAATATTGCATTTCAGCCATGCGTTACAGCAAATCTATTGCGTAACCGCCTGAAATCAGGTCAAAAATGAATGGATGTTGCGCGACCAGCCCCTCCCCGCCCCCTTTCTTGCGCTGGCAGATCGTTTCGCAGATGCGGTAGAACCGGCAGATTTTCCGGCCCATGTGTTGCGCTTTCGCAACCGTCGCTGGTCGAAAAGCGTTGGTCTGGCCGATCTCGATGATGCCGCATGGCTAAACCACTTCGCCCGATTCGAGCCCCTGCCCGGCAACCTGCAGCGCCCATTGGCGATGCGCTATCACGGTCACCAGTTCGGAACCTACAACCCCCAGTTGGGAGACGGACGCGGATTCCTCTACGCACAGGTGCGGAATGCCGCCGGAGACCTCTTCGATCTCGGCACCAAGGGCTCCGGCCAGACGCCCTGGTCGCGTCAGGGTGACGGCCGCCTGACGCTCAAGGGCGGTGTGCGTGAGATCCTCGCCGCGACTTATCTCGAAGCGCTTGGCGTCCACACATCCAAGGCCTTCAGCCTCGTCGAAACCGGCGAACAGCTCGCGCGCAATGACGAGCCCTCCCCTACCCGGGGCAGCGTTCTCGTGCGCCTCTCGGAAAGCCATATTCGCTTCGGCACGTTCCAGCGCTGCGCCTATTGTGACGACAAGGACGGCCTCGCCCGCCTCGTGGACTATTGCATTGCCGAATTCCATCCGGACGCCGAAGCTCCGGAGATGGCCACAAAGGCCGTGAACCTGCTTACCGCCATCACACGCGCCACCGCCGCGATGATCGGCCAGTGGATGGCCGCCGGGTTCGTGCACGGCGTCATGAACACCGACAATTTCAACGTTACCGGCGAGACATTCGATTTCGGCCCGTGGCGCTTCCTGCCGGTGTCCGACCCGAACTTCACCGCCGCCTATTTCGACCAGAACGGACTCTACAGTTTCGGTCGCCAGCCCACGCAGGGCGCATGGGCGCTGCAACAGCTCGCCTCCGCCCTCCTGCCGCTCGCCGAGGCCGAGGACCTCGCCAAGGGCCTCGCGCCCTATGAGGCCGCCTACCAGCAATCCTTCGCTGCCCACACGCATCACCTGCTCGGCCTTCACGGCTCCGGCGACCTGCGCACCGATCTCACCTTCCTCCAGGCCTTCTATGGCTGGATGACCACAAGCGGCGCCTCCTGGCCGCAAACCTTCTTCGACCTCTATGGCGGCGAGGCGAGCGAGGCCCGCATGAAAGCCTCGCCGCAGGCCGCCCTCTATCAGACGGAAAGCTTCGCCCCGGTCCGCGATTTCATCACCGCGCGTGAGGCCACCCATGCAGCCCGCCTCACCCTCCCCTATTTCCAGGCCGACACGCCCGTCACGATGCTGATAGAGGATGTCGAATCCCTCTGGGCGCCGATCGCCGCCGAGAATGACTGGTCCGCCTTCGAGGCTAGGCTCGCGCATCTCGAACACGCCCGCCTCGCCCTCGCGCCCTGACCCTGCGTTCGGCCTTGTTGCCCCCGGCGTGCCCCCTTACGGTCACCCGGAATAACCCCGGAACGGTCCGGGAATACCCCACGAGTCCCCTACAATGACCCATGAAGTCCCCAAAGGCCCCCTCTCAGGCATCAAGATTGTCGACATGAGTTCCGTCGTCCTCGGCCCGTTCGCCACGCTGATCTTCGGTGATCTCGGCGCCGATGTGGTCAAGGTCGAAGCGGGCCAGAAAGGCAAGGCGGGCGACATGATGCGCTATGCCGGCGCCTCGCCCACAGGCGATCTCGGCCCCATCTACACCGCGCTGAACCGCAACAAACGCTCCATCGTCCTCGACGCCCAGACCGACGCCGGAAAGGCCGCCCTCACAGCGCTCCTGAAAGATGCCGACGTCTTCTTCCACAATGTCCGCCTCGCCGGAATGGACCGTCTCGGCTTCGGCTATGAAGCCGTCAAAGCCATCAATCCCGACATCATCTACGTCCACTGCGCGGGCTTCGGTGTCGGCGGTGAATACGAACACCGCCAGGCCTATGACGACCTGATCCAGGGCGCCTCGGGCTTTGCCGCACTTAACGCCATGCGCTCCGGCGGCGCGCCTGAATACGCCCCCTCGCTCGTGGCCGACAAGACGGTTGGATTGTTCGCCACCTATGCAACGCTCGCCGCGCTGTTTCACCGGGAGCGTACGGGCCGGGGCCAATTCGTTCAGGTGCCAATGCTGGAGAGCTTTACCTTCTTCAACATGGTGGAAAACCTTTACGGAGAGACCTTCATTCCGGGCAATGGCCGCCTCGCCTACACAAGATCGATCAATGCCAACCGCAAGCCCTACCCCACCAAGGATGGCTATATCGGCCTCGTCCCCTATTCGGATCAGCAATGGGAACAATTCTTCGCCATCGGTGGCCGCCCGGATGTCTTCCAGGACCCGCGCTTCTCCACCTATGCCGCCCGCACAGAGCACGTCACCGAACTCTACGCCCTGATCGAAGAAGTCGCCGCCACCAAGACAACCGATGAATGGCTCGTCCTGCTCGATGAGGCGAACATCCCGGCCATGCGCTACAACACGATGGAAGCGGTGCTGACAGACCCGCATCTGCAACAGGTCGGCTTCTTCGAAGAGCGCGTGCATGCCGTCGCCGGCGCCTACCGCTCGATGAAGCATCCCGTCACATTCTCCGACAGCCCCGCCAGCACCCGGCTCGATCCGCCCTGCCTTGGCGCTGATACAGAAACCATCCTCGAAAGCCTCGGCCTTTAGGCCGCGCGCTTTCCGCCGCCGCCATTGCGGGCGAGCCAGACACCGCCGAGGATCAGCGCGAAACCCGCCAGCGCATTCCAGCTCTGCGTCTCGCCGAACAGGAAGTAGCCGAGAATGGCGGCGACAACCGGGATGGAATATCCCGTCAGAGAGAGAAAGGTCGCAGACGTGCGCGCGATCAACAGCATGTAAAGCGCCTGCGCGAGCGCCGTCGGCCCCAGTCCCAGCCCGGCCACGGCGAGCCAGTTCGCCCAGCCCGCGTTCACTTCACCGGGATCGACGAGGAACACCAGCGGCCACGACACGACCGCCGCAACGCTCACAAAAGCGGTTGCAAAGGGGATCGCCCGCATCACCGGCGCCCCACGCGCAATCAGGCTGGACATCGCATAGGCCAGCGTCGCGCCCATCAGCATGAGCTGCGCCAGTGCGGTGGCCGAGCCGAGCCCCTTCATGGCTTCGGGCCCGAACAGGCAGGCCACGCCGCCAAAGCCGATCAGCACGCCCAGCAGCGAGCCCGCGGTCATCCGCTCGTCGCGAAACATGAAATGCGCGCCAATCGCCACGAAAATCGGGACGGCCGACGTGTACAGCGCCGCAACGCTTGAATTGACCACTTCCTGTGCCGTCGTGATCAGGAAGAAGGGCACAACCGATCCCACGAGCCCCATGCCGATAATGGCGCGCCAGCGCCGATGGTCGGAGAAAGGCGGCATGCGCTGGCGGGTGGCCAGCATGACGCACCACAAGGCCACGGCCCCGATGGTCAGACGGGCCGAGATCACCCATTCCGGCGGCAGGCCCGCGTCTGCATGGCCTTTATCGACCGCTATGCGCGTAAAAAGGTAGGCGCAGGCCCAGATCAGGCTGAGCAGCCAGAACAGCACCCAGTCGCCAAGCGTTCGCCCGGCAGGGCTTGCCGGTGCCAAGGTGGGAATATTTGCGTCTGGAACGTGTCCTGTCACCGTCGGACCTCTCACAACAGGCCCTCAGGCAATACAGACGCCCCCCGCCAAGTCCACGCAAATTTTGCACGGAACTTGCAAGCCGGGCTTCCGAACACCGGGCCTGGCTGAAGCGGGCCCCGAAATCCCCGGTTTTGCGGCCCGATACCGCAGGCTAGCTGGGTGGACGGGGGCGCCGCAGCATCGTAAAGGGCCTGCAAAGTCGCAGCTAATATCCCGCCTGAGGAGAATAATTAAAATGGCAATACGTGTTGCAATCAATGGTTTCGGTCGCATCGGACGTCTCGTCCTCCGCTCTATCATCGAGCATGACCGCAAGGACATTGAAGTCGTCGCCATCAACGACCTCGGCCCCGTCGCCACCAACGCGCACCTTCTGCGCTTCGACTCCGTCCATGGCCGCTTCCCGGCCGACGTTCAGGTTGATGGCGACAAGATCGTCATCAATGGCAAGCCGATCCTCGTGACCGCCATCCGCGATCCGAAAGACCTTCCACACCGCGAACTCGACATCGATATCGCGATGGAATGCACCGGCATCTTCGCCGACAAGGAAAAGGCCTCTGCCCACCTGGCAGCCGGCGCCAAGCGCGTTCTGGTCTCGGCTCCCGCCACCAATGCCGACAAGACCATCGTCTTCGGCGTGAACCACGACACGATCACCAAGGACGACATGGTCGTCTCCAACGCATCGTGCACCACGAACTGCCTCTCGCCTGTCGCCAAGGTCCTGAATGACCTGGTGGGCATCGAAAAAGGCATGATGACCACGATCCACTCCTACACCAACGACCAGCCATCGCTCGACCAGATGCACAAGGATCTCTACCGGGGCCGCGCTGCCGCCCTCTCGATGATCCCGACATCCACCGGCGCCGCAAAGGCCGTGGGCCTCGTGCTGCCGGAACTGAAAGGCAAGCTGGACGGTATCTCGATCCGCGTGCCGACCCCGAACGTCTCGGTTGTTGACCTGAAATTCATCGCCAAGCGCAAGACGACGCCGGAAGAGATCAACAACGCAATCATCGCAGCCGCCAATAGCGGCCCGATGAAAGGCGTCCTGGGTTTCACCGACCAGCCAAACGTCTCGGTCGACTTCATCCACGACAACCGCTCGTCGATCTTCCACCTCGACCAGACCAAGGTCATGGACGGCAACTTCGTCTCGATCCTGACCTGGTATGACAATGAGTGGGGTTTCGCGACCCGCATGAGCGACACTGCGCTCGTGATGGCGAAATTCCTTTAGGAGCCTGCAGGCGATGACCTTCAAACGCATCGCCGACGCCGGCGACCTCACTGGCAAGACCGCCCTGGTGCGCGTTGATTTCAACGTGCCCATGGACAAGGGCCTTGTCTCCGATGACACCCGCCTGCGTTCTGCCGTGGAAACGGTCCAGACGCTGCGCACCCACGGCGCCAAGGTTGTGCTGCTTGCACACTTTGGTCGCCCGAAGGGCCAGCGCGTGGCCGAGATGAGCCTAGCGCCCATCGCCGGTGCCTTTTCCAAAGTGCTCGGCTCCAATGTCAGCTTTGTCGCTGACTGCCGGGGCGACCATGTGAAGGCGGCGATTGCCGACCTGCCGCCAGCCGGCGTGATCCTGCTGGAAAACACCCGCTTCCTCCCCGGTGAGGAAAAGGGTGACATGGACCTCGCAAAGGAAATGGCGGCGCTCGGCGACATCTATGTCAACGACGCCTTCTCCGCTGCCCACCGCCGCCACGTCTCGACCGCCGTCCTTGCCGAAATCATGCCCGCCTATGCTGGCGCGGCCATGGAGCGTGAGCTCGACGCGCTCGACAAGGCACTCGGCAATCCGGAAAAGCCCGTGCTGGCCGTTGTCGGCGGCGCAAAGGTTTCCTCCAAGATCGACCTCCTCAAGAATCTCGTGACGCAGGTCAACATGCTCGCCATCGGCGGCGGCATGGCCAACACGTTCCTCGCGGCTCGCGGCCTGTCGGTCGGCAAGTCGCTCTGCGAGCATGATCTCGCCGACACGGCCCGCGAGATCGAAACCATCGCCAAGGCAAATGGTTGCGAGATCCTCCTGCCCGTCGACCTCGTCGTCGCCAAGGAATTCGCCGCCAATGCAGCCAACCGCACGTGCGGCCTCAATGATGTCGCCGACGACGAGATGATCCTCGATGCCGGTCCGCAAACCGTGGCCGCGCTCGGCGCCGCCATGGAGACGGCCAAGACGCTCGTCTGGAACGGCCCGCTCGGCGCATTCGAAATGACCCCGTTCGACACGGCCACCGTCGCAGCCGCCCAGACCGCCGCAAGGCTCGCCAAGGCCGGCAAACTGGTCGCTGTGGCAGGTGGCGGCGATACGGTCGCAGCCCTCAACCATGCGGGCGTTGCAGACGATTTCACTTTCGTCTCGACAGCGGGCGGCGCCTTCCTGGAGTGGATGGAAGGCAAGCCCCTTCCTGGCGTGGATGCCCTGAAAAGCTGACCCTGACCGGTACACCCTGCGGCAAATCGCGCAGGGCATGAAGAATGATAGCGATCACATTCCGGCGCCCCGCAACGTCCGTGAAAACGGACTGTCCCGGAATTGGTCGGTTTCCATTCCGATTTACAGGACGCCGCGCGTGCCAAACTGTATCGAAACCGTCCAAATCCCCGCAAATGCAGCGATTCTGCAGGTGTAGAGAGATCAACACCCGGTCCTGTTGACGCCACATTTGGGCACGGTACTTGAAAGCAACTGCCTGCAAACAACCAAGCAGGTCCCCCCACAATGAGTTTTGACGCGGTATTGAACATGGATAAGACACAGATGGCCGATCAGGCCGCCCATAAGGACGGCTTTATCGCCGCGCTCGACCAGTCGGGTGGTTCGACGCCGAAGGCCCTGCGCCTCTATGGCGTCGAGGAAAGCGAATACGCCAACGACGAAGAAATGTTCGGCAAGATCCACGAGATGCGCGCACGCATCATCAAGTCCCCCGCCTTCACGGGCGAAAAGGTCATGGGCGCGATCCTGTTCGAACGCACGATGGATGGCGAAATCGACGGCGTACCAACAGCCGAATATCTCTGGAACGAGCGCAGCGTTGTCCCCTTCCTCAAAGTCGACAAGGGCCTCGCCGATGAGGCCGACGGCGTCCAGCTCATGAAAGCAATGCCCGAGCTCGACCACCTGCTCGAGCGCGCTGTCACCAAGGGCATCTTCGGCACCAAGATGCGCTCGGTCATCAACGCAGCAAACCCGGTCGGCATTGCCGCCGTCGTCGCGCAGCAGTTTGATGTTGGCCGCCAGATCCTCGGGCATGGCCTGATGCCGATCATCGAGCCTGAAGTCACGATCACGATCGCCGACAAGGCCGAAGCTGAAGACATCCTCCTCGCCGAGATCACCAAGCAGCTCGACGCGCTTGCCGCCGACAAGCAGGTCATGCTCAAGCTCTCGCTGCCCGAGAAGGCCAACCAATACAAATCGCTTTGCCAGCATCCACGCGTCATGCGCGTCGTTGCCCTTTCGGGCGGCTACAGCCGGGAAGAAGCAAACGACAGGCTCGCCTCCAATACGGGCATGATCGCCAGCTTCTCGCGCGCCCTGACCGAAGGTCTCTCGGCCAAGCAAAGCGATGCAGACTTTGATCGCACGCTCGCCGCCACGATCGACGGCATCTTCCAGGCCTCCAAAGCCGGCTGATCGCCAATCCCGACGATTTTCCAAAGGCGGCCTTCGGGCCGCCTTTTTTGTTGCGCCACATGGGCTGGACACCCGCACTCCGGCAGGACAAATTGCCAACCTTAGCTAGGCGGCGCCCCTTGGGGACATCTTCGCCGCAAGTCGGGGAACTCCGCCACATGACACGCCTGAAAATCACCGCTTCCGCCGTAGCCCTTCTCCTCGGTGCGTCCGCCTGCTCGCCCGCCAAGAAGGCCGAAGCGCCATCGCCCGCCCCTGCAGCTGAAAACCTGCTCGTCACAGATGCCAAGGCGATGATGGCCGATCTCGTTCTGGACCCTGCCAGCGCCGACGTTTTTACCGTTCGCTGTGACAATACCCTCGACCTTGCCAACAAGATGATCGCAGACCTCGAAGGCCGTGACAGTGTCGCCGGCGCTGCAGACATGTATTTCCTCGATACGCTGACAAACTTGGCCATGTCGGTCGGCTTCGGCGAAGCATCGGTCATGGCTGAAGCCAATCCCGACCCGGCCATTCGGGAAGCGGGCGACACCTGCCAGCAACGCACATCTGACGTAATGACGCGCCTCTCGCTGTCCCGTCCGGTCTACGAGCGGCTCTCCTCGATTGACACGACTGCGCTGAATGAACGCGAAGCCTTCCTGCTCGCGCGGACGCTGCGCGACTATCGCCGCTCAGGCATCGACAAGGACGAGCAGACCCGCGAAAAAGTCCGCGCCATCAATGCCGATCTGGCTGAGATCAGCACCGCATTCAGCAAGAACCTGCGCGAAATCCAGGGCAAGGTCGTGCTGGAATCCGTCGATGCGCTGATGGGCATGCCGCAGGACTATATCGACGCACACCAGCCCGACGAAAATGGTCAGATCACGATCACGACCGATTATCCCGATACCGGCCCCATCTACAGCTATTCGCCGAACGAAGCCCTGCGCAAGGAACTCCGCAAGGTCGACGCCGACCGGGCCTACCCTGAAAACGTCGAGCCGCTTCGCCAGCTCCTCGAGAAGCGCTACGAGCTCGCCACCCTGCTCGGCTATCCGAACTGGGCGGCCTATGTCACCGAAGACAAGATGACCGGCTCGCCGGAAGTCGCCGAGGCCTTCCTGTCGCGTGTCGAAACCGCCGCAACGGATGCCGCCGGCATCGAATACCAGCGCCTTCTCGCCAAGCTGGTTGAAACGCAGCCTGACGCCGACAGCGTACCTGAATGGAGCAGCAGCTACCTCGCAGAGCAGATCCGCCAATCGGACTATGCGCTCGACAGCCAGGAAGTCCGCCAGTATTTCGCCTATGACGATGTCCGCAGCGGGATCTTCTCGCTGGTGCAGGACCTGTTCGGCGTTGAGATACGCGACTGGGCCGATGCCCCCGTCTGGGACGAAAGTGTCACCGCCCATGAGATGTACCACAATGGCGAGCTGATCGGTCGCTTCTTCCTCGACATGCATCCCCGCGACGGCAAGTTCAAACACGCCGCCGCCTTCCCGATCCGCTTCGGTCCGACATCCGACGGCGTGCCGGTCGGCGCGCTGATGTGCAACTTCCCGGCAGGCGACCATACGACCGGCCTGATGGAACACCGCCAGGTCGAGACCTTCCTCCACGAGTTTGGTCACCTGATCCACGACATGTTCTCCGGCCAGCCCGATTTCGCCAGCCTCAGCATGGGCAATCTCGAATGGGATTTCATCGAAGCTCCGTCTCAGATGCTGGAAAATTGGGTCTGGGATTATGACACGCTCGCCAAGTTCGCCGTGAATGCCGATGGCGAAACCATCCCGCGTGAACTTGTTGCAAAAATGAATGCCGCCCGCGACTTCGGCACAGGCCTCGGCACATTGCGCCAGCTTCTCTATGCGGGCGTATCGCTCAACTATTACAACCGTCCGCCGGATGAGGTCGACTTCGACGAAATCTGGAATGAACGCCAGTCCGCCCTCAGCCCGTTCGAGGCCCTGCCCGATGTCCACCGCTATGTCAGCTTCGGGCATCTCGATGGCTACTCGGCGATCTATTACACCTATCAATGGTCGCTCGCGATCGCGACGGACATGTTCACCGAGTTCGAAAAGAACGGCCTGCGCGACCCAGACACCGCCGCCCGCTATCGCGACAATGTCCTGGCGCCGGGCTCGTCAAAGCCCGCCGCCGAACTGGTGCATGATTTCCTCGGCCGCGACTGGACACCGGAAGCCTACGAGAAAAAGCTGATCGACGCCGCCCAATCCGGCAAGCCGATGAAAAAGAAGAAATAGGCCTGCCATGCTCGAGATGCGCCCCAATTGTGAACGCTGCGATGCGGACCTGCCGCCAGATGAAGTTGGCGCCTTCATCTGCTCGTTCGAGTGCACGTTCTGCGATGAATGCGCCGATGGTCCGCTCGACGGCGTCTGCCCGAACTGCAAGGGCGATCTGGAACCCCGCCCCATGCGAAAGGGTGCAGCGCTCGCCGCAAACCCCGCCAGTACAAAGCGCATAGGCCCGAAGTAACCGGCAAAGCCGCCTTCCTTCCCTGCCCTGCTTGGGCTAGAGAGCCCGCCCATGGCTGAAAAGATCCCCCCGCGCGAGCGCACCCGTCTCTATCTCATCACCCCGCCCCGCATCAGCGATGTGGCGGAGTTCGCCGCAATTCTCGAAGGCGCGCTGGAAGCCGGCGATGTCGCCAGCCTCCAGATTCGCCTGAAAGGCGATGATGGCATGATCGACATGACCGCGACGCGCGAAGTGACCGAGACCGTGATGGCCATGGCGCAGGCCTATGGCACCGCCATTATCATCAATGACAGCCCCGAACTGGCCGTGGAACTTGGCGCCGATGGCGTTCATGTCGGCCCGGAAGACATGCCCATCAAAAAGGCCCGCGAGATCGTCGGCAGCGACATGATCCTTGGCGCAACCGCCAAGAACAGCCGCCACGCGGCGATGGCGGCCGGTGAACAGGGCGCTGATTATGTTGCCTTTGGCGCCTTCTATCCGACCGAGACCAAAGCCGGCACCCTCCCCGCAGAGCTCGAACTCCTCGAATTCTGGCAGGAAACCATGGAACTGCCCTGCGTCGCGATTGGTGGCATCACGGTTGATAATGCCGCCCCGCTTGTCACAGCCGGAGCCGACTTCCTTGCCGTCTCATCCGGTGTCTGGAACCATCCACAGGGCGCCGCTGCTGCCGTATTTGCCTTCAATGCCTTGCTGGTTAGCCTGCATTCGCGTTAACACCCCGCCGCTTGACCCTCGCGCGGCAAAGGCTTACGCCGCGCCAAACCCCAATTAGGACGACTTCAATGGCCAAGATCAATGGTAATGAAATCAAGCCAGGCAACGTGATCGAGTATGAAGGCACCGTATGGCGCGCGATCAAGACCATGGCCGTCAAGCCCGGCAAGGGCGGCGCCTTCAACCAGGTTGAACTTCGCAACCTGTTCAACGGCTCCAAGTCCAACACGCGCTTCCGCTCCAGTGAGACGGTCGAGCGCGTGCGCCTTGAACAGAAGGACTTCCAGTACCTGTTCGCTGACGACAACGCGTTCACGTTCATGGATACCGAAACCTACGAACAGATCATGATCGAGCGGGACTTCATCGGCGACCAGGGCGCCTTCCTGCAGGACGGCATGATGGTCACCATCGAATTCTACGGCGAGCGCCCGATCGGCGTTGCCCTGCCAGAGCAGGTCATCATCGAGATCCTCGAGACCGAACCGGTCGTCAAAGGCCAGACGGCCGCCAACAGCTTCAAGCCCGCCATGTGCGAAGGCGGCATCCGCGTCCTCGTCCCGCCTTTCGTCGGCGTCGGTGAGCGGATCGTCGTACAGACTGCGGACAGCACCTACCTGCGCCGCGCAGACTAGTCAGGAACACCCATGTCCAAGCCCTCCCCCGTCGGTGCCGTGATGATCGCCGCCGCCCGCGCCGCAGGCCGGGCGCTCGCGCGCGATTTCGGCGAGGTCGAGAACCTCCAGGTTTCCAAGAAGGGCCCGGGCGACTTCGTCTCCAATGCAGACCACCGCGCCGAGGAGATCATCTACGCCCAGCTCTCCAAGGCCCGTCCCGGCTATGGCTTCGTCATGGAAGAGCGCGGCCTCATTGAAGGCACGGACAAGTCCAACCGCTTCATCGTCGACCCGCTCGACGGCACGCTGAACTTCCTCCACGGCCAGCCGCACTATTCGGTCTCCATCGCGCTTGAGCGCGAGGGCCAGTTGCTGACCGGCGTTGTCTTCGACGTCGCCAAGAACGAGATCTTCTGGGCCGAAACCGGCCGCGGCGCCTGGCTCGAACAGCGCAAGCTGCGTGTTGCCACCCGTCGCAAGCTCAGCGAATCCGTCGTCGCCACCGGCACGCCATGGATCGGCAAGTCCGAAGCCGCCCATATCGGCTTTGCCCGCGAAATTGCCGCCATGACGCCCGTTTGCGCCGGTATTCGCCGCTATGGCTCCGCCGCACTGGATCTCGCATGGGTTGCCGCTGGCCGCTTTGACGGCTTCTGGGAGCGCGACCTGAAGCCGTGGGACATCGCAGCCGGCATCGTCCTCGTGCGCGAGGCTGGCGGCTATGTCGAGGAAATCGACGGCGGCGACGTGCTCAAAACCGGCTCGATCGTTGCCGGCAACGAAGACATCCTCCCTGCCGTGCGCAAGCAGATCCGCCACGCGGACGCTTTCGGCAAGGCCGCCGCCATCGACTAGTACAAGAATATTGGTGACACTCGCGTCATCTATTGTTGTGGCATCAACACTGTCATTGTATCATTCCGGGCATGACCCAGACAGATACAGACATTCTCATCATTGGCGCCGGCCTTTCCGGCATTGGCGCCGCCGTGCACCTGACCAAGCGCTGTCCCGATAAATCCTACCGGATTGTCGAACAGCGCAGCGCCATTGGCGGCACGTGGGACCTGTTCCGTTATCCGGGCATCCGCTCGGACAGCGACATGCACACGCTGGGCTACAATTTCAAACCGTGGACGGAATCCAAGGCCATCGCCGACGGCCCGTCCATCCGCAAATATGTCCGCCAGACCGCCGATGAATACGGCATTACCGACCAGATCCAGTTCGACACAAAGGTCGTCGCCGCTGACTGGTCCGGCGCCGACCAGTCCTGGCACGTCACACTGCAAAGCACGTCAGGCACCACCGAGCAGATCACCTGCGGCTTCCTCTTCCTCTGCGGCGGCTATTACAATTACGATCAGGGCTACAAACCGGAATTCCCGGGCGAAGCCAGCTTCAAGGGCCAGATCGTCCATCCCCAGCACTGGCCGGAAGACCTCGACTATTCCGGCAAGAAGGTCGTCATCATCGGCTCCGGCGCAACGGCCATGACGCTGCTTCCGGCGATGACCGACAAGGCCGCCCATGTCACCATGCTGCAGCGCTCGCCCACCTATGTCGTGTCGCGTCCGGCCGTCGACACGTTTGCCAACAAGCTGCGCAAATTCCTGCCGGACGGCTGGGCCTATGGCCTCATCCGCTGGCGCAATGTGCTGTTCCAGCAATTCTTCTTCCGCCAGACCCGCGCCCATCCGGAAAAGGCCCGCGAGCGGCTGCTCGGCATGGTCCGCGAAGAGCTTGGGCCAGACTATGACGTCGAGAAACACTTCACGCCGTCCTACAATCCGTGGGAACAGCGCCTCTGCCTCGTGCCGGATTCTGATCTCTTCACGGCCCTGAAGGCTGGCAAGGCCTCCGTCGCGACAGACCACATTGACCGCTTCACGGAGAATGGCATCACCCTCAAATCCGGCGAAACGCTGGAGGCAGACATTATCGTCACCGCCACAGGCCTCAATCTTCAATACATGAACGGCATCGATGTCAGCGTCGATGGCGTGAAAGCCGCGCCGGGCTCGCTCCTGAACTACAAGGGCGTGATGGTCTCCAACGTGCCGAACCTTGCGATCACGTTCGGCTATACCAATGCGTCATGGACGCTGAAGGCCGACCTGACATCGGAATATGTCTGCCGCCTGATCAACTATATGGACCGCAACAACTATGCTTCGGTCATGCCGAAACTGGACGCTTTCCCCGATGAGACCGATCCGTTTGTCGATTTCTCGTCCGGCTATTTCCAGCGCGTGATGGACAAGTTTCCCCGCCAGCACAAGGAAGCCCCCTGGAAGCTGCACCAGAACTACACAGCCGACATGATGAACCTGCGCTATGGCCGCGTGGATGATGGCGTACTGGTCTTCGACAAGGAACACGTGGCGGCCAAGTCCGAGAAACCGGTTCTGCAAGCGGCGGAATAACATTTTCCATCGCCGCCCCTGCCTTCGCAGGGAACACGGTGAATATTGTGCGTGTGATTTGGAGGGCTGGGTGGCGTTCTATGTCTACATGGCCATGAATCCGAAAACGGGCGCGCTCTATATCGGCCATACGGACGACATATCGCGGCGCGCGCATGAGCATCGCCACGGGCTGCTCCCGGGCTGGAGCCGGGACCACGGCTGCAAGAAGCTGGTCTGGTATGCAGACTTCGAAAGCCGCGACGCTGCCAAACAGCGCGAATGGCAGATGAAGAAATGGAAGCGCGACTGGAAGCTGAGACAAATCGCAGAAGATAATCCGGACGGGGTCGATCTCTACGAACGCCTCAACTGGTAACCTTACGAACCCAAATTTCCGTGTCCCCTGCGAAGGCAGGGGCGGCGCACAAAAGCTTCCACCCCTACAATTCCCAGAACAAAGCCCCTATCTTAACCCTGTACGGGGCGTACAGAAGGAGGAATATCTGTATGTGGTTATGGCTATTATGGTGGTGCGTTGACGATCATCTCGCGGCGGCGCTGCAAACCCCCGGTCTCGGCGAACTGCCGATCTGGGTGCCGCTGATCCTGTCGCTCGCCTTTGCCTTCACGATCGATGGCAAGGTCAAGAAGCTGCGCAAAGGCTAGGCCTGCTCGCTCGCAAACTGTAGTTCCGCGAGGCGCGCATAGAGCCCGCCCTTGGCGACCAGTTCGTCATGCGTGCCCTCTTCCACGATCCGGCCCTGCTCCATGACCACGATCCGGTCGGCCCGGCGCACCGTCGACAGGCGGTGGGCGATCACAAGCGTCGTGCGGCCCTCGGCAGCGTTGGCAATCGCGCGGCGCACGGCCGCCTCGCTTTCGGAATCGAGCGCACTTGTCGCCTCGTCCAGCAACAGGACGGGCGCATCCCGCACCAGGGCCCGCGCCAGGGCCACCCGCTGCCGCTGACCGCCTGAGAGGCTCCGCCCCTTCTGGCCAAGGTCGGTCGCGAGGCCTTCCTTCGCATTGAGGAAGTCCATGGCCTCAGCCATGCGCGCAGCATGCTCCAGCAGCGCCGCATCCGGATTGTCCGCGCCGAACGCGATATTCTCGCCCGCCGTGCCGGTAAACAGCGCCGATTCCTGCGGCGCATAGGCAAACTGGTGGCGCCAGTCGCCCGGGTCAGCCGACACCGACGCCACGCCATCCAGCGACACTTTCCCCTTTTGCGGATCGAACAGGCGCAGCGCCAGGCGGAACACGCTGGTCTTGCCGGCCCCGCTCGGGCCCACAAGGGCAACAAACTCACCCGGCTTCACGGTCAGCGAGAAATCCTCCAGCGCCGACAGCGTCTCCTCGCCATAGCGGAACGTCACATGATCGAAGGTCAGTGCGCCCGTCACCTTGGCTGGCAGCGCCACAGGATGGTCCGGCGCGGCGATCTCGATATCCGTGTTCAGCACTTCAGCCGCGCGGTCTGCCGCGCCCGCCGCTCGCATCACTTCGCCATAGACTTCCGCCAGCATGCCGATGCCCGATCCGGCATAGAGCGCGTACATGACCATCGAGGCGAGATTGCCGAACGTCATCTCTCCCGTCGCCACGCCCCGCGCGCCCAGCCACAGCACGCCCACAAAGCCGCCAAACAGCAGGACCGACACCATGACGATCATCAGCGCGCGTGCCCCGATCCGCTTCATGGCCGCCGCAAAGGTCGCCTCCACGGCCGTCGTGAACGAGGCAAGGCGCCCGTCCTCGCGTCCATAGGCCTGTACCAGTTCGATCGCGTCCAGCGCCTCGGCGGCCTCAGCGCCGGCATCGGACAGGCGCGACTGCGCCCGGTTCGACATTTTCCGTATGATCCGGCCAATCCCTAGCACTGGTAGGATCGCCACCGGCAGCATGGCGAGCAAAGTCAAACCCAGCTTCCAGTTCACCACCATCATCATGACGAGGGCGCCCGTGGTGGTCAGCAGCGTCCGGGCGGCCATCGAGGCGGATGTGCCGAGGAAGGTTTCGATCAGGGTAATGTCCGCCGTCAGGCGCGACACGGCTTCGCCCGAACGCATTTTGGAATGGTAGGCCGGCGACAGCTTCAGCAGGTGGGCATAGAGGTCCCGGCGCAAGTCAGCGGCCACGCGCTCGCCAAAGCGCGAGACAAAATAGAACCGCACGGCCCCCAGCATTCCGGAGCCAATCGCCGCGAGAAACACCCAGAAAAACGCCTTGTTGATCAGCTCCAGCAGTTTCTGGACATTGCCTTCGGCGGATTGGCCTGCATCCGCCGCCCGGCCCAGCAGGACAGGGATCAACAGGCTTGAGGCCGCCGCCAGGATCAGGAAAACCCCGGCAATGAAGACCGTGATCCAGTGTTTCCGGAAATAGGGCAGCAGCAGGGTCAGCGGCTTCAGGCTGCGCGCCTTCGGCCGGCCCAGCGCTTCGCCCCCGTCAGGCAACGTGGTACGTCGATCCTCGACAAGTCGGGTCTCTGTGTCAGCCATGGGAGGTCTTTCTGCGCCAGGCGCTTCTAATTCAATGCAAGCCCCCCCTTGCAGGGCGGTCCTGTTTCAGTTACACGCCGGGCTTCGAAAAATGGCTGAGACATGCCAGCGCACCTCGTGCGAATTCAACCCGTTACACCAGGCTACATAGAGAGGCCCAGGCTATGAAAAAAGAAGGGCATCCCGATTATCACTTCGTTACCGTTGTGATGACCGATGGCACCGAATATCAGACCCGTTCCACCTATGGCGCCGAAGGCGACAAGCTGGTTCTGGATATTGACTCCAAGTCGCATCCGGCGTGGACTGGCGGCGACGGCAAGATGCTCGACCGCGGTGGTCGCGTTTCGCGCTTCAAAGACAAATTCAAAGGCTTCATGTAAGACCGACGGGTCTTTTATGATGCGTAGAGTGGGATTGCCCCGGCCTTATGGCCGGGGTTTTTCTCATTCTGGGCCCTCGTTAAGGCTGTTCCGGGCATTATCCGTAGAGTATCCGTGCTTTTTACGGAGTTTTTTTCGGGTATACAGGCAGCCGCCCCGAGGTTTCAGTATTTCTTCTTGGTGATGGTTTCGGTCGCGATAGGCTCCGGCACGGTCATCTGCTGCTGTAACTGCTGATACGGCACTTTCGACTTCAGCTGCTCCTGCACGTATGGCACGACCGACTTCTGCTCGAGCAGTCCGCTCACCGCCCCCAGCCGGATCTGCAGTGTCCCCCAGTCTTTCCCTGAACATTGCCCCGCTTTTACCGCCGCCTGCAGCACCCCGTCATTCAGCCGCTCATGATCATAGGTCCGGCATGTTCCGTATATTTCACTCCAGCGGCGGTCGGTGCAGCGGTCGGTCCGTGCATAGGCATCTAGGCAGGTCATGGCAGAGCGGAAGTCGTTCGGCTGTGCCGCATATTTCTCGCGGAACTCCGCCTCGTTCTGCGCCTCCCACGTGTAGCGCTTCATGATTGCTGGCCAGGCCTCCGCCGTGCACATCCCCTCGCTGACCGTCCGGGAAAGGCCGCCATCATCGAGCAGCGCGTGTTCATAGGTCTTGCAGTCCTCGTAGACCGCGCTCCAGTCATCCGGCTTGCACATGCCGGCTTTGGCGTGATCTGCAATACACGCGAGTGACGCGCTGATATCCGAGCCGCTGGCAACGACCGTGGGCGTATAGACAGGCGCACCAGGCGTGCTTTCCGCCAGGTCGCGCCTATCACTTCCGTCGGTCGCATTACAGGTTGCGGCCCGCTCGCGGGCGAGCGCCGCCAAGGGGCTTCCGGGATACTGGTCAAGGAAAGCTGCATACTCGCAAGGGCTCTCGGCCAGGTCGAAGACGGTCTGCTCGGCACTGGAGATGCCGCCGCCTGCCATGCATTGGGCAAAGCAGATATCCTCGCCCGTCAGGCCGCTATTGTAGAATGGCGTCTGGGCGCCCTCCGTCGCCGTGCTTACCCGGTCGGCAACACGCTTGAACACCTGTTCCGCAATCAGCCCGTCTGTCGGCAGCACGGCCGCCAGCGCCTCAGTAAAGGGACTGTGCTGGTTCTCGCCATCAAAGGCCGTAAAGCCCGGCTCCGTTGCATAGGCGATCAGCAGGCCCCGCGCCCGACCGACAGGCGCCAAGCCACCGGAGAGGTCCCGGCTCGCGCTAGGCAGCGGATTGTTCCGGCAGGCGTCGAGGATCACGAAGTTCACGGAATTGCCCGCGCTGTTTATGTATTGCAGCGCATCTCCCAGCCGGGGCGCCTGTCGCCAGAGGTCCTGCTCTGTGCGCGCATTGGCGTCGACGGGGACCAGATAGTTCAGCCCCTCCGACTGAACGCCATGGCCCGCATAGTAGAACACACCGATCGCATCCGTTCCGGCCGCTTTCAGGCGTTCGCCATAGTCCTGGAAGGCCACTTCCATTTCGTCTTCCGTGGCATTCTTCACTTCCACCACTTCAAAGCCGATCTGCTGCAGCGTCTGCGTGATGAGTTCTGCGTCCTTGACCGGATTGGGCAAGTCCCACCCTGACTGTCGATAGTCGGAATTGCCGATCACAAGCGCAATGCGTGGCTGGGCCATGGCGGCACCCGCCAGGCAGGTCATGGCGGCTAACAGGCTAAGTGTGAATTTGCGTATCATCGTCAGTGTCCCCACACGTCATGCCAACATTAAGCCAGAAATCATCCCCTAACGGAACCTTTCTATTCACCTGAGACGAGAGTTTGGACTTGACCGGCAAGAAAAAGCCCCGCCCCCGATGAACGGGAGCGGGGCCTGATTGGCTTGGAAGATAAGGCCTATTCTGCTGGTGGAACTGCAGAATCTTCTTCAGCCGCCTTCTTCTTCGCTGCGAAATAATCCTTCGTCAGTTTGAAGACAACCGGGCTCAGAACAACAAGCGCGACCAGGTTCGGCGCTGCCATCATTCCGGTTAAAGTGTCCGCAACGAGCCAGAACAGATTCACCAGGTTCTTCACTTCACCTTCGAACATCAGCGCGGCAGCGCCGAGGAACACGACGACAATCCAGCTGATACGGAATGGCAGGATCGATTTCTCGCCAAACAGGTATTCGCAGCAGCGCTCACCATAATAGCTCCAGCCAAGAATGGTGGTGAAGCCAAACACGGTAAGGCCGATGGCAACGATGTGCTGGCCAATCCCGGGCAGCGAGGCATCAAAGGCCGCCACTGTTAGTGGCGCGCCGGTATCACACCCGGCGGCCTGGCCATTGGCGAGGATATCATGCGCCGTTGCTGCCGTCGGCATACAGTCGACGCCCAGCACACCGGACGTGAGAATGACCAGCGCCGTAATCGAGCAAACGATCAGTGTGTCGATGATGGTGCCCAGCATGGCGATGATGCCCTGATCGACAGGATCATGGTTCTTGGCGGCGGCATGCGCGATGGGGGCCGAGCCCTGACCGGCCTCGTTCGAGAAAATGCCCCGCGCCACACCCTTCTGCATGGCCAGCATCAGCAGGCCGATGGAGATGCCGGTTCCGGCACTGTCAAAGCCAAACGCGCCACGGAATATCTGACCGAAAGCAGCAGGAACGGCTTCAAAGTTCAGCGCCACAACCAGCAGGCCGCCCGCCAGGTAAGAGATCGCCATTAGTGGCACCAGTTTGCTGGCAACGCTCGCAATCCGCTCGATACCGCCAAGGATCACGGCAGCTGCGCCGACCGACAGGGCCACAGCAGAGATGATCGGTGCGATGCCATAAGTGGAATTGAGGGCATCAGCGATGGAGTTCGACTGGATCGACGCGCCGGTACCCCAGCTTGCCAGCACGCCAAGCGTTGCGAACAGGCCGCCCAGCCAGACCCATTTCGAGCCCATGCCGTTCTTGATGTAGTACATTGGTCCGCCGACATGGCGCCCCTCTGCATCGATTTCCCTGAACTTCACGGCGAGCACGCCTTCGGAATACTTGGTTGCCGTGCCGACGATGGCCGTCATCCACATCCAGAAAACGGCGCCGGGCCCGCCAATGGCGATGGCCGCAGCAACGCCTGCGATATTGCCGGTACCAATGGTGGAAGACAGCGCTGTCATGAGGGCGCCGAACGGCGTCACATCGCCTTCATCATTATTGTCGGGCTTCTTGAACAACTGTTTGAATGCGTAAGGCAGCCGCGTCACCGACAGGAAACGTAGACCGATCGTCAGATACAGACCTGTTCCGAGCAGCAGGGTCAGCATCGGAATGCCCCATACCAGCCCGTTAAGCGAGTGAATCAGATTTTCCATGGGCCTCCCCGGCCTCCTTGTTTGATTAAACTGGCCACACCCTAGCCACGTTTGCCCTCATGTGAAGCTTTAGTCACTTTGGCAAAGGGGCCCAACTGTCATTCCGTAACAGCCGCACAAGGTTCTGGCAGAACGGGCGCTTTTGAGGCATAAGCCCGCGGATGAATTCAACCGACGCCGCAAAGCCGACCAAGGGTCTCTTCATCCGGACCTATGGCTGCCAGATGAATGTGTATGATTCCGAACGCATGCGTGATGTCCTGCGGCCGCTCGGCTATGCGCCGGTCGAGGGTCCGGAAGACGCAGACCTCGTTGTCCTGAACACCTGCCACATCCGAGAGAAGGCCACAGAGAAGGTCTATTCAGAGCTTGGCCAGCTGAAAAAGATGAAGGAAGCCTCGGGCGGCCGGATGACGATTGCCGTCGCAGGCTGCGTCGCCCAGGCCGAAGGTGAGGAGCTGATCCGCCGCCAACCTGCCGTGGACCTCGTGCTCGGCCCGCAGGCCTACCACAAGCTGCCGGAAATGATTGCCCGCGTCAGCCGCGCCATTGGCGACCGGCTGGAGACAGAGTTCGAAACGCTCGAAAAGTTCGACGCCCTGCCAAAAGCCCGTGATGTCGATGGACCGGCCGCTTTCCTGTCTGTGCAGGAAGGTTGCGACAAGTTCTGCACCTTCTGTGTGGTGCCCTATACGCGCGGCGCAGAACTCTCGCGCAGCGTCGATGACATTGTCGCCGAAGCCCGCAGCCTTGCGGCGCAGGGCGTGCGTGAAATCTCGCTGCTCGGCCAAAACGTCAACGCGTTTCACGGGGCGGCCCCGGCCCTTGAAGGCGGCGCTGACTGGACGCTTAGCCAGCTCTGTCGGCATATTGCCAGGATTGGCGGCGTGGACCGTATCCGCTATACGACCAGCCACCCACGCGACATGGATGACGACCTGATCGCCGCCCATGGCGATACGCCCGCCATGATGCCATTTCTGCACCTGCCCGTGCAGTCTGGCTCCGACCGCATTCTCAAGGCCATGAACCGTGGCCATACGGCGGCAGACTTCCACGAAATCATCCGCAAGGTGCGCGCCGCGCGTCCCGGCATAGCGCTGGCGTCTGATTTCATCGTCGGCTTTCCCGGCGAGACGGATGAGGATTTCGAGGCCACGATGGAGCTCATCCGCCAGACCGGCTTCGCCACAGCCTATTCATTCAAATACTCCAAGCGCCCCGGCACGCCAGCCGCCGAGATGTTCGGTCAGGTACCGGAAGATGTGAAGGATGCCCGCTTGCAGGCCCTGCAGGCCCTTCTGCGTGACCAGCAAACCGCCTTCAATGCCTCCGGGATTGGCCAGACAATGGACGTGCTCGTCACCGGCAAGGGCCGTCGCCCGGGCCAGATCCATGGCCGCTCGCCCTATCAGCAGGCCGTCCATTTCGAAGGGCCGGAAAGCATGATCGGCCAGATCGCGTCTGTGCGCATGATCGATTCCAGCATGAATTCACTGACCGGCGAATGCGTGTCGGTTCGAGAGGACGCCGCGTGACCGTCAAGCGCCGCAAGCCCGCCTCGCCCGAGGCACCGATCAGCCGCATCTATGAAGTCCGCAATGCCGACCGGCTGCAGGACCTGTGCGGCCCGCATCATCGCCATCTCCAGCTGCTCGAAACCAAGCTGGCCGATTTCGGCCTGCGCGCCGAGAGCCAGGGCGGGGGAATCCTGCTGATCGGCACGGCAGAAGGCGTTTCCATTGCTGAGGCCACGCTGGCCGAACTTGAACGCCGCATCCGCAGCGGCACAGAGGCGAATGACATGGAAGTTGAAGGCGCACTCGAAGCAGCCCTCACCCCCGGGCAGACATTTGGCGGTCTGGTTGGCCTCAAGAAGCCAATCAAGCCCCAGACACGCGGTCAGGCCAAATACCTCGAACTGCTCGCAAACAGCGACAATGCCCTCGTCTTCGGCGTCGGCCCTGCCGGCACCGGCAAGACATTCCTCGCCGTTGCGGCAGGCGTCGCAGAACTCACCACGGGCCTGCGCCAGCGCCTCATCGTGACGCGTCCTGCCGTTGAGGCGGGCGAAAAGCTCGGCTTCCTGCCTGGCACGCTGGAGGAAAAGGTCGATCCCTACATGCTACCGATCTGGGACGCCCTGCGCGACCTGATGGGACAGGAACAGATGGAGCGGCGCATGGCGCGCGGCGAAATCGAGGTGGCACCGCTTGCCTTCATGCGCGGCCGGACGCTGAAGAATGCCTTCGTCATCGTGGACGAAGCGCAAAACACAACAGTATCCCAGATGAAAATGGTACTGACCCGTCTTGGCCGTGACAGCCGCATGGTCGTGACGGGTGATCCCGGTCAGGTCGACCTGCCGGGCAGCCAGCCATCCGGCATGAAGCACGCCTTGCGCATTCTTGAAGGCGTCGACGGCATCAAGGCCCACTACCTGACGGCGGCTGATGTCGTCCGCCACGGACTGGTCAGCCGCATTATCGATGCCTACGCAGCAGCCGGAGAGGGCTGACCCGAACCATGATCGATATCGACCTGATCGTGGAGGATGACGGCTGGGACGCCCTCGGAGACCTGGAAGCCCTGAGCCAGCGCGCCTTCGACGCCGGGCGCAGCGTGGAACGGGCGGACGGCACCGTGTCGCTTCTCCTGACGGATGACACCGTTCTGAAACAGCTGAACAAGGACTTCCGCGGCATCGACAAGGTGACGGATGTCCTGTCCTTCCCGGCCCTGCCGATGGACCGTCCGCTGCTTGGCGATATTGCTGTCGGATACGGCATCAGCACACACGATGCTGCTGCACAGGGCAAAACCCTCGCAGACCACCTTACGCACCTCCTTATCCATGGCTATCTGCACCTGCTCGGGCATGATCACATGCAGCCAGATGAAGCGGAAATCATGGAATCCCTTGAAATCGCGGCCCTTGCCTCTCTCGGCATAGCCAATCCCTATGAGTCAGATTAAAGCACCTAAATAGATGAGCGACCCAGACCCTTCAGATCCTGTCCCTAGCGGGCGATTACGCAAGATGTTCGGCTTTGGCCGCAAGGGACATGATACCGAACATCTAGCTTCCGACTCCGCTGACGGCGCACCGACCGTCACACCCCACGACATGCGCCTGCGCATTGTCGAGTTCGAGCAGCTCCGCGTTGAAGACGTCATGGTCGCCCGCGCCGAGATCAAGGCTGTCGAAGTCGGCACTGAATTTCCCGATCTTCTGAAGTATTTCGCCGAAGTGACCCATTCGCGTCTGCCGGTCTTTCGGGAATCGCTCGATGATCCGATCGGCTTTGTTCACATCAAGGACGTGGTGAAGGAACTGGCAACGGGCGGCGAAGTGAACAAGCGACCACTCGAACGCCTGCACCGCGAAGTGCTCTATGTACCGCCGTCGATGAAGCTGACAGATCTGCTTGTGAAGATGCAATCAACACGGATACATCTTGGCGTTGTCGTTGACGAATATGGCGGCACAGATGGCCTCGTGTCCCTTGAGGACCTGGTCGAAGAAATCGTCGGTGACATCGAAGACGAACACGACGATGAGGAGCCCATGTTCGTGCGCCGGAGCCAGCGGGTCTGGGAGGCCGATGCACGGACCGAAATCGACGATTTCGCAGAGGAAACCGGTATTGATCTTGAGCTCGCCGACATGGAAACGGACATCGACACGCTTGGCGGCGTCGTCTTCGCGCTTGCGGGTAAAGTACCCGTCCGCGGAGAGGTCCTGCGCCATCCCAGCGGTGTCGAGATCGAGGTCATGGACGCAGATGCGCGCCGCATACGGCGTCTGCGCCTGCGCACACCGGAGACCGGCGCAGAGCCCCTTCCCCAGGAGTAGAGCATGAAAGACGGAGTGCGCAGCCACGGGTTTACCGCCCTTGGTCCCCTGCATGAGGCGTTCGCACGCCTGACAGGCTGGGCCGCCGCCGGCACAGCCTTCCTGCTGGGCGCCTTTTCGGCCGTGGCCTTCGCGCCATTTCACTTCAGCGCCGTGCTGGTCATTTCCTTTACCGGCCTCGTCTGGATGCTTGACGGCGCTCGGGGGCATCGCCGCTGGGGCAAAGCGGTCTTCATGCGGACCTGGGCCTTCGGAGTCGGCTTCTTCCTGATCAGCATGCACTGGACGGCTGCGCCCTTCCTCGTCGAGCCGGAAAAGTACGCGATATTCCTCTGGATGCCGCTGATCCTGCTGCCGGCAGGCATGGCCCTTATCTGGGGCGCTGCCGGGGCCATGGCGGGCGCCTTCTGGTCTGCCTCACCCTCGCGGGTGTTCGTTTTCGCCCTGTTTTTCGCGCTCGCTGAATTCGTGCGCGGGCATTTGTTCGGCGGTTTCCCCTGGAACCTGCCCGGCACGACCTGGGTGCCAGGCGGCGCGCTTTCCCAGGCCGCATCCATCGGCGGGGTCTACTGGCTAACGCTGCTCACCGTTTTCGTGATGGCCGCACCTGCTGCACTGGTGGACACCCGTGATATGCGCGGACTTGCTGTCCGCATGATGCCGGTCTTTGGCGCCGGCATTCTTGTCGCCCTTGGCTGGGCATGGGGCGCCCAGCGGATTGCCGAGCCCTCGCCCCTGTCAGACACACAGGTCGTGTTGATGGATTCCGGCGTGCCGCAGGATCAGAAATGGGAAGTCGGCCCCGATGCGATCCTGAACGAGTACATCAAGATGATGACAACCGAAGAAGGCGCCCCCGGCGACATCATCCTCTGGCCGGAAGGCGCCATCCCGGTGAACCTGTTGCAGGATCCAAACGCAATCGACATCATCGACGCCTATCTTGGGCCGCGCGTGCTGATCGCCGGGACCACCCGCTATGAGATAACGGGGGATGATGCGCGCGATTACTTCAACAGCCTGACTGTCGTCGACCAGAGCGCTGCGCGCTCAGGGCCGCTCGCACTCTATGACAAGCACCGCCTTGTTCCTTTTGGCGAACTCGCGGCCGCAGAAATCATTCCTTTTGGCAACTACATTTCGGGCATCCTGCCGGGTGCGATGCAGCGCATGGCAACCGACGGCTTCAAGCCCGGGCCCGGCCCGGCGGTCATCTATGCCGACAATGTCCCACCCTTCGTGGCGATGATCTGCTATGAAGGTCTCTTTCCATCGATCCCGCGCAACGCGAACCTGAATGGCCGCGCCGACTGGCTGGTCCTGATTTCCAACGACGCATGGTTCGGGGGCGGAATGGGCCCGGCTCAGCATTATGCACAGAATCGCTATCGTGCGATCGAGACCGGCCTGCCCATGGCGCGCGTTGCCAGCCGTGGAGCATCAGCAATTGTCGATGGTTATGGGCGCGAGGTTTTGCGCGGAACGCCCTATGCCAGCGCACCCGAAGGCTGGAGTGCTGCTTACGGTCGCGGCCGTTTGCCAGTGCCAGCCGAAGAGACAATTTACCAGCACCGCATCGGCATCGTTCTCTTCTGGTTGAGCCTCTGCCTATTTGCAGGTCTAGCTTTCGCAAGCTGGCGGCGCTAAAGTGTCATGAAAATACAAGCGCTAAGCACACCGGGTGGGATATGTCAGAGAACAAACTACCGAGCGGTATTGATCGAGTAGTGGGCCAGCGGGTGCGCTGGCGGCGTCGGGAGCTGAAACTCACGCAAGAAAAGCTCGGCGAGCTTTTGAATCTGACCTTCCAGCAAGTCCAGAAATACGAGAAGGGCGTTAACCGTGTTTCGGCCGGCCGGCTCTTCGAAATAGCTTCCGTACTCGGTGTTCCGATAACGTACTTTTACGAAGGCGCAGAAAACTTCGTAGAGCATGAGAATGCTCAGTTTGCCGAGGATGGTGACAACATTCACGCACCGGTAATGAATCCGGAAATGCTTGAACTCATTGCGGCCTTCCAGAAGATCGAGGACATCTCGCTGCGCAAGTCCCTGCTCAACACGGTGCGCGCTGCGGCCTCTGCATTCGAGCTTAAACAACAGGATTGATTGACCCGGCATGCTGGGGCAAGAGGCGGGGATCATGACCTCCCGCACACAAGATCCTTCCATCCGCCCGATCCGCACGTTTGGGCGCAAAGGCGGCCGCCCGCTGTCCGGCCGCCAGCAAGAGCTTATCGACAACCTTTTGCCGCGGCTCACGGTTCCCGTCGGCGCTCCGGGCGAACTCGACCCCCATACCCTTTTCCCCGCGCACGGTCCGGTCTGCCTTGAAATAGGCTTCGGGGGTGGAGAGCACCTCATTGAACAGGCCCGCCGCGCGCCAATGACCGGATTCATTGGCTGCGAGCCCTTCATCGAAGGCATGGCGAAGGCGCTTGTCGGGGTTGAGGACAATTCACTCGCCAATGTCCGGCTCTGGATGGATGACGCGCGCACCCTGATCGACAGCCTGACTGATGCGTCCATTGACCAGGCCTTCATCCTGTTTCCCGATCCATGGCCCAAGAAGCGCCAGCAGAAGCGGCGCCTTATCCAGCCGGCCTTCCTGCAATCGCTGCACCGGATCCTGTCTCCAGGCGCGCGGGTACGGTTTGCAACTGATGTCGCCAGCTACGCCGATGAGGCGCTTGCCACTTTCCGCAATCATGGCGGGTTCGAATGGCAGGCCGAGCGCGCTTCTGACTGGCGTTCGGCGCCTGCGGACCATGTGCCTACCCGTTACGAAGCCAAGCAGTTGGGTGACTGCAAACCGGTCTGGTTCGATTTCCGCGTGCAACCCTAACTGGATATACTTGACGAAATGTCGCACTTGTGTGTTTCATAAGGCCATCGAATTCGGTCGGTCTGAATATCAAGACCCCGTCAGACCGGCGGCTATGACTTTCTTCCTACCCGTTTCGATAGGCGGATCAGGTTCATGAGGGTTCCTGGACGTTTTGGCTAAACGCGAAGGAATTTAAGTAATGGCAACTGGCAAAGTGAAATGGTTCAACGACCAGAAGGGCTTCGGCTTCATCAAGCCTGATGATGGCGGCACGGACGTTTTCGTCCATATTTCGGCTGTTGAGCGCTCGGGCCTGCGGACGCTGGCCGAAGACCAGGCGATCTCCTACGAACTCTATAAGGACGAACGCCGCGGCAAGACCTCAGCTGTGGATCTCAAGATCCTCTAGTCATCATTTCGTCTTCATAGACGATCTGCAACGGCGGTCCTGAACACAGGGCCGCCGTTTTTGCTGTCTGGCCGTTACTGGACTATACACTCGACATACCTGACATCCGGCTCTATATAGCGCCCAAGTCGAAAAATATCGGCGGCGGTTCCGGCAACGGGGCCGCCGTTTTTCTTTGCCTGGATTTGCCCTGATACAATGATTGCCCTGACCGAACAGGAACGCCGTATTCTCGAGATCGCTGCCCCCGTGGCCGAGCGGCTCGGGCTTGAGATCGTACGCCTGCGCGTCATGGGCGGACGTCGGCCAGGCCTGCAGATCATGACCGAACGGGCCGGCGGCGCCCCGACCAGTGTCGAGGATTGCGCCAAGCTGTCGCGTGCGCTCAGCCCGGTGTTCGAAGAATCCGATCCAATCAAGGAAGCCTATGTGCTGGAAGTCTCGACGCCCGGCATCGACCGGCCGCTGACCCGGCCAGGCGATTTCGGCCGCTGGGTCGGGCATGAAGTCAGGATCGAATTGGCACGCCCGCTGGAAGGCCGCCGCCGCTTTAGCGGTACGATCACCGGCGAAGACGAGGCGGGCGCGCATATCGAACTGAACGATGAGACCAAACTGGTCGCCCATGTAAACGAGATGAGCCGAGCGTCGCTCGTCCTCACGGACGCACTGATTGATGCCGCCCGCGCTGACGGCAGCCTGCCGCCACAAATGGACGAAGACGGTCTCGAGGAATTCGAGATCGACGAAACCGAAGACGACACAGAGACAAACGACAAGACGGGAGACGTCACATGAACACAATCGGCGTTTCAGCCAACAGGCTGGAAATCCTGCAGATTGCCAAGGCAGTCGCAGAAGAAAAATCGATCGACCAGCGCATCGTCGTCGAAGCCATGCAGGAGGCCATCGAAAAGGCCGCCAAGGCCAAGTATGGTCAGGAGCATGACATCCGCGCGAAGATCGACCCGACCACGGGTGAGCAGACGCTCTGGCGTGTGCAGACAGTGGTTGCCGACGCTGATCTGGAAGACGAATCCAAGGAACTGCGCCTGTCGGAAGCCAAGCGCATCGATTCCGAACTGGAAATCGGCAGCGAACTGAAAGAAGAGCTCCCGCCCTTCGATTTCGGCCGTGTCGCCGCGCAGACCGCCAAACAGGTGATCATGCAGAAGGTTCGCGATGCCGAACGCGAGCGCCAGTACAATGAATACAAGGATCGTGTCGGCGAGATCATCAACGGCATCGTCAAGCGCGTCGAATATGGCCACATCATTGTCGATCTGGGCCGCGCAGAGGGCATCATCCGCCGTAATGACGGTATCCCGCGCGAGAACTTCCAGCCGAACGACCGCGTCCGGGCCTATCTCTACAAGGTCAGCCGCGAAGTGAAGGGCCCGCAGATCTTCCTCTCGCGTGCCGCACCTGACTTCATGGTCAAGCTGTTCGCTCAAGAAGTGCCTGAAGTTTATGACGGCGTGATCAATATCCGCGCCTGCGCCCGTGACCCGGGCAGCCGCGCCAAGATCGGCGTTATCTCGAACGACTCGTCGATCGATCCGGTCGGCGCCTGTGTCGGTATGCGTGGTGCGCGCGTGCAGGCCGTCGTTGGCGAGCTTTCGGGCGAGAAAATTGACATCATCCCGTGGAACTATGACGACGCGACCTTCATCGTGAACGCCCTGCAGCCGGCCGAAGTGTCGAAAGTGGTGCTGGACGAGGAAGAGCGCCGCGTTGAAGTCGTTGTTGCCGACGACCAGTTCCCGCTGGCCATTGGCCGCCGCGGACAGAACGTGCGTCTCGCATCCCAGCTCACCGGCTGGCAGATCGATCTCGTGACTGAATCGGCCGATTCCGAGCGCTACCAACGCGAATTCCAGGAGCGGACCGACCTCTTCATGAAGGCCCTTGATGCCGACGAAACGCTGGCCCAGCTGCTTGCGTCCGAAGGTTTCGAAACGGTCGAAGAGATCGCCTTCGTGGCGCCGGAAGACTTCATCCAGATCGAAGGCTTCGACGAGGACGTTGCAGCCGAGCTGCAGGAACGTGCCCGTGAATTCCTCGATCGCCTCGCCGCTGAAAACGACGCCAAGCGCCGTGAACTCGGCGTTGAAGACGAAGTCATGGAACTCGACAGCATGACCCCATCCTTCGCCGTGAAACTCGGCCAGGAAGGCGTGAAGACGGTTGAGGACGTCGCCGGCCTCGTGCCTGACGACATCACCGGCTTCCGCGAGCCAGGTCCGGACGGCAAGCCTGTCTGGGTCGAGGGCATCCTGAAGAAGGGCGAAATGCGCAAGGACGACGCCCAGATGTTCATCATGAAGGCCCGCGTCATCGCTGGCTGGATCGAGCAGGACGCCATCGAACAGCTTATCGCTGCCCAGCAGCCGGAAGAAACGTCGACGGCGGACCTCACCGAAGAAGAACGCGCCCTGCTCGCCCTTGGCGATCTCGGCGGCGCAGATGCGGCAGATGCCGCGCTTGAAGAGCTTGAGTTTGATCTCGACGCCCTGGCAGCGGAGGGCGGCGATGACGAAGCCGCACCGAAAGAGTGATCCGCGTTTAGCCGGCACTGCAGGTGATACGACGGATGGGGAGGGCCCCGTCCGTCAGTGCGCCGTGACGCGAGAGCGTCTGGCGCAGACCGAGATGGTGCGCTTTGTGCTGTCGCCCGACATGGTCGTTACGCCTGACATCAATTCAAAGCTCCCGGGCCGCGGTGTCTGGGTGAAGGCTGACCGTCAGACAATCGAGCTGGCGGCAACCAAAGGCGCCTTCGCGCGTGGTTTCAAAATGCAGGTAAAAGTGCCTGATGGCCTGGTCGATCAGGTCGAAGGTCTGCTGCTGAAGCGTTGCCAGAGCGTACTTGGTATGGCGAAGAAGGCCGGCGGGGTTGTCCTCGGTTATGACCAGGTGAAGGACGCGCTGCGCAACAGAACCCACGGAATACTGCTTGAGGCTTCCGATGGTGCAGAAGATGGGCGCAACAAGGTGTATTTCCTCGCGAAAGCATTATATAGCAGCGTGAACGTCGCCGGGGCTCTCACCTCGGCGGAATTGGGCATGGCTTTTGGCCGGGAGCGTGTGATACACGGTCTCGTCCGCAAGGGAGCCATTGCGAAGACGTGGACTCTGGCCTATCGCCGGTTGACCGGCTTTCGCGAAGCCCCCGAATTGAACTGGTTCAAGGATCAGGATCGGTCTTGAAAACTTGCCGGGACGCATGGGCGCTTCGGTTCAAATTGTGATATGTAGGACGTATGAGCGAAACGAACGATACAGGTAATAATCAGGGTGGCCGCAAGCCGCTCACCGTGGCCCGCAAATCTGCCGGTACGGTGAAGCAAAGCTTTAGCCATGGTCGCTCGAAGCAGGTTGTGGTTGAGACCAAGAAGCGCCGGGCGGTTGGCCCAGGCGGCTCAGGCCCCACGCCTTCTGATAACGCACCCGCCAAGAACACAGACACGCTTGAAGCGCGCCTGATCGCTACGGCGAAAAAGCTGGGCATCACAGTCGAGGAACTGAAGACGCGCCAGAAGGTGCTGCTTGCGCGCAAGGCTGAAGAAGCCAACCGCGCCAAGGAAAACATTCAGGTCGAAGCGGCCCAGGATCGCCTGCGCACCGAACAGGAGCGCAAGGCAACTGAAGCGCGTGAGCGCGACGAAGCAGAAGCCCGTCGCAAGGCTGATGAAGAAGCCCGCAAGGTCGAGGAAGCCGCTGCTGCGGCCGCCGCTGACGCACCCGCGACAGCAGATGCCAAGCCTGCCGCACGCGGCCGGTCCAAGCAGGATGCTGCGGCTGATGCGTCCATCCCCGAGCCGACGGCAGAAGATGCCGCCGGTCGCGGTAAACGTGGCAAGGGCGCCAAGGATGATCGCAGCGATCGTTCGCGCGACGCAGCCGCCCGCACAGTGCGCGACACTGGCGAACGCCGCCGTGGCAAGCTCACGATTTCCTCCGCCCTCGGCGACGATGCTGACCGCCAGCGGTCACTCGCCTCGCTCAAGCGCGCCCGTGATCGCGAACGCGAACGCCGTTTCGGCGGTGGCGATCAGCGTGAGAAAGTCTCGGTCGAGGTCACGCTACCTGAAACCATCACGCTGCAGGACCTTGCAGGTCGTATGAATGAACGCGTCGCCGACGTCGTGAAATTCATGATCAACCAGGGCGAAATGCTGCGCGGCAATGACATTATTGATGCTGACACCGCCGAACTGATTGCCGAAGAATTTGGCCACACGGTCAAGCGCGTTGCCGAATCCGATGTGGAAATCGGCCTTGAAGGCGAAGCTGACGATCCTTCCCTGATGAAGCCACGCCCACCGATCGTCACGATCATGGGCCATGTCGACCACGGCAAGACGTCCCTGCTCGATGCCCTGCGCTCAACCGACGTTGTGTCGGGCGAGGCTGGCGGCATTACGCAACATATCGGCGCCTACCAGGTTCAGCTGAAGTCCGGCCAGAAGATCACCTTCCTCGATACGCCGGGCCACTCTGCCTTTACCGCCATGCGCGCACGCGGCGCGAACGCGACTGACATTGCCATCCTGGTCGTCGCCGCTGACGACTCGGTCATGCCGCAGACGATTGAATCCATCAATCATGCCAAAGCGGCCGGCGTGCCGCTCATCATCGCAGTCAACAAGATCGACCTGCACGATGCGCAGCCGGAAAAGGTCCTTACCGACCTCCTGCAGCATGACATCCAGGTCGAATCCATGGGTGGCTCGACGCAGGCCGTCCAGGTGTCCGCCAAGTCGCGCATCGGCCTCGATGAACTGACCGACGCGATCACGCTTCAGGCCGAACTGCTCGAACTCGCTGCCAACCCTGACCGCGCCGCTGATGGCGTCGTGATCGAAAGCCAGCTGGACAAGGGTCGCGGCCCTGTTGCCACCATACTGGTCAATCGGGGCACGCTGAAACGCGGCGATATTGTCGTGGCCGGCGCCCAATGGGGCAAGGTCCGCGCCATTACGGACGAACGCGGCCAACAACTCGTCGATGCCGGCCCATCGCTGCCGGTCGAAGTGCTCGGCCTTGATGGTGCGCCTGATCCAGGTGAACCCTTCGTCGTTGTCGACACCGAAGCCCGCGCCCGCGAAATCACGGAATACCGTGTCCGCAACAAGCGTCAGGTCTCCGGCAAGGCAGGTGCTGCGGCACGTGCGTCGCTCGACCAGCTGCTCAGCCGCCTCAAGGACGGTACAGTGGAAACGTCCGAACTCCCCGTTGTCGTCAAAGGCGACGTCCAGGGTTCGGTCGAAGCGATCTCCATGTCCCTCGACAAGATTTCGACAGAGGAAGTCCGCGCCCGCGTCATTCATGGCGCTGTCGGCGGTATCTCAGAAAGCGACGTCCTGCTGGCCCGCTCGTCGAATGCGCCGATCTTTGCGTTCAACGTCCGCGCCAACAAGCAGGCCCGTGACCTCGCTGAAAAAGAAGGCGTCGAAATCCGCTATTACTCGGTGATCTACGACCTGATCGACGATGTGAAATCCACTCTGTCGGGCATGCTCGCACCGGAGAAACGCGAAACCTTCCTCGGTTACGCCGACATTCTCGAAGTCTTCAATATCACGAAGACCGGCAAGGTTGCGGGTTGCCGCATCTCCGAAGGCAAGGTTGTCCGCGGTTGCGGCGTGCGCCTCCTGCGCGACGATGTCGTGATCCACGAAGGCAAGCTGAAAACGCTCAAGCGCTTCAAGGATGAAGTGAGCGAAGTTTCCAGCGGCATGGAATGCGGCATGGCTTTCGAACGCTACGAAGATATCCGCGTTGGCGACAAGATCGAGTGCTTCCAGGTCGAGGAAATCGCAAGGACGCTCGCCTAAAGACAGGCAGAATGACAAAGCCGCTGCGCATAACCGGTCTTCTCCGGGAGAAAGATGTGAGGCGCCTTACGCGTCTCACGCGCGGCGGATCGGTCGGCCCTACGGCAGTCTATTATGCCGGGGTCACTGCACCGATCATTTCGGCAAGCATGTCTGTCATGGTGCGCGAAGCCATGCGAATGGCCGGCCTATCGGAATATTGGCAATGGTTCATCGCGGCCCTTGTGGCGGCCTTTGCCGGGATCAGCTGGTATCTCATCTTCATCCGCTGGTCCTACCGGCACAAATTCGGACGGGGCACGGAAATGACGCTTGAAACGGCCATTTCACTTGATGACGCGGCCATCCTGGTGCGGCGCGGCGGCATCGAGACACGCATAGACTGGGCCTGCGTTCAATCCGTTCGCACGTTCCGCACGCATGTGGCCGTGCTCATCAATGGTGCCGATGCACTTATCATTCCCGACACATGGTTCGGCAAGGACAAGACCGCCCGTGCCGCATTCACCACCCGCCTGCAGGAAAAGGCTCCCAACTAATGGCTCGTAAACCCGCCTCCGCCGGCATGCCCTCCCAGCGCCAGCTCCGCGCTGGCGAAATCATCCGCCACGCCCTCGCTGACGTCCTCACGCGGGAAGACCTGCGCGATCCCGATCTGGCCAATGTCATTATCACGGTGGGCGAGGTGCGCTGCTCGCCAGACCTGCGCCATGCCAACATCTTCGTCACGCCGCTGGGTGATGATACGCAAGAAGGCCGCGACAAGCTCGCCGAAGCCCTCACCCGCGCAGCCGCATTTCTGCGCGGCAAGCTTGGCCGCGAGATCGACATGAAGTTCACGCCGCAGCTGCACTTCATCGCCGACAAATCCTATGACGAAGCCACGCATATTGACCGTCTTCTGGCCGATCCGCGCGTCAAACGCGATCTCGAAGACTGAGCTTCGCCTGCCAGGCGTCTTATCTGCATTGTCATTTGACATCCCGGCCATCTGTTGAGACCGTTAATGGACTTGTGACAGGGGGACGGGCCTCATGGACCGCCAGACGCTCGATATGGAAGGCGCCCGCCACGGCGAAATCTCGGCGGCATCGCTGCAGCTGGGCGATGACACGATTGCCATCCGCCGCATTGCCACCATGTGCGTGGAATCCATGGAATTTGCGCCCTGGGACATGCCCCGCAATCGTCAGAGCCAACGCCTGCACGCGACGCTTTGCGTTGCCAATCTCTTCTTCGCGCTCGCCGCGCTGGCCTGGTGGGGCCTGATGCCAAACCAGCCCTCCAGCACGATTGCCCTGTTCATCGCTGGCGTGCTCCTGCTGCTTGGCGTGTTCCTGGGCATGCGCGCAGCCATGATCGCCATGAAGATCCGTAGGCGCGAGCCCTATTACCGCCTCACCATCGGCACATCCGATGCCCGCCAGATTCCCATCGTCGACGACAATCGCGACGTGCTCATCAAGATCCGCGACATTGTCCGCCACAAGATGGATACAGGCGACACTGAAACCACAGGCGAGTTCGACCTGAACCTCGATATTGTTGACCTGAAACTGCCCAAATCGGCCCTGCCAGCGAAAAGGCTCCCTGCCCGGCCTGACCTGGCGCCCGCTTCAGACGACCCTGAAATCCTCTTTGATGCCGACGAAGAAGAGGCCGCAGCAGCAGCCCAGCTCAAGAGCGCATCCTGAACCTCTGCGGTTGACGCCAGCCCCCGCCCGGCCTAAGGCCGCGCCTTCATTTTGAATATGCCCGCAAGAGACGGATCGTCGGCGTTCGAACCGCCCCGGGTCCGCAGGAGACACTAGTTTGGCCCGTCAGAGAAAACGCAAGGGTGATCCGGTCAGCGGATGGCTCAACCTCTTCAAACCCGTTGAAATGACATCCACGCAAGCGGTTGCCATCCTGAAGCGCCTCTATAATGCCGAGAAAGTGGGCCATGGCGGCACGCTGGACCCGCTGGCCGATGGCATCCTGCCCATTGCCTTCGGTGAAGCCACCAAGACCGTCCAGTGGGCGATGGATTCCCAAAAGGAATATGTCTTCACCATCCGCTGGGGCATCTCCACGGCCAGCCAGGACGCCGAAGGCGAGATCACCGCGACATCCGACGCCCGCCCCACCCGCGACGCCGTCGAAGCCGTGCTCGCCAATTATCTCGGCCTCATCGAACAGGTCCCACCCAAGTTCTCCGCGATCAAGGTCGACGGCCAGCGCGCCTATGACCTTGCCCGTGAAGGCGAGGAGTTCGAGCTTAAATCCCGCGAAGTCATGGTCCATTCGGCCAAGGTGATCGGGATGCCTGACGCGGACCATACCGTGGTGCACGTCACTTCCGGCAAGGGCTTCTATGTGCGCGCCATGGCGCGCGACCTTGCCTTCGATCTTGAATGCGAAGGCCATATCAGCCAGCTGCGCCGGACCCGCGTCGGCGCCTTTGCGGCGCCGGACGCCATTTCGGTTGAGTCCCTTCAGGGCATGACCGAAAAGGCCGACTTGTTCGCCGCCCTGAAACCCCTGCAATCGGTCCTCGCAGGCATTCCCGATCTGGCCGTCAGCCCCGGCGATGCCGCCAGCCTGCGCCAGGGCCGCACGATCATGCTGATGCCGCACATTCTCGAGGCCTGGCGCGATGCCCGCAATCCGGCCGACGAGGAAGACCGGCTCGCCCTTGCCACCTGCAACGGAACAGCTGTCGCCCTTGGCGATGTGCGCGCAGGCCATTTCGAGCCTGTCCGCGTGTTCAACATCCGCGAGACCCAAAGCGCCTGATCGCGGAACGAGTCAGCACCATGGCGATTGATGTCCCGAGACTCTCGAAAGGAGTATAAGGATGAATCGTATCGCCATCTGCACACTCGCGCTGCTCGTCGCCGCCTGCCAGCCGCCCGAGATCGACGCGCCGGCCCCGGAGCCTGCCACGACGGCAGAGCCAGGCGCGGTTGCTCCGGAACAGACCGCCGCTGCCCCTGAGACGCCCGTCGCCGCCGCGACACCCGAAAGCGTCCTGCAAACCTGGGCCGACGCGCTAGAAACAGGCGACTGGTCCACAGCGCGAGCCCAGTGGGGCGACAAAGGCGACCAGAGCGGCCTTTCGGACACAGAATTCGCGGCCGCCTATCAACAGTACAAAACGATCCATATCGCGTTCACCGAGGCCCAGACCGAAGGCGCAGCCGGCTCTCTCTACTACGAGCCGGAAGTCACCATGACGGGTGAATTGGTCGACGGAGAGCCATTCCGCATGGTCGGCCCGGTCACGATCAAGCGCGTCAACGATGTGCCCGGCGCCACGGAAGAACAGCTACGCTGGCACATCGCCTCCAGCGATCTGAAACCGCGCCCGCTCGAATAGGCCGTTGGATGGCCTGTCGCATCACCGAATGCAGCAAATCGCAGCCCGGACCATATCACCCCGCCCCCTTCCCAAACGGGCCTAAATCCGTCATAAGCCGCCCCTTGAGGCGAATATCGCCCTGAATCCCTAGCTGGACGACATCCCGGCTGCGGACACCAGGCCCCGAATTCTCTTAAAACCCCCGCGTCCATGAGGCCGCAATACACTAAAAACATTCGTCTTTTGGCGATTTTACAGAAAGAGACCCGATGTCGATTACGGCAGAAAAAAAGCAGGAACTGATCAAGAAATTCGCCATCAAGGATGGTGATACAGGTTCCCCGGAAGTTCAGGTCGCGATCCTTACGGAACGCATCAACAACCTGACCGACCACTTCAAGACCAATAAAAAAGACAACCACTCCCGCCGCGGCTTGCTGACCATGGTCGCCACGCGCCGGAAGCTCCTTGACTATGTCAAAGGTAAAGATGAGGCGCGTTACACGACGCTCATCACGGAACTCGGCATCCGCCGCTAGTTCCGACAAAACAAGCCCGCCGGGCAATAGGGCCGCGGCGGGCTTTTCGTATGTGAAAAGAAAGACAATCGAAATGTTCAACAAACAATCCGTGTCGCTGGAATGGGCGGGACGCACGCTGACAATTGAGACGGGCCAGGTGGCACGTCAGGCAGACGGCGCCGTCATGGTAACCTACGGGGACACCCAGGTTCTCGCGACCGCATGCTTCGCCAAGTCGGCTAAGCCAGGCCAGGACTTCTTCCCCCTGACCGTCAACTATATGGAAAAATACTACGCATCGGGCCGCATCCCAGGTGGCTTCTTCAAACGTGAAGGCCGGCCGACCGACAAAGAGACGCTCACATCGCGCCTCATCGACCGCCCGATCCGCCCGCTTTTCGTCAAAGGCTTCAAGAACGAAGTTCAGGTCGTCCTGACCTGCATGTCCTATGACCTTGAAAACGACGCCGACATCCTCGGCATGATCGGCGCTTCGGCTGCGCTCGTCCTTTCCGGCGCGCCATTCATGGGCCCGATCGGCGCTGCACGCGTTGGCTACATCGATGGCGAGTACGTCATCAACCCAACCATCGCTGAACTCGAAGACTCCGACCTTGATCTCGTTGTCGCCGGCACCGCCGACGCCGTGATGATGGTTGAATCGGAAGCCTATGAGCTGTCCGAAGATGTCATGCTCGGCGCTGTCATGGCCGGCCACGAATCCATGCAGCCAATCATCGACGCGATCATCGATCTCGCCGAAAAAGCTGCCAAGGAACCGTTCGACTTCGAACCGGACGACAACTCCGCTGCCCTCGAAGCCATCCAGAAACTGGTTGGCAAAGACCTGTCGGCTGCCTACTCGATCACCGACAAGCTTGAGCGTCAGGCTGCCGTGGGCGCTGCCCGCGACAAGGCCAAAGCGGCCCTCGTCGGCACCGAAGACGCACCCGGCGAAATGACCGGCGACGCGTTCAAGGCATCGTTCAAGGAAGCTGAAGCTGCCGTCGTTCGCGGCGACATCATCAAGACCGGCAAACGTATCGACGGCCGCGCCCTTGATCAGGTTCGCTCGATCGAAGCCATTGCCGGCTTCCTGCCACGCACGCACGGCTCCTCGCTATTCACCCGTGGTGAAACGCAGGCCATCTGCGTCGCAACGCTCGGCACCAGCGATGACGAACAGTTCATCGACGGTCTCGACGGTACGTCCAAGTCCAAGTTCATGCTGCACTACAACTTCCCGCCCTATTCGGTCGGTGAGACAGGCCGCATGGGTGGCGCTGGTCGCCGCGAAATCGGTCACGGCAAACTCGCATGGCGCGCGCTTCAGGCTGTCCTGCCTGACCACGCCGAGTTCCCGTACACGATCCGTCTCGTCTCCGAGATCACCGAGTCGAACGGCTCGTCCTCGATGGCAACGGTTTGCGGTTGCTCGCTCGCGATGATGGATGCCGGCGTGCCGGTCACCCGTCCTGTCTCGGGTATCGCCATGGGCCTCATCAAGGAACCAAACGGCGTGGCCGTCCTCTCCGACATTCTCGGCGACGAAGACCACCTCGGCGACATGGACTTCAAGGTTGCCGGTACCGAAAAAGGTCTGACGTCCCTGCAAATGGACATCAAGATCGCCGGTATCACGAAGGACATCATGAAAACGGCGCTCGAGCAGGCAAAGGGTGGGCGCATGCACATCCTCGCCGAGATGGCGAAAGCCCTCGACACCTCGCGTGACAGCCTGTCGGAAAACGCACCTCAGATGGAAATCATGAAAGTGCCAACCGACAAGATCCGTGACGTCATCGGTTCCGGCGGCAAGGTCATCCGTGGCATCGTCGAAGAATCAGGCGCCAAGGTGAACATCGACGACGACGGCACAGTGCAGATCTCTGCGCTCGACCGCCCGGCGATCGAAAAAGCCATGAAGATGATCCGCGAAATCACCGCAGAAGCCGAAGTCGGCGAAATCTACCAGGGCACCGTGGTTGGCCTGAAAGACTTCGGTATCTTCGTGAATTTCTTCGGCCCGAAGGACGGTCTCGTGCACGTTTCGCAAATGGCGAAAGAGCGCATCGGCCATCCGAAGGAACTGGTCAAGGAAGGCGACAAGGTCTGGGTCAAGCTCATGGGCTTTGACGACCGCGGCAAGGTTCGCCTCTCGATGAAAGTTGTCGATCAAGCGACCGGCAAGCAATTCGAAGGCGCCGAAGGCGAAGAATAGACTTACAGTTTCTTGTAAGTACCAGATCAGGGCCGCCCTCCGGGGTGGCCCTTTTTCTTTGCGCAGGCGTCTTATCCGTCCTGCCGCAAATACTACATCTTTCTGTACCCGGATGAAATTTCATTGACACGGAAGTGTCATGAAACTAATGTGACAGTTATGTTACAGTCACGTTACAAATATATGTCAGTGTCGGCGCTAGCCTTTGCGGCGCTCGCATTTCCCGCGTCGGCCGTGTCGACCTGCGAACTCGCAGACGGCCTGCCGCTCGATCCGGTTGCCTACAACCAGGAAGTCGCCGCCTGCTACAGCAGCCCGACGAGCATCGCCAAGGATGCCAAGCTCGAGAAGGCGCTCATTCAGTCAACCGACGCAGTTCGTGCTGCCGACAATGAGCCAGCCCTGATTCCGCTTGCATCGCTTGAAGAAGCCGCACGCATCCACGCCATGGACATGGCCGCCCGCAACTATGCCGGCCACACTGACAAGGAAGGTCGCGGACATCTGGAGCGCGTCCGCATGCTGGACCGCTCTGTGCTGATTGGCGCAGCTGGCGCCAATATTGCCATCCTCGAAGGCGAGGGAGATGCAGAGGCGGTCTTCAACGCGTTGCGGGCAGACCCGGTCAATGCGAGCAACATGACGCGTGATGCCTTCACCCACACAGGCATCGGCATCGCAAAGGCGAACGGCCGCACTTACATCGTCCAGCTCTTCGCACGCGTCGACGGCCACCTCGAATCCCCCCTCCCCATCCAGGTGTCGGGCCCGGCAGATATCAAGGCGACCTTTGATGAGAAGGGCGTGCAGCCCGTCGGCTGGCGCCTGACAACACCAGAAGGCGAAACCGTTGCGCGCGGCTACGGTGCCAACATGACCGGCACGCTTGCGCCCGGCCAGCAGGCCTATGTCACCTTTGACATGGCCCGCAGCACGCAGGAATACGCCCTGCGCGGCCCGTTAGTCGTCGGCCGTTAGACCTTAGACCCACCTCTATCGTGCGTCCCCCGCCCGGCCCTGCACAGGGGCCGGGCTTTTAATGTCTGCACAGCTGAACAGACCGGAACTATTGGAAAATGCTCCTGTTTGGCGCTAAGCAGCCCTCATGACCAAACGTAAATCCGCCTTCCTCATCGCCATGTCCGGCGGCTCCGGCTCCGGCAAATCGACACTCGCTGAAGCCCTGCTCGAGCATCTCGGGCCCGGCCAGGCCGTCATGTTCGGCGAGGACGCCTACTACCATCCAATGCGTCACTATGGTGACTACACGACCGAGGACGAGCGCCAGGCCATCATTGCCGGCGTCAACTATGATGATCCCATCTCCAAGGAAGTCGACCATCTCGTCCGCGACCTGAAAGCCCTCAAGTCCGGCCACGGCGTCGACCAGCCAATCTATGACTACGAGCGCCACGATCGCAGCGAAAAGACCCGCCGTATCGAGCCGGCGCCGATCCTGTTGCTCGAAGGCATCCACGCCCTCTCCATGCCCAAGATCCGCTCCCTGATCGACCTCTCTGTCTATGTCGACACGCCAGACGACCTGCGCCTCGCCCGCCGCATCAGGCGCGACGTGATCGATCGCGGTCGCGATGTCGACAGTGTGCTTGAGCAATACATGTCCACCGTTCGCGCGGCGCATTATCGCTGGACCCATCCAGCCAAATTCGAGGCTGATCTGGTGATCGCCGACGAGGGCCTGCCGGCCTATGGCAATGTCCGGCCGAACGGAGAGGCCATCGAGCGCATGGTCGCCCCGGTGCTTGAACGCCTACGGTCGCTCGGTGTCATTTCGGACCGGGCGCGGCTCTAGCCTATCTCGCTGAGCACAAGCGCCAGAATGAAACCAAGCGCTGTCGCAATGCCCGCCATGTGGGAGTCTTCCTTGTAGGCCTGCGGGAACACTTCGGTTGCCAGTGACGCAATCACCGCGCCCGCAGCAAGACAGCGTATCCCCGCGAGCATGTGTGGGCTCGCCCCTTCGAGCAGGAGGTTGCCCAGCACGGCCGCCGCCGACAGTAACGCCGCTGCCGCGAGCCACATCATCAGCGCCTTTGTCTTGGATGTGCCGTTCTCCTGCATCTCCTTCGCTCCGCCAGCAGCCTCGGGCAGATTTGACAGGAGGATCGATCCGGCGAGCGCCGCCACAGCCATCGGCTCTGCACCAATCAGCGCGACGCCCAGCGCGAGGTTCTCGGGAACACCGTCCAGCGTAATCGCTGCCAGCAGGCCAGCCCCGCCTTCGCTATTCCATTTTTCATCGATCAGATAATCGACGCCCGTGAAGACTGCCGCGCCTACGGCAGTCATGAGCATGGAGAGCCACAGCGTTGATGTCTGGATCGACGGTTCGATCAGCTCCGTCACGACTGACAGGATCAGTGCCCCGCCCGCCAGCGCCACGAGAAAGCCTTCCAATGGCTTTGGCAGTTTGCCGTAAAGCCCCCACGCCGCGCCGGCCACCAGCGCGCCGGATACAACCGCCACCACAATCACCATCATCAACATGCCACACCTCCCTTCCGCCTGATGCCTTGCGAATAAACCGGCCTGCAAAGGGAATGTTCCGCTGCACAAAAAGCTGGGCCGCGCCTTTTGGTACCGCTAGGCTTTCGCTCATGAGGCGAACCCTGTCCAAATGGCTGGCACTCGCAGGCGCAGGCATTCTCATGGCCAGCGCTGCACAGGCCTGCGACCTGCGCCTTGGCGCACGTGGCCACAGCACGGCCGACTATGTCGAAACAGTGCGCCCCTGCCTTACGCAGCTGCCCCCCGGCTACAGGTTTGACGTGAGCATGGAGGCCGGCTTCCTGGCCCGCATCAATGAGGAACGCGTCGCCAACGGCCTCGCCCCGCTCCAGCTACGCCCGGAACTCCTCGCCCCTGCCCGCTTTCAGAGCCTCGATATGGCCGCCAATCATTTCTTCGATCATGTCAGTCCCGATGGCCGCTCACCGGGCGACCGGCTGACGGCGCTGGACCGGCGCGCCCTCATGCAGCGCTCGGCTGAAAACCTCGCCATGCTCGAAATCGTCAAGGGCCGCTATAATTTCTCGAAAAGCCTGCCCCAGCTCCACGCGAACCTGATGAACAGCCCCAGCCACCGGGCCAATATCCTGAACCCCGACTTCACGCACGTCGCCATCGGCGTCGTCGTCACCAAGTCAGGCGTCTGGGCCACGCAGGTCTTTGCGGGCCTCTCGGGCACGCTCAGCGAAGACGTGCCCCTGCGCATGGCAGCCGGCCAGAGCCTCACCGCAGAACCCCTGCTGAATGAGTGGACCTTCCGCCACTTCGAGGCGGAAACACCGGGCCACGCCTACACGCCGTTCCGGCAGACCCCACGCGGCGCCATCGTGCCTGACGGCCTCAAGGGCGACGTGGACCTTGCCGCCTTCAGCATCCAGATGGGCGAAAAGAATGGCATGATCTACTCGATCCGCCTGGCAGGCCCATCGGTCACGATCGTGAACTGAGGCCTATTCCTCCGGCGCATCCGGCACGCCGACGACGTGGAAGCCGGCGTCGACATGGATCACTTCGCCGGCAATCGAGCGGCCGAGCGGCGAGAGCAGGTAAAGCGCGCAGCCGGCGACGCCTTCCATGCTCGTGTCTTCCTTCAGCAGCGACCAGTCACGGCCCGTGCCCATCAGGCTCTTGCCGCCCTTGATGCCGGCCAGCGACAGCGTGCGCATGGCGCCTGCCGAGATCGCATTAACGCGAATGCCCTGAGGCCCGAGGTCGCGCGCCGCATAGCGCGTCGAGGCCTCAAGCGCCGCCTTGGCCACGCCCATCACGTTATAAGACGGAACGGTCCGTTCTGCGCCGAGATAGGTCATGCACATGATCGATCCGCCATCCGGCATCAGCTCTGCCCCGCGACGGGCGCAGTCGATGAAGGAATAGACCGAGATGTCCATCGCGCGGCGAAAGCCTTCGCGCGTCGTATTGGCGACCATGGAGCCCTGCAGTTCATCCTTGCCGGCAAAGGCAATGGAATGCACGAGGAAGTCGATCTTGCCCCACTTGGCTTTGATCTCGGCGAAAGCTGCATCCATGCTCGCATCATCGGTCACGTCGGCAGCAATCATGGTGTCCATGCCAATGCTCTCGACGAGCGGGCGGACACGGCGCTCCAGCGTCTCGCCCTGATAGGTGAACGCAATCTCGGCGCCCTGCGCAGCCAGCTGTTTGGAAATGCCCCAGGCAATCGAGTTCTGGTTGGCAACACCCATGACGATGCCGCGCTTGCCCTTCATCAGGTCACCGGACGGCAGGTTCCATTCTTCGGCCATGCGGGCCTCCTCATTGGCTGTTTTTCTGCTCAAGGGGCTAGGCGGACACGGTCAAACCGTCAAGCGCCCCACAGCTCAACTGATCCAAGGGTTTGGCGCGCGACCAAGGGTTTCTGCGTGGCATATGCAGGGCGTTTGACGGGTTTCAGTCGGGTTTTCGACGCCCTAAACCGGCGTCGCCTGGCCCGGAACCGTCAGGCCCACTTTCATGTCATTGGCCGTGTAAACGTGGCGCTCGTCGACGAACACCTTGCCGTCTGCAATGCCCAGAACCAGCTTGCCGCGGCGCACGCGGTGAATGTCGATCTCGTAGCGCACCAGCTTGCAATCCGGCGTGATTTCGCCGGTGAACTTGACCTCGCCAACGCCCAGCGCGCGGCCCTTGCCCGGGCTACCGGACCAGCCAAGCCAATAGCCAACGGCCTGCCACATCGCATCGAGGCCAAGACAGCCCGGCATGACCGGATCGCCCGGAAAGTGGCACGCGAAGAACCAGAGGCTCGGATCGATATCCAGTTCGCCGATGACATGGCCCTTGCCGTAGACACCGCCATCCATACTGATCTCGGTAATCCGGTCCATCATCAGCATTGGCGGCGCAGGCAGCTGCGCATTGCCGGGCCCGAAATACCCGCCCTTGCCCGATTCGAGCAGGTCAGCCTTCGTATAGCTGGACTTCGGGGTGTGGTAATCATGGGGACCGGACATAGCGGATTCTCCTGGAATTTGGCGTAACCGCCTAACCACAGTGACCGGCCCGGCTTGTCAACCGCCGGAGCTACCCTGAATTACAGACCTGCCTCGCCCGTGTCGGCGCCCCAGAGCGCTTCGCGCAGGGCCCAGCCTTGGAAATTCTGCACCTCAACGGCGCACCATTTCACTTCGCATTCGCCCAGCTGCACCAGAACACCCGCTTCCAGCGAGGCAATTTCCGGGCTCGTTGCGTCGGCCGCGTCATGCATCATGGTCGCCGACTGCACCATGGCCGCGGCGCCCGTCTCCAGCATTCGCGCATGCACCCACACTTCGTCACCTGAGGGGTCGCGCACCCGCCGCCAATCCTGGCTCTCTTTGATGATCAGCAGCGGCAAGCCCTTGCGCTCATAACGCCACACGACCGGGTGCTCCCGGCTAGGGCCTGAGCGGCCGTTCACTGCGGCAAATTTGAGCACTTCAAAGCGCGGCACAGCCTTGCCGGAGAACTGGCTTATGCGCGTAACCTGCGGGCCTTCAGCCGCCGCAAAGCCGCCAAACAGGAAGATTCCCGATAAGAAGAAAGGTGCCCATTTCATTTGCAGAAGGCCAGACGCGCTAGTGAGATGTGCATACTAGTACCACCAGATGAATCACGCGTAAAACAACAGGCGTTGGCGTTCCGGGATCGCTCTGCTAAGCCCGAAGAAAGAATTACGAGGGGGCCAGATGCCAGCCAAGAAACTCAAGATCGTCGTGACCCGGAAGCTGCCCGCCCCTGTCGAGCTGCGCATGAAGGAATTGTTCGACACAAGCCTGAATCAGGACGACCACGCTTTCACCCACGAAGAACTTGTCGCCGCCGTGCAAACAGCTGACGTGCTCGTGCCCACAGTGACCGACCGGATCGACAGCAAGGTCCTCGCCCGCGCCGGTGACCAGCTGCGCCTGATCGCCCAGTTCGGTGCCGGCGTTGACAATATTGATGTGCAGAGCGCCGTGCAGCGCGGCATCACGGTCACCAATACGCCGGGCGTGCTGACAGACGATACGGCAGACGTCGCCATGGCGCTGATCCTCGCCGTGCCGCGCCGCCTGCATGAAGGCGCCCTGGTCATGGACAGTGGCGGCTTCGATGGCTGGACACCCACCTGGATGATGGGCCGGCGCCTTGCTGGCAAGAGGCTCGGCATTGTCGGCATGGGCCGCATCGGCCAGGCCGTCGCCCGCCGCGCCAAGGCCTTTGGCTTGCAGATCCACTACCATAATCGCAAACCGGTCAGCCCGCGCACCGAGGAGCTGCTTGAAGCGACCTATTGGGACAGCCTCGACCAGATGCTCGCGCGCATGGATATCGTATCCATCAATTGCCCGCACACTCCGGCAACATTTCACCTGATGAATGCCCGCCGCCTCGACCTGATGAAGCCAGAGTCCTACCTCATCAACACGGCACGCGGCGAGGTGATTGATGAGGCCGCTCTCGCGCGGGCGCTCAAGTCCGGCAAGATTGCCGGCGCGGGCCTTGATGTTTTCGAACGCGAGCCCGCCGTCAGCGAAGACCTCCTGGGCCTGCCAAATGTGCTGCTCCTGCCGCACATGGGCTCAGCCACGATCGAAGGCCGCACCGAGATGGGCGAAAAAGTCATCATCAACATCAAGACCTTTGCCGATGGTCACCGTCCACCGGACCGCGTGATACCTGCAATCCTCTAGGCGCGCAGCTTCAGGGCCATTGCGAAGAATGGCGAGACCGCCATCACCAGCGCCCGTTCCAGCGGGCCTTTTGCAAACTTGCGGAAGTAGCGCGTCAGGCTCTGGGCCTTGTGCGCCTGAACCACGCCCGACGGTGCATCCGATGTCGCGCCATAATGCAGCGCTCCGGCAAGCGGCTGGTAGATGACCGCTCCCCCGGCCTCGATCACCCGCCGGCAAAGGTCGACATCCTCCACATGCAGGAAATAGCCCTCGTCAAAGCCTCCGATCGCGCGGAAAGCCTTCCGACGCATCAGGAAGAAGGCGCCGGAAACCGCGCCCACTTCAATCGGCCCTTTTGGGGCCTGCTCCCTGTCCAGCGTCCACTTGCCCAGCCCCAGGGCGCGTGCAAGCGTCAGCGTATTGCGTCGGCATCCGCGCTCCTCGTGCCCGTGCAGATCGAAAATCTTGCCCCCGACCAGCACCGGTTCATGCCGCCCATCCATGGCCGCCACGAGAGGCCCGACAGACCCGCGTCTTATGATGGCATCCGGATTGATCACCAGGACGAGGTCGCCGAGCGCGCTGGCCGCCCCCCGATTGACCGCCGTGCCGAACCCCGGATTGTCGCCCCCCCGGATAAGGCGGGCCTTGTCCGTGCGCGCAATGAAACTGCCGATCCACACCTCTGCCTCAGGCGTGTTGCCATTATCCACGAGGATGATCTCGGAAATGTCAGGATCTGATTTCAGGGCATAGAGGCATTCCTGCAGGCGTGGCCCGGTATGGTAGCTCACCACAATGGCCGAGGTTGTTGGCAGGCCGCTCAAAGGGACTGACGGTCCCGCCGCGCGAGCAGGATGATCCCGCACACGGCCAATACGATGCTTGCCCAGAAGGAGTCGTTCCAGACATTGTAGGAAAAACTGAACAGGCTGACGACGACACCCACGAGACCGGCAATGGCATAGCGAATATCGGTCCGCAACGTGTCAGGTGCCGGCAGGCGAAATCCGATCACGACGAGCGTCAGCGCTGCGAGAACCGCCCCGATGAGGCCTGTCTCGGCCCATATCTGCAGAGCCATATTATGAGGATGCCCGGGGACGACCGGGTATGCCGACCAGGAGTCAGGCAATTGTGCCAGCCACGCGGGATAGTCAGCATAGGTGTCCCGCCACGTTTTTGAGGCGGAAATACCATGACCGATAATCGGCTCTTCCACTGACTTGCTGATGACCAGCTGCCATGAATAGACACGCGACTGGAACGAGCCGGGAAGTTCGATGCCCAGCTGCGAAACCAACTTCACCGCAGAACCGATCAGCACTGGCGCGGAAGCGATATAGGCGGCGACCGCGCACAGAAGCCAGCGATAGCCTGTCTTGGGCGCCAGCGTCACGACAGCGGCCGCGGCAAGCATGAAGGCAATGCCAATCAGGCCCGAATCCGTATCGTCGAATATCAGACTCACGATGCTGGCAACGACGAGGCCGGCGGCAACCGCCCGCCATTTCCATCCCGGCCTCGCAATCAGATAGGCCAGCAATATCGGCAGCACGATCATGAAGGCATTGGCATTGCGTGCAATATTCTGTGCGCCCTTGGCCTGTTCCAGCGGGTCCGCCCCATAGATCATCGCCACCACAGGCCCACCGAGGACCGCACTTCCGGCCACCAAGAGGCCTTGCACGGCGAATGCACCCAGCATCACACGTGCGGAGCGCTGCGCTGTGCCTTGCTTGATCTGAAGGGCGCCAGCCACAGCCAGCATCCCGAACACCGCCGTCAGAATGATCCGCACACCTGCAGCGCGGATCGCGAAATCGCCTTCCAGCAGGTTACCCGACACAAACCCCCGTGAAGCGGGCGACCAGATATCACTCAAGGCCGCCCACCCGACAAAAACCAGCGCCATCAGGGCATAGACTGCGGGCGGCGTTTTCGGTCGTGCGATCGCCAGCGCAGGAAGCGCCGCAATCGCCAGAAGCGGGCCATATCCCTGCGCACCAAGCAGGCCCATGACAGGCCAGAGCACGAAGACGGCTGCAAGAATGGGCGCGTATGACATTGAGTTCACTCTGTCGCCAACACCCTGACTTGTCACGAGTCCTTGATCACACGTCCCGCTTCAGGTCAGGCGCAAGGGCTTCCAGCGCGAGGCTGATGACAGCCTCATCAAGACTGATCATCTGCTGGCCCTGGCTGCCGAGGCGTCGCAGCGCCAGTGTGCGCTCCTCGGCTTCGCGGCCGCCGACAACAGCAATGATCGGCACTTTCTGCACCGAATGCTCGCGGACCTTGTAGTTGATCTTCTCGTTGCGCAGGTCCGTCTCGACCCGCAGCCCGGCCTTGCGCAGCGCAGCGGCCGCTTCAAGCGCATAATCATTTGCGGCATCCGTAATGGCCGCCACAACGATCTGCACAGGCGAGAGCCAGAGCGGGAAAGCGCCGGCATAGTTCTCGATCAGGATGCCCATGAAGCGCTCGAACGTGCCGAACACGGCTCGGTGCAGCATGACCGGCCGGTGCTTGGCGCCGTCCGAGCCCGTGTATTCCGCATCAAGGCGTTCCGGCAGCACATAGTCGAGCTGGAACGTGCCGCACTGCCATGTCCGGCCAATCGCATCCGTCAGGTGGAATTCGAGTTTGGGGCCATAGAAGGCGCCTTCGCCCTCGGCGATCTCGAATTTCATGCCTGCCGCCGTCAGGGCATCAGCCAGTGCCTTCTCGGCGCGGTCCCATGTTTCATCCGTACCGGCGCGCATCTCAGGCCGCGTGGCCAGCTTGTAGGAAATCTCCGACAGGCCGAAATCGCCATAGACGCGCTCGAACAGCTTCAGGAAGCGCAGCGTCTCGTCCGCGATCTGGTCTTCGCGGCAGAAGATGTGCGCGTCATCCTGCGTCATCTGACGCACGCGCATCAGGCCATGCAGCGCACCATGCGCTTCGTTACGGTGACAGCAACCGAACTCCGCCATGCGGATCGGCAAATCACGATACGAGCGCTGCCCGTTTTTGAAGATCTGCACGTGCGCGGGGCAGTTCATCGGCTTCAGCGCCATGAGGTCGCCTTCGCCCGTCAGAATCGGGGCGTCATCATCCGTGGACGGGATCTCGTCCGGCACGACAAACATGTTCTCGCGGAATTTCGACCAGTGGCCCGACTGTTCCCAGAACACCGAGTTCAGCAGCTGCGGCGTCTTCACCTCGACATAGCCATCGGCATCCTGCTGGCGGCGGATATAGGCCTCCAGCTGGCGCCAGATCATGAAGCCTTTCGGGTGCCAGAAGACAGAACCCTGCGCTTCCGGCTGGAAGTGGAACAGGTCCAGCGCCGCGCCGACCTTGCGGTGGTCGCGCTTCTCGGCCTCTTCGAGCCGTTCGAGATGGGCCTTCAGGTCCTTCTCATTGCCCCAGGCCGTTCCGTACATGCGCTGCAGCATCTCGTTCTTGGAGTCACCGCGCCAATAGGCGCCGGCCAGCTTCATCAGCTTGAACGCCTTGGGCAGCTTGCCCGTCGATGGCAGGTGCGGCCCGCGGCAAAGGTCGAACCAGTCGTCCTGACGATAAAGCGTGATCGCTTCGCCAGCCGGGATGATGTCGTCGATGATCTGCGCCTTGTAGTCTTCGCCGATCTTACGGAACATCGAGATCGCCTCGTCCTTGTCCCAGACTTCCCGGATGATCGGGTAATCAGCATCGACGATGTCGCGCATCTTGGCTTCGATCTTGTCGAAATCCTCCGTCGAGAACGGCGTCTCGCGGGCAAAGTCATAGTAAAAGCCGTCATCGATCACGGGGCCAATCGTGACCTGCGTATCGGGATAAAGCGCCTGCACGGCCTGCGCCAACACGTGCGCGGCATCATGCCGGATCAGCTCAAGGCCTTCGGCGTCATTCGCAGTCACGATTTCAACGCGCGCATCGCCGTCCAGCGGGCGCGTCAGGTCACGCAATTCGCCATCAACACGGGCGGCAATCGCCTTCTTGGCAAGGGAATTGGAGATGGACGAGGCGACGTCGAACGGGCTTGCGCCCTCGGCAAACTCACGCACCGATCCATCGGGCAGGGATACTTTGATCATGTTTCAGTCTTCTTCAGCGGTCTGGCGCACGGGGCGCGGCAAAGTCTTATTCCGAAAGGCCTGCCTGCGGCGGTGTGCTTAGCGCGAGTTCACCGAAAATCCCACCCCATTCAAGGCGGCGATTGCATCAGGCCGGCGGGCCGGGGTTGTGAGGGAGTTTACCGGGTACATGAGACGTGAAGCGCGCACAGGGGCGCAGCCTCGCGGGGGTCATGCACCCCGGCGGGTTCGCGTGGTCAGGCCGCTGGGCAGCAGGATACGGTTCGAACATGTCATCGGGCGGGCTTATCTCACGCTTCCGGCGGGTTTTCAATCTGCTGGTTCGGGAATGGTCGGCCCCCTGTTTTCCAGTCGCCATAGCGCCACGGCTGCCAGGCGGGCACGTCCGGTTTCGTCTCGGGCGCCGGATCATACCCGAAACTGCCACCCGGTCGGCAGCGGGTGAACCGCGCAATGGCCATCCATCCCCCCGGCCACCAGCCATGCCGCGCCACGCATTCAGCGCCGTATTCACTACAGGTCGGCTTGTGCTGGCAGCGCGCGCCTGCGGCGTAGAAAACCAGCGAAAAGCTGGCCTTGTAGATGCGCAGCAGCACATAGGCCGTATTGCGGCGCATTCCGCTCATCCCTGAGACGCCTCGACGGGCGCAAGGCCGCGTGCCGCACGTGCCTGCTCAATCGCCGCCACAGCGGCCTCAAAGGCCAGCAGCGTGCTTGTATGGCGCGGGGGATAGTCAGCAACGGCCTGCAGGTGACGCAATTCCCAGAACCGGCCTTCCGGTGGCGGGCCCTTGTCCTTCAGCATCGCCTTCAGCGAATCGCGCGCAGCTACAACTTCATCGACATGCGCCCCAACCACATATTCCGCCAGGATCGCCGTCGAGGCCTGCCCCAAGGCGCAGGCTTTCGGGTCCACAGCGATGGCCGCGACATGATCGCCGCTCGCGTCCAGCCGGATCTCGACATTCACCGTCGAGCCACATACGCGGGAAACCTTCAGCACAGAGGCCTCGGCGCCTTCCAGCGTGCCGACATGCGGGATATTGGCCGCCAGTTCCAGGATACGATTATGGTAGAGTTCGCTCATCACGCACACAGATGGCCTTGGGCAGCCGATATGACAAGCAGCGCCACCAGAGGCAGGCAAAAAGAGGCCGCCCTCAACAGGTGTGAAGAGGACGACCTTTAAAGAATTCGGTGCATTGAAACGGGAGTTCTAGGCCCGTGATCCATAATTCCCACGCGCCCCCCTGCCCGGTCAATTTAACGATCCGTCAGGATACCGCTCTCAGGCCACATCAACTGTGATTGATACGATCTCGGCCACCATGGGCGCGCCATCCAGCTTCTGTTCCAGCGCCGCAAGTTCAGACTCGAGCGCCTCGGCAGGCACCTTGCGCTCAAGCACGCGCGTGCGTCCGTCATGATCAATGAATTCCGCGCGCAGGATCAGAAAGTCAGAGGGCTGCGTCTGGGCCGCTTCAGTGAACGCCACCGGCGCCCCGGCAACCTGATAGCTGTCATGCGCCAGGTTCAGCACGCCCTTGCCGGCATGATAGACGCCCTTACCGGCCATTTTCCCGCCAGCCCAGGCGACCTTCACAGGAACGGAAACCGCCGTCTTGGCAACTTTCGTCGCGACGCATCCGGGAAGCAGAAGAAGGGCGGAAGAGAGAACGAGAACGCGCAACATCAAAAAAGGGTCTCCCGGCTGACCGGAAGACCCTAGTTGAGAGTGTACCGACGGGCCAGTGCCGCTTTGCGCTGGCCGCCGGAGAAGCGGTGATGACGCCTGCATACACCATCACCCCCAACGCCACGTTCTGTTCACCGCATGAATTTCGATGAAATTTGCGGATGCCTTAAAGGCGCCGCCAGGTCGATCCGCCTGCGCCGTCCATGATTTCCACGCCTTCAGCCGCAAGTTCATTCCGGATCCGGTCGGCCTCCGCCCAGTCTTTCGCGGCCCGCGCATCGATCCGCGCCTGAACAAGAGCATCGATACGGGCATTGCCGTCGCTGTCATCGCCCTGCTCCCAATCCTTCGGCGTCTGGGTCAACAGGCCCAGCAGCGCCCCGGCTGCCAGCAGGTTCGCACGTGCGTCTGCCATGGCGTCCCGGTCCTTGTGATCGGCCGCCGAGTTTGCTTCGCTGGCAAGGCGCGAAAGCTCGGCCAGGGCTTCAGGCGTGTTGAGGTCATCGGAGAGGGCCTTCAGGACGCCCTTGTCGCGCCCGCTGCCACCTTCCTCGTCCCATACGCGCCGCAAGGCGCCGTACACGCGGTCGAGCGTCGTCTTGGCCTGCTTCAGAAGGTCTTCGTTCCAGTCGAGCGCAGCGCGGTAATGCCCGCTCAGCATGGCAAAGCGCAGCACTTCACCCGGCCATGTCTTCAGCAAATCATGCACGAGCACCACATTGCCGAGCGACTTGGACATCTTCTCCCCGCCCATGTCGAGGAAGCCATTATGCATCCAGTAATTGGCCATGACCTGCCCGTGCGCGCATTCCGACTGGGCGATCTCGTTTTCATGGTGCGGGAACTGCAGGTCGATACCGCCGCCATGAATATCGATCGTCTTGCCGAGATGCTTGGCCGCCATGGCGGAGCATTCAATATGCCAGCCCGGCCGCCCGCGGCCCCACGGGCTATCCCAGATCGCATCTTCCGGCTCGCCCGGCTTGGCAAATTTCCAGAGCGCGAAATCGGCCGGATCGCGCTTGTCGGTCTCGACCTCGACGCGGGCACCGGCTTCATTGTCCTCGGGCTTGCGGCCTGACAGCTTGCCATAGTCAGGCATCGAGCCGACCGCGAACCAGACGCCCTGCTCGCCGACATAGGCGTATTTCTTGCGCACCAGCTTCTCGATGATCTCGATCATTTCCGGCACATGGCCCGTCGCCCAGGGCTCGACGGTTGGCGCAGCAACATTCAGTGCGGCCACGTCTTCATTATAGATTTTCGCAAATTTATGCGTGATCGCCTCGATCGGCTCGCCGGTTTCCAGCGACGCGGCGATGATCTTGTCCTCGATATCCGTGATGTTGCGCGCATAGACGATGGACTTGGCGCCATACTGGCTGGCGAGCACGCGGCGCAGCACGTCAAACACGATTGGCGGGCGCGCATTGCCGATATGGGCATAATTATACACCGTCGGACCGCACACATAGAGCGTCACGCGGGCCGGATCCTGCGGTTCAAACACGCGTTTTGCGCGGGCAGCGGTATCGTAAATGCGAAGAGTCATGGAATTTCGGGCTCGAACGGAAAAAGGGGTGAATTCAGCGCCCTATAGCAGGGCCGGATGCCCTAATGGGCACTAGTTGCCTTAACAGCAACAGCCTTTTGGCAATGCGAGCAGGGTCCGAAACAGCGTCATGAGGGGCCAGATACCACCGGGCACCGCTGCGGGCAATGCGATTCCAGTCAAGGATTTACTCTGCGTCACCGCAGAATTTTCTGGAAACGCCTGAATTGCCAGCCTATCTAATCATGCATCGCCCTGAGGGTATCAACTCGGGCGGGCGTTAAGTCCGGGCAGGGGGCCATCCGGTTTCCCAGACCAAGCCTCGGCTCGACCTCCGTCCCTCAGTCGAAGGACACTAGAAACATGGCAATGGACGCCATTACGCCCAAGAATGACAAGTCGCGGGGGGAACCCTTGGTTCGCCCGACCGTGCAAGAGGCTGAAGAAGCCGTTCGCACGCTCATTGCCTGGGCCGGAGACGACCCACGCCGTGAAGGCCTCCTCGACACGCCAAAGCGCGTCGTGAATGCCTACAAGGAATGGTTTTCGGGCTATGACGAAGACCCGGTCAAATATCTCTCCCGCACATTCGAAGATGTTCAGGGCTATGACGACATCGTCATCCTGCGCAACATCGACGTCGAGAGCCATTGCGAACACCATATGGCGCCGTTCATCGGCAAGGCATTCGTTGCCTACAAGCCATCCGATGCCGTCGTCGGCATCTCCAAGCTCGCCCGCGTTGTCGAAATTTTCGCCAAACGCCTGCAGACGCAGGAAACCATGACCGCACAGATCTGCGATGCCATCACGGAAAGCCTCTCCCCGATGGGTACGGCCGTCCTGATCGAGGCCGTCCATGAATGCATGTCGACCCGCGGCGTCCACCACAAGGACGTCACCACGGTGACGACCCAGTTCACGGGTGTCTTCAAGTCGGACGTTGACCTTCGCAACCGCTTCCTGCGCGCTGCCAATCAGTAGGCTGCTTTGCGCTCAGACGTGATATTCAAGGAGGCGCTCGTAAATCGCGAGCGCCTCTTTTTCTATTTCGGCGGCCTCACCTGACATTGCAGGTATTGGCCCCGGCCTGGCACCAAAGCCGTCCGACTTGAATACGGCGTCATACCAGTGCGGCGCCCAGGCACCGTCTTCCGGTCGCGGCCCTGGCGCCCATGACAGCATCGCCGGGTCCCATGGAATATCAAGCGCAGCGCACAGGCGCCCCAGAACGGCTTGCGGATCAGCCAGGATCTGATCTGAATCAACGACAGGCGGCGCCTTTCCCTTGAGCGCCGCTATGGCATCGAACAGGCGCGCCTGTTGTGGAAAGCCGATGGCCTCAAGGCTTATCGCATCCATCTTGCGCGCATAGGACGCGATGACACGCGCAGGATGGCGAATGAGAAAGGCATGCTCACAGGCGCCGGCCCACTCCAGCGGAAAATCCTCAAGCATGTGATGCGTCATCTGCTTCTGGTACTGCACCCTCTTGCCATCAGGCAGCGGGGCCAGCAGCGCTTCAGCGACCGAGGCCGGATCGGCTGGCTGGGTCGCGAGGATCTCGTCCTGCATCGGGTGCACCTCCCCGGCCGCCACCAGCCAGGCGGCATAGAAGGGTTCATCCACGGCCACACAGTCAGCGCGGGCGCCAAAGCTGCGCATCATCGTGGTGGACATGTTGCGTGGGCCCGACCACATGGCAATTCTACGGGTAGAACTCATGAAATCGGCGTCAGGCTGTTGGCGGCAAGCTGCTTGTAGAGCGTGCTGATGCGCTGGCTGACTGGTCCGCCGACATGCTCGATGGTGCGCCCATCGACCTCACGCACGGGCGTCAGACCGGCAAACGTGCCCGTGATGAATGCTTCGTCGGCGGAGTAGACATCAAACAGCGAGAACCGCTTCTCAAAGACCGGGATGCCCGCCTCGCGGCAAACGCGGATAATATTGCCGCGCGTGATCCCGCCGAGGCAATATTCGGGTGGGCTGGTCCAGACTTCGCCGTCGCGCACGATGAAAAAGTGCGTCGAGTTGCACGTCGCGACAAAGCCCTGCGGGTCAAGCATCAGCGCCTCGTCCGCGCCGGCCTTGCCAGCCTGGATACAGGCCATGATACAGTTGAGCTTCGAATGGGAATTCAGCTTCTGGTCTTGCTCGGCCGGGCCCGTGCGTCGCACATGCACGGTGAACAGAGTCACGCCCTTGGCGATGATTTCCGCAACAGGTGTCTTGTACTCCGGGATGATCACGATCGTCGCCTTGCCGATCGTAAAGCGCGGTCCCTGGTAAGGCGTCTTCTTGATCCCGCGCGTCACCATCAGGCGGATATGCACGCCATCGGTCATCCCGTTCGCCTTGAGGCAATCCATCAGTCGCGCCGTCAGCTCGTCCTTCGTCAGGCCTATATCCATGTCGATCGTCTTGGCGCCGGCATAGAGCCGCTTGAAATGCTCCGGCAGGAAAGCGACCCCGCCATTCGACACGCGCATCCCCTCCCAGACACCATCACCCAGGATATAGCCGCTGTCGAACACCGACACGACCGCCTCGTCGCGGTGCTTCAAGGCGCCGTTTACCGAGATCAGCACATCTGCGTTGCGCGGATCGGCGACATAATCATGCACGCCGTGCGCATCATCTTCCATATCATCCATCATGCCCGTGCCCCGAATGGCTCATCCAGCCATTCCACAATATCAGCCACGACGGCATCCGTGCCCGGCTCGTCGATGATCCAGTGCGCATTGTCCGGGTATTCGAAGAAGTCACCCGGCAAGGCGGCGCGCGCATATTTCTCGCCCACCTTGCGCACGGCGCTTGCAAGCGTCGCCCGGTCCCGGGAGGCCGCAATCGTCAGCGTCGGGATTGTCACCAATCCCTCATCCACCTCGACCCCGTCCGAGATGTCGCCATAGACCTGTCCGGAATCATATCGCGCATGCGCATAGATCGCATCATGCCGCCGCCGCGGTACGCAGTTCAGTACGCCAAACCGAAAGCCCGACCGCCACACCTTGTAGGCCTTCTTCCGGTTGCGCGTCAGGATCACGTTGAGAAACGTATAGGCAACGGACAGTCCGACTTCAGCGCATTCCTTGGGCTGCGCCGGCGTCAGGAACACGGCCTGCGACACAGCGCCCCGCTCGGCCAGGCATTGCGCGATCAGCCCTCCCATCGAATGTCCGATGACGGCGGGCTTCTCGCCCGTCTCCTTCTCGAGCTTGCGCGCTGCACTCATCATCGCCGCGACATAATCGTCAAAGCCAAGGTCAGGCAGGCTGGCGGGCGGATTATCCAGCGTCCGCTGGTCCGGAAACAGGGTCGGCGCCTCACAGGTCCAGCCGGCGGCCTCGAATCCCGGTCGCATCCGGTCCCAGGCATCGCCGCCGCACCCAATTCCGTGAATCATCAATAGGGATTTCGGCATTTATCGCTCCCTCAGCCCTGGGCGATCTTGCCGCCATGCACAGGTTCGGCCCAGACTCTGAACCGCTCGGCCACTTCCGAATAGACGAGACGCTTGAACGGCACAACCAGCCCCGGGGTTTCTTCCAGCGGCGCCCAGCGCCAGGCATCGAATTCCGGCGTATGGCGATCAAGCCGCACATCGCTGTCAGCCCCCTTGAAGCGAAAGGCAAACCACTTCTGCCGCTGGCCGATATAGGGCCCCGGCAGGCGCTTCTTCAGGTCTGGCGGAAAATCATAATAGAGCCAGTCTTCTGTCTCTTCGAGCACATCGACGAGCTTTTCGGGGACACCGATCTCCTCCTCCAGCTCGCGCAGGGCGCCGTCGCGGGTTGATTCGCCCTTGTCGACACCGCCTTGCGGCATCTGCCACTGGAAAGCCCCGCGCCCGTTTATCCTGCGGCCAACGAAGACGTGCCCTGCCTTGGAGAAAAGGGCGAGCCCGACATTCGGGCGATAGCGTTCAGGATCAATAATAGATGTTTTCACCCGGCAGGGTTTACAGGAGCCTGCGCCTTGCGGCCAGTGGCAACGCGCTCTGCGTCGACCAATTCTGCAGGCGTCGTGCCCACAAGCGCCGAGACAGGCGCCAGCAGGATGCCTTTTGAGCCGAGCTCGCTGGTCCAGATCTTCGCCATCTCGATCGTGATCGGGAAAGCGTAGCCTGCGCCCATGGCAGCACCCTTCTCCTTGGCGACGGTCTCAAGTTCCATCAGTTCCAGATTGATGTCGTCGGCCGTCAGCTTGGTATCAATCGGCGACACGGCCCGCGCGTAACGCACGTGTGCCTGGTCTGCCACCTTGTCGAGGCTCGCCTCTTCAAGGCTGCCATCCTCGACCAGCGCCACCCCGCGCTTGCTGAGCACGTCCAGAACGGGACGCGCTGCGGTGGCATCCTCGGCAAATTTCGCGCCCTGGTAATTGATCACGCCGAAATAGCCCGATGCCCGCCCGAGCAGCGTGTTCAGGCGCGGCACGTTCACATCGGCGCCCTTGCCGGCCAACAGCGTCTGCGGGTGCATTTTCATGCGCCCGTAGTCGTAATTTTCCATCGGCAGCTCGATCAGCACTTCGTGTCCGGCGGCGCGGGCCCGGTCGATCCAGTACTGGAGACGGGACGCATCTGGCGCAAAGGAGAGCGTCACTTCCGGCGGCAATTCCTCGATGGCCGATTTGGTGTGCGTGGCATTGATGCCAAGACCGCCGACAACCAACGCCACGACAGGCTTCTGGCCCGGATTGGCAAAGGGCCGTGCATAGGCGTCGGCGGGCGTGCGCCCATCGGCGGCGATACGTGGCAGGCGCACACCGTTCACCGTCTCGCTCATGCCTGAAATCGGCGCATCATCAAGCGATGCGATCTTGGTGACTTCACCATAGGATTCGCCCGGCTTCACGAGCTTGCCATTGATGCGGACGCCAAGGCCTTCGCCATCGGCCAGTACATCATCCGAAGGACCGCCTGTGCCAGTCGTTGGCTCGACACCTTCAGCATAGACCACGCCAAGGGTCGGCTCGTCGCCGCTTTCGACCTCCGCATAGCCGTCAGTATCGACCTGCGGCAGCATCGCCATATCGGTTCCGTCGGTCTTGAGGCGTGCCTTGAGTTCCGGTTTCGCTTCGTCGATCACTTCGAAAAGGGCAAGCTGCTGGCGCGGGCCGGCCGCCGACGGGTCACCTGAAAACTGGATACCGGCACCGAGTGCGCCAGCAAGTCCGCCGAACACCAGCAGACTCATCCCCGCATGGACAAGTCCGGTACGCAGAGGAGACGGATCAGCGTCTCTCCGATAAGGCATGGGGCGACCTCATGTAATCAACAAATTGAATTCTGAACGACCATAGATGCCGCAATCTGGTTAACGAGTTGCAAATATTCGTTAACCGGCCCGCTGAAATGCACTGGCAGTTACAGTGCCTTCCTTCAGCATCTGCACGGCACGTTCGAGCTGGAAGTCCTCGCCCTTGTAGTCTTCCGGCGGCTGCTCGTCCGGCATCTTCATCTCATGCCGGGTTTCGCCGTCTTCATTGGCCAGGGCGTGCGGAAGGTCAGCTTCCGACCAGCGCTTGATCTTGGCCAGCTCTTCTTCTGAGAGACGGCTGTTCGTGATCTCGATATCGGGATCAATGCCCAATGCCTGGATAGACCGGCCCGACGGCGTGTAATAACGCGCTGTCGTCAGGCGGATCGCGCCGCGATCTGCGCCCAGCGGGATAACCGTCTGGACCGAACCCTTGCCGAAGCTGGTCGTGCCGACAATTGTCGCCCGTCCGCGATCCTTGAGCGCACCGGCAACGATCTCGGATGCCGAGGCCGAGCCGCCATTGATAAGCACGACAACCGGCACGCCTTTGAACACTTCACCTGTGCGCGCATTGTAACGCTCCACATCGGACGCCCTGCGGCCCTGCGTCGAGACAACTTCGCCGCCCGACAGGAACATGTCGGAAACCGACACGGCCTGGTCGAGCAGACCGCCGCCATTGTTGCGCAGGTCGATGATCAGGCCCTTCGGCCGGCCGCCCGTGGCTTTCGAAATGCCTTCGATGCCCTCTTCGAGCAGCAGGGTGGTTCGCTCGTTGAAGCTCGAAATCCGCAAATAGCCGACGTCGTTCTTTTCCATTTTCCAGGTGACCGACTTCTGCTCGATCACTTCACGCGTCAGCGTCACGTCGAACGGGTCTTCGCCTGCGCGCAGGATGGTGATCAGGATGTCCGTCCCCTTCTCGCCGCGCATTTCCTTGACGGCGTCATTCAGGGTCTGGCCGATGATCGGCTTGCCATTGATGGCGGTGATGAGGTCGCCAGGCTGGATGCCGGCGCGCGCTGCAGGGGTTCCGTCCATCGGGGAGATGACTTTGACAAAGCCGTCTTCCATCGTCACCTCGATGCCGAGGCCGCCATACTCGCCGGAGGTCTGCACCTGCATCGAGCGGAAGTCGTCGGGATTGAGATAACCGGAATGCGGGTCCAGCGAGGTCAACATGCCGTTGATGGCCGATTCCATCGCCGCCTTCTCGTCTATCTCGACCACATAGTCCTGACGGGCACGGGCGAGAATTTCGGCGAATAGTTCAAGCTGCTGGTAGGTCACCATGCGTGAGTCGGCAGGTTTTTCCTGTGGCCAGGCCAGTGCGGAGAATCCGACCGCCGAACCACCCAGAACGATGCCAAGAGCGGCACCCGTCAGCAGTGAACGCATATTCCAATCCTCCGTCATGTGTGACCTCATCTGTCACTCGGCAACCACTGTGCCGGATTCATCACCTTGTCGCCAAGCCTTAATTCCATATTCAGCTCAGGAGGCGGATTAGCCCGATCTGGCATGCGACCGACAGGCTCGTTCGCGGAAACTGACTGGCCTTCGGTGACATAGATCCGGCTCATACCTGTAAGAATAACATGGTATCCGTCACTTGTGCGCAAAATTAACATTGATCCATAGCTGCGAAATGGGCGCGCATACTCGACCTTTCCGTCCGTCGGCGCGACCACCTGGGCGGCCTGTCTTGTCGAAAACGTGATCCATTCCGTCTTGCCGCCGGTCGGCATCTTGTCGCCAAAACCATAAAGCACGTTACCGGCCGTCGGCTGGATCAGGCCGCCCAATGCAGCTTTGCCAAGAGGACGCGACGCCGGTGTGCTTTGCGGCGCAATTGAAGGCGGCTTGGGCCGGGATACAGAATTGGACGCCGAAGCCAGCGTCGGACGCAGTGTTGGCTTCACACCCGGCGCCGAAGGCGCTCCGGATTCCAGCGCCGAAAGCAGTTCGCGCAGCGTCTCTGCCTTGCGGCCAAGTGTATCAGCCCGCTCCTTGAGCACATTTATGTCGCCGGTAATGTCTTCGAAGCTGCCGCGCTTGGCTGCCGCCAGCTGTTCGATCTCGACCCGCTTCAGCGCAAGCGTGGCCTCAGCCGTCTCGAGTTGCGCACGCTCACCGCGTATCTGACGCTCCAGCCGGTTCAACTCGTCAATCTCGGCTGAGAGCGTGTCGGACCGTGCCGCCAGACGCGGCGTTGTCTCGCTCATCAGGATTGCCCGCCGGATCGCCGTGTTGGCCTTTCCGGGCGAGACGATCAGTGCAGGCGGCCGCCGACGGTTTGCCGCCGCCAAGGCTGCCAGCAAGTCTTCCAATGCCTGCCTGTCTTCCAGCAGGGCAGACTGGGCAACAACCCGACGTGTGCCAAGATCGATCAGCGCCTTCTCGGATGAGGCCGCCTGCTCTTCACGGCGGCGCGCCTCCATCGCGGCAGAGATCAGCTTGCTGTCGATCTGCCGAAGATCAGTCTCGGTTTCCTGCCCTGCCGTCTGCAGCGCCTCAAGCCTTGTAATCGCTGCCTGCCGTTCGGCCTCCAGCGCCTCAAGGTCTTCCCGCGTGAAGGTCGCCGGCGCCGCCGCGATCAGCGCGAAGGCGGCGCAGGAAAGCACGAGGGGTCGAAGGACAGGGCGCATGAACGCCATTCATGCCACGCGACCATGACCCGGACATTAACCATCGGGCACAAGCTTGCGCGTGATGGCCGCCAGCTGGTCGGCGATCAGGGCGCAGGCAAGCGCGTGTGGGCGCGGCTCAAACGCGGGATGGTCCAGCAATGCGTGCCGAATGGCCGAGAAAGTCTCACGGAAGGGTCCATGAACGGACTCAGAATCCCCCGGAACACCCAGGGCTGTCCCGTGAACGACACCATTGCGAAAGGCGATGACCTGCTCGATCCGACGCACGTCCGCCCCCGTTAGGACCAGTCTTTCCGGAGGATTGAGATAGTCCGTCGAGCGCGCCCGGCGCAGCAGAAGCGTCACGGGCGCATAGCGTTCGGGGTAAGATGGATCGACGACATCATCTGCCTCAGCGGTCTCGTATCCGCTCAGCGCAGCCACGAGTGCGCCTTGCAGGGCAATCACCGCGCCGACCGAAATCCACCGCCAGCGCTGCGGATCCGCCGCGACACCGTCAAGCTCACGGTGCACGAAGCGCAGGGCCTCATGCACCGAGTCCAGGCTCGCCGCGATGCGCGCCTGCCGGTCAGCGAGCATGCCTACTGGTCTTCAGTTGCAGGCGCCGCAGCCTTGCGGAAATCCCATCCCGTTTCCGCCGCCACATAGGTCAGCGCCGCATAGACGGCGACATTCTGCCGGAAGGCCTCCGGATCGATCTTGTCAAACGTGTCATCCGGCGTGTGGTGCAGGTCGAAATAGTCCGTTCCGTCCTGGTCTGCAGAGATGGCTGGCACGCCCATATTCCCGAGGACAGACACATCTGAATCCCCCTTGGAACTATTGTCGCCCGGAACGACGCCCAGCGGTGCCACAAGGTCCTGCATCGCCTTGGCATAGGCCATCGCGCCCTCGCCAAACCCGGTTGTCAGGCGCCAGATACGGCCCGCGCCGAAATCGCTTTCGGCAATAAGGACATGCCTGTCCAACTCATCCGCATGCACCTCTCCATAGGCCTTGCCACCAAACAGACCGACTTCTTCAGACCCATAAAGCACAACCCGGATTGTCCGCTTGGGCTTGCCCGGCAACTGCTGGATCAGGTTCGCCGCCGCCACCACAATCCCGCACCCGGCCGCATCATCAATCGCGCCCGTACCAAGGTCCCAACTGTCGAGATGGCAGCCGATGAGAACGATCTCATCCTTCAGGCTCGAGCCTTCCACTTCGGCAATCACATTGCCTGACGCCGCCGAGTCCGCCGTCTTGACCTGGATATTCAGTTTCACATTCACCGGGCCGCGCTCCAGAAGGCGCGCCAGCTGGTCCGCGTCCGGTGCTGCAAGCGCCGCTGCAGGTAGCGCGCCGAGAGCGCCCTCACGCGTCATGCCGCCCGTATGCGGCATACGGTGCGAGTCCGTCCCGGCCGAGCGGATCAGGCATCCAACTGCGCCAAGATCTGCTGCCGCCTGCGCACAGCCACTACGCTTTGCTACGGCCACGCCATAACCAGACCCATCCTGCGCCCGCACCATCCGCTCGTCGATGAACGCAATCTTGCCTTTCAGCGAGTCCGCAGGCGCCGCCTTCAGATCTGCAAGGCTCGTGAAGCGCACAACTCCCGCCTCCACGCCGCCTTTTGCTGTGGATTTGGAGCCGCCCAGTGCCGTGATGGTCAGGTTCTGGGGATTGGCGCCGGTGACTGAAGCCGTCTCGGTCACCCGCTCCCAATAGGGGATATTGAAGTCCTCGATATAGGCCTGCTGGAAATTGAGGTCCTTCAGCTTGATCATGGCCCACTGGCGGGCGCGCCATTCGGCATCCGACCCAGCCAGGCGCGGACCGATCTCGGTCGTGAGGCTTTCGGTGAATTCGAGTCCGACATCATCCTTGAGGCCTGCCGCCATCAGCGCTTCAGCCTGCGCGGCAATCGCGGGGTCCAGCACGTCGGCCTCATCTGCAATGGCTGGCAGGGTGGCAAATGCCGCTGCCAGAATGAGAGGTGTCAGGATATGTTTCATAGGGTCAGCTCCGGCTTGTTGCCTGCAAGCTAGGCCAGAGAGCCGACCATGGAAACCCGTCTAGAGGCCGTCAGCGGTCTCGATGACCAGATCGACTGCCGGCCGCGTCTTGTAGCCTTCTTCGCGCAGCGTCTTCACGACATAGCCATCCGCATTGACGAACACGATGGCTGGGTGCGGAATCCCTTCATAGCGAGAGCCCGGCTTCACGTCCGTGTTCAGCAGGTTGAACGCCTTGATTGCGGCCGAGCCCTCGTCGGACAAAAGCTCATAGGTCAGTCCCTTGTCCGCCTTGTAGCCGGCAAGGGTCTCGGAAGGGTCATAGGATACCGCCACGAGGGTCCAGCCTGCAGCGGCAAGCGGCGCAGCAGCGGCTTCAAGATCGATCAGCTGCTTCTTGCAATAGGGACACCAGTCGGCCGAGCGCACGAAGGCGATCACTGTCCCTTTCGGGCCCGCCAGCGTTTCGAGTGTCTGCGTCACGCCTGCTGTATCAACAAGGCTTACAGCCGGCGCTTCAGACCCGTTCGGCAGGCCGACTTGAGGCGTCTCCGCTTTGGCCTCCATGGCCATTTCAGCTTCAGCGGCCTTGGCGTTCAGGGCATCTTCGGTTGGCTGCTGCCCGCAGGCGGTCGCTGGAAGCAATGCCAGTACGGAAACAAGGGATAAAGTGCGGATCATGGCGGCATTCTCCTCGCGGCGCTTAAGGACACGCTAGCCGTAAAGGAGGCCCGCCGCGAGCCGCATCAGACGCCGATCACGCGCCTTTGATCCGCCGCGCCCGCCATTCATCGGCGCTCTGGCCGTAGGCGTCCAGCGTCAGCTCGATCGGCGGCGGCAACGTGGCCTGACGCAATACGCGGCTGCCGAGGCGTTCCGCCACGCGGATCGAGCCTGCATTCGCCGGATCAATTGTATGGATCACTTCGCCCCAGCCCAGAATGTCCACGGCATAGTCCATCGCAGCCGCGGCGCCTTCGCTCGCATAGCCTTTGCCCCACGCGGCGCGCACAAGTCCCCAGCCCACTTCCGTTCCGGGCCAGCCATAAGGCCGCCACGGGCCGAGCCGGCCGACCCATTCGCCGGTCGCCTTCTCGATCACCGAGAACATCGAGAAGCCTTCAATGGTCCACGCACCCGTCATGGCGCACATCGAACGCCAGGTCAGCTCCGGCCCCTGCACGCCGCCCAGATGGCGCATCACATCCTCGTCGGCGTGAAATGCACACCATGAGTCAAAATCCTCCGCCCTTGGGGGGCGGAGGATCAGGCGTTCAGTTTCTATGGTTGGCCCAATGGCCATGCCTGGCTCCTAGGCGAGTGAGCCGTCGATGTCCTTGCAAGCCTGGATCAGGCCCTGCACGGACTCAACGGACTTGGCGAACATCGCCTTTTCATCATCGTTGAGATCGAACTCGACCACTTTCTCTGCGCCGCCGGCGCCGATCAGGGTCGGAACGCCGACATACATGCCATCAAGACCGTACTGACCTTCGCAATAGGCGGCGACAGGCAGGACGCGCTTCTGGTCTTTCAGGTAGGCTTTCGCCATCGAGATCGCGCTTTCGGCTGGCGCATAATAGGCCGAGCCGGTTTTCAGCAGCGCGACAATCTCGCCGCCGCCCTTGCGGGTGCGCTCGACGATTCCGTCGAGGTCTGCCTGGCTCATCCAGCCCTGCTTGACCAGTTCCGGCAGCGACAGGCCGCCAACGGTCGAGTGGCGCACCATCGGCACCATGTCGTCGCCGTGGCCGGCCAGCGTCCAGGCGTGGATGTCAGCAACTGACACGCCAGTCTTTTCCGACAGGAAATAGGCGAAGCGCGAGCTATCCAGCACGCCGGCCATGCCGACGACTTTCTTCGTGTCGAAGCCGGAGAACTGCTGCAGCGCCCAGACCATGGCATCAAGCGGGTTGGTGATACAGATGACAAAGGCATTCGGGCAGTTGGCTTTGAGGCCTTCGCCGACTGACTTCATGACTTTCAGGTTGATGCCGAGCAGGTCGTCCCGGCTCATGCCAGGCTTGCGGGCCACACCGGCCGTCACGATGCAGACGTCAGCATCCTTGATGTCGGCATAGTCGTTCGCGCCCTTGAGGCTGATTGAGGAATTATAAACAGGGGTGGATTCTGCGAGGTCCAGCGACTTGCCTTGTGGCAGGCCTTCGGCGATGTCGAACATGACCACGTCGCCGAGCTCCTCGCGCGCTGCGATGTGGGCGAGCGTGCCGCCGATCATGCCGGAACCGATAAGGGCGATTTTCTTGCGGGCCATGGATCAAAACTCCTGAAAGTGTTGGGGTGTGTATCTGGCCCGGAGGGTTAGCCGACGCGCCACTGTTTCGCAATGCGCCAAAAAGGAAAGCCCCGCCTGTGAGGGCGGGGCTCCGTATTTTGTGATGTCGGCAAAGCCTAGTTACGGTTGCCGGACATGATCGCCAGCATGAACTGGAACATGTTGACGAAATCCAGGTAGAGGCTCAGCGCGCCGTAGGTTGTGGCCACGGCCATCGCGCGGCTGTCGCCGACCAGCTGGAAATACATGTTCTTGAGGCGCTGCGTGTCGAAAGCCGTGAGGCCCGCGAACAGGAGGAGACCCACCACCGAGATGATCATGTGCATCATCGTCGAGTGGAAGAAGAACATGTTGAGCAGGCTGGCCGCGATGATGCCGATCACGCCCATGATCAGGAATGTCCCGATCGGCGAGAGGTCGCGCTTGGTCGTGTAGCCCCAGAGCGACAGGCCGCCAAAAGCGATGGCGGTTGTCATGAAGGCTTTCGCAACGATCATCATGCCGTCAGGCTGGCGTGCGTAGACATAAACGATCGCACCCATGCCCACACCGATCAGCGATACGACCGACCAGTAGACGAGATTTGCCGCGAGCGGCGACGGGTTCTTCATGACGAAGCCAGACATCAGCAGGATGGCCAGTGGCGCAAACATGATCACCAGGCCGATCGGCCCGGTCAGCAATGTCAAAGTCACCGATTCCGGCACGAGCGCGCCGAAGGCATAGGCCAGGCCAGCCGTCAGCAGCAGGCCGAGCGCCATCTTGTTGTAAACGCCCAGCATAAAGGCACGCAGGCCTTCATTGACGGACGTGTCCATCGAGTCGGCGCCGGTTCTTGGCGTGTAGGCCCGATTGAATTCGTTCATAGGTTTAATACCCTTCTGTTTTGGTTCCACGCGTAAACGCGCGCGTGTTACTATTGAATATGGTGAAACTCATCAGCGTCTGCAAGGAAAACCGGACACCATCCCTCACCTTGTCCTCCGGACGCACCGAGCGCTGCCGTCGAATACAGCGTGCCGTTTATAGAGTTCTCACAGAACAGAATGTCGTTACTTTCTGATTGCTTGAAGAAGGCCGCGATTCCCAAGTGAACGGGGCTGATTCAGACACCTGCTCAAGACAACAGGTTTTCGTCTTTTGCATTGACTCATATTAACCAAAGGGTAATTTCGCCGATCTGGTGTAGTTCCAACGGTTGGGGAACCAGAAACTCTAAGGGGATAATATCATGGCAGACGCATCGGCTTACGCCGAGAATATCAAGAAATACGCGAGCGGTTACAATCAGGCCGCCGCAGAGAAGATCGTCGGACATCTGGGCATTGCGCTACGCAACCGCGACAGCTCACTGGTTTCATGCTCGGATTCGGGCGAACTGGACCGCGTGCGGGAACGCTGGTGCAGGGGCAAGCTCGGACTGGCCCAAACCAAGGATGATCTCGACGCAGCGATCAAGGCCATTTGCGACAAATTGCAACCGGAAGGTAGCAACAAGTCTCGCGTGACTTTCTATTATTTGCTCGCCGAGCATTTCGGCAAGCTCGGCCATCTCGCCAGCTGAGCGGCACGTCCAGGGCTGAAAAAAGGAACCCGGCTTGGTGGAGCCGGGTTTTCTTTTGCCTGCAATCCTGTTTGAGATGAAGCGATGTACCGCTTGTTCGCTGCTCTTCCTGTGCCCTCGGACATCACGCCAGGCCTCAAAGCGCTTCAGAAAGGTCTGGCCGGCGCAAGCTGGCGGCCGGAGCGGAATTTTCACATCACGCTGCGCTTTTTCGGCGATCTCACGCACGATCATGCGCGCGACCTTGATGAGATGCTGGGTGAAATCCGCGCGCCGGAGATGGAGCTGCGCCTCGAAGGGGTCGGCTGGTTCGGCAGGCGGGAGCCAAGCGCCATATGGGCCCGCGTGCGGGAGACCGATGAACTGCGTGCCCTTTCCGGCCAGTGTGAGCGTGCCGCGCGGCGCCTTGGCCTATCGCCCGACCGGCGGCCTTTCCTGCCCCATGTCACGCTTGCCTACCTGCATGGCGCAACCCCGGAGGAGGTCACTGCCTGGGCCGAACCGCGCCACGCCTATTGCAGTGAGGCATTCTGGGTAGAGAGTTTCCACCTCTATTCCAGCCATTCGGGCAAGGGGCCGAGCCGATATGTGGCCGAAGCCGACTACGTGCTGGAACGGTAATATTCACAAGGAAATGGAATGGTGCCGCTAAGGTGACTTGAACACCTGACCCCCGCATTACGAATAGGCTTTTATTCCTATGTGCAAGTTTGCGGACCTCTGCGGAAGTATGATATTTTACAACGAAAACAAAGTGCTGTAAGATATTCATGTCTGCGCTCGTTTGACTACATTTGCGCACAAAAGCGCCACCCGTGCGGACATGGTGCGAGCACGAAACAGCCGCATACAGATGAAATTATGGGAGACATGAGCCGGAAAATGTCGCCACGAAAACACAAGCTCACTCAGATTTTTATCGACTCAGTCGAACCAGAAGACAAGCGCTTTATCATCTGGGACACCGAGATCGCCGCGTTCGGTCTCCGGGTGATGCCAACAGGCGTGAAGTCCTTCATTATCCGGTATCGCATCGGCCAGGGGCGTCTGGCGCGCGAGCGCATGGTTACGCTCGGCAAGACGACTGACCTTCGGTGTGAAGCGGCACGAAGCAAGGCGAAGGACTTCCGGTCCGAGGCCCGTATCGGACTTGATCCCGAAGCGGAACGCAGGCGGGACGAACGCGGGATCATGAAAGTGTCAGCCCTCATTGAACTGTGGGGAAAGGAAGCTGCACCTTTCAATCGCCGAACAGGTGCGCCCCGCAAGCCGCAACGGTATAATGACGACATCCGGCTGTTGCGGGTCCACGTGAACCCCATTCTCGGGAAGATGCCGATTACCGAGGTCAAGAAGCACGACATTGTTCGTCTGCGTGACGGGATCGCGTCTGGCGCCACAGCCAAGAAGCAGAAAACGAAATCTCGTGGTATCCAGGAAGTCAAAGGCGGCATGGGCACCGCGCGTCGTACGATCGCGATGCTCAAGAGCGTGTTCGCCTATGCCCTCGATCTCGAACTTCTGGAAAAGAACCCCTGCCACGGTGTGCGCATTCCCCCCGGTGTGCAGCGTGAGCGATATCTCACTCAGGCCGAGGCACAACGGTTGGGAGAAGTCCTTTCCTCGTTCGAAGCGCGCGGCGAGGCGGCAAGTGCCATCCGCATCATTCGTCTGTTGTCCCTCACCGGTGCGCGACGCGGCGAAATCATGGAATTGAAATGGTCCGAGATTGATTTCGAGCGCGGCTTCCTTCGGCTGGATGCCACGAAATCCGGCAAGTCTATCCGACCCATCTCAGGCGCGGCTCAAAAGCTCCTGTCTGAAGCGCCGCGCGCTCATGAAACCTGGGTTTTTCCGGATGCAAAAGGCACGGGCCCTTATCAGGGCCTCCCCAAGATCTGGCGCGAGGTGCGCGAGGCTGCCGGTCTGGAAGATTTTCGCATGCACGACCTGCGGCATAGCTTTGCCAGCTTCGGTGCGGCCAACGGGCTGTCACTCCCCATCATCGGCGCCCTGCTCGGCCACAAGAATACATCGACCACTCAGCGCTACGCACACCTGACCGACATCGCAGCAAGACAAGCGGCCAATGATGTATCGGACATGGTGGCAGCCGCATTGGGTGTTTCGACAGGATGAGTTGGCCTAGGGACTGATGGGCTCAAGCACGCATAATTAATGTACTTTTCGACGAATTGGTATCGTTTGTCTCTATTTTCGACGATTGATTGCAGTTTTCGATATTATCGAGTAATTGTTCTTTTTCGACGACACTGCAAAAATACAATCGTATTTCGACACCAATAAGAGTTTTTCGACGCATGGCCTTCCTTTCAACCTCTCCCGCCAGCTTCCAGGACGAACTGCTCCCGGAAAACTCCCGCCTGATCGGATGGGCCGCCCTCGTGCACGGTCTCGGGCTTGACGCGCCTGTACGCGATCCCGCCTGTGTCTCGTCGGGCCATATCAGCGGAAGTCAGCGGCGCGAAGGACTCTGGCGGCTGTTCGACAAGAGATACAATCCGGGCGTGGATCCAATCGCCCACATAGTCTTCGCGCTCCGCAACGAAACATTCGACCTTCTGATTCTGAAGCGCGCATTCGATGCCCTCGGCCCGGAACCCCTAGAAGCCTATATTGCAAGCGCGCCAACAGGCGTGTTCGCCCGCAGGCTCTGGTTCTTCTACGAAGAGTTCACGGGCCAGAGACTGGATATCCCCGATGCGGCAAGCATTGCGGCGATCGATGCGCTTGATCCCGGTGACTATATTACCCTCGATCGTCCGCATCTTTCGCAGCGCCACCGTGTCAGGGACAATCTGCTAGGTGGCAAGGGTTTCTGCCCGATCGTGCGCCGAACCGAGGCCCTGCAAGGCTTCATTGCCAGAGATCTTGCACACGCAGCGCAGGAAACCGTGGGCCAGACCGGCGCGCATCTGATTTCCCGCGCCGCCAGCTTCATGCTTCTGGCAGACAGTCAGGCGAGTTTTGCAATCGAGGGCGAACGTCCCCCGCGCAACCGTCTTGAACGCTGGGCCAACGCCATCAAGGAGGCCGGTAAACGCCCAATGAACCAGACGGAGATCTATCGGCTACACAGAATTCTTCTGGGAGATGACCGATTCACCTCGGTCGGTTATCGGACTGCCGGTGTGTTTCTGGGTGAACGCGACCACAATCAGGATCCACTGCCCGAATTCATTGGTGCAAGGCCGGACGATCTGCCGGACATGATGCTGGCCTGGAACACTTGCAACAATCGGTTGCGCGTAACAAAGGTCGATGCAGTCATTCAGGCGGCCGTCCTTGCGTTCGGCTTTGTCTATATTCACCCGCTCGAGGACGGAAACGGACGCCTGCACCGCTGCCTGATCCATCATGTCCTGGCCGAACGTAAATTTGCGCCTGCGGGAATGGTGTTTCCGGTCTCCAGCGTCATGCTAGACCGGATCGACGAATACAGGGCAACGCTGCAAGCCCACTCCGCTCCGCTGATGCCATTCATCGACTGGCGAGCAACGCCTGAGCGCAATGTCGAAGTGCTCAATGACACGGGCGATCTCTATCGCTACTTCGACGCAACAGAGGCGGCGGAGTTCTTGTATGCCTGCGTCCAGCGAACCATCGAGACCGATCTCCCAAGGGAAATCGCCTATCTTCGAGCCCATGATGACGCTGAACGTAATATCATGAACCGTGTCGAAATGCCGGACCGTCTGGCCAAGGATTTCATCATGTTCGTTCGGCAGAACAACGGCCATCTGTCCAAGGCGAGACGGACCGGCGCTTTCGCCAGGCTGACCGATGCGGAGATCACCGAACTGGAAAAGATCGTACAAGTCGCATTCGCGGATTATTCCGCAGCCGCATACGATTGATCCCGTCAAAAAGGGTCGAGACGGCCCTTTTGGCATCAATCGTGCTTCGGCAAGGCTCTACACTGATGGAGTCAGCCATTCCGGAACTCGCACTGTCACTTTCTGAAGAAACCCGGTTTGCCCGGCTCTCGGAGCTGGCAGAACTGCTTGAATCGTTAGATGTGGGAATCAGCGGTGATAGGGCCATGCAGCTTCTCGTGTCTGACCTCTTTCTCGGCGTGTTCGATCCGCCCCATATCGAGCCTGTGCGTTCCCGGTATGGGCACGCGCGGTTCCGAAACGCGCAGACAATCGCAATTCCTGACCTGTCTGTGTTCGATGCAAGATTGCTCTGTGTCCGCTCCAGCGGGATGGCCGATTTCGACTACAGATATGCGACAAGCCGGGATGTCGCTCTGACGCTACATCAAGTCGGGGCGCTTCCGATGGACACGCCCAAGCATTTGACCAGGGAAGCGGCCGCAGAAGTCTGCGCTGCTCTGGCTACTCTCCCAATAGAGCAATTCAGCGAAACTGCGCGCAACTTGCTCGATGGCGTTCTGATTGAACGGAACCGCCTCATGCACTGGTTCGAGATCGCAGGCCTGATGTCCGCGCCAAAGCACCCTGCCAGCCGCCAGTTGCCCGAATACGAGACTGCCGCCAACTGCAACGAGCCACAACGAGCAGTACCCTTCATGGTGGCAAGTCCGCCTCCGGCGCGCGGGCGGCCAAATTCCGATCTCTGGCCGCGGATCCAGGAACTGGTAACCGAGCTTCACCGTGCCAACCCTGATCGATACAACAACGAAATCGCTTCGACCGTGCATGCGACACTCACTCACGAGTTTCCCGAGCAGGAAATTCTTGCGCTCTCGACGATTGTTCGACAAATGAAGCGGCTTCGGAATGCTGCCAGGTCAGACTCGACCATCCGTCAGGCGTGAATGTCACGATTGGAGTGTGCCCACCACTCAACGGAGGAAGCATGACTGGAAGACTTTGGCCCTAAGGCGACGTTCGACGTTAAACGACAGCTTTCCACAAAATCCGTCGATTGGGCATTGCCTCAAAAAAGCCAAATGAGAGGTGAGCTTTTACAAGTGCCATTTGCGCGCGGCTATCCCAGCTTAGTAATATTGTCGCTGAGCCAATGACGTAACACTTCACGACTAAGACATACTTCGGAGGGCCTGTGTCCAAATACTTTAAAAAGATCGTCGATCGATCACAACTGAATACGCGGGCCGGTACTGAAGTAGTAGTGCCTGCAAAGTTTGGCGAATTGAGCTCATTGATTATCTGCCGGTGCTCATTCCTGCAGAGTCTGATCCAAAGCGTGATTTATGCAACGCACGGGCCTGAACTCCTCGGAGCCAAGACAGCGCTAAAAGACATACCGAGCCCCAAGGCCAGAATGGAGTTTCTTTCCACTTTCCCATACAGCAAAGCCGATCCAGTAGTATCTTCCGTTTTTGATTTCGCTCGAGATCTATTCAAGGACATCTATGAGCTTAGAAACGTATTGGCGCATGAAGATTGGAGGATGAGTGATGACTTCAAAGACGTGGTTCTTTTCTCAAGTTTGGGCGAAGAAGCTAAGTTGTCGTTGGCTTCTGGGCGCCTCCTGCATGAGCAAGCTACCACTCCTCAGCAGGTCTATGAAGCGGCCATCCGTTACATCGAAAGTGTCAAGATCGTTTCCGTTGGTGATCTTGAGGAGGCGATTCGGGATGCCAACCTCTGCTCATGGATCCTGATGCAGGTTCGTCACGTCCTGGATGAATCAGAGCCAGAGAAAAAGGACAAGATACGTGAGGCCTTTCTGATTTTCAGCGGGACATCTCACCTTTTTGAACCTGCCACCTCTTTGTCCGAAAAAGTCGAGGTGCGCACCAGCAAAAAGAAGACAACCGGCGGCTGATCTCACTTCTAACTGAGGAGCAAACAGCGAGTTTTCTAAGGAGCGTTCAGACAGCTGGGAGCCTCGCGAACACAGCCTTTCACTTCGCAGTCGCGTTCAATAGAGGTGAAAATTGGGTGTCGGTTCTCGTACCTATTCGAACTTTGCCACCGAAATGCGCAGCGACCGCTATCGGTGAGTCTTTGCCATTCGGTGATGGCGCATCGATCAGCTCAACCTGGTCCAAAACCGTCAGTCATCTGAAGCCACGCGACCGACCGCTATGCGGACAAAAGCCGCCGTTTTCTGCAACTGCAAGCGCAGCTTCAACGCCTTTCTGGCTTGGAAATCGGGTAGATGCGCGGAAACCAGTATTCGCTCGACAAAGAAAGCATCGTATAGGGGTGGCACTTCAAGGAATCTCTACAGGGGAGACAGTATGGGTGACATTGCCTTCGATTTCGATCCCAAGGAAGGCTTGGGCGATGGCTTCCTCACACCGGTCTACTTCGACAACGAGGTGCTGGTGAAGCACCTTTACAGCCCAACAATCGCGGTAGAGTTCGCCAGCGAAACCTATGGTACCATTTACTGGCCTGACCGCTATATGTCCTTCGGCATCAACTCCACGGGTGCAGCCATCGCATGGCTGGGAGACTTGAAGGAGCTACCTGTCGCGGAGCAACACCACTGGCGCGAGCACAACATTCCCGCTCAGAACGACATGATGTCCGAGTTTTTTGACGCTCAAATCAACGCGCAATTCACTGAGCCCCCAGTGGGCATCCAAGTCATCAATGCCTTGGAAGAATGGACTACCGCCTTCGCCCGCAAGAACGAAATAGAGCTTTACAAGCCGAAGGCGTTTAAGGACCGCATCGAAGCCGTAAGACGCTACCGCCGCATCATCATCAAGTCTGAGGACGACTTCATTCGCTTTGTCAGCGAATTGAACGAGATCATCAACGAGAATGTCAACAATGATCAGATTCGAAAATTCCTCAAATCGAATAACGTTACGCCCAAAGACGGACTCAAGGGCAACAAGCTGCTAGAGATGACTTATCGGGACGTACTCGGCGACACAAAGAACCTCATCGCCCCTTTCTTCTGGCTCTATGATTTGCGTCTGTGGGCAGACCACGATATGGGCGACGACAAGCTCAAGGATGTCGCAGCGAAACTCAGCATTCCAGACCTGAAGGACTTTGAAGCTATCTTCACCAAATTGCTTGAACACCTGAGGGACACCTTGGCCGCGTTGAAAACCGCCTATGGTTGACTGAGTAAGCTTGAAGGTCCTCTCTGGGTATTGTGCTTTTGTGCAGACACGTTAGCTGCGCCCAATCCGACTGTCAGTAGTTGGCTCCAACCGGCCTTTCTCTGTAGAGTCAACGAAAGACCGCTATCGGCGATCTCCGGCCGGATTCCGTGTTGCTTTTGAACGACCGGAAAGGGACGCATACCTGCCTCTTGACCTCGGGGGCGCTTCAGCGGTCTGACTTCCGCTATTTGTTGTCAGGTGCCGGAATCCAGTGTCAGTCTTTCGAGAACTGGAGAGTCGACTTTGCTGGAATCACCAGTAGACTGACTCTCGCGTTGCGCGATCTGCCAAAACTCCTCTCCTCGCGTTGGGCGAACAATTGCAGATAAATGCGCAAGTTGGCTCCATATTGATCCATATCTTTCGCTTTTTTGCCTTCATAATCCGTGCTGGCCTTCTTCTTACTCGCAACGAGAGGAGTCGCGTTCATGTCCAGCCACAATCACAACTTTCCAGATCTGGAAGAGATTCTTCAAGGCAATCCCGGCTGGCTTGACGAGGCTATCGACACCCCTTCCGTCAGTCTACTGACGGGTGTTCCCATCTGCACCCTGACCACCTGGCGCAGCCGGGGCGGCGGACCACGCTTCTTGAAGTTCGGCAAGAGCGTGCGCTACCGCCGTCGCGCCGTCCTGTCCTGGATGTCGGACTGCGAAGCACCCTATATCGACCGCGACGGGGTGATCCATGACTGAGCCAACCCGCCCCTTGTCCATTCGCCTTGCAGTCAAGGACATCGACCATCTCGCTGAACGCGCCCGTCGCATTTCCGGTACACCGACCGGGCTGGCCCGTGAACTCATTCGGTCCGGCCTGACTGACGGCGACCCGTTCACGCAGGCCGAACGACTCCTGAAAATCGAACGACGATTGGCCGTGCTGTCCCAGGATCTTCGAGGAATGATAGCCGCAGCCGATGGGCATTCCCATTCATTGGAGCATATCGAAGCCATGTTCGACGCGTTGCTGAAGGCGCTCGGCGGCGAGGTCGAACCTGTGGAGGCACGTCATGCCTAGTATCAGAAAGCTGCTTGCCGGTGCTGGCTGCATTCTGGTCCTGGCGACACTGACGCTCTACCAATTCGCAATCGTGAGAACGACGCCAACCTATCCGCTTCCATCGGGTGAAATCGTTGCGCTTCATCCCAGCTACATGCTCGGTTGCGGGAAGGCCGAACTGTTTGCCCGCCTCGGCGTGGCCGAGGCGGAAGACCAGAAGGCATATTGTGATGAAGTCCTGGGCTCAGCGCGCATTCGTGGCGCGGTCCATTTGCGATGGATGGTGTTTGCGGCTGGGGTCCTTGCGTCCCTGCTGCTCTTTGCTTTCGCGCTGATCGCCCTTCGCTTCGAAAAGCCGGCACCCAAAGTCCTACGCGGGCCCACGCGCCTGACCGGGAGAAAGGCGTACGCCGCGATAAGAAGGACAAGCAGAAAGGAGATCAGGCAGACCGGTCCGGGGATCGACTTTCCACCCGGCCTCCCCATGAGCCGGGACCGGGAATCGCGTCACTGCCTGATTTCTGGATCTGTGGGATCCGGCAAGACCCAGACCATCCAGCACATGATCCTGGAAGCCATGCGCTGGGGCGACAAGATGCTCATCCTCGACACCAAGGGCGACATGACCGAACGCCTGCCGGGTGAGATCACGCTGATCGCACCGCAGGACAAGCGATCAGCAGTCTGGGACATTTCGGCCGACTGTGTCACCAAGCAGGACGCGCGGGAACTGGCCGCCCGGTTCATCCCGAAAAGCAGCGACCCGATGTGGGCAGAGGCCGCCCGCGAGCTGCTCGTTGCCTGTATCGTCAGCCTCCAGCGGGAAAATGGCACTGCCTGGACGTGGGGCGATCTCCATGCCCGCGCTCTGCTGGGTGCCGACGAACTGAAAGACATGGCGCTCACCCATCATCCAGCCGCCGCGCAGATGATCGGCGATCCGGCCAGCAAGACGGCCATGTCCATCCTGACCACGTTCAAGGCACATATTCATGTGCTGGAAGCGATGGCAGAAGCCTGGAGCGCAGGGGATCAAGAAAAGTTCAGCGCGGCGAACTGGCTGACAGACCCCCACGCCACCAGTCCTGTCATCCTGCAACGCGACGGGCGCTACCCCCAGCTGACCAATGCCTGGATCGGCGGACTGGTCAGCCTGTTGTCATCGCATGTCTGCAGTCCTGCATTCAGCGAAAGCGGCCAGCGCCGCATCTGGCTCTTCCTTGACGAGTTTCCGCAGCTTGAAGCGATGGATGACCTGGCCTCCTTGCTGGACCTCGGGCGATCGAAGGGCGTGTGCGTGGTACTGGCTGCTCAGGACACATCCCAGATCCGTATCAGGTATGGCCGCGACCGGACCAATGCCTGGCTGTCGATGATCGGCACCCACATCATCGGCCGGATGAATCCCGGTGACGGGGCTGAAGATATCAGCCGGGCCATCGGCATGCAGGAGATAGAAAGGGAAGCACGCAGCAAAAGCCATTCCGGTGGAACCAGTTCGGTCAACATATCGATCGAACGCTCGCTGCGTTCGGTGATGACGCCGAGCGAGCTTTCGTCTCGTCTTGGCCGTAAGGGTCGCAAGGTCCGGATGCTGGTGCTGGGCTTCGGGGAAGACGTGTACGAAATCGACCTGCCGATCACGATTCTTCCCCCGCAGCGTCCGGCGAATGTACCGGCTGACTGGACCCGGCCAGATCAGAAAACGGCGGCCCCCGAACCGTCGCCTGCGCGCCCGGCCCTACCGGTCCAGCGGCCGCAAAAGGCAGGCCTGCTTTCAGCCGACGACATTGCTCGCATTCGCAAGCCGAAGCCCGGAAGCGTGGACTGATGGTCGCCTCCATCTCGGCCCGCAAATCGGTGAGCGCCGCCGTCAGCTATTTCAAGCACATGACCCATGACGAATACTATACTGGCAAGGGCGAGGCCGAAGCGGAAGCAGACGGCGAATGGGACGGGCGGGGCGCAGAACGCCTCGCTCTTGAGGGACCCGTCTCGAAGGCCGACTTCGAGGCAGCCCTCAACGGCATCGACCCGAAGACCGGCGAGCGCCTCACCCAGATCGGCAAGTCGCATGCCCCCGGCTGGGACATGACGTTCTCAGCCCCAAAGTCGGTCTCCGTCATGTGGGCGCTTTCGCCGCCAGCGGACCGCAAGACAATCGAAGCCGCACACCGCCAGGCTGTTCATGCCGCGACCACGCATCTCGAAGACCATCATGCGTTCACCCGCCGGGGCAAGGGCGGCGCCATCCGCGAACCGGTCGCCGGGCTCACCATCGCCCGCTTTCACCATCACACGAGCCGCGATCTCGACCCCCAGCTGCACACGCACGCCTTCATCTTCAACACTGCGCCGCGCCGTGACGGAACCTGGGGCAGTCTTGTCAGCCGCGATCTCTACAAGGCCCAGAAGGAAGCCGGCGCAGTCTATCGCGAACACCTCGCCAACCGGCTCGAACGCGACGGCCATGCCGTCGAGCGCTATGGAACAGGCTTTCGTCTGAAGGCCATCCCGCGCGACATCGAGCGCGCATTCTCGAAGCGCAGGCAGGCCATCGAACAGGCGGCCGACACATATGGCTACCGGACGCCCAAGGGTATGGAACTCGCAGCGCTGCGCACACGCCAGGCCAAGCGCCCACGGGAGCGTGCGGCGCTGTTCCAGGCATGGCAGGCAGAGGCCAGAACGCTCGGCTTCGATGTCGTCAGGGCGCGTCAGCTGCAAGCACAGGTCGGTGGCCCAACCCGGCACGTACCGACGCGAAATCATGAGGCTCGCACAAGATCACCAGCCCGCATCCTGCCGACTGCGCAGCAGTTGATCAGTGCCATCGCCGTCGCGTCGCGCGCCTCATCCAACATTCAGGGCGTGCAGATCAACCTGCATCAGAAAGCTGCCGAGCGCGACCAGGACCGGGAGCGCTGACGTATACGCATCCCTGCTGCGCATTGCCCTGTAGTCGTGGGCGCGCCAGCCCATTTGCCACGAAATTGTAATCGCCGAATACGGCTCCTGTACACGGCCCAGACGTGCGCTATTCCCTTTGACTGTGGGTGTTTCAGACAAAATCGCTCGCGATTTGTCAGCATCGAAGGTGCATGGGGTGTGACACCCACTTCTACAATTTTCCGTAGCGCTCCTCGATTTGTTACTTGAACCTATTACCCGTCATGGTGAGCGCAGAGGTGAGTTCACAAATGCCGCGCCCTGAAGCATATACAGTTTACAAGCCTGATTTCAGGGAGGTTGCGAGTGCGCAGCGACCGGACGCTCAAACAACATTTTTCCGAAGAAAAATCAAAGATGCGCGGTCGGCAACCAAAAGTTTCGCTTTTGAAAGCCTTCAAGGAAGGTTAAAAGTTGGTTATCAGCCAACATGGAGCCATCCCACATGCCTCACAAACTAATCGCTCTCGCCCTGATTTGTGCGGCAGTCGGCCACGTAGCGAACGCGCAAGCAGCAGACAGGGCACAACAAATGCAGCGCGTCGTCGACGGCCTCAACTCTCCGGATCCAGTGACAAGGATGGTGACTCTCGAAGATGCGCTTGCAAACGGGGACAAGAACCTCAAGCAAATCGCGATCTCTACGGCCCTCGCTAGTTCGGACCAGACCGTCCGGACCGCAGCCGTTGAGGCCGCATTTTCGCAAAAACCTTCGTTCGTTATTGAGTTCGTGGCGGGTCCCGAAGGCAAAATGGACTATTGGGAATCGACTGGTGGTTCAATTGAAGTCCAGATCAAGGATTTTAACAAAGATACCGGCACATTCATGGGCACGACGCCTTATGCGACCTCGCGCGACAAACAACGTGTATACAAACTAGGAGCCATTTCGGGTGATCGAATTTCCTTTGATGTAAGCGTAGGGGGGTTTGCAGGAGATAATTGCCGCGGCAGCGTGAGCGCAAAGGATGGAGGTACACTAATGAAAGGTACGATGTCCTGCGATGATATGCCATACGATATTCAAGTTGATCTCCTTCGCTAGCTAATTGATCATGGAACGCGCGTCGATGAAAACCTTGGCGTTGTTGGTGGCAACGTTGATCGTTGTAGCTCGTGCCAGCGCACAGAGCGCTATCGTTGCGCCGATCGAAGAGGATTTCGCACCCTCAGTTTCCGTTTCCGGCAACCTCTTCGTCGGCATGATCCAAGGTACATTTGACGGAGCGACCGAGCTGAACAGACTGCGCATTCCCAACTTTTCGTCTCACGCCAGCACAGGATGCCTAGTCGCTAAAACGCGCGACGGACAGTTCTGGGCGCGAAGCAAATTCGATCTGCCGGCCGGTCGGGACAAATCATTCGGGTTCAATCCCGAAGGAGGCTGGAAACACGACGAGGAACTTGTGGACTACCAGTTGTCTGATTTTGCCTTGATCATCCGAATGGGTGACGATTGCCTGATGGATCCCGAAGCACCAGCGATACCAGCCCGGTTCAGTGCGGGGAGCGATTCACAAATCACTCTCATGATCAACTCGCAACGCGCGATTAGTGGGAAAGCAAGGCTCACTCTGGTGTCGGGCGAAGTGTCCGAAGCTGCATGTGCCAGATCAGTCACCTCCAATGTGCGGTCAACGGCATTCGATATGACGTGCGTGTTTGCCGTTGATGCCAAAGCGATCGGTCAAGGCGAGATCGAACTCTCACGTCGAATGCGGACGGGATCTCGAACCGATCGGATCACCGTATACCTGCCCGATGCCAATTCCTGAGCGAGCCAATGTCAGAAGACGTTGACCGTTCCGCCGCCACTGACAAATTCGAGGGGCCGGGTTTGCTGAGCTGGATCAGCTTCATTTTCGCTATTGGCTTTGCGGGATTACTCGTAGGTCTTGTGTTGACGCTCGACTCCCCGAGCGTTCTTGTTTCCGGCGAACTGGAAACAGAGTCGGCAGAGATCAGAGTGCTCAACCCGGATCAAATGATCCTGGAAATTCCACTTGCCTCGACCGTCATGGAGGGAAGCGACGTCTGCGCCTCGAATGTCCGAATAAGCGTGGAACGAGGCGCCGAAGTCTTTTTGACGCTTCAACCCGATGGTAGCCTCGTCGTCGCGACAGGAGGTGAAACAAACTGGTCGAGCGATTTGAGTTCCGCTCAAATCGTCGAGCCCGAGGGGGCGTATTTTCTTGTTGCATCCAGCAGTGAACAATGTGCCTGGCGGGGGACACTTCGTCTGCCCATTGTTGGTGAATTGACGGCGGGAATGACCGCTAGCGGCGAAATTTCACCGGCTGAGTTGCGTCCTCTGCTTTCGGGTCGATTGACCATTCATGGCCGCGCGACCGAACGTGTGTTCGGCTTCGTGCCACTTTCCTTGTTTGCCGCCTTTACACCCATTGAGCCAGGCAAGCTGTTCAATGCAGGCGCCTACAATATTCCGGCCGGATCTCGCCTTGAGGGCGGTTCCGCGCGTTTTGCCGGCTTCGCTGACGTTCAAATCGTCTCGCCGGAAACTGCCTTGCCGGGCGAAGGAATGATACTGCATGTTTCTACGAATGCACGTGAGCTGTCGATATTTGCGCCCTCACCGCGCCTTTCAAATCAAACCAAGGGCGGCGCACCGCCGACGCTTCTGGCAGACACAATATCGATGACGTTTGGCGCGAGGCTGGCGAACGATCCCAACCTGCATGTGATCTTTGGAGGAATTTCGGCGCTCATTCTCATCGTGGGCTTGCTTGGTCGCTTTCTTCCAAAGCGAAGAATTCAGGAATGAAGTCGGTTTGGTCATCGAGAGCCGTCGGGTGCGCAGCCGTCTTCGGCGCATTTTTTGGCTTTGCGGCGGCAAACGCCGAAGCGGTCTTGGTCCAGTCGGGGCAGACACAAGGTCAAGGATGGGTATTTTCGCAGGAAAAGACCTGCTGGGTTGCAACGGCGGGCCATGTCGTTTCCGATAACGCGGGCGTCTTGATTGCCGGCAGGGAGGGGCAGCAAGCCGAGGGCGTTGAGATAAGGCGACATCCGGATCTCGATCTGGCTTTCGTGCGCATTGTCGGAACGTTGGCCACACATTGTCCGACTTCGTCTCTCGGGGACCGAGATTCGCGGCCAGAACTTCGGAAACTTCTGCAAGAGGGAAGAACCATCTCACTCGAAAAGCGGGTTGGTGGGGCGTCTGGTGACGGCGCGTTCGGTACAGACATCGTTCCGGTCGAGGTTGTTGCCATATCCGAGTCCGCAAGCACGTTCACCATACGGCCGCTTCGCGTGAGCGAAGACGCAATCGTACAAAGTGACAGTGGAAGTCCGATCAGAATGCGGGGCACCGGTGTTCTGGAAGCCGGGTTGCCTCTTGGCCTGGTGATCGCGGATCAGAGCAGCGTTGAATCTGGATATGTTGACGTGATCCGAATGGATGTTGTGCGGGCGAGTGCTCAATCCCTTCTGGTGCCGCGCTCAGCCGCGACACCGAACGAAGAAATGGTCACCTTCAGCATTTCAGAGTTCAGCGGTGACACGCCGTCATCCGAATGTGGACCATCGAACCTCATAAAGCCCGACCGTGGATGTGGTTGGCGCGCCGTCAAGGGAGAGACCTATCCTGCTCTGATCGTCGATCTGGGTGAGGCAAAGACGATCGATGGCGTCAGCCTCGAGTTTGCAGCCAATAGTGCACCATCCATGGTGATCTTGACTGATGTGTCAGACAACGCGGTCGGTACTGACCGACCATGCCGCGTTTCTGCGGCATCAACTATCGTTTCTTGTTCTCTGGGTAGTTGGAAACTCAGCCGATTGAAAATCGTGCTGGTCGGCAGCGTGACCGAGCTAAATTCGCTGTCGATCGTCGAGAAGCAATGAGTGAACTATGTGATCCGCGAAGTTCAGATTTTTACCAGTTAGGAGGCGATACATGATCAGATTGGCATTATTTGTTTTGGCGGCTTGTTTCGTCAACTCGGGCGCCACCGCTCAGAGCAGCTCGGAACGAGCAGCCATTCTCGAACGCATCGTGGATGGCCTAAATTCTCCCGATCCAGTCTCGCGGTTGATCACTCTGGAAGGCGCATTTGAATCCAAAGACCAAACGATCAGGCGGCTCGCTGCACAGACAGCTTTGTCGAGTTCAGACTACAATTTGCGGTCTGCAAGCTTGGAGTATCTTCTCGCCAGCAAACCATCATACCTCGTTACGCTCGATAGAGATTCCGAACACAAGAATGAAGTTTGGGACTTCGTCGGCGGTGTCATTGATGTCTCGGTTGTTGGGTTTGCAAAGGGGACAGGCGAGTTTTTGGCGGTTAGTACCCATTCGGCGCTCGACCGCAAAAACTCAACGCAGATTGCCGGTCGAGGTAATCTTGCGGGAGATCGTTTGTCGTTCGCAGTGAATATCAAAGGTACAACCTACAACTCGACGCTCAATGAATGCAAAGCCGCAGGTGTTTTGCAGCCAACAGGCTCGATAGTTTCGGGTTCTTTGATATGCGGCCCGGAACGATACAATTTTTCGATGGACGTTCTGAGGTAGGGGACACATTGCCCAGAGACGACGCGAAGAAACCGAGTGGTTGGTGACGGCTCGGGCCGGAGTCGTCACCACCGATCTTACTTCTTGGGATTCCAGAGCAAAACGTACCGCCCCTTCTTGCCCTTCACCGGCGCCAAGTTCGCGTAGATCTTCCGCAGCCCGATCTGCGGGTCTGCGAGCGTGAGTGAGATGTATTCCCTGCCACTCGCCTTTGCCCGGACCACCCATCCGCCGCCGATCTCGGTTTCGATGTCGCCGGCGAAGATGCGGTAGTCCGGCTGGGCGGGCACTTTCTTGTCTGCGTTCTTCTCGATGCGGATGGGGGCGGTGAGGTTCATCATCGCGAGGGATCCGGAAAAGCCGGTCTTGGTTTCGCTGACATAGCCGAGTGCGTTTGCCATTGTGGTCTCCTGTTCGTTTGCGTTGTCTGCCGACTTCGAGGGACGCCTCGTCCCTGTCGACGCCGGACCGCAAGGACGGCGCGGCCCGTCCCTGAACCGGCACGGGCAAAGCGAAGCGGAGCACCGGCGGGGCGATGAATTTTGCTTCGCGGTGAATGCGCAAAAGCGCAGAGGAAAATTCTTCGCCCCGCCGGTTTCGGGACCGGGCCGCGCCGTCCAGGTCATACGGCAAGAGACAGGGACAGGACGGGCCAAAAGGCTGCCCGGCGAAAGGGAACACAAGGCAGCCCCGGGCGATCGCCGTCACTGGTTCCAGAGCACGTGCACTTCATCGAAGCCAAGCGTGATGGTGAACACATCGCCATTCAGTTCCAGATCGCGGCCCATGGCTTCCCAGTCGATATAGTATTGCAGCGCGTCAGGAATCTCCGGACCGTTCTCGCGTGTGATCTCTTCGGCAAAGTCGGCAAGGGAGCGATATTCGCCCGCATGATTGTCGAATGCGGCGCGGGCCTCGTCCAGGCTGTTCCCGAAATGGCCATATAGCCTGGCGCCAAGGCGTCCATGCTGCTCTATGAAATCGGCAAGCTCGCACACCGTGTCGAAACTCGCCCATTCCGAAATCGTGCATCCCTCGAACCCCTCATAGTCGTGAATCGCGTGCTCATCGGCGTCCGGTTCCGGCGAGGCGGCGAGCATCGCGCGAACCTCAGCTCGAACCTCGTCCGGCTCGGTCGCAGCGATCCATCGGCCATGCAGTCGCCCGCCATTATAGGCAGCAAGGCATGCCACATAGATCCGGGGGTGTTCTGCCCGGCAGGGCAATGTCGGTGCGGGTGTCGTGCTGGTGTCCATGTCATCCTCCTTCCCGCCCTGTCGCTTTTCCCGGCAAGATGGGATGGGGCGGCGGAAGACGCGTCAGCCAGCGCGCACAAGGACTGGCTGCAAGGGGAAACAGGTAGGACGCCACACAGAAACAGACGGCCCTCAAAGCCCGCCCCCTTGCGGCCAGGCCGCGCGCTGGCATACGCGCCGTCCGCCCCGGACCGGCTTTCCGGAAATACACCCCAATGCCTGGGACACGACGCATCCGACGTCCGGATCGCGCCTACGACCCTCTCTGCCCCGCAGCGAGGAAGCGCAGGCGCGGCGATAAGCCGGTGAGCCCCCGCAGCGCGCCGCACAGCGGCGTGACCGGAGACGAGCCGGGCCGGAGACGGTGCTCATATCAGGCAGGCGGGCGTGATCGCCGGACGAAAGGTCGGTGTCTCGCTCGTCTGCCGGCCGAAGGTGTGCCGGGCGCAGTCCGGCAGCAGCAAGGCGATGTGCGCGCAGCCTCCGAACAGCCCCCTCGCCAGAGGGGCGTTCGCGTAAAACCGAAATCACGCGGAGTGCTCGTCGCGTATCCATCGCTCAACGTTCAGGATCGTTGCGTCGAGATCAGCCTTTATATCGCATTCCCAGACGATTCGAACCCTCCAGCCAAGCGCCTCCAACGCGGCAATATTGCGCCCGTCACGCTCTACATTCTTCGCGAATTTGTCCATCCAGAACTCGGCCCGCGTCGATGGCGTGGAAGCATATCTGCAGCCTGGATGTTGATGCCAGAAGCAACCATGCACAAAGACGACTGCATTCCATCGCGGCAGCACGATATCTGGTCGACCGGGCAGCTTGCGGTCGTGCAACCGGTAACGCAGACCTCGGGCGAAGAGTCCCTTTCGCAATTCGAGTTCGGGCCGGGTGTCCTTCCCCCCAATTCCGGCCATCATTCGGGACCGGACCTTCGAAGAAACTACATCAACCAACGAATTTCCATCCTGGCGCGACGCGCCGAATTGTATAGACTCCACAAAACGCTGGAGACCGCAAAAGTTGCCCGAACCATATCACGTCATCGATCTGTTTGCAGGACCGGGGGGGCTCGCAGAAGGATTCTGCGCATCAAGTTCGGAAGATGGAGCGCGTCGGTTCAAGATCGCGCTGTCCGTCGAAAAGGATCCGGCTGCTCACAAGACACTCCTGCTGAGGGCGTTTCTTCGCCAGTTCTCGGGCAGCTTTCCGGAAGAATACTACACTTGGCTGAACGGTGGGGGCGATCAACCCGACTGGAAGGCACTCTATCCAGATGAATGGGCGAGTGCCGTGGGAGAAGCGCAATGTCTCGAACTTGGCAAAAAGGCGGCCGATCGCGCCATCGACGCGCGGCTTGATACCATTGTCGCGCAGGCGGCCGACCGGTGCATCGTCATAGGCGGCCCTCCATGCCAGGCATATTCGCTGGCGGGCCGATCCCGGAACGGCGGCAACAAGGACTACAAGCCGGAGGAGGACCAGCGACACTTCCTGTATCGCGAATACATCAGGATTCTCGGACGCGTGAATCCGGCCCTGTTCGTGATGGAGAACGTCAAGGGGATCGTTTCCTCGAACGTCAACGGCAAGGCGATTGCATCGCAGATTCTCGACGACCTTCGCAATGCAGGCTCCAAGGGTATCGGCTATCGATTGGTATCGCTGGGCACCAACGACACCCTGTTCGGAGAATCCGAAGACCTCTCGATGAAGGATTTCGTCGTGCGTGCCGAAGAGTGGGGACTGCCCCAGGCGAGGCACCGCGTGATCATTATCGGCATCCGAAACGATCTATGGAACGCGAACGCCAAGGTCGCGCTTGCGCAGCATGTGCCCGCCAGGTCTCGGGACGTTCTCAAGGGACTTCCCCACCTGAGATCGGGCCTCAGCAAGGAGGCCGACAGTCTCGACAACTGGCGCTCGGCTGTGGAAGCCGCCTATTTGGCGATTCTGCGCGAGACCAGGAAATCCGACCCGAAGGTCCATGACAAGGCCGCCGACCGGCTTGACTCCTTTCGCTCCCGGAATGCGGCCCTCGGCCGGATCGAGCAGGGTGTGCCTGGCGTTTCATCCCGCTGTCCTGGCGCGCTGGCGGAATGGATACTGGATCCCGATCTGCGGCGCACGCACAACCACGAAGCCAGAACGCACATACGCTCCGATCTTGGTCGATATCTCTTTGCCTCGCTTTTCGCGCTGGTACACAAGCGCTCCCCCAAAGCGGGCGAGTTCCCGAAGTCCCTGTCGCCACTGCATGAAAACTGGAATTCCGGAGACTTTTCGGACAGGTTTCGCGTACAGGTCTGGTCACGGCCGTCCACGACAGTCACGAGCCATATATCCAAGGACGGGCACTATTTCATACATCCGGATCCGCTTCAGTGCAGAAGCCTGACGGTTCGGGAGGCCGCAAGACTCCAGACGTTTCCCGACAATTACGTATTCCTCGGAAACCGGACTCAGCAATATGTGCAGGTCGGGAATGCAGTCCCCCCGTTCCTCGCCCGAAACATCGCGGATGTCGTCTGGCGCCTCCTGGCCAGCGGCAATAGAGATCGCCGAAGCGGGCGCGACCTGCTCGTTTTAGAGGCCGGAAGCGAGGCCGCGTGACGTCGCAACAGGCTTCGACCAGCCCTGTGAAGACTTGCGCACGCTTTCGCGCGCCTGAGGCAGATGTTCAAGAATGGATATCCAGCACTCTGCCTTCTTTGCCCATTCGCTGACGTTGGATAGGCCACGCCCCGAACTCGTCAGTTTCCGATTGACCGTCTCCGACAGGCCGACAAGGATCGCCGTCAGCGAATCGGGAATCTGCTGTTTCTGCCACAGCGCAGCGGTGTCTAGTGTCAGGTCCTCAGCATCAAGAGCGCGAGATAGAAGCGCATTTGCATAGTTCACAATGTTTGCGCGGTAGCCGCCCTCATACCAGGACTGTGCAGAGACAATACGCTCACTGGATTTAAAGATGATTGCCCTGATCACGGCCTGCCGGAAATAGTCCTCGTCGAACCGGTCAGCATGTTCCTTCCATTCCTCGCCGATGCGGACAGCATAGCGGGCGAAGTTCTTCTGGGCACCGAGATTCACGCGAACCGGGTCATCGTCCCAGATATTGTCGTACTTTGCGAGATCGGTCTTGCGCAGCAGCTGACTCTTCGGATTCTGCTGCAGGAATACCCGTTTGCCCCGTGCATCGAGTCGCGTCTGTTCCTCGGCATATTGCCCTCGAACGCGCTCGTAGTACCATCTGGTTTCCGTCTGCTGTCCGGCAGGCGCCGGAGCCCAGAGTCTTCTCGAAAATGATTCCATTCGAATGTGAAAAGGGTGATTGGCGAAGAAGTCTGCCGCATTGACCGTGTTCTGGGTATTCGCATATTGCGAAATCTTCGGCACGACTTCCTCGAATCTTGCCTCGTCAATCACGGTCAACTTCATCTGGACAAAGACCTTGGAAAGATCGGCACGATCCTTCCTGCGGGCGTGAAACAAGGACGCCGTCGTCTGCCCACCGTTCACGATCTGCAGGTCCTTTATTGTCCTGACCCGGCTCGTTCCACCATCCGAAACCACATCCAGGGCGGAAGCGGTCGCGGTGATTCCGTTGTTGTAGGCGAAGAACATGCCCGGATCCCCGAGGATGGTGTCGCGAATACCGCGATTGGCCTTGTTGGTCGCCTGAAGAAAGGCACGGACATTCTGTTCGAGCAATCTCGCCCCGTATCGCGCATACAAATCCGCCAGTACCGACCCAGGCAGCGCAAGCAGATAGGACTTGTAGATATCGCTTTCCACATGCGCAGGCAGACAGGGAATTGCGCCTGCGGCAAAGGACTCGAAGTCGATTTCGATGGCTTCCTTCTGATTGCGAGACGTCCTGAGTCGGTGAAGGCGGCTCATGTCCCAGATATGAAGCGCGACTGGAATCGCGTCATCGTGCATCGACAGATCGATCGTGTCGAACCGGTCACTCAACTGGCGTTCCGAAAGCACGTAGAGCCTGACCCGTCCGAACTGGCGTCCGCGCTCGTGAATGGCCCGTGACACAGCATAGACTTCCGAAGTCTCTTCCAGTGAGCGATGAAGTTCGCCCGACAGGGACCGCGAAAAGAAGGCTGTCAGGCGCTTCACGAAAGCCGTGACTTCAGTCCGCGTCAACGTCTCAAGGACCGGTCTCTGGTTGAAGTCGGCGATGAATAGGTCCAGCCCGTCGTCCGAATTGAACCCGAAACCATCTATCTGGACACCACGAACATTCGGAGAAATACAGGTCTGCAGTTCCTCGATCTCATCGCATTGCTCGAGCTCCCGGCCAAAAGCATTCAGGAATTCGATCTTCTCGAAATCCTTGTTCGCCATAGCGGAGGCGAGAACTTCCTGACGAAATTCCTCGAACGTGTCTTCTATTGTGGTATCCGTCATAGAGCTGGTGCCGGTAGTTCTGCGACTCTGAAACCGGACAGCTGAACGAGGTCTAGCGTGTACTGGACGCCAGACACAGCGGTGGGCAGCTGCCGGGGTGTCAGCACCGGAAAATCTTCCGTGACGCCAAAGAAGTCGATGGCGCCCAGCCTGAACCTCGGCGCATCGTAGTAGGGAAGCTCGATGTAGCCGGCGGCACCAAGCCGGTCCTCGAACAGATCCAGGACGTCTGGGGGGAGGATCGATTTCAACGCCGTCACCACCTCGTTGAGTGAATGTCCAAGCTTTGGCTCTCCCTCTTCTACAAGCTGCACAGCAGCGAGGAACACGGGAACATCATCGACCTGAAGCTGGAACTCGGAGGAAATCCGGACCTTTGCTCCGCCCGATCCGCCCCACGACTTCACTTCTATCAACTGGTCCGCGAACCTGAAGTCCTGAGCAGCTCGCAAGGGCCCCACCCAGCCCGTCAGGGCGTCGGCTGCTGATCGGCCGGTGTCCGAAATCAAAAGCCCAAGAATCTCGAGCTCGGCGACAAGCCCGCGAATGCCATCTGTCGACAGCAGACGTCGACCATCTCGCGCCAGGAAACGTTGCCATCGGTCTAGCCGTGATAGAAAGGACAGGACTGCCTGGCGTTCCTCGGTGAGGTTTTCGATGCAGGCGGCGAGGTCTTCGCAAAGGGTAGCAAAGAGCTCCTCGTCCGTCGCCTCACGAAGGGCCACGATCAAACCGTATGAACCGGCCCCGGCAAACATGCGATGATCGAGAGTCAGACCCTGGATTTCGGGCAACCGCATCAGCAGATCCGCATGGTCGAACTTCATCTCCAGCATGAACGCGATATGTCCGTCCGCATGCCGGCCGACTGAGGTCCGGATCGGCGACACAGAAGTTCTCAACTTCCAGATGTAGTCAGCGCTGGGTGGCTGCAACTGGCTCCAGAGCCCCCTCATGTCGAATCCTCGGGGTCGCTCATTACATCGTCGCGATCGTAGTCGTCCTCGTCGTCTGCCGAGTCGAAGCGCTCGCTTTCCAGCTGGTTCACCATCACGCGGTTGAGAACGTATTCTACCGTCGAAAAGTCGCCGGTCGCCGGAAAACTCAGCCCGATCGCCGGAGCTCCCGAAAGAAGTGACTTCTCGGCTGACTTTTCCAGAGGATTCCCGAGATCGATCAGGTGAAGCATCAGCAATGGCGCGCCCCTGACACTCACATGGCGCGTATCCCTGTCGGTCCACTTGCTTCGCTTGCGGGAAGCGGCAACCTGAAGTGCCGCCTCCATTTCTATCCTGGACAGACCTGCACTTTCATCGCCCGTGCCGGCAACACGCTGGTTGTTGGTCACGAAAAGACCGCCATCGATCTCCTTTAGCTGGTTTTCGCTCGTGCCTGCCGAACGTGTCTGATGCACCATCTGGAAATCGCCGAGCGAGGTCGAAGGGCTTTCGCCGTCCGCATTTTTCAAGGATACAAATGCAATGTCCCAGACCGGGAAGCGGTCCTTGATCAGGGAAAGATACTTTCGGGCACTCATCACCCTTTCGGCACTTAGGGGGTGCACTTGGAAGTCTGCGAGAAAATCGTTGACGATATCCGCTGGAATGCCTCGCCAGACCCGGGATGCAGGCCGCTCTCCGCCTTCGACCTTCTGCCCCGCATATTCGACCAGAAGACGGTCATGCAGATTCCTGAATAGTTCGATATTCGCTTCGTGCGGCTCGGTCTTGCTCGAAAGAACATAGGTCTCGACAAGCTTGCCGTCATAGCTGACACTAACTGTACGCGTTTCAGCAGCCCGCATCTTGTTCATCGCGGTGACTGTCAGGCTATCGGGATGCGATTCCACCATCAGTCCGAAAGTGCGAGGCGTTGCATTGGACCGGTTCATTTCCTTGATGCGATCCCGCAGCTCTTCGGAAGCTTCGGAAATATGCGTGTACCAGCCGATCGAGTCCGCCGCCAGCCAGACGCGACACAGATCCTCGTAGCCAGGTCGATACCCGAACCATCGCCCCATCTGGAGAAGCGTGTCGTACATCTTGGTGTTGCGGTACATGTAGCTGATCGTGAGCCCTTCGATCGTCAACCCGCGAGACAGGCTCAAGCCACCGATCGCAATCACGTTCAGCGCTTCCCCCCGGTCGGAGAAGTCAGCATAGTTCAGTCCGTCAGGCGACTTGCTGTTCACCACGGCCGTGATGATCGACCGAATGGCATCGGGGAGCAGCTCCTGTGCAGACTTCCAGTCGACTCCGGCATCATCGTATTTTTCGGTTTCGAAGGTCGATCTGATTGCGGCGAGATGAGCGTTCTTCAGGGCAATGTCGGCGGGCATTCCCGCGCTTGCCAGAATGGCGTTGCGCAGCTCATCAAGATAGACCGTGACCTGCCGATCGACTTCGCTCTGCACATCGACAAAACGCGACACGTTGATCAGCATCGAACAGTGCTTTGCGCCCTGTCCACGTGCCGTCCGGATGACGCGGGCCAGCAGGTAGGACCGGATTGCCTTCTTCAGCGATGGAGGCAATTCGGCAAACTCGTGCGTCTTTGCGTGCTTCAGAGGAATTATCGTCTCGCAGTCGTCGATGGCACTGACGTGCCGCGCTTTCGATTCATCTTCCAGGAACAGACGCTCGGCGCCGAAATAGTTGCTCGGCGCATCAAGGCAGTGAATGAAGTGCTCGGGGAACAGGTCCTTCCGCGATTCCTCATCATAGGCTTCGGGGTTGATGAAGATGTTCGCGAAAGGGGTGGCCGTGTAGCCGACATAGCAACTCTTCCTGAAAAGCCCGAGCAGGTTCCGGATGAGCCTGTTCGTGGTTGTCGGTTTGAGCTCGGGCTTGTTCGTGTTGATGGACGCATTGTCGGCCTCGTCATCAATGAAAAGCATCGGAATATTGGCGATCTGCGTCTGCCCAGGCATCCGATTGAAGTCCTCGAGCCACTTGTTCAGAGCCACGAGTGTCGATCGGTTCTTCTTGATCACGACGATGACCGGCTTGCTCCAGTCTTCGAGGCCGCCGCGTAGCGAATTGGCGACGGCCTTCTTGAAATCGTCTGCGGTGGACGTCAGGGCGACCGGGCGCTTGTGATCGGGGTCAACCAGACCCACGCCGATCTTCGAGGTTCCTGTCTGCGCTTTCAGCTTCTCCTTTCGGGCCGGATCACTGACTTCGCCGACAAAACCTTCGTCCACGCGCTCCTGTGTCTGACGCCGCAGATTGTTGTGGATTCCTGCAACCACGACGATGAACTTGTATCCGGCATCGGCAGCGCGTGCGACCAGGCCGAGATAGTTCGCCGTCTTGCCTGACTGGACGTGGCCGATGACCAGTCCCCTCCTGTCCCAGCTGCCCTCGACCTCCGGATCCTGAAGGTAACCGACAAGTCGCCGCGTCACCATGCCGAGCGAGTCGGCGACGCGCGGAGGCCATCCATCCTGGCGGAGGAATTCGAGGTAGGAATCGGAATACTTCCACTCGATTGCACGATGCGACAACCAGTTCGGATCGTGAGCGGCATCCGGCCCGATGAGTGAAACGCCCTCGCCCATGCGATGGGAAATCTGCTCTCTGGCCTGAAGGACGATCGCCTTGACGTCCACAGTGAACCCCAGAAGATCTGCAAGGCCCTTGGCTGTTGCTTCGAGCTCCTCGACCGTCGGCGGCACCAGCTGGCTTCCGAACCGCCCGACAAGCGTTCTCAACACTTGTTGTGCTTCCGCGTCATGGTTCATGATCGAACTCCAAGTCAGGTCGCATACAACTCAAGAGCGACGGCATCGATCACTTCGATACTTCGGCCCGCGAGTCCAGTCGACAGGACAAGTCTTGCGAAGTCTCGCGGCTCCATGTCGCCATCGGGATCGAGAACCGATTTCAATCCGGCAATCGTCCCGCGAAGCTCGTCGGGGTGGTCACGCGCCAGCGTTACACGCTTCGGATCGTCAGCGAAGTCCGCATAGATGGCGTCGACGGGAAAGGCGGCGCCCAGAGCCAACAGCGCCGTGCGTACAGGCGTCTCGCTGTCAGGCCCTGCGCTTTCGATGGCTGCTCGCAACAGTGGGTGATCGAAATCGGGGGCATAGGAGATCATTCCGTCGCGACCCACTGTGCGGGTCCAGACCGGAGAGGCACCTGGCTGAAGGATCCGCTCGCCTCGTCCCTGGTGCACCCGTACGCTCCGTCCCGCGATTCGCTCGATGATTCTCTTGAACCTCGCGCGAACTGCAGGCGGCGGATGTGCTCGGGATTTCTTGATGTCGATCGTCCAAAGCGCATCGAGTGTTGATGGAAAGTCGATCCGGACGCGGGCAAGTTTCGTCGCTTCACCTCGCGGAATCATCCGGAACCAGTCGCCCCAAGCCATCAATCGCCCGTTCCTGTAGACGTAGGCTCCCTGGTTCGAGAGAAAGTCGCTCCGGTCCTTGTAGTACCGCCAGGTTTGTGGCGACAGTTTAGAATGATGAGGAAGGATGTAGGGCCGGATCTCGATCGTCTCGCCGTCGATGGACATCCTTTCGACGGGTAGTTCCTGCGTGGCGGTCTGCCCCCTGCAGAACGGGTCGAATGATTCCACGACAATCCCGTTCACGCGGAACTTGAGCTTTCTCCGATCGACCGTGTCCCCCTCTATGAAGCGATGAAAGACCAAGGACAGGTGTCGTTGAAGAACGACAAGCTTGCCGCTGAGCAGATCCGAACGCGCTTGGCCTTCTGTTTCCTCGGCCAGGCGATCCAGCTTCTCGAGGAGAACCATTGTCCCGTGATCACCCAGCGTTTCGAGCCATGGAAGGCTTTCGATGTCCTCGGGTTCGGGCAAGGACAGGATCCAGTCGTCATGCTCGGCAAGCGCGTCGAGGTCCCATATCGCGGCGCTTGTGGCTCCACCCTTTCGGGATACGACTGTAAGTCGGCGACCCTGTGAAAAGGATGCGGTCTTCAGGCCCAAGCCGAACCTTCCAAGATCCCCGGCGCTACGTGCCTCTGTCGGACTCGTCGAACCCGGGCGCATCGCTGCGATCAGCTCGTCTTCGGTCATCCCGTGGCCGTCGTCGACAACTGCCAGCGCAAGTGGCTCCGTATCCACAGCACACCAGATGTCCACCTTGGTCGCGTTGGCCGAGATACTGTTGTCGATGATATCGGCAATCGCGGTCTCGAGCGAATATCCGAGATCCCTGAGAGATTCGATCAGCGAGGCGGCACGAGGTGGAAGTTTTCTCTGTCTGATGGAGTTCGCCAGTTCAAAAGAATTTCAAATCGCTGCATCCAAATCTGCTTTGCAAAATGGTTCAACCTTGAATCGCGCATGCACCGCGAGACGGAAAGCTTCAATTGAACGTCAGTCAGCTTTGCTAACCCCATTCGAAAGCAAAATCGCGCCTCCCTTGAGCGCCGTCTCCAGAAAGACGTCTATGCTGCCCGGCCACTCTAAAAAGCATCGGCTATTACCGCATCCGCGATACGCACGGATGCAAGAATGAAATCGTCAATCCGGCATCACCAAGTCGATGTGTGACACCCCAAGAGCCCGCGCCAATTCATAGAGAGTCACTATTGTCGGATTGCGTCTACCCTGCTCCAATCCACTCAAATACTGCTGACTAAATCCTGAGCGTGCCTCGACCTCCTCCTGCGTGAGGTGTTTTTCACGACGAATGCGCGCAAAATTACGGCCTACCAGCTTTCGCATATCCATGCTGGCAGATTAGCGCTTACATATTTTAGTGTTATCTACTATAGTATGTATTCAGTTGGCATTTCGCTTTTTGGATGGCCATCGCCAGGAGACTTCGCATGCTCAGCAAGCTACATTTTCGCTCCATCTTGAAGCATGCTTCTCCCTTGGCGTCCGACTTTAGCGAGTCCCGTCCCGACCCAGCAGCCAAAGTCTGTGCCGAGTGGCTGGATCGACATTCCGATCAAAGAAAACTTGCGGAGCGTTGGCAAAAACTTGAAACCTTTTTGATGCGCGAGCACAATTTGTTTCAACTCAGCGAACAGCAGCTTGCAGACTACGTCGAGGCTGCTCCCTTGGACGTACTCAGTGATCGTCTTGATGAACTTTACGCACTGAATAAGAAACTGCTTGGCAGGATATCAAAGTCAGAGGCAACGACAACGCATGGGCTCTCGAGCAAGTTGCTTGTTGCCTTGGCGCTCGTTCATCCCGATGAAAACAAGGAAGTCCACACGCTCCTTCAAAGTATTTTGCGGGACATTGAGCCGAATGTGCCGACTAACTACGCTTGCAACGTCAACCCGCCAAGCTGAGGTAGCGCCGAAAACTCCGGCCTCGAAAGATGGCAGTTTGGGAGCGGTCCCATTTCGGATGCAGGAGCGCCAAGGCGGAAGAGGTCCAGATCCAGTTTTTTTGTCCCACTCTCGAAGCCTTCTGGACCGCAGGCATCCAAGAAAACTACCCCAGTCAAGCTTACAGATCGCACCATTCGGTGCGGACATAGTGCGGGCACACGAAATGAGTGACCGCGCGACCACTCGCACCGCTCGCCTAAGTATATGTTATTGTTGGAGAAGAATGGTGCCGCTAAGGTGACTTGAACACCTGACCCCCGCATTACGAATGCGATGCTCTACCAGCTGAGCTATAGCGGCATGCTCCTACGAGCGTCCGGCCTGAATACTCATCCGAAGGCATCAGCGCAAGACGCTTTTGCCATTCAGGTGTCCGTCCCGTCAGTCATCGTCAGAGGCATAATCCAGCGGCGGCGTGAGAGGACCATTGGGCGCCTTCGGTGGAGCGACCTTTTCCTCTTCCGGACCGGCAATTGCCAGAACCCGGCCAGCTTCCAGTTCCCGACCATAGGATTCATAGCGCGGATGAACCAGATCCCCGACATCGCCGAAGGCATAAACCAGCCGGCTCCAGTCGCGCTGGGCAAAGTCAAACGCATTGCCTTTGGGATCAATGTCGGACCAGTCCGCCTCGCGGGACGCCGAAGCCGCCATACGGCCCCAACGCTGCGCCTCATCCTTGTCGCCATAGCCCTTGAGCGCGCGCTCCATCAGCAGGCACAAGCGCGCTGTGGGGTTTTCCTCGATAAGAAGCGCCAGCAAACGGATCGCCTCGACCCAGTTGGCTTCGTCCATCGCCAGTTCAGCTGACAGAATGCGGCTTTCGCGGTGCGTCGGATGCGTCGCAACCAGCGCTTTCAGGCGTTCGGCAATATTATGCCGGTCATCCTGCGGCACGAGCCGACGCGACAATTGCGCCAGCGCCGGGTGTGGCCGCGCCTTCCAGCCAAGCTCCAACACGCCTTGTGCGGCCTTCTCCTTGGCATCGATCATCAACTGCCGCGCGCCATGGAAGGCCGCAGGCGGGAAGCCCGGCGCGCCCCGGATTGCTTCGGCCAGCGCCTTCTGAGCATCCTGCTTCCGATCGTGCGGCAGGCCAACAGCGCGAGCCGTCTGCAAGACGGCGCGGCGGCGGCGCAGGCTGTCGCCCGTGATGAGCCCACGCTTCTCACCAATGGTGAGGGTCTCCAGCGCCTTCTCCCATTCGCCTCTTGCGACTTGCAGGTCAAACAGGGAATTGAACGGCCAGTCCGCATTGGATTTCAGGCCCAGCGCTTCCCGCGCGCGCGATTCTGCCGTTGCCTGGTCGCCTCGTTCAGCAGCCGCCATGGCAGAGCCGCGCAGTCCCGCAAGCTGTCCACCCGGCAGGCGCGTCAGCTGACCCCATGCCCGTTCAGCGCCCGCCCAGTCATCATTGGCTTCAGCCGCACGCGCCTCGAGGAGCAGTTTCAACCGCTCGTCCTCGGCATGCTTGACCGCCTTGCGCGCCAGTTTCAGCGCATAAGCCGGATCACCTGCCTCTGCGGCCAGCAGGCCCTCAGTGAGGGCCATATTGGCCTTGCGGGCCAGGCTGGACTGGCGTGCGCGGCCAATCTTGCCCGGCAGAACGAAAAGGCCACTGATCAGCCACCAAGCCGCAGCGACAAGCCCGCCAAAAACGATCAGCGCAATGGCTGCGACACCCATATGAAGGGAAACAAGCTCACCGCGACTATCATTGATCACGACGCTGCCCGGCAGGTTCACGGCCCAGAAGCCGATCAAGGCGCCGCCGACGATGATCAGAAGAATCAAAACAAACAGGAAGATGCGGTTCATTGCGCCTGGTTCTCCCCACCGATCATGTCGAGCCTCAGGGCTTTGAGCCCTGTTTCGAGTGTGATGCGCCGGTTTGCCGATTCGGTCCAGTCAGCCATGGCCGCAGCAGGCTCCCCTGTCAGATTGCCAATGATTGCCACTGCGCCTTCCAGATCCCCTGCATCGAGCGCGCCCTTGGCGCGCGACAGGATGACCGGCGCGCCAGCCTCTTCAGCGTTTTCGCCTCGCACGGTCACGGCATCGCCGAACACATGGTTGAGCCAGCCCCAGCGTCCTTCCTTTTCGCGCGGCTCAGCGGCGCGCGCCGCCGCGCTGGCTGGTCCGAAGGATTGCTGGAGTTCTGCAAGCGTAGGTGCGCCCGTTGTCGCAACACTGCTGAGCGAACGAACCTCGGGCGATTGCGGCAACAGAACCCTCAGCTTGCGATAGTCGGATTCAAACGTGATCCCCTGCCGGGAAGCCGCCTCTATGGCCGACAGCGCGAGGGCCGCATCCGCATTGCTTTCAGACGCTTCTGCCTTTGCCCGCACGGCGGCCTCATCATTGCGCATCCGTTCGATGAGGCTTGTCAGTTCCGTCGTGTCGCCGCCGCTGCGCACAATATCAGACTGGAGGTCGGCAAGCCGGGTCTCAAGTGACGTAACGCGCTCCGCCAGCGCACCCATGGACCGCGCGAGTTCCTGCGCGCTTGCCTCACCGCTTGTATCGACGGCCTCAAGGGCCTCAAGCCGCGCTGACAACCTCGCCAGCGCCTCACCTCCATCATCGCTGGCAATCACTTCATCGATGCGCTTCGAGACGGCATCAAGCTCATCCAGCAAAGGTCCAAGATCGTCCCCGCCAGCCGCCGCGACCGACTTGAGTCGCGCATCAAGGCGCGCCTCGAGGTCAGCCGAATTCCGGATTACCTTGCTGCGCTCGACATCCGCCGTTTCCTGTCCAGCCTTCAGCGCATCAAGATCCGCCGTCAGGGCCGAAACGTCGCCACTTGGGCTACGCACTGGCAGCGCCATTGTGGCGACGATGCCAATCGCGCCACCAATACCGGCAGCAACAAGACTGGCTACGCCGACACCGAGCCAGCCCGGTCCCGCCCCCGCCTTACCGGTGCGCGATGCCTTTTGGTCTTCGAACGCCGGCTCGAAATCAGCATCAATCGGCTCTGTAGAGTCGACAGCGATATCGTCTTCGGGATCGTCACTCATAAGTCTGTCTGCTCCTAGCAGGCGGGATTTCAATTACACTGACACATACGCCCATGGCGATCAAAGGTCGCCTTCAGAGCGCCAGAAGGGCTGTGTCCAGCGCTTCCATCAGCGCTGTCTCGCTGGGCAGCGCCGCATTAACGACAGCTTTTGCGCCGCAACCCACGAGGGGCTTGCTGGCCGCTTCCGAGATCGCCACAACAATGGATCGCCTGAGATCAAGGCCGCGGGCCGCATTCCGGAACGCGGCAGCCCCCTTCGCTGAATGAACCAGAATGACCACACGCGCCGCGCGGGTCAGCGCGCTCGCCGCACCATCGGCCACCGCAGACACCGGCAGTGTGCGATAGAGCGCCGCAAACCGCGCGTTCACGCCCGCCGCCGTCAAACGCGCAATCAGGTCGCCGGCTGCGGCCTCATTGGCAATGTGCAGGAAAACACCCGTCCGGGCTTCTGGCGCGGCGATTATATGCTCAGCCAGGTCAACTGCATTGCCATTGCCCTCACGAACGCCCTGCCAGCCCGCTTTTCGCGCAGCCTCAGCGGTCGCCTCGCCCACGCACCAGACTCGCTGCACACCATCGCTGACCGCCGGAAAATGGCGCACGCCATTGGCGCTGGTAAACACAAGGTCCGTGACGCCGCTCAGGTCGAGCTCCCTGCTGAGAGGCTCCAGCACCAGCGCAGGTGAGAGGAGAGGCTTGTATCCTGCAGCCCGCAAACGGGCCGCTGTCTCGGTCGCACCCGGCTCGGCCCGCGTCACGATAACGGGAAGGCTCACCACTCGTCTACGAAGGCAGGAAGCACACCGCCAGCCGCCGAACGAATGTCTGCTGCAACGTCACGCCCGAGCGCTGCGAGCTGTGCTTCGCTCGCCTCCTTCCGGCATCTGCCATCCGCGCGCCACCGCTGCCCGCCATCCAGCGCCAGAACTTCGCCGATCAGTTCCCATTCCGTGCCACGGTCGAACAGGTGCGCGGCAATCGGCGTGCGGCAGCTGCCGTCCAGAGCCGCCAGGAAAGCCCGCTCCGCTGTTGCCGCAGCGCGTGTTTCAGCATGGTCGATGCCGCCCAGCGCCTCGCGCACTTCCGCATCGCCATCTTCGCGCATGACCACGCCGATGATGCCCTGTCCGGCCGATGGCAACATGTCTTCCATCGGGATCGGCGTTGCCAGATGCGCCATGCCGAGCCGCGTCAGGCCGGCCATGGCGAGATATGTCGCATCCGCGAGGCCATCCTCCAGCTTGCGCATGCGCGTTGCCACATTCCCCCGGAACGTCACGATCTCCACGTCCGGCCGCAGCGCCAGCGTCTGGGACTCCCGCCTCAGCGAGGCCGTACCGACCTTGGCGCCTTTCGACAGGTCTGCCAGTCTTTCGGCATGCGGCGACAGGAAACCCTCACGCGCATCTTCGCGCTGCGGGAAGGCTCCGAATATCTGGCCCGCCGGCAGAACAGCCGGCACATCCTTGAGACTGTGCACGGTGATATCGACATCGCCCCGGTCCAGCGCGGCATCGAGTTCGCGCGTGAAAAGCCCCTTGCCGCCGGAATTTATCAGGCGTTCCGTTGTCAGCTGATCGCCCGTTGTTGTGAACGGCACGATCTCACCACGCAGAGCGCCGCCCGAGGCGACCTCAAGAGAAGCTGCGATCTGCCGTGCCTGCACCAGCGCGAGAGGTGATCCGCGCGTGCCGATGCGCACGTTGCGCTGGTCGCTACGGGCCGTGTTGTCAGGAGATATGCGTGGATCTGTCATCACACTCCTCTAGCCGTCATACCCGCGCTTGCCAATTGACAGCGCGCCGCAGAAGGCGATACCTCACATATCGTTAATCGGAAAATGCCGGGAGGACCCTCATACATGCGCAGCTCCGTTTCCATCATCGCCCTCGCCCTCGTTTTGTCGGCCTGCGCCACAAAGCCAGCCCCTGCGGAATCATTGAATGCCGCACCCGTCGCCGAAGCACCGGCTGAAACCCAGGCCGAATTGAGTGCCCGGCTGAATACCTGGTTTGACGCCAAATACGAAGAACAGCTCCAGTTCAGCCCGATGGGGCTGACCTTCCTGGGTCGTAAGGACAAGAACGACCAGATCGATTGCATGACTTTCGCCTGTCAGGACACGCAACTGGCGTGGCTGAAAGAGACGACCGAGGAAATGGAAGCCTCTTTCGACTATGATGCGCTCTCGGACGCCGACAAGATGTCCTACGACATCTGGAAGTACCAATATGACGAAGCCGCCAAAGGCGCGGCGTTCCGATACAATGGTTTCGTGTTCGACCAGATGAACGGCATCCAGAATTTCCTGCCGACCTTCCTGATCAGCTTCCACACGGTTGATACACCGGAAGACATGACTGCCTACATCAAGCGTATCAGCGGCAGCGCCCGCGCCCTGCATGAAGCGATCGATGTGGCCCAGGAATCGGCCGATCGCGGGGTGCACGCGCCAAAATTTGCCTATGAAGGCGTGATCGACCAGTCCAAAAAGATCATCACTGGCGCGCCGTTCACGGACGGTGAGGACAGCGCCATCTATGCCGACGTCAAATCCGAGATTCAGGCCCTGGTCGAAAAGGGCAGCATCGACGACGTGCAGGCCGGTGTCTTCCTCGCCGAAGCGGAAGAAGCCCTAAAAGGCGATTTCCTCACCGCGTATGAAGACGTGATCGCCTTCGCGACGGCTGACATGGCCAACTCGCCGGACTCCACCCAACCTGTTGGCGCCTACCTCCAGCCAGATGGCGCTGCCTATTACAATTATCGCCTCGAAACCCAGACAACTACGCAGATGACTGCCGACGAGATTCACGAACTCGGCCTTTCGGAAGTTGCCCGCCTGCGCGGCGACATGGAAGCCATCAAGGAGCAAGTCGGGTTTGAGGGCACGCTGAACGAGTTCTTCACCATGCTGCGCGACAGCAAGGATGACGAGCGCTTCTATTATCCGAATACAGATGAAGGTCGTCTCGCGTATATCGCTGACGCAACGGCCGACATCAATCGCATCAAGGAACAGCTGCCGAACTATTTCGGCATCCTGCCCAAGGCCGACCTCGTGGTGAAACGCGTCGAGGCCTTCCGCGAACAGGACGGCGCCGCCCAGCATTACTATCCCGGCACACCAGATGGCTCGCGCCCGGGCACCTATTACGCCCACCTCTCGGACATGACATCGATGCCGAAGCGCGAGCTGGAAGTCATCGCCTATCATGAGGGCATTCCGGGCCACCACATGCAGATCTCGATCGCGCAGGAACTGACAGGCGTGCCGATGTTCCGCACACAGGCCGGCTTCACCGCCTATGCCGAAGGCTGGGGCCTCTACGCTGAATGGCTCGCCAAGGAAATGCCGGGCACCTATGCCGATCCCTATTCGGACTTCGGCCGCCTCGGCTCGGAAATCTGGCGCGCCATCCGCCTCGTGATCGATACCGGCCTGCATTCGAAAGGCTGGACTGAAGAACAGGCCGTTCAGTACTTCCTGGATAATGCTGCCATTACGGAAACGCAGGCTCGCTCGGAAGTGCAGCGCTATATCGTGATGCCGGGTCAGGCGACCGCCTACAAGATCGGCATGATCAAGATCCAGGAGCTGCGTGCGAAAGCCGAGTCTGAGCTTGGCGACAAGTTCGACATTCGCGGCTTTCATGACACGGTTCTCGGTGGCGGCTCACTGCCACTTGAGCTGCTTGAGCGCAAGGTCGACGCATGGATCGAGGCCCAGAAGGCCGCCTAAGGCCTTTCGAACCAAACGCAGAAAGAGCCCTTCCCGGAAACGGGGAGGGCTTTTCTTTTCTCCGCTAGCGACAAGCTGAAAAGTTAGCGCTAACCTGACTTCAAAACTGCGGGTCCTGACACGCGGTAATGCCAGTGGAGGGAAGATAGAATGCCAAAGCGCCTCGCAGCGACCGTCCTGATTGCATCGCTCGCCGCCTGCATCAGTCCGCACGCGATCCCCTCCGGACCAGCCCAGGTGACTACGCAGGCCACCAACCCCATCATTACCAATATCTTCACTGCAGACCCTGCCCCGATCCTCCATGACGGAAGGGTCTACCTCTATGTCGGCCATGACGAGGCAGGCGAAGGCGAGATGTTCCGCATGACGGAATGGCGCGTGTATTCCACGGACGACATGAAAACATGGACCGATCACGGCCCGATAATGAAACCAACCGACTTCAAATGGGCGGTCGGCGATGCCTGGGCATCTGAACCGATCGAGAAGGATGGCAAATTCTGGCTCTATACCGCCGTCGAACATGGCGAGACCGATCACGGCAAGTCCATCGGCGTCGCCATTTCTGACAGCCCGACAGGCCCCTTCATTGATGCGCTCGGCAAGGCGCTCGTCGCAAATTCAGAAACGGACGGCCCGCATACATGGGACGACATTGATCCCACCGTCTTCGAAGACGAGGACGGCACGTTCTGGCTCTACTGGGGCAATGCCAATCTCTATTACGCGCCGCTGGCGGACGACATGGTGAGCTTCGCAGCGCCGATCCGGAAGGTTGCCTTGACGCATTTCGAGGAAGGCCCGTGGCTCTTCAAGCGCGGCAGCCTCTACTACATGGCCTATGCAGGCATCGACGAAGCGGAGAACGAGAACGAACAGATCTACTATTCGACTGCGCCAACCGTCACCGGCCCATGGACCTATCGCGGAAAGATCATGGGCCCGGGCGAGAACAGTTTCACGATCCATCCCGGCATCGTCGAATTCAGGGGCGACTGGTATTTCTTCTATCACAATGCGGCGCTCAGCATTGATGGTGTGGAAGGCGCAATGGGCCGCCGCTCGGTTCGCGCCGAACATCTCTATTTCAATGAGGATGGCAGCATCCGCCCCATTTCCGCAACGCAAGGTGGTCTCACCCTGCCCCGACAGGACTGACGCAGCTCACACCCCACTCATTTGAAGCGACGTCGCGGCAGGGCTTGTCAGGACGCGGACCTTGCCTAGGTTTTAGCAACGCCTGCTGCGGAGCCAAAGATGAACCTCACCTTCAGCCCTGAAACCGAAGTCTTCCGCGCGAAAGTGCGCGCTTTCTTCGAGACCGGGTTCCCCGCTGACATCATCGCGAAAAACCGGGCGGGCAAATCCCTCACGACCGAAGACATCCGCCGCTCTGAAATGGCGCTTGGCGCAAAAGGCTGGCTCGCGAGTGCCTGGCCAGAAGAATATGGCGGTCCCGGCTGGTCGGTTGAGGAACAATACGTTTTCGACGAAGAGCTTGAGCGTGCCGGCGTCCCGACCGTCACCCCTATGGGCGTCGTCTATGTTGGCCCCGTGCTCTACACATTTGCGTCCGACGATCAGAAAGCAAAATGGCTGCCGGGCATTCGCGACGGTTCTGTCGGTTGGGCGCAGGGCTATTCCGAACCGGGCGCGGGCTCAGACCTCGCCTCGCTCCAGTTCAGCGCCGTTCTTGAAGACGGCACTTACACACTCAATGGCCACAAGATATGGACTTCCGCCGCCCAGCATGCCGACTGGATCTTCCTGCTGGCGCGCACGAGTAATGAAGGAAAGAAGCAGGAAGGCATCACCTTCATCTGCTGCCCAATGGATGCGCCGGGCCTTACGCTCATCCCGATCATCACGATCGACGGCAAGCACGTCCTCAATGAGGTGCTGTTCGATAATGTGAAGGTGCCGGAAGCCTATCGCATCGGCGAAGAGGGCAAGGGCTGGACCTATTCGCAATACCTGCTCGGTTTCGAACGCACATCCTATGCCCGCATTGGCGGCAAGCGCGCCATGTTGCGCCACGCGCGGGAACTGGCCCACTCTATCCCGGATGGCGGCAATCACCGGCTGATCGACGAGCCGTCATTTGCCCGCAAGCTGACCGACGCCGAAATGGCCGTCGACGGGCTCGAAATGACGGTCTTTCGGGTATTATCCGGGCTTTCTTCGGGGGGATCTCCGGGTGATGCCGCGTCGACGATCAAGATCCTCGCGACGCAGACTCACCAGCAGATAACCGAGCTTTTTCTCGACACAGCAGCCGCTTTTGCCCAACCCGGCTTCGGCGCCAATGCGTCGGATATCGGCCTGCCTCTCCACGCCGCGAAAGATGTGTCAGCCTATTTCGCTGGGCGCGCCCAGTCGATCTATGGAGGGACAAACGAAATCCAGCGCACGATCATCGCGCGCAAGCTACTGGGCCTCTAACGCCGCACCGTCGCCGCAGCCGCCACGAAGCTCAGCGCTGACAGGATCAGCGAGACGACACCGTTCCATCCGGCCATGGACAGGCCGACGATGTAGAAGGGGGCAGCGGTGCAATCAGCCACGTGGAAATTCTGGTTCAGGTCCCGGATCGCGAAGGGATCGACAGCCGCAGCGGCCGCACATCCGGCGGGTGGCGGAAACATCTTCCACTCCACACCCGCATGATAGGCGGCCACAACCGCGCCGACCCCAAACACCAGTCCGATCAGCACGTTGAGCGCCACAAGAAAGCGCCGCTTTGGCTGCCATCGCCAGATGGCGAGGCCTGTGATCGTCATGGCAATCAGTGCCCAATAGACTTCCCGCTGGCGCAGGCAGAGAGGACAGGGCGCAAGGCCGCCAAATGTCTGGAAGCCATGCGCGATGGCGATCATCAGCGCGGATATGACCAGCGCTGCCACCGGCCACGTCCAATCCCTCAGGAGCATTTGGAGCTTCAACATGCCGCCACTAACACCGCCCTTGCCCGCACCTACAATGCGGCGCAGCGTCACGATGGCGTGAGACCCATGATTGCGTCCTTGGCGGCGCCTATCAGCGCCAGCAAGGCGACAGGCCCCAGCACGACCAGTCCGAATATCCAGGCGAGCCCCAGCAATATTCCGAGGATAACCAGGATACCGTCCTTGTTGATCAGGCCGAAGCTCGCAAGTGCCACACCAAAGCCCGGCACCGTGTTCGTCATTGGCAGCGGCACCAGGATCGATGCGCTGAAAATGCACAGGAAACCGCCGATAATGCGCTCGGATCGCTTGCCAGTGATCCCCTTCAACCTTGGTTTCGTGAAGGTTTCGATCCAGCCAAGCCATTTGCGTCCGCCTTTGGCCATCTGGGTCAGGCCTTTGCGGTCGATTTTGCGCTGGCCGAATTTTTCCGGCATCCATGGCTGCGAGCGGCCTGCGGCCATCTGACCTGCCAGCGCCATCATGGGCAGTGATACGACCTGCGGCACGCCATAAAGAAACGGAATGCAGCACGGCAGCGCCAGAAAGAAGAGGCCTGCGCCAAAAGCGCTTTCATCCAGTTGATCCATGATATCGCGCAGCGTGAGCCCCTCTTCAGGGGCGCTTGCGGCCATGGCCTCAAGGGTTTGCAACAGGGTCCGCTCGGCGGCAAAAGAGGCGTTTGGCATGGTGATTGTGTTAGCGACCTTCTTGCGCCGCGTCGAGATGATTGACAGGACCGCCTGCCATGCGGCAGGAGAAGCCTTCCCTGCAAGGGGCCTCTGTGGCGGAATTGGTAGACGCGACGGATTCAAAATCCGTTTCTGGTGACAGAGTGCCGGTTCGAGTCCGGCCAGAGGTACCAAGGGGGCACGGCGCCCGCTTAGAATTGGAAGTAGATGAACGGGCGATAGCCAAGCGGGACGAAGGCGATCGCAATCGCCACGACCGCACCATATGTCACCGCGAAGCGATTGGGGGCGAGGCGCTCGATCATCTCCTGCGCACCAAACCGGTGTGACAGCCAGTGGAAAAGCCCAAGGCACGCCAGGAGCGGCCAGACCGCGATTGGCAGCATGCTTTTACCGGCTGAAGACCATGTCAGATACGTCTGCGAAATACTCAAGGCTTCGCCGAGGTCGGCCGCCCGAAAGAAGATCCAGGCCAAATTGACCCAGTAAAAGGTCACAGCACCGCCAATGAAGCCGCCCAGAAGCCCCATGGCCGGCACGCGGCGTGCCACAAGCTGGTGCCAGAAGCGCTGAATGATCAGCGCGATCCCGTGCAGGAATCCCCAGATCACGAAATTGAATGACGCGCCGTGCCACAGGCCACCGAGTACCATCGTGGTCATCAGGTTCACATCCCGGCGGCCATTGCCGCGCCGGTTACCACCCAGCGGAATGTAGAGATAGTCGCGCAGCCAGGACGACAGGCTGATATGCCAGCGGCGCCAGAAATCCTGGATATTGGCCGACAGGTAAGGCGAGTCAAAGTTGGCCGGGAACTTGTAGCCAAGCAGGCCCGCGCAGGCGATGGCCATATCGGAATAGCCCGAAAAGTCGCAATAGATCTGGACGCCGTAGAGCAGCACGCCAGCGACTACCTGGGAGGCCGCAAAGGATGACGGATCGGCAAAGATAACGTCGACATATTGCGCGATATTATCCGAGATACAGGCCTTCTTGATGAAGCCGATCAGGAACAGGGTCAGGCAGGCGCGCACGCTGACATCCGCCCATTTGCGGGCTGTATCCATCTGCGGAATGAATTCCGATGCCCGAACGATCGGCCCGGCCACCAGCTGCGGGAAGAAGGCGATATAGAAGGCCACATCGAGAAAAGAGCGCCGCGCGCCAATGTCGCCGCGATGGACATCCACCATGTAGGAGATGGCCTGGAAGGTGTAGAAGCTGATGCCTACAGGCAGAACCAGGTTCAGCGTCACCGATCCCGCACTGAAGCCCATCATGCCGGCAAAATCGACAAAGCTGTCAGCGAAGAAATTGAAGTATTTGAACACGCCGAGAAGCGCGAGCGAGGCAACGATCCCGGCCGTCAGAGCAAGTTTTCGCGTCCTGTCACCCGCAGGATAACGGCTGGCGGCCGCGCCGACCACATAGCTGATCACGGTGATCAGAAGGATCAGGCCAAGAAAACGCCAGTCCCAGGCGCCATAGAAGACATAAGAGGCCAGCGTCAGGACGCGCTTGCGCCACAGGTTGTTTCTCAAAATCCAGACGAGACCGAAAACGACGGCAAAGAAAAGGAAGAAGCGTGGCTCAACGAACAGCATGCTGACCTCCTGCATCCGACTGCTTCAGATCGCGGCAGAGCTCTGCACCGGCCAGGCGGCTCAGCTTGCGCGCACCTTCCTCACCATAGTGACTGTGATCGAACCAGAGGTTTCGACCAAAGAGGTCCGGATAGACATCCGGCCGGTTGAAATTCATCACAGAAAGGTCCGGCGCGATACGCGCAAGTTCGATACCCACACGGGGCGTACGGTCCAGCTCCTCGGGGTCCGGCGAGATGAAGAGCGCTGCATTCAGGTCTTGCGCCTTGAGACTGCGAAGGCGTTCTTCGAGATAGACAGCCCGCGCCTCGACAGCTTCGTCACTGGCCGCGCCATAGCGCGCCAAGGCTTCGTCATACTTTTCCGGATGATCCACGAAATCCTTGCGGCGCGCCTCAATGTCTGGCGACGAAATCGATCCCAGAATTTCGAACCCGTCTGACGACATATCCATCGTATAGGGCGCTGGCTTCACGGGCGCCGGGAAGAAAAACTCAGCCGCCCGGCCAACACCGGAGAGATCGTAGGCGGCGCCCGCGCCAAATATGCCAAGCCGGAAAACCTTCTTCGGCGCAGATTCGGGGAACGAGCTGATACTGTTCAACGTGGGGGAATAGTCTGATGGTGCATGGAAAAAGCGCGCACGTTCATTCGTGGCATCGTCCAGCGAGCGCGCCTCAGGTAGAGGGTCTTCAATAATAACGTTGCGCAAAGCGCCTTGCCCAACGTTCAGAACCTGATCCAGCAGCCAGTCCTGCTCCGCGCCGGTCAGGCCGAAAACGCCGAAATTGAATACGTTGGGCCGCTGGCAGCCTTCGGCTTCCATTGCGGCTTCCACCTCGTCAGGGACGATATGGTAAAAGGTGCGCGATGTGCCGATGAAGACGGTGTCATAGTCGGCGGCATGGTCGCGATAGGCAGCGAGTTTCGGGCTCAAAACATTCATGTCCGGTACGGGTGCGGCGCGTCGAAGCGCCAGCGAAAAGCCGCTTGCCACAAGGGCGAATGTCGCCGCCCCGATGACACAAGGCACCAGAGTGACACGCAAACGCGACATGATTCCACGCTCTGACAAGACAATGCTCCCTAAGCACGCGCGAGGAACTGGCGCGAAATGCGCGTCAGTTTACCCATAGCGACTGCACATATCATGCCATCAAGAGCGAAAGGTTACTGGGTAGAATTTGCGGTTTCGAGGGCGACAATCCTGTACCCGTCCTGCTTCAGCCGCGACAGAAGCAGCGCCGTGCGCACGTTTGAACGGTTAAAGGGATCATGCAGGAGTATCACACCCTTGTTGCCGCTCATCGACAGCTTTTGAAACACCAGGTCCACGGCCTCTTCCGGCGAAATGCGGGTCCAGTCGGCGCCATCAGCGGTCACGCCGACTTCAAGTAGGCCCATGTCCCGCACTTGCCGGGACAAGTCCGGCGTCGTCGCCACGTAGGGAAAGCGGAACATTACTGACCGCTTGTCGACACTGGAGAGCGCAGCATTGACGGCCTCCTGACCGCGCTGCACCTGGTCCTTCGCTGCGGTGTCGTTCAGGTTCACCAGGTTCGCGTGAGACCATGTGTGGCTACCAATGGAATGGCCCCTTGCGCTGACTTCACGGACCATTGCCGGATAGCGGCTCGCCTGTTGTCCCAGCAGGAAGAAGGTGGCCTTGGCGCATTCCTTGTCGAGTTCGTCGAGCACGGCGCGTGTCCGCTTGGGGTCTGGTCCGTCATCGAATGTCAGGACCACTTCGTGGTCCGTCAGAAGCGGATAGATCGGTCCCGTTCCGGGAGTTACGGTGATCGTGCGCTCGACGCCCAGCATGGTCGCATCGCAGGATACGGGCTTGGGGTCAGACGCGGGGGCAACGGAGCAGCCGGCGACAAGCAGACTGCAGGCGAACCAGAGGGCTGGCTGCCGAAACCCGCGCAATCCTGATCGTAATCTCATGTTGAATAATCCACAGGGCTGCCGGAAGTGCCTGTGGAGACAATATGCACCTTTCAGGCCGCCCGCAAATGACCGCACCCAAGACGCGATTTTACGTCGGGAGGAAGAACCGGCCATCCACGGTCGTCACACTACGACCAGAGAGTTTGACACGGTCGCCCTGCAGGAGCGTCTCGATCCGACCACCTCGGCCAGGATAGGCCTGGAAGCACGAGAGAGCATCCTTGCCGAACCGCTCCGACATGACCCGCGCCAGCATCGTGTGCCAGCTGCCTGTCGCCGGGTCCTCGTCGATGCCACTGCCGGGCGCAAAGAACCGGCTCGTCACGTCAACGCCCTCACCCCCCGGTGCGAAGCAGCCGAAATTGCCCCGGTCCCAGCCTTCACCCGGCACACCCAGCGACGCCAGCGCCTTCAGGTTTGGCTTCAGCGCCAGCACCTCGTCCGGCGTCTCGAACATGGCCGCATAGAACATGCCGCCCCATGCCTGAACGGGCCGCGCGCCGAGCGCCTCCGCAACGTCGTCACTCACGGGGATTTCTTTCACTTGACCGGATGGAAAATCCATCTCCAACCGCCCGTCTTCGAGCTTGCGCACGGTCAGCCGCCCGGAATTGACCGTGTCGAAGGCAATTGTCTCGCCAGCATAGCCTTCGTGCGTGAACAGCACATGCGCTGCTGCCAGTGTGGCGTGACCACACAGTGGCACTTCAACGGCAGGCGTGAACCAACGCAGGTTCCAGCTCTCTTCGCCGGTGCGCACGATATACGCCGTTTCAGCGACATTGTTCTCTGCGGCGATGGCCAGCATCACATCATCCGGAAGGAAGGCCTCTAGCGGCATGATGCAAGCCTGATTGCCTTCGAACGCACGGCTGGCAAAGGCATCGACTTGATAAAAGGGCAAGGGCTGGGTCATCGGCTTATCTCCTGAGAGACGCTTTAAGCACACCACCTGTCCGCACAGAAACGACGATTTCTGACAGGGCCTTGAGCGGGCCTAACGGGTCATTCCCGGTCCAGCAGCCAGCCATGGTTGACCGGTCCGTGGCCCGTTCCGAGTCCCTTCGCGGTCCGTAGTGCGCCCAGCAGGTAGTCGCGTCCCTGCTCAACAGAGTCCGGAACACTGACGCCTTGCCCGAGATAGGTTGCAATCGCAGAGGCAAGCGTGCAGCCGGTGCCATGCGTGGAGCGCGTGTTGATACGCGGGCTTTCGAACATCCATTCGCCGGTCGTGGTCTGCAAGACATCGGTGATGACACTGCCGCCAATATGACCGCCCTTCACCAGCGCGCCATGGGCGCCGAGTTCAAGCAGGCGGTCAGCGGCGCGGCGCTGGCCATCCAGCGATTCCACCGCTTTGCCGGTCAGCACTTCTGCTTCCGGGGCATTGGGTGTCACCAGGCGGGCACGTGGCACCAGTTCGGAACGGATCGCTTCGACCGCCTTGGCGTCAACCAGCCGGTCGCCCGATGTCGCAACCATGACGGGATCGATCACCCGCGGGATCATCAGCGCATGTTCGTCCAGGCATTCGGCAATTGCCTCGACCAGCGCGGCCGATCCCAGCATGCCGGTCTTGATCACATCGGCGCCGATATCGGCCAGCGTGACCCGCATTTGCCCAATGACGGCATCAATGGGCACAGGCCAGACGCCGTGGACGCCCTTGGTGTCCTGCACCGTGATGGCCGTAACGGCCGTCATGGCATAACCACCGAGCATGGTAACGGTCTTGATATCGGCCTGGATACCGGCGCCGCCGCCCGAGTCCGAGCCGGCAATGATGAGCACGCGGCCCTTCTGATCGACCGCCTCAGCCATGATGCATCAGACCTTGATGTCGGCCTTCTTCGCGTCGGCGAGGAAGGTCGCCAGGCCCGCGTCGGTCAGGGGATGCTTGACCAGGCTCTTGATCACGCTTGGCGGCATGGTGGCGACATCAGCGCCAGCCAGAGCGGAGAGCTTCACATGATTGGGTGTGCGGATCGAGGCTGCCAGGATTTCCGTATCGAAAAGGTAATTGTCATATATCTGGCGGATGTCGCTGATCAGCTCCATGCCGTCGAGATTGATGTCATCGAGGCGGCCGATAAAGGGCGAGATGAAAGCCGCGCCAGCCTTGGCGGCGAGAAGCGCCTGGTTGGCCGAGAAGCAAAGCGTCACGTTAACGGCCGTGCCTTCGTCGGACAGTGTGCGGCAGGCTTTGAGGCCATCCCATGTCAGCGGCAGTTTCACGGCCACGTTCTCGGCGATCTTGGCCAGCTTGCGGCCTTCCCGGATCATGCCCTCGGCATCGGTCGCGACGACTTCGGCGCTGACAGGGCCGGTCGTCAGCCCGCAGATTTCTTGAATTACTTCAGCGAAGGGGCGCCCGGCCTTGGCGATCAGCGAAGGATTGGTGGTGACACCATCTATCAGACCGGTCGCGGCCAGTTCGGCAATGTCCTTGGTATCAGCTGTATCGACGAAGAATTTCATGTCTGGGATCCGGTCTGGAAAGGAAAGTGGGAATTACGGGCGGCCGATCGACGTGTAGGCAAAGCCGCGGGCCGCCATGTCTTCGGGGGAATAGATGTTGCGCAGGTCTACCACGATATTCGTGTTCAGCGCAGCTTTCACGCGATCAAAATCCAGCGCACGGAACTGGTCCCATTCCGTAATGATGACCATGGCATCTGCGTCCTGAATGGCATCATAGGGACTGGTGGCAAACGAGACGCCTTCCAGCAAGTGCGCCGCTTCGGTCATCGCTTCGGGATCATAGGCGCGGACCTTTGCGCCTGCCGCCATAAGCGCCGGCAGGATGTCGAGGCTTGGCGCATCGCGCATATCGTCGGTGTTCTGCTTGAACGCGAGGCCCAGGACGCCAATCGTCTTGCCCTTCACGTCTCCGCCCATGGCGGCGATGACTTTGTCAGCCATGGCTTTCTTGCGCGCCTTGTTCACTTCGACGACCGTATCGACGATACGCACCGGCGCACCGACATCATTGGCTGTCTTGCTGAGGGCAAGCGTATCTTTAGGGAAGCAGCTGCCGCCATAGCCAGGACCCGCGTTCAGGAACTTGCGGCCAATACGATTGTCCAGGCCGATACCGCGCGACACTTCCTGCACATTGGCGCCGACCTTCTCGCAGAGGTCAGCCATTTCGTTGATGAAAGTGATCTTCACCGCAAGGAAGGCGTTGGCGGCATACTTGATCAGTTCCGAGGTGCGCCGATCCGTGAACAGGATAGGCGTCTCATTCAGGAACAGAGGGCGATAAAGTTCACGCATCAGGTGGCGGGCACGCTCATCGTCGGTGCCGACGACCACGCGGTCCGGAATCTTGAAGTCCTTGATCGCAGCGCCTTCGCGCAGGAATTCAGGGTTGGAGACAACGGCAAAGTCACCGTCGGGCCGGGCCTTGCGGATGATCTCCTCAACCTCATCTCCCGTGCCAACCGGCACAGTGGATTTGGTAACGACGACCGTAAAGCCGTCCATCAGGCCGGCAATTTCTTCCGCCGCCGCATACACATAGGAGAGGTCGGCATGACCGTCACCGCGCCGTGAAGGCGTGCCGACCGCGATGAACACAGCGTCTGCATCCTTGATGGCTTCGGCCGCTTCGGTCGTAAAGAACAGGCGCTCTTCCGCAACATTGCTGGCGACGAGTGCGTCGAGCCCCGGCTCATAAATGGGCATGATGCCATTCTTCAGGCGCTCGATCTTCGAAGCGTCCTTGTCGACACAGGTCACGATGTGACCGAAATCCGCAAAACAAGCACCCGAAACCAGGCCCACATAGCCTGTACCGATCATCGCAACACGCATGGAATCATCCTTTTCGAAAGCCCGCCCGGTTTGCGCAGGGGCGTGCGATTTTTGGGCCGTCAGGTCAAGAGCCTGTGCCCGTTCGTCAGCCTGTGTAGGTTATTGAGCCGGAGACTTTGCGAGCGGTCTCAAGGTCCGCGTCACCATCGAAATACGCGGCCACCATGACCTGCCCCTCCGCACCATGGGCGTAAGAGTAGAGTCCATTGACAATTGCACCGTCCGCTCTCGTTTCAGCAAGGCAATACGTCAGGCGTCCGACGCCATCATCAAGGCTTTCGGTCATGTCTGTCGCCTGCGGCGAAGCATTGCCACGATCGCGCGTCAGGCGCTGTTCGATCGTCATTCCGTCTTCGGCGCCATAGGCGGACAGCCAGATCGTCAGCCCGGGGCGCCAAAAGCAGAGACCTGCCTCTTCTTCGCGGCGGTTGAACTCACCCGGCAGGGTGATGGCCCAGCGCACTGTCGCCTGCTGGCGACCCGACACGGCGGCGTAATTCGGATTGAGCCCCATGACCGTCAGATTTCCTGATTGTAGGCGCCGACTTCCGGATGCTTGCCGAGGCGCGGCTTGATTTCCTTGTGGAAGAGATCGCGCATGTCGTCCTCGCTGGACATGGATTCAACCACGACAACGAGCTCCGGCTTGTTGGAGGAGGCCCGGATCAGCACCCAGCTGCCATCTTCCAGCGTCACGCGGGCGCCGTTCACCGTGTTCACGTCGACCACTTTGCGGCCGAGGATTTCGGTGCCATTCAGGGCTTCGTATTCGGCGACCATCTTGTCGACGACGTCATACTTCACCTCGTCTCCGCAATGCGGCGACATGGTGAGTGACGTGTAGGCCACGCCAAGCTCATCGCGCAGGTCGGCCATCGTCTTGCCGGGGTTGCGGTCGAGCATTTCCAGGATCGCCTTGGCCGCCGTCAGGGCGCAATCATAGCCAAGGCCGATCGGCGGACGGAAGAAGAAGTGGCCGGACTTCTCAAAGCCGGCGAGGGCGCCGAGTTCGTTCGTGCGGCGCTTGATGTAGGAATGACCGGTCTTGTAATAGTCGACCGTCGCGCCGTTTTCCTTGAGGACCGGGTCGGTCTTGTAGAGGCCTGTTGATTTCACATCGACGACAAAGGTCGCGTTCTTGTAGTTTTTCGACAGGTCGCGCGCCAGCATCAGGCCGATCTTGTCAGCAAAGATCTCCTCGCCCGTATTGTCGACAACGCCGCAGCGGTCGCCGTCGCCGTCAAAGCCGAGCACGACATCGGCGCCGAGTTCCTTCACGGCCTTGGACATTTCGTGCAGCATTTCGGCGTCTTCGGGGTTCGGGTTGTATTTCGGGAACGTGTTGTCGAGATTGCAGTCCATCTCGATCACTTCAGCGCCCATGGCCCGCAGGGCGTCCGGCGCGAAGGCGCCAGCCGTGCCATTGCCGCAGGCCGCGATCACCTTGATCGGCCGCGACAGCTTCACGCCATCAGCGACCGAGGCGATGTACTTCTCGCGTATGCCATCCACACGATGATGCCCGCCGCCGGCGCGTGGCTGGAAGTCGCCCGCCATGACGATCTCTTTCAGGCGGCCCATTTCAGCCGGACCAAAGGTGAGCGGGCGGTCCGCGCCCATTTTCACACCGGTCCAGCCATTCTCGTTATGGCTGGCGGTGACCATGGCGCAGCAGGCCGCGTCGAGTTCGAACTGGCTCCAGTAGACCATTGGCGAAAGGGCGAGGCCGACGTCGAGTACGTCGCAGCCGCCCTGGACAAGGCCGAGGATGAGCGCGTTCTTGATGGGCTGGCTGATCGAGCGGAAATCGTGGCCGGTGACCACTTTCGGCGTGACGCCCATTTCGTGGAACAGGGTCGCCATGCCGAGGCCGAGGGCCTGGACGCCCGTAAAGTTCAGCTCCGGGGCCTTCGCATGGCCGATGCCGTTGAACCACCAGCGCGCATCATATTCGCGGAAGCCCGTCGGCTTGACCATGGGCAGAATTTCGAACTCCAGCGTGTTGGCTTCGATATGGGCGAACGGTTTCGGCATCATTTGCGTTATGTCTCCAAGCTTTCTGCGTCCTTAGACGAGGAATGTATCATTCCGGATACAGCATGCACTCTTCACGCCATATGGCAGATTCAATTACCGATTATTAATCATCTGAGGGCGGGAGGCCTACGTAGCAAGGTTAACAAAAACCAAAGCAAAAAGGACACGACAATGAAACTCACACCAATGTTTGCAGCCCTTTGCACAACAGCACTTCTCGCCTCACCTGCGCTTGCTCAGGAATGGTATGTCGCCGGTTCCGTTAGCTACGTTGATCAGTCAGACAGCGATAATTCCGGCACGACCGGGGCCTTTACAACAGGCAATCTCGGCGACGGCACGACGCTCGATGTCGCCGCCGGAACCGACTATGGCTGGAATACGGAATTCGACAACGGCACAGGCTTCAACGGCGAAGTTGGTGCACGCTATGGTGATGGCCTTAGAAGCGGCGTCGAAGTCTCCTACACCAAGGCCGACGTTGATACGCATACCGGCGTTACGCTCGGTGGCGGTAGCATCGATGCGCTCGATGCGGCCTCGATTGCCGGTAGCCCGACACCGCTCGGCGCATCCGTGGCGGCCATTGTTGCCGATGGGCGCGGCGATATTTCAAGCACTTCGGTCTTTGCCAATCTCTATTATGACTTCAATCGAGCCGGTGTCTGGCAGCCCTATGTCGGCGCAGGTGTTGGCTTCTCCGATGTCAACGTGAAGTACAATCCTTCTGGCGTTGGCGTTATCGACGACGGCGAAACCAAATTTGCCTATCAGGTGAAAGCTGGCCTGACCTGGATGGCGACCGAGAAGTGGGAAGTGTATGGCGAATATGCCTATCGCGCGACCGACGATGTAGAGCTCAACAATGATCTCTTCCCGGGCACGCTGAATGTTGAAAACCAGCAGAACCTGCTCTCGATCGGCGCCCGCTACCGCTTTGGCTGATCTGACGATTTGAGAAAGCCGACAATCCAGCTGCCCAGCAGCTGATTGTCGGCCGGTATCTCCAGGGACTCGACCGCCGCGTGTGCCGCATCACCAAGCCGGTCTTCGCGCAGTGTATATAATGCTGCAGAATACGCGTCGGAGAACTCAGGGTGACACTGGAAGCTGATAGCCGGAGCCTGCGCATAATAGAGCCCTGCATAGGGCGTAAAATCCGACCGCGCGATGACCTCGGCCCCCGGCGGCAAGGTTACGACCTGATCCTGATGGCTAACGGCGATGGATATGCTTGTGGGACAATTTTTTGCGACAAGGCCGGGACAGGCGACGACGTCATAAGTATGCCGGCCAACGCCCCAGCCCTTGGGCGACTTGATGACCTTGCCGCCAAGGGCCTCGGCGATGGCCTGATGGCCAAAACAGATGCCGACCTGGGGCACTTCTGCTGTGGCCGCAGCCCGAATGAAGTCCATCAGCGGCGCCATCCAGGGCTCGTCATCATAGACACCAGCGGGTGAACCCGTGATCAGGATGGCTTCAAGGCTTGCCGGATCCGGCAGGCTTTCGCCCTTGATGACGGAGACGGTCTCAAACGAAAATGAGGGATCGGATGCCCGAATAAGTGCCCGGAACATGCCCGGATAATCTACGAATGATGCCCGGATAGGCTCCGGAACAAGCCCGGTTTCGATAATCGTCAGTTTCATGCCGGTCTACTCCGCCTGCATTTCGACCGCTTCGGGCTCGACAAGGAAGCCGCCGGACTGGCGGGCCCAGAGATCCGAATACAGGCCACCAGCCCGAATGAGTTCCTCATGGGTGCCCTCTTCGACAATGCGGCCCTGATCGAGCACGATCAGACGATCCATGGCGGCGATGGTCGACAGGCGGTGGGCGATTGCGATGACGGTCTTGCCTTCCATCAGATCGAACAGCTTGTCCTGGATGACGGCCTCGACCTCGGAATCGAGGGCCGAGGTTGCCTCGTCGAGGATCAGGACGGGCGCATCCTTCAGGAAGATGCGCGCGATGGCGATGCGCTGGCGCTGGCCGCCAGACAGTTTCACGCCGCGCTCACCGACATGGGCATCAAGGCCGACAAGGCCTTTGGCGTCTTCGAGGGACGCGATGAAATCCAGCGCCGCTGCCTTGCCTGCCGCCGCATTGATTTCGGCATCACTTGCATCCGGCTGGCCATAGGCGATGTTCTCGCGGATCGACCGGTGCAGCAGGGACGTGTCCTGCGTGACGACGCCGATCTGCGCGCGCAGGGAGTCTTGCGTCACATGGGCGATATCGTGCCCGTCGAGCAGGATGCGGCCGCTTTCGGCATCATAGAAACGCAGAAGGAGATTCGTCAGCGTGGTCTTGCCAGCACCCGAACGCCCGACAAGGCCGATCTTTTCGCCGGGGCGGATGGAGAGGGACATGTTCTCGATGACGCCCGCGCCCTTGCCATAATGGAAGGTCACGTTCTCGAAGGCGATAGCGCCTGCGCCGCGCGGCAGGACCTGCGCATCCGGCGTGTCGGCCACGATAACCGGCTTTTCCAGCATGGCCTTGCCGTCATAGACGACGCCGATATTCTCGAACAGGCCTGCCACTTCCCACATGATCCATTGCGACATGGACTTGATGCGCAGGGCCAGACCGATGGCGGCCGCCACGGCGCCCGCGCCGACAAGCTGTCCCTGCCAGAGCAGTATGCCGCCGCCGGCAATCAGGAAGACGAGAAGCGAATTGTTGAGATAGACGATGACGTTGAAGCCGGTGACATAGCGCATCTGCTTGTAAACGGTCTGCAGGAAGCCATCCATGCTTTCACGGGCATAGTCTTCCTCGCGGCCCGCATGCGCGAAGAGCTTCACCGTCTGGATATTTGTATAGGAGTCGACAATCCGCCCGGTCATGATCGAGCGCGCATCGGCCTGTTTCTCGGAAATCTTGCCGAGGCGGGGGATGAACCAGCGTAGAACGAAGCCATAGACCACGGCCCAGAGAATGAGCGGCAAGGTCAGGCGCGGATCAGCCGACGCGACAAGCGTGAGGGCGGACAGGAAATAGACGATCACGAAGACGAAGACGTCGAGCACCTTCATCACGGTTTCGCGCACGGAGAGGGATGTCTGCATGACCTTTGTGGCCACGCGGCCAGCAAACTCGTTGCCGAAGAAATTCATCGACTGGCCCAGCATCTGCCGGTGCATGCGCCAGCGCGCGCTCATCGGCACATTACTCATCAGGCCCTGATAGACGATCAGGCCCTGCACCAGCGTCGCCAGCGGCAGGACGCCGAGGACAACCACGGCCATCGCGGCGAGCTTGCCACCCTCGCGCTGGAAGAAGCCTTCGCGCTCGGAACTGGCCAGCCAGTCAACGATGCCTCCTAGAAAGCCAAACAGCGTCACCTCGCCGATCGCGATGATGGCCGTGAAAACGGACATCAGGATCAGCCACGGCACGGCATCGCGCACATAATGCAGCATGAACGCCAGGAAGCCCTTTGGAGGAACCTCCAAAGGGCTGTCGGGAAAGGGCTCTATACGGCGTTCAAAGAAGCTAAACATGGCTCGCCCATGTGGCCTCAAGCCTGCCACAGCACAAGCTGCGCGGCTTTATTTTATGGGCCTATTGTGCCGGTGCGACTGGCTCGGCTGCGGGCAGCTGGCTGGCGATCCAGGCTTTGACCTGCGCGTCGAGCACATCAAGCGGCACAGCGCCCTGCCCCAACACGACATCATGGAAGGCCTTGATGTCGAACTGTTCGCCAAGCGCCGCTTCAGCCTCGGCGCGCAGCGCGCGGATTTTCAGCTCGCCGACCTTGTAGGCCACCGCCTGCCCCGGCCAGCCGATATAGCGCGTCACTTCATTGTCAATGTTCAGCTGGGCGAGGGCCGTGTTGTCCTTGAAGCAGGCCTCGGCCTCTTCGCGGGTCCAGTTATACCAGTGCAGGCCCGTATCGGCGACGAGCCGGCAGGCCCGCCACATTTCCATTGAAAGCCCGCCGAAGCGCTCATAGGGCGTCTCGTACATGCCCGCTTCGCCCGCGAGGTGTTCAGCGTAAAGCCCCCAGCCTTCGCCGAAGGCGGTGGCGTAATAGTCCTGCCGGAATTTTGGCTGATCGCTCATTTCCTGGCCCAGTGCGATCTGCAGGTGATGGCCCGGCACGGCTTCGTGCGCGGTCAGGGCAGGCAGTTCATAGAGAGGACGCTGTTCCAGTGCGTATGTATTGACCCAATAGATGCCATGGCGGCCTTCCTTTGGATCGCCCTCGACATAACGGCCCGATGTGTAGCCGGGCGCGATCGCCATTGGCACCGGCTCGACGTCATAGGGCAGTTCCGGCAGGCGACCGAAATAGTCCGGCAGCATGGCATCCATGCGGGCGGCCACGGCCTTGGCCTTGGCCATCAGGTCGTCAGCGGAGGTGGCATAGAATTGCGGATCGGAGCGCAGGAAGGCGAGGAAGTCTGCAAAACGGCCCTCAAAGCCGATTTCCGCGATGATATCTTCCATTTCCGACCGGATGCGCGCGACTTCGCGCTTGCCAAGCTCATGGATTTCGACCGGCGTGTAGCCGGCCCCAGCCGTGTGATGCTCGACGGCGGCGGCATAGACTTCCTGACCACCCGGAAGACTGGCGAGACCCGGCGCGGGACGTGCATGCGGGGCATATTCGGTCTGGATGAAGCGCAGCGTGTCCTTGTAGGCGGTGACCGCGTGGGAAACGGCCTCAAGCCCTTCGGCTCGCAGGCGCTCAGCGGTTTCGGCGTCCATGTCTTCGGGAAGCGTTACAAACGGCTTGTAGAGATCGCTGTCGGCAGGATCGGTGACGATCTGCTCGCGAATCTGGTCCGCCATTGTGGTCAGCGGGTCTTTGTGGGCGGTCCAGCCGGTTGCGATGCCGCGGCGCATATTGTCGATATTCTCGCCGAAATAGCGCGGCACATCATTCAGGCGCGCGATCCATGCCTCGGCATCCTCGGCGGACTCGAGCTTTGTCTGCATGGCGGTGAAGATCGGCTCGGCCTGGAAGCCCCAGTCGCCGGTGAACGGGATGCGGGCAGAATCATATGTCGCGTCGTCGATATCGAGTTGCAGGAGGCGATTCAGAATCGCCTTGTCCACCGTGCGGCCTGTTTCCGCCGCCGCGATCGCTGCCTGAAGCGCGGAGGCGCGCGAGGCCTGCGCAGCGATCGCATCGGGGCGCACATCGCGCCACTGGCGGGCGATCGTGCCGTCATCCCTGGCGGCCTGGTCCGGATTGACGTCGCGGACATAGGCCTCATAGGCGCCAACGAGGGCGTCCATCGGATCGGGCGCCGTTTGTGCAACTGCCATAAGCGGCAGGATAAGTAGACCAATGCCAAGAATAAACGGTTTCAATTTGTCGCTCCCGCAGCCCTTCACGTTGACAGGATCATAGAGGCGCCTAGAACGCGAAGCCAAGCGTTTCATTACAGGTGAGGTAAGCTTTCATGTCAGGCACGAACCAGGCCGATTCCCGCCCCCTGTCGCCACATCTCGGAATCTGGCGCTATCACGCGACCATGTTTGCCTCGATCACGCACCGGTTTACCGGCATGGCGATGTATTTCGGCACGTTCCTGATCGCCGCATGGCTGGTCGCCCTGGCCAGCGGCCCTGACGCCTTCGCCTTTTTCGAGCCGATCATCAGTTCGATCCCGGGTCAGGTCATCCTCTTCCTCTGGACGGTGGCTGTCCTGTTCCACCTCGCCAATGGCATCCGCTACCTGTTCTGGGACGGCCCGCATATCGGCTTTGACCCCAAGACGGCCAGCGCCGTTTCCGTTTTCAACTATGTTTTTGCCGTTCTCGCTTCGGTGGCCATCTGGGCCGTCGTGCTGCTGGCATAAGGGGTCTTTAGAAGATGGCGAACAATCAGTTCATCACGCCTGCCAAGGCTGCACGCGGCCTCGGATCGGCCAAGTCCGGCACCAGCGACCATATCCGCCAGCGCGTCACCGCGATTGCGATGGTCTTCCTCGTGCCATGGTTTCTCTACTCGGTCATTCACGCCTCGGGCGCGGGTTATGACGGCGCTGTCGAATGGGCATCCAAGCCCTGGAACGCGATCCTGCTGATCCTGACAGCCGGCGCGGCATTCTTTCACATGCGTATCGGTATGCAGATCGTCATCGAGGACTATATCGCTAAGACAGGCACCCGTTCGGCGCTGCTGATCCTGAACAGTTTCGCGTGTATCGCGCTGTTCGCGACCGTCGCCCTCTCGGTGCTCAAACTTTGGATTGGCGCGGGCGCCTGATGGCGGCTGCGGGAGAAACCACGATGACTGACTACACATTCGTTGATCACACATATGACGTCGTTGTCGTTGGCGCTGGCGGCTCCGGCCTGCGCGCCGCGCTCGGTGCGGCCCAGGCCGGCCTGCGAACGGCCTGCATCACCAAAGTGTTCCCGACCCGCTCGCACACGGTTGCTGCACAGGGCGGCATCGCTGCCTCGCTCGGCAATATGGGCGAAGATAACTGGCGCTGGCACATGTACGATACCGTCAAAGGCTCCGACTGGCTCGGTGACCAGGACGCGATCGAATACCTGACGCGCAACGCGCCTGCTGCTGTTTACGAACTCGAGCACTGGGGCATGCCCTTCTCGCGGACCGACGAAGGCAAGATCTACCAGCGCGCCTTTGGCGGCATGACACGCGACTTTGGCCAAGGCCCTGTCCAGCGCACGTGCGCGGCGGCTGACCGGACCGGTCACGCCATGCTGCACACGCTGTACGGCCAATGCGTCAAGGAAGAGACCGAGTTCTTCATCGAATATTTCGCGCTCGACCTGATCATGGATGACGAAGGCGTCTGCCGCGGCGTGACCGCGTGGAAACTGGATGATGGCACGCTGCACCGCTTCCGCGCGCAGAAGACCATTCTGGCAACCGGCGGCTATGGCCGCGCCTTCTTCTCGTGCACATCTGCCCACACATGTACGGGCGACGGCAACGCCATGGTGCTGCGCGCCGGCCTGCCGCTGCAGGACATGGAATTCGTGCAGTTCCACCCGACCGGCATCTATGGTTCGGGCTGCCTGATCACCGAAGGCTCGCGCGGCGAAGGCGGTTACCTCACCAACTCTGAAGGTGAGCGCTTCATGGAGCGCTATGCGCCGTCTGCGAAAGACCTTGCCTCGCGCGATGTTGTCAGCCGCGCGATGACGATGGAAATCCGCGAAGGCCGCGGCGTTGGCCCGGAGAAGGACCATATCCACCTTCACCTCGAACACCTTGGCGCCGCCGTTCTGGCCGAGCGCCTGCCGGGCATCTCGGAAACCGCGAAAATCTTCGCCGGTGTCGACGTGACCAAGGAGCCGATCCCGGTCCTGCCAACGGTTCACTACAATATGGGCGGCATCCCGACCAATTATCACGGCGAAGTGCTGACCAAGAAAAACGGCGACCCGGATTCGGTCGTGCCGGGCCTCATGGCCGTGGGCGAAGCCGCCTGCGTTTCGGTGCACGGCGCCAACCGCCTCGGCTCCAACTCGCTGATAGACCTTGTCGTATTCGGCCGCGCCGCCGGCCTGCGCTGCGGCGAGACGACCGAAGCGGGCGCAAGCCAGCCGGAATTGGCAAAGGGCGCAACCGACAGCCACCTCGCGCGCTTTGACCGCATGCGTAACGCCACAGGTGACCAGCCAGTCGCGAAGCTGCGCCTCGAAATGCAGAAGGCGATGCAGAATGACTGCGCCGTGTTCCGCACAGGTGATGTTCTGCGCAATGGCGTCGAGGCCATTGACGGCGTTTACAAGAAACTGTCGGGCATCGACGTCAAGGATCGCGGCATGATCTGGAATACGGACCTGATTGAAGCGCTCGAGTTCGACAACCTGATTGCTCAGGCATCCGTCACGGTGAACTCTGCGGCCAATCGCGAGGAAAGCCGCGGCGCACACGCCCGCGAAGACTTCGCCGACCGCAACGATGAAAAGTGGATGAAGCACACGCTCGCCTGGGTCGACGAGGCCGGCAAGGTGACGATCGATTATCGCGGTGTGCACGATTACACGATGTCGAACGAGATCGCGTATATCGAACCGAAGGCACGCGTTTACTAAAAGTTGCATAAAATTCATTGGCTACATTGGGTGGAATATCCCATGACGGCGTCAACATCGGGTGATCGCGAGAAACACTGCGCGTGATGCATTCGGGAAGGCGTTGGAACTCGGCGTCCATCGAATTCACAGCAGCGAAAGTCCCACCCGGGATTGCGAAAAACGTATCGTTTTTCGCAAGGCCTGATCTGAACCTTTGTGGGCAAAGCTAATGCGTATCCTCCATGTAAGTGGCTCCTCGACGCTTTCCGGAGCCAATCGGTATGCTTTCGATATCGCTGGTGGACAGGCGGACCTTGGGCATGAAACTTTCGTCGCCATGCCGAAATCGCCCGGCGTGGCATTTGACTTCGCGCCAGCCTCTGTGGAACCGAGGCCTTTCGAAAAGCCGAAGGCCCTGGCGTTCTTCCGCGAGATTTGGCGACTGAAACCAGACATTGTTCACTGTCATGGCGCAGCGTCAGCGCGCTGGATGCGGTATTATCCAGGACGCCCGCCTGTTCTGGCGTCCATGCACATCCGCTATAAGCCCGCCGCGATGTCACATCTTGATGGCCTGCACGCCCTGGCTGACTGGCAACTCCCGGGCACCGCTTCCTTTCGGGGCCTTGTGAAGAAGGTCAATAACTGGACACCCTCCATCAAGCATCCCGAGCCTGACAGAATTAAAGCCGCGAGAGAAAAGGCAGGGGCGGGTGAAGGCGACTTTCTCGTTGGGTTTGTCGGCCGACTTGATCCCGTGAAAGGCGTCAGGACGCTGCTAGGCGCGATTTCACAGATCGATAACCCATCCCTGAAGCTCGCCATTGTCGGCGATGGCATGAAGCGGCAGGCCCTCGAGCAAGCGTCGGTCGACGATCCACGCATTTCCTTCATGGGTTACACGAAAAGCCCGGAAGACTGGTACGGCGCGGTGGACCTGCTTGTAACGCCCTCGCGCAATGAACCTTTTGCCCTTGTCGCGCTTGAGGCCATGTCGCTTGATACGCCGATCCTCGCCTCAGATATCGAAGGTTTCCAGGAGATTTTCCGTGATGATCCTGACTGCCGTTTTCCGGTCGGAGACGCTGAGGCGCTCGCGCGCGCAATAACGGAACAAATGGCTCGCAAGATCCCGGGTCAGATCAGCCGGCGCACCTATGATATGATGCGTTTCGAACGGCGCGCAGGCATCGCCGCCGTCACGGCATTCTATGATGATGTAATTGCTGCAAAAAAGGCCCGCTAGCCTCAGCGCCGCCAAGGTGGCCAAGCGTGTCAGATGCGTATATCCCGCTTGTGCGCGGGTGAGTCGCACTATTGACGTCTTTAAGACTGGTGCTGACGTGTCTTAATAGGATAAAGTGCATTAAAAGCGGGTTGGAATATTCATGGTCGAACTGACACTTCCGAAGAACTCCAAAGTCGGCAAAGGCAAGACCTGGCCGAAGCCGCAGGGCGCAACAAACCTGCGCCAGTTCAAGATCTATCGCTACAGCCCGGAAGAAGCCGGCAATCCGCGCTGGGACCTCTATTGGGTCGACATGGACAAGGCCGGGACCATGATCCTGGACGTCCTGCTCTACATCAAGAACACGATTGACCCGACGCTCGCCTTCCGCCGGTCCTGCCGCGAAGGCGTGTGCGGCTCGTGTGCCATGAACATTGCGGGCAACAACACGATTGCCTGTACCAAGGGCTTTGACGAACTGCCCGGCGGCGTGATCTCGATCTCTCCCCTGCCCCACCTTCCGGTGGTCAAGGACCTGATCCCCGACCTGACCAATTTCTACGCCCAGCACGCCTATGTGCAGCCCTTCCTGAAGACCGTCACACCGGCGCCTGAAAAGGAATGGAAACAGTCAGAGACCGACCGCGAAGAGCTCAACGGCCTCTATGAGTGCATCCTGTGCGCCTGCTGCTCGACGTCCTGCCCGTCCTACTGGTGGAATGGCGACAAGTATCTCGGCCCAGCCGCGCTGCTACAGGCCTATCGCTGGCTGATCGACAGCCGCGACGAAGCCACGGGCGAGCGCCTTGATGACCTTGAAGACCCGTTCAAGCTCTATCGCTGCCACACGATCATGAACTGTGCGCAGGTCTGCCCTAAAGGGCTGAACCCGGCGAAAGCCATCGCCAAGATCAAGCACATGATGGTCGAGCGCGTTTCCTGATCCTGAACGACGGTAACCCCGTCATTCAGCAGGAAGCGGCTCAGGCAGCGCTTCATCAGACACGACATGGACCTGCGTCGACAGGAAATTCCTGAAGTCGGCCACCGACTGGGATGCCGCTTCTTCCTGTGGCAAATGCCCGACATCGGGATAGAGCTTCAGCTCTGATCCGGTGATGGCCGCATGGAATTTCTCGGCATGCGCGGGTGGCACGAGATTGTCTTTCTCACCTTGGAGGATGAGCGTCGGCACGGTGATGCCCGCCAGCTTTTCACCACTCGCATCGGAGCGGTCGTCGCGCGCTGTCATCAGGTTCAGGATCGCTTCGCGGTGGCAGGGCGCCCGGCTCAGCGCGCTGTAGCGTTCGACCATGGCCTCGGTAACAAGCGACGGGTCGTCAAAACTGTCTTCAAGGCCGCTGCGGATGAGGCCCGTCATGTCGATATCCTTCATGACGCGCCGCGCCAGCGGATTGGCAAGCAGCTTGAAAACAAGCGGAGAGGATTCCGCCTCATCACCGGTTTTCGGCCAGCCGGACGCATCCACAAGGACGAGACCATCAAGGCGTTCCGGATGGGCCAGCGCATAGGACCAAGCGGTATGGCCGCCCATGGAATTGCCGACAAGGGTGAAGCGCTCGATTCCCAGATTGTGCGTGACCTGATCGATGACATCCACGAATTGAGGGATGCCCGTTTCCGACACTTCAAGGCAGCGTGACAAGCCATGGCCCGGCAAGTCTATCGTCAGGACACGGTAATCCTTGCGCAGATCCTTGACCCATGGTTCCCATGTGTGCAGCGAAGCCGAAAACCCATGCACGAGAACCAGGACCGGCGCATCGCGCGGGCCAACATCACGATAGTGGATACGGCCATCCTCACCCATCGGCATGAAGCGGCTCGCATTGCTCGCATACATGGATTCCAGGCGGTCATAGCCGATATCGTCGCGTTTCATGACAAACCATCCCGCGCCCAGAATGATGGCAAGTGTTACGACAATCGCAATCAGCCCTCGAAACATATTGTGCGTCCTTTCCGGATTCTGTTTTCCCTCTTGCAAGTACTAAGGGAGAGTGCGGCCCGACTGTCAATCCGCGTGTATACTGCCGCACGTACTACAGCTCGCGTCCGCTTTCAGTTTAACTGTTCGCTGCGCTCCGGCGAGCCCGTCCATAAGCAGGATGCGCCCGATCAAGGGCGCCCCCGCGCCGGTCACGAGCTTGACCGTTTCGAGTGCCATGGCCGCGCCGACCATGCCCGTCATGGCGCCGACCACACCGACTTCATCGCAGGCTTCGGCATCAGGCGGCGTCTCCGGCACCCAGCAGCGATAGCAGGGGGCACCCGGACGCACGCCCGACGCAAAGACGCTGACCTGTCCGGACCAGCCGGCTGCTGCGCCATGCACGAGCGCGCGCCGCGATGCATGGGCGGCGGCATTGAGGGCATAGCGCGTCGGAAAATTATCGGAGGCGTCGATCAGGATATCGCCGGCGAGCGGATGGCTGTCGCTCCAGCGGTGGCGATGCCAGGTGACCTGCGTGTCCGGGTGCGCTTCCTGCAGCTTGTTCGCAAGCGTTTCCGCCTTGGGCTGGCCGACATCGCCTTCGCCGAACTGGACCTGTCGCTGGAGGTTTGAACGGTCAACGACATCATCGTCCCATATCTCGAGCCTGCCGATGCCTGCTGCAGCGAGATAGAGCGCGCACGGGCCGCCCAGCGCCCCTGCCCCCACCATTGCTACACTCGCGCCACGAAGCTTTTGCACGCCCGGTCCACCGATCTCCTTCAGCAGGATATGCCGTTTGTGTCGCTCGATATCGATGGGGGCCGCACTCATGACTGCGCGGCCCGCAGCGCCGTGGAAGAGGCGGGATCAAGCGGGGCGGTCAAGTAGGTCCACGCGGGCGGCGTGGCCATGGGAAGCGTGCGCGCGGCCGATGCCGGGATACGGCTGCTGGCAAACCGGCGCGCGAAAGGCGAGTTGCGTGCACCGGCGCCAACGCCCGGGCGCGCGATCACGGCAATCGGCAGGGTGTTCGCAATGCCCTGCCAGTCTTGCCAGAGGTGGAAGCCGACCATGTTGTCTGCCCCCATGAGCCAGACGAAATGCGCCCGGGGCGCCCGGTTCACGATCGCGGCGAGCGTGTCGGACGTATAGGTCAGGCCGAGCTGCGCCTCGATGTCGGTCACGATCATGCGCGGGTTAGTGGCAAGCGCGCGGGCCGAGGCTAGGCGAGCATCGAAGTCGCCATGCGACGTCTTCAACGGATTGCCGCGCGCGACGATCCACCAGACCCAGTCCAGGCCCAGCCGCCTCATCGCGGTTTCAGCAACGTGCAGATGGCCGGAATGGGCCGGATTGAAGCTTCCGCCAAACAGGCCAATGCGCAGGCCGTCAGTTGGTCCCGGAAGCTTCAGGTGATTCAAGGACGGGTCTGCCCTGTGCCCCTCACGACATATTTGTAGATCGTGAGCTGCTCGGCGCCGACCGGGCCCCGCGCATGGATGCGGCCCGTGGCAATGCCAATCTCGGCGCCAAAGCCGAATTCGCCACCATCTGCGAACTGGGTCGAGGCATTGTGCAGGACGATCGCGCTGTCGACCGTAGCGAGGAAGCGGTCCGCCACAGCCTGATCTTCGGTGATGATCGCGTCAGTGTGGCCGGACGACCAGCGCTCGATATGTGCGAGGCCGCCGTCAATGCCGTCGACGACTGCCACAGCGAGGATGGGCGCAAGGTATTCCGTGCCCCAGTCTTCCTCGGTCGCCATCTTCATGTTGGGCACGAGTTCACGGGCGCGCGTGTCGCCACGCAGTTCGCATCCGGCGTCGGTGAGGGCTGCGGCGATCCTCGGCAGCAGCGTGTCCGCCACTTTGGAATCGATCAGGAGTGTTTCCAGCGAGCCGCAGACACCCGTGCGGCGCAGCTTGGCATTGACCACGATGTCGATGGCTTTCTGCGGATCAGCAGCGGCATCGACATAGGCGTGGCAGAGGCCTTCGAGGTGGCCGATGACCGGAACGCGGGCATCCATCTGGACGCGCTCGACAAGGCTGCGCCCGCCGCGCGGGACGATCACGTCGATCTGGCCGTCGAGGCCGGAGAGCATGTGGCCAACGGCTTCGCGGTCTGTGGTGCCGACAAGCTGGATTGCGTCTTCGGGCAGACCTTCTTTTTTCAGCGCGGCGCGCATGGCATCGACCAGCGCATGCGACGAGCGCGTGCTTTCCGAACCGCAGCGCAGGATGGCCGCGTTACCGGAGCGCAGGCAGAGCGTGCCGGCATCGGCCGTCACATTCGGGCGGCTTTCATAGATGATGCCGATGACGCCAAGCGGAACGGCAACGCGCGCGAAGTCGAGCCCGTTCGGCTGCTGCCAGCGCGCAAGTTCACGGCCGATGGGATCAGGCAGGGCGGCAATCGCTTCAACACCGGATACGATGCCGCCGACGCGCTTCTCATCCAGTGCGAGACGGTCGAGCATGGCAGCGTCGAGGCCCTTCTTGCGGGCCGCTTCCATGTCTTTCACGTTGGCTTCAAGAATCGTCGGCGCAGCTGCGCGGATCGCTTCAGCGATGGCCTTCAGGCCACGTGTGCGGTCGTCAGCAGTGAGGCGGCCAAGCGCACGCGATGCGCTGCGGGCACGCGTGCCCATGTCCATCATGGTTTCAGTCAGGGCGGAGTCGGGAATTGGGGATTGAACAGTCATGACCCCTAGGTGCCGGAAACACGGGCAAACGGCAAGCCCTGCAGCTGAACCAGGCCCATGTCTACGGGTGCGTCAGGCCTGTTCCGGCTGGCGAATAAGGCACTTGCTGACCGCGATCACGGCGACCAGCCAGAGAACCAGGATGACCCGTTGCAGCAGGCCTGCATAAGCATGAAACGGCCCTTCCGACGGTATGGCGAGGAACATGAAGGCGAGAAAAAGCGAGACCACACCGAAGCCCGCCAGCCCTACGCCGATGGACGCATCCCGAAAGCCCTTGGAGCGGCCGAAAGCCAGAGAGGAGAAAAAAAGTCCGAGGCCTGCACCGAGAAAGGCCAGGATGGCGCCCAGAGCATGTGCTGGCGTTTGCACTGAAATGCCGCCCGCGCGTGCCATCGGAAAGAAGCCGGCCATGATCAGGCCAATCGCGCTTACGCCCAGCAGCGCCGGCCCGAACCTCGCACCAAAGCCCCGCAGGGACGACGTCCATAGGCCGCGCGCAAAGATCAGCATGGCTACGCCGGTGATGATGAAATTCATGTTCTGGATCCAGCCGTTGTGACAGGTTCCAAGCACACTGATGATCTCGCGGACCTGATTGTATCCCGGATGCAGCGCGCCCTGAGCGGTAATCACAAAACCGAAAAGTACGGCAGAGAATATTCCCGCACGGCCCGCAAGCTTTTGATCAATCCAAGGCAATATATTCTTTTCGCCATTCATCGGCGGCCTCCCAAATAGCTACTCGGTCGTCCCCCACCGATGCCCGCCACATCGAATCAAGAAGTGCGCGGGCAACTGGCATACATTGGCTAGCTGACTCTTGTTCGGAAAGCCTTAAGTTCATGCCGAAAGCAGAAACTCCGGAGGAAACCATGATCGATATAGAAGCGATGCCATTCATTGCAGACATCCCGCGCGTACAAGCAACGCGTGTACCGGAGAATGTCGCCTACTGGTTCGAAGGCGCTTCGACGACCTTTGGCGAACTGGAAACGCGCACCAATCAGGTCGCCAATGGCCTGATCAGCCTCGGCGTCGAGCCCGGCGACCGGGTCGCCTACCTCGCGAAGAACACGGACGTCTATTACGAAATGCTGTTTGGCTGCGCCAAGGCGCGCGCCGTGATGACCGGCGTCAATACGCGGCTGGCCGCCCCTGAAATACAGTTCATCCTGTCCGATGCGGCTGCGAAGGTGCTGTTCGTCGGCAAGGATTTCTACGCCATCATCGACCAGATCCGCGACCAGTTACCTGACCTTCAGCGCATCATCACCATAGATGGCAACCGTGAAGACTGGGATTATTACCCGAGCTGGCGCAATGCCAGGCCGAACACCGCGCCGGACCGGACACCGCTTGCCGATGATGACGTGATCCAGCTCTACACGTCCGGCACGACAGGCCGTCCGAAAGGCGTGCAGCTGACCAATAGCAACTATAACGTCCTGCTTGAGCAGGCGCAGACGCTCGACTGGGCCGCCTATGGCGCCGGCGAGGCCGTGATGAACGCCATGCCGCTGTTCCATGTGGCCGGCGTCAATGTTGGCATACTGACGGCGGCGCAGGGCGCCAAGGCTGTGGTCCTGCGCGATATCGACCCAACGTTGATCCTGAAGCTCGTCGAGCAACACAAGATCGCCTATGCGTTCTGGGTGCCCGCGGTCATTCTCATGCTGACCCAGCACCCTGAAATCAGGAACACGGACTTCTCATCAATGAAGGTCGTCTCCTATGGCGCCTCGCCGATTGCCGAAAGCCTGTTGCTGGAAGCCAAGGAGATCATGGGCGTAAAGTTTACCCAGCTCTATGGCCTGACCGAGACCGTGGGCGCCGGCACCTATCTGCCACCCGAAGCGCACGACCCGGCCTGGGGCAAGCTGCGCAGCTGCGGTGTGCCGTGGCCGGGCGCTGTTGTGCGCTGCGTTGATGGTGAGGGAAATTCCGTGCCAACCGGCGAGGTGGGCGAGATCGTGATCAAGGCGCGCTTCGTGATGAAGGGCTACTGGAACCGGGCGGATGCCACGGAAGAAGCGATACGCAACGGCTTCTTCCACACGGGCGACGCGGGCTATTTCGACGAGGACGGCTTCCTCTACATCCACGACCGCGTGAAGGACATGATCGTTTCGGGTGGCGAGAACGTGTATCCGGCCGAAGTGGAGAATGCGATCTTCGGGCATCCGGGCGTGGCGGATGTCGCCGTGATCGGCGTGCCGGACGAGAAGTGGGGCGAGAGCGTAAAGGCGATCATCGTTCCCAAGCCGGGCGAGGCGCCCACAGCGGAAGAGATCATCGCCTGGGCCAAGGAGCGGATTGCCAGCTACAAGTGCCCGAAGACGGTCGATATCGCCACCGAACTGCCCCGCAACCCGTCTGGCAAGATCCTGCGCAAGGACCTGCGCGAACCCTATTGGGCCGGGCGAGACCGCCGCATCGGCTAAGGCAGGATGCAAGACAAAGAAAAGCCCCGCACCAGATGGTGCGAGGCTTTTTTATTACTTGAGGCCAGAAAGATCAGGCAGCTGCAGCCACTTTTTTCTTGGCTGCGAGGCCCTTTGCCAGTTTTTCCATGGCGGTCGACTTGTCGATGCTTTCGACAGCGGCCAGTTCGCGCGCCATGCGGTCCAGCGCGCTTTCGTACAGCTGGCGCTCGGAATAGGACTGCTCCGGCTGATCGTCACCGCGGTGAAGGTCGCGCACGACTTCCGCGATCGAGATCAGGTCGCCGGAATTGATCTTGGCTTCGTATTCCTGGGCGCGGCGCGACCACATGGTGCGCTTGACGCGGGCACGGCCGCCAAGTGTTTTCATGGCATCGTCAACCAGCTTGGAGCCAGCGAGGGCGCGCATGCCGGACGCTTCGGCGCGATTGGTTGGCACGCGCAGGATCATCTTGTCCTGATCGAAGGCAACCACGTAGACTTCCAGTTCCATGCCGGCGACGGTCTGTTTCTCGACGCTAGTAATCTTTCCTACACCATGCGCAGGATATACGACGCTCTGACCCACTCCGAATGCAAGTGATGCGGTGTCTGCTTTTTTAGCCATGAAGTATCGCCCTTTTCTACGCATTCAGAGCCAAACAGGCTTTGCCCAGTCCGTCATTCACGGTCTGAGGTTAGACTTTTCAGCTCTGGTTCAATTATTGCTCAAGTCGTAAGACTATCACAATCGTGCAGGTTTTACAACAGGGTACGGCTTATCGTCCGGACAGCACCGGCCAATAAAATCAAGAACTTCGTTAACCTTTGGGCCTGTCTGCAGTCATTGCAGCAGGGAAGCCCAGATGACGGTGTCAGTCACCCTCGCCCGGCGCGGGATTGAAATACTTTTCCAGCTTACCGGTTTCTTGTGCAAATTTTTCACGATCCGCTGGCGGCTCTTTCATCCGTGTGATGTTCGGCCAGGTCTTGGCAAAGTCGCTGTTGAGCTTCAGCCACTTGCCGTCAGGATCGTCTTCCGTGTCGGGCTTGATCGCCTCAACAGGGCATTCAGGCTCGCAGACACCGCAGTCGATGCACTCATCCGGGTGGATGACGAGCATGTTTTCGCCTTCGTAGAAGCAGTCCACCGGGCAGACTTCCACACAATCCATGTATTTGCAGCGGATGCAGGCATCGACGACGATATAGGTCATGAGCGGGAGGGCCTCTTGAACAGGTGTGCAGCGGGCGAAATGGCCTCAGCACGGCCATGTGTCAATGAGACAAGCTGGACTGAGTGTTTAGGGAAGGTCAGGCTGCGCCATCCATGCGCGCTTCTGCACGTTGGCGGGCGCCGGCGCGGGACACGTCGTCGACATAGAGGAGCGAGGCGACCTGGCGGATATAGGCCTCTTCGATGGGGCTTTTTTCGCCATCGGACAGCGCGACACGGTAAAGCCCTTCGATGATCGAGACGCGTTCGGCCATGGGGAGCTTCTTCACGTGGCGGGTAAACTGATAGGAATCAACGGCTTCCTCGGCCAGCGTTTCCCCTTCTGCCAGTACGGCATCAGCCTTGTCGGCATCGAAACCGAAGGCTTCGAGCAGGATTTCGGCGATCATGTCGCTCTCGATATTGACGTAGACACCGTCAATCAGGGCCGCTTCGACCATAAGGGCAGCGGCAGCCACCTGGGGGTCCATAGCCTTCAGGGCCGGTGTCTTGGGGGCGAACATTTGCCTTAGAGCCTTGATCATAAATCATTTTCCACAAGTTGGTAGAGAGCTTGCGCCTCTTCTGCCGGGCCGCGTCTTTCGCCGAGGGCGAGGATTTGTATGGTCTTTATATGCTCCCCCCGACCGAAGGTGACAACATCACCGACTGAGATGGCGAGGCCGGGCTTGTCGGAGCGACGGGTCTGACCCCCACGGGAGATGCGCACGCCTTTGCGCTTCACGTGATCTGTCGCCAGCCCACGGGTCTTGAAGAAGCGCGCGCGCCAGAGCCAGATATCGAGTCTGACACTGGGCGTCTCACTCACTGGAATGGCGTGTAGGCAAAAGCGGGAGACGCGTCAGGCTTTGCGCCCTTCGGCTTGCGCTTGCGCTTGGCTTTCTCCCGCACGGGCGGCGTGGGTGGCAGCAGCGCAGCGAGGGCCGCAAAGGGGCTGTCAGGGTCAATCTTGCGGACCGGTGGGGCACTTCTTGGACCATTCCGGGGACTTCCCGGACCGTTCCGGGGTGAATCCGGCTTATTTCCGGGCCGATTACCGCCCTGAGGACGGCCACCAGGCTTGCCCTGGGCATTTTGTGGCCGATCGCCGCGTGGTTTTGCCGGGGGACGCTCATCAGGGCGCGCACGGGCCGCATAGCGCCAGAGCACGACCGCTTCGGTCTCCTTGTCCTTCTCAGCGGGCGCAAGGCCGAAGCCTTTCAGCACGGCGGGCCAGTCATCGGACGGGCAGGAGACGACGGAGGCGAGGTCAATCGGGATGGCGAAGGCGTTCTTGTCGGCCTCCTTGCGGCGCTTGGCGATTTCCCAGCCAAGGCGCTCGGCAAGGTCTGCGCGCACAGCGCGGCGACCGAAGCGGAGATAGCCATTCGCGGCGAGGGCCTCTTCCGGCCATGTGCCGTCGAGCGGGAAGGAACCAGCGCCTTCGGGCGCGAGCGGGAAAGGCGAGCCGGCCTGCACGGCGCGCAGGATGGCGATGAGGCGTTGGGCAGCTGGTTTCTGTGCGTCTGGCGCATGGGCCGCGACGCGGCCAGCGCGCAGGCCGAGGGCTTTCAGGGATTCGCGCTGCTCACCGGTGAGGCGGGCGGAGGGATCATCCTGGCGCAGGTCGACCGAGGCGCCGCTTTCGAGGATGCGGAAGGCAAGACCGCGGGCGAGACCTTCGAGCGCGTCGCCGGCCTTTTCATGGCGCAGCTTCCAGTGCGTTGGCAGGACGCGGGACATTTCATGCTTCAGCCAGTCAGAGGCGCGCATCAGGGCGGCAGCCCGCTCGCCGGGCTCGACTTCCGAAGCGCCGATCAGTTCGACGCCGGGGCTCATCCAGTCGCCGCCCTTGGTGAGGCGGGCAATGGCGTGGCCGCCGAACTCGATATTGCCTTCATCGTTCAGGCTGAACGCGCCGACGGGTGCGCCGGCAATCTGGCCGAGACGTTCGACCAGCATCGGGCGGATTGCCGCGAGGGCCGCGCCGCGAACGGCCTTGCCTTCCAGCGTGCGGGCATCGAGCACGGGCTCGAATGTCAGGCCCTTGAGGCGGCCGACGAGGTGGCCTTCTACGGTCACGTCGCCATCCGGCGTCAGGTCAGTCACGAGGGCATCTTCCTTCTTAAGGCTGGCCAATAGGGCCGTCGTTCGTCGATCCACAAACCGTGCGGTCAGGGCTGTGTGTAGCGCATCAGACAGGGTGTCTTCAATCTCGCGCGTTCTATCCTGCCATTTGGCGGGGTTTTCCAGCCAGTCAGGCCGGTGCGCCGCATAGGTCCATGTGCGGATATTGGCAAGCTGTTGCTGCAATTTCGCGATGCCGCCGCTGGTGCCGCTAAGGTCATCGAGGCGGCGTTCGAGGCCTGCATCGGAGAGGCGCGCATCGGGATCGGCCAGTGTTTCGGCGAGCCCAAGCACGAGGCGGGCGTGGCCTTCGGGGCCAGCTTTCCTAAAGTCAGGAAGCCGGGCGAGATCCCACAGGCGGCGCACGCGTGCCTGGCCGGTGACGTTGGGCCCGATGGCGCCATCTTCGGCCATGCGCCGTAGCACCCATTCATCGAGCGCGTTCGGATTGTGGATGAGCACCGGATTGCCGGAAGGCCGCTCAAGACTGCGGATGAGGGATTTCAGCGAGGCATAGTCGAGCGCGGAATTGCGCCACTGGATATGGTCGACCGGATCGAATCGGTGTTGCTCGATACGTTTCCACATCTCTTCGTCGAAGGGCGGACAGTCGCCCGTCTCGCCGAATTCGCCATCGGTGCGGAAGCGCCCTGCCCGGCCCGCGATCTGGCCGCACTCGGCGGCGGTCAAAGCGCGGTGGCGGCGACCGTCAAACTTGGTGCGCGAGGCGAAGACGACGCGGTCAACATCGAGGTTCAGGCCCATGCCGATGGCGTCGGTGGCGACAATATAGTCCACCTCGCCGGACTGGTACATGGCGACCTGCGCATTGCGCGTGCGCGGGCTGAGCGCGCCCATGACGACGGCGGCGCCGCCCTTCTGCCGACGGAGCAATTCGGCAATCGCGTAGACCTCCTCGGCGCTGAAGGCGACGATGGCCGTGCGCTTGGGCAGCTTGGTGATCTTTGTCTTGCCTGTGTAGGTCAGTTCGGAGAAGCGCTCGCGCGCTTCGGACTCGACGCCGAGATTCATTGTACGGAGCAGTCCGCGCATCGTGTCTGCGCCGAGCAGCAGGGTTTCCGATGCCCCTCGCATGTGGAGGATGCGGTCGGTGAAGACATGGCCGCGGTCTTCGTCTTCGGCGAGCTGGATTTCGTCGATGGCGACAAAGTCTGCGCGCGTGTCGACCGGCATGGATTCGATCGTGCAGACGAAATAGCGGGCGTTCGGGGGAACGATACGCTCTTCGCCGGTGATGAGGGCGACATGCGCCGCGCCCTTGCGCTCGACAACGCGGTCATAGACCTCACGCGCGAGCAGGCGCAGCGGCAGGCCAATCATGCCCGTGCCGTGGCCCAGCATGCGCTCAATGGCGTAATGCGTCTTGCCGGTGTTCGTGGGGCCGAGAATGGCCTTGAGGGAGGAACTCATGGCGCGAGGTGGTGCGGGGGATGCGAGGAGGAGTCAAGCGGGGGGCACTGGAAGCAGAGGATTGTGTGCGGCGCCTCAGCCCGCCGGGCGTGTGCTGGACAACGCATCGTCATGTGCCATCCCCGTGTTCGATGCGGACCCGGTTGCAGGGCGCCATTCAAATGATATACCTTTTGCGAAGAGCGGGCTGTGTAGCCTGCCCCGTCAACAGGAGTTCCCATGTCTGATATCGCCAAACTCTATCCCGTGCTTGCCCGTGGCTGTGGGGAATGGACCGGGCATTACACGCATCTCGGGCCGGATGGCGAATTCCTGGACACGCACAAGGTGGACACGTTTTCCGCCTTCCCGACCGATGGCAGCGCCGACTTCTCGCTGCGCATCGTGAATACATGGGAGGATGGCCGGACGGCGGAAATCACGATGGTGGCCGATCATCGCGACGACCGGCTGGTGTGGCGCGACCGCGTGGTTGGCTGGATGAAGGAAATCGACGACCGGACGGTGTACCTGAACTTCACCTATGCAGATGACCCGTCGCTGCGCGTTTGCGAAATGATCCAGTTCAGCCCGGACGGCCAGACCCGCGCGCGCACATGGCACTGGTTCAAGAATGACATCCTGTTCAAGGTCACACTGACCAAGGAAGCGCGCATCAAGGCCTAGGCGAGTTCCAGCTCGCCGACGGGCGCGGCTTTGACGACGGGCAGAGATGTGCGCACTGCGTCCGGGCGGCAGTCGAGCAGTTCCCAGCGGCCGTCATGATGCTCGACGAGGGCCGTGCAGCTTTCGACCCAGTCGCCGTCATTCATGTAGGTGATGCCGTCAATGTCGCGCATCTCGGCGACATGGATGTGGCCGCAAATGGCGCCGTCATAGCCCTTGCGGCGGCAATAGGCGGCGACGTGATCTTCGAAATTGTGGATATAGTTGAGGGCGCGCTTGGTCCGCTTTTTCAGGGCAGCCGACAGCGACCAGTAGGGCAGGCCGAACAGGCGGCGCACGCTGTTGAGGTTCGTGTTGACCCAGAGCAGGAAATTATAGGCGTGGTCGCCAAGGTGCATGATCCATTTGCGGTCGGCACGCATCATGCCGTCGAACATGTCGCCATGGACGACGAGGTAGCGCTTGCCGTCCTCGCCCTGGTGGACGGCGCGGTTCTTCACGTGGATGTCGCCGAAGTTCAGCCGGAAATGCATGAAGGCGCGCAGGAACTCGTCATGGTTGCCGATGATGTAGGTGACGTCGGTGCCGCGCTTGGCAGCCGTCAGGATACGGCGGATGGCGTTTGTGTGCGCCTGCGGCCAGTACCATTTCTTCTTGAGGCGCCAGCCGTCGATGATGTCGCCGACGAGATAGAGGTGTTCGCTGGTGTTCAGCTTGAGGAAGGCACAGAGGGCCTCAGCCTGGCTGCCGCGCGAGCCAAGGTGGACATCGGAGATGAAAATCGCGCGGTATTTGGGCTTTGCCTGGGTCATTACAAAATGCCCATACATTGATTTGAAATGGCTTTTGTGACGAAAAGGCTGCAGTTTTGTGACGGCGGCAGCGCCTAGCTCTCCAGTTCGACGTCCCAGTAGAGATAGTCCATCCACGTATCATGCAGGTGGTGGGGCGGGAATTTGCGGCCGATTTCCTGAAGCTGGTAATTGTTCGGGCGGAAGGGTTTGTGCTGGAGGTGGACGTCGCAGTCGCGCAGCAGCTTGCCTCCCTTGCGCAAATTGCAGGGGCTGCAGGCGGCGACGATGTTTTCCCATGTCGTGCGGCCACCTTTTGAGCGCGGGACGACGTGATCGAAGGTGAGATTCTCGTGTGTGCCGCAATAGGCGCACTGGAAACGATCGCGCAGGAACACGTTGAATCGGGTGAAGGCGGGCGGGCGGTCCTGCCGCACGAAGTCGCGCAGGGCGATGACGCTGGGCAGGCGGAACTCGGTGGAGGGGCTGCGCACGACATAATCGTATTCGGCGATGATATCGACGCGGTCGAGGAAGACGGCTTTGACCACTTCCTGCCAGGGCCACAGCGATAGCGGGTAATAGGACAGGGGCCTGAAGTCGGCATTCAGAACGAGGGCAGGCCGGCCATGTGGCGGCGCAGTAATGATCTCAGCCATGGTGACCCCCATGCGGCACGAGAAGACTGGTAACCTGTTTGAACCCGCTGAAGGCAGCACTCCTTTGCACGCTCGCCCGTCTGATAGGCGATTCATGTCATGAGATTATGACAGTCAGAGATGATTGCAACCAGTCAGGAACGGCCCTGTTCGGCGCGGTGGGCATGAAGCCAGGCCCAGAGCAGGTGCGCGGCGACGCCGCGATTGGGCCGCCAGGCCTCGGCGTGGGCGGTGAAGGCCTTGATATCCATGCGGGTTTCGGAGGCGGAGAGCCGCTTGTGCGCCTCCATCAGGCCGACATCGCCGACCGGGAATGCGTCCATGGCGCCAGTGGCATAAAGCAGGAACAATTCCGCCGTCCACGGGCCGATGCCCCGCACAGCGACAAGTTCGCGGCGTGCTTCGTCCAGCGGCGCAGCGCAGATGCGGGCGAGGTTCAGCTGGCCGGTGACCAGCGACTCGGCGATGGAAATGAGGTGGCCGACCTTGGGCCGCGACTGGCCGCAGGCGCGCAGGGCCTCCGGATCGGCGGCGAGAACGGTTTCGGCCGTTACCTTGCCGAGCAGCGTTTCGGTGCGTCCCCAGATGGCCGCCGCCGCACCGAGCGAGATTTGCTGGTGCGAGATCATGCGGGCAAGCGTCGCGTAGGTTGGGGCCGCGTCCCGCCAGACCGGCAGGCCGGTTTCGACATAGGCCCGCTTTAGCGCGGGATCAGCGCGGGACAGCGTCTCGCAGGCGGCGGTTAGCCTTGCCTGCGACGGGCCTGTCATGGAGCAGGGACCGGTAACTGGCCGACGACGATCGTGCCGATCTTGACCTGGTTGTTCTCGACAGTGAACATCAGGAAGCCGTCATTCGCCGAGGCGGTTTCAAGCGTCGCGACCGTCGCCTGTTCCTGCAGGCGCCAGCGATTGGCCGCCTTGAGCGCCGCCTTCAGGCCCTCGGGATCATCGATACGCACACCGAAGGATCCGTTCACCAGCTGATTTTCCACAGTCAGCGTGCCCTTGGCGCCGAAATGCAGCGGCCCCCAGTTCAGCAATAACTGCCCCAGTTCCACGCCGCCGCCGCGTTCAAGGTAGGCATCATAGAACTTGTCCAGCTTGCCGCCGCTGCCGACCCAGGCCGGATAGAAATTGTGGATCTCTGCAATGAGGCGGCTGGCCTGCAGATCGGTGCCGAGCCACGGCGCCTCGACGGGCGCGGCATCCAGCGTCAGCGCCTCCCATTGCAGGGCGACCAGAAGGTCATCGGCATTTTCCGGGCGCGGGGCGAGGTTCAGTGAAAAGGCCTTGGCGGTGTAGGCGTGACCGTCGATCAGGGCAGAGACGTCATTGAAGGACAGCGCGGCGCGGTGCAGGCCAGCATCTGTCCACGAGAGGCTCGCGGCCGACTTGCCGTCAATGTCGAACGTGTGACGAATGCCCTGCACGTCTGTCACGAGGTTGCGACCGGGTGAGCGGGCGATCAGATGGCGCCAGTTCCACGGCTGCATCACGACCTGCAGCTGCTCGCCCTGCCAGCTGGCCATGCTGGGCGGCTGGTAGTGCGGCTTGGTGAATTCGAGCGCGAAGCGGAACGGATAGCCGCCAATGTCGCGCGATTCGTAATCAACGATGGCACCGCGGGCCCGCTCGGCCGCAACCCATTCGTCGACGCCATGTTCGATTTCACCGCGCGCATAGATCCAGTAGGCCGAATAGGCGCCGATCAGAGCGAAGAGCAGCAGGAAGGGGAAGAACAGCCAGAAGCGCGAGCGGCGGCGTTCTTCAACAGGCTTCACGAGACCCGGATCGTTCCAGTAATTGCTCATGTGGGCTGCATGTCCTTGTCCAGTCGCGTGCGGCCCTGAATGGCGAGCCCTTCGGTTACAAGCTTATCCGTGGCGGTTTCTATGTCGCTTTCAAGGCGCTTCATCAACGTCTTCCGGTCCAGCCCGGCGGGAATGACGGGCAGGAATTCGTAGACGATACGGCCGGACCGACGCCGTGTTCCGTGCGCAGGCCAGCAGAGGCCCGCATTGGTGGCGACTGGCAGCACGGGCACGTCCAGCGCCTTGTAGAGGGCGACAACGCCCGCCGCATGATAGTGCGGCGCCGCGCCGGGTGCCGTGCGCGTGCCTTCCGGGAAGATGACGACCTGGCGCCCACGCCCATACAGGACTTTCGCCTTGGCCTGCTTGACCATGGAGCGCAGCGTTTTGGTGCTGCCGGCCCGGTCAATCGGGATCATGTCGCTCTTCAGGGCATACCAGCCGAGGAAGGGATACCAGAGCAGTTCCCGCTTCATGATGATCAGGCTATCGCGCACAACGATGAAGGGGACGAATATGTCGAACATGCACTGGTGCTTGCCGGCATACATGAAAGGGCCATCGGGGATGTTTTCGAGGCCTCGGAATTCGGTTTCGATGCCGCAGATCGCCTTCATGCCCCAACGCAGCGATTTTGCGTAAATCCGGATGCCCCGCATGATCACCACGCGCGGCAGGAACAGCGCGATGATGAACACCGTGCCCATCAGGGCCATCATGCCATAGAGATAGGCAACAAAGAGGAGGGAGCGCAGCTGCATCATGGACGGGGAGGTTTAGCCCTTCAGCCGAGTGCCGTCACCCGCCACTTTGCCCATTCTGTCAGTACGCCGCGAAACGACTTGGGATCGCGCAGGACAGCGGACGGATCCACCACTGTGCGGACAGGGTAAGGCTGCAGCTCGATATCCGGCATGGCCCGGCGCAGCAGCAGCAGGCTGCGCTGCATGTGATAGTCGGATGTCACGATGATCAGGCGCGTATAGCCGTGTTCATAGGCCCAGGCGGCGGTTTCCTCGGCATTGCCGATGGTCGTTTCGGCCTGGTAGCCGATGTCGACACAGCACGCATAGGTTTCAGGCGCGCCGCCCGCGAGGGTGATGAGATCGTCCATCCCGACATCCGGATTGACGCCGGAAATCAGCAGGCGCGCGCCGCGACCGGCCGTGACGAGGTCCACCCCCGCCGCGATCCGCATGCCGGAGCCACCCGTGAGGGCCACAACGCCATCGGCCTCATGCGTGACAGCGGGCACTGATTCGGCCGCGCGGCGCGCAAAGGCGAAGAAATCGAACGTGATGCCGGCCAGCGCCACGAAGAGGAGGGCTGGCAGGATTCCGAGACTGCGAGAGGACTTGGGGCGTTTCACATGACGCCTTTCAGGGCGCGGATCACCGTTATGCGGGCCGCAAGACGGGCGGCAAAGCCGGCGATGACGGGCGTGATCACGAGAATGACGAGGTCGAAGAAGTCGAGGCTAAGCTCTGGCAGCAGGCCGGACCGGCCGCCATGCGCCTGGACGGTGAAGATCATCAGCGCTGCCGCGCCGAGGGCCATGAGCGCGCCGACTGAACCCGCCCGCAGGCCAAGGATCCAGAAACGCCGCTCGAACAGGCCCGCGATGAAGCGGTCGCGCGCCCCAGCAAGGTGGAGCACATCGACGATATCGCGCCGCGCCAGCAGGGCTGCGTGGGTGGCAAAGGCAATGACGGCAACAGCTGTGGAGACAAGCAGCGCGACCGCAATCATGGCGGTCATGCGGGCAATCGCCAGCACGCGGCGCACGTCGCCCGCCCAGTCGGCATGTTCATCCACGGCGCTGGCGATGCCGGCCTCTGTCAGCTTGCGGGCAATCGTCGGGCCCATATCGCGCACGGAAGGGTCTGCCTTGATCGCAAGCAGCTGTGGCAATGGCAGGCTGTCCGGCAGACCGCGGCTGCCGAAATTGGGCTCCAGCAGCGCGTCGATCTCCTCCTTGGAAAAGACCCGCACGTCGCGCACGCCGTCTATCTGGCGGATGATCTTGGCTGCATCATCAGCGCCGCGCCTGTCGGCGGCGGGCAGGCTGACGGTGAGTTCGCCCTGCACTTCGGCTGTCCAGCTCTTAGCCGCGCCATAGGTCGACTTGGCGGAGAGGGCCGCAAGGGCCGCCAGAAAGCAGAGGGCGCCGACAACGAAGAAGAGCGCGGCTTCGCGCACATCCTCGACCGGCAGGAGCGGTGTTTCCTTCACGCGTGGCATGGTCAGCCCCCCAATCCGGGATCTGTGCGCCGCCGCGCCGCCTGCCCGCCGAACTCGACATCCTGCACGAGGAGGCGATTCGTCAGGCGGTAGACCGGGGCTTCGACCTGGCGAACGAGGCCGAGATCGTGCGTCGCGATGATTACGGTCGTCTGGCGCCGTTTGTTCAGCTCCAGAAAGAGCCGCATCAGGCGCGTGCCCATTTCCGGGTCGACGTTGCCTGTCGGCTCGTCGGCGATGAGGATGTCGGGCTGCGTCACGACGGCGCGGGCAATGGCGACGCGCTGCTGTTCGCCGCCGGAAAGTGTCGGGGGCTTTGCGTGGAGGCGCTGGCCGAGGCCCACCCATGCAAGCAATTCCTCAACATCTGCGCGGTAATCCGCTTCGCGACGCCCCAGCACGCGCAGGGGCAGCGCGACATTCTCATAGGCCGACAGATGCTCCAGAAGACGGAATTCCTGGAAAACCACGCCGACCCTGCGGCGCAGGGCCGAGAGCTGGTCGCGCGTGAGATTGCTGGTGGGACGGCCAAACAGGCTGACCTCGCCGCGACTGGGTTTCAGGGCAAGATACAGAAGTTTCAGAAGACTTGTCTTGCCAGCGCCCGAGGCACCGGTCAGGAAGCTGAACGAGCCGGGTTTCAGGACGAGATCAATATCGCTAAGTATGTCTTCGGAAGTGTCATAGCGGAGCGATACCGAATCTAATCGAACGGCGACATCTTCAAAGAGGTCGTGTCGTGGATGGGTCATGGGCTCCTGCCTGTCAGCTCAGGCTATTGGTTTTAATGGGGCGAATTGCGGGAAAGACCAAGTCATGATCCTCACCTGTCCCTCGTGTGAGACCCAGTATTTCGCCGATGACTCAACAATCGGTGAAAGCGGGCGAACCGTAACCTGCGCGACCTGCGGCCATAGCTGGTTCGTGAACCCGCAGGGCCTACCCGGGCATGAGCCCGCAGCCGCCGCGCCGGCAGCCCATGAAGTGTATCGGGAACGGGTGCGCGAGCAACGCCGCCGCAAGAGCCGGTTTGCCGCCCTTGTGTCGTGGATCGTAACAGCTGCGGTGTTTTTCACGCTTGGCCTGGCCGCCATCATCTTCCGGAATGACGTGGTCAAGGTATGGCCGGAATCGGCGACGGCCTACAAAAGGGTCGGCTTTTCGGTGAACCGTTTCGGGCTGGAATTCAGCGATATCGAGCGCAGCCGGACCTTCAATGACACGATCCCGGTCGTGACCGTGTCCGGCAAAGTGATCAATGTGGCGCGCAGCACCGTGGAAACACCGGCCGTGCGCGTTGGCCTGATGGATGAGCGCGGCAAGGAAGTGGCCCTGAAATATGGCAGCGTCACCCCGACTGCGCTGAGCGCCGGGACGACCGGCGAGTTCAAGATCGTGCTCGAGCAGGCCCCGATGGAGAGTTTCGAGATCGAGCTGTCCTTCGTTGACCGCGCCGATGTGCCGCCTGAACCCGAACTCACGCCGGAAACGGCTTCCCCAACCGACGAAGCCGCGCCTGCCCTGGCCACGTCCGATGCCGAAAGCCCCACGCAATGAGTGAACTGCCGACAATCGAAGTCCTCGTCACCGAGGAAGAGCTGATGGCGCGCATCGAGGAACTGGCCGATGCGCTTGCACCGAGCCTGCAGGGCGACTGGTCGGCGGTCTCCATCCTGATCGGGGCGACGCCGTTTACCTCAGACCTGATGAAGGCGCTGGCGCGGCGCGACATTCACCCGATTCTCGATGTGATCTGGCTGGAGAGCTACCGCGACGCCCGCGAAAGCTCGGGCCGCGTGGTTGTGCGGGCGGACCTTGGCCGCTCGGTTGAAGGCCGCGGCGTGCTGTTGCTGGACGATGTGTTCGACACGGGCCGCACGCTGGCTTTTGCCAAGGCGCACCTGCTGGCCAAGGGCGCACGCGAAGTGATCACCTGCGCGCTGACGCAGAAGCCCTGGGCCCCGCGCGGCGAAGACGGGGTCGACTTCTGCGCCTTTGATTCGCCGGGGCGCTACCTGGTTGGCTATGGCATGGACGATGCGGGCAAGTATCGCGGCCTGCCCTATATTGGTGCGCTGGACTAGGTCAGCGCGAACCAGATACAGGCGCCAGCCGTCACGAGCAGGACGATCAGGCTGATCAGCGTCCCGACAAGACGGCCGAAGCTGGAGCCTGACGAACCCCCAAGTCCCACGGCATGCAAGACGCGGCCAAGCAGGAAACTTGCGCCCAGCGCGTGGATGAGGATCGTCGGCGCAGCAAGCGCAGCAAGGCCAAGCAGACCCAGCAGGACGACCGGCACATCTTCAACGGCGTTTCCCTGAACCCGGATGGCGCGCTGGAGCGCCTCATTGGCGCCGTCGCCAAAGCCAACCTTCTCTGACGTGCGCACGCGCCCGACATTCATCTTCAGGGCCAGCATGAGCAGGCAAAAAAGCCCGATATAGAGTGTTGCTGCAGCAAAAGCTGTCATTGTCAGTCCTCCCGTTTGGCGGGGAACTTAGCTCAGTTTACGCATCCTGCACGGATTATCTTGCTACCAGACGCCGATATTTTCGGCGCTGGCCCACGGCTCCTTGGGAGCCTTGCGTTCGCCCTTCTGAAGCAGCTCGACCGAGATGCCGTCTGGTGAGCGGATGAAGGCCATGTGGCCGTCGCGTGGCGGACGATTGATCGTCACGCCCTGCGCGGCGAGCCGCTCGACCGCCTCGTAGATATCATCGACCATATAGGCCAAGTGGCCGAAATTTCGCCCGCCCTGATAGGCTTCCGGATCCCAATTATAGGTCAGCTCCACCATCGGAATATTGACCTGCGTCGGGTTGGCATCGGCCGCGATGCCACCGAGGCGCTTCACATCAGCTGGCGATGCCAGGAAGACCAGTGTGAACCGGCCCTGCTCGCTGTCCACACGGCGGACCTGTTCGAGGCCGAGACCATCGCAGTAAAATTTGAGCGCCGCGTCGATATCGGCAACGCGCACCATCGTGTGCAGGTATTCGATGCTCATGAGAGGCCTCCATTGAGGTCGCGCACGACCTGTTTCAGGTTGGGCGGCATCAGGGCGTAATAGCGCCGCATAGCGACCGCGAGCAGCACGATCATGAACGCCATGATCCCGAGAAAAACGCAGAATGTGTGAATGAGCGTGCCGGTCTCGAAGACGGGCGAGCCACCGGACGCCTGCCAGAACAGGCCCCACACCATGTTGAACGCAGCCACAAAGGGGGCAATCAGGACCGACACGATTGTCGCGCAGACGAAGAAATAGGTCGCCGCGCGCGGGCCTTCGCTGCGCAGGTAAAGGTCTGTGAATTCGGCGTCAGTGACATCGGCGGGAATCTCGCCGGCTTCCTTGCGGGCGGCGAGCACTTCAGGGGCGAAATCGCGCGCGGATTTCCAGCGCCATGCAAGGTGAAGGCCCCAAGCAAGAAGCGCGACGAAGAGCAGGATCATAGGCAACATGGAAAGACTGGCAGGCCCGGGTCATGCGGCATGGCGCCGTCTACCCAATCGCCTGTCAGGCGGCATGGGCGCGTTCATAGGTGAGCATGGCACGTTTGCGGGCCACACCCCAATGATAGTTATGGAGACGGCCGTCGGCTGCAAGGGCCCGGTGACAGGGAATGAACCAGCTGATCGGGTTTGCCCCCACTGCGGCGCCCACGGCGCGGGCCGCTTTGGGGCTGCCCGTCGCGCAGGCGAGCTGGCCATAGGTCTGCGTCGTGCCAGCGGGGATTTCCAGCAGAGCGCGCCAGACCTGACGCCGGAACGGCGTGCCATAGAGCGCAACAGGAAGCGGTTCGCCAGACTCGAACACACGGCGCGCGAAACGGGCGGCTTCTGCGTCATCACGGCGGATATCGGCGCTGGGATAGCGGGCCGCGAGGTCTGCAAAGGCCTGTGCTTCGCCGACACCCTGATGTTCAAAGCCTGTGCGTGTGGGCGCGCCTTCGTCAATGAAGCCAAGCGCAACGAGCCCTCGCGGACTGATCAGCCAGGCGCCTTCGCCAAAGGGTGTTGGCGCCCGGCCTATGATGAGATCAGCCCCTGCCCCGCCGGATTTTGCCTCGCCGGGCGTGAGACCTTCATGGGCGATAAAAAGATCGTGAAGGCGGCCGGGGCCCGACAGGCCCGTCTCGAAAGTCGCATCCAGCACGCTGGCGCCCTCGCGCAGGAGATCACCTGCCGCGCCGTGGGCGAGCGCAGCCTGGAACTGTTTCGGGCTGACACCGGCCCAGCGGGTGAATTCGCGCTGGAAGTGGCTGGGCGAGAGGTTCATCGCGGCTGCAACGCTGGCGAGGTCCGGCCAGTCACGCCACGTATCGCCGAGATGATCGAGCGCGTGGGCCATCCGCTCATAGGCGATGGCACGTTCATCAAGGGGGGTGCGGGTGGTTGTCATGAAGCCAATGTGCCTTGCGCGAACCGGAGCGGCCACCCGTTTCTTGCGCTGCGGGCCGCTGAACCGAGCTTTTAGCTTCTATGCCTGTGCAGATGCCGCCAAAGCGCTACAAGACACCCAAACACTATCCAGACAGGGAGAAAGAGATGACTCAGGGCTTTTCAACACGCGCCATTCACGCTGGTGCGGCGCCGGATCCAGTATCAGGATCGCGCGCCCAGCCGATCCACCAGACGACCAGCTTTGTGTTCCGGGATGCGGCGCATGCGGCCAACCTGTTTGCGCTGCAGGAGTTCGGCAACATCTATACTCGTCTCGGCAACCCGACGACCGGCGCGCTGGAAGCCCGTATCGCCGACCTAGAAGGCGGCACGATGGGCGTTGCAACGGCCTCCGGCCACGCGGCACAGCTGCTCGCCTTCCATGTGCTGATGGAGCCAGGCGCGAACATTGTCGCCGCGCGCCAGCTCTATGGCGGTTCGATCAACCAGCTCTCGCATGCCTTCAAGAAATTCGGCTGGGACGTGAAATTTGTCGATATCGACGATGTGGCGGCGTTCGAGGCGGCCATCGACGACAAGACGCGCGTGATCTTCACCGAGAGCCTCGCCAATCCGGGCGGACTGGTCACCGACATGAAGGCCATTGCCGCGATCGCGAAGCGCCATGGCCTGCCCTACATGGTGGATAATACGATGGCGTCGCCATATCTCTGCCGCCCGCTGGAGCATGGCGCCAATATTATCGTTGAGAGCCTGACCAAGTTCATCGGCGGGCACGGCAACTCGATTGGCGGCATGGTGATCGATGGCGGCAATTTCGACTGGCTGGCCCACAAGGACAAGTTCCCGACCATGGCCAGCCCGCAATCCTATTACAATGACATGGTGTTTGGTGAGGCCTTCGGCGCCCTGCCGCTTGGCCCGGACGGCGCCAATGTGAACATCGCCTTTGCCATCGCCGCGCGGGCCTTCTCGCTGCGCGACCTTGGCCCGGCCATGTCGCCGATGAATGCCTTCCTGATCATGACAGGTTGCGAGACGCTGCCGCTGCGCATGGAGCGTCATTGCGCCAATGCGCTGAAAGTGGCGACCCACCTGCAAAACCACACCAAGGTGAGCTGGGTGCGCTATGCCGGCCTCGCTGGTGACCCGCACAATGAACTGGCCAAAACCTACCTGCCAAAAGGCGCTGGCGCGGTGTTCACGTTCGGCCTGAAGGGCGGACATGAGGCGGGCGTGAAACTGGTCGAGGGCGTGAAACTGTTCAGCCACCTCGCCAATATCGGCGATACGCGCTCGCTGATCATCCACCCGGCTTCGACCACGCACAGCCAGTTGACCGATGCACAGAAAACCGCTGCAGGCGCTGCGCCCGACACGGTTCGCCTGTCGGTTGGGATCGAGGATGCTGCCGATATCATTGCAGATCTCGATCAGGCGCTGGCTGCGCTTTAGCAGGCAAGAAAAGCCTTCCCTGTTTGCCTGAACGTCTGCAAAGTAGGCGTTTGGTCAAACTGGGAAGGCACGCAGCCCATGGCAGACGCCCGCAGCATTATCCTGCACGAATATCCAACCTCACCCTTCGCTGAGAAGGTTCGGCTGACGCTGAAGCTGAAGAACCTCGCCTATTCGCGCGTGGAAATTCCCGTGATTATGCCGCGGCCCGACCTGATGCCGCTGACCGGCGGCTATCGCCGCACGCCCGTGATGCAGATCGGCGCGGACGTGTATTGCGACACGGCGATCATCCTGCGCGAGCTGGAGTCGCGATTCGCGACCGTTTCGCTGCGCACGCCGGGCCATGAGGGCCTTGGCCAGATGGTGGCGGGCTGGGCGGATTCGCGCTGGTTCCAGTCATCCGTTGCGATCATTTTCGGCGAGCGGGCGGATACAGTACCCGAAGCCTTCAAGAAAGACCGCGAGGCGCTTTCAGGCCGTCCGTTCGATACCGACGGCATGAAGCGGGTGGCGCCTATGATGCGCGACCAGTGGCGCGCGCGGCTGATGCTGCTGGAAGAGCGTCTGCAGGCCGGGAAGGGCGCTGGGGCGGGCATCTATCTCGTCGGCGCCAAGCCCGGCTTCGTTGACGTCCATGCCTATATGAATGTCTGGTTCATGATGAATACGGTACCGGACTTCGCCAATGAATGCCTTGAGAACGCGCCGCTGACACGCGCCTGGTATGACCGCCTGACGGAAACAGAAGGCCAAGAACCCGAGACGATCACGTCCGCTGAGGCGCTCGCCATCGGCAAGACGGCAGCACCACGGCTTGTCTCGGCGACGACGCTCAATGAGCCGCAGGGATTTTCCCCCGGCGATCCCGTGGCTGTTGCACCGGACGATTACGGCCAGATCTGGGTTGAGGGCGAGCTTGTGCATGCGGATGCCCAGCGCATCATTCTCCAGCGCACGTCGCCGGAAGCCGAAACGATCCATGTCCACTTCCCGCGTGCGGGATTCCTGGTACGCCGCGTCTGACCCCTTCCTGATAACCACAAAAAAAACGCCGCCCTCTTTCGGGGGCGGCGTTTGGTTGTGGACGGATGGTCCGGGACTAGAACTTCACGCCAGCCTTGACGTAAACGAAGCGGCCCGAGCTGCCGTATGGAATGTAGCCGGAGAACGGTGTGTTGCCGGTGCCGTTCTGGCCGATTGGGGCCGGATCGCCATACTCGTCGAACACGTTATCCGCACCGACCGACAGGGTTACGCGCTCGTTCCAGGTGTAACGGCCCTCAAGGTCGAGGAGCGTGTTTGGATCGATCGTGTAGTCGTTGGCAGGGTTGGAGCTAGGCACCAGCACTTCGCCGTAGCGGATCGCGCGGAGCGTTGCACCGAACGGACCACGTTCCCAGTCCAGCGACGCGGTGAACTTGTCCTTTGGGGTACCTTCTTCAAGTGTCAGCACGTTCACGCGGCCAAACAGGACCGGGTTGGACGGCAGAGCCGTCAGCTGCGGCACGTCCGGCACTGCCGTCACGTCCGTCTTGTTGAAGTTGGCACCGAACGTGGCGTTGAAGCGGCCAATTTCGGTTTCCGGGAAAGCATAGTTCGCAACAATGTCGACACCGGACGTTTCCGTATCCACACCATTCAGGAAGAAGCGACCGCCGCCCGAGCCGATGAAGCCCTGGCTGACAAGATAGTCACGCACGTCCTGCGAGGTGAGGTTTTCCGACAGAACGATCCGGTCGTTCACATCGATGCGGTAAGCATCGACCGTCACGTTGAGCGGACCGTTACGGAACACGGCACCGATCGAGTAGTTGACCGAATTCTCGGCATCGAGATCCTGGGCACCCAGAGCCTGGGCGATAGGATCAGTGACCGGGAAGGTCGTGATGTCGAACGGCACGCCGTTGATGAAGTTCGTCGACGTGGTCGCGAAGTATTGCTGCTGCAGCGACGGCGCACGGAAGCCGTTCTGCACCGAGCCGCGAAGCGCGAACATGTCGTTGAAGTCATAACGGGCAGCCAGCTTGCCGGTAACCGTTTCGCCGAAGTCCGAATAGGATTCGACGCGCACGGCGCCGGAGACGAGCAGGGCATCGGTCACGTTGGCTTCGAGGTCGACATAGGCGCCGACAGCTGTGCGGTCCTCGTCAACTTCGTTGGCCGGGCGGAAGCCAGGGAACACCTGGGCGCCGGAAGCCGTTGCATTGCCGTTGGCGAGAAGGACGCCGCCATTACGGTAGCTGTCTGGTTCGCCAGCATTGATCTCGTACATTTCCTGACGGGCTTCGAGGCCCCAGGCAACGTTCAGATCAGAAGCCAGTCCGTCAACCGCAAAGCCGCGAACGGCCGAGAGGTTGGCAACAACCTGGCTGTATTTGAAGCCACCGGCATCAAACGATGTTTTCGAGGCTGTACCGAGCGAACGGTTGAGCGTGTTCTCGATCGTGAACTGCATTTCGTTCGAGCCGTAGACGAGCGAGGCGTCCATGTCCCAACCGCCGGCCTGGAAGCGGGCGCCACCAGCAGCCGATGCGTCAGTGGTTTCAGGCGAGATCAGCGGCAGGAAGCCGTTTGGATAGATCTCGATGACATTTCGGTCGTCGAGAGCCCGGCGATAGAAGCCGGCAGACGTCGTGTCGCGGTCCTGGTAGCTGGCCCAGCCATAGAGCTCGACGCCATTGTTCAGGTTGTAGCCAGCGTTACCGAACAGGGTGATCTGCTCAAGCTCCGGCTCGCCCGTCCAAGCATTGAAGCGATTGATTACGGCTTCGCCAGGTGTGTCGCCAGCAGCGGTATATTGCGGACGCACGTCAAAGCCCGAACGCTCTGTATGCTGCTGGTCTTTGTATTCTGCCGAAACGGTCAGGAAGCCGTCTTCGCCAAGCTGGAAACCTTTCCAACCGGACAGCGTCACGACATGGCCATCGGAACGCTCACGTGAAATTTCGCCGCTGGCAGGAACAGTCACGCCTGCTGGCGGTGTGCCCACTGGAACGGTGTACTCGGTTTCGCGCCAGCCATAGCTGACCTCGGCCGCGCCACCTTCAGCAGCTTCACGCAGGTTGACGTTGATCACGCCGGCGATGGCGTCAGAGCCGTACTGGGCCGATGCACCGTCGCGCAGGACTTCAATGCCGGAAACGGCGAGTGTCGGGATCGTGTTGAGGTCGACAGCCGACGTACCACGGCCAATCGAACCGTTCACGTTGACGAGCGAAGCCATGTGACGACGCTTGCCATTGACGAGCACGAGGGTCTGGTCAGGACCGAGGCCGCGCAACGTTGCCGGACGAACCGAGTCCGTACCGTCATTGAGCGCAGGGCGCGGGAAGTTGAAGGACGGAAGCTGAACCGACAGGGCCTGGTTCAGTTCGCCGATGCCGATCTTCTCGAGCGTGGCAGACGACACAACGTCGACAGCAACGGCCGTATCGAGAGCGGAACGGTTGGCAACGCGTGTGCCCAGCGTGACGACAGTTTCGAGCTGGCGATCAGCTTCCGGCGCTGTCTCTTCCTGGGCGATCGCAGGTGCTGTGATGGATGCGATGACAGCTGCAGCGGCAGCCGTACGCAGAACAGTTTTAAACTGCACGATAATAGTCCTCCTTGACCAAACGTGGTTCCCGCCATTGAGAGACCACTTGAAGCTTACCCGGCTTTGGGCTTTGAATTCTAAACAGAGAGTGGACATCCCCCGATAAATCACAAGTGGACGTAGCGTTTTCCGCCGGGCATGTTGTAATTATGACACTCCTGTCATACTTACGGAAAGTATCTCCGATGGCACGAAGACTCTGTCTGATCACGGGCGCCTCTGCAGGTATTGGCGCCGAATTTGCCCGTCAGTATGCGGCGCTTGGCTGGGACCTGGCGTTGACAGCGCGCCGCACTGACCGGCTTGAGGCACTGGCCAATGAACTCGAAGCTGCGCACGGGATATCCGCAATCACCATTGCAGAAGATCTTGCCCTTCCCGAAGCGGTCGACGCGATCCTTGCGGCCCTTGAAGCCCAAGGCCGTCACGTAGACGCACTTGTGAACAATGCCGGTTATGGCCTGCCGGGCACATTCTTCAATACATCCTGGGAGGAGCAGGCCGCTTTCATGCGCGTGCTATATGGCGCACCTGTCGAACTGGCGCACAAGGTCCTGCCCGGCATGGCGACACGCGGATATGGCCGCATCATCAATGTCGCCTCGCTGGCTGGCTATGCTGCAGGCAGCGCCGGGCATACGCTCTATGGCAGCGTCAAGGCAGCGATGATCAAGTTCTCCGAAAGCCTGAATGCCGAATGCGCCGCCACAGGCCAAGCCGACATCCACTGCACCGCGCTCTGCCCCGGCTTTACCTGGAGCGAGTTCCACGATGTGAACGGCACGCGAGAAGACACGAACAAGATGCCGAAATGGATGTGGATGGAGGCTGCACCCGTGGTGAAGGCGGGGATCGATGCGGTCAATCGCGGCCAGCCAGTGGTCGTGCCCGGCGGCGCCAACAAGGCACTGGCCACGCTCACACGCATCCTCCCCGAATCGCTGGGACGGGCCATGGTCAGCGCCCAGTCGAAACGCTACCGCCGTATGGACACGTGACGCGGCCCTGCGTTGTTGCACCGCACAATCTGGCCATGACTCTTGCCTGTATCGCACTATACTAAGCAAAACGACCAAAGATCGTGGAGGATATTATGGACGGCTCTGTTGGCGACACACTTGAACAATCCCCTGTCATGACGGGGCTTTTGCCTGCCATGGCCGATGCCGTCATGGCGCTTGAAGCCTATGTTGATGCCGCCACACTGGCCGCCGGCAAGCAGCTCAAAACGGCCGATGGCAAGCCGGACCGCAAGGCGCTTGAGCGCCAGCAGCACATGGCGCACGGCCTTGCCTGGCTCGCAACCTATCTCGAAACCCTGCGCCAGACGTCCGAATGGGCCGCGCGCATCGACGCCGAAGGCAAGTTCGGCGAGATTGAAGCCCTCCTTTCGCAAATCCTGTTCAGCGAATACCTCGCCCAGATTGTCAGCGGCATCCCGATGAACCAGGGCGAAACCATTCGCCCGCACGAATTGGGGACGCTGAAGGAAGCTGATGCGCTGTTCGAGACCGCCGTGATCAAGCGCCTTGTGCTTGAGGGCAAGACACCCGCCTCCATGGCCGCCGCAGCCAAATTGCTGCCCGATGCGCTCACCCGCAACACGGTGGAAGAGACCGGCCTCGACGAGACCATGAGCATGGTGCGCGAACAGTTCGCGAAATTCGCCAGCGACAAGATCAAGCCCCATGCCCATGGCTGGCATATCCGCAACGACTATATCCCGATGGACGTGGTCAGCGAGATGGCTGAGCTTGGCGTGTTCGGCCTGACCATCCCGGAAGAATTCGGCGGCTTTGGCATGGGCAAGATCGCCATGTGCGTCGTCTCCGAGGAATTGTCGCGCGGCTATATCGGCACCGGCTCGCTGGGCACACGCAGCGAGATTGCAGCCGAACTGATCCTGATCGGTGGCACGGACGACCAGAAGACCCAATGGCTTCCCAAGATTGCCAGCGGCGAGATCCTTCCGACCGCCGTGTTCACCGAACCGAACACAGGCTCTGACCTCGGCAGCCTGCGTACACGCGCGGTGAAAACCGAGGACGGCACCGAATATGCCATTACCGGCAACAAGACCTGGATCACACACCCGGTCCGCGCCGATGTGATGACTGTGCTCGCCCGCACCGATCCGGCTACGAACAATTTCTCGGGCCTATCCATGTTCCTGGCTGAAAAGCCACGCGGCGACGACGCCAACCCCTTCCCGGCCACGGGCATGACCGGCGGCGAGATCGAGGTGATCGGTTATCGCGGCATGAAGGAATACGAGATCGGCTTTGATGATTTCCGCGTGAAATCGGAAAACCTGCTCGGCGGTGTCGAAGGTCAGGGCTTTCGCCAGCTGATGGCGACGTTCGAAAGCGCGCGCATCCAGACAGCTGCTCGCGGCATCGGCGTGGCGCAGAACGCCTTCGAGATCGGCCTCAAATATGCGCTGGACCGCAACCAGTTCGGCCACCCGATCTTCTCGTTCCCGCGCGTTGCCAACAAGCTAGTCATGATGGCGGCCGAACTGATCGGCGTGCGCCAGCTGACCTATTTCTCGGCGCGCCAGAAGGATGCAGACAAGCGCTGCGACCTTGAAGCTGGCATGGCGAAACTGCTCGCGGCACGTGTTGCCTGGGCCGCGGCCGACAATGCGCTGCAGATCCATGGAGGCAATGGCTTCGCGGTCGAATACCCGATCAGCCGGGTTCTGGCAGATGCGCGCATCCTCAACATCTTCGAGGGTGCCGGCGAGGTTCAGGCCATGGTCATCACCCGCCGCCTGCTCGAAAGCGGCAACTGATCTAAAAAATAAATTCGGGCAGGACGTGAACCGGTTTGCGTCCTGCCCGTTGCTCCCGTTCGCGCGCAGCTTCCCGACCCCCGCGCGAAGGGAGGCCTTATGGCGCAGACAGATTCCACGACAGAAACCGAAAAACGTGACCTTCGCACGGGCGAGCCGCTCTGGCTTGCCGATGGTGTGCCGAACATCGCCGTTCGCAAGACGCCGAAACATGCGACCTATGATGTCGTTATCGCTGGCTCAGGCATCAGCGGCGCGCTGACCGCATGGCACCTCTGCGACGGCAAGCGGCGCGTCCTGCTGATCGACCGCCGCCCGCCGGTTACAGGATCAACACCGGCCAGCACGGCCATGATCCAGTACGAGATCGATACACCGCTGTTCAAACTGGCGGAGATGATCGGACAGGACAAAGCGCGCCGCGCGTGGAAGCGCTCGGCAAAGGCGGTGCAGCGTCTCGGCGAAATTGTCCGGCTGGAAAATATTCCCTGCGGATACACGGAGAAGCCGGCGCTCTATCTCGCTGGCGACGAATTCGGTTTCCGGGCCCTGCAGACCGAACAAGCGGCGAGGGAGGCCGCTGGTCTTGCATCCCGTTTCATTCCCGCGCAGGAATTGCGGGAGACCTTTGGCATGGACCGTACAGGCGCGCTCCTCAGCGAGCCCTCGGCCTCGGCCGATCCCGCGCGGCTGACAGCCGGCCTGTTGCGCCGGGCGATGGATTCGGGCCTTGAAGTCGTCTCGCCCCTCGAAGTGTGCGATTTCGTGGCAACTGGGGCGCAGGCAGCACTGACACTGTCGAACGAACAGATATTGACATGCGGCCATGCCGTTTTCTGCACGGGCTATGAGTTCCTGAAATCGCTCGAAAGCCGGGAACACAGGATAATCTCGACCTGGGCGATCGCGGCCCGGCCGCGCGGCAAACTGCCCGGCTGGCTGGACGATCACATTGTCTGGGAAGGCTCTGACCCCTACCTTTATTTCCGCACGCATACGGATGGGCATGTCGTTATCGGCGGCGAGGATGAGCCGTTCGAGACGGGCCACATGAATGTAGCCAAGCTGCAGCGCAAGTCGGCGACGCTGGTGGAAAAATTCGAGAATTTGACAGGTGTTTCGCTCTATCCACCCTCCCATCGCTGGGCAGCAGCATTCGGTGAATCGACGACCGGCCTGCCTTTCCTGGGCCCAGTGCCCGGCCAGACGCGCATCCACGCGCTGATGGGCTTTGGCGGCAATGGCATCACGTTCAGTGTGATCGGGGCGGAAATTGTCGCTGCGGCCATTGCCGGCAAGCCGGACCCGGACGCGTCGATCTTCGCCTTTCCAAGCGATACCGACGCGCCCTGAAGACCTAGCGAATTTCGCCGTTCAGCGCTTCGATATCATCCGGCTCGTGCTGGATGATGACCTTTGCGCCGAGGCGCTCGGCCCGCGCTTCAAACGCGTCCATGGACGCGAGCGTTTCGGCCTCATCAAAGTTGAAGCGCGGCACGCGTTTCAGTTCGCGGCTTTCCTTGCGGTGGTAAAGGTCACCCGTAAGCAATACCGGACCGCTTTCCGGCATCATCAGCTGAAGCGAGGAATGACCCGGTGTATGGCCAGAGGTCTGGAAAATCACCACAGTGCCGTCGCCGAACACGTCATATTCGTCGCCGATCACCTGTTCTTCCATCGGGCTGAACATGGCGAATGTCGGCGCGAGGCTCGGATCATAAGGTGCCGAACCGTCCGGCGGGAACATCGCGTCCTTTTCCTTCTGGTTGACCAGCCAGGTCGATCCCTGGACCTGATCAATCTGGCCAGTGTGGTCGAAGTGGCTGTGCGAGATGGCGACATAGTTGATTTCAGATGGCACGACGCCAAGCGCGGCCAACTCTTCCGTCAGGGACGTATCGAGCGATACGGTGAAGACGCCTTGCGTGTTTTCGCCATTGCCGACCAGCATGCCCGGCAGGCCGAGATCCCAGAGCAGGATGCCCTTCGGATGGCGGATCAGGAAACAGGAATCCGTCAGTGTGTCGGACACGCCTGCATAATCACCTGCCGACGAGAAAATATCGAGATCAGAGACTTTGATCGTGCCGCAATCGAGCACGTCGACATGGAGCGGTGCTTCAGCCTCCACTGTTTCAACGGTGGCTTCCGCCTCGGGCGCTGCGGCCTCGGCTTCAGGCGCAGGCGTCTTTGGCGCGCAGGCGGCCAGCAGGGCCGCGGTTGAGGCGGCAATCATCAGATGTGTCAGGCGCATTGTATTCCCCTTTAGGTGAGTGGGCAGAAACTAGGTGTTTTTGGTGTCGAGCGATAGCGCATGCCCGTCCGGGTCGATCACACGATAGAAACAGCTGTCGCGGCCCGTGTGGCAGGCCCCGCCTGTCTGGTTGACGCGCAGCAGGACGGCGTCCTGGTCGCAGTCCACACGCACCTCGACCACCTCTTGAATATGACCTGACGTATCGCCCTTGACCCACAATTCGCCCCGCGAACGCGACCAGTATGTCGCCCGCCCGGTCGCCAGCGTCGCCGCGAGGGCCTCAGCATTCATCCAGGCCAGCATCAGTACTTCGCCGCTGGTGGCGTCCTGAGCGATGGCCGCGATCAGCCCATCGGCATTGAATTTGGGGCGAAGCTCGCGCGTCTCATCCTGCGCGCTACCCGAGAGGGGGGGGGAATAATCGGTCATGTGCGCCTCCATAGTTCAGGACCGCCTAGGGCGCCAGCGGAACCCGCGCCCACATGACACGCTATGTGAGGAGAAAAAGGGGAATGCAAAATGGAATGGTTTGTTTCAAGCCCGCGATCTTTGCTGCTGGTCGTCGCAACAACCGCTGCGATGTATCTGGCGCTCATCATCCTGACACGTCTGGCAGGCGTGCGCAGTTTCTCGAAGATGAGCGGGTTCGATTTCGCGGTCACCGTTTCGATCGGATCCGTGCTGGCATCGGTCATCTTGACCAAGGACCCACCGCTGGCCCAAGGCATTACAGCGCTCGCGTCGCTGTTCGCGCTGCAAATGGGCGTTGCGGCCCTGCGGGTCTATTCAGACACGTTTGAAGGCAGCACCAATAACAAGCCGCGGCTGATCATGGCGAATGGCGAGATGCTGCGTGACCAGATGGCCAAGGCAAAAATCACCGAGAGCGACCTCCTGGGAAAGCTGCGCGAGGCCAATGTGCTCGACTTCAGGCAGGTTGATGCGGCGGTCGCGGAAACAACCGGCGACATATCTGTGCTCCACAGGCAGCGCGGCGATGCCCCGCTCGCTGCCAACCTGCTCGAAGGCGTGCTGGGGGCGGAACACTATCAGCCGCGCCCCGTGGTCAACTGATTCAGGCTGCGCTTTTGAGTGAAAGGCGTTTACACTCGCGGAAAATCACGGAGGAAACGCACATGGCTGCTTATACGCAAATTCTGGAAACCCTCGACAATGGCGTCCTGACGCTGACCCTGAACCGGCCCGAGCGCCTGAACGCCTGGACACCGGTCATGCAGGCCGAGCTTGAAACCGCCATCCGTGCAGCAGGCGACAATGCGGACGTGCGCTGTATCATCGTTACCGGCGCCGGTCGCGGCTTCTGTGCCGGGGCCGATATGAACCACTTGCAGGACATTCAGGGCGATACGGATGCTGGCGCCAAATCAGCCACTGCGAGTGTCGCCCGGTCCGAACCCAAGGGGCTTGAAAAGACCTATGACGGCCGTTTCGGCTATCTCTATGCCTGCCCCAAGCCCATCATTGCCGCCATTAACGGCCCCTGCGCAGGCATCGGCCTGATCTTCGCGCTGTTCGCTGACATGCGTTTTGCTGCCGAGGACGCCAAGTTCACGACCGCTTTCGCCCAGCGCGGCCTGATTGCAGAGCATGGCATTGGCTGGCTCCTGCCCCGTCTCGTTGGCGAAGCGAACGCGCTGGACCTGCTGTTCACGGCCCGCGTCTTCAAAGGCGACGAGGCGGCAGAACTCGGCCTCGTCAACAAGGCGCTGCCTTCCAATGAATTGATGCCACATGTGATGGATCTCGCGAGCCATCTTTCAAAAATGGTCTCGCCCCGCTCCGTCGCCGTAATGAAGCGCCAGGTTCGGGCGTCCTATTTCCAGTCCTATACGGAAAGCCTCGCAGAGGCAGATATTGCAATGGCGGACAGCTTCACGACATTCGACTTCAAGGAAGGCGTTGCGAGCTTCGTCGAGCGCCGCGAACCGGCCTTCCAGGGCAAATAGACAGGAATAAAACGATGGCACGCCGCATTGATATCGTCGAAGTGGGCCCCCGCGACGGACTGCAGAACGATCCGGCCGACCTCAGTGTCTCGCAGAAGCTGGAATTCATATCGCGGCTGGAGGAGGCGGGTGTGCGGCGCATGGAATCCGGCAGTTTCGTCAATCCGAAAGCCGTGCCGAAAATGGCCGATTCCGCCGCCGTGTTCGCCGGCGTTGATCGGTCCAAAGCGACGCGCCACATCGCGCTGGCCCTGAACGAAAAGGGCGTGCGCCGGGCAATTGATGCCGGCGCCGACGAGATCAATTTCGTGCTTGTGGCGGGCGAGACGTTCGGCCGCCGCAATCAGGGCATGAGCCCGCAGGAAAGCGCCGACATGCTGTTCCAGTGTGCCCCGCTGATCCTTGAAGCCGGTATTCCCCTGTCAGCGACCATCTCTGTCGCGTTCGGCGATCCGTTTGATGGCAACGTGGATATTGCCGTTGTCGGCAATCTCGCCGCGCAGGCCCAGCGGGCCGGCGTGAATGAGCTGGCCCTCGGTGACACGATTGGCGTGGCAACGCCTTGGGACGTGCGCGCGGCGATCGAGCGGGTGCGGATGGAGGCGCCGGATGTTTACCTGCGCATGCATTTCCATGACACGCGCGGCGCAGGACTCGCGAATGTCGCGGCGGCCATCGAAGCGGGCGTCGATGTGATCGATGCCAGCTGCGGCGGGATCGGTGGGTGCCCGTTTGCGCCAGCGGCGACAGGCAATGTCGCCACCGAAGACGTGGTCTACATGCTGGAACGGGCCGGTTTCGAGACAGGTCTCGACCTCGGCAAGCTGATCGACACGGCACACTGGCTGGAGAAAGTGCTCCAGCATCCCGTCTCGTCATCGCTCAGCCGCGCAGGCGCATTCCCGCCAGCGAAGGTGCCAGCCTAATCGGCTGACAGGCGGGCGGCTTCCTCTTCTGACAATTCGGAATTGTCATAGACGTTCTGCACGTCATCGAGTTCGTCGAGCACATCGAGCAGCTTCATCAGCGTGTCGGCGGAATCGCCGTCAATCTGAATATTGTTCTGCGGTTTCCAGATCAGCTTGGTCGACTTGGCTTCCACATCGGCGCCGAAATGCTCGGTCAGGGCATCGGCGACCGTTTGAAGGTCTTCCCGCACCGTATAGATCCAGTGGGATTCCTCATCGGTTTCAACGTCTGAGGCGCCCGCAAGGATCGCCGCTTCCATCACTTCGTCTTCTGTGCCGACGGAGAGGGGATATTCGATCTCGCCGACCTGGTCGAAGCTGAACGAGACAGAGCCCGTTTCGCCGAGATTGCCGCCATTCTTGGAGAAAGCCGAGCGCACATCGGTCGCGGTGCGGTTCTTGTTGTCGGTAGATGCCTCGACGATGATGCCGACACCGCCCGGGCCGAAGCCTTCATAACGGATATCGACATAATCATCGCCGCCGCCGCCCTGGCCCTTGTCGATGGCGCGCTGGATATTGTCCTTCGGGACCGACTGGCCTTTGGCGTTCTGGATCGCGAGGCGCAGACGAGGGTTACCGTCCGGGTCAGGTCCGCCCATTTTGGAAGCGATCGTGATCTCTTTCGACAGACGCGCAAACCTGACGGCGCGCTTCTTGTCCTGCGCACCTTTGCGGTGCTGGATATTTGCCCATTTACTATGGCCGGCCATGAAAACCTCTTCGGGGGGTCAGAAACGTGAAGCGTGCGCTTTAGCGCAGGATGGCCAAAGCGCCAAGCTCCGCGGCGAGAGCCCTTGCAGAGCGCAGGCAAATCCTGAAAGCTGCAAAAAAATCCGGGAGAGGAAACCAGTATGCGCCACCGCATGATTTCGCTATGCGCCATTGCCCTGTCAGCCTGCGCCAGCCAGGCAACTGCCCCCGAGGCGCTTGCGCCCGAAACGCCCGCAGCCCCTGCTGTTCCCGCGCCGCCCGAAGCCGGTGTTGCAACGGAGGCCACCCGGGCGGCCAATGCCGCGCTGGCGGCGCGCCTGCCGCTGGATGAACAAAGCGATGTTGAAGACGCCGCCCGCGGCCGGATCGGGTTTATCGATGCGCCGGCAATTCTCGCCGAAGATGGCCATGTTGTCTGGGCCATCCCGCAATTCGACTTCCTGAAGGGCGACGCGCCGGACACGGTGAACCCGTCCCTCTGGCGCCAGTCGCGTCTTGCCGCCGAGCACGGCCTGTTCGAGGTGGGTGACGGCATCTGGCAGGTGCGCGGCTATGATCTCTCCGTGATGAGCGTGATCGAGGGCAAGACCGGTTGGATCATCGTCGATCCGCTGACCAGCACGGAAACCGCGAGCGCGGCGCTGAAGCTCGTCAATGACACGCTGGGCGAGCGGCCGGTCACAGGGCTTCTCTACACGCACAGCCATGCGGACCATTTCGGCGGCGCGCGCGGCGTGCTGACCGAGGAAGACGCCAAGGCCCGCAACGTGCCGATCCTGGCGCCGGTCGGCTTCCTTGAACATGCCGTCAGCGAGAACCTGATCGCGGGCAACCAGATGAGCCGCCGGTCGACCTTCATGTTCGGCAACACGATTCCGCGCAGCCCGACGGCACATGTCGGTTCAGGCCTCGGCCCCGGCCTGCCGCAGGGAACGATCAGCCTGATCGCGCCAACCGAAGAGATTTCCGGGCGCGGCACGCAGCGCGTGATTGATGGCGTGACGTTCGAATTCATTGATGCGGCAGGCACCGAAGCGCCGGCGGAGTTCATGTTCTACCTGCCGGAAAAGCGGGCGCTGTGCACGGCTGAAGTCGTGACGGCCACATTCCACAACCTGCTGACGCCGCGCGGCGCCAAGGTGCGCGATGCGCTGGGCTGGAGCCGGGCCATCGACTATGTGCTGGAAACCTATGGCGACAAGGCAGACGTTGTGTTCGCCTCCCACCACTGGCCGACCTGGGGCGAGGAGAATGTCGATACGCTGCTGGAAGGCCAGCGCGACATCTATCGCTATGTTCATGACCAGACCCTTCGCGCGGCGAATTCGGGCGCAACGATGACAGAGGCCGCCGAGGCCGTGACCGAGCCCGCCTTCGAGAGCGAGGCCGATGCCCTTAACACGCGCGGCTATTACGGCACGCTGAATCACAATGCCAAGGCCGTGTACCAGTATTATTTCGGCTGGTGGGGCGGTGTCCCGGCCGAGTATTACGAGCTGCCGCATGTCGTGACGGCGGCGCGTTATGTCGAGGCCATGGGAGGGCTGGACGCGACGCTGGCCGTGGGGGCGAAGGCCTTCGAAGCCGGCGACTATCGCTGGGCCGCGGAAGTGTTCAACCATGCCGTCTTTGCCGAGCCGGACAGCGAGACCGCCCGCAACTGGCTGGCCGCAACCTATGAACAGCTGGGCTTCCAGGCCGAGAGCGGCGCCTGGCGCAGCTATTTCCTCGTCGGCGCCAGCGAGCTGCGCAATGGCATTCCGAGCCTCGGTAATCCGCAGCTCGGCAATCCGGAATTCCTGCGCGCGGTGAAATCCATCGACCTGATGGATTCGCTCGCCGCAAGGTTCAATCCGGCGAATATGACGGCCGAGCCTTTCGCCGTGAACCTTGTCTTCCCGGACCGCGACGAGGCGCTGACGCTGCACCTTGGCAAGTCCGTCCTCGTGCCGCGTGAGGGAAGTGTCGACGATGCCGCCGTGACGCTGACGATGGACCGTTCCGTGTTCGACCTTGTCCTGCTCGGCAGGACGACACTGCCGGAACAGCTCCAGTCCGGCGCCGCCAGTGTCAGCGGCAACCCGGCCATGCTGCAGGCCTTCTTCGGTACGCTCGACCGGCCCGACTTCTGGTTCCCGGTGGTAACGCCTTAGGGCTTACCTATTATCCGCATCCCCGGCGAAAACCGGGGTCTCTTGCGGTTCTCCGATTGCCTGAGGTCCCGGCTTTCGCCGGGAGCACGGATGTGGGGGATGGGTTTTAATAAGCGCTCACCCTGAGCGAAGTCGACGGGCGGGCGCGGGCTTGTGGGTTTCATCGCACGGGGCGCGTGTTTCGATCCCGCCTTCGCGAGGACAGGCTTCGTTCAGGATGAGGCCCTTAGGGAGGTTTGCGCTCGGCCGGGGATACCTGCGGAATGCTCCCTTCTCCCTTGGGAGAAGGGGTGGGGATGAGGGGAAATGTCGGCGCTGCGAGAGCGGTGTTTGCGGGGTGTGCGGTGGCCCCTCACCCCCGGCCCCTTGCTTCGGGCAATCGCGGTGCGATTGCTGATCCTCGCAAGCCCGAAAGGGAGAGGGCAGGAGTTTGTCTAGGCCGGCACCTGCTCACTCAGCCTGCCGCCCATGCGGATGGGCTCTATGCGGAGGGCGAGGCCCGTCTTGTCGTCGGTTTCGACATAGGTGCCGCACATCGTGCCGTCGCCGAGGGCGGGCTGGTAGCGTTCGCCGGGGAGCTGGGTGATGAAGCGGGTGAGGGAGTTCTGCTTCTGCATGCCGATGACGCTGTCATAGTCGCCGCACATGCCGGCATCGGTCTGATAGGCGGTGCCGTTTTCGAGTATCATCGTGTCGGCGGTGGGCACATGGGTGTGCGTGCCGACGACGAGGCTGGCGCGGCCGTCGCAATGGTGGCCCATGGCCATTTTCTCGCTCGTTGCCTCGCAATGCATGTCGACGATGATGGCATCGGCCACGGCCCCAAGCGGCATGGAATCGAGCGCGGCATCGACCGCCTCGAACGGATTGACCAGTGTCTGGCGCATGAAGACATTGCCCTGCGCCTGGATGACGCCGACGCGGCGCCCGTCTGGCAGGGCATAGAGATGGGCGCCCTTGCCCGGCGCATTGGCCGACGGCGGATAGTTCAGCGGGCGCAGGAGGCGCGGCTCGCGCTGGATATAGGTCATCGCCTCGCGCTGGTCCCAGGCATGGTCGCCGAGGGTAAGGCAGTCGGCACCGGCGCCGAAGAAATCGTTCGCGATGGATTCGGTGAGGCCGAAACCGCCGGCCGAATTCTCGGCGTTCACGACAACGAAATCGAGCCGCAGGCGCGCCTTGAGGCCCGGCAGGTGCTCCAGCAAGGCAGCCCGGCCGGGCTTGCCAACGACGTCTCCGAAAAATGCAATCTTCATGGCCAAAAGCCTATGCCCTGCCCGGAGCATAAAGAAAAGCGCGCGTCTCCAGCAGGAAACGCGCGCCATTCAGTGTGATTGAGGCCGGGGCCTATTCGTTCTTGGCGGTAAAGCCGAGCGCGGTCTTGGTCAGGGCCGAGGGGTCTTCCATGTCGGCAAAGTCAGCCAGACGCACAGGCTTGGCGGGGGCCAGCGTGAGCGTCAGCGTCTTCGGATCGGTGATGAAGGACGAGAGCGCCGTGGCGACCTCGGTGGCCAGTTCCGGATCAATGCCCGAACCTGCCGCCATCATCGGAGCCATGGCCATCATGCCGGCGGCCTGGCTGCGCAGCTGTTGCGGATCCTGACCCGACTGGGCCGCATAGGCATTGAAGCCGCGCGCGAGGAAACCGTCATCATCGATGGCGAGCCGGAAATTATGGATCAGCATCTTGTCCAGCGCGTCCTGCATCCTGGCGCCCGGATCGGCCGGGGTATCGTCTGCGGAAGCCTTGGCCTGGGCAGCAGCCATGGCGCTGGCGCCTTCATACTGGCCGGAGAAATCGACCCGGAAGCCGTTTTCCAGTTTCCAGAAATTCTTGCCCTTGGCGATGGTCACCATGTCCTTGTCGGGATCATAGGCCTGTTCGCCCTGGCCACTGAGCTCCAGCTTTTCATAGCCGAGCAGGGCCAGCTGGGCGCCGAGTTTCTCGCCAAGTTCGCCTTCGCTGGTGCCGAGCGTCATCTTGAACGGATCGGTGACCACTTTGACGGCGCGGCCCTTCTTGTCGCGCGAGACCTTGGAGGCCAGCTTCGGCATCGCAAAGTCAGCGCCGGAGACCGCAACTTTCAGGTCATCGACCAGAACCGAGTCATAGCCCGGATTGGCCGGATCATTCTGGAAGACTTCCATCATGCTGGCGACAGCGCCGCTGCCTGTATCGCCGCCCATGCCTTTCAGCACCGCCAGGTTCACACCGCGCACGTCAACACCGTTGAGGCTGGCCTTGAGATCCGTATCGTCGATGGGATCGGTCATGTTGAGCGAGAGGCCCTTCATGGCCATCTGGGCCGCTTTCTCATCCTTCATGCCGAGCACGTCGACCGAGGAAATGACAAAATCGCCCTTCTGGCCTTCTTCCTCGTCGATCTTGAAGTTCACATCCTTCATCGACCAGAGGTCAAAGGCGAGCGCCTTGCCTTCCGGCATGTCCAGGGCTTCGCCCTTGCCGAACAGGCTGGCGATCCAGGCCGCGGTTTCCGGCGACGGGTTCACCAGTTCCATTGACTTGATCTTGCTGGAGCCGTGGTTCTCTGCCGGGTCTTTCGGCACGAAGCTGACATCGGACAGGACGATTTTCGAGAAGTTCGGCTTGCCGTCCAGCATGCCGAGGCCTTCGAACGTCATCTCGCCGGCCTTGAGGTCAGACCCCTTCAGGTGCAGTTCGCCATCATCGGTGAGGCCTTCGGCATCTGTTGTATCCTCTGCGGAGACAAGCGTGACGTTCTTGAAGACAGCCTTGGCACCTTTGACATCACTGCCGGTAAAGCTGACGCGGCCCTTGCCGGACTGATCGAGCGAAAACGCACTCAGCACGGCCGGCGCCGTAGCTGGGTCTCCTTTGCGGAGTTTGACCCCTGGCAGCTTGCTGTCGGAAAGTTCGATTCCGGCAGGGCTGGCGCCATCCTTGTCCTTGTTTTTGTCGCCGCATGCCGTAAGCAAAGCTATGGCGGCAACGCCTGTCAGCAGATATTTCATCTTTAGTCCCTTTATTGAATACTGCGAGCAGGTGTCCCCGACGCGTCTCTTGAGAGTTTAAACATGGCATACAACAATGGCCAGACAATGACACTGAAGGCGCCGAATGGTGCGCGCGTTGTTGTACGATTTGAAGTCAATTCCAAGGCGCGCCGACTCATTCTTCGCCTTGATGAACGGCGCCGTGAAGCTGTCGCCGTCGCCCCCAGCAACCGTCAAATCAAGGATGCTGCAGCATTTGCTGCAGAACGTGTCGAGTGGATCTCCACGCGTTTGCAGCACCTGCCGGAGACAGTACGGTTTGAGGAAGCAGAATTCATCCAGTTCCGGGGCGAACCCTGCCAATTGACCGCCAATGGCGAGGGACGCCTGCCCAAGATGTGGCCGGGCGAGCCCAAACTGCTAAGCGCGCCGGGCGATCCGGAAGGTCTGCCCCTGCGCGTGACGCGCTACCTGAAGAAGCAGGCCAAGGCCGACCTGACACGCGCCGTCATCCGCCATTGCGAGACGCTAGGCGTTGAATATAAAGCGATTTCCGTGAAAGATACACGCTCGCGCTGGGGCTCGTGCACCTCAGACGGCCAGCTGTCCTTCTCGTGGCGCCTGATCATGGCACCGCCCAAGGTGCTGGACTATGTCGCAGCCCATGAATGCGCGCATTTGCTGGAGATGAATCACTCCCCCAAATTCTGGGCCCATGTGGCCAAATGTACCCCGGACTGGAAGCGCCAACGCGCCTGGTTGCGTACCCATGGCGCAGGACTTCAATCGGCTGGGGAATAATCCGCCCGCTGAAGACTGGCCGGATTCACGGCAACTGCGATCAATCCTTGTTCTGACAAAAAATTTATCTGCGAGAGCGGATATTTTTTGCACATCAATTTCCAGTTCGAAAACGAGACCCAGACCTGTGTACAATGACTGGGTCTCGTTATTGAACCGAATTTAAGAGACTCAGCCTGCCTGCGCCGAGGCGAGGTCCTTCTCGGACTCCGTTGGCTTGGCTGGCCCGAAACTGATCAGCGTGACGCCTTCGCCGCCCTTTGGCTCGCGGTTCGGGCCCAGGAACATGATGGTGCCATCGAGCCGCAACTCTGCAACGATATCCGACTTTGGACGGTCTTCGCGGAAGTCCTTGAGGTCATATTCCTCGGTCAGCTTCGTCTTGCCGAAGGTCCAGCCGCGATAGTGATCGCGGATGAGGCCGTCATAACCACGCCCGCGCTTGATGAGCGTGCGCCCGCGCGTGCCCATGCCGATGGCGCGGGGGTCTTCGTCCTCGGTATCCTGCGCCGATAGCTGGTAGACCTTGTGGCGGCCAAGTTCCGGCGCGAAATGGCCCGAAACGAGCGCATTATAGGGCTCATTCGCCGACAGGCCGACGACCTGGTCGAAGGCCGAATGGTCGAGGCGCACTTCAGCATCCTCCGACAGGACCTCGCCAAAGAATGTATTGAGCCCGGCCTCGCGGGCTGGCCGCAGGCGGCGCCAGTTATTGTCGGCAAGGATCGGTTCGATGCCGACATCGCGCAGCACCTTGGCGAGATCGATGCTCCACGGGTTCACACCCACCAGCAGCACGCCCGGCTTTTCCTTGCGGGCAAGGCCAAGCCGCCGTGCCAGCGGGCCAATGGTGAAGCCGTGCAGGACAACCGTCACGAACACCATGGCGAAAGCCAGCGGCGTGATCTGTTCAGCGCCGGAGAAGTAGAACTTGCTGTCGCCGCGCCGGCCAAGGTCTTCCAGCAGCGTGGCAAACAGGCTGGAGACGGCCACGGCCACGATCCCGCGTGGCGCGATCCAGCCGAGCAGCAGCGCCTCGTTGCGCTTCAGGGTGCCGAAGGTCGCGATCCAGACCGAGAGTGGCCGAACGATGAACAACATGCACAACAGGAAGGCCAATGTGCGCCAGGTCAGCGCGTCCTTGATGACGTCGGGCCTGAGGTTGGCCGTCAGGATGACGAACACGCCCGAGACCAAGAGGACGGCAATGTCTTCCTTGAACTTGCGCAGCTCCGCGATGCCGGCAAGGCGCGAATTGGCCAGCGTCATGCCATAGGCTGTCACGGCGACGAGGCCGATTTCCTTTTCGATCTGCTCGGCCAGCGCATAGCAGAGGATGATCGAAGCAAAGATGATGGGGGCCTTGAGGTATTCCGGCGTCCAGCCAGCGCGGAATGCCCGCACCATGGCCCAGCCGAAGGCAATGCCGAGCGCCACACCCATGCCGGCCGCCAGCACGATCATCGCGCCCTTGCCGAGAATGGATTCGCCCGTTGCCGCCACGCGGATGATCTCGAACGAGGCCACCGCAAACAGCGCGCCGACGGGATCGTTGACGATGCCTTCCCATTTGAGGAACTGGCCCGTGCGCCCGCCCAGCTTTGACTGCCGCAGCAGCGGCATGATCACGGTCGGCCCGGTGACCACCATGACGCCGGCAAAGACGATGGAGCTGGACCAGTCGAGCCCGGCCGCATAGCGCGCTGCCAGCGTGCCGAGGCCCCAGGCCAGGGGCCCGCCAATGAACACCATGCGCCGCACGGCCGCGCCGGCATCGCGCAGGTTCTCGAATTTCAGGACAAGCCCGCCCTCGAAGAGGATGACGGCGACCGCCAGCGACACGATGGGGCGCAACAGGTCATTGCCGCCGCCATTGAACACGCGCTCGGGATCGAGCAGCGGCGCGCCGAAGATAACGGCCCAGAGTGGGCCGGCTGCGAGGCCCGCCAACGCCATCAGCACGATGGCCGGGGCCTGCAGGCGCCAGGCCAGCCATTGGGCACCGATGCCGAGCGCGCCGATCAGCGCGCAAGCGAATATCAGCTCGCCCGATCCGGCACCTGCGAGTGCAAAGTCCATATGGTTCATGTGCGCCCTGTCAGCTCAGCAGCCGTATTGCCCCCGGCCCGCATTATGCGGGCTGGGCCTTGATGTCATCCGCGAAGTCGAACCCGATTTCGCGGGTACCATAGTCGCCGACCTTGTAGCGCTCAATATTCTCCGCAAACCAGTTCAACACATGCGAATAAACATGCTCGTAGAAAGGTTCAGGGTCCTTGTCCTTCAATGGCAGGCGAAACTCATATTCTGCGCCATCCTCGATCTGGATGATGAAGATCTCGCCTACCTTGCGGCATTCCATGGTGACGCGCATCCAGTCGGCCTGTTTCGACACGCGTATGGCCAGTCCGAAAGCGATGGGCACGAGCGGGCGAAAACCCCGTGGCGGCAGGGAAAACGCCTGGTCGCCATGGGCCTTGGGCTCGAACGCCCCCTGTGGCGGCACCAGATGCACGCAAATGCCGTCCGGCGCGCCAATATAGTCGCACAGGCCGGCCCGCATCTCCTCGGCCAGGGAACGGATGCGATTATAATTCTCGGCAGCGAGCCCTTCATAGGTCTCGACCGTGGCGATCAGTTCTTCAAAACGCGACAATAGGCATAGCCTCCGGGCCTGGGCAGGTCAGATATGTACGAAAGACTAGGCCGGGAAGGCCCGTCCTTCAAACTTTAAGGTTGCGACCATGGGGCAATGGTCTGACGCTTTGGGTTCCATCCAGCCGATTCCGGGGAATCTGGGCCCTGTATAACGGGCTGCGTGATAGGGCGAACCAGCCCGCACGATACGTATATCCGGCGCGGGATTCAGCGCCGCGAGCCGGGGCGAGAGGAACATGTGGTCCAGCGCGCCATAGATATCGTCTTCGGCAAAATGGTGTGTCCAGCGGTCCAGGGGGTCGGAAATCGCGTGTGAGGCGAGGTCGACTGCGAAGCCCTCATCCGTGAGGGGATTGAGGCCGCTGTCATCAAGCGGCACGCCGTCCACTTCCCGATAATCGTTGAAGTCACCCAGAATGACCCATTCTTCGCCCGCAGGATCCGCAAAACGCTCGCTTATGACCCTGCGAACGGCCTGCGCTTCGGCGTGGCGCACGTCGCGCGTCCGTAACCGGCCGCCATGCATGGACTTGAAATGACAGATGAAGAGCGTCAGCGCCCGCCCGTCCACGGCGATATCTACTTCGAGGCAATCGCGCCGGAAGGCCAGGTCGTTCACGCTCTGGCCCCGGGGGGGCGTCACCTCCAGCGATCCATAGGTGCGCCGGGCGTGGCTGCGCTGGAAAATGACCGGCACGCGCGAGAGGAGGCCCACATCAATGCCGCGCGTATCATTTCCCTCATGCAGGACGCGCTGGCCAAAGGCGCTGCCGGCCCAGCGGGCGACATAGCGCGTGTCGAAGGCGGTCAGGGTGACGAGGTTCTCGACCTCCTGCAGGGCGCAGACATCGGCCTCGGTGGCCGCCAGCGCCTGCGCCGTGAGGGTGCGGTCATCTTCCGAGAGCACATTGAACACCGCGTCGACCTGCGCTGCCACGGCAGCCGTGTCGACATCGGTGAGCCGCTGGCGGGCATTGGGGATGCCCGCCCTGCGGAAATCGCAGCGCATCATCAGGTTTTCACAATTGAAGGTCGCAAGGCGTAGTTCAGGCATCGGGCGGACATTCGCCCGCCGCTGCCGGAAAGGTCAATGCGCGATAGCCGGGCAGGGCGCCCGCCCGCGCGCTATTGGTCCAGTTTGTTCTCGTTGATGCGGTAGCAGTAGAGCTGCAGGCCGCAATAGGCGAGCACGATGCCCATATTGGCCGAAGCCAGCGTGCCATAGGATTCGCCGCGCACAGGCGCCAGGATCAGCTCGATAAAGGTGGCCATCCCGAGAACGATAATGGCCGCCGCACCCGAACGACGCAGGCCAATGGTCAACGCGACCCAGACCGTCAGCGACGCGAAGGCCACCGTTCGGAAGATGTGGTCATCAAGGCCGACGACGTCGCCGGCGCTGTAAGCTGTTACCTTGAGCGCCATGAAAATGGCGATAAGGGCCGTCAGCCCCGTCGCAACCGTTTTCAGGTCACCGGATACCCAGTAATTACGCTGGGGCGTCATTTCTGCAGTTGCATCGGCCATAGCTCACCTCGTCCCAAGAGAATTGAGTCGAATATGGCAGAGGCCGATTGCCCGCTTCTTAAAGAATACTGAAGAATTTCAAGCCGCTGTTCGTGATTTGGTAATAAACCGGGACGCACTGAGCGCCTGTTCCAGCGCCGCCGTATCAGGCTGGAGCGCCGGCGGGATTGCGGCGCGGCCCATTTCCAGGGCAATACCCGGCGCCAGACCTTCACTATACGCGCCAAGCGTGGATCGGATCACATCGAGAAAGCGCGCATCCTCATCAACGATCTGCCCGAAGCGGGCTGCGACCGGCCCGACAAGCCCATAGGCGAGGAAAACGCCGAGGAATGTGCCCAGCAGCGCCGAACCGATCATGGTACCAAGCACGGCGGGTGACTGGTCGATCGAGCCCATGGTGCGGATGATGCCAAGGACGGCCGCCACGATGCCAAGGGCCGGCAGGGCGTCGGCCAGTGTGTTGAGTGCGCCGACCGCTTTCATGCGCTGGTCGAGATAGGCGGCGATGGACTGGTCCATGCGCTGTTCGGCGCGCGCGGGGTCCGACAGGTCGAGCGCCATCAGGCGGAAGGCATCGCAGATCATGCCAGAGGCCGCTTCATCGTCCAGGATACGCGGCGCTGCCTCAAAGGCGGCGGAGTCTTCCGGCGTCTCGATATCGCCTTCGATGGAAACGAAGCCGCCCTGACGCGCCTTGCGCATCAGCGTGCCCAGAAGAACCAGCAGGTCCTGGTAATCGTCCCGTTTCCATTTCGCGCCGCCAAAGGCCTTGGCAAAGCCGCCGAGCGCCTCACGCGCCACGCTCAGCGAATTGCCGATCAGGACCGTGCCCACGGCCGCGCCGCCGATCAGCGCCATTTCGAACGGCAGCGCATGCATCGCGCCGCTGCCGCCGGTCAGGAAGAGGCCGCCGAAAACGAGGACAAAGACCAGTATGAGGCCGGCAAGCTGCGCCAAGGAAGGGCCTTTCGAGGCAGGAACGATCCTTACCTACGCAGAAGGGTCTTAACCCTGCGTTTCATTTCGGCTTGAGCGCCCCGCCGTGCATGCGGCAGTTGATCGGGCCCGGCGCACCGCTTATCACACTGAGGAAGGGCCATCGGGGGGTGGCGACGAGGAGTTGTGGTTCCACCATGCGTATAATGCTTGCTGCCCTTGCCCTCGCCTCTGGCGCCTTGACTGCGACAGCTCAGCCACCCGTGCCCAGCGATGGCTACCGCGTCTGCGCGCCCGAACAGACCATGCAGGGTCGCACCATTGTGCGCGAAGCCTGCGGCGACCTCGTACAGCCGGACTTTGCCGAGGGCGGCTTCGCCTCCCTGTCGGAACTTGAGGCGGCCGGAGAGGCCCGCGAAACCTTCCTCGCCGAGATCACCGCTTATGCTGCCTGCGTCTCCGGCTTTATCGATGCCGCGCGCCAGCCCGGCATGCCCGCCGACAGCCTCGCGCCTGACCAGGCTGCCTGCGCCCATTCCTGGGCCGAGGAGCAGGCCACGCAGGCCGTGCGCGACTATGGCCGCGCCTGTATCGCCTATTCCAACCGCTCGATGATGGATTCAAGCCTGACGCCCTGGTCTGGCGCGTGCTACCCGACGGCAACCGGAAATAATGGCTAAGCCGCTGTCTGGACTTTTCCGCAGCACCGCCTGATTAGTCAGTTCCATGTCCCAGACCGATGATTCCCTCGTCGACGCGCCGCGCCCTGATCGCCGCGGCGCTTTCTTTTTGCTGTTCTTCTCGCTGATGGCGATTGGCGCTGGCAATACGATGCTGATTGCTGCGGTGCTGCCGCCAATGACGCGCGAACTGAACCTGCCAGACTGGATGGCCGCCAGCATCTTTGCGCTTTCGGCCTTCTTCTGGTCGACGACCTCGCCGATCTGGGGGAAGCGCTCGAACACCTGGGGGCGCCGTCCCGTGGCGGCCATGGGCCTTGCAGCCTATGGCGTGTCGATGACGCTGCTCTTCGTGTTTGGCGGCCTGGCCCTTAATGGCGTGCTGCAGGGCTCGGTCCTCATCTTCATATGCCTTGCCTCGTCGCGCTCCATCTTCGGCATCTTCAGTTCCGGGGTGAACGGCGCCGCGCAGGCCTATGTCGCCGACCGGACGAGCAAGGCAGAGCGCCAGTCCGAAATCGCACTCATCACGTCAGGCTTCAGTGTCGGCACCGTGATCGGCCCAGCCTTCGCTGCCGCGCTTGTTGCAACCGTCGGCCTGCTGAGCCCGCTTGCCGCCACCGCCGTGATCGCCTTCGGCATGGCCGCCGCTGTCTGGTTCCGCCTGCCGGAACAGCGCGATCCCGTATCGGATGCCACACGCTTTGAGGATGACATGGGTGGCCGCGGCCTGTGGCGCTCAGGACCGGTCCTGCCTTTCCTGGTCTTTGCCGTCTGCCTGTCGCTGGTGAGCGGTATCCTCACGCAGGTCTTTGTCTTCTCGGTGATGGACAAGCTGCAAGTCGAGGGACGCCAGGCGGCGCAGTTCACCGGCCCCGCCTTCACCGTTGGCGCGCTGGCCGTGCTGATGGCGCAGCTGGTGCTGATCCCGCGCCTGAAAATGAAGAACAAGACGCTGATGTGGGCCGGGTGCCTGCCCTTGCTGGCCGGCGCCGTGCTGCTGATCTTTGCCGAAGACTATGCCAGCCTCATCCTCGCCCAGTTCTTCATCGGGCTCGGCAGCGGCCTTGCGAGACCGGGCTTTTCCAGCGGCGCGTCGCTCGCGGTTTCGCCACAGCTTCAGGGCAATGTCGCCGGTCTCGTCATCTCGGCCAACGGCATGGGCTTTATCATTACGCCCTTCTTCGGCCTGTTCGTCTACGAGTATGTGAACCCGCAGCTTCCCTTCATCTTCTGCGCGGCCTTGCTCGTCTTCATGACCCTGTTTGCGCGTTTCGGCCTGAAGGATGGCGTCGGCGAGTTCATCGCCGACGACGAAGAGGCTGCCTGATCAGCTTGGCCCGTCGGCCGATGAGACGCCGACAGTACCACCGCCTGAATCCGTCCCCGTCACCAGCGCCAGCATTTCCTTGGTCGGATAACCATCCGCCACGACGCCGCGTGACTTCTGGAAGCCCATCAAAGCGAGCTTGGTCTGGCGCCCGGGAATCCCGTCAACAGGCCCGGCATTATAGCCCTGCGCTGTCAGGCCCGCCTGCAGCGCCTTGATATCCGCCACCGACAGCGGCTTCAGGTAGGTCGGCCAAGGGGTGACCGGACCGGTCTGGCCGACAATGGCATTGCCCGCCATGCCAACGGCAAAGGCATAGGAGTCGGCATTGTTATAGGCCTTGAACACCTTGAAATTGGGGAAGAGCAGGTATTTCGGGCCGGCCGCGCCCGCTGGCAGCCAGAGCTGCGCGGCACTCGCCCCGCCGGTCTGGAAGGCGCCGCCCGCAATCGGGGTGAGGCCTGCGGCCCGCCAGGCATCCATGTTACGCTCGGTGCCATCAGCGAGGCTGTAATCGAAGCTGAACGGCACGGCGACTTCGATGCCCCAGGGCTGGCCCATCATATAGCCGGATTTCTTGAGGTAGTTGGCGGCAGAGGCGAGCGCATCGCCTTCATTTTTCCAGACATCCTTGTGGCCGTCGCCGTCAAAGTCCTCGGCATAGGCCACATAGGTCGACGGCATGAACTGGGTCTGGCCCATTGCGCCGGCCCAGCCTGCGATCAGGTCGGAGCGTTCGGCATCGCCGCGCTCGACCATGGTCATCACGGCGTAGAGCTCCTTCTCGGCGAAGCTCTTCCGGCGGCCCTCGACGGCCATATTGGCCAGCACATTGCCCGCATCGAAATTGCCGATGACGGCACCATAGCTCGTCTCCATGCCCCAGATAGCGACCAGAACCTGCCGGTCGACGCCATAACGCGCCTCGATCTGGTCAAACAGGGCGGGCGCCTCGGCGAGGCGATCCTTGCCATTGCTAATGCGGCTGTCGCCGAGCGGCACTTTCAGATAGTCCCAGATCGGCTTGGAAAATTCGGCCTGGTCGCTAATGCCCGTGCCGGCCGTCTGGAAATCGGTTCCCAGCCAGAGCGCAATCGGCTCGATGCCGGTGAGCAGTGACTTGACCAGTTCCCGGTCATGCCCGGCAGCCATCGCGCGATTGGAAAAATCATTGCGCCAGAGATCCATGGCCGCATGGCCGGAGGAGGCATATTTGATCGGGCCCGTCTCGGGCACCGCGACCGGCGTGCTGCCCGTGACGGGCGGCTTGGTAGGCTGGGGCCCTGCGGCGCAGGAGGCCAGCAGACCCGTTAACGCTGCAGCCGCCAATAATTGCGTCCGCGCGAGGCCTTTCTGTATCATTGTGGCTCTCCGACTGTTATGAGGCGCATCACAGTGTGCGTCCTTGACTCTGCTACCCGGATTCATTACTCGCACCGCTTTCCTAATTCCTTATGATCGTCAGGCCAGACCCATGAAAGTCCGCTCGTCTCTGAAGTCCCTCAAGGCACGTCACCGTGATTGCAAGATCGTGCGCCGCAAGGGCCGCGTTTACGTGATCAACAAGACCAACCCGCGCTTTAAAGCCAAACAGGCCTGAGCCGAAGATGAACAGGCAATGAGGCGGGAAAATGACCGTTTCGATTGCCCTGTTCGATCTCGGCCATGTTGTGCTCGATTGGGAGCCATCGCGCCTCTACACCAAAATTTTCGATGACGACGCCGCCCGGGATCACTTCCTGGGCGAAATTTGTACAATGGACTGGCATACGCGCCATGATGCCGGCGCGAGCTTCGCTGAGAATGCCGACGCCCTCATTGCTCAGCACCCCCAATATGAAGCCGAAATCCGCGCGTGGGGCACGCGCTGGATGGAAATGTTCGACGGCTATGTCGACGGCACGGCCGAACTGATCGAACGGCTCGATGCGCGCGGCGTGCCCCTTTATGCCCTCTCGAACATGCCATCAGACCCGTGGAAGGAAATGCTCGCCCATTTCGATGTGCTGCAGCGCTTCCGCCATGTCGTCATCTCCGGCGACCTCAAGATGGTGAAGCCGGATCCGGCGATTTACCGGCACGCGCTCGAAGCCCTTGGTGGCCCAGAGCCGGAATCGGTTCTCTTCATTGATGACCGCGAGACCAATATCGCCGCCGCCGATGCGCTCGGATTCGCCACACATCACTTCACCGGCGCTGGGGGCCTTGAGACCGCGCTGGACGCCCACGGCCTGCTTTAATGCAAACACCTGTTGCCGCCGCGCGCTTCCCGTCCATATTGAGCTTCATGCTCAAGCCACTGATCCTTGCTGCAATTCTTCTTGCCGGGCAGGCCTCTGCGGCCCCGTCAGATGAAATGTTCCAGAAACTGCATGACGCGCCGAGCGAAAGCGAAGCCAATGACGCCGCGCAGGACATCTGGGCCGCCTGGATGGAATCGGGCTCGCCCACGGTCGACATGATCATGGAGCGCGCCGTCGATGCGCAGACGGTCGGCGAATATGACACCGCCCGGGCCCTGTACGATCGCGCCATCATGATCGAGCCGGACTATGCCGAGGCCTGGAGCCGCCGCGCGAGCCTGTTCCTGAATGACGAAAACTTCCCCGAAGCCCTGCGTGACCTCAACGAGGCCCTGCGCCTGGAGCCCCGCCATTTTGGCGCCTGGGCCGGGCTGGGCATCATGATGGAAACAATGGGCGCGGAGAAGGAAGCGCTCGACGCCTACCGTCAGGCGCTCGACATCTATCCTTTCATGACCCAGGCCCTGCAGGCCGAGAAACGTCTCGCCAAGCAGGCCGAAGGCCAGGGACTTTGAAACGCATGATCAGCCTTGCCTTGATTGCCCTTTCCGCTGTCGGTGTCGGGGCCTGCGTGTCCAGCGCCGCCTACACGTCGAAGATCGAGGCTGCCAATCCGGAAGCCGAAGGCCGGATGCTGACCGTGAATGGCCATGGCGTGAACGTGTTGACGGCCGGCACGTCGGGCCCGCCGATCCTGATGATCCATGGCGCCAGCGCCAATGCGCGCGAATTCACATGGACGCTCGCGCCGCGGCTTTCGGCAGATCACCGTATCTTCATGGCCGACCGGCCGGGCCTCGGCTATTCCGAACGCTTTGACGGCGCCGAGCAACTCGGCGAACAGGCCGCACAGATGGCGGGCGTGCTCGACCAGCTCGCGCCGGGTGAGAAAGCCGTCATCGTCGGCCATTCATTTGGCGGCGGCGTCGCGCTGCGCCTGGCGCTCGACCGGCCAGACCTTGTGAAAGGCCTCGTCCTGATCGCCCCCGTGACCCACGACTGGGGCGGCGGCGGACAGGCCTGGTACAATGGCATTTCGGCAACGCCGCTCGTCGGCCCTGTCTTCACCCAGCTCGTGCCGACTGTCGGCCCGGCGCAGGTCAAGGCGGGCATTGAAGGCGTGTTCAATCCGGCACCCGTGCCGGAGGGCTATTTCGAGAAGTCCGCCATCGGCCTCCTCTTCCGTCCGCCGAACTTCCGCGCCAATGCGCAGGACGTACAAGCGCTGCAGAAAGAGCTCGGGGCGCAGTCGCCGCGCTATCCGGAACTCAAAGTGCCGATCGTGGTCTTTTCCGGTAGCCAGGACACGGTGATCAAGCCGAACCTGCATGTCGGCCAGCTGAAGAAACAGGTGCCCGTCGAGGTCGTGATCCTGCCGGATGAAGGTCACATGCCGCATCACGCGCATGGCGCAGATGTGGCCGATGCCATACGGCGTCTGGCCATTAACGATAAGTCTCGCTAAGAGGCTCGGCCTGCTCCAAGCCATTTCGATTCGAGGACCATCTTCATGGAAGACGCTGCCGCCACGCACCTGACCGAGACCACCAAGGAAAAGCTTCGCCAGACTGTCGGCAAGATCGAGCGTCTCGAAGAAGAAAAGAAAGAGGTCGCCGAGCAGATCAAGGAAGTCTACGCCGAAGCCAAGGCTTTCGGCTTTGACGTGAAAGCGCTCCGCCAGGTCATCCGCCTGCGCAAGGTCGACAAGGCCGACCGCGAAGAGCAGGAAATGATGCTGGAACTCTACCTTCTGGCCACAGGCGACGCCTGATCCCATTGGCCTTCGGCCCGGAATGACCTAAGTCTCATTCCATGTCCCGCGACGTCGACGAACGCAAGAAACGTGCAGCCCTGCGCAAACTGCGCAAGGCCGCCGCGCTTGCGGAACAGGGCCTCGGCCCGGAACTCTCCGATTGGGAACGCCAGTTCCTCGAAGAGGTCGAGCAGCGCATCGAGACCTATGGCTCTGCTTTTGCCGATCCCGAGAAAGGCGCAGAGGGCGATGCGCTGTCGGCCCTTCAGCGCATCAAGCTGAAAGAAATCGACAAGAAGGCCCGCGGCAAGGGTGGCTCCAGCTTCAAGTCGAAATCGCGCCCGGCCTATGAGCCACGTGTACGCAATATCGATTCTGAGACGGACGAGCCCCCGGCCGAAGCCACGCCTGCTGCGCCACCGCCCACCCCGTCAAAACCCCGCCTTGTCTCTGCGGCGCCCCCTGCGCCGCCCAAGGAAGCACCCAAGAATACCCCGGCCACGCCCCCAACGCGTCCGAGCTTCCGGGTGATCGAGGGCGGCAAGGCGAACACATCCGACTAGACCTCTCATCCCGCAAAGGCCTGCCATGACCCAAGACACGACCCCGAATTCCCCGCGAACCGTCGTCGTTACGGGCGCCTCTACCGGCATTGGCGCCGCGACCGCCCGCCACCTCGCCCAGCATGGCTGGCGTGTCTTCGCCGGTGTGCGCAAGGAGTCTGACGGCGATGCCCTCAAGGCCGGATCAACCGGCGACCTGCGCCCCCTTATCATCGACGTCACGAAACCCGAGAGCGTGAATGCTGCCGTCAAGACAGTGTCCGATGCGCTGGGCACCGCGCGGCTCGGCGGCCTCGTCAACAATGCCGGCATCGCCAAGATCGGCCCGCTCGCCCTCCAGCCAATGGATGAGTTCGAAGCGCATTTCGAGGTCAACGTCTTCGGCCTGATGCGCACCTCGCAGGCTTTCATTCCCCTGCTGGGGTCTGATCCTGACCGCAAAGGCCCGCCCGGCCGCATCGTCAACATCACCAGCGTTGGCGGCCGCCTCGCTGCGCCTTTCCTCGGCGCCTATGCGGCCACCAAGCACGCCGTCGAAGCGCTCACCGACAGCCTGCGCCGCGAACTGATGATCTATGGCATCGACGCCATCGCGATTGGCCCCGGCTCGGTCAAGACGCCGATCTGGGACAAGGCTGAGGAAGCCAACACGGATCAGCCCTATGCAAACAGCGACTGGGCAGAACCGCTGAAAAAGTTCGAGGACGTCATGCTAGGCGGTGGTCGCACCGGACTCGAACCTGTCGAGATCGGCCAGATCGTGCAGACGGCGTTGGAAGATTCCAGTCCCAAGGCGCGCTATGCCCCGGTCCCGAACAAGCTGACCAACTGGACCATCCCGACCCGCCTGCCGAAACGCATGCTCGACGGGATCTTTGCCAAGCGCTTCGGCATCAGCAAACCTGACTGAGCCCGCAAAACTTTTCCCGTGCACCTTGACGTCCCGTGCGGAAGCCGCGTCCATGCTGCGCAAAACGGGAGGATACAGGCATGACGGATCTCAAGGGCAAGGTTGCCATCATCACCGGCGCGGCGAGCGGTATCGGGCTGGCGGGCGTTGAAACGTTCGTCGCAGCCGGCGCGCAGGTGATCGCGGGGGATGTGCAGGACGAGAAGGGCAAGGCGCTGGAAACGCGCTTCGGATCGGACAAGGTCCGCTTCACGCATTGCGACGTGACCGACATGGACCAGCTCGAAGCGCTGATGCAATCGGCCGTGGACGCGTTCGGCGGTCTCGACATTCTCTGGAACAATGCCGGCCATGGCGGCACGCCAACGAGCGTCGAGGAGCTTGATCTAGACGGCTTTGACGCAACCATGAACCTGCTTCTGAAGCAGGTCTTCGCGGGCACAAAGTTTGCCATTCCGCACATGAAGGCGCGCGGCAAGGGATCGGTCATCAACACGTCCTCGATCAGCGCCGTCTGCGCCGGTTATGCGCCGATCACCTATTCGGTCGCCAAGAAAGGCGTCGCGCATTTCTCCAAACTTGCCGCTGCCGAACTCGCGAAATACCAGATCCGCGTCAATGCCATCCTGCCGGGCTTCATCGCCACGTCCATCTTCGGCGCCTCACTCGGCCTGTCACGCGAAGTGGCTGACCAGATGGCTGAAATGGTCTCACAGGCCGGTGGCAGCATGCAGCCCATCGGGCGCGTGGGCCGTGGCAGCGACATTGCCGAAATGGCCGCGTTCCTCGCCTCGGATGCTGCCAGCTTCATTACCGGCGGTGAATTCCTCGTCGATGGCGGCATGACAGTGGGACCGCCTCACAGCTGGAACGAGCAGGTCGCCAGCCCGCTGCTGGATGCGCTCGGCATTTCGCCCGAGCAGGCCGAGCAGATGCGCCTCGCGATGGCCGCTCAGTCCTGAACCGTATCGGCCAGCCCCGGGATCGCCTCGACGGCCTGCAACAGGTCTTCGAGCGTTGCGGAGCGGAACATGCGGCGGCCCTTCTCGTCTGCGAGGACATAGCCTCTGGCGCTCTTGGTCAGCGGGAAACGGCGCCAATGCGCGCGGGTGCGGAATATCCACACCTGTTCGGGCTCTTCGCCTGCGGTTGCCCATCCGGTCCACATGTGATCGATCGGCAATTGGCGCCAGAGGCGATCAATCTCATCGATCTCGGAAGCGGTAAAAGGGTCCATGGATAATCGTCCACATCTGTCTGATATGGCTGAGGATAACCGTCCGCAAGGCGCGCGCAACCTGGAAGGTGCGCTCTGGATGGCCGCGTCCGGTGCGGCCTTCACCGCTTTCCTGACCCTCTCGAAGCTGCAGTCGGCTCATTTTGACCCCGGCTTCCTCGCCTTCTGGCGTACCGCTGTCGCGCTCCTCATCACCTTGCCTGTCATCTTTCGATACGGGCTTGGCATCATGCGCGTGCAGCAGCCCCTCATGGTCTTGCTGCGCAGCATATTTGGCACCATGGGCTTCATTCTCAGCTTCTATGCCGTCTCCGACGCGGTTGGCCTGCCCTTGTCCGAATTCAACGCGATTAGCTTTTCGCGCGCCATGTTCATCACGATCATCGCCGCCCTGTTCCTGCGCGAGACCGTTGGCTGGCACCGCTGGGCGGCGACATTGGCCGGCTTTATCGGCGTGCTTGTGATGACCCACCCGCAGACGGGGCTCAGCCTCGGCACCCTGCTCGCCCTTGGCGCGGCCTTCTGCATGGCAGGAGCAATTGCCCTGGTGAAGTCCCTGTCGCGCCTGCACAGGCCGATGACGCTGCTTATCTGGGCAAACCTCCTGTCATCCGTGCTGCTGCTACCCCTGGCGATCTGGAAATGGCCTGCTGCTGCACCCTCGCTCATCGACTGGAGCCTGATCGGCCTGATGGGACTCTGCGGCGCGCTGGGCCAGTATCTCTACATTCGCGGCATGAGCATTGGCGACGCATCCTTCCTGTCGCCCATCGATTATCTGCGCCTCCCCATGGCGGCCACGGTCGACTGGCTGCTTTTCCATCTTCTGCCGGGCCCATGGACGTGGGTCGGCACGGCAATCATCATCTCAGCCACATTTTACATTACCTATCGCGAACACAGGCTTTCCGCCCGCGCCGCAACGCCGCCCTTGTGAATTTTGGTGAATTCGTTCATCGTTCACCTACATCAGGGAGGTTCGCATGGCCAAGGTTCTCGTCACGGGCGCAACCGGCTTCATTGCCGGGCACGTCATTCTCCAGCTGCTTGAGGCAGGCCATGAGGTCCGCGGCACCGCCCGCTCTGCTGCCAGCGCCCCAAAACTCAATGCGACGCTCAGCAAATATGCCGGCAAGCCGGTCAATATCGAGCTCTACGCAGCCAATCTCGAGAACGACGCTGGCTGGGCCGACGCCGTCGCAGGCATGGACTATGTCCAGCACGTCGCGTCGCCCTTCCCTGCTGGTGTCCCGAAAGACCCGGAAGACCTGATCCGCCCCGCAAGGGAAGGCGCCTTGCGCGTACTCAAAGCGGCCAAGGCGGCGGGCGTGAAACGTGTCGTGATGACTTCGTCCATGGCGGCCATTGCCTATGGCTGGGGCGATGCGCGTCCGGCCGTGCTGACTGAAGAACACTGGTCGAACCCGGACAATCTCAAAGACAACACGGCCTATACGCGATCGAAGACCATCGCTGAGCGCGCGGCATGGGACTATGTAAACGGCGAAGGCAAAGGGCTGGAACTGGCCGTCATCAACCCGGCGGCCGTTCTGGGCCCGGTCATGAGCGGCGATCTTTCCGCCTCGCTGGAATTGCTGACCATGCCGATGTCGGGAAAGATACCCGCTGTGCCACGCATAGGCTTCGGGATCGTTGACGTGCGCGATGTTGCCAGCGCCCAGGTTGCGGCCATGACCCTGCCGGAAGCCGCCGGTGAGCGCTTCCTGCTCTCGCAACCCTTCATGTGGTTCTCCGAAGTCGCCGAGGTGCTCAGCGAGGCTTTTCCGGATTACAAAAAGAAAATACCGAGCGGCACCATGCCGGATTTCGTGCTCAAACTGGTCTCGTTGGTTAATCCGACGCTCAAGCAGGTCCTGCCGGAACTTGGCCGCCAGCGTCAGATTTCAAATGAGAATGCCCGCACCGTTCTGGGCTGGAAGCCCCACACCGCCAAGGAAGCCATTATTGCCGGCGGCCAGAGCCTGATCGATAACGGTATCGTCTGACGCTGCCCAAGCCTCAGAAATCGTAGGCGATTCCCTTGCGCTCCCAGTCGCCATAGCGTGTCGGCTCGATATTCCGGGGTCCGCCATTCTCATTCTCCGGGAGGGCTGCAGCATCGGCGGCTTCAGCGGCCCGTCTTGCATCGGCCTCTTCCAGCGCGCGGCGCGCTTCGGGGCTCAGTGTCTTGCGACGCTCCGCCTCATCGGAACTGCAGTCCGTGTTTGGTGTTTCTTCACCCATGTGCCAGCAGACTCCTCAATTCGTTAACGGTCACCATATAACTAGCGGTACCGCCCGCATAAACAACGCGCTGCCGTCATAGTGGAGTCTATACCCCCATGGGGACTGCGAAAACATTCATCCTGCTAGCCATGCTGACGGCCCTGTTCATGGGCATCGGTTATCTCGTGGCAGGCACAACCGGCATGGCCATCGCCTTCGTCGTCGCCGCCGCAATGAACCTGTTTTCCTACTGGAACGCCGACAAGATCGTCCTGCGCATGCAGGGCGCCAAGGAACTGACGCCGGACAATAAAAGCCCGATGCTGCGCACCTTTGCCAAGGATGTCGCCTCGCTCGCCGAGCGCGCGGGCCTGCCAGCGCCGCGCATCTATATTATCGAGACACCACAGCCCAATGCCTTCGCCACCGGCCGCAGCCCATCACACGCTGCCGTTGCCGCCACGACCGGCCTGCTGGGCATGCTGACCCGCGAGGAAGTCGCCGGCGTCATGGCCCACGAACTGGCCCATGTGCGCAATCGCGACACGCTGACCATGACTGTGACGGCAACCATTGCCGGCGCCATTGGCATGCTGGCCAATTTCGCGCTCTTCTTCGGCCGCGAGCGAACCGGCCTGATCGGATCCCTCGCCATCATGATCATCGCGCCCCTGGCCGCCGGTCTTGTGCAGATGGCGATCAGCCGTTCACGCGAATACGAAGCCGATGCCAAGGGCGCAGAGATTTGCGGCAACCCGCTCTGGCTCGCCTCGGCACTCGAAAAGATCGAGCGCGGCGCCCGCGCCTCGGTCAATGTCCAGGCTGAACGCAACCCGGCCATGGCCCATATGTACATATCCAATCCGCTGAGCGGGCATGGAATGGACAATCTGTTCTCCACACACCCTTCGACAGCCAGCCGCGTGGCCGCCCTTCGCCGCATGGCAGGTGACCAGATCAATGCAGACGTGAGCCCCGAAATGCGCCGCGCCGCCGGGCCTTGGGGTTAAGTCATGTCCGGAGCTGATATTCGCCGGGCGGCAGCCGACCTGCTGACCCTGACCCTCGACAGCCGCCGCACGCTCGACGATGCGATGCTGACAAGCCAGGTCTTCAACACGCTTGAAGGATCAGACCGTGGGTTTGCCCGTGCGATCGCGAGTTCGGCCCTGCGCCATCTCGGATGGATCGATACGGCCCTCGCGCCGCTGCTCTCCCGCCCGCTGCCCGCCGTGACAGCGCCGATACGCGCCCTGCTGCGCACGGGTGTGACACAGCTCTGGCTGATGGATACGCCGCCGCATGCTGCCGTGGGCGAAACGGTCGAGGCGGCCAAGGGCTGGCCCGAAGCCCGCTCCGGCGGCGCGTTCCTGAACGCCGTGCTGCGACGGGCAGACCGTGAACGGCCTGACTTTTCGCGCATGTCACCGCTCGGCATCTGGCCGGACTGGCTAAAGGACATTCTCGTTTCCGCCTACGGAACAGACGGGGCTGAAGCCCTGGCCAAGGCCCAGCTTACCGAGCCAACCCTGTACCTGACGCCGAAATCCGATGCAGAGGCAGTCGCTTCCGAGACCGGCGGCAAGGCTGTGCCCGGCGGTGGCGTCGCCGTACCCACCGGCTCTGTGGAAGACATGGACGGTTTCGCGTCCGGTGACTGGTGGGTACAGGACCTCGCGGCCATGATCCCGTCGCACCTGCTGGCGCCGCAGCCCGGCGACACGATTGTCGACCTCTGCGCCGCGCCGGGCGGCAAGACGCTCCAGCTCGCAGCCGCTGGTGCCAGTGTCACGGCCGTTGACCGTTCTGCGCCGCGCCTGCGCCTCCTGAGGGAAAACATGGCCCGGACGGGGCTGAAAGCGACAATCGTTACGGCCAATGCCGACGAATGGCGCCCGCCGGAACCGGTAATGAAAGTGTTGTTGGATGCCCCCTGTTCAGCGCTCGGCACACTGCGCCGCCACCCGGAAGGGGCGTGGATCAAGCGTGAGGCTGAGGTCGCCCGTTTTCCGGCCGCACAGACGCGCTTGCTGGATGCGGCCGTGGACATGCTCGCGCCGGGCGGCACACTGATCTATTGCGTCTGCACCCCTCTTCCGGCCGAAGGCGTCGACATCGTGGAAGCGGCCCTCGCCGCCGGCCGGGTCCAGCGCGTGCCCGTCACGCCAGCCGATGTTCCGGGATTTTCGCATGCGATCACGTCTTCGGGAGACGTGCTGACACGCCCCGGCGGTGAATCCGACCACGACACATTCTACATTGCACGGCTGAAAAAGGCCTGATCGCCCGGCCACACTGGCCTTGGCAGGGTTAAACACCGTCAATCATGATCAAAAGTTCAGGATTGCGCTGCCAGTCCTGCCATTGAATCGCCCTGAATAGGCACAAGATTATCTGTACAGGTTCATCTGCTATTCAGCTGAAATCCCGCAAGAACGCCCCATTCAATGTGCAAGGAGCACTGATATGTTTGCAATTACCTCTTCCCGCGCTGTTCCTGGCAAGGTCATGGCTGGCGCGCTTGCCGCGCTTACGCTTGCTCTTGCGGGCTGCGCAAACAATCCCGGCGTTGGCACAACGAGCACACAATCCGTCGGCCAGGCCTCGACCGTCTACCAGGGTACGGTCACGTCCGTTCGTTCGGTCACGATCAAACCGGATCGCTCGCTGATCGGCACGGCCACAGGCGCCGTTCTTGGCGGCCTTGCAGGGTCTGAACTCGGCGGCGGCGACAAGGCCCAGACAGCTGGCGCCATCGGTGGTGCAGTGCTCGGCGGTGTGGCTGGTAACGCAGCCGGCAAGGGCCTCGGCACCAAGCAGGGCTACGCCTACGTCGTCCGCTTCAACAATGGCGAAGTGAAGGAAATCATCCAGGGCGCGGATCTTTACATCGCCCCCGGTACGCAGGTCGACATCATTGCCGGCGGTGACGGCTGGAAACTGGTGCCGCGCGGCGGTTACTAGGCCTGTGCCCCTCAGGAGGCAGCTGGTGTAATTTTAACGACCCGGACAGCCGGCTGCCTTGTGCGGCCGACTGTTCCCTTTTAGGGAGTTAACATGACCAAGGTTATGATTTCCCCCTCGATTCTCTCGGCTGATTTTGCCTGCCTCGGAGACGAAATTCGCGCAATCGACGCTGCCGGCGCTGACATGATTCATATCGACGTGATGGACGGCCACTTCGTGCCCAACCTCACATTCGGCCCGCCGGTCATCGAAATGCTGCGCCCCCACACGAAGAAGCCGTTCGACGTCCACCTGATGATCGCGCCGGTTGATCCGTTCATTGCGGCCTTCGCCAAGGCCGGCGCAGACATTCTGACGGTCCATCCGGAAGCGGGTCCGCATGTCCACCGCACATTGCAGGCGATTCGGGCCGCCGGCATGCGCCCCGGCGTTGCGCTCAATCCCGGCACGCCTGCATCCATCGTCGAACCGCTGCTCGACAATGTCGACCTCATCCTGGTCATGTCGGTCAATCCGGGCTTTGGCGGCCAGAGCTTCATCGAGAGCCAGCTGCGCAAGGTGGAGCAGTTGCGACACATGATCGACCAGACGGGCCGCGACATCATTCTGGAGATCGATGGCGGCCTGAACACCGAGACAGCGCCGCGCGCCATCGCGGCGGGCGTGACTGCGATTGTTGCCGGTTCTGCCGTTTTCAAGGGCGGGCCTTCAGCCTATGGTGACAACATTCGGGCGCTCAGACCAAGCGTTCATGTATAGTAGGTTACAGGATGGGCCGTGCCTTGGGTGGTGGAGACAGCGAATTCCAAGCCGACCGAACGCGCTCCAGTGCTGATGATGCTGCAATTTGGCGACGCTTCCGTGGCCTGGCGGGTGAAGATGCCCGGATCGGCGCGCTGCAACGTCTCAAACTGTCAGGCCCCGTCCCGAAAGCCTTTACCCATCACCTGCCAGACCTGATCCCCGCCGATACGTGGCGCGGCGAAGCCCTGATGCGCGATGTCTGGCGGATCGGTATGGAGCGGCTGACTCTGGAGCGGGCACAGCCGCCCTGGTCCGTGCCCCTGCCGTCCCGGCATTTCGCTGACAGGCTGCATCGCTTCGACTGGCTGTCTGATATTGTCTCACAAGGCGTTGCCGGGCAGGAGCGCGCCACTGGTTTCGTCGATTCCTGGATCGAATCCTTTGGCACCTTCAATGGATTTGCCTGGCGCGCAGAACCGACAGCCAATCGACTGTGGAACTGGATGCGCTGTTCGCAGGTGCTTTTCGCTGAGGGATGCCCGCCAGAGCGCATGGAATGCCTTGTGCGCCAAATGCGCTATCTCTCTGAAGTTCTTGACCAGACGACCAACCCGCGCACGCGCTGGATGGGCTCCTGCCTGATGGTCGCCCGCTCTGTCTGCCTCGATGGCGCCCACCGGCTTGATGAGGCCCTGGCCCGGCTTGACGGCGAGTGCACCGCCCAGATCCTGCCAGATGGCGGTCATGTCAGCCGCAGCCCGGCGCGCCTGCTCAACTCGCTGCTGAACCTGTTGGCCCTGCAGGAGGTTCTGCAGAAAGCCGGGCACATTGTGCCTGACTATTTCGGCAAGTGGATCGCCCGCATGGGCGCCATGCTTGCTTTCTTCCAGACGGAAGACGGCGCCCTCAATCCCTTCAATGACGGGGATGAAGGCCGCCCCGAGGTCGTGGCCGCCGCACTTGACCGTCTCGCGGCGCCGCCGCGTCGCTTCACGGTCGCCCCCAAGTCCGGCTTCCAGAAGCTTCAGAAGGGGTCGCTGCGCCTTGTGCTCGATTGCGGCGAGGCCCCGCCTCCGCCCTTTGGCGATTATGCCCATGCCGGCGCGCTCGGCTTCGAACTGTCGGATGGCCCCGCCCGCCTGGTCACCTCCTGCGGCTATAGCGCCGAGGTCAATGTTGACTGGCAGGCGGCCGTGCGGCGCACAGGCGCGCATTCGACACTTGTGCTGGCGGGGCGCGATTCCTCCAATTTCGTGACGAATGAAGAGACACGCCTGCTTGCCGCGATGGGCCCGGAAGGCATTTCCTCCAAGCGCCTTGAGGAGTCCGACGAGATCTGGCTCGACGCCCAGCATGGCGGTTACAAGGCGGCCTGTGGCCTGCTGCACCGGCGGCGCCTGTTCATGTCAGGCGATGGCAGCCGCTTGACGGGAGAAGACTCCCTTGTGCGGCCGATCTCGCAACCCGCGTCAGACGACAACAAGTTCATCAATTTCGAGATCCGCTTTCATCTCCATCCGACCGTGACGGCCATGATGGGGCGCGACGCCATCCGCCTCATCTGCGATAATGGCTCGGTCTGGCGCTTTAAGACGAGCCATGAAGGCACGCGGCTTGAGCGCACTGTCTATCTGGCCCGCGGCAACGTGGAACGGCCCGAGCAGATCGTCATGGCAGGTTATGCCGACCCCAATAGCGACGGCAGTGAACCGCCCAACTGCATCCGCTGGGCATTCCTGAAGGAGAAGGCCGCATGACCCCGCAACGCGCCGCCCGGCGGGCCATGGTCCTGACACTCGGGTTCGACAGCAGCATGGCTGGCCTGTCGATGATTGCAGCTTCTGTCCTCGTCTGGTCGTCCGACGCCGTGAACGGGCCCTATTCCCTGGAATCGGCCATTCTGAGCACGAGCGTATTCGTCTTTGCCATGCTGATCGGATTCCTCGTCCGCGGCGTGCAGAAACAGGTCTGGCGGCATATGGGCTGGCCCGACGCGGTGATGATCGTCCAGGCGATCGGCCTGTCGAGCCTATTTTACCTGCCAGTGATGCTCGTGCTGAACGGACGGCTCGTCGCGCCTTGGGCCACCTTGCTGGTCGCCACGCTGCTCTGGACCATCCTGCTGTTTGCCGGACGCATGATCGCCCTGTCGCGCTCCACCCATACACCCCTGCAGATTTTCAGCCCGGTTTCGAAGACAGGCCAGCCCGTCCTTCTGGTCGGTGACGCTGACAGCTGCGTGCCGGTCCTGCGCCGCCTGCAGGGACAGGCGCAGGCGCGCAAGGTGCGTGTCCTCGGCGTGGTCGAGATGGAAGGCGCGGACCCAGGCCGGGCCATTCGCGGTGTGCCGATCATGGGATGCCTCGACGATCTTGGTAATGTCATCGACATCCTGCGCGTACGTTACGGCCAGACACCCTGGCTCGCCGTTACCGGTGTGGCCCGCGAGCGCAAAGGCATGCTCAAAGTGCTCGATATCGCCGCCAGCCACGGTGCTGAAGTCATGGCCTTCAGTGGCGACGAGGCGGCCCAGATCCTCGAGCCGGTACACCCGGCAGACCTGCTGGCGCGTGCGGAACGCCGCCTCGATATCGAGCCGGTCCGTAATATCATCACTGGTGCCAGCGTGCTGGTTACAGGCGGAGGCGGCACGATTGGTTCCGAGCTGACCCGTCAGGTCGCGGCGCTCAAGCCTGCCAACCTGACCATTATCGATGCCTCGGAATTCAATCTCTACAGCATCGACATGGCGCTTCGCACCCATGCCCCAAATGTCCCGGCCATGTCGCGCCTCGGCGATGTGCGCGACATCAGCCGCCTGACGGATGTCTTCCAACGGGCGCAACCTGACCTCGTGATCCATGCAGCCGCGCTGAAACATGTTCCACTGATGGAGCACAATCTGTGCGAAGCGATCCTGACGAATGTCGGCGGCGCCGTGAATGCGGCCCGCGCTGCTGTCGCCATAGGCGCCCGCCGTTTTGTCTTCATTTCGACAGACAAGGCCGTGGACCCGGACAATGTCATGGGCGCCACCAAACGCCTTGCCGAGATTGCCGTCAGCCGGATTGCCGCCGATTCCAGCATGACGGCGTCCATGGTCCGCTTTGGCAATGTGCTCGGTTCGTCCGGCTCGGTCGTGCCGCTGTTCGAGCGACAGATCGCCGCTGGGGGCCCGGTCACGCTGACCGATCCGGGCGTTACACGCTATTTCATGACGGTCGAAGAAGCCTCCTCGCTCGTCTTGCAGGCGGCAGCCTTGCAAGCCCATGAAGGCGAAGCAGACCTCTTCGTGCTCGACATGGGCGAACCCATTGCGATCCTTCAGCTGGCAGAGACAATGATCCGCCTGAAGGGCCTTGTGCCGGGTGTCGACATCGAGATCGTCACCACAGGCCTGCGCGATGGGGAGAAGATGCACGAAGCGCTGACATACTCTCACGAGGAAATCAGCCCCACCGCGGTCGACGGCGTCAATCGCGTTGCCTCGCCGAACGGCCATGGCGAACTCTTCGAGAAACAGCTCGCTGCGCTATTGGAAGCCGCCGCCCGGCGCGAACGCTCCGAAGCCCTTCGCCTGTTGGGTGTGCTGGTGCCTGAATACGGCGCCAACCGGGCTGAACGGAACCGGCGCCAGAGCGCTTGACGCCCCGGTCGTTCGTGCTACCCCGCGCGGTAATTCAGCCAGCCGCCAGAGGATGACCCCATGACCGACGCCGCCCACAGCGGATCTCCCGTGCGTATTCGCCGTGCCCTGCTCTCCGTCTCCGACAAGACAGGCCTTGTGGATCAGGCGCGTAAGCTGGTCGCAATGGGTGTTGAACTGGTCTCCACCGGTGGCACATCGAAACTGCTCAAGGAGGCCGGCCTTCCGGTCAAAGACGTCGCGGACCTGACCGGTTTCCCGGAAATGATGGATGGCCGCGTCAAGACGCTCCACCCCGCTGTTCATGGCGGCCTGCTCTATCTGCGTGACAATCCCTCCCATGTGAAGGATGCCGAAACCCACGGCATCGGCGCCATCGACCTGATCTACGTCAATCTCTATCCGTTCGAGGCAACCGTCGCTTCCGGCGCAGACTTCGAAACCTGTATCGAGAATATCGACATTGGCGGCCCGGCCATGCTGCGCGCCGCCGCCAAGAACGGCGCCTTCGTCGCTGTCTGCACCGATGGCGGCGACGTGGACGCCGTAATCGCCGACATGGAAGCCAATGACGGCAGCGTGCCCGTCTCGCTCTGCCGCAAGCTCGCAGCGAAAACCTATGCCCGCACGGCTGCCTATGACGCCGCCATCTCCGGCTGGTATGCGCGCCAGCTGGGCGACACCGCGCCGGACTGGGCCGCGATTGGCGGCAAGCTGCAGCAATCTCTTCGTTATGGCGAAAACCCGCACCAAAAGGCCGCCTTCTATGTGAGCGGAGAGGCCCGCCCCGGCGTCGCCACCGCGAAACAGCTGCAGGGCAAGGAACTTTCCTACAACAATATCAACGACACGGACGCCGCCTATGAACTGGTTGGCGAACTTGGCGCCGAGATACCTGCCGTTGCCATCATCAAGCACGCCAATCCGTGCGGCGTGGCGCAAGCTGGCTCGATCATCGAAGCCTATCGCGCAGCGCTGGCATGTGACTCCACGTCAGCCTTTGGCGGCATCGTTGCCCTCAACCGCCCGCTTGACGGCCCGACTGCTGAAGAGATTTCGCAAGTCTTCACCGAAGTCGTCATCGCGCCCGGCGCGGACGCCGATGCCGAGGCGATCTTTGCGAAGAAGAAAAACCTCCGCCTCCTGATTACGGAAGGTCTTCCGGATCCGGCCGCCGCAGGCCATTTCGTCAAGACCGTCGCAGGTGGCTTCCTGATGCAGGACCGCGACTTTGGGCGCATCACGCGCGCTGACCTCAAGGTCGTGACAAAAATTGCCCCGACCGAGCAGCAACTCGACGATCTCCTCTTCGCCTGGCGTGTCGCCAAGCATGTGAAGTCGAACACGATTGTCTATGCAAAGGATGGCGCAACTGTCGGCATCGGCGCTGGCCAGATGAGCCGAATCGACTCCGCCCGCATCGCGGCACGCAAAGCCGAGGATGCTGCCGAAGTTGCTGGCTGGCCTGAGCCAAAGACGAAAGGCTGCGTCGCTGCGTCTGACGCCTTCTTCCCGTTCCCGGATGGCCTTCTGCAAGCCGCCTCAGCCGGCGCGCTGGCCGTGATCCAGCCCGGTGGCTCGATCCGCGACGACGAAGTGATCGCCGCCGCGGATGAAGCTGGTCTCGCAATGGTCTTTACGGGGATGCGCCATTTCCGGCACTAGGCCCCGATCGATCAGATCGAAACGATAATCTTGCCGAAATGCTTCTGCGACGCCTGATGGCCGAACGCTTCGGCAATCTTGTCGAGCGGGAAGGTCTGGTCGAGCACGGGCTTGATGCCATTGGCTTCGATAGCCGCGATCATGTCTTCCTGCATGCTGGCCGAGCCGACAGTAATGCCTGACAGCGTAATGTTCATCGAGAACAGCGCCGCCGTCGGCACTTCGCCTGCCACACCCGTCAGCACGCCGATCAGCGAGATATGCCCGCCCATCTTGCTTGCTGCGATGGACTGCGCGAGCGTGCCCGGACCGCCAATCTCGACCACTTCATCGACGCCGCGACCACCGGTGAGTTCCTTGGCTTTCTTGCCCCAGTCCGGCGTGTCCTTGTAATTGATCAAGTGATCGGCGCCGAGTTCCTTCAGGCGTTTCAGCTTCTCGTCGGAAGAAGACGTCGCAATCACACGCGCGCCAGCCGCCTTGGCAAACTGAAGCGCAAAGATCGAGACGCCGCCTGTGCCTTGTGTCAGCACCCAGTCACCCGGCTTGATCTTGGCTTCCACCATCAGTGCCCGCCAGGCTGTCAGCGCCGCACAGGGCAGCGTGGCGGCCTCTTCGAAGGAATAGCCTTCCGGCATACGCGTGAAGGCCGTTTCCGGCGCGGCGACCATTTCGGCACCAAAGCCGTCCGCGCCATCGCCCGGAACGCTGGCAAAGCCTGCCATCTGCGGCGCACCGGCATGCCAGTTCGGGAAGAACAGGCTGAGCACCTTGTCGCCCACTTTGAATTTCTTGACGCCCTCGCCCACGGCGACGGCTTCGCATGCGCCATCCGACATGGGGATACGCCCGTCCGGCGTCGGGATGCCGCCCATCACGACGACAAAGTCGTGATAGTTCAGGCTGCTTGCCTTCACGCGGACGAGGATTTCACCCCGGCCCGGCGTCGGATCTGCCCGTTCCTCGATGACAAGATTTCCGGGACCACCGGGCTTTTTGACGGCTGCAACTTTCATTATGTTTCCTCCTGTTGGCACCAGAAGTCGGGTGCCGACGTTAGGGAAGTCAAGCAGATCAACCGGGTTCCGCAGTGAGATTGACAGTGTAGCAAAACTGGCCCGCTTCAGGTCGCGCCGTTTCAGCGTTGATATAGGTCGCGCCGTATCCGTAATAGCCCCGGGCTGTGCCATCCCCGGCCCGCGCGAACACGGCGCAGATCTCGGCGTGCTGGGTGTCGACTGGGCGGACTTCAAACGGCTCTCCCGTGATCGGGTCATCCTTCCAGTCCGCATTGCCGCAACCATCGGCCAGCCGTGCCGGGGAGCCTGGCTCCGCAATGGTCTGACGCACGATCTTCAGATCATCCGGCAATGGCCCCACGCCACGGCTGTAACAGTTCAACGCTTCAGCCGTCGAAGCAACTGCCTCCACTCGCGCATCGTCCTGCTGGATATCGCGCGCCTTGCCCGGCCCACCCGTTATGGCCAAACCAGCGATAACACTCGCCGACGCCACACTTGCCAGTGCCACGGCCAGCCATTCCCCTGCGCTACGCGGCGTCCACATCGGCCCGATCCCCCTTTTCCGCATCGCTGATGAAATACATGAAGATCGCCCCGGCAATCAGGCCCACGATGAGTGATTTGAGGACAAACCGCACCGTCAGCCCACCGCCAAGGAAATTGTAGACCAGCGAGGTCGCGTCCCCCACCAGCGTACAGCCGGCAATCACAAGGCTGAGATAGGTCAGCCATTTGCGGATGCGCGAACGTTGCAGTTCCGGGCTGCGCTCGCGCGCGCCGCGAAGAATATAGCCGAGCCAGAGGAAGATTGGCGTTGCCACCAGCACGCCCGATATGCCGCTACGCACCTGCGCATCCTGATAGCGATAGATATACCCGCCAGCATCCGCCTTGTCGGCAAAGACATAATCGACCAGCGCAAACAGGAGCGACCCAAGACTGAATGAGACGATGCCCAAGAGGAAGAAGAAGAGGAGATAGAGAAAGGCCTGCCGCGCCGAGAGATAAGGCTGTGGCCGCGGCACTGCGACCGGGAAAGCGATATCCGTATAGACCGCAAGCGCAGCGTCCACCTCACCCTTGCGCCAGCCAGCCTGCATCAGCGCGCCATGAATGGCCTCCCGCGACTGTCCCTGCTGCAGGCTCTCCTTAACGAATTCCACGAGCGTCTTGTCGGCCATAGCGTCCCACTCCCTGTCAGGAATGCCAGCTTACCCCCTCTGCGCGGCCCCGGCCAGCAGAACTCAGATGTCGGCCCGCTGGAGCAGGCGCTGGAATCCTTCCCAGAACTCCGCCCGGCGCTCATCCGTCTCCATCAGGATTTCATGCAGCGCGCCGTCCACGGTGACATGTTCGCAATCGGGCAGGCGCGCGCAGACCGCCGTGTGGGAGGCATTATCGACAAGCTTTTCCTCAGCCGCCGACGCCACGAAGACCGGGATCGTCACAGCGTTCAGCGCTTTCGCCTTGCCAAACGTTGACAGGATGTTCAGCGAGGCATCGAGCCAGCCCCAGGTGACCGGCCCAAGCTCAAGCTCCGGCGCAGCATCGCAAAGGTCGCGCTGCATCTGCCAGCGGCGTTTGTCATGCGTCACGATATTGGTCTCGAAGGTCTCGGCGGGTCCTGGCTGCTGGGCATAATTCCCTGACCGGCCCGTCGCGCGCATGGCCCAGACGAGATAGCTCATCCCGAAGAACTTGGATTTCAGGCCCCACATTGGGGCGCAGAAGGCTGCGGCATCCACTTTCACGAGGCCCTGCGCAATCGCCGCGAGTGCGATCGCCCCGCCCATGGAATGGGCCAGCGACACATAAGGCCGCGGCAACCTATCGTCGAGCTTTTCCAGCCCCTTCGCGAGCGCACCCATGAAGGTCTCGAACCGGTCGATATGACCCTTTTTCGTGTCGTCCAGCAGGCGTTCCGACAGGCCCTGCCCCGGCCAGTCGATGATCAGCACGGCAAAGCCCATCGCCTGCAGCTCGCGTCCCACTTCGAAATATTTCTCGATGAATTCGGTCCGCCCGGGGCACACAATCACGGTGCCGCGCGGGTTCTGATAGGTCAGGGCCGGCGCGATACAGGCGCGCAGCGAACGCCCGGCGCTACCCTTGAACCAGATGATCTCCGCGCCATCCGGCGAGGGATTGCCCGGAATGGTCACAAAGTCATTGCGCTGTACGGCGTCAGGAGGAGGCGTGTCTGTCATGGCATCAAAAAAGCCGCCCTCAGGTTTCCCCGGGGCGGCTCCTTTTGTCTGGAAAGCCGTCGCGGATTCTACGAGAACTTCTTCATCAGGCTCTGCAGTTGCATGGCAACGGACATGTCGCCTTCAACTTTCAGCTTGCCCTGCATGAACGCCATTGTCGGGTCCATCTGGCCACCGGAGATCTTCTGGAAGTCATTCCAGTCAACCTTGATCGTTGCATCGGCCGGGCTGTCGGAATTGTCGACCTTGCCCGCGGCGCCATCGATGAACAGCTTGCCAGCGTCACCGAAGTCGAACTTCACCTTTTTGGTAAAATCGCCGCCTGGCTCGACAGCGGATGAAGCCTTGGTTGTGAGTTCTGCGAGATCCATAACGGGGTCCTCCTTGGAATGGGTCTTGTAAGGGATAAAGCAGAGGGACATAGGGGAACGCAAGTAAAGATTGAAGCCGAGGGGAATCGTTCAGCCTCGCCGCAATACCAATTCCAGCGCCAATTCAGGCCTCAACAATCGTCTCGAAGCCACCGAAAATCATGCGTTTGCCATCGAACAGGTGAGACGCCATGAGGCCGGTCTCCTCAAATTCATTCATGGCAGCCATGTTGCCGGTCTCGAGGACCTCTTTGGAGGGCCAGACAATCCACGAAAAAACCACCGTCTCGCCGGGTTCCAGCTTCACCGCCATCGGGAAACTGGTCAGCTTGCCTTCCGGCACATCCGCGCCCCAGGCTTCGACGACGCTGAGTGCGCCATGCTTCTTGAACACGACCGCTGCCGCTTCGGCCATCTCGCGATAGGCCTCCTTGTTCTCCGTCGGCACGGCAATCACGAATCCCATGATATAGGCCATTTCGGTCTTCCTTTCTCACCCATTAAAGGCGGCTTGCAGGCCCGCCACATCAAATTTCACCATGCCCATCATGGCCTGCATCACACGCTGCGACTGCTCCGGTGTACCGGTGCTCATCAGCGCGTAGAACTGTTTCGGCACGACCTGCCAATTGAGGCCATAGCGGTCTTTCAACCACCCGCACGCAATTTCATGGCCGCCGTCGGTCAACGCCGACCATACCCGATCCACTTCAGCCTGGTCCTCGCAGGTCACGGAAATCGAGAACGCATCCGTATGCGGATGCCCGGGTCCGCCATTCATGGCCGTGAAGCTGATGCCCCCAATTTCGAATGTGACCAGCAGCACCGCACCGCCCTGCCGCATCACATCAACGATCCGCGAATCCGGTATGACCGACACATAGTATTCCGCCGCTTCCAGTGCGTCGCTGTCATACCAGAGGAAGGGGGTAATTTTCGATGGTTTGATCATTGGCCACTCCTTCCTTTAACGCGGCATGGCTGCTTGCAGCGCCTCGGTCGTGCGGGGCGCATTCTCACCCGGTGTCGCGATGGACCATTTGTGCCCGAATGGATCTTCCACCATGCCGTAAAGATCACCCCAGAACTGCCGCTCGACCGGCATGATGACTCTGGCACCAGCGGCGACCGCCTTGTCGAACACGCCTTGCGCATCGGTGACGGCGAGATGGAGCGTCACCGCTGTGCCGCCAAGCGTTTCCGGGCTCTGCACCTCCATGTCAGGGAACTCATCCACCAGCATAACCATACCGGTATTGATCTTCACGGAAGCATGGACGAGGCGGCCATCCGGACCTGGAAGACGGATCATCTCCTCGGCATCGAAGGCCTGCTTGTAGAAGTCGATCGCCTTTGCGGCCCCCTTGCAGACAAGATGCGGGACAACTTCATGCGCATCGCCCGGATTGGCTGGCCGGACACGCACAGGCTCAGGCGGAAGGCTCTTGGCCAGCTCCTCCAGCTGGTCGGCAGCCTTGCCCCAGCCCTCATGAAAACCCATGGCCGCATGACCTTCAGCATCTTCCGCGTTCCAGTGACGCGCGACGGCCCGGTATAGGGTCGTGCCATCGCCGAGATCCTTGAAGGTGATGATCGCGGTCATGAACGGCTTTCCGGACGGCACCCAATTGCCGGCATAGGCATCGGTCGTCACGATCCGCCTGCCCGGCACCACTTCGACGTATTGCCCGTAGAGATCGTTCACCTCACCATCCGGCCCTTCCATCCTGTGATAGGTTGCCCCGCCCGCGCGCACATCCAGCTTCGCCTCCGTCACGGTCCACGGCTTCGGGCAGAACCACTGGCAGACCAGCTCCGGCTCGGTATAACAGCGATAAAGCGTCTCGGCCGGTGCGGCAATGGTCCGCTCCAGGACAAGGTCGAACGGGTGTGGGGTTTCAGGAGCAGTCGGGTCAGCCATGATTTCCTCCCTGGCCAATATGTATGTGCGGATATGTCGGGCGCGCCGGATCAATCCGGAATTTCGGGTTCAACGAGGCGGGCGAGGTTCAGCAGCGATTCCTGCCAGCCGAGATAGCAGCCGGATTCCGGGATCACATCCGGAATTCCTTCCTGCACGATACTGATTTCCGTGCCGACCGGAACGGCCTTGATATCGATCGTCGTCACCATGTCGCCCGCGAGCGCCGGATCGTCAAAGATGGATTTGTACTGCACGCGCTGACCGGGCTGCAGGGCTGTATATTCGCCGCCAAAGCTGTGACCGTTGCCTGTGGTGAAATTGGTGAAGGACATGCGGTATTTTCCGCCGACCTTCGGATCCATCTCGTGCACTTTTCCGGTGAAGCCATTCGGCGGAATCCAGCGCGCGTAAGCATCCGGGTCGATGAAGGCGCGGTAGACTTTCTCGGGGGTCGTCACCAGGACGCGGTGAAGGCGGACAGTGCCGGGCATGGGTCTATTCCTTTGTCTCGGGTGCCAGGTTGAACAGCATCCGCACATAACGGATCAGATGGTCGGCCGTGTCGCGGGCGGCCCGCGGATCATCGGCCGCCTTGGCCAGGATGAAGGCGCCCTGCAGCACGGCCTGCGTGTGCAGGGCGAGGCTCTCGGCAGTCCAGTCGCCCGTCACTCCGTGGCGCGCACGGGCAGCCTCAATGTCATCAACCAGTGTGAGCGCATGGCCCCAGATCGAATCCTGGCAGGCCTCGCGCAGCGCCGGCAGCGTGTCATAGGATTCCTGCACCATGGTTCCGACAAGGCAGGTGAACTCGCCAATCGGCCCGTCCAGCATGTCGCGCCGGAACTCCAGATAACCGAGAATCCTGTCCAGCGGATCTTCCGCCGCCATGAAAGGCGCGCCGCCGAACAGTTCATTCGCATGCAGCTTCCACGCTTCAGCGGCCGCAATGCCAAGGTCCACCTTGGTTGGAAAATGATGGAAGAACGCGCCCTTGGTCACGCCTGCCTCCCGGCAGAGATCGTCCACGGAGGTCGCATTGAATCCCTTCTCGCGCACTACTTTCACGGCGGCGCCGATCAGCTTGTCTTTCGCGGGGGCTTGCCTTGGGGCCATCAATTTCTGTCTCCTTACCTGAAACATACCAACTGGTTGGTTTAGGAGTCAATCCGGAATCTTCCTGCCCCTGCGGCAATCGATCCGGGCCTCCGGAATGACTTGACCAATCCCCCTCTCAGCGCCGATTGATGAAGGCATGAGTTGGGAAAAATCGATCGAGGAACTCCGCCGGCGCGAGCGCCTGTCGGAAAGGATGGGCGGCGAAGAGCCGGTCGAACGCCAGCGCGGGCGCGGCAAGCTGACAGTGCGCGAGCGCGTCGCCTTCCTGGTCGACCCCGGCAGCTTCCACGAAGTCGGCAAGATCGCCGGCAAGGCCACCTATGGCCCGGACGATGAGCTGGAAGCCTTTACGCCTTCCACCTCCGTCACGGGCCGCGCCACGCTCAATGGCGATCCCGCTGTCATCCTCGCCGACGATTTCACCGTGCGCGGTGGCGCGTCCGACGCCGCGATCTGGCAGAAAATGGTGCAGTCCATCAGGATGGCCACCGAATACCGGATGCCGCTGGTCCAGATGATTGACGGCACAGGCGGCGGCGGCTCGGTCAAGAGCCTCGAAAAAGATCCGCGTACCTACATCCCCGAAACGCCCGGCTGGAACGAGATCGTCCATGGCATGACGCAGGTGCCATTTGTGTCGCTCGCCCTCGGCCCCTGCGCCGGCATGGGCGCCGGCCGCGTCGCAGCCAGCCATTTCTCGGTCATGGTCAAGGAACTCTCCCAGGTCTTCGTCGCCGGTCCGCCTGTCGCCATCGCGCTCGGCGAGAATGTCACCAAGGAAGAACTCGGCGGCTGGAAGATCCAGGGCCAGAACGGCACCGTCGACAATGTGGTCGACAGTGAGGCTGACGCCTTCGAGGCCGCCCGCCGCTTCCTCTCCTACCTGCCGCCCTCGGTGCATGACCTGCCCGAGCGCACGGCCCCGCGCGATGATCCCAAGCGCAAGGAAGACTTTCTTCTCTCCATCGTCCCCACCGATGGCAAGACGCCCTACAAGCCACGCAAGATCATCGAAGCGACCGTGGACCGGCACAGCTTCTTCGAGATCGGCCATGATTGGGGCCGCGGCATGGTCTGCGGTCTTGCCCGCATAGATGGCCATGCTGTCGGCATCCTCGCCGGAGACCCCTTCTTCCTCGATGGGGCCTGGACAGCGGATGTCTGCGACAAGGTCACCCGCCATATGGACCTCTGCTCCATGTTCCACCTGCCGGTAATTCACTTTGTTGACTGCCCGGGCTTTGCGGTCGGTGTGAAGGCCGAAACCGCCGGCGTCACCCGCGCCGGTGTGCGCGCCATGACCGCCATCTATCAGGCCAGCGTGCCTGTCTGCTCCGTCGTCATCCGCAAGGCCTACGGCCTCGCCGGGTCAGCCATGATGAACCAGTCAAAGACCAAATGGCGCTATTGCTGGCCAAGCGGCGACTGGGGCAGCCTGCCCATGGCTGGCGGCATCGAGGCGGCTTTCCGCAAGGAGCTGGCCGAAGCGGAGAACCCGGACGAACTGAAAGCCGCGCTCTACAAGAAGTTCGAAGCCATCCGCTCGCCCTTCCGCACTGCCGAAAGCTTCCTCGCCGAGGAGATCATCGACCCGCGCGACACACGCCCGCTCCTCGTCGACTTCATCCACCACGCGGCACGCATCATGGAACCCGGCGAATTCAAGCACGGCTACCGGCCTTAACGCTCCGGCGTATTCCAGTCTTCAGGTGGCTCGTTCCGACGCCGCAACCGCAGGGCCAGTCCGACTGAGACACCCACCCCAATCGCAATGGTCAGGTCGGTCACAACTGTCAGCACCAACGTCAGCAGCAAGAGCAACCGGTCCGCCATTGGCGCGGAAAGGTAAGACTTCCACTTATGTGGCTCGCTCATGTTCCAGGCGGTCAGGATCAGAAGTCCCGCAAGCGCCGGCATGGCGAGGTATCCGGCAAGCGGTGCTGCCACCATCATCGCGATCAGGATTGTTGCCGCATGCACTAGCCCAGCAACGGGCGTCCGGCCGCCCGCGTTCACATTCGTTGCGGTACGAGCGATCGCACCGGTCGCCGGAAGCCCGCCAAACAGGGACGAGCCGATATTGGCGAAGCCTTGCGCCAGCACTTCCGCATTCGGCCTGTGATGGCCGCCGCTCATTCGGTCGGCCACCATGGCCGATAGCAGCGACTCAACACCGGCAAGAAACGCAATGACAAAAGCGGACGGCAACAGCTCTCCCATACGGGCCAGCGAAAAGTCCGGCATTGAAGGCATCGGCAGGAAGCGCGGCAGGTCGCCAAAGCGCGACTGGATCGTATCGACCGGCAACAGCATCAGCGCCGCCACCGCCGATGTGATCCCGACCGCAACGATCAGGCCCGGCGCCTTCGGTGCGAGCCGCCGGAATGCGACGATCATAACCATCGTTGCGAGGCCGATGCCGAGTGCCGCGAGACCCATGGTGCCGCGCGCCTCCCAGAGAGCGGGAACCTTCTCGAGAAAGTCCGCTGGCAAAGCCTGCATCGACAGGCCCAGCAGGTCCTTCACCTGGCTCGTCGCAATGATTATGGCGATACCAATCGTGAAGCCATTCACCACCGCTTCGGGCACATAGCTGATCAGGTTGCCGACTTTCAGCAGGCCCGCCAGAACCAGAATCACGCCCGCCATGAAGGTCGCAATCACCAGTCCGTCATAGCCATGCTGGGCGATCACGCCGAACACGACAACAATGAAGGCGCCGGTCGGCCCGCCAATCTGGACCCGGCTGCCACCCAGCAGGGAGATCATGAACCCGCCGACAATCGCCGTCACGATCCCCTTGGCGGGGTCAGCGCCCGAAGCGATCGCAATGGCAAGGCTGAGTGGCAGGGCAACCATCGCCACGGTGAAGCCCGCCATCAGGTCCGCCCAGAAGAGCGGCCATGAATAGGTCTTCAGCGTTGTGAGGATTTTCGGTTTCATCGACTGCAGGAAATCAGGTTCATGAACCGCGTTATCATATTCAGGCGCATCCGTATCACGCCCCGATGTCTCACCCGCCTGAAGGCCTGCACAATTGGAGCCTCATATTGCCTTTATTCGGGTTTCATGATGGCTGTGACCGATCTGTGGAGGGACAAAGATATGAAGACACACACAAGCCTGCTGGCCATTGCCGCCATCGCGCTCGCCGCTTGCGGCGGTCAGGGCAGCGCTGATCGCAACGCCATGGCGCCGCCACCACCTGCCCCAACGGCCATGATGAGCGAACAGGCCTATGAAGCCGCCCCAATGCAGGATGCTTCCGGAGGTGCCACCCCGGCCGATGACGCCTTGCAGCAATATATCGCCTATTCGCACTCGCTCGGCCTGCGCCTGCCCATCGCTGCCATCGAGCCCGTCATGCAGGGTCACATCGCCGCCTGCAGCGCAGCTGGGCCGGCTGAGTGCATCGTCACGAGTTCCTACCTCAACAAGGATTCAGAAGAATGGGCGTCCGGTTCGCTCTATCTGCGCGCCACGCCTGACTGGATCGAGACGTTCCTCAAGGGGGTCGATGCCGAAGCCGACGCGGCCAACGGCGAAGTCACCAGCCGCCAGACAACGGCGGAAGACCTGACCGTCACCATCATCGACACAAATGCCCGCCTGCACGCCCAGGAAGCCCTGCAGAAGCGCATCGAAGACCTGCTGGAAAACCGCCCCGGTGACCTCGGCGAACTGCTCGACACCGAGCGTGAGCTTGCCCGCGTCAATGGCGAAATCGACTCGCTCAAGTCATCGATGAAAGCGCTCATGCAGCGCGTGAACATGAGCCAGCTGTCTGTCAGCTACGAGACCAAGCGCAATCCTGTCTCCAGCAGTGCGCTGAGCCCGCTCGGCGATGCCTTCGGCGGCTTCTTCTACAATCTGTCGAGCGCACTCGCCGCCGTGATCACGGCCTTTGCCGTCGGCTTGCCATGGCTGATCCTGATCGGCGTCTTCCTGTGGCTCTGGCTGAAACTGATCTGGCCACGCATCCGCCGCAAGAAGTCCTGACCACTAGATCGGGCCTCACCCTGCGCACGCGCACAGGATGAGGCCCGTTCGATATTGCATCAGGCCTTTTCGGCCACCTTCTTCTTCGCCTTGGGCTTGTCCTTCGGCAGCAGGAGATGCGCGATTTCCTTCGGCACGACCATCAGGATCTGCGCAAGCGAAGCCTCCCATTCCGAAAGCAGCTCAATGGCCCGCACAGAGCCTGTGCGGTCAGCGTGCTCCTGGATCAGCGCATGGCATTGCTCAATATGCTCGGTCGGCATGTCAGCGAGCGGATACCAGTCGATGGAGTCCGGGTTGGCAACGCGCTCGAACCGGCTTTCCGGATCCCAGATGAAGGCCGCGCCGCCGGTCATCCCGGCACCGAAATTGTCGCCCACGGGTCCGAGGATCGCCGCCCGGCCACCGGTCATGTATTCACAACCGTTCGCACCGCAGCCCTCAACCACCGTCTTGGCACCCGAGTTACGAACGGCAAACCGCACGCCTGCCGTGCCAGCCGCGAATAGTTTGCCCGCCGTGGCGCCATAGAGGCAGGTATTGCCGACGATCGCATCGCCCGAAGCCGAGCGCCGCTCGCGCGGTTTCGGCGCAACAACAATCGTCGCCCCCGAAAGGCCCTTGCCGACATAGTCATTGGAATCGCCGATGACTTCCAGCAGCAGGCCCTGCACGGCAAATGCGCCGAGCGACTGACCTGCCGATCCCTCAAGCCGGATATGCAGGCGGCCTTCCGGCAGCGCGCTCATGCCGAACTTGCGGGTTATCGCAGAACTGGACCGCGCGCCGATGGCCCGCATCGTGTTCTGGACGTTATACTCAAGCTGCATCTTCTCGCCGCGCTCGAAGAAAGGCTCAGCATCCCGCAGGATCTGAACGTCGAGCGAATCCGGCACTTCCTCACGCCGGGTCGGCTGGTAGACGACCGGATGATCGGTATCTACCTGAACGAGAAGCGGGTTGAGATCGAGGTCATCAAGATGCGACGCCCCGCGGCTGACCTGCACGAGCAGGTCTGTCCGGCCAATCGCCTCGTCGAGCGATTTGAGGCCCAGCGAGGCAAGCACTTCACGCACGTCTTCCGCAATGAAGCTCATCAGGTTGACGACTTTCTCCGGCGAACCGGTGAAGTGCGCGCGCAGCGCCTCGTCCTGAACGCAGACGCCCACAGGGCACGTGTTCGAATGGCACTGGCGCACCATGATACAGCCCATGGCAACGAGGCTGGCCGTGCCGATGCCATATTCCTCAGCGCCGAGCATGGCCGCGATGACGATATCGCGCCCGGTACGCAGGCCGCCATCGGTCCGCAGGGTGACCTTGTCGCGCAGATTGTTGAGCGACAGGATCTGGTGCGCTTCAGCAAGCCCCAGTTCCCAAGGAAGGCCGGCATACTTGATCGACGTCTGCGGGCTTGCGCCCGTGCCGCCAACGCCGCCGGCGATCAGGATGATGTCCGCCTTGGCCTTGGCCACGCCCGCCGCGACCGTGCCGACGCCCGACTGGGCCACCAGCTTCACGCACACCCGGCAATCCGGATTGATCTGCTTGAGGTCATAAATCAGCTGCGCCAGATCTTCGATGGAATAGATGTCATGGTGCGGCGGTGGCGAGATGAGCATCACACCCGGCGTCGCATGACGCAGCTTGGCAATGAATTCCGTCACCTTGAAGCCAGGCAGCTGGCCGCCTTCACCGGGCTTGGCGCCCTGGGCAATCTTGATCTCGATCTCGCGGCACTGGTTCAGGTATTCCGCCGTCACGCCGAAGCGCCCGGAGGCAATCTGCTTCACGGCCGAGTTCATGTTGTCGCCATTCGGCAGCGGCCGATAGCGCGCACGATCCTCGCCGCCCTCACCGGATACCGACTTCGCACCAATCCGGTTCATGGCGATGTTCAGTGTACCATGCGCCTCGGGGCTCAGCGCGCCGAGCGACATGCCCGGCGTGACAAAGCGTTTGCGAATCTCGTTGATCGACTGGACCTGCGACAGCGGCACAGCTTCGCCGGCCGCCTTGAAGTCCAAGAGGTCGCGCAACTGGATCGGATCGCGCGCATGAACGGCTTCGACATATTTGCGATAGATCGAATAGTCGCCGCGATTACAGGCGGCCTGAAGCGTGTGGATCAGGTTACCGTCCAGCGCATGAGGCTCTTCTTTCGCACGAAGGCGATAGAAGCCGCCAACCGGCAGCGAGACGACATCCTCATCGAATGCGGCTTCATGGCGCGCCAGCGCATTCTCTTCAAGCCCAGCAAGGCCAAGGCCCGAAATGCGGCTGTTCATGCCGGGGAAGTAATCCGCGACAAGCGCACGAGAGAGTCCAAGTGCCTCGAAATTGTATCCGCCGCGATAGGAGGAAATGACCGAGATACCCATCTTGGAGATGATTTTCAGCAGGCCCGCCTCGATGGCCTCCTTATAGTTCTTGACGCATTCATTGAGCGTCATGTCATCAAACAAGCCGCGCGCGTGGCGGTCGGCAATCACATCCTGCGCGAGATAAGCGTTTACGCAGGTGGCGCCGACACCGACGAGCACAGCAAAATAGTGTGTGTCGAGACATTCAGCAGACCGCACCGTGATGGAGCAGAACGTACGCAGCCCTTGCGCCACGAGATGTGAGTGAACTGCGCCCGTCGCAAGGATCATGGGGATCGCGATCTTGCTGGCCGACTGGTACTGGTCCGTCAGGACGATATGCTCGCGCCCTTCGCGAACGGCCTCTTCGGCCTCACGCCGAATTCGGCCGAGCGCATTCTTGAGCGCCGCGCCATCAGAAGACGCATCCGCTTCGTCAAACGTACAATCAATCTCGGCCATGCCGACGCCTAGCCGGTCGATCAGCCGCTCATACATGCCGGTCGTCAGGATCGGGCTTTCAAGCACGAAGACTTCCTGCTGCGACTTGTCCGTATCCAGCACGTTGCCAAGGTTCTTGAACCGCGTCTTGAGGCTCATGACTCGCGCTTCGCGCAGCGGGTCCACCGGCGGGTTGGTTACCTGGCTGAAGTTCTGTCGGAAGAAATGGCTCATCGGCCGATAAGAGAAGGACAGGACCGCAGGCGCCGTGTCGTCACCCATCGAGCCGAGCGCCTCCTTGGCGGACTCCGCCATTGGGGAGAGGATCAGCTCAAGCGTTTCAAGCGAATACCCGGCAGCCGTCTGGCGGCGCAGCAGCTCTTCCTTGTTGTACAGCCTCGGCTCCGGTCCCGGCCCGATTTCGGGCTCAAGCTCCGTCACGCTGGACAGCCATTCCTCATACGGATTTTGCGCCGCGAGGAAGTCGACCAGTTCGCGATGCTCGTAGAATTTTCCCGTCTTTAGGTCAGCCGCGATCATGCCGCCCGCAGGGATAGACCCGCGGCGCGCCACTTCATGGTCGCCCAGCGGGCACATGCCAGCTTCCGAACCCACGGCGAGAATGCCATCCGTGGTCAGCGCATAGCGAAGCGGACGCAATCCGTTGCGATCAAGGCCCGCAATGGCCCAGCGGCCATCATAGGCCGCGATGCCGGCTGGGCCGTCCCAAGGCTCCATCACGGAGTTGCAATAGTCATATAGCGCGCGGTGCGCCGTCGGCATGACCGAATCGCGTTTCGACCAGGCTTCCGGAATCAGCATCGCCTTCGCCATCGGCGCGGAGCGGCCTGACTTGCAAAGCAGTTCGAAAACGGAATCCAGTGCGCCGGAATCAGAGGAACCATCGGGGATCACCGGCTTCACGTCATCGACATAATCGCCAAAATCTTCCGAGACCATGCGGATCTCGTGGCTCTTCATCCAGTTCTTGTTGCCGCGCAGCGTATTGATCTCGCCATTGTGCGCGATCATGCGGAAGGGCTGGGCCAGAGACCATTGCGGGAACGTGTTTGTCGAATAGCGCTGGTGATAGATCGCGAAGTTCGAGACGAAACGCGGGTCGCGCAGGTCGAGATAGAAATTGTCGATGTCCTGCGCCAGGAACATGCCCTTGTAGATCAGCGAGGCATGGCTGAGCGAGCAGACATAGAAACCGGGAATGGCCATTTCGCGCGCGCGCCGCTCGATGCGGCGGCGGCAGATATAGAGGGCGCGCTCAAGGTCTTCCGGCGTGCGGCCCTTCGCATCGCGGAACATGATCTGTTCGATGGCTGGGCGCGTGTCCTTGGCCTTCTGGCCGATAACGGAGACATCAACCGGGGGCTGGCGCCAGCCATAGATATAGAATCCGAAATGCAGCACTTCGGTCTCGACGATCGTACGCGCCGCTTCCTGCGCGGCAAAGTCTGTGCGCGGCAGGAAGATCTGGCCAACGCAGATCGGATCATCCGTCGGCGTATGGCCGGTACGCGTCACATGCTCACGGAAGAAATCCTGAGGCACGGCCACGCGGATACCCGCGCCATCGCCTGTCTTGCCGTCAGCATCGACAGCGCCCCTGTGCCAGACATTCTTGAGCGCCATGATGCCCATTTCGACGATCTCGCGCCGAGGCTTGCCGTCCAGCGCGGCGACGAGGCCGACGCCGCAGGCATCATGCTCGTCAGCCGGATCATAGGCGTGCCCGTCGATCAGTTTCTGGCGGTTCGCTTCGTACTGTTTTACATAATCTGACATGTCGTGTTACTCCGCCGCCACTTTCGCGGCCTTCTCGGCCGCCTTCATTGCCTTGTGCATTGCCTCGGCCGCATCGCGTCCGTCCTTGATGGCCCAGACGACCAACGAGGCACCGCGAACGATATCGCCGGCCGCATAGACGCCCGAGAGGCTGGTCTCCATGGTCGCATAGTCCACGCGCACGGCGCCCCAGCGATTCACGGTGAGCGCAGGCTCGCCGAACAGGACAGGCAGATCTTCCGGGTCAAAGCCAAGGGCCTTGATCACCATGTCTGCCTTCACGTCCATCGTCTCGCCCGTCTTGACCGGGCTCTGGCGACCGGAGGCATCCGGTTCGCCGAGTTTCATCTTCGCGGCACGCACGGCTTTCACCTTGCCCGCCTTGGTATCGAGGATGGCTTCTGGCGAAGCCAGCCACTCGAAGACAACGCCTTCTTCTTCGGCATTGGCGACTTCGCGCTGGCTGCCCGGCATGTTGGCCCGGTCGCGGCGATAAAGGCACGTCACCGACTTGGCGCCCTGACGGATCGCCGTGCGAACGCAGTCCATTGCCGTATCGCCGCCGCCGATCACGACCACGCGCTTGCCATCAGCATTCAGCGTGCCGTCGTCATAATCTGCTACCGCGTCGCCGAAGCTCTTCCGATTGGAAGCGGTCAGATAGTCCAGCGCGGCAAAGACGCCGTTCGCACCAACGCCCGGGCACTTCAGATCCTTGGCCTGGTAAACGCCGGTCGCGATGAGCAGGGTGTCATGCGTCTTGCGCAATTCCTGCAGGGTCACGTCCTGGCCGATGCGTGTATTGAACTTGAAGGTAATGCCGCTGTCTTCCAGATGCCTGATACGGCGCGCAACGACCGGCTTCTCAAGCTTGAATCCCGGGATGCCATACACCAGCAGGCCGCCGCCGCGATCATAGGCGTCGTAAACGGTGACCTGATACCCCTTGCGACGCAGCTGTTCGGCCGCTGCGAGGCCGCCCGGGCCCGCGCCGATAATGCCGGCCGATTGCGCGCGCTCGCGCGGCGGCACGATGGGCTTCACCCAGCCTTTTTCCCAGGCCGTGTCGGTGATGAACTTTTCCACGGATCCGATTGTCACAGTGCCATGGCCCGATTGTTCAATCGTGCAGATGCCTTCGCACAGGCGGTCCTGAGGACAGATGCGGCCGCATATTTCCGGCATGTTATTGGTCGCCGAAGACACTTCCCAGGCTTCTTCGAGGCGCCCTTCAGCGGACAATTTCAGCCAGTCGGGAATATTGTTGGAGAGCGGGCAACCTTGCTGGCAGAACGGCACGCCGCACTGCGAACACCGCGCGGCCTGCGCTCCCGCGGCCTTCAGGCTGAACTCGGAATAAATCTCGTCAAAGTCAGTCGCGCGCGTCTCGGCGGCGCGCTTGGCCGGCATCGACCGCTCGACCTTCGTAAACTGCAGCATTTTCTCGGCCATGCAGACCTCCCACTAATACGTCAGGCCATGTACTATGAGGGTGACAGTGCAGACAAGTATCTATTCCACTATTGAATATCGTTTTGATACCTCACGCGCAAAAATCTCTCTCCGACCGGCTGCATAAGTATTTTACCCAGCGCTTTATATATCGTTTTGATATTTCCATCAAAAGGGTGCCGAAGCGAAGAAACTGCGCTAGATGAGGCAAGCTAGGCTGGCCTGTCGGGGGCCGCGTCATCTGAAGAGGCCGTCATGTCCCTGCTCCAGCTTATCATTATCGCGACGCTTCAGGGCTTTACGGAATGGCTGCCGATCTCTTCTTCGGCCCATGTCCTTCTGGCATCGGGCTATTTCGGCCTTGAGGGCCATGACGAGCTTCTGATCAATGCCGTCTCCAATCTCGGCACACTGGCTGCCATGCTGCTCTATTTCCGCAAGGACGTCGCGAGCGCTGTTATCGGCGGGTTTGAACTGGTCGCGGCGCCTGTCACGCGCAAGCCCCTGTCAAAAGGCGCGCGTCTCGCCCTCTGTATCATCGTGGCAACCCCCGTCGCGCTGGCTGTTGCCGCCGGATACGAAAAACTGCTCCCCGAACACATTCAAACAACCCTGCGCGGCCCGGCCACTGTCGCCGGCGCCACCATCGTCTTTGGCGCCCTGCTCTGGTGGGCAGATGTGAAAGGTGGACGCGAGCGCAAGGAAGAGGACATGACCCTTCTCCACGCTTTCCTCATCGGGGCAACGCAGGCCGTCGCCGCCATCATCCCAGGCACCAGCCGCTCCGGCATCACCATGACGGCCGCGCGCGCACTCGGCTACGAGCGCTCAGAGGCGGCGCGCTTTGCCATGCTCATCGGGGCGCCGATCCTGGCGGCTGCCGGGCTCTATGGGGCGCTCGGCCTCATGGGAGAGTCCGCTGGCGGTGTCGTCACCCTACAGGACGGCATGATCGTCGCGGGCGTGGCCTTTATCACCGGGCTCGCCTCGATTGCCGCCCTGATGGCGATTCTCCAGCGCATGAGCTTTCTGCCCTTCGTGCTTTACCGCTTCGCGCTCGGCATTGCGCTCATCCTCATGTCTCCAACCATCGGCCTGTTCTAGAAAGCATGGCGTTCATATGCGTCGCGACTCAGTGGTCGCCGCAACCTTTCCATCCGGCACGGATTAGTCACGCACAAGACACTTCCGGAAAGGAAACCTCATGAGACTCCATATTTATGCCCTTACCGCCATTGCTGCGCCGCTCGCCCTCGGCGCGTGCGCCAATGCAGGCCTCACCAATTCAGAAAAAGCCATGGCCTCTGAAAGCACGGCTGAAGCCCCGTACCTGAAGACCGAAGTCAACGAGCTGAACAAGCTTACATCCATCTATATCGATGCTGCCGCGCTTTATAAGCAGGCTGCCGATATTCCGGACAAGAATAACGGGCTCAAGGAAATGCTGCTTGAACTTCACGACTATCGGAACGGCGAACGCGAAGTGATCCAGGACCGCGTTATCGCGCTCGGTGGCGACCCAGCAACGATGGGCGAAGCGCTCGGCACCGGCCACCGCACGTTCACGGCCCTTCGCACGGCGGTCGACAATGATTCCGAAGTTGCGATTGAGGAAGTGCTGCGCGGCGAAGAATACATCCGCGACGAACTCGCCAAAACCGCCAAGATGGACCTGACGCCTGAATCGGCGGCCCTCATCAAGAAGCTTCAGGTTTCGGTCAATGCCGAGATCAAGAAACTCGAAGCAAAAGACAAGGCCCTCTAGGCCGGTCCGTCTTTAATGCCTGAAAGAGGCCGCCCTTGCATCACGTGCGCCGGGGCGGCTTTTTTCATTCCGCGCAAGACAACACGCAGCCCGGTGATGGATCCCCCTGCCGCGTGTCATCCCTCCTGCATCGTGCGTCCCCAGACGGGTGCGGAGGTGTTCATCTCGCGCAGGAATAGGGCACGCAACACGGCGCACTTCGGGCATTTTGCGGGCATTTTTGTTCGGATTACATTCAGGTTGGGCACGCTATGGCGCCTCGCCTCAGGCGTCCGCCGGCTTGCTGAATTCACCGTAGGGCCGGAAGCGCCAAAGATAGGTTGGCGCAATTGATTCGACCGATTCAAGGTGCGCGAGCCCAAGATCCGCCGCCGTCAGCGCACCCTCAGCCACAACATTGTCGCTCTTCAGCAATTCGACCTGATCACCCGTGATCAGTGGCTCACCCAGCATCCCCCAAGAGAAAGGCGGGATGAAGCGCCAGACAGCGCCGGCAATATAGCCGAGCGGACGCGCCAGGAAGAAAGGCAGCGAAATCTTGAAACGGCGGCGATCCACCAGTTTCAGGATGATGTCGTAGATCTCGTTGAACGTATAAGCACGCGGTCCACCGAGTTCATAGGTTTTGCCAGCGGCGCCTTCAGAATCAACCGCCAGTGCAATCGCTTCCGCCACATCACCCGCATAGATGGGCTGAACACGCGTCTTGCCGCCGCCGATGGCTGGCAGAGCTGGCGAAAAGCGGGTCATCTGGGCAAATTTGTTCAGGAAACCGTCCTCAGGTCCGAAAACGACCGAGGGGCGCAGGATCGTCGCTGTTGGCATCGCCTCGCGCACAGCCTCTTCGGCCTCGGCTTTCGTGCGCGCATAAACGGACTTGGACTCCGCATCCGCACCGATGGCCGACACTTGCACGAATGTCTTGATGCCTTTTTCTGCAGCCACTTCAGCAAGAAGGGCGGCGCCATCGCGCTGCGCGGATTCAAAGCTCTGCGGGCCACCCTCGAACAGGATGCCGACCAGGTTCACCACGGCGACTGCGCCGTCCAGCGCGCGTTCGATGGAGGCCCTGTTGCGGATGTTGGCCTGGCAGAGGTCGATCCATCCGGGCGCACCCGCAAGGCGCACATCCTGCGCCGTGTTCATGTGGCGGCAGGCCACCCGGACCCGGTAGCCCTTTTCCACAAGCGTCCGCGCCGCATAACGCCCGATAAAGCCCGAGCCCCCGAATACCGTCACCAAACCCTTGGTCATGTCACGCTTCTCATCTGCCGGCCGAGCCGGAATTGCCGTTGTCGCCTTTGACCATAGCCGCCGGGTCATGTCCATGCGGCAAGAACTCAATCGGGCGCCTTAGGTCTTCATGCATGCACACTGGGCAACACGCTTTTCAGACTCGACCGGCTTCCCGTCCGCAATAGACAAGACGCGGGCCTTTTATCGCTTGATGTCCGGAAGTTTTAGGCCGACCGTTGCAGGTCCGGGCACATTATGGCACATAGAGTGTCATAAAATTTGCAAGTGCCGGGCGTAAGGAGCAAACATGTCGAAATCGCCCGTATTAAATGCACACTGCGAGCAGAGCCCATGTCCTTGAAAACAGCCTTTGTCTCACGCGTCGCGGAACGGCTCACGGGCGAGGAGCGTCTTCAGAAGAAGCGCGCCGAGGTCGAACGCGACCGACGTGCCCGCAAGCTGCCGCACATCGTCGAATACTTCCATCAGGCCGATGATCCCTACTCACACCTCGCCGCCCAGGTTCTCGCTCAATTTGTCGAACGATATGACATCGAGCTACGCCTCAACCGCGTCGGGTCACCGCCCGACTGGGCCGCACCTGAACGCGAGCGTCTCGAAGCCTATGCAATCATTGACGCCGAAAGGCTGGCCCGCAAAGCCGGTCTCGAAACCGGCGAGCACGGCCTGCCGACGACGCCAACCGACGTGCGCACCGGCATCGGCGACGCAAGGCGCGAAGCGCTCGGCCACTATCTCGGCGCCATGTTCTATTATGGCGGCGAATGGTATTGGGGCATCGACCGGCTTCACTATCTGGAAGCGCGCCTGACCGAACTCGGCGCTCGCAGGCCCGGCCATGGCACAGGCCCGATCTACGCCCCGCCCGTCGTCCCTGCCCATCCCACCGGAAACGTCGCGACGACCTACACGCATTTCGATTTCTATCTCTCTTTCCGCAGTCCCTACACCTACATCTCGGCCAAGCGCGCCAAGGCGCTCGCTGATGCCTATGGCACAAAACTGAAGCTGCGCTTCGTCCTGCCCATGGTCATGCGTGGCCTGCCGGTCCCTAAGATGAAGAGCCGCTACATCACACAGGATACGGCCCGCGAAGCGCACCGGCTCGGCATTCCTTTTGGCCGCATCGCAGACCCTGTGGGCCGGCCGGTGGAGCGTGGCTACTCCCTGATTCCGTGGGCACGGGAACAGGGACTTGGTTTTGAATTCTGTCACGCTTTTCTTGAAGGCGTCTGGTCGCGCGGGATCGATGCAGGCTCCGACAAGGGCATGCAGCAGATTGTCGAAACCGCCGGTCTCGACTGGAACGCTGCGAAGGACGTTATCGACAATGACGACTGGCGCGCCGAAGCGGAAGCCAACCGGGCCGAGATGATGGATCTCGGCATCTGGGGCGTCCCGAGCTTCCGCGCAGGCAATATTATTACCTGGGGCCAGGACCGGCTCTGGCTGATCGAAGACGAACTGAGGCAGCCGGAGAGCTGACCCATTAGGGAGGACTAAGCGATGCAGGTTACCAATGAAGTGCTGCCAACGGATCCCAAGCGGATCATGGCCATGCTGGAGAAAGGGCCTGACGGTCCAATCTTCATGGTCAACCTGCTGAAGTTCAAGGACAAGGCAGAGTATGAGGACGGTCGCGCCACAGAGCTTTCCGGGCGCGATGCCTATATGATCTATGGCCGCGCCGTGACCGACCTTCTCCCGACATTTGGTGGCCGCGGCCTCTTCGCCGGGGACGTCACCTTCCTTGCCCTCGGCCAAGTCGAGGAACTCTGGGACGAGATCGCCATTGCCATGTATCCGGACCGCGCCAGCATGGTCCGCATGTCCATGTCCGATGAATGGCGGGAGATTTCCGTTCACCGCGCGGCAGGCCTCAAGGGCCAGCTCAATATCGAGACCGTCGCCCCGCAAAACGGCGCGGACTCTCCTTTCCTCACCATGATCGCAGCCAGCAAAGGCGGCGCATCATGAAATGGCTCATACGCATTGGCGCGGGCCTCGTCGGGCTGCTCCTCATTGCAATTATCGGATTTCAGGTCTTCAAAACGCAGATCGCCATGGCCGGATTCAAGCGAGCCGTCTCTGCGAATGTCGGGCGCGATGCCAGCGAGACACTGCCTGACGGCTTGCACGTCTTCGTCTGCGGCGCAGGAACACCCCTGCCAGATCCCAAGCGAGCCGGACCGTGCCTTGCCGTTCTCGCCGGCAATCATGCCTTCGTCTTCGATGCCGGGTCTGGCGGATCGCGTAACCTCAACCGGATGGGCTTCCCGCTCGGAAAGGTTGAGCGGATTTACCTGACTCACCTTCATTCCGACCATATGGACGGCCTTGGCGAATTGCTCATGCAGGCCTGGGTAAATGGCGGACGCGACGAGCCGATGCCTGTGTCGGGCCCACGCGGCGTCGATGAAGTGGTTGATGGCTTCAATGCAGCCTACCGTATCGACGGCACATTCCGCACAGCGCACCATGGGCTGAACATCGCAAACCCCGCCGGGCGCGGCGGTGTGGGCGAAACCATTACCCTGCCTGCAGGTCCCGGTTCACAGGCGGTGGTGTTCGACGAGGATAGCGTAAAGATCACAGCCTTCACCGTCAGTCATGCCCCCGTCGAACCCGCTTTCGGTTACCGCATCGATTATAAAGGGCGCTCGGTCGCCTTTAGCGGCGATACGATCTACAGCCCGAATCTGGTTGGCGCGTCCAAAGGCGTCGAGGTTCTTTTCCATGAAGCGCTCGACCCGGAAATGGTAGGCGTGATGCATGAGGCAGCCGTCGCTCATGATGTCCAGGGCATCCCGCAGATCCTCAACGACATCCTGACCTATCACGCCACACCGTCTGACGCGGCGCGCGCTGCCAGCGAAGTCGGCGCACGGGAACTGGTTTTCTACCACACGATCCCGCCCCTTCCCTCGCATCTTCTCAACGCGCTTTTCGTCAGGGACGCGAAAAAGCTGTTCAAGGGAAAAATAACCGTCTCGGAAGATGGCATGGTGTTCAGCCTGCCAGTTGACAGCGACGCGATCACGCAACACGACGGCTTCAAATGAGTACATCAAAAGTCACCCCCTTCCCGGCCCCGCCATCCACCGAGGATTCCTCTGACGGGCGCAGGCTTCGCAGTGAGCGCAGCCGCAGCCAGATCATCGACGCCCTGTTCGGCCTCATCCGCGAAGGCGACATGAACCCGAGCGCGGCGCGTGTCGCCGAACGCGCTGCTGTCGGCCAGCGCACCGTGTTCCGGCATTTCGAGGACATGGACAGCCTGTTCGGTGAAATGGCCGAACAGATTCAGTCGGAAGTCATGCCGATCGTGCTGGCGCCCTATGTCTCAAGCGAATGGCAGGAGAGGCTGGTCGAACTCGTCAAGCGGCGGTCGGATGTCTACGAGCGGATTTTTCCCGTACGGGTGTCGGCCAACCTGCGCCGGTTCCAGTCCCGCTTCCTGATGGACGAATACCGACGTGGTATCATGTTCGAGCGCCAGACCCTGAAGGCCATCCTGCCAGCCGACATCCTCGCCGAGGCCGGGCTCCTGGATGCACTCGATGTCGCGACCGGCTTCCATACCTGGCGGCGCATGCGACAGGACCAGAACCTCTCGCAACAAGAGGCGACGCGGGTAATGCTGCTGATGGTCGAGCGCCTGATCCGGAAATGATCCGGTGCGTTCCGCTGTTGATGGTTCTCCTCGCTGCAGCCTGCAGCCGGGGTGAAGCGCCCGCGATTTCCGAAACCTCCTGCGGGATTCCTGCCTCATCCATCGGCCAGTTTGTCAGCATGCCCGGCGGAAGCTTCACGAAAGGCGCTAGCCCCGTCTACAGTGAAGAGGCGCCGACGCTTGCCCTTCATGTCGCCCCTTTTGCGCTTCAGGCACATGAGGTCACAAATGACCAGTTTGCCGCCTTCGTGAGCGCCACAGGCTATGTCACAGACGCCGAGAACAGCGCAGCCGCCGGGGGCCCTGGCGCCGGGTCCGCTGTCTTCGATCTGCCCGAGGGTTCGGCTGCGCGCATCGACCCATGGCGACTCGTGCCGGGCGCCACATGGAAAACGCCTACGGGCCCAGGCTCCACGATTGACGGCAAAGGCGCCTGGCCGGTCGTGCATGTCTCCGAGCGCGATGCCGCCGCCTATGCCAGCTGGGCCGGCGGAAGATTGCCGACGGAAGTCGAATGGGAATATGCGGCGACACGCGGCCTGCCAGATCCGGACACCTCCACATCAGGCGCCTATGACAGCACCGGTCATCCGCTGGCCAACACATGGCAGGGCATTTTCCCCGTCGCGAATACGCAGGCAGACGGCTTTGCAGGCGCCGCGCCCGTCGGCTGCTTCCCCCGCGACAAGGCCGGGCTCTATGACATGATCGGCAATGTCTGGGAGTGGACCGACACGCCCTATGCCGCCGGATCCCACACGCTCAAGGGCGGCTCTTATCTTTGCGCCGACAATTTCTGCCGCCGCTACCGCCCGGCCGCGCGGCAGCCGCAGGACACTGATTTCTCATCCATCCATATCGGCTTCCGCATCGCCAAAGATGTAGCACCCGCGTCAGAGTGACCGATCAGTTCGGCCACCAGACATATTCATCGCCCGGCTCGACCCTGTCCGCTTCGGTCTTGTCGATCGCAATCGGCGATTCAATCGTATACGGATAGAGCGGCGCAACGGCGCCGGCATGGTGCTTGTCGAGCAGGCCCTGCAACTCCGCCAGCTTGTCTGCGCGCGTCTCCGCGAGATTGGTCTGCTCAGTCGGATCGTTTGCGAGATCGAACAGCCAGCTCTTCTTCTGCCGCCCGTCGACCTGCAGTTTCCAGTCACCGGCCCGCACCACATGATAATAGCCACTCTGCCAGAAGAGCGCATCATCGGGATGCGAAATCGTACCGGTGCCTGTCGCCACGGGCAGCATGTCGCGCCCGTCAATCTCCACACCTTCCGGAAGGGCCGCGCCCGCTGCCGCCGCCAGTGTCGGCATGACATCGATATGCGCCACAGGCGTGTCGACCTGCGTACCCGCAGCAATCCTCGCCGGCCACTTCAGGAACATCGGCACACGGATGCCGCCTTCAAACAACGTGATCTTCCAGCCGCGATAGGGCTGGTTGATTTCCGGCAGGCCGATATAGCCAGCCCCGCCATTATCGCTTGAAAACACGATGATCGTATTGTCCGCGAGGCCCTCTTCTTCCAGCTTCGCTGTGATATCGCCAACGCTACGGTCGAGCGCGTGCAACATGGCCGCATAGACGCGCAGCCGCTCTGGCTCGATATCGCCGACGGCCTCATAGTCTTCCTTCGTCGCCTGCAGCGGAGTGTGAACGCCCCAATGTGCGAGATACAGGAAGAAAGGCCGGTTCTTGTTGGCCTCGATCACTTTCAGGCTTTCATCGGTCCAGTAATCCGTCAGGTAGCCGCCCGGCTCAAACCAGTCTCCCATATTGAATGAGGCGGCAAACTGCATCCGGGCCCAGAGGAATTTATCGATCGGGTCAAAGTCGAGTTTCGCGTTCACCACATCGGGGTCGTCTTCGGGCAGGAACAGGCCGCTCGCCATCAGCAGGCTCTCATCAAAGCCCTGCGCGTTCGGATTCGACTCTGCGCTGCGTCCGAGATGCCACTTGCCGATATGGATGGTGTGATAACCCTTGTCCTTCAGCACTTCGGCAATCGTCACTTCCTTGCCCGGCAGGCCCATTTCCGCGAAGGGCACTGCGTCGTCCGCGCCATCGCGATTATAATCCACTGGCGGCAGTGCGCCGCGATCCATGTCATTGGCAAACATGGACACGATTTTGCCCATGCCCGGCGGTGTCGGCGTGAACTCAAATCCGGTCCGTGTCGGATAGCGTCCCGTCATCAGCATCGCACGAGACGGCGCACAGGTGCCATTGCCGGCATAGGCCTGCGTGAACAGCGCACCATCGGCGGCCAGCTTGTCGATGTTCGGTGTCGGCACACGGCCACCGGCGACGCCGCCACCAAACGTGCTGAGGTCATTAATGCCGAGATCATCGACAAGGATGAAGATGATGTTCGGTGGGCGCTCTGCAGCCGTCTCGCTCGCCACCGCCGGTCCCTGGTCCCAGTCGATCGCACGGTTCGGCGCGACGTCCGTCCGGCCCGTCTGCGTGGCCACAAAGAGGATGATCGCCTTCTTGTTCAGGAAGGCGACCCCGCCTGCCACCACAACAATGGCAAGCGCGCCAAGAACCAGTTTCTTCAGCATGTGATCAGCCTCTCAAGACTCTTGCATGAATGCGATAATCTCGCGGGCAAAGGCGTCCGGTGCGTCTTCCTGCAGGAAATGTCCGCCGCCCTCAACCGTCACATTCTTGATGCCCGGTATACGGGCAATGAATAGCGCTTCGCCCCCCTTGGTCACAGGGTCGCCATCGCTGAACGCGGTCAACACAGGCTTGCCGCATGTTTCCAGCACTTTCCAGACCGCATCATTCTTCAGGCGCTCGTCCTTGTGCTGCGGCAGCAGCGGCACGAGAGCCGGGAATTTCCGCGCACCGGCGATGAAGCTGTCATCCGGGAAAGGCGCGCAATACCCGTCGAGCACCGCCTCATCCGAGATGTCCGACAGGAGACCAAAGACATCGCGCACGGAAAAGCTCGGCGATTCGCTCGCATACTTCACCCAGTATAGAAACGCGCCCGGTCCGCCATTGCGGAATTGCTCGCCCACCATCGCCGCATCAGGCACCGGCACCATGGCAAACATCTGCGCCATCATGGCTGACACGTCATCGGTGAGCATGCTGGTTCCCGGCAGGCCGGTATTGGCAATCACGAGGCGGTCAAAGCGATCCGGATTGTCACCAAACAGGCGCAGGCCAATCAGGCCGCCCCAGTCTTGGCAGACAAGCGTGAGCCCGTTCAGATCGAGGCCCCGCAGCCACTGGTTCATCCAGTCGACATGGGCCGAATAGGTATAGTCAGCCATCGCCGCGGGCTTGTCCGACTTGCCGAAACCGACAAGGTCCGGCGCGATCACGCGATAGCCGGCCGCCGTCAGGAGCGGGATCATCTTGCGGTAAAGGTAAGACCAGGACGGCTCGCCATGCATGCACAGCAACGCTGGCGCGTCGCGCGGACCCTCATCAAGGTAGTGCACGCGCAGCTCGGTTCCGTCTTCAGCCTTCACCACATGATAGTGCGCCACAAAGGCATAGTCCTTCAGCCCGTCGAAACGCGCCTCCGGTGTCCTCAAAACGTCCACCGCATATCCTCCCTTTTTGCTAGACCTATTCTATTGGCATGATTACTGTCAATAGATTGTCTTGCCGCCGAGTGAGGCCTGATTGGGCCTGTACAATTTGCGGCGAGGCATGCTCTAAGTTCTTCAAACGGGCTATTCATAAGGCCCTGCGCTGGGAGGCAAACATGATCTGGTTGGCACGGGTGGGCGTCACGCTCGCCGCAATTTTCTCACTCGCTATGGGCCTGCTCTTCTGGGCCGATCCCATGAAGGCCGGCGCCGTTCTCGGTCTCACCAGCCTGAACCCGCTCGGCACCAATTCGCTGCGCGCTGACCTTGCGGCCTTCTTCCTCGTAACCTTCATTGCGTGCACGCTTGCGCTCCTGCGGGGCAAAGCACACTGGCTCTACGGCTCGGCGCTCGTTTTCGGCCTCGCCGTGTTCGGCCGGTTTATCGGCATCATTGTTGACGGCCCGCCTGTCGGCATCGCCCAGCCAGTCATTATCGAACTCGTGCTCGTCGCAATTCTGATCTTTGGCGCTCGCCAGCTGAGCAAGCCGCGCGTCTAGACGGCCACTTCAGCCGCGAACCAGTCCGCAAGCCTCGCCTGCTCCGCATCCGTCATGTGCAGGCGCAACTTGCTGCGTCGCCAGATGATGTCTTCAGCCGTCGTGGCAAACTCGGCGGCGATCAGATAGCGCACTTCTGCCTCATACAGGCCGCCGCCGAAATGCCGTCCAAGCTCTGCCATTGTTTTCGCCTCGCCGATGACACGGTCCATCCGTGTGCCATAGGCCCGCGCGAGGCGCCGCAGCAGGCGCTGCTCCATCCAGGCATGGCGCAATGAGGCGCGCAGCAGGAAATCCTCGAAATCAGCCTGCGGAATATCACCGCCCGGCAGGCTCGCCGTTTTGGTCCACACCTTGCCCATGCCCGGAAAGTCCGGCCCAAGCTCTTTCAGAGCATGTTCCGCGAGTTCCCGGAATGTCGTGATCTTGCCGCCGAAGACAGACAGGATCGGCGCCCCGCCCTCCCGGTCACAGTTCAGCACATAATCGCGCGTCACCTTGGACGCATTGGCCGCGTGGTCATCATAGAGGGGCCGCACGCCGGAATAGGTCGCGACCACATCGCCGGGCTTGATCTCGCGCTTGTAGTATTCGCTCGCACCAGCGCAGAGATAGTCGATCTCCTCCTGGCTGATCTCGACCTTGTCCTTGTTGGCTTCATAGGGAACGTCGGTCGTGCCGATCAGCGTGAACTCGCCGCGCTCATAGGGAATGGCAAACATGATGCGTCCGTCGCCATTCTGGAAGAAATAGGCATGCTCGCCCTCATGCCAGCGCCGCACGATGATGTGGCTGCCTTTGACAAGGCGCAGGTTTGTCTGGTTCGCGCCGGGCTCGGCCAGCCCAAGGACTTCGTCCACCCAGCCGCCCGCCGCGTTGACGACAGCGCGCGCCATGACGGTCTTCACGCCGTCCGGCCCCTTCAGCGTCGCTTCCCAATGATCGGCATGGCGCACGAGGGCCACACAAGCCGTGCGCGTCAGCACCTCGGCCCCGTGATCAACCGCATCAACGGCATTCAGCACGACGAGGCGTGAATCCTCGACCCAGCAATCGGAATACTCAAATGCCAGCCGGAACTCATCCTTCAACGGGTCCAGCCGGTTGGTCTTCCGGCGCCGCAATGTCTTGGTAGGCGGCAGCATCTTGCGCCCGCCGAGATGGTCATAAATGAACAGGCCCAGCCGGATCAGCCAGGCCGGCCGCAGGTCCTTGTCATAGGGCAGCACGAACCGCATCGGCCAGATGATATGCGGCGCCGCGCGCAGCAGGATTTCCCGCTCGATCAGCGCCTTGCGCACCAGCGCGAAATCATACTGTTCGAGATAACGCAGACCGCCATGGATCAGCTTCGTGCTGGCCGAGCTTGTATGCGCCGCAAGATCGTCTTTCTCACAGAGGACAACGCTCAGGCCGCGCCCGGCTGCGTCACGCGCAATGCCGACACCGTTGATTCCGCCGCCAATGACCAGGAGATCGTGCACCGTCCCGGCCTAGCCCTTCATCAATCCGCCCGCCTTGAGCAGTTTGCCGGCCCGGATCACCCGTTGCAGCTTGTGCTCAGACGATCGGTCGCCCTTGTTCGAATCCGGGTGGAAACGGCGGATATATTCGGCATAGCGCGCCCGGATTTCCGCTGGCTCGGCATTAGCCTCAAGGTCCAGCTCGTTCAGCGCGCGAATTTGCAGGGCCGAGCGACGCCCGGAACCACTGCCGCCACCTTCGGCATTCGCCGTATCATCCACATTGAAGAAGCCGCGGCCCGCCCATGTACGTGGGTCATGGCTGGTCTTGGCTTTCTTCCCGGCCATCGGGCCAGTGCCGAATTTCCAAGTCCGCTTGTGGCCAAACCGTTCCGACCGCGCGAACGAGGCCGCCTCGGCTTCCGACATGCCCTCAAAGAAATTGAAGGCGCGGTTATATTCGGTGATGTGCTGCTGGCAGAAATACACCTTGCCCTTGCCACCTCGCTTGGGCGCCGGGAAGGCGCCCTCGAGTTCGCATTCGGGATGTTCGCACACGCGGGTTTTGCGGGCACGGGCTTTTGACGTCTCCTCGGCAGGAGGCTTCACCCGTATATCGGTGAACTTGACGCGGTAGCTGAAGGGGTCTGAATCTGACATAGCGGGCCATAATATGGAGTCGAAGGTAAATATGCCACAACCAAGTGACAGAACATCGCGGATTCGTGACCTTTTGACAGAGGCTTTTGAGCCTTTGCACCTAAAAATCACTGATGACAGCGCCAGACATGCCGGTCATGCGGGCGCTGCACCCGGCGGAGAAACGCATTTCAACGTCGAAATCACGTCTGCCGCCTTTGAAGGTCTCTCCCGGGTCCAGATCCAGCGCGCCGTCATGATGGTGCTTCAGAGCGAGTTTGACACGGGCCTGCACGCCCTCTCCCTACAGGCGAAAATGCCATAATTCATCTTTATTAACACCTCAGGGAACCGCATTTCGAATCAATCGTTACTTTCTCGAACCGTCGAGGAGTACGGGTGATGGAATTGAAACGAATTGTTCTAGGTATGGCCTGCTTCGCAGCGGCCGGAATGGCATCCGCCGAGACCCCGCGTGGTGACCTCGATATGCCGCTGCTTCACCAGATTCAGGAAACTGTCTGTGCAGGCAGCAGCGAGATCGTGTTTGTCCCGGTCTCGACCGATTATGAGTCCTATCGCACTAATTATGCGGTCATCTCGCTGAGTGATCCTGATCCTGACTCGGCCAATATCGTGTCGGAACGCGAAAAGATGTGGCTCAACGTCAATGGCTGCAACGAACTCAACAATGATCCCATCTACGCGTCGGACGATTCAGCCGACTCAACCGGTTTCAATTTCTGATATATTAAGCCCCGTCACCTGATTGCGCTGACGTCTCAATATATTGAACTTGTAGCCATGGAATACGAAGCTTTGTCCTGGCTCAGGGATCGTCTGGGCCTCGTGGATGACCAGGCCAGCCACGGTGACCGCCTCTTCATCCGGCAAGTCCCACCCGGTCGCACGGTTCAGGTCGCGGATAGGCACCCAGCCATCGACATTCACAGTCCCGTCCGGCTGCGGGCGAACGCCCTGCACGGCGACATCATGCTCATCATGGATCGAGCCGACGATTTCCTCGAGAATATCCTCTAGCGTGATCAGGCCCTGCAACTCGCCGTATTCATCGACAACGAGCGCAAAATGGCTTCGTTTTGACAGGAACAGGTCCAGCTGGTCCTGAACGGGCGTCGTTTCCGGCACGAACCACGGCTTGCGCAGGATACCTTCCAGATCGAGCGAGGAAAGATCTCCACCAAGCGGCAGGGCCGCACGCAGCAGGTCTTTCGCGTGCAGGATGCCGACAATTTCTTCCTTTTCACCGCGATAAAGCGGCAGGCGGGTATGCGGGCTCGCCAGCGCCTTCATGACAATCTGGCGCGGCTCCATGTCGGCGTTGAGCATCTTGATGTTGCGCCGGTGGATCATGACGTCCTCGACCGTCAGGTCCTTCAGGTCCAGCGCGCCAACAAGACGCAGCCGGTCCGCCGCATTCACGGCGCCCTCGGAGGCGTGCAGGTCGATGGCCCCACGAATCTCTTCTTCGGCTGACAGTGCATCAGCCGGTGTTGCGAGCCCCAAAATCTTCAGTGTCGTCATCACGATCACCTGGATCAGCTGCACGATCCACGACGCCCCAAGGACAAGTATGCCAATCGGGCGCGCGACAGCCATCGCCATCGAATCGGTCCGCGTGATGGCATAGGTCTTGGGCAGCACTTCGGAGAAAACCAGCACGAGCACCGTCATCACCCCCGTTGCCATGACCAGCGCCAGTCCGCCCGCCCCGAAAAGCAGGGTAAACAGTGACGTCGCCAGCACCGAGGCGAGAATGTTGACGAGATTGTTGCCCAGCAGGATCGACCCGATCAGGCGCTCCCGGTCGGCGATCAGCCGGTTCACGGCGGCGGCCCGCTTGTCACCCTCTTTCTCAAGCTGGTGCATGCGCGCGCGCGACGCCGCCGTCAGCGCCGTTTCCGAGCCCGAAAAGAAGGCCGACATGCCCAGCAGAACCAGGATGGCAAGACTGTATCCGATAATCATAGTGTCACGAGCAGGAAGCTATTCCTCACGCCTTTTCCAGTTCCCCCGCCAGGAAGGCGGCAACAGACGCCAGATCGGCGTTCGGGTGAATATAGGACTGTCCGATGCCGCGCGCCAGAATTAGTGGAACGCGCCCGCCCCGGGCTTTCTTGTCTTGCTGCATCAAATCGGCAAGCTGGCCGGCCTCATAAGGGCCGCCCGGCATATGCGCCAGTTCGACAGGCAGGCCGGATGCGCCGATCACACGGGCAACTCTCGCCGCAACATCCGGCGCCGTGATGCCTTCAGCTGCGCCATAGCGGAAGGCCAGAACCATGCCCAGCGCCACGGCCTCGCCATGCAGAACATCGGGGCGATATTCATTCGCCGCCTCCACCGCATGGCCGAACGTATGACCGAGGTTCAGCAGCGCCCGCACGCCGCCCTCGGTCTCGTCTTCAGCCACAATCGCCGCCTTGGCCCGGCACGATGTCGCCACCGCATGCTGGATCGCATCCGGCTTCAGCGCCAGCACATCAGCGCCATTGCCTTCCAGCCAGTCAAAGAAGGCCGGGTCATTGATCAGTCCGTATTTCAGCACTTCGGCATAGCCTGCGCGCAATTCGCGCGCCGGCAGGCTTGCCAGCAGCGCCGTATCGGCGATCACCAGACGCGGCTGGTAAAACGCGCCGATCATGTTCTTGCCGCGCGGCGTATTCACCGCCGTCTTGCCACCGACCGAGGAATCCACCTGCGACAGCAGGGTCGTCGGCACCTGCACGAAACCCATGCCGCGCTTCATCAGGCTCGCGGCAAGCCCGGCAATATCGCCAATCACGCCGCCGCCGAACGCGACCAGCACATCGCTGCGATCGGCGCCCGTGCTCAGCAACCAGTCGAGAATATGTTCCAGGTTCGAAAATGACTTAGACCGCTCCCCCGGCACCAGCGACAGGACATGCGTGCGGATGCCCACGGGCTTCAGCGCCGTTTCCAGCGCGGCCATATGCAGGTTCGACACGGTCTCGTCGGTCAGAACGAACACGCGCGGTTGCTTCAACAGGGGCGTCAGCCGCGCACCAAGCGTGGACAGCGCACCATGCCCGACGACGATGTCATAGCTGCGCGCACCAAGGCTGACGCGCACGGTCTCCGCAGCTGGCAGGGTCTCGCTCATGCCGGTTTCCATGTTTTCAGGGCCTTCAGGATAGCATTCACCGTGGAGCCGTGTGGCCCCTCCTTGCTGTGGACGACAAGATCGGCCTGCGCATAGATCGGCTCGCGTTCGATGAACAGGTTCTGCAGCACGGCCTTGGCATCGGGGCGTTTCAGCAGCGGCCTCGTATTCTTCTTCTGCACCCGGCGCCACAGCGTCTCAAGGTCAGCATTCAGCCAGATGGTCACGGCCTTCTCGCGCAACAGGGCCCGCGTCTCTTCATTCATATAGGCGCCGCCGCCGGTCGCCAGCACATGTGGCGCCTCGTTCAGCAGGCGCTCAAGCACCCTTTGCTCACCCCGTCGAAAGTCAGCTTCACCATGTTTTGCGAAAATATCGGCCACCGACAGGCCCGCAGCCTTCTCGATCTCATGGTCGCTATCAAAGAACTGACGCCCAAGCTTCTCGGCCAGCCGCCGCCCGACCGTCGATTTGCCCGCCCCCATCAGCCCCACAAGCGCAATCGTCCGGGACTCATAGGCAGGCACCGGATCAGATAAATGTGCAGGACTGTCGCTATCAGCGGGCATTGCAGGCTTTCATTCACTATTCAGTACAATTCCTATAGAGACGAGACAGTGTGAGCAATCGGTCAACGGCCGATGCCAAAGTGAATCAGGCCCTGGGGTGTAAAACTTATGCGCAAATATCTTATCATTCTCGGCATTCTGGTCGTTCTGGGCCTTGTCGGCACCTGGTGGCTCGGCACGCAGGCCGAAAAGGACAAGCCGGCCGATGGCGAAGTGCGCATGGAGGTAGAGGGTGTCCTCTAAGGTCTGGCCGGCGCTTTTCGCCAGCGCCGCAGCATTTTGCCTCTCCGCGAGCGCCCAATTCGAGGAATCCGGCCTCGCCATGGTCGATCCATGGGGCATGGGCTTCCTTGAAGCGGGCGAACCAGCCCTGCCTGCCTCGCTCTGGAAGGCATCCGATACATCCACCCTGCTGCCCATGATGCAGGATGTGCGCACGCAGGGCCTCACCCCCGGTGAGCGTACCCTGATGCGGCGCATGGCGCTTTCGCCCGCCAATGCCCCCCAAGGCACCGAATCACCCTCGCTGCTGGCTGAACGCGCCCGCATCATGTTCGAGCTCGGCGAAGCCCGCGCCGCCGCCGCCCTTATGGCCCGCCTCGACACGCCGCCGCCAGGCATGGACAGCGACGAAATCGCCACCGATCTCAATCTAGCCCTCGGCAACGAAGCCCAGGCCTGCAGCACCGACAATGGCAAGCCCCGTGACGGCGCCTATTGGGCCATGCTCCGCGCCGTTTGCGCCGCCCTGCGCGACAACACATCCGGCGCCGAACTCGCCATCGAGATGGCCACCAGCCAGGGTGTCGATGACAAGTGGCTCACCTCCGCCGTCTTCGCCGCCTCCGGTGACCTGCCAAACCCGCCGAAAGCTAAGTATGATAGCGGCATCGCGCTCGCCATCTCCTCCAAGGCCGGGCTCACCCCGCCTGACACCCCCCTCTCGCCCACGCGGCCAGATCTCGCCGCTGCCATGGTCGCGCGTCCCGGCCTGCCTGCGCCCGTGCGCGCCGAGGCCGCCGCCATCGCAGCTGAAGCGGGCCTGATCGAAACATCCGAATGGCGCAAAGTGCTCGACACGCTCTTCGCTGAGCCGGATTTCGAACCGAAATCAAAGCTCGAAATGGCCATCGCCACGGTGCGTAATGCCGAGATGCCGGAAGACGGCCGCGCCGATGCCGTCGCCGCTGCCTTGACCGCCGCCACGGCCAATCCCGCCCGCTTCGCCGCTGTGTCGAAAGTGCTCCTGCCCGAGATCCAGAGTCTCAGCCTGACCAAAGAGACCGCGAAGCATGCCATGCTTTTCGCCCATGCCAGCATCGCCGCCCGCGATTTCGAAGGCGTAACCCTCTGGACCCTCGTGCCCGACATTGACGCCGCCCCGGAAACCCGCGCTGTCGACTTTGCCATGATCGACGCCCTCGGCGTTCTGGCTGGCAATGGCGATGCGCAGGAGATCGGCACGCGCCTCGTCACCGAGTCCACCTCAAAGGCCGACCGCAAAGCCGCCGCACGCCTCTTCGCCCTCTGGACAATGGCCGACATCACGCCGCCGCCCTCGGCCCGCGCGCTGATGGCTTCCGACAGCGAAGCCCCCGGCAAGACAGACAAGCCCGGCGCCGTCGTCGCCATCCTTGCCGCCGCTGAAGCCGGCGCCGCAGGCGAAGCCATCCTCGGCACCGTCGCCCTGACAGGCGGCGACCCGTTAGAGCTCGACGTTGCCGACCTCACCCTGATCGGTCGGGGCCTTGTCGCCATTGGTGCAAAGGATGCCGCCTCCGAACTCGCGCTCGAAGCAACCGGTTACTGGAAAGCCGGGAAATAGGCGCGTATCAGCCAAGGCCTTCGAACAGCAGCGTCGAGACATAGCGTTCGGCAAAGGACGGAATGATCACAACGATCGTCTTGCCCGCCATGTCTTCACGCTTGGCCACTTCCAGCCCGGCCGTCAGCGCGGCGCCCGATGAAATGCCAACCGGAATGCCCTCGGTCCGCGCAACCCGGCGCGCCGTCTTGATCGCATCCTCATTGGAAACCTTCACGATCCCGTCGATCAGGCGCGTGTCCATGTTGGCCGGAATGAACCCGGCGCCGATGCCCTGGATCACATGCGGACCGGGCTCGCCGCCGGACAGGACAGGGCTCGCTTCCGGCTCAACCGCAAACATCTTCACGCTCGGCTTCTTCGCCTTCAGCACACGCGCATTGCCCGTAAATGTGCCGCCCGTGCCGACGCCGGCAATCACGGCATCCACCGCGCCGCCCGTATCGCGCCAGATCTCTTCGGCTGTCGTCGCCTCGTGAATCGCGGGATTGGCCGGATTGTCGAACTGGCTCGGCATGACCGAACCGGGGATCTGCGCCAGCAATTCACTGGCCTTTTCAAACGTGCCCTTGATGCCCTTTTCCTTGGGCGTCAGGTAAAGTTCTGCGCCAAGGATCGCCAGCATCTTGCGGCGCTCGATCGACATGGATTCCGGCATGGTGAGGATCAGGCGGTAGCCGCGCGCTGCCGCCACCATGGCCAGGCCAATGCCCGTATTGCCCGACGTCGGCTCGATCAGCACGGTGCCCGGGCCAATGATCCCATCCTTCTCCAGCTGCGTGATCATGCCGATGGCAATCCGGTCTTTCACGCTCGCCAGCGGATTGAAGAATTCAAGCTTCAGCAAGAGATGGCTCTTCAGGCCCTCCTCTTCAGACAGGCGCGGAACGCGCACGATCGGCGTATTACCCACCGTCTCCAGGATTGAACCATAGACCCGGCCGCGACCCGGCGCGTCCAGTGTCAGCCCATTATAATCGATCGTTCCGCCCATCATTTTCTCCTGTTCTTGTCCGCGCCTGCCCGGCTGTCCGTCGGTTCGCATAGATGCGTCATTAACACAGGGCCGCTAGACTTGTCCCATGTCAGACCGCGACCGTATCGAAGCCTTCCTCGAAATGATGAGCGCCGAACGCGGCGCAGCGGCCAACACGCTCGACGCCTATGCGCGCGATCTCAGCGACGCATCCGAATTTTGCGGCGGCCAGCTCACCACAGCGTCCGGCCGGGACCTCGCCGCCTGGCAGGCTGATCTCTCGGCGCGCGGCATGGCCGCCTCCACCTCCGCCCGTAAACTTTCCGCCGCCCGGCGCTTCTTTCGTTTCCTGTTCGAGGAAGGTGACCGCAAGGACGACCCGACCGCGAAGATAGATGGGCCCAAGACGACACGCGACGTGCCGGATGTCCTCTCCCGTGAGGAACTGAAGCGCCTGATCGACGCCTGCGGCGAAGACCTACGCCTCAAATGCCTCGTCGAACTGCTCTATGGCGCAGGCCTGCGCGCCTCCGAACTCGTCTCGCTCACCCTTGGCAGCCTACCCCGCCGCAAGGGCGCGCGCTGGGTGACGCAGGACATCATCATCCGGGGCAAGGGCGGCAAGGAACGCCTTTGTCCTCTGGGCGGCCCGGCCCTGCTGGCGCTTTCCGAATGGCTCGCCGTGCGTGAAGACAGCCTGCCCGAAGGCAGCCTCGCCCGTGGCCGCGCCGAACCCTTCCTCTTTCCGTCACGCGGCAAGGAGGGCCACCTCACCCGCCGCCGCCTCGGCCAGTTGCTCGATGATCTCGCCCTTGCCGCAGGCCTGAACCCCGCCCGCGTCCACCCGCATGCCCTGCGCCACGCCTACGCGACCCACCTCCTGCAGGGCGGCGCAGACCTACGCAGCGTGCAGACCCTGCTCGGCCATGCCGATATCGCCACCACGCAAATCTACACCCACGTGCTCACCGACGAGCTCGCTGAATTGCTCGAAACCAGCCACCCGCTCGCCCGGCGCTAACTATCCTGACAAAACCCATTGCGATTCCGCCCCACTGCGCCAATATCGCTGGAAATAACGGGAGTCCGATCATGAACCGCGTCCTCAAAGCCCTTGTGCCCACCATTCTCCTCGCTGAGCTGGCCGTGATTGTGTCAGCCACAGCCGTCTGGGCGCTGATGTCGGAACTGCACGCCGGCAAATACATGATCATGGGCGCCGAGGCCGTCGACATGGTCGGCGCGGTTGTGCTGTCAGTTATCATTTTCCGCCTGGCATGGCGCGCCGAAGGCCGCATGAACGCGGAAGTGCCCGTCACCAATCAATAGGCGCCTAAGGGCCCTCGCATATAAAAAAGCCCGCCTGCATCGCTGCAAGCGGGCTTTTTTATTGAATTTGATTCAATCAGGCGACGGCCGAACCTTCGCGCGAGTTTACCCAGAATGCGTGGATCACGCCGGGCAACCAGCCGATCAGCGTCAGCACGATATTGATCAGGAATTGCACGCCGATACCCTGTTTCACGGCCACTGCGACGGGTGGCAGGAAGATGGTTAGAAGGATCATCACGAGGGACATTGGTATTTCCTTTGGCTTGTGTTCAGCCAATCAATGGCCGAGGTGCGGCTTTGTTCCGGTTTGACGCGCCCCGGCATCGGCCTTAGGCATCGGTCGCCTGAGGAGACGATCATGAGCCAGAAAACACCGCGCAACTTTTTCAAGCCACTCGCCATTGGCGCCCCCGAACCCCTGCGGGACCTGCCCGTAAAGATCGAGCGGATGATCCATTTCGTCCCGCCACACCTCGACAAGGTGCGCGCCAAGGTGCCGGAAATGGCCCCGAAGGTCGACGTGATCCTCGCCAATCTGGAAGATGCGATCGCGGCTGATGCCAAGGATGCCGCCCGCGCCGGCGCCATCGAGATGGCCAATATGTATGACTGGCAGGGCAAGGGCACCGGCTTCTGGAGCCGCGTGAACTGCCTGAATTCCCCATGGTTCCAGGACGATGTCTCCGAACTGGTCCTCAAGGCGGGCCACCAGCTCGATGTCATCATGCTGCCCAAGGTCGAAGGCCCGTGGGACATCCATTTCGCTGACCAATATGTCGCCCAGCTGGAAGCCAAGGCCGGTCTCACCCGCCCCATCCTCTTCCACGCCATCCTCGAAACCGCGCAGGGCATGTCCCTCGTTGAGGAAATCGCCCTCGCCAGCCCCCGCATGCAGGGCATCAGCCTCGGCCCGGCAGACCTTGCTGCCGACCGCAAGATGAAGACAACCCGCGTCGGCGGGGGCCACCCCTTCTACCGCGTCCTCGAGGACCCGCATGCCGATGGCAGTGAACGCGCCAGCGTCCAGCAGGACCTCTGGCACTACACGATCGCCCGCATGGTCGACGCCTGCCGCATGGCCGGCATCAATGCCTTCTACGGCCCGTTCGGCGACATTTCCGATCTCGACGCCTGCGAACAGCAGTTCCGCAACGCCTTCCTTCTCGGTTGCGCCGGGGCCTGGAGCCTCCACCCGAACCAGATCGATATCGCCAAGCGCGTCTTCAGCCCCGATCCGGGCGAGGTCAAATTCGCCCGCCGCATCCTCGAAGCCATGCCCGACGGCACAGGCGTCGCCATGCTCGACGGCAAGATGCAGGACGACGCAACCTGGAAACAAGCCAAAGTCATTGCCGACCTCGCCGATCTTGTGGCCTCGAAAGACCCGGACTTGGCAGCGGCCTATAACGACTGACGTCGCTAGACGTACCAAAGGCTTGGCTCGATCTGCTTGATGGCAGAAATGTTATTTGATAACAAATAGTATGCTGCGCCTCGCTACATCAGTATTCATGGTCGTTCTTTCGGCTTCATGTGTATCAAACCCCATTGAGCCAAAAAAGCCCTCAGAACTGCACAGCTTGGGGGAGGCTGATGCGGCCCCGGACGATGGATGGCAGGTCGTCCGAGCAAAGTTGGCGCGGGAAGCTCGCGACGATTTCTTGCGCTCGGATTACTACAAAGGCCCCATTGCGGAGCGACAGGCTGCAAGGGAAGCCGGCGCCTTTGCAACCGAACTGGCAAAGGAATTACCGCCAGCCTCCCAAGAGATCACGCCACCCGATTTCTCAGCCATTCCGCGCGAAGGACAGTGCGTCGCCTGTAATATTTTGTTCGACGTTACCCCTGGCGGAGTGCCAGTAAATATACTCGCCATGTGTACCGCTCCTGAGCTCAACCAAATTGCACACGAAGCTATTGCTCAGGCCCGCTTCGCGGCACGCATAAGGCGGGCCAAGGCGGTAAAGCGCCTGAACGTCGTCTACCCGATAGAAACAGGCATTTGTGAGTAGGCCCGCCATTCTCGGTGCCGCCTATAACGATTGATTTCCGGCTTTTGCGTTGCGCCAGCCGTGCTAGGCTGGCGCAGCGGGATTCTCCCGTTGGTCCTCGGGAGGGACAGAAAATGAAATCCATCCTCGCCGCATCACTCGCATTCGCTGCCCTCGCGCTACCTGCCCTTGCCGACGAAGTCTGGTCAACGCCTGTTGGCAATGTGATCTACGAAGACGATCTGCCAACCGGCGAGGCCGTCCTCTCCTTCCCCACCGGCGACCCCGAAATCCGCAGCATGGCCTATTTCACCGGCATGGCGGGCGTTTTCACCGGCCGGACCTATTTCGAGGGCGTCTGGACCGAGCCGGAAGTCGGCGATGCCTGCTCCGTCGCCATTGCCGACCCCAGGACCGGCAAGCCCCGCCATAATTGGGGCCGCATCCAGATCGTCTTCACAGAGCCCGATTTTCCGGGCGGCTGGGTTGCCCTGCGCGGCAGCTGTTTCGACACGCCTGACCAGTTCCTGGTCGGCAAGCCCGTCACCGGCGAATAATCGGCAAGGCACCGCACAAGGAGGAAACACATGGCAGAACATCTCGTCCCCACCAAAGGCTACACGCCCAATCTCCAGCGCTGGTTCGACTGGATGGACGGCGACCATTCCCCCGCAGGCCTCTCCGGCCAGCTTGCCGAACATGTCGTGTTCCGCAGCCCGGTCGTCCACACGCCGCAGGAGGGCAAGGCCATCACCATGTCCTATCTCCTCGCTGCCGGCGAAACGCTTGGCGGCGACACGTTCGGCTATACGCGCGTCTTCGACTGCAATGACAAGGCCGTGCTCGAATTCGAGTGCGTGATGGACGGCATCAACGTCAACGGCGTCGACATGATCGAATGGGATGACCAGGGCAAGATCACCGACTTCAAGGTCATGGTCCGTCCCCTGAAGGCCATGCAGACCGTCCATGCCGCCATGGGCGCCATGCTCGCCAAGATGAAAGCGGGTGCATGATCACCGAACCGCCAACGCTGATCACCGAGCGTCTTGTCCTTCGGGCCCAGCAGGCCAGCGATTTCGACGACTGCGTCGCCATGTGGAATGATCCGGATGTCGTGCGCCATATCGGCGGCACGACACGTCCGGCGCAGGATGTCTGGTTCACCCTCGCCCGTTCACGCGGCATGTGGCCCCTGCTCGGCTATGGTTTCTGGATTGTCGAAGAAAGAGCGACCGGCACATTCCTCGGTGAAGCCGGATTTGCTGACTTCAAACGCGGCATGACGCCCGACATGTCTGCCATGCCGGAAGCCGGATGGGCCTTCAACCGGGCGTCTTGGGGCAAGGGATATGGCAGCGAGGCGGTCGGCGCGATCCATGACTGGCTGGATGAATTCCGGCCCGGTGCGTCCGGCTGCATCATTGATGACGGCAATCTCGCCTCGCGCCGTGTTGCCGAAAAATGCGGTTATGCTTTCTGGTGCGAAGCGCTCTACCGCGACCATCCCATCAATGTCTTCCGCCGCGAAGGCCCGGCTGCCTGACTAGCTCGCCTTGCGCGAATCCAGCGGCTGGGGATTGGCCCGGAAGGCCCTGAGGAAATCCAGGAATGCCTGGTGCGGCAAGCCTGGGCTGTACAGGAAACCCTGCCCCATCGTGCAGCCGCGACGGCGCAGGAAGTCTGCCTGACGCTCTGTTTCAACGCCCTCGGCCACAGTCTGCAGGCCAAGCGTTTCAGCCATGGCGAGAATCATTTCGACAATCGCAGGCGCCTGCTTGTCGCCCTCAAGGGCCGATACGAACTGACGGTCGATCTTGAACACGTCGAAGGGCAATTGCGTCAGCATGGAGAGGTTCGAGTGGCCCGTGCCGAAATCGTCGATCGCCAGCTTCATGCCCATGATGCGCAGCGGCCCCATGACTTCAGCCACCTTGGCAGGGCTTTCCACCGCCATGCTTTCGGTAATCTCCAGCTCAAGACGGTTCGGATGCAGGCCGGTGCGCTTCAGCACATCCATCACCGTGTCGGTCAGGTTGCCGCGTTCGAACTGACGGGGCGACACGTTGACGGCAACGGAGACATCAAGCCCTTCATTCATCCAGACACGCGCAGACTGGCAGGCCGCTTCAAGTATCTGCTCGCCGATCTGGCTGATCAGGCCGGTTTCCTCCGCCAGCGGAATGAAGGCCGCAGGGGAAATGATCTTGCCATTGTGGCGACGCCAGCGCGCCAGCGCCTCGGCGCCGACAACCTTGCCGGTCTTGAAGTCGACCTTTGGCTGGAACACCGCCTTGAACTCGCGATTGGCGACGGCTTCGCGCAGCTCGTCTTCCAGCTTGTACTTGCCGCGCGCAACGCGCGTCAGGCGCGGCGTGAAGAAACGGAAGCCGGATGTTGCCTCTTCGCGCACCAGCCGTAATGCAAGCTCGGCATGCCGGAACAGTTTCTGCGCGCTATCGGCATCCTCGGGCGCCATCACGATCCCGCCGGAAATGCCAAGGCTCACCGTCTGGCCGTTCAGCTCGAACGGCGCGGCAAAAGCCTGGCGTATGGCGCGGGCAATCGTGGCCACATGTTCGCGGCTGCCGGCCGTCGGCATGTAGAGCGCAAATTCATCCGCCTGCAGCGCAGCCAGCGTTGCATCGCGCAGGGCGGCACCGGCAGGTCCGGCAATACCGGCCAGTTCGTCCTTCAGGCGCTGGCCGGCCTGCGCCAGCAGCGCTTCGCTCGCATAGCTTCCCAATTGCTCCGACGCCCGGCTGAACCGGTCAAGGTCGAGAACGATCAGCGCGGCCGGCGCCTCGAAGCTCGCCAGCGGCAATGTCTCGGTAATCGCCTTGTCGACCGCGATCATGTTGGCGAGGCCCGTACGCGGATCGATAAAGGCCGTTTCGCGCAACAGGGCATTCTCGCGGCGCAGCTTGCCCACAGTCCGCGTCACACCCGCGCGCAGGCGGCGAAGTTCTGCAAACTGCATGCTCTCCAGGTCTGTCGTGCCGTCGCCGCGCGCATCCATCAGGAAGTCATTGAACCGCTCCAGCGAGTTGTGGAACTTGGCGGCTGCCAGATAGGCCGCACCCGCAGCGACCCCCAGAGCCACAATGATTTCCACGATCAGGACAACAGGCGGGTTTGGCAGGTCGGAAATGTGCACGCCCAGGAATAGGGCGCGATAGGTCAGCTCGATCACCAGAAGCATGAAAAAGATCGCCAGCGCCATGCCCACGGCGGCCAGACTCGCAAAGGCGGGAATGGTCATCGTGCCGAACAGCCGGCTGAGGAATCTCTTCTTCTTCAAGCGCCGAATCGCCTTCTCGCGTCCAGGTGGAACCGGTACAAATCGGACATTCTGTGAATATGTTTAGAAATCAGTGAACAAAGTGCGCTAGGTGTCGTGTTTACAGCGCACTATATGGTTCCTCATGATTAAGCACCGCACCGCCACCGTCGACCGCAAGACCAAGGAAACCGATATTTCGGTGACCCTCGACCTTGATGGCACCGGCCAGTCCGATATCGATACCGGTATCGGCTTCTTCGATCACATGCTCGAAAGCTTTTCCAAGCATTCGGCCATCGACCTGAAAGTCCGCTGCAAGGGCGACCTGCACATCGACATGCACCATTCCGTCGAGGATACGGGCATCGTTATCGGTCAGGCCATTCTGAAGGCGCTCGGCGATTTTGCCGGCATCACGCGCTTCGGTCACGCCTACATCCCGATGGATGAGACGCTGAGCCGTGCCAGCCTCGACCTCTGCAAGCGCCCCTACCTGATCTGGAAGGTCAATTTCGTCCGCGACAAGGTGGGCGACATGGATACCGAGCTGTTCAAGGAGTTCTTCCACGCGCTCTCGGGCAATGGCGGCATGTGCCTGCACGTCGAGAACCTCTACGGCGAGAACAGCCACCACCTCATCGAGAGCTGTTACAAGGCGACCGCCCGCGCATTGCGGACGGCCATTGCGGTAGACGCCAAGCTTGATGGCAAGCCAGCCTCGACAAAGGGCAGCCTCTAGGCGGCTGCCTGCGCCATTTCGACAAGGTTCGCCGGGTAAGGCCGCTCATAGGCGGTAATGCCGAACTGCGCGCGCACCTCTTCCAAAGTGCCGGTCCACACCGATTCCCAGTCGATCGTGATCATCGGCGGCGTATGACGCCCGTGCACCCAGGCACTCGTGATCGTGTCCATCAGGATCGGATAGCCAAAACCCGGGCCATGCGCGGCAATCGTTGCCGTTACGGCCAGGAACTGCGCCGAATAATTGTGCCCGAACTGCGACATCTGGAATGCCGAGATCGCCACTTCATGCAGTGATGTTGTCTCGTAGCCCCCGACAAGGTGCCAGAGGTCATGCGCCTGCAGCATGCGGGTGTTCAGGTAATCCAGTGGCGAGGGCAGTTTTGCCAGACCAATGGCATCGCGGTCGAGCACTTCCAGGTCGAATGAGTTGTCCACAATCACATGATAGAACAGGCGTCCCACCGAGTTTTCCGGGCACGCGCCGAGTTCGTCCAGGTCCAGCCGCCGTGGCAGGGGCCATTTGGAGACCTCTTCGACGCCCTCATAGGTGAACGACATCCGCACAACGCGCTCCACGAATTCAGCTGTATGCTCGCCGCCAAGATCCGCCGTGCGCTGCGTCACGGACAGGGCATCCAGCTTGCCCGCCACACCATCTTCCACAATGCCCCAATACGTATCCCACAGGCCTGCTGGCGCGCTCAGCGGCGGCTCGTCCAGTGTCGGGATCGGCGCAGCATCAACCGGTTCACCGGTCCAGCCTTCTGCGAGCGCATCATAAATCTCGCCAACCCGGTCAGGTGCGAGAAAGGCAACATGGGCGAGGCGCGCGGCCAGCGTCATGCGAAGCGCTTCGCTCGCCTCACCGTTCGAGGCCTTGGCCTCAGCCGCAAGCGCTCGCATTTCGGCGACCTCCGGTATGGTATTCAGTTCGCGCTCGAACAGTTTCCTGTGTGCGTCTGTCATTCTGGCGTCCTCCGGTAACTCTATTGGAATAGAGTTACCATCCGCTCGCAACGGAATTCAAGTGAATCTTCTCTTCCGCATTGTGTGTCGTGGCGGTAAGAGCGGCCACATGAACCTCGTCGCCCTCATTGATTACGGCTCCGGCAACGTCCATTCAGCCGCCGGCGCGCTGAAGGAAGCCGCCCGCCGCGCCGACCTTGCCATCGAGGTTACGACAACCGCCGACCCTGAAATCATTGCCAAGGCCGCCCGCATCATCCTGCCCGGCGTCGGCCATTACGCCGACTGCGCGGCCAATCTCCACGCGCGTCCCGGTCTGGTCGAAGCCCTGGAATCCGCAGTCCTGACGCACAACAAGCCCTTCCTCGGCATCTGCGTCGGCATGCAGCTGCTGGCCGATTTCGGCCTCGAAGACGGCGAAACACGCGGTCTCGGCTGGATCCACGGCGTCGTTGACCGCATAGAGCCCGGCCCCGGCCATGCGATCCCGCATGTCGGCTGGAACGAGCTTCACATGCCCAACAGCCACCCCCTGCTCGAAGGTCTCGGCCCCGAGCCCCACGCCTATTTCACCCACTCCTACAAGATCAGCCCCGAAGATCCCGCCCATGTCGCGGCCACGACCGACTATGGCGTGCCCTTCACCAGTGCTGTCGCGCGCGACAATATCTTCGGCACCCAGTTCCACCCCGAAATGAGCCAGCGCGTCGGCCTGCAGCTGCTCGCCAACTTCCTCACCTGGAAACCCTGAATGACCTTCACCCTCTACCCCGCCATCGACCTCAAGGACGGCCAGTGCGTGCGCCTCCTGCGCGGCGAGATGGACGCTGCCACCGTCTTCAATGACAGCCCCGCAGACCAGGCCGCCGCCTTCGATTCCGCCGGCTTCACGCATCTCCACGTGGTTGACCTCAACGGCGCCTTCGCCGGCACGTCGGCCAATGGCGACGCCGTCAAAGCCGTCCTGAAGGCTACCAATGCGCCGGTCCAGCTTGGCGGCGGCATTCGCACCCGCGCCCAGATCGACGCCTGGCTTGAGGCCGGTGTCTCCCGCGTCATCCTCGGCACCGTCGCCCTGCGCGACCCGGAACTGGTAAAAACCGCTGCCCGCGACCTGCCCGGCCGTGTGATTGTGGGCATTGATGCGGTTAACGGCATGGTTGCCGTCGAGGGCTGGGCCGAAACCAGCGACATGCCTGCCGTGGAACTGGCCAAGGCCTTCGAGGGCTGCGGCGTCACCGCCATCATCGCCACAGACATCGGCCGCGACGGCCTCAAGACCGGCGTGAATGTCGACTTCACCTCCGCCCTCGCCAATGCCGTGACCATCCCGATCATCGCCTCGGGCGGCGTTGCCAGTGTGGCGGACATCACGTCCCTGCGTGCTGCGCCCGGCACACCCGTCTCCGGCACCATCCTCGGCCGCGCCCTCTATGACGGCGACATCATCCCCGCAGAGGCGCTCAAAGCCGCCCAATAGCCCGTCAGCACAGCGCCTCACAAAAGCGTGACGCACTTTCCCGGCCATTTATATTGTGCACCATTTAATTGCTCCCTATATACCTCTTGCCAACACAGGAGATACATCATGGCCCTTTATTCCACATCTGCCCGCGCTGAAGGCGGCCGCAACGGCCACAGCGAAACCACAGACGGCGCCTTCAAGGTCGACCTCGCGCTCCCGAAAGAGCTCGGCGGCAACGGCAAGGGCAACAACCCCGAACAACTCTTCGCCGCCGGCTATGCCGCCTGTTTCGACAGCGCGATCAACCATGTCGCCCGCCAGCAGAAGATCGCCGTGGAAAGCAGCGCGGTGAACGTCACCGTCTCGCTCAACCCGAATGACACCGGCTTCGCGCTCGACGTTTCCATCGACGTCGAGATCACCGGCCTCGACCAGTCCGCCGCAAATGACCTGGTTGCACAGGCCCATGCCGTGTGCCCATATTCGAACGCCGTCAAAGGCAATATCGACATCAAACCCGTCGTGAAAGTGAAATGACCCCAGAGCCGGATGCCCCTGAAAACGCCAAGCCCAAGCCGTTCGATCCGCTCGCGCTCGATCACCAGCTTTGCTTTGCGCTCTATGCGGCGGCCAACCGGGTCATCCGGCTCTATCGCGACCAGCTCGAGCCCCTCGGCCTCACCTATCCGCAATACTTGACGCTTCTGGTCCTCTGGGAACGCGATGACCGTCTGGTGGGTGAGGTCGGCGAGGCGCTCAGCCTCGATTCCGGCACGCTCACCCCGCTGCTCAAGCGCCTTGAGGCCGCCGGCCACGTTGTCCGCACGCGGGACGCTGCCGACGAACGCCGCGTCCGCATCACGCTCACGCCGCAAGGCCGGGCCCTGCGCGCGCAGGCCGTCGACATCCCCACCCGCATCGCCTGCGAAATGGGCCTGCCGCTGGGAACCCTCGTCCAGCTCAAGCAGACGCTGGCGTCGCTCGCCACCGATCAGGACTGATTGAAAGATCATCCGTGGCCGCCCGTGCGGCCCGCCCGTCAGGCTGAGGCAACAACCCGCAGCAGGTCGCGCTCGGCCTTTTCGGCGCGGTTCTTGCCCGCCGCCTTGGACGCATAGAGCGCCCGGTCGGCACGGCTCAGCAGGGCCGACAGCGTCTCGCCGGGCTGTGCCACGCACCAGCCGAGGCTCACCGTCACGTCATGGCCGCCGGGGCGCTGGAACGCCACTTCCCGCACAAGCGCCTCAAACCAGAAGCGCGCCACGCTCTCATTGGCAAAATAGCCCGCCATCGCGAATTCTTCGCCGCCGAGGCGCGCCACGACCGTGTCCTTTGGCGCAAGCGCCGACAGCACGCCGGAGAGGCTTCTCAGCACTTCATCGCCCACATGATGGCCGAGGGAATCATTGATCCGCTTGAAATTGTCGATATCCGCAATCGCGCAGGCAAACACTTCGCCGCTCGCGTCCATGCCGGCGTGCAGCATGGCGGACCTGGAAAAGAAGGCGCGGCGATTGCTGAGGCCTGTCAGCTCGTCATGGTTGGCGAGATACTCGTTCTCGTCCGACAGTTCGCGCACCTGAACGTGCGCCCGCTGGATCACCATGCTGCAAGCGGGCGAAATCAACAGCGGTATGATGGTCGCGGCCAGGTAGGCGCGCTGGATCGTCATGACCGGGTCGACCTGCATCCACACCCAGATGCACATGAATGACATGATCGTGGCCGCAAGGGTCACTAACGCCGTCGTCCGGACGGCAATCCACTGATGATGCCTCAGCCCCACTGAAAGACTCCCGATCTCCAGCGTAGACTATCGCGGATATGAATTAATACCCCGGACGCACGGCCCGTGAAATTTCATCGATACCGCTAAGGGTCGGCTGACTATACCGCGCTCGACAGGGGCCGCCTGAGCCGCCGCCGCGTGCGCAGCGCATGCGCCATGTCCGTCTCCGCGCCGGTCGCGGGCGCCGCCTCCGCCACAAGCCGCGACAGCTTCGCCGCCCGCCGGCCCATCTCCTCCGCGCCATCCTTCCGGATCGCCTCGGATGTTTTCATTTCCAATGTCCTGAGATCCATACCGTCTTCCTCCTGGGTTTTCTCCCGCGCAGTCATCCGCCACGCTTGAAGGCATTATAGCCCAAAAGCGCCGGCTCTTGGATGAAAGGTCGGTTAGGGAGGAGCGTCAGTCTCCATTGGGATTTGAAAGGCGTCCATGCCGAGATAGCCCTCATCACAACCTGAGCGAGCCAATTGGTAACATAACGAGCACTTTTTTCACCGAAAGGGTGATAAAGTGGCCCAAATATTGCGTCTAACGAGTCTTTTCGATGTCGGATCGGCATAGAGTCTAAAGTTGAGGCAAAGCGACATGGCACTTCTGAACCAGCCCACTCAGGTCCACAACCAGCTTGAGAAGCTCTTTGAAACGCTTCGACAGGGACAAGCGCCAGACAAATTCACGAGGCAGTTCCTCAAGGATATTGGATTCAAATCTTCAAACCATCACACCTTTATCCCCCTTCTAAAGGGGCTTGGTTTTCTTACAGAGGATGGAAGCCCTACAGATCGATACAAAGCATTTTTGGACAAAACGCGGTGGAGGAAAGTTCTCGCTGAGGCCATCAGAGAAGCTTACGGTGATATTTTTATTCTTAAATCGAAACCAACGAATGACGACAAAGATCTAATAGCAGGGAAGTTTAAGAGCACTTTCAATGTATCGGAATTGGTAGCGGATCGATCCGCAAAGACATTCTTGGCGCTACTTGAGCTTGCCGATCCGGAGACGCTCTACGGATACGAAGCAGAGGCTTTGCCGTCCAAGAGTCCAAAGGTAGTCAAAGTAGAACCGACCCTGTCGAGCGAAGCAGACGATCATATTCAGCCATTCGCGAAGAAGGCCCCAGCGGAAGTATCTATGGGCATGCACTACAACATACAAATTCATTTACCACCGACGAAAGATATCGAAGTCTACAATGCAATATTCAAATCGCTGAGAGAACACCTTGTCGAGTAGCGCGAGGCAATCCATGCGGGACTTCGTATTCCGAGGCCTCCTCTTCGAATCAGAAGCCGAAAAATTCCGCAAGGCCGGAATTGATGTAGGGATCGATTTGGGCGCTACCGAAGAACGCCTAATGCTTGAAGCGCTTAGCCCGTTTGGTATTCAGCGTAGAAACAATGCGGTAGAAATGGCTCGCCTTTATGCGGTGCTGCATGCTTTCGAAAATGAAATTAGATCGCTTATCCGGGATACGTTGGAGGAAAAAATTGGTGCGGATTGGTGGGCCTCAACGGGCGTTCCTAACAAAGTTCGCGCCTCTGCGGAAACCCGGCAAACGACCGCGCTTAAAGATGCTTGGCTGGAGGGTGCGAAGTCCGATCTGCTTGAGTATGTGGATTTCGGCCACCTAGCAGACATCATTATTCAAAATTGGGATCACTTCAAAGAAGTCATGCCCTCCCAAAGCTGGATTTCCCAGCGAATGAACGAGCTGGAGAAAGCTCGAAACTTCATCGCCCATAATCGGATGCTCCTGCCGTCCGAATTCCAGCGAATCTACATGTACGTCTCGGATTGGAACAAAGTTATAGGTCTCTGAGCAACCGCTCACAAAACCCGCCCCATGTCCGCCCCGGTTCCAGCAGGTGCACTTCCAGAATCCAGTGGCGCGGGCGGCCGAAGGGGTCGGGGTCTGACAGGCGTGTGGGGTTCGCCGGGCTGATGCGCTGGTGATCCTTGTCGCCCGGCCTAAACCAGCGCGCCCTTCAGCCCCGTAGGATGGGTTAGGCGCAGCCGTAACCCATCGGGCAGGTGTGCCGCAGCTATTTATAGGACGTAATGCCAACACCCTTGGAGGTGTCCCGCTCAACATAGAGCCTGCAATTATCAGACACGACCCGCGTTCCCTGCCGAACCGCCTCGATAATATCAGACGCTTCAGACGGCGATGAACCGCATGGCACAAGTTGCGTCAGACGAACGTCTTCCTTCTCCGCCAGGTCAAGCAGGAACACGGTCAGGCTCTGCGCCAGAAGGTGCGTATTCAGTTCGTTGGCCCGCTTCCGCGCCGACCGCGAACCCAGACCGCTTTCCGAAAGAGTTCCGCGCCGCGCCTTTGTAAGGGACGGGGACTCGCCCCGCGGCTCAAGCTGCAGCGAGGCATAATTCAACGGGTTCACCTGACCAAGCAGGACAAGCGCGGGTCCCGACAAGGCCGAAATGCCTGTCACCCACGCATAGGACTGATACGCATCATTCCAGCCTGCTTGCGAAACTTCATCTATCGAATCGCCGCCGAAGAAGTTCTGAAGTTTCTCGTTATTGTTCCAGAGCTCGACCATTCCGCCTTCATACAATGTAAAGGCGCCAAATGCCTTCGTCGCCGCAATCACCCCGGGCGCCGAAACATCATAGGCAAAGCTCGCATCGTCTTCGTTCAGCCCGGGATATTTCGCCACGAACCGCGAGCCGATCGTCTTCTCATAAACAATTTCGTTCGTCCGTCGGTCCACAATGCGATAGATCGCGTCCGTCTTGCCCGCAAAGTTGCGCCCGAATGCGTCTGTGTCGAGATCCTGAAATTCAATCTGGAGCGCATACCGAGCGCCCGCGCCAGTCCTCGCCATGAGGCCCGATTGATAAAGAGCGTCGCCAACCATAGGGCGGAAGAGTTCCTGATTGGGCTCTTCAAACAAATAGTCCCGCTGCGACATGCCACTGATATAGTCCAGAACAATCCCGTGCTGGAGACGATCCTCCGTGTACCATTTGACATAATGGGTGACGGGCAGGACGGGGCGCTGCATTTCAAGCGTGTCCTGCTGGTTCATGAAGCCGGGTAAGCTCATGGCCGCATTCTTTGTCGGCTGGTGGTTTGCACATGCCGTCAGGCAGAATGCACCCGCTCCAAGAAGTACGGCCTTCAGCATTTCAATGCCCTCAATTGATTTCACTCAAAGAGGGATAATGTTTAAACCTTAAGAATTTTCTTCGTTGACGGCAAAAGCTGCCCCCCTACCACCGCAACAACCGCTCATAAAACCCGCCCCATGTCCGGCCCGGTTCCAGCAGGTGGATCTCCAGAATCCAGTGGCGCGGGCGGCCGAACGGGTCGGGGTCTGACAGGCGCGTGGGGTTGTTCGGGCTGATCCGTTGGTGATCCTTCTCGCCCGGCCACACGGCATGCGGAAATTCCGCCACCACATGGCCCGCAATCGCCCCGCCGAAATGATAGCCCTGCGCCTCGGCCTTGGCGCAGGCCAGCGCATAGAGCGCCGCGCCCGTCATGTCCGGCGTCGCCTCGGCGCGTACCGCCTCGAACACGGTCTCCAGCGCGCTGACAAGTGTGTGTTTTTCCGCGCTCTCTCCCACCGCATACGTGCGCCCCACATCCGCCTCCCAGGCCTCGAACACCGGCCCAAGATCGACATAGACCGTATCCTCGGCTTGGATCACGCGCAGGGGCGGCTTGTCGTGGAACGTGGTCACCGTATTGGCCCCCGCCCGCACATTGCACTGGTGCCAGTGCCGCTCGATGCCAAACCGCTCCAGCGCCAGCGCGGCAATGTCATCATCCACCTGCCGCTCGCTGCGCCCCGGCGCGATGATGCCCGCCGCCTCGATCGCGTCGAACAGGGTCAGCGCCTTGTCTTCGGCCTCTATCAGCGCGCTCCAGCGCGCCTCGTCTGTCAGGGATTCCATCGGCCAAGCGTATCAACCCGCCTTTATATGTCAAACCGGACGGCGAGTGGTCCGGGAAGGGGCACGGAATGGACAGGGAGTGGTCAGGGAATGGACTCCGAAGGGACTCGCCATTCCCCGCGACGCCGCGCGGAACGCCCCCATCGCGCCGCCCCCTTCCCTCCCATGCCCTTCCCCGCTACACGCACATCCATGCTCAAGACCCGCATCATCCCCTGCCTCGACGTGAAAGACGGCCGCACCGTGAAGGGCGTCAATTTCGTCGACCTGCGCGACGCCGGAGACCCCGTCGCCCTCGCCCGCGCCTATGACGCGCAAGGCGCAGATGAGCTGTGTTTCCTGGACATTACGGCCAGCCACGAAGGCCGCGGCACGATGCTGGATATCGTCACGCGCACAGCAGAAGCCTGCTTCATGCCGCTCACCGTCGGCGGCGGCGTGCGCAGCGTCGAAGACCTTGTCGCATTGCTCAAAGCCGGCGCCGACAAGGTGGCCATCAACTCCGCCGCCGTGGCAGACCCCAGCCTCATCAGCCGCTGCGCCGCCAAGGCCGGGCGCCAGTGCGTCGTCGTCGCCATCGATGCGCGACAGACTGGAAATCATTGGGAAATTTTCACAAAAGGTGGCCGCGAGCCGACCGGCATCAACGCCGTCGAATTCGCCATTGAGGCCGAAAAGCGCGGCGCCGGCGAAATCCTCCTCACCAGCATGGACAAGGACGGCACCAAGTCCGGCTATGACATCTCGCTGCTCAAGGCCGTCTCCTCCGCCGTGAACATTCCCGTCATCGCGTCCGGCGGTGCAGGCCATGTGGATGACCTCGCCCCCGCCATTCTCGAAGGCGGCGCCAGCGCCGTCCTCGCCGCCTCGATCTTCCACTTCGGGGAAGCCACCATCGCCGACGCGCGCAAGGCCCTTGCCGAAGCCGGCGCGCCCGTGCGTCCGCTCCAGGAGTCCCCGTGATGACCACACCCCTCGGCCCCCTCGCCCGCCTCGCCGCTGCGCTGGAACACCTCTCCGGCACCATTGACGCCCGCGCCCTCGAAGGCGATGCCGGCACCAGCTGGACCGCCCGCCTCCTCGCCAAGGGCCCCGATGCCGCCGCCGCCAAGATCGCCGAAGAAGGCAACGAACTGGCCGAAGCCGTGATCCGCGAGTCAGACGATAACGTGGCCAGCGAGGCCGCCGACGTCATCTATCACCTCATGGTCGGCTTGCGCTCACGCGGCGTGCCCCTCGACGCCGTCGCCGCCAAACTCGAAGCCCGCCAGGGCACCAGCGGCCTCGCCGAAAAAGCCTCACGGGACCCAAAGTGATGCGTCACCCCCGATGGCGCAGCCATCTGGGGGCCCATCTCTTATCCTCGCCTCACAGCAAACCGGACTCGTTTGACACCTACGGGTGATGGGCTGCCAGACCGCTACGCGGTCGGCAGTGACGCGTGTTGGTATTGTCGGCGCTTAGCCCGACACCTTCGTAGTGTTTCGGGCACTATCCGTGCACTTTTCGGGCTTTTTCCGGGCATCCGCCGTGTCGGAAAGCGCCGCCCATTCCGGTGGGAAAAGCCGCTCCTCACATGTCCTTCACAGGCTTCAGGCGCCGCTTGGTCTGGTGGTCCTCGGCCTTGTCGCCGGTCACCTTCTCACCCTTCATGTAGTGGCGCTGCCAGCGCTCTTTCATGGCCTTTTCCTCGCCTGTTGCGAGGCGCGTGTTGAAATCAGACCGGCTGGCGACCCAGGCGTCATATTCCTTCACCAGCTCCGGATTCGTCTTCATCGATTTACGTTCCGGCTCAATCTGTTCAAGCTTCTTGTGCTCCATCAGCGTCACGAAGCAGAAGGGTTCGCCCTTGCGGAAGATCACTTCGCCGGGCCGCGTCATCGCCCAGTTCATCGTGAACGGGAAGGGCAGCCAGTCGGTTTCCACAAGGCCCGTCAGCGGGGCAATGCCGTCCTTCGGCCAGTTCGGCGCGCCCGTCGCCCACACGCCCCAGCCGGGCGGGGTGCGGAACAGGTGGCCGGTGTGGAACGTCACGATCCCGCGCATGAAATGGCTGTCGGCAAAGCTCGGAATCGCCGCCGGATCGCCGGTTGTGAGGAAATTGATGTCCTCTTTCCGCGGCCCGCCATTCCACTGGATCTTGATGTCCATCGGGCAGAGGATTTCCCAGCCCGTGGAGTTTGCCATGGTCAGCGGCAGGCAGCGATAGGGGTGGCGATCCGGAAACGCATCCATCCATTCGCGCTGGCTGCGGCCCGGCACGATTTCCGGGGCCACATCGTGAATTTTATAGCATTCGAGACGCATGGGATAAGTTTCTCCGAAAGGCTTGACGCTAAAGGAAAGTCTTGGCCCAAAGTGCAGGATGACCGCAAGCCCTGAAGACCTGTTCGCCTTCCTCGATACGCACGCCATCGCGCACCAGACGCACTGGCACGAGGCCGTTTTCACGGTGGACGAAGGCGCAGACCTCAAGGCCGCCATGCGCGGCACACACACCAAGAACCTCTTCCTGAAGGACAAGGATGGCACCTTCCTCCTCATCTCGTCCGAAGCTCACACGCAGATCCGTCTCAACCAGCTCCACCGCCACATTGCCACCAAACGCCTGTCTTTCGGATCGCCCGAGGCGCTGCTCGAACTGCTGGGCGTCACGCCGGGCTCGGTCACGGCCTTTGCACTGATCAATGATCCTGCCTGCAAGGTGCGCTTCATCGCGGACGCCGCCCTCTTCACGGCGGATCCCGTCAATTTCCACCCGCTGATCAATACAGGCACCACCGCCCTGTCCCGCGAGGATTTCAAGCGCTTCGTCGCCGCCACAGGCCGCCAACTTGAAGTCGTCGACTTCGCCGCGCTCGCCGAATGAAAAAGGGGCTGCCCGTGCACAGGCAGCCCCTTCCCCCGCTGTATAGCCCCCGTAAAGCCTACTCGAACGTATAATTCATCCGAATACCCAAAACCCGCGGCGCCCCTACATAAGTGTAGTAAGTGCGCTCGTAGACTGGCCCACCGGCGTCATCGGTCAGGACCTGATTGTAGAGTGGCGTCCCGCGAACGCCTGTCTCGTAATACTCGTCGAACAGGTTGTTCACGAACAATGAGGCCTGCCACTTGCCCGTGTCATAAACGAGCGATGCGTTGGCAACCCCGAACGAATCCAGCGTAATACCATCACCCAGATTGCCCGTACGTGTCAGCACATCGCTTTGCCAGGCATAACCGAAATTGGCGACCAGCTGGCCATCAAGCCCGGTGTTCGGAATCGTATAGCTGCCGAAGAAGGAGAACTGGTCTTCCGGTGAACCCGGCAGACGGTCGCCATCACGACCATCCAGCAGTACACTGCCGAAGCCTGGTGTCGAGATCGTGCCGACAAGCCCCGGCGCGGGAGCTGTCAGGCTTGCTTCGGTATGGCTGTAGCTGCCGCGAACCGTCAGATCGTCCGTAACGATCCAGTTGCCATTCAGTTCAATACCCTTCGATTCGGCGCCATCGGCGTTCACGGTGATCGGGATGGACGCATTGATCGTGGCTGAGCTCAGCTGAGGGTCGGTCCATTCGATATAATAAATCGCACCATTGAGGGTTACACGGCCATTGGCGAATTCGGACTTGAAGCCGAGCTCATAGTTCTTGGTCGTATCTGGGCCAAACTGTGTTTCGTCGCGTGTCGAGACATCACCCGCGTTTGGTCCATATTGTTGACCCGGCACAAGCGCGCAGGCGCCCTGCTGGTTATCAGTCGGATCATAGGCAGGGCACACACCGATTCCGTTCGAGTTACCAATGCGATAGCCCTCGGATATGGTGAAGTAGGCGAGGAAATCTTCGGTGAAGTCATACGATGTATTGAACTTGAACAGCGAACCATTGTCGGCCTGTGATGTCCGCTCTGTGCCGTTCGGGCTGCCTGCAGCGAAGTCTGACTTCAGGCTGTCCTCCATGGAGCCGATGCCGACAGTCTGCAAATAGTCCGGGAAGCTGTCGAACAGCGGGAAGTCCACATCGCTGAACGATTCAAGATCGTACTTGTAATAGCGCCCGCCAACCGTGACGCTCCACTTGTCCGTGATGTCATAGCCGATCTCGCCGTAGATCGCAGATTCCTTCAGCTGCGAATAGAATTGCGAATAATATTCAAGGTCATCCGGCCGGTCGAAACCGACATAGTCGGCATATCCGGGTGTGTATTCCTCCGAATAGGAGATGACGTCGGAGTCATTGTAGAAGGCGCCGACGATCCAGTTGAGGCGGCTTTCAGTTGTGGAAACAAGCCGAACTTCCTGGTTGAACGTGTTCTCGCGACTTTTTTCATGCGTATAGGCGGTGAAGGTCGGGAACAGCTCATAGCTGTACTCCAGCGAAATCAAGAGGTCGGTCTGATCGCGCTGACCATCGTCATCATAACGCGAATATCCGGTGGCCGATGTCAGTTCGGCAAAGCCGAGGTCTGCGGTCACTTCCAGAGCGAGCAGCTGGTTCGTGATTTCGTTTGGCTCTTCGACGCGCATGCCGGATTCATTTTTGCCTGCCGGCACGGTTGAGCGTGCACTGGAAATCTGACGTCCTTCAATGTCGGACTTCTGGTAATAATAGGTCAGCGTGCCATCGAGCCAGGAGACGGGCTCCCAACGCGCGGCCACGCGGCCCGAAAGGATCTGTTCGCCGTCGGCGTCCTTCACCCGCTTCAGGTTGGTACCGACGTCAACCGGATCGCTGAAATCCGGATCCGGCTCCGAAACACCAATCTCGCGCACAACGAACGGATAGTCCGTAAAGCCGCTATTATCCTCGTAATCCACCGATGCGCGCACAGCGAAATTCGGCGCAATCACCTTGTTCATCGTAAAGCCGGTATCGTAGCTCAGGTTTTCGGCCTCGAAGTTCTGTGACAGCTCACCGCGCACGTTGAGCATGTCGCCATCGAATTTCGGCTTGGCCGGGATATAGCGGATCGCGCCGCCAAGCGTACCAGCCCCGTAAAGCGTGCCCTGAGGACCGAGCAGAACTTCGACCCGCTCAAGGTCATTCAGCTTCAGGTCCACGAAGAGCGGCACTTCGCCGATATAGGTCGCAACCGTACCGCCGCCGTCATTATTGCCATCGCCGGAGCCAAGTCCGTCAGCATTCAGGCCGCGCACGATGATCGGGTTGCCCTGGCGGCCACCCCGATCGACAACGTTGATGCCCGGAACATAGGCAAGTACATCGGCCAGCTCGTCAAAGCCCTGTTCTTCGATTTGCGCGCCGCCAACGGCTGCAATGTTCAGCGGCACGTCCTGCACGCTTTCAGCGCGGCGCGTCGCCGTAACGGTGATTGTCTGTGCGCGAAGTTCGGTGTCTTCTGTAGCTTCCTGTGCATTTGCAGCGAGTGCAGCACTCGCCACCAGCACAAATGCGCTTGTTGTTTTCAAAAGAGTCGTTCTCATGGTGTTTCCCTCGTGATGTTTGGGTCCCGCCTCACACGAGGAATTGTCAGTACGCCACCGTCCGAGGCAAGCGGGCTGCCCACCGGACTTCTCTTTTGCCGGAACGCGCGTCAAAATGGGCAGACAGGGCTTTTTCTGCCTCAAAACAGGACAGACCTGCTAAAGATGTTCCCATGATGACTTTCGGCAACACTCAGCTTCAGGAGGCCGCCGCCCGGCTGGGTGCCAGGGACTACAAGTCGGCCCATGCCATCTGCATGGATGTGCTGAGCAAGGACCCGGCCTCGGCACAGGCCTATTACCTGCTCGGCGTCCTCACCGCAGACCACGCCAACCATGCCAAGGCCATCGAACTCTTCGAACGCGCCCTGCACTTCAATCCCGATCACGCTGGCGCCCTCGCCCAGACGGCGCGCAGCCACATTGCCCGACTGAACCGCGAACCCGCCCTGAAGGCCGCACGTGCGGCAGCGGCCCTCCAGCCAAAGGATGCCTTCACGCTGGACACGCTCGGCGTCGTGTTCAGCCGCGCCGGTCTGCATGCCGATGCCGTGCCCTTCTATGGCGCCGCAACCAAGGCCGCCCCCGGCATGGCGGACTATCACTACAATCACGGCGCCGCCCTGCAGTTTCTCGGCGACATGGACGCCGCGCGCGCCGCCTTCGAACGCTGCCTCGCCATCGACCCGCTGGAAACGCGCGCCCTTTCCTCAATCGTACAGATCACGCGTCAGACGGCAGAGCAAAACCGGCTTGCCGAACTGGAAGCAGCGTTCACCGCCACGCAAGACGATGCCGACCATGCCCTGCGCACCGGTCACGCACTCGCGAAGGCGCACGAGGACATTGGCAACCCGGCCGAAGCCCTCACATGGCTCGCCCGCGCCAAGGCAAAGAAGCGCCAGGCGATCCACCATGACCCCGCCTTCGACACGGCCCTGTTCGACGCCGCTCAGGCCACCATCGCGCAGCTCGGCGGAAAACCGGGATATGCGGACGCCTCGCCGATCTTCATCGTCGGCATGCCGCGCACCGGCACAACGCTTGTCGACCGTATCCTCTCCAGCCACAGCGCAATCACATCCGCCGGCGAGCTGACGGATTTCGGCCTCTGCCTCAAGCGCCAGTCCGCGACGCCCTCGAACTATGTGCTCGATCCCGAAACACTGGCGGCGGCAGGAAACCTCGACCTCGCGGCGCTGGGCAAGGCCTATATGGACAGCGTACGCACGACGCAGGGCATCCCGGGTCGCTTTATCGACAAGATGCCACTCAATGCCTTCTACAGCGCCGTCATTCTCGCCGCCCTGCCCAATGCGCGCGTCATCTGCCTGCGCCGCCACCCGGCCGACACGGTACTCAGCAATTACCGTCAGATGTTTGCGACCAGCTTCTCGTACTACAATTACGCCTTCAGCCTCGAGGATACGGCCCGTTACTATGTCGGCTTCGACCGAATGATGACGGCCTTTGCGCGCGCCCTGCCCGCCGATCGGTTCTGCGAAGTCCACTATGAAAACGTCGTCGCCGATATCGAGACCGAGACCCGCCGCCTGCTGGATTTCTGCGGCCTGCCTTTTGAGGCCGCCTGCCTCGCTTTCCACGAAAACGCCGCCCCGGTCGCGACCGCAAGTTCCGCCCAGGTGCGCCAGCCGCTCTATACCGGCTCGCTCGCCCGCTGGAAGCGCTATGAGGCAGGCCTTGCTGACGCGCTCGACATACTCGTCGAGGCCGGCTGCATGACCTCGGGTGAACGCGCCCTCAAATAAGCGCGCTGGCTATGGCGCTCGCGCCATTTGCCGCTAGTCTTGGGGGCACAAACAAAAAAACCCTGGGGGAAACCATGAAAAATCGTCGTCTCGGCAAAAGCGGCATCTACGTCTCCGATATCTGCATGGGAACCATGACCTTCGGTTCCCAGACAGACGAGAAGGAAGCCTTTCGCATTCTCGATGAATGCTATGATGCAGGCATCAATTTCTACGACGCCGCGGAAAACTATCCCGTCCCGCCTGATCCCAAATGGGCCGGCCGTACGGAAGAGATTGTCGGGCGCTGGATGAAGACAAAGGACCGCGACAGCCTGATCATTGCCACCAAGGTCTCCGGCCCGTCGCATGGCTGGATCAAGTCGTCCCAGCGCGCGGGCATGACCGCCATGGACCGCCACAATATCACCCGCGCCGTGGAGGCAAGCCTCGAGCGCCTCGATACGGACTATATCGACCTCTATCAGACCCACTGGCCAGACCATGGCACCGACTATGACGAAGCCATGGACACACTGGACGATCTGGTGCGCGCCGGTCTTGTCCGCATTGTCGGGTGCAGCAACGAAAATGCCTGGGGGCTGATGAAAAGCCTCGCCACGTCTGAGCGGCTCGGCACGGTGCGCCACCAGACGATCCAGAACAATTTCAGCCTCAACAATCGCCGCTTCGAGGATGAGCTGGCCAATATCTGCCGCAAGGAAGGCGTCAGCCTGATCCCTTATTCGCCCATCGCGGGCGGGGTTCTCTCAGGCAAGTATAATGGTGGCGCAACACCTGAAGGCGCGCGCTTCTCCAGCTATATCAACAAGGGCGGTCGTCACACGCTGATGGCGCAGCGCTTCGTCAACGAGAAGTCGCTCTCGGCCACCGAACGCTATATGGCCATCGCCCAGGAGGCTGGCATGTCGCCCGTCACGCTGGCAACGGCCTGGTCAAAACAGCACGACTTCGTTGCCTCGACCATTGTTGGCGTCAGCCGGCTGGACCAGGTCGCACCGATCCTCGCCGCCGCTGACATGGTCCTCTCGGATGAAGTCATGAAAGCCTGCGATCAGGTCTCGAAGGATATCCTCTACCCGATGGGCTGAGTCGCAAAAAGAAACTCCCGGCCGCTTCTTGTGGCGACCGGGAGCTCGTCTTCTTGCCCACCAAAACGTGTATCAGTCGCTGCTTGGCGCCCCATTGGCCAGCACTTCGCGTCGCCCGGCATGGTTGGGAGCGGACACTATGCCCTCTTCCTCGAGCCGGTCGATGAGGCCCGCCGCCTTGTTATAGCCAACCTTGAGCCTGCGCTGCAGGTAGGAGGTCGAGGCGCGCTTGTCGCGCACGACGATGGCGATGGATTGCGCGAACAGGTCCTCGTCATCATCACCGGTGGATGTGCCAAGCATGGCGTCCATCACGGCCGATCCTGTCGAGCCGTCTTCCGGCGCCTCCAGAATGTCCATCACATAGTCAGGCTCGCCCTGCTCTTTCAGCCAGTCGACCACGGCGCCCACTTCCTCATCCGAAACGAACGGGCCATGCAGGCGCTGCGATTTCTTCCCCGGCGCCTGGTACAACAGGTCGCCCATGCCCAGCAGCTGCTCGGCGCCCTGCTCGTTGAGGATGGTGCGCGAGTCGATCTTCGTCGTCACCATGTAGGAAATCCGTGTCGGGAAGTTCGCCTTGATCGTACCCGTAATAACGTCGACGGACGGACGCTGCGTGGCCGTGATCAGGTGGATGCCTGCTGCCCGCGCCATCTGCGCCAGGCGCTGCACGCAGCCTTCGATTTCCTTGCCGGCCACCATCATCAGGTCCGCCATCTCGTCAATCACGACGACAATGTTCGGGATATGGTCAACCGGCAGGACTTCCGTCTCGTGGATCGGCTTGCCGCGGTCATCATAGCCGGTCTGGACCTTGCGGACCATTTCCTCGCCCGAGGCCCGGTACTTGGCTGCCTTGTCATTGAAGCCAGCCAGGTTACGCACACCGGCTTTCGACATCAGTTCATAACGGCCTTCCATCTCGCGCACGGTCCATTGCAGCGCGTTCACGGCCTTCTTGGGGTCCGTCACGACCGGCGCCAGAAGGTGCGGGATGCCTTCATAGATGGAGAGTTCGAGCATTTTCGGGTCGATCATGATGAACCGGCACTGCTCCGGCGTGTGCCGGTAAAGCAGTGACAGGATCATCGCGTTGACGCCCACCGACTTGCCCGAGCCTGTCGTACCGGCAATCAGAAGGTGAGGCATCTTCGCGAGGTCAACAACGGTCGGAATACCGCCAATATCCTCGCCCAGCGCCATGGGCAGGCTGGCCCGCGTCGCGGTATAGGGATCGGCCTGTAGCAGCGTGCGCAGGTAGACCGTATCGCGGTCATCATTCGGCAGTTCGATACCAATCGCGTTCTTGCCTGGCACAACGGCCACACGCGCAGACACGGCGCTCATCGAGCGGGCAATGTCGTCGGCCAGCGAAATCACGCGTGAGGATTTTACGCCCGGAGCAGGCTCCATCTCGAACAGGGTGATCACGGGGCCCGGGCGCACTTCCTTGATGCGGCCACGCACGCCAAACTCTTTCAGCACTTCCGACAGACGCGCCGCCTTGGCGATCAGCGCTTCCTCATCAACCGTATCGCCGCGCTCTTCGGGCATTTGAAGCAGGTCGATCGACGGCAGGCGGGTCGCCTTGGTGCGCCGCGCGGTCTTGGTCACTTTCGGTTTGGCAGAAGGCTTCGGCGCCTGAATGCGAGAGGTACGGATCGGTACATCCTCGACCTCTTCAAGATCGTCCTCGTCGAGATCTTCGTCCTCTATATCTTCGTCGTAGATCTCCTCGAGATCTTCCTCGTCCTCATCATAGTCGACAGGTACCTTCTTGGGCGTACGCAGGAACCGGCGCGCTTCGCCTGAAAGCTCGTCATCCCCCTTCACCACACGGGCACGATCATTGATTTCCTGAGGCCGGCGTTTCGGCATCAGGAAACGTCCGAGCGACGCAATCAGGCCCACAGCGCCCTGTGCCCGGCGCGCAGCGCGGAGGCCGGAAGAGGTCGCGGCTTCCTGCAGGAGATGCGCATCCCTGCGACGGAAACCGAGGGCCGACAGGGCTGACCAGATCGCCACGCCGCCAAGAATAAGCCCGGCCCATGTGCCCGGCGATGGCAGGAGAAGCGCCTTGAACGGCATTTGCGCATAATAGAAGAGTGCATCCCCCACGACGCCGCCAAGTCCTGCGCTCAGCGGCCAGGACTCTGGAACCGGCCATCCGGCGAAACAGGCGGCCGAGAGCGGTACAAAGGCGGCGCCCAGCAGCCAGCGCCGCACGCTCGGCGCGCCGATCAGCACCGCGCGCATGGCGCCGCCAATCATCAGCGCGAGGCCGGCGGTCCAGCTCGACCAGCCAAAGCCCTGGCGCGCGAAATCCGCAAAGATCGCGCCGGGGCCACCAAACAGGTTCTGCACAGCCGCATCGGTCGCCGCGTTCCAGCTCGGATCGCTCGGCACATAGGAGCCCACGCTGCCGCACACGAACACGCCCGCACCGAAGGCCGCAGCGCCCGTCAGGATCCGCCATACAGGATCGCTAAGGCTCGGGGCATCGTCGTCTGTATAGGCGTAGTCAGTCATGTGTGGGGGCAACTCCGCGTCTCGAGAAGGAAGTGCCCACATTGCCGGGTCAGCCTTAACACCGCGCAAACATGGCTCAGGTGAATTCTGTAGCTTGGTTAACGATTTGCGACCCATTTTAGCGACCCGTTTACGCTCTGCGCGCGGGCCCGCCAGAGGCAGAAATTACCCCAAAAGGGGCCCCTAACATCAATTTAATGCACGTATTCAGGGAACATGCGGCCCTTGCGGCCCGTTGGTTGCGCATAAGAAACGATCAAGGAGACGACCATGAAACGCATACTCATCATTCCCGCCACAGTTGCCCTGTTAACGGGTCTCACAGCCACAGCGCAGGAGTCTAACGAAAACACCGACGCCGTTAAGAGTCCCGCTCCGGTTCTTTATGAATCCAATGATCAGGCCGCGCTTGATGGCATGACCATCGAGCAGCTGAACGACCTCCAGCTCAAGCGCCTGAAGACCGCCGCGACAGACACTGCGGATAGTGAAACCACATTCCAGGTCGCGACATCTTCCACCACATCGGCTGGCGCTGAAACGTCTACCGCCGAAATGAGCGGCATGATGGCAAATGACACGGACATGGCCGCCAACATGTCGACGGAAACCGTGACGCCCTATGCCGACATTGAAGGCAAGGAAATGGGCGGCCCGGACTACAAGTCCGAAGCTGACGCCATGACACATGCCAACATGCCCGGCACATTGGCCCAAGTCGCCATGGACGATGCCCGCTTCACGACACTCGTATCGCTGGTGAAGCTTGCCGGTCTTGACGAGGCCCTTTCAAGCGACGGCCCCTACACGCTCTTCGCGCCGACCAATGCCGCGTTCGACAGGCTTGACCCAGACCTTGTTGCCCACCTGACATCAGACGAAGGCAAGGCTGAATTGACGGCCCTGCTCAAGGGCCACGTTGTCGAGGGTGAATATCTTGCCGCCGACATCAGCCAGGGCGAAACGGACCTGAAGACCCTGGCCAGCACAACGCTTGATATCGAGCGCGTTGGCGACATGGTCACCGCTGACAATATTGATGTGGTTGCCACCGATGTTGAAGCCTCGAACGGTGTGATCCACGCCATCGACCAGGTCATCATGGACCCGGCAGATGAAGCCGAAAACATGGATAGCAGCATGGACATGTCTGGACAGTAAGCCACGTCTATAAACTGAACCTCAAACGCAAACATCCCGCAGCGCTCGCTGCGGGATGTTTTCATTGCGGCAAGGAAAAACCCCGGCGAACGCTTGGTCCGCCGAGGTCGATAGTCACTGGAAGCCCCCTTAGCCCCGAGTGAATTCCGGATAGGCTTCGAGCCCGATCTCTGCCTTGTCGAGACCCATTTCTTCGGCTTCGAGGCTGCAGCGGACGCCCACGGTGAACTTCAGAGCCAGCCAGACGACTGTTGAAGCGGCAACCACGAACACGGCTGTGAGTCCGACGCCGACGGCCTGGCCAACAAAGCTCGGATCACCGGCTTCGTTCGGCATGATCGCGCCGCCATGTGTCGCGGCAACAATGATCGTGCCCCAGATGCCGCACACGAGGTGGACAGGGATGGCGCCGACAACGTCATCGATCTTGAACTTGTCGAGCAGCGGAACCGTCAGCACGGCGAGCACACCGCCCACGCCGCCGATCAGAACAGCCTGGCCCATGGTTGGGGTCAGCGGCTCAGCGGTGATCGACACGAGACCGGCAAGAGCGCCGTTGAACACCATGGTTGCATCGACCTTGCCTTTATAGAGGACAGCCGTTGTGACCATCGCGAACAGCGTGCCACCGACAGCGGCCATGTTCGTGTTGGCGAAGATCTGAGCGACCGAGTTGATGTCGGCCACAGTGCCGGCAGCAAGCTGCGAGGCGCCGTTGAAGCCGAACCAGCCGAACCACAGGATGAATGTACCGAGCGCGGCGAGCGGAATGTTCGAACCCGGCATCGGGTGAACGACATTGCCGATATACTTGCCGGTACGCGGACCGATGATGATAGCGCCGACAAGGGCTGCCCAGCCACCAACTGAGTGAACGAGCGTCGAACCAGCGAAGTCGGAGAAGGCCCACGCGCTGTCAAGGTAACCGCCGCCCCATTCCCAGGACACGACGATCGGATAGATCACGGCGGTCAGGACAGCTGTGAAGATAAGGAATGGCCAGATCTTGACGCGCTCGGCCACGGTGCCCGAAACGATCGAGGCAGCCGTCGCAACGAACACCATCTGGAAGAACCAGTCGGACGCCGGCGCGTAGCCCGCTTCGCTCATGACGCTCAGGTCGCCGCCGGACCATGGTCCCGGCGTCACGCCGAGAAGGCCGTTCAGAATGGTCGTGCCCGGATAGGCCATGTTGTAGCCGACAACCCAGAACATCAGGCCGGCAACAGCGTAAAGAAGGACGTTTTTCGTGGACTGCATGGCAGCGTTCTTCGACCGCACGAGACCCGCCTCGAGCATGCAGAAGCCGGCCGCCATGAACATGACAATGATGCCGCCGATGAGGAACAGGTAGCTGTTGTCGACATAGGCGCTTGCGCTGCTGTTGACGGTTTCCTCAAGTGCCGCAAGGCGTGTTGCGACATCGTCCTCCTGGGCGAAGGCGAGGACCCCCGCCGTAAGCGCGACCGGCAGTAATGCCGCGCCGCGTATCCATCTTCCAATCGACTGACCCATCAGGCCCCTCCTTCGTCAATGACACTGGAGCTCGGGACCCCCCGCGCTCTCCCACTTGTGATATGATTGAGGCGCCCACGGAAAGTCGCTTGCCGCGCAAGGGTCAGGCCGGATTCTGAGCTTGGGTGGTCAATCGCTGTGCACGGTTGCGGCCAATCGCCCAAAACTAGGTCATCGCTGGACGGCTTGGTTACTCCACCCTAACTAGGGAGCATGAGTGAAATGCCTGACTCCCCCTCCCTGAAGGTTGAATTGGCCATTATCGGTGCCGGCCCGGTCGGAACATCGCTGGCCATTCTCGCTGCACGCGCCGGATTCGCCACACTGCTGGTGGATGCCCGCGACCCGGACGCGACGCCGCCTCAGGACACACGGAATTTTGCCATTGTGCGCGGCAGCTGGCGCCTGCTCGGCGCGGCGGGCGTCCATCAGGCCCTCGCCGGACAGACCGAACCCCTGCTGGGACTGGAAGCGACAGATGGCGGGCGCCACTGGTTCGGCGCGCCCTCTGTCCTGTTTGATACAGTGGACCTTCCCGACGATGCGCAGGGCGAACCGCTTGGCCAGATGGTGCCGGCCGCCGCGCTCCAGGCCGCGCTCGACACGGTTGCGGCGGATGAGCCAAACCTCACATGGTGGCGCAACACACGCTTTGCCGGTCTCACCACGGGCCCGGCCCATGCGCTTGTCACCATGGAAGACGGACGCACTGTCCATGCGGGCCTCGTCGCGGCTTGCGACGGCGTCAATTCCGGTGTCCGCAAGGCGCTTGGTATCACCACAGAGGGCCGCGCCTACGGCAAGTCGGTTTTTGCGGCAGATGTTAAGCTTTCCCGACCGCATCAGGGGCTTGCCCGGCAATTGTTTACCCCCGAGGGCCCCTTCGCCACCCTGCCTCTGCCCGGAAATCGTGCAAATCTCGCCTGGTACATGAAGACAGGCGCGGCCGAAGCCATGGCGAAACAGCCGGTCGAAGCCATCGAAGCCGAACTCAATGCGCGGTTTTCGGAATTTGCCGGCCCGATGACCCTCGATGGCCCTCCGCTGGCCTATCCACTGCATCTGCAATTGGCGACCAGGCTTGTCGGCCCGCGCGGCGCTCTGCTGGGTGACGCGGCCCACAGGATCAACCCGCTCGCAGGTCAGGGCCTCAATCTCGGCTTCAAGGATGTCGGCGCGCTGGTCGACGTGATGACGGAATCCCGCTCGGTCGGGTTGGATCCGGGCTCCGACACATCACTGCAGCGCTACCAGCAATGGCGCCGTTTCGATGCGGCGGCTGCCGCCATGTTCATGGATGCCGTCGACCGCGCCTTCTCGAACGATAATGCCATCCTGAAACCGCTGCGTGGCCTCGCCCTCACAGCGGCCAGCCGTATCGGTCCCATCCGGCGCGCGATGGCTCGTCAGGCCAGCGCCGACCAGTCGGCCCTGCCAAGCATGATGCGCTAGGCGCCGACCGTCAGGCGACGCAGAAGGTCCCACGTATAAAGCCCGCTCGAATGCCCGTCGGAAAAGAAGATGCGCAGCGCATAGCGCCCCACGGGTTCAGCCCGCTCCACCTTGATATCTGTCGGCACGGGCGCCTGTGCGGGTTTCGGCCCGGAGCCATGGCCCTGCACTTCGGCTGACGGGCTTTCCTCGCGCAGGCGGACATAATCCACCACGCCAGACGTGCCGTCATCAAACGCCGCGCTAAGCTCGCCTGCACCGCGTCGGAAGGTCAGGCGTACGGGCCATGCCAGCTGGCTCATGCCGCGTCCCCGCCATCCAATTCTGCATTCAGGTCGCGCGCCTCATCAACCAGCATGATCGGAATGCCGCCGCGGATCGGATAGGCGAGGCCCGCCTTCTTCGAGATCAGTTCACCCGCTGCCCGGTCATAGCTCAGCGGCTGGCGCGAGACCGGACAGATCAGGATCTCCAGCAAGCGCGGATCGACGCCCGAGGCGCGTTCGGTATTGGCCGGTGTCTCGTCGCTCATGGCGCGTCCTATTGCATCGTCCCGCCGGCATCATTGCCGGGGACATCCATCTTCAGCAGCGTGATGAGCGTTTCGGCCCGCGCTTTCAAGGTCGGTGCCTCGATCAGCGCCTGTTTCTCCATCGTCGTGAAGGGACAGCCCGAACAAAGCGCATTCACCAGCGTCTCGATCGGCGCTTCCTCAACGGCCGACCAGTCGGCATGCATCTGGTTGATCTCGACATAGGCCCGCAAGGCGCCGAGCAGTTTCTCTCGACTTGGCAGTGACACATCTGTCGCGCTGATCAGGTCGCCTGCATAGGGTTCCCAGTTCGGCGTCACCTGCCGATAGGGCGTCATCACGCCCAGCTCCTGCGCAATGCCAAAGCGTGCAATGCCGGTCAGCGTGATCAGGTAACGCCCGTCATCGGTTTCCGAATAGGAGGTGATCCGCCCCGCACACCCGACCATCGCCAGGTCAGGCCGCGCCTTGTCCCCGCCCATGGCCTGCACCATGCCGATCAGGCGCGTGCCCGACATGGCATCGTCCACCATGTTGAGATAGCGCGGCTCGAATATGTTCAGCGGCAGCGGCCAGCGTGGGAATAACAGCGCGCCCGGCAGCGGAAACACCGCGAGCGTACCCGGCAGGTCGCTTGTCTTCCTGTAGTCGCCAGCGCTCATCGGTCCAGGTTTTGACTCCATCATATTCTACAAGATGGCCCGAAAGCCCGATCAGGCAAACATCAGCGATGCAAGACGCCGACGACCCTCAACGGTTGCGGGGTCGGTTGGGCCTGCAGCCTCGAATACCTGCAGCAGCTTTTCCTTCGCCTTACCGCCTTCCCAGTCCAGTTTCGCACCGAGAATGATCAGCAAATGGTCGATCGCATCCTTGTAGCGCGTTGCACCGGCATATTTCTCGGCCAGCTCGAAGCGCTTGGCATGATCGTTCGGCGCTGCCGTGACCGCCTCAAGCGCTTCATCAAACTCGCCCGGTGCGGCGTCGTCATCCATCATCTCGATCGCCATGCGCACGCCCTTGACGCCGGAATCATGCTTCTTGGACTCCGGCACCATGTCCAGCGTCGCCGTCGCGCGTGCCTTGTCGCCATTGGCGAGGTAACAGCGCGCAAGGCCTGCAATCGCCGTCACGTTCTCGGGGTCTTCCTGGATCACGCTGGCATAGATCTGCGCCGCCGTGCTGATATCGCCCGCCTGGCTCGATGTTTCGGCCTGCGCCAGCGCCTCGGCAATCACCTGCGCACTGTCCGTGCCGGTCAGCAGCTTGTCGATAAAACCCTTCACCTGGCTTTCCGGCAGCGCGCCCATGAACGCATCCACAGGACGGCCTTTATCAAACGCGTAGACCGCCGGGATCGACCGCACGCCCAACTGGCCGGCATAGCCCGGATTCTCGTCGATATTGATCTTCACCAGCTTGACCGCGCCCTTCTTGCCCTCGACGACGCGTTCGATCACCGGGCCAAGCTGTTTGCACGGCCCGCACCACGGCGCCCAGAAGTCGACAATCACGGGCTGCGTGTTCGAGGCTTCGACCACGTCCGCCATGAAATCCTGGTCGGTACTGTCCTTGGTATTGAGCGCTGCGATATCCATGACATGGGTTCCTTTATATACGGGGCCAAAGATGGGCTCCTGAGGCCGATTCCGCAAGCAGACACTGTGCGAAGTCCGGAACCGGCGGTAAACCGCCTGTGTTCATCCGGCGGCCGGTTTGGCCCGCATGGCCCGCCAGCATGAACAGGGCCCAACGAAAAGCGGCCGAAATACCTTTATCCGGCCCTGTTTAGGTGGGGTTCAGGCCCTTAAGTTTAAGCCCATGGTCATAAGGAGGCCGAAACGATGATGAACTTGTTGACGACCCTAGGCGCAATCACGGCTTTGGCCACTGCGCCGCTCGCCGTATCCCTTCAGGGCGCCGCGCCGGCTGCCCCTGCCATCGCCGCACCTGCCACCACTGGCGCCCTTACGGCCGCCGAGCGCAGCGCCATCCTGAAAGATGTCGCCAAGGCCCTCTCCGACGTGAAAACCGCCAAGGGCAAGTTCGAGCAGGTCGCCCCTGACTATTCGGAATCCACCGGCACATTCGCCCTGTCGCGCCCCGGCAAGGTCCGCTTCGACTATAACGAACCGACGCCGATCCTGATTGTCAGCGACGGCGCCACCGTTGCCATGCAGGACAGCGAGCTGGAAACCACCGACCGCGTGCCGCTCAGCTCGACACCGCTCGCCCTGCTCCTCGACGACAATCTCGACTTCGAGCGTGAGACCCAGGTGCTCGACGTGATCCGCACCAATGGCCGCATCGGCGTCACCCTGCGCGACCGCTCCGGCGAGATGGACGGCACGCTGACACTCGTCATGTCCGACGTCACCAAGGAGCTGCTCGGCTGGCGCACGGAAGATTCGGGCGGCAACATCACCTCGGTGCAATTGTCGGACGTGGAATATGGCAAGAAGCTCAATCCACGCCTCTTCATCATGAAGGATTTTGACGACGATTAGGCGCCGTCTGCAGCCAGATAAGCGGCATGCATGACGTCGGGGCCGTCGCAAAAGTTTCAAGAACTCAAAAAGGCAAGCTTCTAACATATATTTTACTTGAAAATTCTGCAGGGAGTGACATCTTTGCAACTGTCGATGAAACGGAAATACCCCGCGCAGCAATTGACCCCCCGCTGTGAACCAATCCGTGACATCGCCGCCGGAATTCCCTTGCCGGCGAGACGTTGAGACTCGCGTCAGGCGCGCCCGAACTCCCCCGCGTTCGGGCGCGTTGACGTTTCAGGGATCAGTGCTAGGCAGATCCCATGTCAAAGCCTCTCAAGATTGTCAGCTGGAACATCAACTCGGTCCGCCTGCGCGCCCCGAACGTCGCTGAATTCGTTGCCGCCGAAGCGCCCGATGTCATCTGCCTGCAGGAGACCAAATGCCAGGACGGCGAATTCCCGGAAAAGCAGTTCCGCGAAATGGGCCTGCCCCATCTCGTGCTGAACGGACAGAAAGGCGGCCACCACGGCGTCGCCATCGCCTCGCGCTTCCCGCTAGAGCGCGTCGACGTGCCAGACCTTTGCCGCCACGGCCACGCCCGCGCCATTGCCGCCCGCGTCAAGGGCATAGAGGTCCACAATATCTACCTGCCCGCTGGCGGCGACGAGCCCGATCCCGTCATCAATGACAAGTTCGCCCACAAGCTCGACTTCCTCGAAAAGCTCGGCCCCGGCTACAAGAAGCTGAAGAAGGCCCCGCGCATCCTCGTCGGCGACCTCAACGTAGCCCCGCACGAGAACGATGTCTGGTCGCACAAGCAGCTCTTGAAGATCGTCTCGCACACGCCCGTCGAAACGGAATCGCTCGAACATTCCCGCCAGACCGCCGGCTTCGCCGACATTGCCCGCATGGCCGTGCCCGACGAGCAGAAGCTGTATTCCTGGTGGAGCTATCGCGCCAAGGACTGGGCCGCCGCCAACAAGGGCCGCCGCCTCGACCATATCTGGGCCAATCCCGAGGCCCTGCCCGACACGAAGGTGGACTCCTACCGCGTCCACCTCGCCTGGCGCGGCGGCTGGAAACCCTCCGACCACGCACCAATCAGCGTGAAGGTGAGTGTGTAACGACGATCCACAAGCCCCTTCCCTGCGAAAGCCGGGACGTCAGGCAATCAAGAGCGAAGCGCCAAACGGCGCCACCCCCCACGCATGCCCCAGACTGATCTGCATCAATCGGCCAACTCCGCGCGGTGCTATAATCCAAGTGTCATCCAGCCGCTTGGTACCTTGTCCTCCGGCCCGGCTCAGACACAGCAATCGACCTCCCCCCTTCGGCATCCCCGCGCTGGGCGTGGTTCGCGAAAGGAAGTCCGTCATGCAAATCCAGATCAATACCGACGAAAACATCGAAGGCAGCGAAGAGCTCACCGCCCATATCACAGCAGATATCAACACCCGTCTCGACCGTTACAGCGGGCACATCACCCGCGTTGAAGTCCACCTGAGCGACGAGAACGCGGCCAAGTCCGGCGCGCACGACAAGCGCTGCCTGATCGAAGCCCGCATTGAAGGCCTGCAGCCGGAAGCCGTCAGCAATGAATCCGACACGCTCGAAGGAGCATGGTCTGGCGCGGCCAAGAAGATGCAGCACGCCCTCGACACCACGCTCGGCAAACGCAACCACGTCAAAGGCGCCGAAACGATCCGGACCGGCGATCTGTAGGCGGACGCAACACGCCAGAAACGCCCCATCAAAGCACCGCCAAGGAAACCCGACATGACCGATAAACCAACCAAGACGCCGCCCGCCGACACACCCCCTGCAAAAGTCGACCGGCCCGGTTTCGACATCGGCGGCGCATCGGGTGACGGCAATGCCGGCACGGGTGTCGGCCTCGGCCCGGATGCCGGCGAAAGCCCTGACGACCGCCGCCTGCCCGGCCGCCGCGGCAAAGGCCCCTATCCCACACCTACCCCAATCTGATTACCCGGCCTCGGTTTAGAGGCCGCACCCGCTCAGCGGTTCGGCGTCCAGACATAAAGACAATTCTCGCGTCGGTGCGCGGCATCATATTTCGCGCCTGTTTTCACAAAGCCCGCCTTCTCGTAAAAGGTTCGGGCATGGATGTTTTGCGCGGCGGTCCAGAGCACGATGCGGTCCGGCAATGCCTGCTTTGCAAAGTCGAGTAGCGCACGCCCGATGCCCATTCCCTTCTTGTCTGGCGCGACAAAAATCTGATCGAGCTGATTATCAGCCGGCAAAAGCGCCAGAAAGCCGACGATCCTGTTGTCGATTTGCGCCAGATAGATCGTCCAGCGATCGGCAGCCTCTGCCTCGAAGCGTTCTCGGACGCCTTCGCGATCAAGGTCCAACGCGTTCGAAATGCCAATGGACACCCAGCTGTCGTGCCAGAGATTGGCCAGCGCGGGAAAGTCGGCAGGCACAGCCGGACGGATGATCAAGGTTGCAGCCGATAGCCGCCCGCATCGGTCAGCAACAGGCGCGCATGGGCCGGGTCAGGCTCCACTTTCTGCCGAAGGCGGTAGATATGTGTTTCCAGCGTGTGTGTCGTCACGGCGGCATTGTAGCCCCAGACTTCAGACAACAGCTCCTCGCGCGCCACTGGCTTGCCGCCCGCGCGGTAGAGGTATTTCAGGATATTGGTTTCCTTCTCCGTCAGCCGCACCTTGCGACCCTCGGCCGTCACCAACAGCTTCATTGACGGGCGGAAGTCATAGGGACCCACCTGGAAGGTTGCGTCCTCGGACTGTTCGAAACTGCGCAAGTGCGCCCGCACGCGTGCCAGCAGGACAGAAAACTTGAACGGCTTCGTCACGTAATCATTGGCGCCGGAATCGAGCCCCAGGATCGTGTCGGCATCGCCGTCCTGCCCGGTCAGCATGATGATCGGCGCGCGAACGCCCTTCTGCCGCATCAGCTTGCAGGCCTCACGGCCATCAAGGTCCGGCATTTCAACGTCGAGCAGGATCAGGTCGATCCGCTCTTTGACGGCCAGATCTACCCCATCGCGCGCATTGGCGGCCTGCAACGTCTCGAAGCCATCATGCAACTCAAATTGTTCCGCCAGCGCTTCACGAAGATCGGAATCATCATCCACGAGCAGGATTGTCTTTTTTGCAGACATTATGGCGCTCCATTCGCTCCAAATTCGTCTTGCACATATCCAAGACACGCAAGGATGTCATAAGAATGTGCCGGAAAGACGATCACAACACAGGGAGATGCGCGTGAACAGCCACTTCATAGCCCGGTCAGATGGCAGTTTTTTCGGCATGGACGTGTCCTGCCGTTGTGCCCTCGGCGTCGGCGGCGTGATCGGCGCCGACCTGAAGCGCGAAGGTGACGGAGCTTCACCGATCGGAATCTGGCAGACGCGCCGCCTCTTTTATCGCCCCGACAGGACCCAGCCACCCGAAACCCGCCTGCCCAAAGTGCCGCTGCGTGCGCAGGATGGCTGGTGTGATGCCGCCGATGATCCGCTCTACAACCGCCCGGTCACGCTGCCCTACCCTGCATCGGCCGAAAAACTCTGGCGTCCGGATCATGTCTACAACCTGATTGTTGAGCTAGGTTACAATGACGATCCGGTCGTGCCTAGCCGGGGCAGCGCAGTTTTCCTGCATCTGGCGCGTGAAGCCTACCAGCCAACCGAAGGCTGCATTGCGCTCGCCGAGCCCGACCTGCGCACAGTCCTGCGTTTCCTGACACCCGGCTCGATGATCGAGATCGCCGTCTAGCGCGCCCCGAACAGCGCCGTCCCGACGCGCACATGGGTCGAGCCAAAGCTGGCCGCAACAGCGTAATCGCCGCTCATCCCCATGGACAGCCCTGTCAGACCATGACGTTTGGCCAGCTTCGCCAGCAGTGCGAAGTGCGGCCCGGCAGGTTCATCCACGGGCGGAATGCACATCAGGCCCTGCACATCGAGGCCGCATTCATCTCGCGCGCAGGCAAGCAAGGCGTCGAGATCTTCCGGCAGAACCCCCGCCTTCTGTGGCTCCTCGCCCGTATTCACCTGAATGAACACCGGCACCCGCCGACCGAGCTTCTCCATCGCCTTCGCCAGAGTCCGCGCCAGTTTCTCGCGGTCCAGTGTCTCGATCACATCGAACAGCGCGACCGCATCTTCCGACTTGTTGGTCTGCAGAGGCCCGATCAGGCGCAGCTCAAGGTCCGGATAGTCTGCGCGGCGTTCCGCCCAATGGGCCTGCGCCTCCTGCACCTTGTTCTCGCCGAACACGCGCTGGCCGGTCGCCAGCATCGCGTCGAGCTTCTCGTCCGGCTGCGTCTTGGACACCGCCACCAGTACGGGAGGCGGCGTGGCCGCTTTGGCCAGCTCCGCCAGAATCTCGCTGCGCCGCTTGGCAAGTGTGAGGGAAACCGTATCAGTCATGCTGATGACGTTGAAACGCCAATCCTCGCCAAAGCGCAAGCTCATGACCGCTGCCCGCATTGCCGCAGCGCACCTGCCACTGGGCCTGCCACCTGTGTTTTTCCTCACCGATCCAGACAGGACGCCAGATCCCGCCCGCATCGCCCGCCAACTACCCGAGGGCTGGGGCATCATCTATCGCCACTTTGGCGCTGCAGACGCAGCAATGATCGCTTCGCGGCTCGCGGACATCTCCCGCCAACGTCATTTGCGCCTGCTGATCGCCGCCGATCCCCAGCTCGCGCTTCAGGTCGGCGCGGATGGTGTGCACTGGCCGCATGCCCGCATCGCCCGGTCCCGCAAGTGGAAGGACCGCATGCCTTTGATGACGGCCAGCGCCCATTCGCCAGGTGAGCTGCGCGTCCTTGCCGACTTTCCCATTGATGCGGCACTCGTTTCAGCCATCTTCCCGTCGGCAAGCCCCTCCGCTGGTAAGCCACTCGGTGCGCTGGCCCTGCGCCGCCTTGCCCCTGATGCACCCTGCCCGGTCTACGCCCTCGGCGGCGTCAACGCAGGCAACGCGGCCCGGGTCGCTCCCTTCGCGGGGCTCGCCTCGGTCAGCGCGTTCTGATCAGGAATCGGGGCTACGGCCTTCGGCCGATGTGCCGAACAGCGCGATCAGGACAGCAAGCATGGCCAGGCTCGCAAACAGCGCGGTCTTGCCTTTGTGTCCGCCGGACCGGTGCTCCGAGACGGCCGCGATTGCCGACTGCACGCCATAATAGATCGCGAAGGCGCGCGACGCGTAGGAAATGATCGCGAAAAGATCGACCGTCCAGGTGAACACGAGACCGATGCCGACAAGGACAGCATAGGCCTGCCGCTCGCTGACCAGGCCGCCCGTCAGCTCGGCCACCAGCCCGCCCGAACCGCTCGTATCGGCGATCGCGGCGCTGAACTGCGCGGTCAGCGCAGCCGCGACGAGCAGGAAAGGCAGGATCGGCGCGACAACTTTCATCATGTCGATGATCGCCGTCTCTTCGAGGTGAAGCTCATTGCCCTGAAACACATAGGCCACGAAGCCGATATAGATCATGTAGATGGCCGATGAGAGCAATTGCGCGATCCGCATCGATCGGATGCGCGTGATGTGATCATAGGTGCTGCCGAGATAACGCGATGTCTCGAAGCCCTGAACCGTCACAATCAGGCCGAAGGCCAGCGAGATCGCTGCCCAGCCGGACGTCTTGGGCGCGAGCAGGACAAGCTTGTCGGCAGTCGCTTCCTTGCCGAAGAAGATGGCCAGCCCGACCAGCAGGCCGAGGATGATCGCCAGCTTCACGCTGACCGACACCTGCTCCATCCGCTCCAGGGCGCGGAAGCCTTTGAACCAGCCGACCGCGAGGATCAGGATCATGATCACACTGGTCAGAATACGGGCTGAAAACGTGTTGTCCCATGGGGTGAGGCTGACGCCAAAGGAGCCGAACAGGTTCAGGTAATAGGCAACCGAAATGACGTAAGCCAAGGCGAGGGTCCATGAACCGCCGACCTCGAGCCGGGCCACGAACTTGTCCGGGTCCTCGTCATGCTCGCCGCGCAAACGGATATTATGCCTTATCACCCCGCCGAACAGGTAGGCGCCTGTGCAGAGCGCCAGCATGACCAGCGGCGCATATTTTCCGTATTGGAAATCTAGGATCGGGCCCAGAACAAGGAAACCACTGCCGATGATCGACGCCAGCGGCGTCATGGTGGCGCGCCAGAGCTTCACATTGGCCACGCGTGGCCACAGCAGGACAGCGCCCGTTATGAGCGTGACGGCGAGGATCAAGCCATTCAGGAACATGGCGCCAACAATTATGATCCCCGATTGCGCGCCCGAGCGGACCGTGGCGCCAGAATAGCGATAGGCCTAAACCCGATCACAGGCGTCAGGCAACACGCAAAGCGCCGCCCGCCAATCGATGGCCAGATCAAAAAGGGGGGAAACTAAAACTTGAAGGCCGACTTGAGCCGGATACCGGTTTCGACCTGATTGTCTTCCCACTGGGTGGAATCATTCAGGCGTTCGGCGCCGAGGCTGAGTTCACCACCGACCGAGAAACGGGGTGTCACGCGGAATGTGGCGCCGGCCTGCATTTGCTCACGCGGCAGGGGCGACGAATTCGGACGTGTCAGCATGTCGAGATTCAGCTGCCAGCGTGTGTTGCGACCGAACTGGACCGAGAAATCGTCGGTCGGCTCCGGTTGCCAGACTGGCTTGGTGTCCGCAGGCTTTGGACGGGCAAACTGGCGATACCAGTCAGCCTCAGCTGCCTTGCTTTCGGAAAGGGATGGCGCATCGACCTTCATCGCACCCTCTGCCATAGCCGGATCGGCCATGGCTGGCATTGCCAGCACAGCCGAGAACAGCATGAGAGAGAGGACCAAGCCCGATTTCATAATTCTGCACCTTACCCGTAAAGAGAATAGTCAGCGGGCCCAGTAAATAGAAGATTAACATTCGTTGAGACGGCCAAATTAAAGCGATAGTGTGATTTCTAACACAATACCGTCCGCCGAATCCTCCTTTTGAGGCACTCCAAGCGGCAACACTCGCCTCACGCGGGTCGCCTGGCTGCGATAACCACCCGCGATGCGCAGGCCCTCCCGCACGTCCTTGGCCGCTCCAAGGCTCCATGATTCGCTCGTCAGGCCCGTCAGGTCGTCCGTTGCTTTGCCATAATCGATGCCAAATTCCATCGCGAAGGCCTGTTTTGTGGCCCCGATCGTCCAGGCAGAATAGTCGCCAGACCCGGCATCAAGACCATTATTGCTGCCAAGCACACTCGCGCCGACCGTTATCGTCTCGAACTCCGCCGATGCGCCGGCAGACCATGTTTCCACGGTGCCATAGATGTCCGGCCGCAGCGCCGAACTGACATCCGCCCGGCTATAGGCCAACGCCCCGCGCAGACGCACGCCGCTCTCACGCAAGCGCCGCGAGACATTGATGGCCGCCTCAGCCGCTGAATCGATACTGATTTGCGGATTACCCCCGACCTGGCGCTCCGGATCACGGTCCAGCCCGCGCACATCAGCCGTCGGCGTATAAGAGACGCCAGCCCGGACACCCACGATCCGCGGGCTGGCATAGCTGACCTTCAGCGCTGGCCCCGTCAGGTCATGATCGGTGCGCACATAGGCGCGCCCGGTCGGATCCAGCACCGGATTGGCTGTGCTGGCCTTCAGGAAAATGCTCGGCGCGCCTTCGTAAAAGCGGGCGGCAACCCCCTTGTCGCGCCCAAGCCGCACCTCGCCATAGCCGCCTTCCGCATAGATATAGGCCTGCTCAAGCTGGCCCCGCGTTCCGACCTGCTCGTAGCCAGTGCCTGCTGCAAGGCCGCTGAAAGCGCCCTGCCCCAGCCCGAAATCACCGCCTGTCACGCCGCTGAAGCCTGCCCTGTGGGGATTGTCATTCTGGAGTTCAAACCGGCCGACCGCGCCGATCTCCAGGCCATTGTCCAGAATCCGGTTGGTCGACAGGTTCAGTGCTGTCGCCCAGGTCACCGGCGCGCCGTCAGCGCTGGATGCACCGACCGCCACGTCAGCGCCAACGTCGGTTTCCCAGACCTCCCAGTCCTCCTGGGCAATGGCCTGTCCCGCCAGCGGGGCCAATACGGCCAGCAGTGTCAGTGGTTTCCACATGGTTTCTCTCCTGCAAACCCCTTGCGCCCTCTACGGCATATCAGCACTGGCGAGCCCGGACTCCCCTTGTTATACAAACGCACGTCAACAAGGTCTTGCACTCAGGAACAATCTTCATGGTCAAACACATCCTCACCGCCGCCATGGCTGGCATGCTGATCGTTTCCGGCTGCCAGTTCGGCGGCAAAAAGGCCGACAATGCCAGTATTACCCAAAAGAATGTCGGCACCGTCAATCCTTACCTGTGGCGCGCCACGCTGGACACATTCGAGAACATGCCTCTCGATAAAGCCGATGCCGTTGGCGGCATTGTGAATTATGACTGGATGTCCTTCCCGGACTCGCCGGATGAGCGCGTGAAGGCCACTGTCTACATTCTCGACACGCGACTACGCGCAGATGGCGTCAAGGTTTCCGTGTTCCGCCAGACGAACAATGACGGCACCTGGACCGACGCGACCGTCGACCCGGAAACCGGAATCCAGCTTGAGAACAAGATCCTTCAACGTGCCCGCACGCTCAAGGCTTCGCAAATCGGCTAATCAGCCACACAACATTCGTCTTAAAGGAGCGGGACATGGCCACCCGTTATGATCCGCAGGCCGCGGAAACCAGATGGCGTGCCGCGTGGGACGCAGCAAACCTGTTCAAGGCGAAGTCACCGGCCGAAGCCGGGGACGCGCCCAAGGCATACATCCTCGAGATGTTCCCCTACCCGTCCGGCCGCCTGCACATGGGCCATGTGCGCAACTATGCCATGGGCGACGTCGTTGCCCGCCACCGCCGCGCCAAGGGCTATAACGTGCTCCACCCGATGGGTTGGGATGCGTTCGGCATGCCGGCGGAAAACGCTGCCATGCAACGCGGTGTGCACCCCGGCAAATGGACCTACCAGAATATCGACGCGATGCGGGCCCAGCTGAAAAAGCTCGGCCTGTCGCTCGACTGGAGCCGCGAATTCGCGACCTGCGACCCGGAATATTATGGCGCCCAGCAAGGCCTCTTCCTGAAGATGCTGGAAAAGGGCCTCGTCTATCGCAAGGCCAGCAAGGTGAACTGGGACCCGGTGGACAATACCGTCCTGGCGAACGAGCAGGTCGTTGACGGTCGCGGCTGGCGTTCCGGCGCAATCGTCGAGCAGCGCGAACTGACGCAATGGTTCTTCCGCATCACGCACTATGCCGAGGACCTGCTGGAAGAAGTCCAGAAGCTTGATCGCTGGCCCGAGAAGGTCCGCACGATGCAGGCCAACTGGATCGGCCGGTCGGAAGGCCTGCAGATGCGGTTCGAGTTCGCAGGCAATGCGCCGGCGAACTATGAAAACGGCGTCGAGATTTTCACCACACGGCCGGACACATTGTTCGGCGCGAGCTTCATTGCGCTCTCCCCTGATCACCCGCTCGTACTGCAACTGGCCGAAGGCAATGACGCGCTGACCGCTTTCCGCGCCGAGTGCGCTGCTGTCGGCACGAGCGAAGAAGCCATCGAGAAGGCACCGAAGCTCGGCTTCGATACAGGCCTCACCGTGCAGCATCCGTTCGAACCCGAGCGCACGCTCCCCGTCTGGGTCGCGAACTTTGTGCTGATGGGCTATGGCACGGGCGCCATTTTCGGCTGCCCGGCGCATGACCAGCGCGATATCGAATTTGCACGTAAGTATGGCCTCTCGGTCACGCCTGTTGTGCTGCCGCCCAATGCAGACGCGGCCACATTCGATGTCGAGGATGATGCCTATACCGGCCCTGGCACGATCTTTCATTCCGGCTTCCTGGATGGCCACTCCATCGACGAGGCCAAGCGCATGGCGATCGCGAAGATCGAAACCATGGGGCTTGGCGAAGGCAAGGTGAACTATCGCCTGCGCGACTGGGGCGTCTCGCGCCAGCGCTATTGGGGCTGCCCGATCCCGGTCATTCATTGTGAAGCGTGCGGCATCGTTCCGGTCCCTGCGGCTGACCTGCCGGTTCGCCTGCCCGACGATGTTACCTTCGACGTTCCCGGCAACCCGCTGGAGCGCCATCCGACCTGGAAAGACACGTCCTGCCCGAACTGTAACGGCAAGGGCCGCCGCGAGACGGACACGCTGGATACGTTCGTTGACAGCTCCTGGTACTATGCCCGCTTCGCCAGCCCGGACGATATGGAAGAGCGCGCCTATTGGCTGCCGGTCGACCAATATGTCGGCGGCGTCGAGCATGCCGTGCTCCACCTGCTCTATGCCCGTTTCTTCGCCCGCGCGATGCGCGATGTCGGCGAGCTGGACCTGCCCAGCGGCGAGCCCTTCGCTGGCCTCTTCACGCAAGGCATGGTGACCCACGAGACCTACAAGTCAGATAGCGGCGTCTGGCTGGAGCCATCGGAAGTCGAGCAGCGCGACGGGACCTGGATCGAGATTTCGACCGGTGCGCCGGCCAGCGTCGGCCCGATCGAAAAAATGTCCAAGTCGAAGAAGAACACGGTCGACCCGGATGCCATCATCGGCGCCTTCGGCGCCGATATTGCCCGCTGGTTTGTCCTGTCGGATTCCCCGCCTGAGCGCGATGTTGAATGGACACAGTCCGGCGCTGAGGGCGCAGCCCGCTTTGCCCAGCGCATCTGGAGCGTCTTCGACGCCCTGCCAGAAACCAGTTCGGCAGCGGCCGGCGCGGACGAAGCCTCCATTGCCCTGCGCAAGACATCGCACAAGGCGGTCGCCTCCATCGACAAGGCCATATCCGACTTCCGCTTCAACTCGGCTGTTGCGACGATCTATGAATGGGTCACCGCGCTGAAGAAGGCCGAAACAGGATCAGACGAACTCGTCGGCGCGCGCATGGAAAGCGCATCGATGCTGGCGCGCTGCCTGACATTGTTCATGCCGCACCTGGCTGAAACCTGCTGGGAACGCATTGGCGGCGAAGGCTTCGTCTCCGCAGCCGCCTGGCCCGAGCCCGAGCCCGCCCTGCTGGTCGACGACAGTGTCACGATGGCTGTTCAGGTGAACGGAAAACGCCGCGGTGAAATCACGGTCGCCAAGGACCTCGACAAGGAGGCCGTCGAGGCCGCAGCCTTCGCTGATCCGGAGGTTGCCGCCTTCCTCGATGGCAAGGACGTCAAGAAAACCATTGTCGTTCCCGGCCGCATCGTGAATATCGTGGTGGCATGAAACACTTCCTCGCTGCCTTCGCCCTGCTCACCCTGAGCGCCTGTGGCTTCCAGCCGGTCTATGCGCCGGGCAATAGCGCATTGGCAGCAGGTGGACCCATCACGGTTGAGCCGATCAGCGGACGATCCGGATACGTGTTGAGACGGGCCCTTCAGCAAGAGCTGGCCATCGGCCTGCCCGGCGTTACGGAGCCAGCGACGCTCAACGTGGTGCTGAACGAAAATCTGACACGGCTCGCTTTCAAGCCTGATGGCGCCGCCTCACGATCCAGCCTTTCGGCCAGCGCACGCTATGTTCTCGCCCGGGACAAGTCGGCCGTTTCAGGTTCCGCTGATGCCGAGACCGATTTTTCTGTGCCGTCTGAACCGTATGGCGACATCGCCGCACAGACCAGCGCTTCCGATCGCACGATGCGTGAACTGGCCAAGCACATTGTGCAGGATCTGCGTCTCCAGCTTATGGCTGACTGATGCTGCTAAAGGGAAAGCAAGCTGTCGCTTTCGCTCGCAGGCCTGATCCCGCCATTTGGGCTGTCCTGGCTTTCGGCGAGGACGAAGGCCTCGCAAGCGATGCCGCGAGCAGCCTGATCAAGGCGTGGAAGCCCAAACTCGGTGAGCTTGAAGTCACCGTCCTCGACGATGATACGATCCGCAAGGACCCCTCGCTCCTGTTCGACAATCTTGAAGCGGTCTCCCTGCTCGGCGATCCACGCGCCATCCGGATACGGACGAGCGGAGACAAGATAGCCGCGCTACTGGCTGAGGCACTTACCGAAGGTGACAAGCGCCCCGATCGTTATGCCGCGCGGCTGGTCATCGAAGCGGGTTCGTTGGCCTCCAAATCAAAGCTGCGCGCTGCAGCGAGCAGTGCCAAGAACGCGGCCTGCCTCCAGCTGTTCGCAGATGAAGCCAATGATATCGAAGAGCGCGTGAAAACCGCCCTGCTGGAAGTCGGCGCAACAATCGACGCAGCCGCCCTGCATGCCTTTACAGGCGACCTGCCCGGCCATCGCGGCATCGCCAATGCCGAGATCGAGAAGCTGGCGCTCTATGCGCGCGGGCTGGGACGCGATGTTTCGCTCGCCGATATCCGCTCGCTGTCTGCGACAGATATCGACCATAATCTGTCGGCCGCCATTCGTGCTGCGCTGGATGGCAACCTCTTAGCTGCCAATGTCGCGCTGCAGCGCCTCGAAGTGGCAGGCACGTCGGCCATCTCGATCCTGCGGGCGCTGCAAAGCGAGACCTTGCGCATGCTCGACGCGCACAAGCGCATGGCGGCTGGCGAAGGGGCGCCCGGCATGAAGCTGCGCCCACCTGTCTGGCAGAGTGACTGGCCAGCCTTTCGCGCGCGCCTCGGCAAGTGGCCACAGAAGCGGCTGATGCGGATCATGGAGCGGATCTATGAAGCCGAGCAGCAGGCGAAGTCTGGATCAGGCAGCGCCGATCCCGTTGTTCGTGTACTGATGAATGAGCTTGGCAAGGCAGCTGCCAGGGCAGCCTGATCAGTTACCGCGTTTGGCGGTCAGGCGCCGGCACACATCGTCAAGCTGCTCCAGGTCGCGATACTGAATCCGCAGCTCGCCGCCGTTCTTGCCATGGCGGATATCTACCGCCAGACCCAGCGTGCGGGTCAGGTCTGCTTCGAGCGCTTCTGTGTCGACATCCTTCTCGTCCGCCATCTGCTTGGCCGATTTGGTCTCGACAGGTCCGCCCTCGCGCGCCTCTTTCGCCTTCGCTTCAACGTCGCGAACACTCAGCCCCTTCTCGGCTGCCAGCCTGATGAGCGCTTCAGGGTCCGGCGCGCCGAGCGCTGCGCGGGCATGGCCCGCACTCAGTTTCCCATCACGCACAAAGGCGCGCGCGCTTTCCGGCAATTGCAGCAGGCGCAGCGTGTTGGCGATATGGACCCGGCTCTTGCCGACACTATTGGCGAGGCTGTCCTGCGTCCGGCCGAAGCGCTTCATCAGCGCCTCATAGGCTTCAGCTTCTTCAATCGGATTGAGGTCTGCGCGCTGTACGTTCTCGATGATGCCGATCTCGAGAAGCTCAAGTTCGTCAATATCGCGCACAAGCGCCGGTATGGACTTCAGGCCCGCGATCTTCGCAGCGCGCCAGCGGCGCTCGCCCGCGATGATCTGGAACTTGCCCTTCTCCTTCGGGTCGGGCCGCACGAGGATCGCCTGCAAGACACCCTTGCTCTTGAGCGACTCCGCGAGCTCGTTCAGCGCGCTTTCATCGAAAGTGCGACGTGGCTGGGCCGGATTGCGGCGAATAAGGTCAATATCGATTTCATTCGACGCCACACCCGGCTTGGCAGACAATTCCTTGTCGGAGCTGGCGCCAACAGCGTCGACTTCCCCCATCAGGGCCGACAATCCACGACCAAGCCGTGCGGGTTTGCTCTTTGCCTCTTCGCTCATCGTGATCAGGCCGCTCTCGCTTTTTCGCGCTGCAGGACTTCCGAAGCGAGGCGGATATAAGCCTCGCTGCCGGGGCACCGGTAATCGTAGAGTAGTGCGGGCTTACCGAAGGATGGCGCCTCGGACAGGCGGACATTCCGCGGTATGACCGTGTTGTAGACCTTGTTGCCGAAATAGGCGCGAACCTGGTCTGCCACTTCGTCTGACAGGTTGTTGCGCCGGTCATACATGGTCAGCACCACGCCCTGGATCTCAAGGGCCGGATTGAGGCCCTGACGTACCAGTTCGACCGTTCGCATCAGTTGCGACAGGCCTTCCAGCGCCAGGAACTCGCACTGAAGCGGCACAAGCAGCGCATTCGCTGCTGTCATGGCGTTCAGTGTCAGTGCCGACAGGGATGGCGGGCAATCAATCAGGATATAATCATATTTGACGAGGCCGCCCGTTTCGGCCCGATCGACATAATTCATCAGCGCTTCGCGCAGTCGATACGAACGACGGGCGTCACCGGCCAATTCCGTTTCCACGCCAGAGAGGTTCTCGTCACCGGGAACGATGTCCAGTCGCGGCACGATCGTCGAAAGGACGGTCTGTTCCATGTCGACGCGGTCAACAACCAGGTCATAGCTGGTCAATTGCCGGTCTGCCCGGGAAATACCGAGGCCTGTCGAGGCATTACCCTGCGCATCGAAATCGACGATCAGAACGCGGCGGCCCACAGCCGCCAATGCAGTTCCAAGGTTAATCGAAGTCGTGGTCTTACCGACCCCGCCCTTCTGATTCACCACAGCAAAAATCCTAGGCTTCGCCACCTTGTAGCTCCCTTACGATCAACACGACTCCCGACCCACCGCTTCGGCTCGGAATCGCCTCATGAGCGAATCTCCACCTTTGTCGGGCTTCCGTCAATTCTTCTTCCCAGCGTTCGCCCTTGAGGAACAGCCCTGTTGCACCGTTTTTCATCCAGGGAGACGCGTAATCCAGAAGTTTCGGGAGCGGCGCAAAGGCCCTTGCCGTAACGATGTCTGCCAGACTGGCCGGCGCCGATTCCACCCGTCCCTGATACACATCCGCCGATAAACCGGCCGCATCAATCGCCGCATTCAGGAACGCTGTTTTCTTGCCGACGCTTTCCATCATGGTCACGTGGCCGTCCGGCCGCGCGGCCGCAATAATAAGCCCGGGAAACCCCGCGCCTGACCCGAGATCCACCACGCGGGCCGTCTCGGGAATATGGTCGAGCAATTGAAGGCTGTCCCAGACATGCCTCTGCCAGATATTGGGCCACTCACGCGGCCCGATCAGATTGGACTTCATGCGCCAGGAATCGAGCGTGTCGATCACCCGATCGATACGGTTAAGCGTTTCACGTGAAACATTATGGGCGGCCAGAAATACCGCGCGGTCATTCTCACTCGTCATCGGTCAGACCGCCTTCGCGCGACGTTTCACGTGGCTGAGCAATGCCGTCAAAGCCCCCGGCGTCACGCCTTCAATACGGCCCGCCTGGCCCAGTGTTGTGGGCCGGATCAATTCAAGCTTCTGCCGCACTTCATTGGAAAGCCCACCGACTGCCGCGTAATCGATATCGCGTGGGAGCGTCAGGCCTTCATCGCGGCGCAGGGCGGCCACATCGGCCGACTGCCGCTCGAGATATCCGGAATAGAGGGCCTCGATTTCCAATTGGGCGGCAATTTCGGGTGATATGTCGGATAGTTCCCGCCAGACACTGGCGAGTTCCGTAAAACCGATATTCTTGTAAGCCAGATACTCCCAGGCGGATCGCATGCGGCCGTCCTGGTTGATTTCCCATCCGGCTTGCGCGGCTTTGGCCGGCGAGAGCGTCAGCGATTGGAGGGATTCACGCGCGCAGGTTAATGCATCTTGTTTCACGTGAAACACTTTGGCCCGAATTGGGCCCACACAGCCCATTTCGAGGCCTTTTCGTGTCAAACGCTGATCCGCATTGTCTGCGCGGAGAGCCAGTCGGTATTCGGCACGCGATGTAAACATGCGATACGGCTCCGTCACGCCACGCGTGACGAGGTCATCAATGAGGACGCCAATATAGGCTTCGGCCCGATCGAACATCACCGGTTCTAGGCCCGCAGACGCGCGCGCCGCATTCAGGCCCGCAACAAGGCCTTGTGCGCCGGCCTCTTCGTATCCCGTGGTGCCGTTTATCTGTCCGGCCAGATAGAGACCCGCTTGGGCGCGCACTTCCAATGCCGGCGTCAGTGCGCGTGGATCCACGTAGTCATATTCAATCGCGTAGGCATATTGCCGAATCACCACGTTCTCGAGGCCCGGAATGGTCCGGATGAACTGATCCTGGACTGTTTCGGGCAGCGATGTCGAAATGCCGTTCGGATAGACCGTGTCGTCATCAAGACCTTCCGGCTCCAGGAAGATCTGGTGACGGTCGCGATCTGCAAAGCGATGAACCTTGTCTTCGATGGATGGGCAATAGCGCGGGCCACGTCCGGCAATCGCGCCGGAATAGACGGCCGACTGATTGATATTCTCGGCGATGATCGCGTGGGTCTCAGCCGTCGTCCACGTGATACCACACGCCACTTGCGGCACGTCGATCCGGTCCGTCATATAGGAAAACGGAACCGGCAATTCGTCGGCCGCCTGCATCTCCAACTGGTCCCAGGCAATCGTGCTGCCATCAAGACGCGCGGGCGTGCCGGTCTTGAGGCGGCCCATGGGCAGGCCCATGCCATAAAGCCGGTCAGACAGGCCTATCGCAGGCGCCTCGCCAACACGCCCAGCCGGGATGCGTTTGTCACCGATATGGATCATGCCTTTCAGGAACGTACCTGTAGTAATAACTACAGATCGCGCATGATAGACAGTGCCGGAAAGCCCAACGACACCGGTGAGAATATCGTCCTCGATAATCAGATTTTCTGCGCCATCTTCGATGATCGTAAGATTGGGATAATCCGACAGTTCAGCCTGCATCGCCTGGCGATAGAGCGCGCGATCGATCTGCGCGCGCGGACCCCAGACGGCAGGGCCTTTCGAGCGATTGAGCATGCGGAACTGAATACCGGCCTTGTCCGCCATGCGGCCCATCAATCCATCAAGCGCGTCGATCTCGCGCACGAGATGGCCTTTGCCGAGCCCGCCGATTGCCGGGTTGCAGCTCATCTCGCCAATGGTTGATCGCTTGTGTGTCACAAGGGCCGTGCGCGCACCGAAGCGCGCGGCAGCCGCAGCCGCTTCGCAGCCAGCGTGGCCGCCGCCGATTACAATCACATCGAATTGGTCTGGCATCGCCATCAATCAAGTACCTTGGAATAAAGGGGGTGTTCTGGCGGCTATATAACCGCGCAGCGCTTCAAACCCTAGGGGTCATTTACCGATGCAGAATTCGGAAAAGACAGCGCCCAGCACATCTTCCACGCCGACCACACCGATAATCGACCCAAGCTGGCGCAAAGCCATGCGTATGTCTTCGGCTGCAAGTTCGGCACCGACATCCTGCGCAAGCGCATCGCGCGCGGCCTGAAGACTGCTCAACCCTTGGGTCAGCCGCGCCCTATGGCGCTGGCGTGTTATCACCGGCGCCTCAACTGAGACCGCATATTGATCAACGAACTGCGCGATCGCTTGTTCCAGCGCATCGACGCCCGAGCCGTCTTTCGCCGAGATCAAATGATCCGCGCTGACGCCCTGCGGAGCTGCGCCGAGGTCGCTCTTGTTGACAACAACAATATCCGTAGCAAGACGATAGTCCGCAGACAGATGGCTCGTATCTGGCTCTGATGCATCCAGCACGAACAGCCGCAGGTCCGCATCACGCGCCGCCATTTCCGCGCGCCGCACACCTTCAGCTTCGATCTCGTCATCGGTCACACGCAGACCCGCCGTGTCCGCAATCCAGACGACATGCCCCCCGAGCACCCGGCGCACCTCGATCACGTCGCGTGTCGTCCCGGCCTTCGCCGTCACGATCGCTGCCTCGCGACGTGCGAGGCGATTCAGCAGTGTGGACTTGCCGGCATTCGGCGCGCCAATGATCGCCACGCGAAACCCGTCGCGGATCCGCTCGCCAATGCCGCCATCGCCCAGCGCGGTTTCGATCTCGCCAATCACGCGGCCCAGTTTTGCCAGGATCGGCGCCGTCGTATCCTGCGGCGCGTCACCTTCATCCGGAAAATCGATGGCCACTTCGACCAGCGCCAGCACGCCGGTCAGCTCAGCACGCCATTGGTCATAAGTCTCCGACAGCCCGCCGCCAAGCTGGCGCAGCGCCTGCGCCTTTTGCGCGAGCGTCTCGGCCTCGATGATATCCGCCACGCCTTCAGCCTCGGTCAGGTCCAGCTTGCCCGCCTCGAATGCGCGGCGTGTGTATTCGCCCGGCTCAGCCATGCGAACGCCATCATGTGCGGTGAGTGTTTCCAGCGCATGGGCAATAACCGCCGCGCCGCCATGCAGGTAAAGCTCGAGCGTGTCTTCGCCGGTATAACTGCCAGGGCCTGGCATGAAGAGGGCGAGGCCGCGGTCAATCAGGGCGCCGGCATCATCTGTCATGTCAGTCAGTGTGGCATGCCGGGCTGCAGGCAGGCCGCTGCCCAGATGGTGCTGCGCCAGCTCGCGCACCTGCGGTCCCGAAAGGCGCAGGATCGCGATCGCAGCCGGCGGCGCACCCGAGGCGAGGGCGCAGATTGTGTCGCGCTCGCTCATGTGCGCTCCATCATGCCTAGTTCTTCATGGCCTCGAAGAACTCGTCGTTGGTCTTTGTCTGGCGCAGCTTGTCGATCAGGAAGTCGACGGCATCGTTGGTGCCCATCGGGCCCAGGATGCGGCGCAGGATGTAGATTTTCGAGAGCTGGTCCTGCGGTGTGATCAGCTCTTCTTTCCGTGTGCCGGACTTCATGATGTCGATGGCAGGGAAGGTCCGCTTGTCGGCAATCTTCCGGTCGAGCACGACTTCAGAGTTACCCGTACCTTTGAATTCCTCGAAGATCACTTCGTCCATCCGGCTGCCCGTATCGATCAGCGCCGTGGCAATGATTGTGAGTGAGCCACCGTTTTCAACGTTCCGGGCTGCACCAAAGAAGCGCTTTGGCCGTTGCAGCGCGTTCGCGTCGACACCGCCGGTCAGCACCTTGCCCGAGCTCGGCACAGTCGTGTTATAGGCGCGGCCAAGACGCGTGATGGAATCCAGCAGGATGACAACATCGCGCTTGTGCTCGACGAGGCGTTTGGCCTTCTCAATCACCATTTCCGCAACCTGCACGTGGCGCGTCGCCGGCTCGTCGAACGTCGAGGCAACAACTTCACCCTTCACCGTGCGGCGCATGTCGGTGACTTCTTCCGGGCGTTCATCGATTAGCAGCACGATCAGGTAGCATTCCGGATGGTTCTCTTCGATCGCGGCCGCAATGTTCTGCAGCAGAACTGTCTTACCGGTCCGAGGCGGCGCAACGATCAGGGCGCGCTGGCCCTTGCCGATTGGTGCCACGATATCGATGACGCGGCCTGAACGGTCTTTTTTCGTGGGGTCGCGGCTTTCCATCTTCATCCGCTCTTCGGGATAAAGCGGCGTCAGGTTGTCGAAGTGGACTTTCTGGCGGGCCTTTTCAGGCTCCTCGAAATTGATCTTTGACACGTCTGTCAGCGCGAAGTAGCGCTCGCTGTCCTGAGGCGCCGTGATCGGACCCTCAACCGTGTCGCCGGTCCGGATATTCGCTTTTTTCAGCACTTCCGGGCTGACATAGATGTCGTCCGGGCCGGGCAGGTAGTTGGATTCCGGCGAGCGCAGGAAGCCGAACCCATCGACAAGCACTTCCAGCACACCCTGGCCCGTAATCTCGACTTCACTGTCGGCCAGTTCCTTCAGGATTGCGAAGAGCATGTCCTGCGTCCGCAGCGCCGAGGCGTTTTCGACCTCAAGTTCTTCGGCATACGCCAGAAGTTCTTCAGGCGATTTGGCTTTGAGTTCGCGGAGGGTGACGCTGGTAACGTTATCGAGCATGGATGAGGCCAATTAAGGGTGGAATCCGGATGTCTATTGAATCGGACTGAAATGTGGGGGACCGGGCGAAGAGGAAATCGCGCTGCACAAGGACTGTGCGCCGGTTGCAGCACATATGGGCCATCCCGCCCGGTTTCGTCAAGCGATCAATGACTTACAGCGTTCAGAAGGGCTTCACGGCCACCAGGATCACGATCACGATCATCAGCAGGAACGGCACTTCATTGAGCATGCGCAGCCGTTTTGCGGATACGCCGTCACCGCCCCGATCCACCTTCTTGCCGAGCGATATGAAATAGCCGTGCAGGCCGGACAGGATCAAAACGAGCAGCAGTTTTACGTGCAGCCAGCCTTGCGACATCAGGCCTGGATTCATCCACAGCATCGTAAGGCCAAGCACCCAGACCAGGATCAGGCTGGGATTCATGATGATCTTGCGCAGCTGCTGCGACGACTTTTTCATCGTCTCGAACAGCGGCTCACCCGGCGTGCTGGACAATTGGTGGATCTTGTAGCGCGGATAGATCAGCAGGCTCGCCATCAGCGACACGACGAAGATGATGTGAAGCGCTTTCACAAAGAGATAGAGCATTCAGGCGTCTCCTATGCCGCGCCAACCGAAACCGCTTGCCCGGCCCGGCGTGCCACATCGGCGTGAGGACAGCCCGATGCGCCCGTCGGGCACAGCCGGCTCCCGGCACACGACCGGATCTTATCAGTCATCTCGAGCGCGGCCATCGTCTCGCCAACCAGTGTCCGGATAAAGCCCGGATGCGTCCCGAGCGCTTCCACGCGCGTATAGCTCGCGGCGCCATGCTGCTCGGCCAGCAGTTTGTATTCCTCGCCCAGTTCGACCAGCGTTTCGATATGCTCTGACACAAAGGCAATCGGCGCGATCAGGATATTGCGCTTCTCTTTCGATGTGCGTTCGACTTCCAGATCGGTCGATGGGCCAATCCATTTGAGCGGCCCAACGCGTGACTGGTAACAGCCAACGACTTCCCAATCCTGCGGCACGCGCGCGGCAATCATCGCAACCAGCGTTTCGCATTGCCATTGGTAGGGGTCGCCAGCCTCGACGATCTTTTCGGGCAAGCCATGCGCAGATAGCAGCAGGGATACGTTCTCCGGGCGGCCTGCCCGATCAAACGCCGCCATGATCTGGTCGACATGCGCCGCAATGAAGCTTTCCTCGAACGGATAGCAGCACACTGTGCGGGTCGCCCCGGCATAATGCTTCTTCCATTCCTTCAGCGACGAACCCGTCGTCGTCGTGGAGAATTGCGGATAGAGCGGCAGCAGCACAACTTCATCAGCGCCCCAGTCTTTCACCATACGGGCAACATCCCGCGTGAAAGGATGCCAGTAGCGCATCGCAATGAAGGTTCTCACTTCATCGCCGGGCAATGACGCCGCGAGCTCAATCTGCAGGGCTTCGGCCTGTTTCTCGGTTTCCGGCAGCAGGGGCGAACCACCGCCAGCTCCCATCATCGCGTAATTCTTCTTCGCAGAGGGCGCACGCGTCTTGGAAATGAAACGGGCCAATGCCCAGCGGATCGGCAAGGGCGCCTGAATGATCGCCGGGTCATCGAACAGGTTACGCAGGAAGGGTTGCACCGAGTCCGGGCCGTCAGGCCCACCCAGGTTGAACAGTACAACAGCAATCTTGCGACCCATGATCGGTCAGCCTTCCCGAATGATTTTCAGGACGCGCTCCACGTTCCCGATAGGTGTTTCCGGCCGGATACCATGGCCAAGGTTAAAGATATGGGGGCGCCCCGCATAGGCTGCCAGAAGTTCGCGGACGCGTGCGTCCATACGCTCACCGCCTTCGATCAGCAGCAGCGGGTCCAGATGACCCTGCACCGGCATGCCAGCGACGATTTCAGCGTTCACAAAAGACGGCACAGCTGCCGTATCGAGGCCGACGGCCGTAACACCCGTCTCACGGGCATATTCCGGCAACATGGCAGCGGCGCCGCGCGGGAAACCAATAATCGGCACGGTCACACCCATTTCGCGCAACAGCGTCACGAGTTTCTGCGTCGGCGTGATGATAACTTCTCGGAAAATATTGTCCGGCAAGCCTTCGGCCCAGCTGTCGAACAGCATCAGTACATCAGCGCCTGCTTCCACCTGCTTCAGCAGATAATAGGCCGTCGCCTCGATCACATGGTCCATCACGGCGGCTAGTTCAGCCGGCCTGCCATGGGCCCAACGCCAGGCGAGCGACTTGTCAGTCTTGCCCCGCCCTTCGATCGCATAAAGGCTCACCGTCCAGGGCGAACCGGCAAAACCGATCAAGGCGGTTTCAGCCGACAGCTCAGCCTTCACACGCGAAACGGTCTCATAGACAGGCGCCAGCCGATCAGCGGCTTTCTTCGCAGGCACCTTGCCGAGGTCAGCAGCAGAATCGATCTGCTGCACCAGAGGGCCAACGCCCTTCTCGAACTCGACACCCAAGCCCATCGCATCGAGGATCAGCAGGATATCAGCGAAAAGGATCGCTGCGTCCATGCCATAGCGGCGAACAGGCTGAAGCGTCGCTTCTGTTGCCATTGAGGGTGTGTAGCAAAAATCGAGAAAGTCTTTTGCCCGTGATCTCAGCTCGAGATACTCTGGTAGGTGACGCCCGGCTTGCCGCATCATCCATACCGGAGGCACCTTGGCTGCTTCTCCGCCGAGAACTGATATCAGTTTTGATGTGCTTGCGTGCCCCATGACCCTCAAATCTCTCATATCCCAAAAGCCCGTCAGGGCGCTTATTATTACTACCCGGTGATATCAGGGGAGAAAGGCCACTCACAGGATTTGTCCAGCAAATTCCACATGGGAGTCACAGGGTGTCGCACCCCGTTAAGACTTGCTTAACCCTCAATGAACGCGCGGGTTAATGACCTCTTAACGCCCCTTCTGGAGTCACAGGATAGAACATAGGGGGATTCCCTGGGAGTCAGATTCCGCCGCATGTGTATGGATTGTGACTCCCGGTGTGAGGAATCATCTATGCACAGGAACTACACAGGTCTTGTGAAAACGCCCGGCCATCGGCAAGAGAGGAAGCCATGACCACACCGCAGCGCCCCAGCATCTATTTCAACGTCCACCTCGTCTCTGACAGTACGGGCGAAACCCTCAATGCCGTTCAACGGGCCGCGTGTGCGCAGTTCGAGAATGTACAGCCTCTCGAGCACAACTACTACCTCGTCCGCTCGGAACGCCAGCTTGAGCGCGTGATGCGCGAGATCGAAGCAGCACCCGGCGTCGTCTGGTACACGATTTCCGATGAAGCCCTGCGCGCGCGGCTGGAATCCTTCTGCCGCGAACGCGGTGTAGCGACGCTGCCTGTGCTGGATGCCTCCATCGCCATGCTCGGGCGCCATCTGGGGATTGCGGCTAACCACAAGGTTGCCGGCCAGCACGCGCTCGATCAGGACTATTTCGACCGGATGGAAGCGATCAACTTCACGCTCGCCCATGATGACGGCCAGAATACGGATGGGCTGATCGGTGCGGACGTTATCCTGCTGGGTGTCAGCCGCACGTCGAAAACGCCGACATGTGTCTATCTTGCGAACCGCAAAGTGCGCGCCGGTAACATCCCATTGGTGCCCGGCGTGGCGCTGCCTGACTTCATGGAGAAGATGGGCGAAAAAGGCCCCATGGTTGTCGGCCTCAAGATCAGCGCAGAACGCCTCGTGCAGATCCGCCGCCAGCGCCTCATCTCCCTGAACCAGGACGAACACACGATCTATGCCGACGAGGACGCGGTGCGGGACGAGGTCACGCAGGCCAACCGGCTCTTCCAGCGCAACAAGTGGAAGACGATTGATGTCTCCCGGCGCTCCGTCGAAGAAACGGCTGCGGCCATTCTCAACCTCCTCAACGAGCGGCGGGCCCAGTTATGAGCCTCGCCATCACTCTCGCCTCAGGTAGCGCCAGCCGCCGCGCCCTGCTCGCCGGTGCCGGCGTCGAAGCGGCCAGCGTGAAGCCGAATGTCGACGAAGACTCAGCCAAGGCCGCCATGCGCGCCGAAGGCATGTCGGTCCGCGACCAAGCCATGCAGCTCGCCGAGCTGAAAGCCGTCAAAGTATCCAACCGCACCGAAGGCCTCGTCATCGGCGGCGATCAGATGCTCTCGCTCGAGCGCGAAGCCTTCGACAAGCCTGTCGATCTTGAGGCCGCCCGCGATCACCTGCGCAAGCTCTCCGGCAAGTCGCACACGCTCGAGACGGCCATCGTCATCTGCGAGAACGGCACGCCCGTCTGGCGCCACCTTGCCCGCCCGAAACTCACCATGCGCCCACTCAGCGAAGCCTTCATCGACGCCTATGTCGATCGCGTCGGCGAGCCGCTCCTCTCCACGGTCGGTGCCTACCAGCTCGAAGGCCTCGGCGCGCAGCTGTTCAACCAGATCGAGGGCGACTATTTCTCGATCCTTGGCCTGCCTTTGCTGCCCTTGCTGGACTATCTCCGCATAAGGGGAGCCCTCACGACATGACCCAGCTCTACGGCGTCATTGGTGACCCGATTGCCCATTCACTCTCCCCGCTCATCCATAATGCCTGGCTGCGCGAACACGGCATCGACGCGACCTATGAGGCGATGCAGGTGCCTGATGGCGAACTGGAATCGGCTCTCGCGACACTCACCCGCCAAGGCGCGCGCGGTCTCAACATCACCCTGCCCCACAAGCACACCGCGATCGCCCTCGCCGAAGAAGCGGGCGAGCTTGCACGCCGCATCGGTGCAGCAAACACACTCATCCGTACAGATAGCGGTGGCTGGCGCGCTGAAAATACGGACGCGCCCGGTTTCATCCACACGCTCGACCAGGCCGGGATTGATGTTGCCGGCAAGAACGTGCTGCTCCTCGGCGCAGGCGGCTCTGCGCGCGCCCTCGCCTTCGTCCTGACAGACATGCGTGCCAAGCTGACCATCAGTAACCGGACTGTCTCGCGCGCCGAATCCATCGCTGACGACCTGCTCGAGAAGCCGGAAGTGTGTTCGCTCGAAGACGGCATGAAACGTCTGCCCACAGCTGAAATCGTCATCAATACATTGAGCCTCGGTCATTCCGGACAATCGCTCGATCTGCCAGCCGGCCACGGGCGCACATTCTATGATATCAGCTATGGCGCGGCCGCCAGCAAAACGCTCGCCGCCGCTGCCGCAGAGGGCTGGACGCCTATGGATGGCCTCGGCATGCTGGTCGCCCAGGCCGCCTTTGCCTTCGAGCACTGGTTCGGCATTGTTCCCGATATCGAGGCAGCAGAGCGCAAGTGCCGCAAAGTCGTGGAGGCCACGACATGATCATCCTTGGACTGACGGGCTCCATTGGCATGGGCAAATCCGCCACGGCGCAGCTCTTCCGTGATGACGGCGTGCCCGTCTATGATGCCGATGCCGCCGTACACGAACTTTATGGTAAGGGCGGCGCGGCAGTGGCGCCTGTTGAGGCAGCATTTCCGGGCGTGGCCGTGGATGGCGCCATCGACCGGCTGCGACTGCGCGCGCGCGTGCTGAATGACGCAGAGGCCATGAAGCGCCTGGAATCCATCGTCCATCCGCTCGCCGGTCAGGCCCAGCATGATTTCCGCCAGCAGGCGCGCGAGGCCGGCGCGCCCTTCGTGGTCATCGACATCCCCCTTCTCTATGAAACAGGTGGCTGGCAGCTCTGCGATTATGTCGCCGTCGTCAGCGCCCCGGCCGATGTCCAGCGCGAGCGCGTCCTCTCGCGGCCTGACATGACGCTGCAGACTTTCGAATCCATCCTCGCGCGCCAGGTGCCCGATGCGGAGAAACGCGCCCGCGCCGACTTTGTGATCTCCACCGGTCATGGTTTCGAGTTTGCGCGCGATCACGTCCGGGCCATAATCGGCCTGATGAATCGCAAGGAAGAGGAAGACCGTTCATGACCACATTCATTCGCGAGATCGCGTTCGATACGGAAACGACCGGCCTGAACCCGAACGATGGCGACCGGGTCATCGAGATCGGCGCTGTCGAGATGATCAACCACATCCCGACCGGCAAGACATTCCACACGCGCATCAACCCGCGCCGCTCCGTGTCCGAGGCAACGATCCGCATCACGGGCCTGACCGATGACCATCTGAAAGACGCGCCCTTCTTCGAGGAAGAGCATGTCGTCGGGGCCTTTCTGGAATTCATCGGGGACGCCGTTCTGGTTGCCCACAATGCCGGCTTTGACCGCGGCTTCCTGAACATGGAACTTGGCCTATGCGGACGCGACCCGATCCCGGATGATCGCTGGCTCGATACGGCCGCTCTTGCGCGGAAGAAATATCCGGGCGCCCCAGCCAGCCTTGATGCGCTCTGCAAGCGCTTCGACATATCGCTCGAAAGCCGCACGCTGCACGGCGCCCTGCTCGATAGCCAGCTCCTCGCCAGCGTCTATCTGGAACTGCTGGGCGGCCGCGCGCGCGCCTTCTCCTTCGATACACCGGAAACCGAACTGCAGGCGGGCGAACGCCGCATAGCCCGCCAGCGGCCCCAGAAGCTGCCAACACTGCTGACAGAATCAGAGAAGGCCGCTCACGCGGCCTTCATCGAGACGCTCGGTCCCGACTGTCTGTGGAAACAGGCCTGAAGGCCTATTGCTGCGTCTGGGTTCCAGCAGCGGCGGCACGGCGCAGCTGCGCCTGGTACAGCGCCACGAAGTCGACCGGATCGATCAGCAGTGGCGGGAAGCCACCTTCGCGCGTGATCTCTGCAATGATGCGGCGTGCAAACGGGAACAGAAGGCGCGGCGCCTCGATCAGGAGCATCGGCTCCAATTGTTCCTGCGCAACATTCTGCAGCTGGAACAGGCCGGCATAGTCCAGCTCTGAAATGAACATCACCTTGCCGTCGGCCAGCGCCTTGGCGGAGAGCTTCAGTGAAACCTCGAACAAGCCGTTGCCATCAGCATGCGGTGTCGCGCCGACATCGATACCCAGATCGATATTAGGCTGTGACTGGACAGGGGCATGACCCGGGTTTTCGAAAGACAGGTCTTTCACATATTGTCCCAGAACGCGCATTACGGGCGCTGAGGGCTTCTCGCCAATTGGGTCTTGCGGGGGATTGGGGTTTCCCGGTGCGCTCGTGTCTGTCATGATGTTTCCTCTACCTGGATCGCACCGCGCGCCTAGCATGCGCCCTCCAAAGGCGCAACGTTCACTGGCGTTTGTGGTCGCGTGTGCCTATCTAGGGTGAAGAGGCCGGATACTTGAAGGAATTCCATAAGACATGTTCGACCCAGTGATCGAGGTTTTAGTTCTGGCAGCCGTTGCGCTGATCGTTCTGTCGCGCCTGTACATGGCGCTCGGGCGTGGCGGCAATGACAGGCCCGTGCAGCGCCCATCTGCCTCGCCCACGCCGTCCGAGAGCAATGTGGCGGAACTCGCTGAACGCCGCGAACGGCGTGTCAACGCCGAGCGCCCCATCTTCACGGGCCCGGCCGCTGGTGGTCTCGAGGATATCTACAATGTGGATAACAGCTTTACCGTCTCCAGCTTCATGCAGGGCGCCAAATCCGCCTATACGATGATCGTCGCTGCTTTTGCCAAAGGCGACCGCGCGGCGCTGCGTCCGCTTCTGGACGATGATGTCTATGAAGCCTGGGATGCCGCCATCACGGCACGCGAGACGAGTGGTGAAAAGACCTTTGAACTCTTGCGCGTGAAACGCGCCGAGATCGAAAGCGCAGAGCTTGATGGCGATACGGCCCGCGTCGTCGTGCGGTATGAAGCGGAACTGGGTGATGGCGAGATCACCCGGACAGCCAAGGAACACTGGACCTTCATGCGCAATGTTCGCGGAACGGATCCGAACTGGATCCTTGATGACGTTGATACGGTTGACTGATCGCGCCCTAAGCAATTCCTGACAGTTTTTCGATGGCAGCTGCGCGCAAAGCGGGCCATAAAAAGCCTATGCTTCGCACACTGGCTATCGCTTTCCTGTCGCTCACGCTTGTCTCGTGCCAGAGCACGCAGGCGCCCCGATCCGTGCCATCGCAGGCGGGACCGGTCCTTTTGCCGCCCGCAGGCGCCGCCTCTGGCGTCTATGGGGAACTGCCCGGCTGGTCAGGTGCCAGCCTGATGGACAGCGTCCAGGCCTTCCAGCGCAGCTGTACAAAGCTGCAGGCGCGGCCCAAAAATGCCGATCTCTCAGCGAAAGCCACCTGGGCAGGACAGGTCGGCGAATGGCTACCTGCCTGCGCAGCCATGGCCCGCGTCCGGGATGAAGCCGGCGCCCGCGCCGCCTATCAGAGCCTTTTCACGCCCATCGAGGCGCTCTCTCCGGATGGCAACAGCCGTTTCACCGGCTATTTCGAACCGACCTATGAAGCGCGCCGCACGCCTGTCCCGCCCTTTACCGAACCGGTCCCGGCCGTGCCGGCGGATCTCGTTCCGAACGGGTCTTCACCGCTTCAGCGTTTACCGGGCGGACAGACACGGCCCTATCCATCACGCGAAGAAATCAGCCGCGCAGGCGTCACGCCCATCGCCTATGCGCATCCGTCAGATGTTTTCTTCCTGCAGATCCAGGGTTCCGGCCGGCTGACATTCCCGGATGGGTCCACCACACGGGCCGTCTACGCCGCGCATAATGGCCACAGGTTCAAGTCCACGGCCAACTGGCTCATTGAAACTGGCCGGATCACACGCGGACAGGCCAGCATGCAGGGCATCCGCGCCTGGATGGACCGCGCCGGACCGGCCGAAGCGCGTCTCGCGATGAACCAGAACCCGCGCTATGTCTTCTTCCGCGCAGAGCCTGAAGGCGATCCGACACTCGGTCCTGTCGGCGCCCAGGGCGTGCCGCTCACGCCGCTCGCCTCAATGGCGGTCGACACCGATATCCAGCCGCTCGGCATGCCCATGTTTGTCGAGACCAGCGCGCCCGGTCTCGGCGGCCACTGGTCGGGCCTGCTCATCTCTCAGGATACCGGCGGCGCCATCAAGGGGGCCGTTCGGGGCGACCTCTATTTCGGCACCGGGCCCGACGCTGGCTCGCGCGCCGGCACCATGAATGCACCCGGACGTCTCTGGGTCCTGCTGCCCCGCGCGGTAGCCGACCGGCTGCTCCGCAACATGCAGGTGTCTGAAGCCCCGGGTCTTGGCGATCCGCCCGCAGCGCCCTAGACGGGCCCCATGGCGAAGCGACCCCTGACCCCTGATGAAGCGAAGGCCTGGTCGCGCGTCGCGAAATCCATCAAACCGATCGGGCCGGCGCCGGAAGACTTCGGCGCGCTGATTTCAGCCCTCGAAGCGGGCGAGCCGGACCAGAAAGCCCCCGGGAACGGTCCGAAAATACCCACGCCGCGCCCTTCAACACCCCGGGAAGTGCCCATGAACGGTCCGGGAATACCCGTCGGTGGTCCGGCAAATCGCGGCAAGGAAAAGCGCGTGAAGCGGGGCAAACTGGTCGTTTCAGCGACGTTCGACCTGCATGGGCACACACAGGCAACTGCGTCCCGCGCGCTGCCGGGTTTCCTGTCAAATGCTCAGGCGGACGGGTCGCGTTGTGTATTGGTGATTACAGGTAAGGGTCGTCTCGGCGAAGGTGTGCTGAAGCGCAACTTCCTCGCCTGGCTCGATACCGATCATGCCCGCACGCTTGTGTCAGGCTACGCCGAAGCGCACCAGCGCCATGGCGGCGCCGGTGCGTTCTACGTGTTTCTTCGTAAACTGCAGTCCTGACTACAGATCAGACTAGCTGAAGTCGCGGAAGACGTCGGCCGCAGACACGTCCTTCTTGTGACGGTCATCTTCCTGCTCTGCTTCATAGGCAGCCGCATCGTCCTGCGTCGGCACGAGGCCCGGACCTTCCGTATTGAGGCTCTTTTCGGCCTCGATGCGGCGGCGCTTGTCCGCCGATTTGGCGATCACTTCATCCAGCTCGATCTGGGTGCAAAGGCCAAGCGTCACAGGGTCAACCGGACGGATGTTCTGCGAGTTCCAGTGCGACTTGTCCCGCACATTGTTGATCGTCGACTTGGTCGTGCCGATCGTCTTGGAGATCTGCGCATCCGACACTTCCGGGTGGTTGCGGATGAACCAGGCTACGGCATCAGGCTTGTCCTGACGACGAATGACCGGCGTGTAGCGGCTGCCCTTGCGAGGCGGCTGCGGGATATGCGCGATCTTGGACGCTGCAACTTTCAGAACGTAATCAGGGTTCTCTTCACCGCGCGCGATTTCCTCGCGCGACAGGATACCGCCAGCGATCGGGTCAACGCCGCGCATGTTTTCGGCGACGTCCCCATCGGCGATCCCTTTGACTTCGAGATGGTGCAGGCCAGAGAACGCTGCGATTTGCGTGAAGGTCAGGGTCGTATTGTCCAGCAGCCAGACGGCAGTCGCCTTGGGCATCAGAATCTCGGACATGGGATGTCTCCTTGGAGCACGTTGGGGCCTGAAATGCAGCCGCCCGACACATCGTGCCGGGCGGTCGAGGTTTCAGGCAAGCTTGGAACCTGAAAACATTATAGAACATGCAACGCTGAATGAAAAGGCATGCGTCTCAGAGCGTGAGGATGATCTTCCCGGAATGGGCGCCCTGCCCCATATAGGCCTGCGCCGCTTCGGCCTCTGCAAAGGAAAAAGTCTTGTCCAGAACGGGTTTGATCCGGCCGGACACGACATGCGGCCAGAAATCCTTTTCCACCGCGTCCCGGATACGCTGCTTCTCCGGCACGGGCCGTGCCCGAAGCGTCGTTGCGGCCAGCGTCAGCCGCTTCATCAGGACAGGAGCGAAGTTGACCTCTGCCGTGAAGCCATTCTGGTAGGCGATATTGACGATCCGGCCATCGATCTTGGCCGCGCCGATATTCTTCTGGACATAGTCGCCGCCGACCATGTCCAGCGTCACATCCACGCCGCCTGCTTCGCGCACCACAGCTTCGAAATCCTCGGTCTTGTAATTGATCGCGCGATCAGCGCCCAGCTCAGCTGCAAGCGCGCATTTTTCGTCGCTGCCGGCTGTGGCGAAAATCTTTCGGGCGCCTGCGACACGGGCCATCTGGATAGCCATGACGCCAATTCCGCTCGTGCCGCCATGGCAGAGGAAATCCTCGCCGGCCTTTAGCCCGACCCTGTCGAACACATTGGCCCAAGCCGTGAAAAGGGCTTCGGGGAAGCAAGCGGCATTTGCCATGTCCATGCCTTCAGGGATGGGCAGGAGTGAGCCTTGGTCTACAGCGGCCAGTTCGGCATAGCCGCCGCCAGCCAACAGGCCGCAAACTGCGTCACCCACCTTCCAGCGCGTGACACCCTCGCCCAGTGCCTGGATGTGGCCTGCAATTTCCAGCCCCATGATGGTGGATGCGCCGGGTGGCGGCGGATACGCGCCTTTGCGCTGGATCAGGTCTGCACGGTTGAGACCGGCCGCCGCGACCTTCACGAGAACCTCGCCATGTTTGAGCCCCGGCACTTCGACATCTCCAAGGCGGAGCGGTGCGCCATCCTCCACGATTACGGCTTTCATCATCTCGGTCATGGCGTCGTTCCTTCATGAAAATGGCGGTCAGGGAGTCGCTTCTAGCCCGCCTTTCTGTTTTTATGAAAGCCTACAGGCGTATGCAGAGGAGGAGAGGCCCCTTGTTTGAAGAAGAACCTATCCTGACAAATCGCGGCCAGACACTGGATCAGATGTCGATCGACGACTTGCACGCCCGCATCAGCGCCTTGCGTGATCAGATCGCAGCGTGCGAGGCTGAAATCGCGAAGAAAGAGGCCCAGAAATCTGCGGCCGACGCCTTGTTTGGCGGAAAGAGTTAAGGCCTCGGAAACGGGTTATGACTTAAGTATTGAGATTGCAATTTGTGCTCTGAGGTCTTGAAGATGGCGGCAAACGGATCACCCGACAACGGCTCCGACAGCCTCAACTCTTTCACCGGCGGTAAACTTTTCGACACTGTGTTCGCGAAGGGCATGGCGCTGGTTGAGGAAACAGCTTCCTATCTCGACGGTCCGGGCCGCGATCACGCCCGCACATTGCCGCGAGAGGCAGGACTGACCTATTCCGCCTGGAGCATGGAGCTGACAACGCGCCTGATGCAGGCTGCGAGCTGGCTGGTCATGCAAAAAGCCGTGCGCGATGGCGAAATGCGCCGCGAGGACGCCTCGGCCCGCAAATATCGTATCAATCGCGATGATCCGCCGCTCGATGCCGATGCCCAGCGCGACAAGGGCCTGCCCCACCGCTTCCTGGAACTCGTGGCGCGTTCTGAAGCCCTGTTCGAGCAGATCTGCCGTCTGGATCAGGCGCTCTATAATGCGCCAATGCCGGGTCAGGCCAAGAATGTCGTATCAGACCAGATCGCGCAGTTGCAAAGAGCGGCCGAAACCGGCGCCTTTGATCCCCTGATGGTCTGGCATCGCGCCAAGTAGCCGTCAGGCTGTTGTTGGCGGCGGGGGCAGCAGGCCCGATGAGCGGCTGAATTTCGCCGCTTTGATGCGCAGCCGCATGGGCCGGCGATAAAGCACATTCAGCTGCGTCCGGCGGACAAGACGATGGAAAACAAGTGACACCGCGACCGCGCCCAAGGCTATCGCCAGAGCGGCCAGGCCCGCGTGATCAATCTTGCCGCTTGCAATCAGCCCGCGCTGCATAAGGGTCACGGGTATGGCGCATGTCAGATAGATAATCAGGCAATGACGCCCGGCATATCCAATGATCGAAAGCCATTTGACGCGTGACAGCATCAGGCCAACCGCGATCATTGCTCCGGTGCCCGCAAACCCCAGGGCCAGGCTGATCAGGGGCAGGCCCGCGACATGAAGGCCAACGAATGCAGCATTGGCTACCGCCCAGCCGATCAGGGCGCGCCCGGTCTGTGCGCCGTGCCCGGCAACACGCTCAGCCATTTCAAAGACCACGGGTGCAGCAATGAAACCGGCAAAGAAGAAGGCGTACCAGCGCCCGAATTCGTTGAGGACAATGGATCCTGTGTCGATCCAGCCAGTCGCAAAGGCTATCTGAAGAATTGCCGCTGCAACGAATACCTTGCGCGCCGGCAGCCGCTTCAGAAGCCAGGTCGTGGCGTGAAAAACGGTCAGCATGTATACAAGGAGCAGGCTTTCGCGCGGTTCGATCAGCGCAGCGAGGAGGTTGCCCAGAAAAATGTGCGGAGCGCTGAGTAATAGCGCGCCGTACAGGACCACATCCTGCAGGACGAGCCAGACAATATAGAAATAGACGAAGTGAAGGATCTTGCGGTCAACGTAGTGCCTGGAAGGTCCGAACAGCGTTCTGTTGAGAAAGAGCGCCGCCAGAAAGAAAAATGCCGGCATCAGGAAGGGCTGCGCCCAGCTCATGACCCAGCCCATCAAGCCGCTCTGCGTGCCTGAGGTGATCAAGCCCTGTGTGGTGAACAGGACGACCACGAGAATGATGCACGCTCCTTTTGCGTGATCGACCCAATTTACACGTCCCAGTGGCATTTCCTGCACTCCCCGTCGTTTTCGGGGGATCCGTGCAAGATTCATGCTGTTTGTCGGCGAGGATCGATCAGAAAGTCGCGTAGACCCTCAGGAAATTGCCCGCCTGTTCGGCACAAAAGCCCTCGCGGACAGGCGCCCTCATGATCATCAGGCGGTGCCAGAGCGGTCCCAGAAGCAGTTCCAGCACCTCATCGAGATCGAAATCGCGTCGGATAACCTTTTTTCCAGCCAGTTCGGCAAGCAGCATGCGCAGGGGCTGGCGAATGTCGCGGCCAATCCAGGCACGCCACACTTCCCCGGCTTCCTTGTCGTCAACGGCTGCCAGAAGCGCCACGCGCAAGACGGCGTGTCCCTGCCCTGTCCGTGCCGTGGCCTCCAGCGGTACGATCAGCGCAGTGATGCGCTCTTGCGGGTCGCGGCCACCGTCCGGGCTGTCAGGGATCAGCGCGAGCGCTGCGTCGACGCACATGGCGCCAATCGATGGCCACCAGCGATAAATCGTCTGCTTTGAAGCGCTTGCCCGTTTGGCGACGCTATCCACACTGAAGCCGCGCCAGCCGGTTTCGGCCATCTCAACGCGTGTGGCCTCAAGGATCGCGGCTTTCGATTCTTCGCTGCGCGTCGGGCCCTTGCGGGAGGTCTTGGAGCCGTCGGTCGTAGTCGCCATTGAAGTCTCCTGGAAAGGCGAGGATTGGTCATGGGTGCCCATGACGCGTATTTTGTTATTATAGGCATATCGCTAACAATTTGTCCCGATTCAGCTTGCCGACTGCGCAATATCGATTAGGCAAGCGGCGTAGAATGCAAGGAAGAGCCAAATGCAGTCGATTGATGACCTTATTTCAGGCTACCGGCGCTTTCGCACCGGGGCCTATGCCGAGCAGGCAAGCCTCTATCGCGAACTTGGCCAGGGTCAGGATCCGAACATCATGCTGATTGCGTGCGCTGACAGCCGTGCCGAACCGTCGGATATCTTCAATGCCGCGCCGGGACAGCTGTTTGTCGTGCGCAACGTGGCCAATCTCGTGCCGCCATATGAGCCCGATGGCGGATTGCATGGTGTCAGTGCCGCGCTCGAATATGCCGTCAATGTGCTGAAGGTTGGCCATATCGTGGTCATGGGGCATGGCGGGTGCGGCGGTATAGCAGCCTCGCTTGGCGGCGGCGGTAATCCGGAGATTGGCGAATTCGTGACGCCGTGGGTCAGCCTCCTGGAATCGGCCCGCGAGCGCGTTGCCCAGAGCGGGTCCGTCAATCCGCAGTTTGCCCTGGAGCTCGAAGGCATCGAGGTGTCACTCACCAATCTGATGAGCTTTCCCTTCGTGGCGCGCCGCGTCGAGGCGGGTGAGCTTTCGCTCCACGGTGCCTGGTTCGCCATCGTTCATGGTGAGCTTCACTGGCGGAATGCGAAAACAGGCCGTTTCGAGGTGATTTCGGCTACTTAGCCGTTGTCAGGAACGCAGCGAAGCCGGCTGATGCGAGCATCGCGGCCGCAGCTGCACGGTTGAACCAGAGCGCGAAGGCCGGATTCTGGAAACGCTGGTTCATGGCATCGGCGGCCCAGGCATAGACTGTCAGGCCCAGCATTTCCGTTGCCGTGACAGTGGCCATGATGATGGCCGCCTGCATGATGACGGGGTGATCGGCGTCAAAATAGCTGGGCAGCAAAAGGCCGAAGAAGACAAGCGCATTGGGATTGAGCAATTGGAGGCCGATACCCCGGCCAAAGAGGCTCGCCCTCGGCGGGGCTTGTGCGGCACTGGCGCGGGGCTGGGTCGGATCACCCGTCGCCATGTTCCAGGCGAGCCATCCGATGAACACGAGACCGGCAAGTTTCAGGACCAGCAGAATGGTAGGCGCACTGGCGGCAAACGTGGCGAGGCCTGTCGCCGCCAGGGTGATCCAGACGAGATTTGCGGTCGATATGCCAATGGCCGGAACAAGCGCAGTCCCTGCGCCATAGCGCAGCGACGTGCTCATCACCATCATCACGGCAGGACCGGGCGTCAGGCCGCCCGCAAAGAATAAAGCCAGCAGGGCAAGCCAGACGCTAAGGTCCATGAACGCTCCTGCAGACTGATCTCAGCTTTTTCTGCCGCGCTCGACAGCAAGCGAAATCAGTTCGCGGGCTTTCTCGATGCCATACCAGCCTTCGATACGCGTCCACTTGCCTTTTTCGAGGTCCTTATAGTGTTCGAAGAAGTGCGCCGTCTTGTCGATCAGCGTCTGCGGCAGGTCGTGATAGGTGGCGATCTTGTCGTAGTAGGAGGTGAGCTTGTTGTGTGGCACGGCGAGGATCTTCTCGTCGGGGCCCTTGTCATCCGTCATCATCAGGACGCCGACAGGACGCGCGCGCACGACACTGCCGGGAACCAGTGGGCGGTTGCCAACGACCATCACGTCAATCGGATCGCCATCGAGGCTCAAAGTGTGCGGCACGAAGCCGTAATTACAGGGGTAGCGCATCTCGGTGTAGAGATAGCGGTCGACGAACATGGCGCCGGAAGCCTTGTCGATCTCATACTTGATCGGGTCACCGCCCAGCGGCACTTCGATCAGGACGTTCAGGTCATCAGGTGGGTTCTGGCCGGTTGAGATCTTGGAAAGGTCCATGGGACGAAGCTCGCTTGTCTGATCTGGGAGAAATTGAATTTGCTGGCGAGGCGGATGGCCTGTCGCAGCGCTCAGGTCAAGAGTTCGCAGTGTCCCAGAGGGTTAACCGCGGATTCAGAATGCGGGTCAGGGAGGCGGGTTAGTCCCGCTTGATGGCATAATTGAAGCTGATGGAAAGCCGGGGAATGTCGCTCCGGTTTGGCATCACTTCGTGGCGCAGCCAACTTTCCCAGAACATGGCATGTCCCTGGGTGGGGCTGACATAGACGAAGCGGCGGGCCGATTCCGGGGCGTCGTCTTCAGGCTGCGGCGCGGCCATCATGAAGGCGAGACGCGGGTCTTCGAATTTGAGCTGCCCTGCCCCCTCCGGAATTGAGACATAATAGGTGCCGGAGATGACGCTGCCGGGATGGATATGGCCGGAATGGCTGCCACTCTCGCCGAGAATGTTGACCCATAGCCCATTCAGCTCAAGCGTCTGATCCTGCATGTCCCAGTGCACATCGCGGGCAAAAGCCTCGGCCTCTGAATCGAGGAAGGCCTTGAGCTCGGCGATCTCGGGGAAGCGTTCGGGCAGGTCATCGAGCGAGGCATAGGACGTGTAGCCGTCATAGCCCTCGCTGTCGCACCAGTCATTGCCGGCTTCATCCTCGTCCTCGAGCAGCCAGCACACCTTTTCGAGCGAGGCTCGCAGGGCGTCATCACCGATTTCGGCATGGCGGATGAGGGTCGGGAAGAGTGTCTGGAGGGGCATTTCAGGGTATTCTCGGGTCGTTCCGTGGCGGTTCGCGGTGATCTTTGGGGGCAATGCGTGGTACTTCGCGGGCCGTTCCCGGCCCGCTCAGTGTGTCTTCTAGTCCGGTTTGACGAATTTGAGCGTCATCCGGTTGCTCTCGCCGACATCTGCATAGAGGGTCGGATCAAACCCTTCCGGCGTATTGCCGTCGGAGTCGGCTGTCGTGCTGACCGGGGGCAGCGTCCAGACGCCGAAAGGATGGTTCGCCGTGTCGGCCGGATTGGCGTTGATTTCGCTCGAACCGACGAATTCGAAGCCGGCCGCGATGGCGCGTGCCTTGATGAAGTCTTCGTGCACGTAGCCTGTCGAGCCCGTTGGATCCTGCGTCGCGGTGGACGGCAGGCGGTGCTCGACGACACCAAGGATGCCGCCGGGCTTCAGGGCAGCAAAGGCATCAGTGAAGAACTTCTCGGTATAGCCGCCGGACATCCAGTTGTGCACATTCCGGAATGTTAGCACGGCATCGGCTGTGCCGCCTTCGGTCAGCGGGCCGCTGACGCCGGAAAAGACGCTGTATTCGATCGTGCCATAACGCGGATCGGTATAGTTCGATTTGAACTCGGCAAGACGATCAATGGTGCGCTGCTTGCGTTCCTCATCCGGGGCAGCCGCCGGATCGAAGCCCGCCGCAACCAGCTTGCCGCCGCCGGCAGCAAGATAGGGCGCGAGGATATTGGTGTACCAGCCACCGCCGGGCCAGATTTCGACCACGGTGTCACTTGGCTCAACTTCAAAGAATTCCAGTGTTTCGATCGGGTGGCGCCACACATCGCGCACCTTTTCGGCGTCCGAACGGCCGGCATCGCTGACCGCTACCTGGAGCGGGGTCAGCGCAGCCACTTCGGGTGTCTCTACGGGCGGTGTTTCGACTGGCGCCGGTGTTTCTGGTTGCCCACAGGCAGCGAGCAGACCAAACGCGGCACCCGCCAACAGGAAATTCTTCATCGCCTTCTCCTTCATCAACATCTTGAACACCCCCTTACGCTACCCAAATACTAAATGTCACGGTGCTGCAATGCGGGCCGGGACCGGGAGATGTGCCAGCGCCGATGACGGGCTGGGTGTTCACATTGCCCGAGACGAACCGAGAGCCTGTTTGCTGCAGGCCACTCACAGTTGCTTCAGACTAGAGGACTGTTTCCATGAGCAATATCGATTTGACCCCCCTTTACCGCACGATGGTTGGCTTTGACCGCATGGCTACGATGATCGACACGGCGTCGCGTCTCGACGGTACGCAGGGCTATCCCCCTTATAATATCGAGCGTTCAGGCGAGAATGCCTTCGCCATCGAAATTGCCGTTGCCGGATTTACCGAGGCCGATCTCGACATCGAGACCAAGGAAGGCCAGCTGACGGTCGCCGGCAAGAAAGGCGAAAACGAGGATGGCGATGGCCGCGAATTCCTCCATCGCGGCATTGCGCAGCGTAGCTTCATCCGCCGCTTCCAACTCGCAGATCACGTAATCGTGACCGGCGCGGCGCTCGACCATGGTGTGCTTCGCATCGACCTGGTGCGCGAGCTGCCGGAAGAGAAGAAGCCCCGCAAGATCACGATCGGAACGGACGGCACACGGTCCGAGCCGAAGCTGATCAGCAAGAAGGCGGCAGGCAGCGCTGCCTGATTTTGCGCCTTGCAAGAAATAAAGAGCGGCGCGTCCCACGGGGCGCGCCGTTTTTATGCCTTGGCGAAATGCCTGCGGGCACCCGTCCGCTCAAGGAAGTTTGTGAGGGCTTCATCCTCTGCAGTCGCCTTGACGGCGGCGCGCAGTGATTTGAAGGCGCGGGCTGCATATCGCTGCGTGCCCTGTTCAAACGCGCCATCGGCGAGCGTGACCGAAAAGCGCTTGCGATTACGTGAAGCGCTGGCCGCGTTGGCACTGGCCCATGGCAGGTAAGTGACGCTGAGTTCGCCTTCAAAAAGCGGGGCGAGCGTGTCTTCCAATGCGCCGAGTTCTGCGAACGGGCCACCTGCCTTTGGCGCTTCCATGAAGGCGCACCACGCGGTCACGAAAGGCGCGCGATCGCGCAGCCAGCTCGCCGGCGTCGGGTCCAGCAGCATCTGCTGGAATTGTGCGGCAAGGGCAAAATCTGCAACCGACGGCCGCCCGCCGAAGAGGCAGAGATGGTTCTTCAAATGGTCGTTCAGTCGAAGCGCGAAGCGCCGCCAGGAGGCCTCGAGCGTTTCGCTATTGTCCGTCTCGGCGCCCACGATTGAAAGCCGCGCTGCCATGCGCTCAACAATCTGGTTCTGCGGTGCCTTGCGGGCACGCGGCGGCTTGCCATCATACAGCTGTGCGAGAACGCGCAAGGCGGCAGCCTCACGGTCGGGCGATTGGCCCCAGCGCTGTTGGAACATGCATTTGTTGAGCCATTCGTCCGCAAAATCCTCGAGGATCAGCGCAAGCATGGCGCAGGCCGGATCATCAGGAACCGCCGAGGGCTCGGGATGGTCAGCTTCGATCGCAGCCAGCATGGCTGTTGAATCCTGACTGACAGGACGCGTCGGCGAAACAAGGAGTGGAACGGTCGCGATGGCCTGCGCATTGGCCTGGAATTCCGCCTCATTACTGCGTGAGCGCGCGATCCATTCGAAGGGCAATTCCTTGTAGGTGAGGAAGGCTTTCACCTTTAGCGAGTATGGAGACGTGTCTGCACCAAACAGACGATAATTGGTCATAACGCTACCCTTCAAGTCTGGCCCCTCTCTAGGCACTTCACCCCAAACTGCCAAGCAGCGTTTGCCGCCCGCGCCGATAATGGCTATGCGCTGCATCAAATGCTGGGGTGGCAGAAAATGAAGGACAGATGAAATGCGTGTAATGCATGTCATGGCGGGCGCGGCAGAAGGCGGCGCGGAAAACATCATGCTGGAATCGGTGCTGGCGCTTGCCGAGACCGATCTTGCGCAGCACGTCGTGACGCGGCCTGACAATGCGTTCCGGATCCAGAAATTTCGTGAGGCCGGTATCGGCGTGGATGTGGCTGCTTTCAACAATAGCTGGCCTTTCCCCACACAGCGCGTGATCGCCGATGCAATCAAGCAATTCGAGCCGGACGTGATCGAATACTGGATGGGCCGCGCCGGGCAGTTCGCACCAAAACAATACCGTGCACGATCCATTGGCTGGTATGGCGGCTATTACAAGCTGGCGCGTTTCAAGAATTGCGAATGGCATGTCGGCCTGACCATCGACCTCTTGCGTCATATCCGCGAACAGGGTGTCAGCGACGAGCGCTCGGCCATTGTCCACACGTATGCAGACTTCACCGGCGCAGACCCTGCGAGCCGCAAGGCGCTGAATACGCCCGAGGATGCACCGGTCGCGCTGGCGCTCGCGCGCCTGCACGAAAAGAAGGGCCTTGATACGCTGCTCGACGCGACGGCGAAGATTGACGGGCTCTATGTCTGGATCGCTGGCGAAGGCCCGCTCGAGCAGGAACTGAAGGCGCACTGTACGCGGCTGGGGCTGGATGACCGGGTACGCTTCCTTGGCTGGCGAAATGATCGCGGTGAGTTGCTGGCAGCCTGTGATGTTGTTGCATTCCCGTCGCGCTATGAACCATTTGGCACGGTGACGGTGGATGCCTGGGCGGGGTCGCGCCCGCTGGTCGCGGCTGATGCTGTTGGCCCGGCGGCTTATGTGAAGGACGGCGTCAATGGCATGCTCATTCCGAAGAATGATGTTGATGCGCTGGCGGATGCTCTGCGCAAGGTTGTGACGGACAAGGATCTGGCAGCAAAACTGGTGGCGGGGGGACGGGCTTCCTACGAAGCGCAGTTCACCAAGGCCGTGTTCCAGCGGGATTCAATCACGCTGTATGAAAAGATATCGGCACATGCGGGGCCGTTCGCCGGCTAGACCTTGGCGGCGTGGACCGTTCGGAAGAAGCCCCGGTAGAGCCGGGCGGCCACGCGTTCGCCGAGGCCGATCTCGACGCGTATGCCAGCCTGGCGAAGGGCAGTGATTCCGCCTTCGGCCAGCGGGTGCGGATCGGTGATCGCGCAGACCACACGGGCAATGCCGGCTGCTTTCAGTTTGGTGGAGCAGGACGGACTGCCGCTTGAGCGTTCGCGGCAGGGTTCCAGTGTGACATAGGCCGTGCCGCCGACGGCGCGTGCGCCAGCTTCGTCGAGGGCAATTTCCTCGGCATGCGGGCGCCCGCCCAGTCCGGTGACGCCGTCGCCGACCATGTGGCCGTCAACGTCAAGGATAACGCAGCCCACCGAAGGGTTGGGTCCGGTCAGGCCCTGGTTCAGGCGTGCGAGGCCCAGGGCCCGGCCCATCATGCGCCGGTCGTGGCGTCGGCTCATGGTAGTTCAGGCAGCGGCGTGGCGCGGGCAGGATCCAAATAACGAACTGAAATTGGCTTCAGATTGGCGTCCAGATCGATGAGGAGCGGGTTGCCTGTCGGAATCTCGATCCCGGTAATGGACTCATCCGGCACATTGAACAGGTGTTTCACGAGGGCGCGCAGCGAGTTGCCATGGGCCGCGATGACCGTATCCGTGCCGCCCGTCAGGACAGGGGCGATTTCGCTGGTCCAATAGGGCAGGACGCGCTCAAGCGTGGACTTCAGGCTTTCCGTGGCCGGGACATCAATGCCCTTGTAGCGCGGGTCTTTCGCCGGATTGTACTGGCTGTCCTCGTCGATCGGCGGCGGGGGGACGTCGTAGGAGCGGCGCCATACGTGCACTTGCTCGTCGCCATGCTTGGCAGCGGTTTCGGCCTTGTCGAGGCCGGTCAGTCCGCCGTAGTGGCGCTCGTTGAGTTGCCAGTTCTTTTCGACAGGGACCCAGACGCGGCCCATTTCCGTCAGCGCCAGCCAGAGCGTGCGGATGGCGCGTGTCTGGACGCTGGTGAACGCGGCGCGGAAGTCCGCATCGACGCCATTGAGCAGCGTGCCGGAGTGGCGGGCCTCGGCTTCGCCCTTTTCGGTGAGATCGGCGTCCCACCAGCCGGTGAAGCGGTTCTCAAGGTTCCAGGCGGACTGGCCATGGCGGACAAGGGCGAGTTTGGTCATTGGTCGGCTTTCCTCAAAACAGCGTCACTTCAAGCATATGGCGCCCTTTTCGGGGTAAATCATTAAAGGTTCAAGCTTTCATGACCCGGATCAGCTCGGCAAACGCCAGAACCACATGATAGCCGGTCGAGGCCGGCATGAAAGTCGAGAGGATGTCCCCCTCTGCGCCATAGTGATCGATCCAGCCGCCGTCGGGTGTCAGGAATTCGTCCATGAGGACGTCAAAACTCGTGCAGGCTGCTGCCGCGTAGCGCTCGTCGCCGGTCGCTTCCAGCAGGCTGAGGTGGGCCTTGAGGGCCTCGGTCTGGGACCATGTGCGGCGTGAGCCGTCGAACGGCTCTCCCTCGCGGGTCACTTCAACGCAGGCCCTGCCCGCTTCATCCAGCGTGGCGCAGGCAAATTCGTACAGCCTTGCGGCAGCCGGAAGGACAGGCGTGCCCGATGCATTCGCATAGGCATGGAGAAGCCAGACCCATTCGAACTGATGGCCCGGCTCGACAATATCGGCGTCCCGGCCTGTCGGAATGGACCAGTCAGCGGCAAAGCGTTCGCCGAGCAGGCCATCCGGTCCGGCGGTAAGGCGCGATTCGAACAGGGCAATGAGTTCGGCGGCACGGGCGATATGGCCGCCGTCGGGGTCGACCTTGTGAAGGGAGAGGCAGGCCTCCAGCAGGTGCATGTGCGGGTTTTGCTCGCGGATGCCGGGGCGCGGCAGCACTTCGGCATAGCCGCCATTCAGGCGGTCGCGCATCTGCCGGTCGACCGCATCGAGCAGGGCGCCGGCGCTGGCGCGGGTTTCGCCTGTGCCACCAAGGGCATTCGCAGATTCCGCGATGGCGAAAAGCGTGAACGCGATGTCGTAGAGATCGGGTGTACCATCCAGCAAGCCGCTGCCATCGGGCTGGAGCGTGCGGCCGACAAGCCCGTCATCGCGGCGGGCAAGGCCTGTCAGGACTCCGAGCCCGCGTTCGACACGGTCACGGGCGGTATCCGGGCGCCACCCAAGCCGCAGGGCCTCTGCGAAAAAATAGGTCTGTCGCGCCTGGACGCGCACGCGGTTCTCACGGGAATCGGTGATCGTCTGGTCAAGCTCCAGCCCCTCGCGGAACAGGCCATGGCTGTTCATGCCGCGCTCGGCCCAGAGGGGAAAACAGGCATCCGCAAGCCAGGTGCGGGCTTCGTTGGCCCGGCGCTTCAAGGCTGACCTGGACATTGGGAAAGGTCCTCGAAATGCATGTGAAGCCGAGCATACGGCTCGCCAAACCGATTGCGCACCTGCTATCAGCAGATGCATTGATTGGCCAGCGCCCTTGCGCGCATTGCCGGTAGCTAAGGACGCATCGCATGCGAGACAGGTTTTTCTTCCCGGCTGCGCTGGTTGTCGTCGGTCTGATGGTCTTTTTTGCCATCCGTCCAGCTATTGGCGCGCTGCCCACTGGCACCGTCACGGGTGATGGTACTTATTACGACAAGATCGTTGTTGAGGGGGACTATCTCCACAAGATCTATGTGGGGGGTAATGCCAAGACCGAACTGGTTGATGGCCCGGATGGCAAAAGCCTTCTCCTGGTCGAGGCCGACGCAGGGGCATTGCGCGATGAGCCGGAGCTGGGGCCACACTTTCGACTGGCGGCCGATATCGAAATCCAGTTTGCCGGCCAGACGGTCCGCACGACCGTGCGTGCGCGCCCGGCCGACGATAGGGGCGCCATGCAGATCGCGCTGAATTACTCCGCAGGCCGGGTCGGGGAATCAGGCTGGAAAATTTTCGACCTCAAGCCGGGATTGGCAGACTTCACTTTCGACTATGACGTCCCCTTGATCGAAGGCGATCAGGGTGTCGATTATTTCGGCATCAGGCCCGTCGTGCCAGACAAGAGCCGCGCGCTCCTCGTCGAACGGGTGACTTTCGAGCGGATAGGGCCGTGGAAGAAAGATTAGTCGCCCTGAAGTGTCGGCCGCTCGGTCGCGACACCAAGCGCTTGTTCGAGCGCACGGCCGAAAGCGAGCATCGGTCCCTCCCGGAAGAGCGGCGCCCAGAGCGAGATGGCGACCGGCGTGCGGGCCGTGGGCGCATCAGGATTGGCTTCGGAGTCGAATAGCGTTCGGGGCTTTGTCGTGTCGAAGCCGCAGCGCATCGCCAGGCACGGATGACCGGTATAGTTCGTCGGTGTGAGCATGCCGCTCGAAAAGCTCGGGCCGATGACAACGTCCACATCGGTGAAGGCCGCATGCATGCCCTGCATCCAGAGGCGGCGCAGGCGATCAACCTGAATCAGATCCACGGCGCTGATGAACCTGGCCCCGCGGAAGGAATTCGGCCAGGCTTCCGGATCCTGCCAGGTCAGCTCGTCATCCCGGCCTGAGAGCGTGAGATCCTCAAAGGCAGCGGCGGCCTCTGCGGTCAGCTGAAGGGAGAGCGGATCGGCTGGCAGGGCTGGCACAGTGAAAGGTACGAGCTTCGCACCGAGGCTTCTTGCGGTCTCGATCGCATGCTTTTCCGTGTCGGTTGCCACTTCCATCCAGGCCGGATCGATGCCGAGGCGCAGGTCCGTGATGGATGTGCGAAAATCATAGGTGAAGCTGGCTGCGATAGAGCCCGCATCGTCCGGGTCAAATCCATTGATGGCTTCGAGGACAAGCGCGCAGTCCTCGACCGACCGCGCAATCGGACCGCATTTATCAAGCGACCAGCAAAGCGCCATGCCGCCTGCCCGGCTGACCCGGCCGAAGGTTGGCCTGAGTGCGGTGATGCCGCAGCGCATGGCCGGCGAAACGAGTGAGCCAAGCGTTTCGGTGCCGATTGAAAAGGCGCAAAGGCCTGCGGCTGTGGCACTCGCCGAACCGGCACTGGAGCCGGACGAGCCCTCGCGGATATCGAACGGATTGCGCGTGACACCGCCAAACCAGACATCGCCATAGGCCAGCGCGCCGCATGTGGTTTTGCCAAGCAGGATCGCGCCGGCGTCGGAGAGTTTGCGAACGATGGCGCTATCGCCCTCAGAGGCGCGCGTCTTGTAGGGCGCAGCGCCCCAGGTTGTGGGCGCGCCTTCGGCATCGAACAGGTCCTTCAGGGCGTAGGGAATGCCATGCAGTGGCCCGCGTATCTTGCCGGCCGCACGCTCGGCATCCATCGCAGCGGCTTCGCGCCGGGCGCGTTCGGCCATGACCGTGACAAAGCATTCCAGCTTGGGACCAAAGGTTTCTATCCGCTTGAGGTAAAGATCCGTCAGGTCCCGGCTTGAGAGGAGGCCTGCGGACAGCCAGGTGCGCAGCTGTGTCAGCGACGCAAAGGCGACGTCTTCGTCGCCCGGCCTGACGGCACTGACATAGGGCATCACGCTGACGCTGGACGTCGCTGGCAGGCCATAATCGACGCCGGGAAGGCGCGGATCAAACACCGTCGCCGGAGCAAGGCTGTTCGGTTTATCGACTTCGCGCAACTGCTTGAGGGCGCCGAGCCGCGCTTCGAGATCGCCGACCATCTGGGCGCGCTCAGCATCGGTGTAGGTAATGCCTGTGAGCGCTTCGGCGTCCTGGATTTTTGTGGCCGTGATACCTTCCGGCACCGGGGCTGGTTCCGGCTTGCGGGAACAGGCGACTGCGGCAAGTCCGGCGAGGCCGGCGCCTGCGCCCAAGAGAATGTTGCGCCGTGAGGTCGCGTTCGGGCTGATAGTCTGGTCCATTTGTCTTCCCCTGTTTGCCTTCGGTTATTGCCCGCATTATGTGCTGCATTCCCGATGCTGGACGAGTCATAACTTGAAAAACGGCATTTGCCCCATGCAAGGAGCCATCATGCGTCGCGTTCTTCCCCTGCTGACGACGATTTTGTGCTTTGCCTGCACACAGACACCCGAAATGGAGACTGCATTGCCAGACGCCCCTGCCGAAAGCCCCAAGATCGCCGAAACCGATCCCAACCTCTGGCTCGAAGATGTCGAAGGCGAGAAGGCCCTGTCATGGGTGCGCACGCAGAATGAGCGCAGCCTCGCTGAGCTGCAGGCCAACCCACGCTATGCGACTTACGAAGCCGATGCCCTGGACGTTCTGACATCTGATGCGCGCATTCCCTACGGCACCGTGCGCGACGGCATGGTCTATAATCTCTGGCAGGATGATGTGAACGTGCGCGGTCTGTGGCGCCGGACGCCCCTCGAGAGCTATCGCACCGACGCGCCGGACTGGGAGACAGTGGTCGACTTTGACAAGCTGGCCGCTGATGAAGGCCGCAACTGGGTCTATAAGGGCGCCAGCTGCCTGCGCGAGAAAGACAAGCCTGTGCGCCATTGTCTCGTGTCCCTGTCGGATGGCGGCAAGGATGCGGTGATCAATCGCGAGTTCGATCTTGAGACGAAAAGTTTCGTGGAAGGCGGTTTCGTCACGACGGAAGCCAAGCAGGGCCTTGCCTGGGTCGATGCGGATACGCTGCTGATCGCGTCGGACTGGGGCGAAGGCACGGTGACGGCGTCAGGCTATCCTTTCATCGTCAAGCGCTGGAAGCGCGGCACGCCGCTTTCGGACGCGCAGGAAGTGATCCGTGGGACGCAGGAGCATGTCGGCGTCTGGCCATCGGTGATGGAACTGGAAGACGGGCGCGTTCTGCAGGGCGCAGTGAAATCGGAGACCTTCTTCACCCATTCCTTCTGGTGGCTGCCTGAGGGCGAGGCCGATCCCGTGCGCTGGCCGATCCCGCTGAAATCCTCGCCGGAAGGCATCTATAAAGGCCATTTCCTTCTGTCGCTGGAGCAGGATTGGGCGCCGGAGGGCCAGGATACGGCCTTCAAGACGGGCGACCTCGTGGCCTTCAATGTGGATGCGTTTCTCGAGACGCGCGCATTGCCGGACGTGAGCCTCGTGTTCCGGCCGAATGCGGCGCAGGCGGTGAATGGCGTGGCTGTGGCCAAGGGCGCGGCGCTGCTGTCGATCAATGACAATGTGGCAAGCCGTGTGCTGCGGCTGGAGCCCGGCGCCGATGGCTGGACCACCGATGCGCTGGAGCTGCCGGGCACGGGCCAGGCCGGTATCGTGTTTGCCGATGAGCATGAAGAGATCGTGTTCCTGACCTATCAGGACTTCCTGACCCCGGATTCCCTGCTCGGTTATGACATTGCCAGCGGCGAGGTCTCGACCGTGAAGAGCCTGCCCGGCAAGTTCGATGCGTCGGGGCTTGAAGTGGAGCAGTTCTTTGCGGTGTCGAAGGACGGGACAAAGGTGCCCTATTTCATCGTGCACAAGACCGACATGAAACTCGATGGCAGCACGCCGACGCTGCTCTATGGCTATGGCGGGTTCCAGGTGTCGATGAACCCATCCTATAGCCCGGTCACGGGCCGGCTCTGGCTGGAACAGGGCGGCGCCTATGTGCTGGCGAATATCCGCGGCGGCGGCGAGTTTGGCCCGGCCTGGCACCAGGCGGGGCTCAAGCTGAACCGCCAGCGCGTCTATGACGACTTCATCGCGGTTGGCGAAGACCTTATCTCCCGCAAGGTGACCAGCCCGGAGCATCTCGGCATCATGGGCGGGTCGAATGGCGGTCTCTTGATGGGCGTCATGCTGAACCAGCGGCCGGATCTCTGGAATGCGGTCGTGGTGCAGGTGCCGCTGCTCGACATGATGCGCTATCATCTGCTGCTGGCGGGCGCGTCATGGGTCGACGAATACGGCTCGCCGGACGTGCCGGAAGAGCGGGCCTTCCTCGAGACGATCTCGCCCTACCAGAATTTCGATGCGTCCAAGCCCTATCCCGAGCCCTTCTTTGTCACCTCGACCAAGGATGACCGGGTGCATCCCGGCCATGCGCGCAAGATGGCGAAACTGTTCGAGGATGCGGGCTTGCCCTTCCTCTATTACGAGAACATCGACGGGGGCCATTCGGCCGCAGCAAACCAGACGGAGCGCGCCAAGCGTACCGCTTTGGAATTCACTTACCTGTCGAAGCGGCTGTTTGAGGAGAAGTAGGTGCTGTTTCGGAACTCACTGATGGAGTGAGTTCCTTTTCGTACCGCAAACCATTCTTTCGCCGGGGGGCTTGTCAGTTCCTCAATCCGTGAGACCTTTAGGCGATGCGGCTCGACGAGAAGGATTTCCATAACGACGTGGTCCGGCTTGACCTGCTGGTTGAGGCCGACCGTGCCCGGCTGGAGGCGTCGGGCGCGGTGCAAGCCATGTGGGACTGGCTGCCGGTCATGCCCACGGGCACGAACTTCCACGCCTATTTCGATTTCATGCTGGCGATGAAACAACAGGGAAACATCATTCCCTTTTCGATCACGCGTCAGTCTGACGGCGCCTTTGCGGGTGTCATTGCCTACCTTGACGTCTCGCGCACACATCGGCGTGTCGGCATCGGCTATGTCTGGCACCCGCCGGAAATGCGGGGCACGGTTGTGCCTGTTGCCACACAGATGGCGATGATCGGCCGGGCCTTTGGCGCCCGCATGCGCCGGATCGAATTTCCCATCGCGGCGGCCAACACACGGGCGATCAAGTCGCTTGAGCGGCTTGGCGCGCGCAATGAGGGTGTGTTGCGGCGCTATATGCGGCTCTCGGACGGTTCCTGGGCCGATCTGGCCATCCTGTCGCTGGTCGATGCGGAGATAAGGGCGGCGATCGACCTCCTGAAGGATAGGGTCGCAGAGATGCAGCTGGCTTGACCTGACGGGCCCCTCATGCTTTAGGCCCCGCTACATCCGCGCAAAATACAGAAGCGCGCTTTGACTGATCCCTGAGGTCAGCGAGGCCCCCCGCCCGGCGAAGGTTCGCTCAGCGGGGCTTCATGCTTTGTGCGTTCGGTTTGAGCGCCTATGTCTGTCCTCACAGACAAATGGTAAAGGAGTGGCACATGTTCGACGCTTTGAGCGATCGTCTTGGCGGTATTTTCGACGGCCTGACCGGCCGCGGCGCACTGTCCGAAAAGGACGTGAATGCCGCGCTGCGCGAAATCCGTGTGGCCTTGCTCGAGGCCGACGTTGCCCTGCCCGTCGTCAAGGATTTCATCGATAGCGTGCGCACACGCGCCGTTGGCGAAGAAGTCGTCCGTTCGGTGAAGCCCGGCCAGCAAGTGGTCAAGATCGTCTATGACGGTCTGGTCGAGATGCTCGGTGGCCAGGACGCTGATGGCAGCCTGCGCGTCGACAACCCGCCCGCGACCATCATGATGGCCGGCCTGCAGGGCTCGGGTAAAACCACAACGACGGCCAAAATCGCCAAGCGCCTGTCTGAAAAACAGCGCAAGCGCGTGCTGCTCGCCTCGCTCGACGTGCGCCGCCCGGCGGCCATGCAGCAGCTGGCGATCCTTGCCGACCAGTGCGGCGAGAATGTTTCCTCCCTGCCAATCATCGAAGGCCAGCTGCCAGCGGATATTGCCCGCCGCGCCGTGCAGGCCGCGAAGATTGGCGGCTATGATGTCCTGATCCTCGACACCGCTGGCCGCACGACCATCGACGAGCAGATGATGAGCGAGGCCGCCGAGATTGCGGCCATCGCCAAGCCGTCCGAAACGCTTCTGGTTGCCGACGCCCTGACCGGTCAGGATGCCGTGGAAACAGCACGCCGTTTCCATGAGCGCCTGCCGCTGACGGGCCTCGTGCTGACACGGATGGACGGCGACGGTCGCGGCGGCGCCGCGCTTTCGATGCGCGCCGTTACTGGCCTGCCGATCAAGTTCCTCGGTGTCGGCGAAAAGCTCGACGGGCTCGATGTGTTTGATGCGGGCCGCGTGGCGGGCCGTATCCTCGGCCAGGGCGACATTGTCAGCCTCGTCGAAAAAGCGTCCGAGCAGATGGACGCTGAAAAAGCCGAGCGCATGGCCGCGAAGCTCAAGAAGGGCGAATTCGACCTCGAAGACATGGCCGATCAGTTGCGCCAGATGCAACGCATGGGCGGCCTAGGCGGCATCATGGGCATGATGCCCGGCGCGCGCAAAGCCAAGGAAGCCATGGCCAGCGCCAACCTTGATGACAATGTGCTGAAGCGTCAGGAAGCCATCATCCTGTCGATGACCAAGCAGGAACGTCGCAAGCCAGCTGTGCTGAACGCGTCGCGTCGCAAGCGTATCGCTGCGGGTTCGGGTACGTCCGTGCAGGAAGTGAACAAGCTGCTGAAAATGCACCAGCAGATGGCTGGCATGATGAAGAAGATGCGCACCAAGGGCGGCATGAAAGCCATGATGGGCGCGGCCTCGCAGGCCGGCATGTCACCCGCCGACCTTGCGCGCATGGGCGGCCAGCAATTGCCGCCGGGCATGGGTTCAGGTGGCCTGCCGGGTGGACTGCCCGGTCTTGGCGGCGGCCTTCCGGGCCTAGGGGGAAAGAAGAAATAAATGACAGACGCAAACAACACGCTTGCCCAATTCCAGCTGAACCAGCTGCGCGCCAGCATCGACAATATGGACGCGATCCTCGTCCACACGCTGGCCGAGCGCTTCAAGGCCACGAAAGAAGTCGGCAAGCTGAAGGCGCTTCACAACATGCCGCCGGCCGACAAGAGCCGTGAGGCCCAGCAGATCGAGCGCCTCCGGCGCCTCGCCAATGACGCAGGCCTCGACCCGGCCTTCGCCGAGAAATTCCTATCCTTCATCGTGGCGGAAGTGATCCGCCACCATGAGCAGATCCGCAGCGACGAAGCTGAACTTTAATTCCAGAGACGACACTTTACAGGAGTAACCCCAATGTCCCTCAAGATCCGACTCGCCCGTGGCGGGTCCAAGAAACGTCCTTTCTATTCGGTTGTCATCGCTGACGCCCGCGCGCCACGCGACGGTCGCTTCATCGAGAAAATCGGCGTCTATGATCCGCGTCTTGCAAAAGACTCCGGTGACCGCGTCAAGATCGACGGCGTCAAAGCCGCTGAATGGCTCAAGAAAGGCGCCCAGCCCACCGAGCGCGTCGGCCGCTTCCTGTCGCAGATCACGCTCGAAGGCGAATCCGCACCAATCTACACATGGGCCGCTGGCTCGAACCCGAAAAAAGGTGAGCCAGGCAAGAAAGCCCAGGACCGCGTGAAAGAGCGTGCCGACAAGGCAACGGCTGCTGCTGAAGCTGCCGCGTCTGCCGCCGAAGCTGCAGCAGCAGCGGCTGCCGCACCTGCGGAAGAAGAAGCCCCTGCTGAAGAAGCCGCTTCGGAATAGGCTTCACTCCCGTATCGTATCTGAAGGGGCCAGTGCAGGTTGCACTGGCCTTTTCTGTTTCGGGCTGGCTGCGGCGCAGAGCCTGAATGCCCGGCAACAGGGAACCTTGTCCCGGTTCAGTTCGCTTAGCCTAGACATGAGGCTGACCGAAAGGAGACTGCTATGAACCGGTTTACCCACTTGCGAAATGGCACGCTTGTTGCCGCCAGTATTGCCGCTCTTGCCTTGCCTGCGCAGGCTACACCTCATCGCGATGACTATCGCGGCGGACGTAGCGGCGTGGTCCTTCATTCCGACGGGAATTTTCGCGGCGACGCGATCGAAGTGAATGGTGCCGTACCGGACCTCGCGCGGGTGCGCTTCAATGACCGTGTCTCATCGATCAGCATCGGTACGGGTGTCTGGGAAGTCTGCTCGGATGCGAATTTCAAGGGTCGCTGCACGACGATCAATACGAGCGTCTCGCGGCTCTCTGACCTTCGCATGAATGACACGATCTCCTCGATCCGGCCGGCGGGTTATGACCGGGGCGGCAGGGATTATCGCCACGGCCCGAATGGCAATTACGGGCGTGGCTCGGCGGATGTCGTGCTGTTCTCGAATGGCGACATGCGGGGCGAACCGGTTGAAATCAATCGCGACGTGGCGGACCTCACGGCCTATCGCTTCAATGACAAGGCAAGTTCGATCCTTGTGACAAGCGGTACCTGGCTTGCCTGCGAACACGCCAATTACAAAGGCCGGTGCGAAGTCATTTCGCAAGGCTCCGGCGATTTGCGCCCGATTGGCCTGAACGACAATATTTCGTCGATCCGTCGCTATGACAGCCGCTATGATGCGCGAAACGATTATGGCCATCATGATGGCAGGCGGCGCTAAACAGCGGTTCTCACCAGCGCAGAGTGCGGCTAGAGAGGCTGCATGACGTCGAAACCTGAAGACAAGCTGATTGTTGTGGGCGCCCTGAAGGGCGCCCATGGCGTTCGCGGTGAAGTGCGCGTGAAGAGTTTCACGGCCGAGCCGGAAGACCTGTTCACCTATGGCCCTCTCACCGATGCGAATGGGCGGGTCTTGCTGACGCCGCTTTCGGCGCGGCCCGGCAATGATCATTTCATCGTCGCCACGCGCGAGCAGAAGCAGAAGGAAGAGTGGGACGCGTTGAAAGGTACGCTGCTGCATGTCGAACGGGCCCAATTGCCCGAAGCCGAAGAAGACGAGTTCTATATCGAGGATCTGGTCGGGCTCGACGTCGTGTCTTTGGGGGATGCCGTCGCGGGACAGGTCAAGTCAGTGCAGAATTTCGGCGCCGATGACCTGCTGGAAGTGCAGCTGACGACGGGCGGTCACAGTGTTTTCGTGCCCTTTACCCTGGCCGATGTGCCCGAGATCGATTTAGAGATGCGCCGTGTGCATATCCCCGAGCTCGCCAGCTGGAGCGAACCTGCCGCAGACGAATAACAGCCCAAGTCGCCCATGTTGTGAATGGTTCAGGTGCCATGCCCCATGTTACAGTTTGTAACTGAAAGGTTTTGGCCATGTTTGCCACGTTCCTGCGCCTTGGCGCGCTGATCGCTCTTCCCTTCGCCACCGCCGGCGTGGCTGCGGCGCAGTATGGCGATGTGCAGGACGAGGCGGCGCTCATCCTGTTCGGCGGCGAGAATTATACCGGCCCGGCCGTCAATGTGTTCGACCCGATCTACGCCCTGCCGGATATCCAGTTCAACGACCAGGCGCGGTCTGTGGCCGTCCTGTCAGGCGCCTGGGAGCTGTGCGAACATAGCGACTTTACCGGGCGCTGCGTGTTCCTGCGCGAGGACGTGCCGGACCTGCGCTATTTCGGCCTTGAGGGCCAAGTGTCGTCGGTGCGGCCTATTTATGAGTATACGGATGCCGAGAACGGGCTGATGTTCGTGCGGGATGAGAATGGCTATATCCGATACGCCGACGATGCGCAGTATGGGTATGACAACTATTCCCACGGTTACGGCGCGACGACGCGTGTCCAAGTCTACCATTATGGCTATTCGCCCGCTTACCGATCTTTCGGATACTATGATCCGCTGGCGGGATACGGGCCCTATGGCTTTGGATATTCGCGCGGCGGCTACAACACCTATCGCACCTATCACCGCCAACCCAAACCCCTGCGCGGCCATTATGGCGCGCGCGACGCGGACGCGACGCTCTATGTCGATTCCAATGGCCGCGGCGCCTCGCTTGGCATCAATCGCGGTGTCAGTGATCTCAGCCGCTACCGGTTCAATGACAATGTCTCGTCGCTGAACATCAAGTCCGGCAAATGGGAGGTCTGCGAGCACGCCAATTTCAAGGGCCGCTGCGAAGTCATCGATGCCTCGACCGGCAAGCTGAATGGCATCCGCCTCAACGACAATATTTCATCGATCCGCCCCGTGGGCGGGACCGGCGACACCAGAGGTGGCGGCGACCACAATGGCAATCGCGGCGACCGGGGTGATAGGGGAGACCGCGGCGACCGGCCGCAAACCGGCAGGGGCCAGCCGGGCGACCGTGGCCAGCGCGGGCCGGGCAGTGATCGTGGTTCGGATTCGCTTGCCGGCGGGCCGGGAACCATACCGTCCCTGCCCGACACGACTTTGCCAAATCGCCAGCCTCGCGAGCAACGCGGCTTCGTGGCGCCGGACCCGATCAGCAAGACGGTTCAGCCGCCACGGCAGGAGCGCCCGCGCGGGTATACGCCCGGCCGGGGCACGCCGCGCATACCGGATGTGGCCGACCGGAGCGTGAATCCGCAGCAGCGCGGGCGACCTGACCGGCAGGTTGAGCGTGCACGCCAGCCAGATCGTCAGGCGCCGCAACGTGTGTTGCCGCAAACGCCCGCCATGCAGTCGCGCCAGCCTGTAAGGGCCCCCGTCCAGCCAGCGCCGCAGGTGCGGGCACCCGTGCCGCAGCAGGTTCAGGTCCCCGTCCGCGCAGCGCCTGTGCAGCCGCAGGCGCCAGTCAGGGCCGCACCGCAGCCGCGACCACAGGTTCAGGCAGCGCCGGTCCAGCAGCAGCGGACTCAGCCACGGGCTGATCCGCGCTCGCCAGCCGGTATAAAAGCGCGCGACCGCGCCCTGCGGAATGACAAGCGGTAGGGCTGTGCGGCCTTAGTTGGCGCGGGGATCGTTCCATTCGGCCGGGATGCCGTAGCCGCCACGCCGCGTGAGCCAGAACATGCCGATCAGGTCGAAGATGCCGGCGCCGAGGCGGCCAAGAAAGCCATATTTCGACACGCCAGCGAGCCGCTCGCGATCATTCACCAGCTCCTCGCGCACATCCCAGTCGGCGCGTTTAATGAGGGCTGGCAGGAAACGGTGCATGGAAGCGAAATAGGGCAGGTCGCGGAAGGCCCGCGTGCGGATCAGCTTCCAGCCGCAGCCTGTGTCGGTCGCATCGTCGCGCAGCACGAAACGGCGAATGCCGTTGGCAACGCGTGACTGCAGCCATTTGAACCCGGAATCGTTGCGGCTGTTGCGCTTGCCGGCAATGATACCGAGCCGTGCCGGGGCGCCGGGCGCGATAATCTCTGCCCAGAGGCGGGCCGTGTCGTGCGGGTCATTCTGGCCGTCGCCATCAAGCAGCTGGACCCATTCACCGCGCACAGATCTCAGGCCGCTGAAGAGGGCCGAGGACTTGCCGCGCCTGGCCACATGGTTCAGCACCACGACCGTGTGCGGGTGACGGGCTTTGGCTTCGGCGAGTTCCATGCTGGTCGCATCGGCCGAACAGTCATTGACGCAGATGATCTCGAAATCGATTCCGGCCAGCGCCGCGTGAATCTCGTCGATGACGGGATGCACGTTGCCTTCCTCGTTGAAGAAGGGAATCAGGACAGAAAGTGCCGGATTGTTTGCCATCCCTCCTCCCGTATAGAACATGTCCTGTCAGTGCAATTTGCGCCCTCAGAATGCACGGATAAAAGCACGGAAAAAGCCCGAGTACAGCCCGGAGCATGTCCGAAGCCGACCCAATATGCCCGAAAGGCCAAGACCTTGGACATCTATCATATCTGGTTTGACCTGAAGCCCGGAACGGACGAGCGCGCGTTTGCGGCCGCCCTGCCCGCTTTCCTGAATCACATGGCGAATGAGGGGCGGATCGAAAGCTGGCGGATGATGCGCTGCAAGCTGGGCTTGCGGCCGGATGATGTGCGCGAGTTCCACATCATGATCGAGACGCGCGACCTCGCCCAGCTCGACACGGCGTTCAGGGCTGCCGCGAAGCGAGAAGGCGAGACTGACACGCTGCACTTCACAGCCAATGCGATGGTGACGAATGTGAAGTTCGGCCTGTTCCGCGACTGGCCGGATTGAGGAGCGGAGCGGCCAGTCTTGTATGTCCCTTCGGATGGGCGCAACGAAGCGGGCATGACAAACCCCATAGAGCAGATCTCCGCCAAGCTACACGCGCTCGAACTTGAGCTGGAAGCCGAGATGGCCAAGAAGCGGGCGGGGTTGCGATACGGCCTTGAGCGCGGAAAGGTCCTTTTCGAACAGGAAGTGGTGCGGCGTCATCGCGAGCTGCGCACGCATGTGGCGCGCTACCTGTTCAGTGCGCGCCCTCTGGTCTGGCTCACGGCGCCGGTCATCTATTCGCTGATTGTGCCGTTTGCCATTGTCGACCTCTGGGTGTCGATCTACCAGGCCATCTGCTTTCGCGTTTATGGCATTCCGCAGGTTCAGCGCCACCGCTACCTCGTGTTCGACCGGAGCGGCCTTGCCTATCTGAACACGATCGAGAAGCTGAACTGCGCCTATTGTTCCTATGTGAACGGCGTGATCGCCTATGTCCGCGAGGTTGGCTCACGCACGGAACAATACTGGTGCCCGATCAAGCAGGCGCGGCGCGTGATCGGCGCGCATGCACGCTATGCCGGGTTCGAGGAATTCGGGGATGGCGAGCACTATCACGAGCGGCTGAAGACCTTGCAGGCCGATATTCGCAAGGCGCAGGAGCCCGGCGAGCCGTTGGCTGACTAAGTGAACTCTTGGTGGAGGGGGGAAGCTGCAGACGAATCCGCAGCTTCCCGAGGCGATCAGATGCGCGCGAAATCGTTGCGGGCGAGGGAGGCAACCGTGTCCAGGGTCATGGATTTGTCGCTGAGGCGGCGGCGGTTGAGCTCGGACAATTCGAACGGCGCTGCGTGGCCGTAGTTTTCTGTCCAGATGCGGTCGACTTCCGGCTTCGTGAGCGCGGCGGTCATTTTCACTTCCGAGAGATCATCCGCCTTTTCGGCGCGGCGACCGCCGGGCAGGTAGATCGTGCCGTTCGAGAAGTCGACGGCGAAGGCGATCAGGCCGGGAATGAGGAACAGGAGCAGGCCGACGCCGTCCAGGATGGCTACCGCGGGGTCGATACGGCCGCCGCTTTGGCCCTTCCGTTCCGGGTAAAGAAGGGTGCCGCAGCCGCTGAGGGCCGTTGCGAGGATGGCGGCGGAGCCACCCATCAGCAAGTGTCGCTTCGTCGTATCCATACTATTTTCTCCTGAAAGCCGACCTGCGGAAGAATATGCAGTGTCTGGACGCATAAGCCCCGAACCCGAGCCAGGTTCCCCCGATTTTCGCTGGGGGATCAAGATCGTGTGCCAAAGATTTCCAGTTGGTAAACGCTGCGGCGGCAAATCGCGGAGGCGGGTTTGCGGGATGTTCGCTTGTAACGTGTAGAGACATGTAAACGAGGAGGTCAGGATGCCCATCTCAAATCGTTCACGCGACATCTTTGATTCATTGCTGTTTTTTGCGTTCGTCGCGATTACAGCGCTGTGCCTGTCGTTCACGTTCTCCATGGTTATGTACCAGCTTGGCGTGCCGACCAATCCGCGTGCGTTCGTTTTGACCAACCTTCTTATTTCGGGCTGCGTGGCGCTGCCGACGGGTGTCATTGCCTCACAGCATGAGTTCCGCCTGAAGAATTATCAGCGGCGACTTGAAGCCCTGGCGGCGACCGATCCGCTGACCGGATTATACAATCGACGCTTCTTCAAGCAGGCCCTGGAAGACGAGGTGCAACGCATGCGGCGCACCCATCAGACCGCCGGTCTTGTGCTGTTCGACCTCGACCATTTCAAGCGCATCAATGACCGGTTCGGCCACAAGTCGGGCGATCTCGTGCTGCAGGAGGTTGCTGCGGCAGCCTTTGCCGAACTGCGCGGCCCGTTCGACCGGCTGGGACGCTGGGGCGGTGAGGAATTCGTTATCCTGCTGAGCGATGTCACGCTGGAACAGTCTGCGCTTGTGTGTGAGCGCATCCGGGCGCGGATCGCTGCGCTCTACCTGGAGAGCAGGGGCGAAGTCTTCTCGATCACGGCGAGCTTCGGAACCTGCCTGTTGAAACCCGGCACGCAAATCGACATGGCGCTTGAAACCGCCGATGCCGCGCTCTTCCAGTCAAAGAATGGCGGGCGCAACAAGGTGACGTCCCGGCGCGCGGTGGAACTGGCGGCCTAGTCCTGCCCCATCGTGGACATGGCCTGGGCGACCTCGAGTTCGGCTGAGAGCCTGTCGACATATTTCACGAAACTGCGGGCATAAACGATACGGCTTTCGGCCCACCATGCGCGGATGCCCGCATCGCTCAGCGATTCCCGCAGGCGGGCTTCCGAGCCTTCCCACAATTCATCCTCGAAGACGCCGAAGCGGCGATGGGTGTGGAGGACTTCGAAATGGCGGAAGGAAATGCTGAGGAAGTTGGATACACGCAGGAATTCCGGGCGGCTCCAGCTGTCGGGGGTATCTTCGCGTGTGAGCAGTTCAGCAAGATCGCTGCTTTCGGTGACGCGGCCCATATTGGCCGACAGGAGCTGGGCCGAGGTCTGCGCTGCGGCCATGCGCGTCAAATGGGCGTTCTGGTTCAGCTGCAGGCCGATGAATACCAGTGTCAGGACCACGGCGCAGGAGGCCATGATGTTGGCAATGGTGGCGATGGTGTCGAGTGTCATCTGTATCCCCCGTTATTTCGGACCCATCAAGCGCCGGGTGGGCGCGTGCGTCAACGGGCCATGCGGGGTGACGCGGTGGCGGGAGTGGGCTAGATGCGCGGCATGTTCAAAGCCACGCTCATTACGCTTGTACCAGATGCCTTTCCCGGGCCGCTCGGCGTCTCCATTCTGGGGCGCGCAGAGGAGAAGGGCCTGTGGGCGCTTGAGACCATTGACCTGCGGAGTTTTGGTGTGGGCAAGCACCGGAACGTGGATGACACGCCGGCAGGCGGCGGCGCGGGCATGGTGATCCGGCCGGATGTGGCGGCGGCGGCGATTGATAGCGTGGCGCTGGAGGGGCGGCCACTGGTCTACCTGTCGCCACGCGGGAAGCCGTTTGACCAGAAGAAGGCGCACGAATGGGCCGCCGGGCCGGGCGTCGTGTTTTTCTGCGGCCGGTTCGAGGGGCTTGATGAGCGCGTGATTGAAGCGCGCGGCATGGAAGAGGTCTCACTGGGCGATTTCGTGCTGGCCGGCGGCGAGGTTGCGGCCATGGCTTTCATCGAGGCGACGGTGCGTTTGTTGCCTGGTGTGGCCGGAAATGAAGCGTCGCTGACGGAGGAATCCTTCGAGCAGGGCCTGCTGGAACACCCGCATTATACAATGCCGCGCGAGTGGGAAGGACGTCCCACACCGGATGTTCTCCTGTCTGGCGATCATAAACGTATAGAAGAATGGCGTCGCAGCAGCGCAAAGGCGTTGACAAAGCACCGCCGTCCCGATTTATACGCCGCTTACTCCAAGACCCCCGAATTCCAACCGCCGGAGAATGGCGATGAACATGATTGAGCAGCTTGAGGCGGAAGAACGTGTCCGCGTCCTCGGCGACAAAAAAATCCCGGCTTTCTCGCCTGGCGACACACTTGCCGTCAACGTGAAGATCAAGGAAGGCGACCGTGAGCGCGTCCAGCGCTTCGAAGGCGTCTGCATTGCCCGTTCGGGCGGCAGCCTGAGCGAGAGCTTCACGGTTCGCAAGATTTCCTTCGGTGAAGGCGTCGAGCGGGTTTTCCCGCTGGTCTCGCCACTGATCGAGTCGATCGAAGTGAAGCGCAAGGGCCGCGTGCGCCGTGCGAAACTTTACTACCTGCGCGACCGTCGCGGTAAATCGGCCCGTATTGCCGAGCGTACGACCGGTCACGGCATCGAGGCTGTCGAGATCGCTGTCTCGAAAACCGAGCGCCGCCGTCAGAAGGACGCAGAGAAGGTTGCCCGCAAGGAAGCCGCTGCTGCCGAGCGCGAAGCAACTACCAAGGCAAAGCTTGAGGCCGAAAAGGCCACTGCTGCTGCCGCAGAAGCCGAAGCCAAGGCCGCTGAAGAAGCTGCTGCAGCCGCTGCTGCCGAAGCTCCAGAGGCAGCTCCGGAAGAATAGGCTTCTCGCCTTTTCACGATTTCAAAAACGCCCTTGCCCTCCGGCAGGGGCGTTTTTCGTTCAGGCCTCTATCCCGTGCTTCATGTAGCGTGTGAGCCCATCGACGAGATGGTCGAAGACGAGGCGTATGCGGCGGTTGCCGCGCAGGTCCTCATGCATGGTCACCCAGGTTTCGAGTGAAAACGTCATCTCGTCCGGAAACAGGCGGACAAAGCGCGGATCATGCATAACCAGTCCGACCTGGCAGATGCCTATGCCGAGCCCGGCGCGAATGCAGGTGAACTGGGCGACGTCGCTGTCCGTGCGCAGGGAAAACATGTCGCGGTGCAGTTCAAAGCCTTTCGCACGCAGTCCCTGAACGCCGGTCGTCTCATGGTCGAAACCGATCAGCGCATGGTCAGACAGGTCATTCAGGGAAGTGGGTGTGCCGCGCCGCTCCAGATAGTCGCGGCGGGCAAACATGCCGAGTTCGATATCGCCAATCTTGCGCGCAATCAGCGCGCCCTGGCTCGGTTGCACCATGCGCACGGCAATGTCGGCATCCCGGCGCAGCAGGTCAGCCGTTTCATTCGAGGCCACGAGTTCGAAGGCGAGCTTGTGATGTGTGGCCCCGACGGCGGCGAGGATGGGTGGCAGGACTTCAATACCGATCACTTCACTGGCGGTGATGCGGACCGCGCCCGTCAGGGCATCATCCGGGCCCGAGGCTGCGCGGATCATGGCGGCGGCAGAGGCCTCCATGATCCGCGCGTGGGGCATCAGGGCTTCGGCGGCATCTGTCGGGGCGAGGCCTTGAGGGGACCGGGTGAACAAGGCGGCGCCGCCAAGCACGCTTTCGAGCTGTTCGATATGGCGGGCAATCGTTGGCTGGGTCACGCCCAAGGCGCGCGCCGCCGCTGACAGGCTGCCTGTGCGGTATACGCTGAGCAGGGAGCGGCAGTGATCCCAAGAGAGTGAAGCCTGATCCATAAAAAATGTTTAGCGACTATAGATATTACCGCAATTTCTTTTAGCGCCCCGTGGCCTCATCTTCTGACTGACACCAGAACAGGAGATCGACATGACCGACACACGAACAGCCCTTATTCTTGGCGCAACGGGCGGCGCTGGATTTGAAATTGCCCGAGCGCTGAGGGCGCGTGGCTGGCAGATCCGTGCGATGCACCGGCGCCCGGACGATGTGTCCGCGCTGATGCCGGACGCAGACTGGATCCAAGGCGATGCGATGAAGGCCGGCGATGTACTGATGGCTGCGACCCATGCAGATCTGATCGTGCATGCGGTGAACCCGCCGGGATATCGCAACTGGAGCAAGCTCGTGCTGCCCATGATCGATAATACGATTGCCGCCGCGCGGGTGAATGGCGCCCGGATCGTGCTGCCGGGCACGGTCTATAATTACGGTCCTGATGCGTTCCCCCTGCTTCGCGAAACGTCCCCGCAGAATCCGAAAAGCCGCAAAGGGGCGATACGGGTGGAAATGGAAGCACGCCTTCGCCGGGCGGCTGAGACCGGTGTGAATGTGCTTGTGGTACGTGCTGGCGACTTTTTCGGGCCCAATACTGGGAATTCCTGGCTTGCGCAGGGCATGATCAAGCCAGGACAGCCCGTTCGCGCGATTACTTATCCGGGCAAGCCGGGCATTGGTCACGCTTGGGCCTACCTGCCCGATTTCGCAGAGACGGTCGCCCGTCTCGTCGACAGGGGTGATGAACTGGCGGCGTTCGAGACCTTTCACTTCAACGGTCACTGGTTCGAGGATGGCGGCGATATGGCCGACCAAATCCGCAGCGTTGCGGGCCAGCCTGATGCGCCGATCAAGCGCTTCCCATGGCTGCTCCTGCATTTGCTGAAGCCGTTTATGCCATTATTTCGGGAAATGGCGGAGATGCAATATCTCTGGAACGTGCCGGTCCGCTTCGACAATTCCCGGCTGGTCAGCCGGCTAGGCAGTGAACCTCACACACCTTTGGACGAAGCTCTGCGGGAGACGCTGCGAGGCATGAAATGCCTGCCTGACGCCCCTTCGCAGGCCGTCGGCTGATGTCAGCCTGCGACGCTGAGCAAGGCCGTTTCCGGCTCCTGGAAGGATTTGTCGCCGGCGCTCAGGGCGCGCGCGTATTCCGCTTTAATCTGTGCGGCCATCCAGTCGAATGTCTCCTCGACACGCCGCACGGCCTAGCGCTCGACAGAGAAGACGCTTTGCGCGCCTGGAGGCAGGTAGAAATAGGGATTGGCTTCCCAGATGACTGGCTGGCCATCTGGCAGAATGCTGTAATCGACGGCGGCAAAGTCGAGCCCGAGCGCGGCGATGGCTTTGACGAGTTGATCGGCGTGGGCGACCGGCGCTTCAAAATGCGCAAGGTCTGCATCGATCATGCGGCTGACAAGACGGGCACCCAGACCGAAACGGCGGGTGAAATTGCGGCGCGGTGTATCTTCACGGGCGAAGACAGATGTCGACAGGCCGACAATGGGGTCGGTCGAGAAGAAGAGATGGCTGGCCTTTACCTCGCCGCCAAACACAAAGGCGCGGGCCTTGTGGTGATACTGGCTGAACAGGCTGGTTTCGTCCCCTTTTGCGCGCCAGGCGCCCTGGACATCGACAAAGGTGATGACGGCGGCCGGGAACAGGCAGGTTGCGGCGGCGCGCCGGACATCAAGGTCATTGCGGGCGATAATAACGCCGCGCTGGCAATGGACGTCATCGGACCGAATGATGCAGGGGAAACCGACCTCGCGGGCGACTGCGGGCAAGGCGTCTGCAGAATTTGCGCGCACAGCAGAGGCGCTGGGCATGCCTGTATCGCTCCAGATCCTAGCCTGGTCGGCCTTGGACGTATTGCTGAGTCCAAAAGGAGAATTCAGAACGCGTATGCCATAGAGGCTGGCAGTTGCTTCGATCTGGGCGGCCTCGGCATAGCATTTCGGGTATTTCTGGCGCAGCGGATCGCCCAGCCAGAAGACGATCAGGCCAACATCCCTGAAATCGAAGGGTCCGCTTCCTGTCCGGTGAATCCGGATATCATTTGCGAGTGCCGGGTCATTCTGTTGCAGCCGCTGCAGGAAGGCGTTGTCGGTTGCCACAGTCCGGCCGCGACCTTCGCCGTGCGTGACGAATACGATCTTGAATCGGGACCCGGTGGCTTTGGCCCCTCGCGGGAGGACGCGCGGGGTGGAACTCTTGGAAAACGTCATGCGAGGGCCTTTGGTCGAGTCTGAATTTTCGCCCAAATCCAAATCGAGACAAAGGACAAAGCGTTCTCACTGACTGTACAATTTGCGTGCCAGTACTACAGGTTCAGAGAATTTTGCAGGTTCTGTTAACGCTTCAGCTCAGTAGAGGCATAGACCGGGCTTCCATCGTTCATATCTATCGCTATGGTGCGCCGCGAAGACGAGGATAGGCATTTTAAATGGTCGGCAAGACGCTTTATGACAAGATTTGGGACGCGCATGTCGTCCACACGGATGCGGCTTCGGGTGAGAGCATGCTCTACATCGACCTGCACCTTATCCATGAAGTGACGACCCCTCAGGCCTTTGACGGGCTGAAGCTGGCCGGCCGCAAGGTGCGCCGGACCGACCTGACGCTGGCCGTGGCTGATCACAATACGCCGACCGAGAACCAGGCGGCTGGTCTTGCCGGCGTGAAAGACCCAGAAGCGCGCAACCAGCTGGAAACGCTGACGCGGAACGTGGCCGAGTACGGCATCGAATATTTCCCGATGGGCGATATCCGCAATGGCATCGTGCATGTGGTGGGCCCTGAGCAGGGCCGCACGCAGCCCGGCATGACCATCGTGTGCGGCGACAGCCACACATCCACGCACGGTGCCTTCGGTGCGCTGGCGCACGGCATTGGCACGTCGGAAGTGGAGCACGTGCTGGCGACGCAGACTTTGCGGGCGCGCAAGATGCAGAACATGGCCGTGGAGGTGACGGGCAAGCTGCGCGACGGTGTGACGGCCAAGGATCTCGCGCTGCACATCATCGCGCAGACCGGCACGGCTGGCGGTACGGGTTATGTCATTGAGTATCGCGGCGCGGCGATCACGGCACTTTCGATGGAAGCGCGCATGACGCTTTGCAATCTTGCGATTGAGGGCGGTGCCCGGGCGGGCCTGATTGCGCCCGACGAAAAGACATTCGAGTACATGAAAGGCCGTCCAGCGAGCCCGAAGGCTGGCGCATGGGACGTGGCCGAAAGCTACTGGAAGACACTGTATTCCGACGATGACGCTGGCTGGGACACGGTCATCCGTATTGATGGCCCGTCTATTGAGCCAACGATCACCTGGGGCACGAGCCCCGAACAGGCAATCCCGTTGTCGGGCAAGACGCCTGTGCCGGAAGAGATTTCTGACCCGGTCAAGCGCGCTGCCGCCGAGCGCGCGCTCGACTATATGGGCCTTGAGGCAGGTGTGCCGATTGCCGGAACGCCGGTGCAGCGGGTGTTTATCGGCTCGTGCACGAACAGCCGGATCGAGGACCTGCGCGCGGCGGCTGATGTCGCCAAGGGCAATCATGTGGCTGAGGGCGTGCGCGCCATGGTCGTGCCGGGCTCAGGCCTCGTGCGGGCGCAGGCCGAGGCTGAGGGGCTTGATGTAGTGCTCATGGAGGCAGGCTTTGAATGGCGCGAGCCGGGCTGTTCCATGTGCCTCGGCATGAACCCGGACATCCTGTCGCCAGGCGAACGCTGCGCATCGACCTCGAACCGCAATTTCGAAGGCCGTCAGGGCCGGGGCGGACGCACACACCTGATGAGCCCTGCGCTGGCAGCGCGGGCCGCGATCAATGGCGTGATCGGCTAGACGGCAGGACGACTGTCCTGATCCGACGATTTCAAAGTGCACGGTCCTCGCACATAATGAGGCCATCCAGCGAGGAACCGCGACATGACCCGATACACACTGCACGGCATCTTCGCCTCAGGCCCCACTTACAAAGTCGGCCTGATGCTGAACCTGACGGGCACGCCCTATGATTACGAACATGTCGACCTGCGCTCTGGCGCGCACAAGGCCGACGCCTTCCTTTCCAAGAACCGCTACGGCCAGGTGCCGGTGCTGGAAGATCACGAGAAGGACATGTGCCTCAGCCAGTCCTCCGTCATTCTCGACTATCTTGCGGATGAGACCGGTCAGTTTGGTGGCAAGGACCGGGCCGAGCGCCTGCGGGCCCGTGAGTGGCAGCTATGGGGCACCGGCCAATTGTCCATCGGCATTTTCCGCACCCGCGCCCAGAAGCTTGGCTTCTTTGATTTCCCCGAGCAGGTCGTCGCGGCCAACCTTGCGAGCGCGATCAGCGCCTTGAAGGAACTGAATGGGCTGCTCGAAGGGCGCGACTGGCTCGTTGGCGGTGGGGTCACCATCGCTGATATCGATATTTACGGTGTCGTCGCTTATTCCGGCCAGGCGCAGATAGACCTCGGTCCGTTTGCCCATGTGCGCCGCTGGATGTCGCGCGTCGAGGCCCTGCCTCGTTTCAAGAACATCGACACGGCGCTGCCGAAGGAAAGCGCCAAGGCATGATCACGGCTCTGGACCATATTGTTCTGGTCTGTCCGGAGATTGCGTCCGGAACGGCGGTCTATGCGGCGCTGCTCGGCCGGGCGCCTGATTGGGAAGCGGTTTCCGAGGATGGTGCGGCGACCGCGATCTTTCGGGTGAACAATACGGCCCTGGAGCTGATGGCGCCGCATGGCGACGGCCCACTGGCGCAGCGCCTCGGCGAGATCATTGCCGATGACGGGCCGGGACTGAAAAGTCTCGCCTTCCGCACAAGTGATATCGAGCATGCGCATCATCGCCTGACGCGTCGTGGCCTGAAGCCGCATGAGATCATACCGGGCGAGAGCACGAGCGAAATCGGCGGCAAAACACGCAGCTGGCGGCGTTTTCGCTGTTCCGACGACGAGACGGCCGGTATCCGCAGTTTCCTGATCGAGCACCACACGGGTGAGCTGGAACCCGTGGATGCGCCGGACGATGCGGTGTCGGGGCTCGACCATATCGTCATCAACACGCCTAATCCTGACCGGGCGGCGGCGCTTTATGGTGCGCGACTGGGGCTCGACCTTGCGCTCGACCGGACGGCGCCGGAATGGAAAACGCGTTTCCTGTTCTTCCGGACCGGCGGGCTGACCTTCGAAGTGATCAACCGCCTCGGCGAGACGCCAGACGCGACCGGGCCCGATTCCATCTGGGGCCTGACATGGGAAGTGGCTGATCTTGCCACAGCCCATGAGCGCCTGCTGGATGCCGGTTTCGATGTCTCGGAGATGCGCAAGGGTCGCAAGCCCGGCAGCACGGTCTTCACCATTCGCAACGGTACGCTGAACGTGCCGACACTGTTCATCTCGCATGACCCGCATTAGGATATTAAGATGAAAGCCTTCCAGACCCTCACCGGAACCGCCGCTCCTCTCATTGAGAAAGGCAAGCTGATGTCGAACGTCGACACAGACATGATCATTCCGAAACAGTTCCTGAAGACAACGACGCGCACGGGCCTGTCCAAGGGCCTGTTCCATGAACTGAAAACGAAGGCTGACGGGTCGGAAAACCCGGATTTCGTGCTGAACAAGCCGCAATATGCCAAGGCGAACATCCTGATTGCGGGCGAGAACTTCGGTTGTGGGTCTTCGCGCGAGCATGCGCCGTGGGCGCTGCTGGACCAGGGTATCACCTGCGTCATCGCGCCGAGCTTTGCCGATATCTTCCACAATAACTGCTACAAGAACGGTATCCTGCCTGTGCGCCTGCCGGTGGATGTGTGCGCGCAATTGGCGGCGCAAGCCGGCGGGGCGAACCATGTGTTCACGATTGACCTTGAGACGCAGACGGTGACGACGCCGGACGGCGTGGTGCATGCGTTTGAAGTCGATGCGGGACGAAAGTCGAACCTCATGGCCGGGCTCGACGAGATTGGTGCCTCGCTGACATCGGCATCCGAGATTGACGCTTTTGAAGCCAAGCGGCGCCATATGACGCCCTGGCTTGAGCGGGCAGGCTGAAACGTTTGGCGCGAGGAAAGATATGGCACGCTGGAAATCCATCCTCATTTCTGCGGCTTGCCTGATGGCGCTAGGCGGCTGTCATAACGACCCGTTCAGTATCAAACCCGAGACAAACGCGACCCTGCCCAAGAAGGTGCCGCCCGAACCGTCTGCTGAACCGGACAATGAGGAAGCGCCACGATGATCGTGATCGAGGGAACGGTTCGCATCCCGCCGAGCAACCTGGCAGCGGCGCGCGATGTGATGGAGCAGATGATCCGTGCGAGCCGGGCAGAAGCGGGCTGTATCGATTACGCCTACAGCGTGGACGTTCTGGATGCGGGGTTGATCCGCGTCACTGAGCGTTGGGAGAACCGTGAAGCGCTCGCTGCCCATTTCAAGACGGCCCATATGGCGACCTGGCGCGCATTCTTTCCCGAGCTTGGGATCACAGACCGTTCCTTGCGCCTTTACGAGGCAGACCCTGAACCGATCTGATCACTTCGCGTGCGGGACTCATCAAAGATGTACGCGGCAGTTGCATCAACTGCGCACCAGTCATAAAAATCACCGGAAAATAGAAATACCCTCAAGGACACAATTCATGAAGCGTCGTCTCGCCTGCGCATTTGCGCCCCTGTTTCTCATTCTGGCGACCGCCTGCCAGAGCGCCCCTGCGACCACCGCCGCGACGGCGGATGCGGCGTCAACGCAAACCGCAGCCGCCGATGGCGAGGTCGTCTGTCGTTCGATGAAAGTGACGGGCACGCGTTTCGCCAAGCGGGAATGCAAGACACCCGAAGCATGGGTCCAGTATGACACCTATACGAACCAGAACGCCAAGGAAGCCACGGATAAGGTCCAGCGCACCAATACCGGCAGTTCGATGGGCGGCACCTGATCGTATCAGGCTCTAGGCGCCTCTAAATGCAATCAAGAATACAAGGTTTCGATATGACTCACTTTCGTATGCACTGGCTGATGCCAGCCGCGTCTCTTCTGCTCGCTGCCTGTCAGAGCGCACCAGTGGCTCCGGCCTCGGCCGAGGCTGCGGCCGCACCTCAAGCCGCCGTTCAAGTGGCGTCTGCCGCCGATGCCGACGTGGTATGCCGCACCATGAAGGTGACGGGTTCACGTTTCGCCAAGCGCGAATGCAAAACGCCTGAAGTATGGGCGCAGTATGACGCCTACACGAACCAGAACGCCAAGGAATCGACCGATCGTTTGCAGCGCCTGAATACCGGCTGTTCGACGCAGGCGGAGGGCAGTTGTTGAGGATGGCAGAGGTCGATCCCGTGGATGCCAAGCGGATTGAACCTAGCCCCGCCCTCAATGTGTGATACCGTCATCCTTGGGTGGAGGTCCTGTAATGATCCGTCAAATCCTGATTGCGGGTATGGTCTTTCTCTCGGCCTGTGTGACGCCCCAGCCAGTTGATATGGCGAAGGTGGACCCTTCCGATGCGAAAGTTAACATGGAAGGTCTGATGACATCGGATGGCACTGTGGTGCGCTGCCGAAACATCTCGCGTACCGGCACTAGGTTTCTGCTACAGGAGTGCAAATCGGAAAGCGCCTGGGCAACATGGGATAAAATGGTCGCCTCAAATGCCAAGGAGGCGATGGATTCCGTTCAGCGCAACAGATGCAGTGGCGTGCCTGGCCAGTGTCGCCCGGACTAAGAGGCGCATGGCAGACCGTTGCAGCCGCGGACGCCTGGCCCCTTTAATGAAGTCACTCTTCAGATTGCGCGACACGGTCCAGGGCGTTAGACGCGTGTCTTCTGCTGCGCCTTAGCGGCAAAAGACCAAAATCCAGGAGACCCGCGCCCATGTCATCGCAAACAGTCTTGCTTCTGCCCGGAGACGGTATCGGCCCCGAAGTGATGGCGCAGGCGCGCCGCGTGGCCGAGATCCTGGTGCCCGACCTCAAGTTCGAGACGGGCCTCGTAGGCGGCGCCTCCTTCGACATGCATGGCACGCCGCTGGCTGACGAGACTCTGGAAAAGGCGCTGCATGTGGACGCCGTGTTGCTGGGCGCTGTTGGTGGTCCGAAATGGAATGGCGTCGCGCGCGACAAGCGTCCTGAAGCGGGCCTGCTGGCCCTGCGTAAAGGGCTGGACGTATTTGCAAACCTGCGCCCGGCCTATTGTTTCCCGGCACTGGTGGATGCCTCCAGTCTGAAGCGCGAGATCATCGAAGGCCTCGACCTGATGATCGTTCGCGAATTGACTGGCGACGTTTATTTCGGCCAGCCGCGCGGCATTGATACCGACGCGAACGGCTATCGTCGCGGCTATGATACGGCGCTCTACACCCATCCTGAAATCGAGCGCGTGACGCGCGTGGCGTTTGACATTGCACGCGGGCGTAAGGGGCAGGTCTGTTCGGTCGAGAAATCGAACGTGATGGAATCCGGCCTGTTCTGGCGTCAGGAAGTGACGCTCGCGCATGCAGAATTCGGCGCGGGCATCGACCTCATTCACATGTATGCCGACGCCTGCGCGATGGAACTGGTGCGGGCGCCGAAACAGTTCGACGTGATCCTCGCGGGCAACCTGTTCGGCGATATCCTCTCGGATGAGGCGTCGATGTTGACCGGATCGATCGGCATGTTGCCTTCCGCGTCACTGGGCGGTCCGGGCACGCCGGGGCTGTACGAGCCGGTGCATGGTTCGGCGCCGGATATTGCTGGTCAGGGCATTGCCAACCCGTGCGCCATGATCCTGTCGCTGGAAATGGCGCTACGCTGGTCGCTGGACCGCGAGAAGGCTGCGGACGCGCTGTTCGCGGCCGTCGGCAAGGCGCTCGAAAATGGCGCTCGCACCAAGGACCTCGGCGGCGATCTCAGCACCGAGGGCATGGCTGACGCGATCATCGCGGCGCTTTAAGGCCTGTCATCGCAATTGCCGCTCACCGGCGGCTGTGACATCTTCCTCCAAAAAGAAGACTTGGAGGAAACACGATGACCTATGCAGGCAGCCGCCTTGTGCACGATGCCGACAGCCATTTGATGGAGCCTAGCGACTGTCTCGACCCGTATTTCGACCGTAAGCTGCTGGCGCGCTATCACGACCTTCCCGTCTACAAATGGAAGAAATCCTACGACAAGTTCGTCAATGGGCAGCTAGCCGCGCATGATAATGCGGCCTTTCGGGCAGGCGTCGCCGAGAACATCCTGTTGCGCAAGAATTACGAAGCTCATGGCGCGTTCCGGGCCGCTGACCGTCCCGAAGTGCTGGATCTGCTCGGCTTTGCGAGCCAGCTCGTGTTTACGACTTTCTGCCTCGGCAATTTCGGCCTCGACCAAGGCGACGACATGGACCTCTGCTATGCGGCCGCCGAGGCGCACAACCGGATGATGGTCGATTTTTGCGCCGTCGACCGACGTCTCCTGTCGACGGCTTATGTTCCGCTTGAGGATATTGAGCGGGCGGTTCAGACGGCGCGCAACGCCATCGAGATGGGGACGAAGGCCCTGATGGTGCCGTCCAAATGCCCGCAGCATCATGCGCCGAGCCATGTGGGTCTCGATCCGGTCTGGGCGATGGCGCAAGAAGCCGGCCTGCCGATCCTTTTCCACGTGGGCGGGGAGGACAAGCTGAATCCGGTCTACAAGGAAAACGGCCTGCCGCCGGTGCCGGATTTCCACGGCGGGGACGATAATTTCACGTCGGTCAGTTACATGCCGATCCCGTCGGCTGTGATGCAGACACTGGCCACGATGATCTTTGACGGCGTGTTCGACCGTTTCCCAAACCTGAAATTCGGTGCGATCGAGCTTGGCGCGGCCTGGGTGCCCGGATGGATGCGGTCGATGGATTCGGCGGCCCACGCCTTCATGCGCAATGAGACGCGGCTGCAGAACCTGTCGGCGCGCCCGTCAGAGATTGTACGCCGGCAATTCCGTGTGACGCCTTATCCGCACGAGGATGCCGGCTGGATCATCGCGAATGCGGGCCGCGAGATATGTCTCTTCTCGTCAGACTATCCGCACGTCGAGGGCGGACGAAACCCGCTCAAGCGCTTCGATGAAAGCCTGAAAGGAGCCTCGGCAGGAGATGCGCAGGCTTTCTATTCCGGCAATTTCATTGACCTGATGGGGGCGGGTCTCGCGCCGGATCTACGTGTGCCGCAGCTTGCTCGATCAGCCTGACCTCTATAACTGAGATCGGTGGGCGGGGGATGTAAAATGGCTGAGAACACGACAAGCGAGGGGAAAGAGGAAGTTCTGCAGCAGCGCAGGACGCGTATCGAGTACTTGGCTCTCATTGCTGAAATCGTGAGCGCAATCGCCGTCGTCATTTCGCTCGGGTTTGTGGGCCTTCAGTTGCGCGGCGGCAATACGGTGATGCTTCGCAACGAATCCAACGCGACGATGGCGCAATGGTCCACCTTTCGCGCCTCGGTCTATACCGACCGCGACACGGCCATGATTTTCCAGTCCGGAATGGATGCGACCCCGCCGCTGGACGCGGCAGATAGGCTGCGTTTCCTGTATCTGATGCGCGAGCATGCTTGGGCGACGTTCCAGATATGGGATCGCGCGAGAAAGGGTCTGGTGCCGGACGCGAATTTCCGGACGGGAGCGGCGCCGGATTATCTGCGTGTGATCTGTACGCCAGGCGGCGCTGCGGCATGGGCAGAAATCAAAGCCGAACTGCCCGAGCCCTATGTCGCAGATATGGATGGGTTAGCTGTATCCTATGCCCAAACCCGAGGGGTCGTGTGCCAACCGGCGGCGGAATAGGGCCGATCAGCTATAGTCTGCGATGCGGCAGAGCAGGTTGCCGCGGAATTCGAAGAAGCTGGCGCCGCGGATCTTGACCGTTTCACCGGCGCGTACGCCATTGGGCAGGTCGACGGCGGCCTTGCCTTCGAATTCGATCTCGGCGGCGGCCTTGCCGGAGCCGGTGACGACATTGACCAGACGCTGGCGGCGATAGGAAAAGGCATTGCCTGACAGGTCTGCGACCTGCCGCATCATGTCCTTGCCATCGAGCCGCATTGACTGGCCGGAGTTCGAAATGTTCTCGAACACGACGTCATCGGTCACGCAATCGATCATGCCGTCAATGTCACGGGCGTTATAGCTGGCGATGTAGCGGGCGATAATGTCGTCAAGCACGCATGGGTCTCCTTGGGCTTGGGGCAGGGCTAATGTGCTGCATTACACATAACACGATGGCAACAGGCTTTGCACATGGCACAAGAATGAGTCATAAGCCTGCGGCTTACACAACGGAGTTTAATATCATGGCCACGCGGATTGCAGTTGTCGGTGCTACAGGGAATGTCGGACGCGAACTTCTGAACATTCTGGATGAGCGCCTGTTCCCCGCAGACGAAGTCTTTGCTGTCGCCTCCCGGCGTTCGATTGGCAAGGAAGTCAGCTATGGCGACAAGACTCTGAAGTGCCACGACCTTGAATCCTTTGACTTTAAGCGCGTTGACCTCGTGCTCATGTCGGCCGGTGGCACGATCTCGAAACTCTGGGCGCCGAAGATTGCGGCTGCTGGTGCCATCGTGATCGACAATTCCTCGGCCTGGCGCATGGACAAGGACGTGCCGCTCGTCGTGCCGGAAGTGAACGCCGATGCGGTCATGGGCTATACGAAGAAAAACATCATCGCCAACCCGAACTGCTCGACGGCCCAGCTGGTCGTGGCGCTGAAGCCTATCCATGATGCAGTCGGCATCACGCGTGTCGTGGTTGCGACATATCAGTCGGTTTCCGGTGCCGGCAAGGATGGCATGGACGAGCTTTGGAACCAGACCAAAGGCATCTTCGTCAATGACGAGCCGACGCCACAGGTCTTCCAGAAGGAAATCGCCTTCAACGTGATCCCGCAGATCGATGTCTTCATGGATGACGGCTTCACCAAGGAAGAGTGGAAGATGCGCGAGGAGACCAAGAAAATTCTCGATCCCGCCATCGAACTCGTCGCGACCTGTGTGCGCGTGCCCGTGTTTGTGGGCCATTCCGAAGCCGTCCATATCGAGATGGCTGGCCCGATGAGCGCAGCCGAGGCAAAACGCCTGCTGCGCGAAAGCCCAGGAATCATGCTGGTCGATGATCCGAAGGAAGAGCTCTACATCACGCCGAAGGAATGCGTCGGTGACTGGGCGACCTTCATTAGCCGTGTTCGCAAGGACCCGACCGTCGAGAACGGCCTCGCCTTCTGGTGCGTGTCAGACAATCTTCGCAAGGGCGCGGCGCTAAACGCCGTTCAGATTGCGGAAGAGTTGCTGAACCGCGGTGTTCTGAAAGCCGAGAAACAAGCCGTCACGACGGGCTGAACTGCGGTCAGCCTTACCGGGGCGAAGCGAAACTAAGCGCTCGGCGCAGCAAAATTTGGGTGGCGCAGCATCTCGGCTGCGCCTACATCGCGGCGCATGAGCACTTCGTCCTCCCTACGTCTCGGATTTCCTGCTGCCCTTGGTGCCTATGTCATCTGGGGCTCGCTGCCGCTTTATATTCGCGCGATGAGCCATGTCGGCGCGGTGGAGCTGTTGGCGCACCGGATCATATGGTCGATCCCGACAGCCATCCTGTTGATTGCGGTCGCCGCGAACTGGCGCGACATCCGCACGGCGTTCAGGTGGGAAAACCTGAAATGGCTGGCCCTGTCGGGCATCCTGATCGGTGTGAACTGGCTGATCTATATCTGGGCGGTGAACCAAGGCCGCACGATGGAGGCCTCGCTCGGCTACTACATCAACCCGCTGGTCAATGTGCTGTTCGGCATGCTGATTTTCTCTGAGCGCCTTCGGCCTGCGCAATGGGTTGCCGTCGTGATCGCGGCGATTGGCGTGGGCGTGATGACAATCGCTTTCGGTCACATACCATGGGTCGCGCTAGGCCTTTGCTTCACGTTCGCCTTCTATTCGGTGATCCGGAAGAAGGTGGCGATCGACAGCCGCGCGGGTTTCCTCGTCGAGGTCGTCGTGCTGGCCCCCCTCGCGTTCGTCTGGTTCGGCTGGTTCCTGCAACAGCCGGACGGCCGGTTGATGGGCGAAGGCGGCTGGGACAATCTGCTTCTCGTTCTGGCTGGGCCGATCACGGCCACGCCGCTGATCCTGTTCGGGCTCGCGGCCAAGCGCCTGAAGCTCTCCACCATCGGCATGATGCAATATATCGGGCCGACGCTTCAGTTCCTGATCGCAACGCTTGTCTTCCGCGAGGCGTTCGGGTGGACGCATGCGGTGGCCTTCGGATTCATCTGGGCAGCGCTGGCCATTTTTACGACTGACAGCGTTCTTGGTGAGGCCAAGGCGCGGCGCCTTGCCCGGACGGCGCGGCCTGCATGAAAAAAGCCCCGGCGGCCAATTAGCGCGCCAGGGCAGTATTCGCATGGTGGGCTCAATGCACCCAAGGCTGGCTCTGCAATGCCTGTGCCAGAAATGCCCGGCTAGCCTCGATGGGTCGATACGCCGATCCATATCGCAATGGCGGCCAGCACGAGGGCAAATCCGATACGCGCCGGAAGGGACGTGCGCCAGCGCTCGAGCGCTGTGCCAAGGCCGGCGCCGAGGAACACGATGCCGATATGTATGATGATCGCGACGGTCAGATGGATGAGGCCGAGCAGGATAATCTGTGCCCAGACCGGACCTGAGGCGGGATCGACGAACTGCCCGACAACGATGATGTAGAAGAGCAGGGCCTTGGGGTTGAGGATGTTGGCGATAAGCCCACGCCGGAAACCCTCTTGCCCTCCGCCTCGAACCGCCGACGCAGAGCCGGTATCGGCAAAAGCCTCCCAGGCGAGATAGAGCATGAATGCGACTCCGGCCCAGCGCAGCGACTCGTAAAGTATGGGCGATTCCGCGAGTAACGCCGATGCGCCTGTGGCGGCAGCAATCAGCTGAACCAGGAGGCCCAGAGTGACGCCCGCCACTGCCAAGAGTCCGGCCCGCCAGCCCGACTTCGCAGAGAGGGCCGCAAGCCAGCCCATATTGGGACCGGGCGTCAGTTCGACTGCAGCCATGGCGATGAGGAAGGCAGGCCAGTTGACGTGCCCGAGCATGTCAGAGGCAACCGTATACAGAGTTGACCAGACTCACCGCACGCGGGTCACCGACCAGGACGTTGGACTGTTTGTTCATCACATAGGCACACGTCAGGCGCCGGGCCGGGTCGGCAATGGCCATGGACCCGCCCCAGCCGCAATGACCGACGGTGTCGGGGTTCGGGCCGAAGAATCCATGTGTGTTGCGCATGATGCCTGCGCCGAAGCTGGTCGACATGTTGAGCACGAGGTCCGGTCCATCGACGCGTGAGCGAACGAGGTTGGCAAAGGCATCGTCGGGCATCAGCGCCTTGCCCGCCACTGCGCCGCGATGGGCATAGCCATCATAGAGGGCTGCGACGCTGGCGGCTGTGCCGTGGCCATTCGCCGAGGGGATCTCGATCTCGCGCCAAATGGCGCCGCCTCGATTGGGCGAGGACCATTTGGTGCCAAACGCGGCTTTCTTGGGGTCCGTCATTTCGCCGATCGAGGGAAGGGCCGTCGGTCGCTTGATGTCTGCGCAGCGGTCATGCTCGCTGGCCGGCAGGCCGATATGGAAATCGATATTGGCAGGGGCGCATACCTGTTCGCGCAGCCAGGTACCCAGCGTTATGCCGCTGATGCGCCGGAACATCTCGCCCACGACATAGCCCCAGGTTGTCGGATGGTATCCTTGGGCACTTCCCGTGGACCACATGGGCTGAAGCGCTGCGAGCGCAGCGGCGCATGCGGGCGGGTCGAGCCAGAGGTCGGGGTCGATTTCATTGATGAAGCCGGGCAGGCCCGCCTGATGGCTGACGAACTGGCCGATCGTGACCGCGCCTTTGCCTTCGGCAGCAAATTCCGGCCAGAATTTGGAGATCGGCGTTTCGTATCCGTCAGCGAGATCAGCCACCACGGCGGCAAGCACGAGCGCAGAAACACCTTTTGTCGTCGAATAGACGGGCACGAGGGTTTGCGCGTCCCAAGGGCGCTCCATCTTCCGGTCAGCCCAGCCGCCCAGCAGGTCGACAATCGGTTCGCCGTCAAGCAGCACGGCGAAACCGGCGCCAAGCTCGCCATCATCCTCGAAATTCGCTTCGAAAGCCTCACGGACAGGCTCGAAACCGGTGGCAACACGTCCTGATACCGGAAAGTCTGTCATGGCGGCCCTTTGGTCATCTTGATCTTTTGGAACAATGAGGCCACCCCTTCCGCAATCGCAAGTCAACCGTCAAGGACCGTCCCATGTCAGCCCAAGCCCATCGTCCGCGCCGATCCTGCCTCTATATGCCGGGCGCCAATACACGCGCGCTGGAAAAGGCCAAGGAACTCGCGGCCGACACGTTGATCTTCGACCTGGAAGATGCCGTGGCGCCGGAAGCCAAGGCCGAAGCGCGCGCGGCTATCCTCAGCGCTGTAAAGGGCGGCGGCTATGACCCGCGCGAGATCGTTGTTCGGATCAATGGCCTCGACACCGAATGGGGTGCCGACGACCTGAAAATGGCGGCAAAGTCAGGCGCAAACGCGATTCTCGCACCAAAAGTTGTGTCGGGCGCGGACATCGACCGGCTGGATGCGGCGCTGACGGCCGCTGGCGCGCCTGCGGATTTCGGCCTGTGGGTCATGATCGAGATGCCGCTCGCCATTCTGAATATCCAGGAGATCGCTGCGGCCGCCCAACGTACGCGCCTCGCGACATTCGTCATGGGCACGAACGACCTCGCCAAGGAATATCGGGCCCGGCCGACGCCGGATCGCCTGGCCTTCCAGACGGCGCTTGGTCTTAGCATGGCGGCTGCGCGCGCCTTCGGGCTCGTCGCAATCGACGGCGTGTACAATGACATCAAGAATGACCATGGCCTGATTGATGAGTGCGAACAGGGCCGTACGCTCGGTTTTGACGGGAAGACGCTGATCCATCCGTCTCAACTGGAGTCTGCCAATCGAATCTTCGCCCCGAGCCCGCACGAGGTTGAGCAGGCGCAGGCAGTTATCGAGGCGTTTGCCGATCCCGAAAATGCCGGCAAGGGCGTGCTCAAGGTCAATGGCAAGATGACCGAGCTGCTGCACCTTGACGAAGCGCGCCGTACGGTGGCCATGCATGACGCCATCAGGGCGTTCGAGGCGGCCTGAGCGATGACCTATATTCTCCTCCACAATCCGGGTTGCAGCACGTCGCGCAAGGGTCTCGAACTGCTCGAGTCCAAGGGTATCAAGCTGGACGTGCGCAAATACATGAATGCGTCCGAGCGAATGGGCGTGGACGAGCTCAAGGATATTGCGGTGAAAATGGGCGGGGTCAGTCCACGGGTCTTCCTGCGCGACAAGAACGCTGCTGAAGCGGGTCTCGCGGAGAATGCCGGTGATGAGGCCGTCTACGCCGCCATGGCGGAGAACCCGAAGATCATCCAGCGGCCGATCCTCATCAAGGATGACAAGGCGGTGCTTGGACGTCCGATCGAGCGCCTGCTCGATCTCGTCTGAAGCCGCGAAAGCGCAGCCAAACAGGCCAATTCGATCAAATTTCATCGATTCATGCGACGGAATATCAGCCTTGTTGGGGGATAACCGGCGCATGATGCTGATCCTGTTCACCCTCGCAGTGCTGTTACTCGCGTTTGCGGCGTTCTGCATGTTCGGTCTGCCCTACATGCTGATGGGGCCGCGCGTGTTTGACCAGCTGGCCGAGCGCCGCGAACAACAGGTCATGGCTGGCCTATTGCTGGCTGCGGCGATTTCGCTCGTTCTGGCGCCTTTTTTCGCTTCCGGCTTGATTTCGGATGCAGGCCGCGTGCAGGTGATGGCCGAAACCCTGACTGGCTTCATCAGCCGCGCCTGATACCTGAGCGCCGCTGCTGAGGCCTCATTGAGCGAGGCTGCAGATGGCGAGCGTACAGAAATCCAATCCCGGCAATTATTTCGAAGACTTCCATGTCGGCATGGAAATCATTCACGCGACGCCGCAAACGCTGACCGAAGGCGATATCGCCCTCTACCGCGCAATGACGGGCAACCGGTTCGCACAATATTCCTCGGCGGAGTTTGCCAAGGCAGCGGGCTTTCCGGGTCTCTGCATTGATCCGCTACACGCTTTCCATGTCGTGTTCGGCAAGTCGGTGCCGGACATTTCGCTGAATGCCGTGGCCAATCTTGGCTATGCCGATGGACGTTTCTTCCTGCCGGTCATGCCGGGCGACACGCTGAACACCGTCTCTGAAGTGATCGGCATCAAGGAAAATTCGAATGGCAAGACGGGCGTTGTGTGGGTGCGCACGACCGGCTTCAACCAGCGCGGCGAGACGGTGATGTCCTTCGTGCGCTGGGTCATGGTCAACAAATATGAGATGGACAATCCGGCGCCCGAGCCGGTTGTGCCGGACCTGCCCGAAGCCGTGCCCGCCATCGAACTGGTCGGCTATCCCGACATGAAGGCCTGGGACATGGCGCTCGCGGGCAGCCCTTATACGTTCCACGACTATGCCGTGGGCGAGAAGATCAACCATGTCGACGGCATGACTGTTGAAGAGGCCGAGCACCAGATCGCCACCCGGCTCTATCAGAACACGGCCAAGGTACATTTCGATGCGCATGGCCAGAAGGACAGCCGGTTCGGCAAGCGCCTGATCTATGGTGGCGTCGTTATCTCGATTGCCCGCTCGCTGGCGTTCAATGGCCTCGCCAATGCGGGCCAGATGCTGGCCATCAATGCCGGCAGCCATGTCAGTCCGCTATTTGCGGGCGATACGATCTATGCATGGAGCGAAGTGCTGGAAAAAGCCGAGCTGTCGGACACATGCGGCGCGCTGCGCCTGCGCCTCGTCGCCGTGAAAGACCAGGATCCGGGCGCTTTCGCCTACAAGGATGATGCAGGCAAATATGCCGCCGGCGTCCTGCTCGACTTCGACTATTGGGCCGCCATTCCGAAGCGTTGAGGCGATCGCCGCTTCCGTCCGCCCGCGCCATGCTTATATAGGCGGTATGAGCGGATACGGCCCCTTTGACGGTTTCACGATTGCGGCCATCGCGGTGGCCGTGATCCTGTCTGCGCTGGTGAGCCTGATTGGCACATCCGCGCGCAAGCGATCTGTCGCTCTTGGCGAGGCAAAGGCCGAGGATCTCGCCGAAATGACGGGCATTACGGACCCCAAGCAATTGCTGGTCGCTTTCGGTCCGCCTGACATGGGGCGTGTCTGGCGCACGGTCACGCTGATGGATGTGCGCAAGGCGCGCCAACCCCAGGGCTGGCTGATGTCGAGCGATCTTGTGGATTATGGTTGCGCGGGGGTTGCCGTGCTCGCGTTTTTCGTGTCGCACCCGCTTGTGTATGGCGCATTGCTGTTTGCGCTGTGCTTACAGATTGGTGGCTGGATCGTCTCCACACGGCTGCCGAAATAGGCTTTCAATCGCCCGCTTTGCCGCCGGCCAAAAACGGAATACACACGCGCAATGAGAGTCTGGAAGATGAATGGCGCCGGGAACGCGTTTGCCGTGTTCGATGCCCGCTCGACGCCCTTCGCGCCGACGGCCGAGCAGGTGCGCCAGATCGCGGCGGATCTGCAGGCAGACCAGGTGATTGCGCTGGAGCGCGATGCCACCAAGGACGTGTTCATGCGGATCTGGAATTCCGATGGCGGGGAAGTGGCAGCCTGTGGCAATGGCGCCCGCGCCGTGGCCCATCTCATTCTCGAGGAAACCGGCAAGCCCATGGTCACGATCCAGACCGAGGCGGACATGCTGAAAGGCTACAAGGCTGAAGGCGGTCTTGTCACGGTCGATATGGGGTCCCCGCTGATGGGCTGGGAAGATATCCCATTGGCCGAGAAAATGGATGTGCGCGGCGTCGATGTGAAAGTCGGCCCGATGGATAATCCGACGCTTGCGCGCCCAGCTGTTGTCTCCATGGGCAACCCGCATGCGGTTTTCTTCGTGAAGGATGTCGATGCGTATGACATTCCGGCGCTCGGTCCGCTCGTCGAATGGCATCCGCTGTTCCCGGAAGGCACGAATGTCGGCTTTGCTCAGGTGATCGACAAGGAAACCATTCGCCTGCGTGTGTGGGAACGCGGCGCTGGCCTGACCAAGGCCTGCGGCACCGGCGCTTGCGCGGCACTGGTCTGCGCGGCACGTGCCAAGCTCACCGGTCGCAAGGCCCGGCTTGTGCTCGATGGGGGCACGCTGATCATCGACTGGCGCGAGACGGACGACCATGTCTACATGACGGGCCCGGTCGAGATGGAATTTGAGACCGTTATCTGACCGTTCACTGGCCCCTTGGGCTTGATTCTGTGTCCAGACGGCGCGATGTGGCCCATCGAACCTGCCATGACTGATGCAACCACGCCTCCCAGCCCGACGCTGATCACGCTCGGATGCCGCCTCAACACCTATGAATCGGAGGTGATGCGCAGCCATGCCTCAGAGGCGGGGCTGAACGATGCTGTCATCATCAATACGTGTGCCGTCACCTCGGAAGCCGTTCGCTCGGCCCGCCAGGCCATCCGGCGCGCTGCGAAGGACCATCCGGGCGCTCCGATACTGGTGACGGGGTGTGCTGCCCAGATCGACCCGGCCATGTTCGCGGCGATGCCGGAAGTGACCCGCGTGATTGGCAATCACGAGAAGATGCAGGCGGAAACGTGGAAGCCAGCGACGCTGCTCGCCGGCCATGAAAAGGTTCGCGTCAATGACATCATGTCTGTGCGCGAGACGGCGGCCCACCTGATTGACGGGATGGAAGGCCGCGCCCGCGCCTATGTTCAGGTGCAGAATGGGTGCGATCACCGCTGCACGTTCTGCATCATTCCCTATGGCCGGGGCAATTCACGCTCGGTGCCGGCGGGAGAAGTCGTGGCGCAGGTGCGCCGTCTGGTGGAGACGGGACACCATGAAGTCGTGCTGACCGGCGTTGACCTCACGAGTTGGGGGGCTGATCTGCCGGGCGCGCCGCAACTGGGCAATCTGGTTCAGCGCATCCTGAAACTGGTGCCGGATCTGGCGCAGCTGCGTATTTCGTCCATCGATGCCATCGAGATTGACGATGCGCTGGTCGAGGCCCTGTCGGATGTGCGCCTTGCGCCCTACATGCACTTGTCGCTGCAACACGGCGATGACCTTATCCTCAAGCGCATGAAGCGGCGCCATTCCCGCGATCAGGCGATTTCACTGACGCAGCGCCTGCGCGACGCGCGGCCCGACATGGCCTTTGGCGCGGACCTGATCGCTGGTTTTCCAACCGAGACGGAAGCGCATTTCGAGAATTCACTGCGCCTCGTGGAGGAATGCGGCATCAGTTTCCTGCATGCCTTTCCCTATAGCCCACGGCCCGGGACCCCGGCCGCACGCATGCCACAAGTGGCCAAAGCCGAGGTCAAAGCGCGCGCGGCGAGGCTGCGTGCGGCAGGCGATGCGGCGCTGATCGCCCATCTCGCTCGCCATGTCGGCACAATGGCCGAGGCTTTGGTGGAACGCGGTGCCACGGCTCGCCTGCCTGACTTTACGCCTGTGCAGATCGAGGGCGACTTGCCGCCTGCTGGACGCGTCGCGCGTACCCATATAACCGGGCACAACAATACGCATCTGGTTGGGACTTTGGCATGATCCTGTGGTTCGGGAAAAAGAAGAAGCAGGACGAGGCGAAGGCGGCTGGCGCGGCGATGGATGCGCCGGAACTGTCGGCTGACGAGATTGCGGCCCGCGATGCTGAGATCGCCGCGAAAGAGGCCGAAAAGGCTGAGATTGAGCGCGTCGTTGCTGAGGCCAACAAGGCCTGGGAAGACCGCCAGTCGCGGGAAGTGAGTGAGGCCGCGGCCGAATCGGATCGGCTTGAGGAAGAAGCCCGCAAGGCCGATGCCGCGCGTGCCGAAGCGCTGGCGCGTGCGGATGCTGAAGAAGTAAGCCGCCTTGAAGCTGAAGCCGTTGCCGCCCGTTTGGCCCGCGAGGAGCGCGAGGCAGCACGAGCAAAGGCGGCAGCTGAACTGAAGCTGCTCGAAGACCGCCGCGAAGCCGCGCGCCTGCGTGAAGAGCGTGAAGCGGCCGCTCGCGCTGCGCTGGAGGCGGAAGCCAATGATCCGGGCTTTGTTGCCAAGCTGGGCTCCGGCCTTGCCCGTTCCTCCTCGCGATTGGGCTCAGGCCTTGCGGCTTTCAACAAACGCAAACTCGATGATGAAACGCTCGAAGATCTCGAGGACCTGTTGATCACGTCAGACCTTGGCGCCGCCGTTGCGCGCCGGGTCACGAAGAACCTGTCGAAGGAGCGTTTCGACCGGGAAATCACTGAAAACGAGATCAAACAGGCGCTCGCGACCGAAATTGAAGAAGTTCTGGCGCCGCGTGAGAAGATCGTCGACTTCTCCGATGGTCCGCGCCCACGCGTTGTTCTGTTTGTTGGCGTCAATGGTTCCGGCAAGACGACGACGATTGGCAAGATTGCCTCGAAGCTGAAGGATCAGGGCGCCAAGGCCCTGCTCGTGGCGGGCGATACGTTCCGGGCTGCAGCGATCGAGCAACTCACCGTCTGGGGCGATCGGGCGGGTATTCCGGTCATGTCAAAGCCGACAGGCGCCGATGCGGCAGGTCTTGTGTACGAAGCCATCGAGCGGGCGAGAGAGGAAGACCTCGATCTCGTCCTCGTCGACACGGCCGGGCGCCTGCAGAACAAGGCCGAGCTGATGGCCGAACTGGCCAAAGTGGTGCGCGTGATCCGCAAGATGGATCCCGAGGCGCCGCATGATGTCATTCTCGTGCTGGATGCGACGGTTGGCCAGAACGCCCTCAGCCAGGTTGAGGCTTTCCGGCATACGGCGGGCGTGACGGGCCTGGTGATGACGAAGCTGGACGGGACGGCCAAGGGTGGTGTGCTGGTCGCCATCGCCGAAGCGCATGACCTGCCGATCCACTTTATTGGCGTTGGCGAAGGCGCCGATGACCTGCGCCCCTTCAGCGCCCACGCGTTTTCGCAGGCGCTGGTCGGGGCAATCGAGTAAGGCTTACTCGGCTGTTTCGGGCGCATCTTGCCCATCGTCGAAAATCTCCGCGATCCCCCGGCCAAACAGGCGGGCTATCGCGAACGCCAGCGGCAGGGACGGATCATACTTGCCTGTTTCGATGGCGTTTACGGACTGACGCGACACGTCGAGCCGGTTGGCCAAGTCGGCCTGACTCCATCCGCGTTCAGTTCTCAGGGTGCGCAGAATGTTTTTCATCGGGTTTCAGACAGCGCTCTGGTCGGGCTTGGCGTAGCGATAGTATTCGAACTGCGACAGGATCGCCGAGACGATCATGAAGAAGCCGGGCTGGGTCTGCGCAGACCAGGCCGCCTCGGATGAGGCATCCTGCAGTCCGAAGGCGATCAGGAATGCGTGCAGGATGCTGCTGGCAATGCAGAAAAGACCGGCAATGGCATAGCTTTTCAGCTGGATATGCCGCTCCAGTTCATCCTGTTTTTCCCGGGTCGCCCAGAACACGCCAATGCCCAGTATCAGCGGACCAAGAAAGGCCACCAGCCCCGTACCGGGGCGTCCGTCTGACAGATAGATAGCGGATATGGCGCCGCCGGAAACGACGAAAAGTCCTGCCGCGACCCGGGCGAAATAACGTCCAAATTTGTAATCCATTTTTTCGTCAGGCATCGCGGCCTTGTCTAGTATGCTTTACGTTTAGACAAGGTCGCTTTACATGTCAAGTGTGCTTTACAAGACGCCTATTCTGCCGCCATCGCCCTTGCGGGTGCCGATTGTTCGCCGCGCACCAATCGGCCTGGCTTTGCGCCGGTCGGGTTACCGTCGCGGTGGGTCACCTGGCCGGCAAGGATCGTGGCCGTATAGCCGCTGGCCCGTTGCATGAGGCGGCGGCCGCCGGCAGGCAGGTCGTGAATCACTTCCGGCAGGTGGAGCTTCATGTTGCCGGCATCGATGACATTGAGATCGGCGCGATATCCCGGCGCGATCAGGCCGCGATCATAAAAACCCATCCATCGTGCGGTTTTCTGTGTCTGCCGGTGGATCAGGTATTCAAGCGGCAGTTTCGGGCCGCGTGAACGGTCACGGGCCCAATGGGTGAGCATGGTCGTTGTGAAGCTGCCATCGCAGATCATGCCGACATGGGCGCCGCCATCGGAAAGGCCGGGCAGGGTCGCCGTGCTCTCCATCATGGCGCGTATCGGCTCGAGACTGCCCTGCGCATAATTGAGGAACGGCAGGTAAAGCATGCCGCGCCCGCCGCGCTCGAGCATCAGGTCGAGGGCCGCTTCTTCATTGCTGACGCCGCGCTGAGCCGCGATTGCCTCGATCGTGCACGCCGGGCCGGGCTCATAATCGACCGGATCCGTCAGCTGGAAGATCTTGCCGAAACTGCGCAGCATGACTTTGAGGAATGGGTTGTCGGTATTCGGCGCGTCGGCGAGGAGGCGCTTGCGGAAGTCTGCATCGTTCAGGCGGCGTACTTTTTCCTCGAAAGGGAGGTCGGCGATTTCCCTGAATACGGGATGCGCACTGAATGTATTGAGTGTCAGTTCGAGACCCAGCAATACGCCCACCGGGCGTGGCGCCACCTGCGCTGCCATTGGCAGGCGATCCTCCACGGCCTGTTCGATGGCGCCCAAGAGGGCTCGCCACCCTTCCGGCGCGACATCGGCCTGCGCGAGGGAGACAGATAAAGGGCGCCCCGACGCCTCGACGATCCGGCGCAGCATGGCTGCTTCCTTTTGCGGGTCGTTGAAATCGGAGACGAATTGCAGAACGCCGCGTCCTGCCTCGGAGAGGCCCATGGCGATGCCGGTAAGTTCCGCCTCGCTGGCCGTGAGTGTTGGTGTCGGCTGGCCGTCGGATGTGCGGTGGTTCAGCGTCCGCGATGTGGAAAAGCCGATCGCGCCGGCCATGACGGCCTCTTTGGCGAGTCGCGCCATTTCCTTGATCTCGGCTGGCGTCGCATCCTCGCGATTGGCGCCCCGGTCGCCCATGACATAGACGCGCAGGGCCGCGTGGGGCAGCTGGGCGGCAAGGTCCACATCGAATTCGCGCTCGCCTAAAAAGTCGAGATAATCCGGGAAGCTTTCCCACGCCCAGGGCAGACCCTCTGTGAGGACCGGGAAGGGGATATCCTCCACGCCTTCCATCAGTCGGATCAGCCGGTCATGATCCTCGGTCCGGCACGGTGCAAAGCCGACGCCGCAATTACCCATCACGGCGGTGGTGATGCCATGGAGGGAGGAGGGGCTGATCTCGCTGCCCCAGGTTGCCTGCCCATCATAATGCGTGTGCACGTCGACAAAGCCCGGCGTCACGATCTGGCCGCGGGCATCGATTTCCTCTCGCCCCTTGCCGTTTACCTTGCCCATGCCTGTGATCACGCCGCCGTCGACGGCAACGTCCATCTCGCGGGGGCTTGCGCCGCTGCCGTCGAAAACGAGTCCGCCGCGCAGGATGATGTCGTGAGTGGCCATGGGTTTCTCCCTGTTTTAGGACCAGAATGAAGGCGGACCCGGAATAGTCAAACCCTGACGCGGCGTCGGCCTTCCCGCTCGTAGCGAACCCGCGCATAGACCTGCCGCCATGACCAGCACGCTCCTTCCTGTCGCGATCTGCCTTGTGTCCGCCATTTCGCTGGCGGCGACCAATGTTCTGGTCAAGCGCGGCGGCGATGTGTTGACAGCCCGCATGCTGGTCTCAGCCGCAATGGCGTTCAGCGCCCTGCCCTTCGTCTTTTTCGTGCCATTGCCACCGCGCGAGACTTGGCCTCTGATACTCGTGTCGATGGTCGTGCACTGGTTCTACCAGTTCAGCGCTATCCGTGCGCTTCATCGCGGTGACCTTTCGCTGGTCTTTCCCGTCATGCGGGGACTGGGACCGCTGGCGACAGCGATGATTGCCGGCATCGCGCTTCACGAAAAACTGGCGCCGCTCCAGATCATGGGTCTGGTTGCCGCCAGTGGCGCCATCATTGTCTTCGCCTGGCCGACAGCCGCGACGGCCCATGCCCGGCGACTGGATCGAACGGCCCTCTTCTGGGCGGTGATGACCGCGCTCGGTGTCGGCCTTTATGCCGTGGCCGACACGCGCGCCGCACGCGCCATGCCGAACGTTGCGACCTTCGTTGTCTGGCTTTTTCTCATCGATTGGATTGGCGTGACGATTGTCACCCTCTGGCAGCGAAAGGGGCGTCTGATGGAAGCCATACGCCCGCAATTGCGTGGCGGCATCATTGCCGGTCTGCTCGGTGCGGTGTCCTACGGCCTCGCGATTGTCGCGTACACTTTGACCGATGCCGCGATCGTGACCGCCTTGCGCGAAACCTCGGTCGTGTTTGCCGCTGGCCTTGGCGCGCTTCTGCTGCGTGAAGGGTTCGGGATTCGTCGCACGGTCGCGGCAGCGGTGCTTGCCTGCGGTCTCGTGCTGATGCAGGCGGGGGCGTGATCCCGTGCTCTGGCCGTTCGCAGTGCACTGTGGCACAGAGTGACGAAACATCCGGGAGCGGCTTCGCCGCGTATAGATAATCATGACTGACACGCCTGAAGAAAAATCCGCGCCAGCGGCAACCCGCAAAGCCGGCAATGTCTGGGCAGAGCTTGGCCCAACCTTGGTCTTTGTCCTGATCTACAATGTGCTGTTGCGGTTCCCGGAAAGCGATGGCCTCCTTAGCAAGGACACGGCGCTATATTGGGCAACCGGTGCGCTCATTGTCATGACACTTGGCGTGATCGCGCAGAAGCTGATCAAGAAGGAACGTATCCCGCCCTTCCTTATCGTTTCCTCCGTGCTGATCGGAACGTTCGGCACGATCGGCATCGTGCTTCAGTCGAAAACCTTCCTCTTCATCAAGCCGACAATAATAAACCTTCTGTTCGCTGCGGTGATATTCGGCGGCCTCGCGGTGGGCCGGAATGTCTGGAAAATGTTTTTCGATGGTGCATTCCAGCTACCCGACTTTGCATGGCGGACCCTTGCGATCCGTTGGGGACTTTATTTTGTGGCCCTGGCGATCTGGAATATTGTCCTTTGGCAGTTCTTCTCGGAAGAGACCTGGGCCAATTGGCGGCTCGGCAATATGGCCATCGGTTTTGTCTTCGCCCTGGCCAATGTACCTTACACGCTCAAGCATATGCTGCCGTCTGAGAACGCTGACGAGGCCAACTAGCGGGTGAGCTTTTCCGTTCCCGGCGGATTGGTAAAAGGTGGGAAAGCGGCGAGGTGGCGCGTGCTGGCATAATGCGTCAGCGCCCAGACGACAGTCGGGAATGCCAGCTCGGACCAAGGGATGTCTTTCCAGTCAAACATGCCAACTTCCAGGCTTTCAGGCCCTGTATTTATAGAAGATTCCAAAGTTGCGCGGAACATGATCTGCACCTGGCTGATGCGCGGAACGGAGTAAACAGCCAGCATTTGCTGAATGCGGATATCAGCGCAGGCCTCTTCTTTTGCTTCGCGCTGGGCCGCGTGCTCAACCGTTTCATTCTCTTCCATGAAGCCTGCAGGAAGGGTCCAGAATCCCCTGCGGGGTTCGATCGCGCGCCGGCACAAAAGCACTTTTCCATCGCGATCAGTCACCACCGATCCGGCGACAATTTTTGGATTTACGTAATCGATAAAGCCGCACGTGTTGCAAATGCGTCGTTCGCGCTCGTCGCCATCTGGCACACCTGTACTGAAATCAGGCGTTATGGAACCAATTGCTAACTCATCCGTCATCAAATCTTCAACCTATGTCTCTTATGGAGAAAACTGTTGATCCGCACACGGGCCAGCTGCTTTAAGCAGGCCACCAAACCAATTCCAGCGGGAAACCGCGCCAAACCCTGAAAGTAGAGATTACAATGGCAACGACAACCAGTTTCAACCTCAACAAATCGCCAAGCCATTTGTTGCACCGCGCGCAGCAAATTGCTGCCAACCATTCCGCCTCTGCCCTGAAGGCCGCCGGCGTCACGCTTCGCCAGTTCTCGGTGCTCGCTGCCCTGTCCGGCAATGAAGGCGTTAGCCAGTCCGATCTCGTCAATGCGACCGGTATCGACCGTTCGACCCTCGCCGACATGGTCGCCCGTATGGAACAGGCTGGCCTCATCAAACGTGTCGCGTCCAAGACCGATGCCCGCGCCAAGTCTGTTTCGCTGATGGCCAAAGGTCGCAAGGCGCTTGAAAAAGCCCAGCCAGCTGTCGACGCTGCCGATGCTGCCCTGTTCGAAGCGATGCCAAAGACCAAGCAGGACGCGCTCCTGTCCGGCCTCACCAAACTGGTGGACGACGCTGAAGCGCCTGCCCCGACCGCCAAAGCCACGGCAGAGCCTGCGCCAGTGATCGTCGCAAAAGCGAAGCCGAAGGCAAAAGCCAAGCCGAAAGCCAAAGCAAAGGCAAAAGCCGCTTCGGAATCGAAGCCGGTGATCAAGTCGAAAGCTGCGCCTAAGGCGAAGCCTGCGGCCAAGAAAAAGAAGTAAGACTTCGGGGTTAGTTGCGGGGCGCCCTGAGCGCCCCGCTCACCTCTTTGACATCGTCCGTGCCAAGCGGCCCTGCGACATGTAATAGGATCTCGCCATCGCTTGAGATCACGAATGTTTCCGGTACGCCGGTCAGTCCAAAATCCAGTCCGCCCTGCCCGTCAGGATCCAACGCCACACGGGCGAATGGATTGCCCATGCGTTCAAGGAATTCAGCGCCCTTCGCGGCGGTGTCCTTGTAGAGGACGCCATAGACGCGGCCCGGAAATTCTTCCGACAGGGCCATCAGCTGCGGGTGCTCGGCCTCGCAGGGTGCGCACCAGCTGGCAAACAGGTTCACCACGACAGTCTCATTGCCTGGTGACGGGGAAAAACTGATCGTACCGTCGTCCAGCGTATCGAAGGGTCGGTCGGGGGCGGCGCGCGACACGCGCTCAAATTCACCCTTCTTGGGGCTCAGCAACTGAGACAGGGCCAGACCCGCAAACAGGACAAGCAAGGCGACGGGAATTGCAGCAAGCCAGCGCTTCATGCCACGTCCTCATCACGGATCTGCATTCGCTGAAGGGCCGCCTTCGCCGCGCGGGCCTTTAGGACAACTCCAATAACGGCGCCGCCGATAAGAAGGGCGCCCAGTCCGTAGCAGGCCCAGATATAGGCCGCGTTCTTGCCAAGATCAGGAAGGATATCCATCACGCACCCGCCAACAGTCGGGCCCGCTGGCGCGCGGCGCGCCGGGTCCAGATTTCCGCCCGCATCAGGGTCATCACCAATCCGCCGAACAGGAGTGAATGGCCGAGGCCGCTCATCAACAGAGGCCAGAGATAGACTGCCGCCATTTTGGGGCCGTCCATTGTCATAACGCTCGCGTCCTGATGGAGCGAGGTGAACATGTCGACCGAGAACTTGATCAGCGGCACATTGAGGGCGCCGACCATGGCCAGGATCGCCCCGGCGCGGGCGGCTTTCTGGCGAGAGTCCATCGCTGCACGCAGGGCCATGTAGCCGAGGAAGAGGAAGAACAGGAAAAGGACGCTCATCATGCGGGCGTCATCCCACTGCCACCATGTCCCCCAGGTCGGCTTGCCCCAGATCGATCCGGTCGCAAGGCAGAGCGCTGTCCAAGTTGCGCCGAGCGGGGCAATGGCCTTGGCGGCAATATCGGCCAGCTCATGGCGCCAGATGAACCAGATGAAGCTCGCAACCGCCATGGCGGAATAACTTGCCATTGCCAGCCAGGCGGCCGGCACGTGGATGAACATCACGCGCATGATGTCACCGCCCTGGTAATCATCCCTGGGAACGATCCAGAGACCCTGCCACAAGCCCCATGCGATGAGGCCAGCGCCCGCCACATAGAATAGAGGCGCCAGCCATTTCGACAGGGCGAGAAACCGGTGCGGATTAGCAAAGGCTGACAACATGCCCATTCAGATACCCTTCCCTTAATCGGCCGCCAAGCGCAGCGCGGCAGCCATCGCGATCGGCGCAACAGCCAGTGCGAACAAAGTAGACGCCGCCAGCATCAGGTGCGCCGTATCACCAATTGCAGTGCTTCTGATTGCCATGGCTCCGAATATTGCCGTCGGAACGTAGAGCGGCAGCGCGATCAGCGCGATCAGCAACCCTCCGCGCCGCACCGTGGCCGACAGCGCAGCGCCGACACCTCCCCAGAAAAAGAAGGCGAGGCCGCCGATGCCGTAAATCAGCGCACCGGTGAGCAGGTCCACACCGGCGTCAGCCTGGAACATCAGCGCAAGCACCGGGCTCATCAGGGCCAGCGGCAATCCTGCCGTCAGCCAATGCGCGAATGTCTTGGCCGCCGCGATGGCGGACACAGGCGCACCCGCCTGAAGCCACAGGTCCAGCGCGCCGTCTTCGACATCGGCCTGGAATATGCGTTCAAGCGTGACGAGGCTGGATAGAGCTAATGAGACCCAGAGGATGCCGGGTCCGACGGCGCGCAACATGCCGGGTTCGGTTCCGATACCCAGCGGCACAAGAACAGCGGCGCCCGCAAAGAATCCAAGTGGCAACAACGCGCCTGCGCCGCCGGCCCACGCCTCGCTCAGCGCCTGCCTGAAGGCCGAAAGAATAGGTTTGGGACTCATAAAGCCATCTCCCGGCTTTCTGCAAAGCCGGCCTCACCGTGAACGGCCGCAATAATTGCGCCCCCGTTCTGGCGATGGGTTGCCGCCATCGAGAGCAGCTTGTCGCGTCCCTCTGTGTCCAGCGCCGTGAAAGGTTCATCCAGCAGCCAGAGCGGGCGCTGGTCAAGCATCAGCCGCGCCAGCGCCGTGCGGCGCCTTTGCCCGGCAGACAGATAGCGCGCAGCCACGTCAGCGGGCCGTGAAAGCCCCATTTCATCGAGAACTGTGTTAATGTCGGAACCCGCCCCCCAGGCCTGTGACCACAGGCTGAGATGGGCGCGGGGCGTCTCATGCGGCTTCAGGCCTTCGCGGTGTCCGATCCAGTGATGCGCCGCATCGCGCCGCACGTCGCCCGCCTCAGGCCGGGTCAAACCCGCCAGAATCCTGAGTAAAGTGGTCTTTCCTGTGCCATTCGCGCCCCGCAAAACGACTGCGTCGCCGCAGGCTACAGTCAGCGAAACGCCTTCGAACAAGACGCGCTCGCCCCGCAGGATCCCGAGATTGGTGGCGCTCAGCAACAGTAACTCCCCTCGGAATAGACCCTTTGTCCCAATTGCATCAGGTGCTTACCCTCTATATGACACGAGGCAACGCGCCGCCCGACGCGGCACCCACATGTACACATCAAGACGCGAGGTCTCCCGCATGCCGTCTCTCGACAGCTTTAAATCAAAACGCACGCTTACCGCTGCTGGCAAGACGTACACTTATTATTCGCTGGCCGCAGCCTCTGAAAACGGCCTTGGCGATGTGTCGCGCCTTCCGGCTTCTCTGAAAGTTCTCCTGGAGAACATGCTGCGCTTCGAAGATGGCAAGACGGTCACCAAGGACGACATCATGGCCTTCAAGGCCTGGCTCGACAATAAAGGCGCCACCAGCCACGAGATCGCCTATCGGCCTGCCCGCGTGCTGATGCAGGATTTCACCGGTGTTCCGGCCGTTGTTGACCTCGCCGCCATGCGCGACGCCGCCAAGAAACTCGGCGCGGCCGCTGATGCCATCAACCCGCAAGTGCCTGTCGACCTCGTGATCGATCACTCGGTCATGGTCGACAACTTCGCCCACGCCAATTCCTTCGAGAAGAACGTCGTGCGCGAATATGAGCGCAACGGCGAACGCTATGAGTTCCTGCGCTGGGGCTCTTCGGCCTTCAAGAACTTCCGCGTTGTCCCACCGGGCACGGGCATCTGCCACCAGGTGAACCTCGAATACCTTGGCCAGACGGTCTGGACGAAAGAGGAAGACGGCGAAACGATTGCCTATCCTGACACATGCGTCGGCACGGACAGCCACACGACCATGATCAACGGTCTGTCGGTTCTCGGCTGGGGCGTTGGCGGCATCGAGGCCGAAGCGGCCATGCTCGGCCAGCCGGTCTCCATGCTCATTCCGCAGGTTGTCGGTTTCAAGTTCACCGGAAAGCTCGCAGAGGGCGCAACCGCCACCGACCTCGTGCTGACCGTCGTGCAGATGCTGCGCAAGAAGGGCGTCGTCGACAAGTTCGTCGAATTCTTCGGCCCCGGCCTTGCCAACCTTACGCTGGAAGACGAAGCGACGATTTCCAACATGGCCCCGGAATATGGCGCGACCTGCGGCTTCTTCCCGGTCGACAAGGAAACGATCACCTACCTCACCGATACGGGCCGTGAAGCAGATCGCGTTGCGCTGGTCGAAGCCTATGCCAAGGCGCAAGGCTACTGGCGCCCCGACATGGCTGACCCGGTCTTCACCGACACGCTGGAACTCGACCTTGGCGACGTTGTCCCGTCGCTTGCCGGCCCGAAACGCCCACAGGACCGTGTGCTGCTGACGGATGCAGCTGCGCAGTTCAAGAAGGATGTCATCGGCATCAAGGGCGGCGGCGTCGACAAGAACAAGGAGCCGGAAAGCAACGGCGAAGCACGTTTTGCCGACGAAGGCGCGACGATGAACAAGACCATCCCGGACGATTATGGGGTGCCGACCTATGCTGTCGAAGGCAGCGATTACCATCTGCATGACGGCTCTGTCGTCATTGCTGCCATTACGTCCTGCACGAACACGTCGAACCCGTCGGTCATGCTCGCTGCTGGCCTTCTGGCCCGCAATGCGCGCGCCAAGGGCCTCGTGTCCAAGCCATGGGTGAAAACTTCGCTCGCACCCGGGTCGCAGGTCGTCACCGACTACCTGCTCCGCGCCGGCCTGCAGGACGATCTTGATGCCATGGGCTTCAACCTCGTCGGCTATGGCTGCACGACCTGTATCGGTAACTCGGGTCCGCTTCCGCCGGAAATCGCGAAGTCGATCAATGAGAACGATCTCGTTGCGTGCTCGGTCCTTTCCGGCAACCGCAACTTCGAAGGCCGGATCAGCCAGGATATCCGGGCGAACTATCTCGCCTCCCCGCCACTGGTCGTCGCCTATGCGATTGCCGGTTCACTGCACAAGAACCTGACCACCGATCCGCTCGGCATGGATCAGGACGGCAACCCGGTTTACCTCAAAGACATCTGGCCAAGCTCGAAAGAGATTGCCGAAGTCATGCGTGCATCGGTGACACCTGAAATGTTCCGCAGCCGTTATGCTGACGTGTTCAAGGGTGACGAGAACTGGCAGGGCATCAAGGTGTCTGGCGGTCAGACCTATGACTGGCCGATGAGCTCGACCTATGTTCAGAACCCACCTTATTTCGACGGCATGGGTCTTGAGCCTGAAGCGCCTGAAGATGTGAAGAACGCCCGCGTCCTTGGCCTTTTCGGCGACTCGATCACGACTGACCACATCTCACCAGCTGGCAACATCAAGACTGACGGCCCCGCAGGCGACTATCTGCGCGAACATCAGGTGCCTGTGCTGGACTTCAACTCCTACGGCGCGCGCCGTGGTAACCACCAGGTCATGATGCGCGGCACGTTCGCCAATATCCGCATCAAGAACCAGATGGTGCCGGGCGTCGAAGGCGGCGTGACCAAGCATTATCCGGGCGGCGAAGAACTGCCGATCTATGATGCTGCGATGAAGTACAAGGATGAAGGCGTTCCGCTGGTCATCTTTGCTGGTCAGCAGTACGGCACCGGCTCATCGCGCGACTGGGCTGCCAAGGGCACGATCCTGCTCGGCGTGCGGGCTGTGATTGCTGGAAGCTTCGAGCGTATTCACCGCTCGAACCTGATCGGTATGGGCGTGCTGCCGCTGGAGTTCACCGGTGATACGACATGGGAATCGCTCGGCCTGAAAGGCGACGAGCAGGTCTCCATTGCCGGTATCAGCGACATCACACCACGTATGATGCTGCCGGTGACGATCACGAAGGCCGATGGCTCGACCACGAGCATAGAGTGCCGTGTCCGTATCGATACGGAAAACGAACTCGACTATTACCGCAATGGCGGCATTCTTCACTACGTGCTGCGTAACCTCGCTCGTGAGGCTCTCTAGCCCCGCGTTGCACAATCTACTCTTCAAAAGCCCTCCGCGTTTGCACGCGGGGGGCTTTTAGCAGTTCTCACACCCCTGTGATTGTCATGCGATTTGGCATGGGCCTATAACGAGACTGTCATGAAACACGCACCCGCCCTTGCCCTGGCTTTCTCACTGCTCGTTGCGCTGCCCGCAGCAGCACGTCAGCCGATGTCTGTAGCAGACACGTCTCCGGTTCTCGTGGAGCTGTTTGCATCGCATAATTGCCGCGCCTGTCCGAAAGCGCACCGCACGCTGGCTGAGGTCGATTCCCAGCGTGATGACGTGCTGATCCTGACATGGTCTGTCGATTACTGGGATTATCTCGGTGAAAAAGACCCTATGGCCATGTCCGAGTCCAAGGACCGCCAGCGCGCCTATGTCGACCGTTTCCGCTTGCGCGGGCCCTACACGCCTCAGACGGTGTATAATGGCGTCGAACAATGTCCTGGAAACAAGCTGCCGCAGGTCGAGTCCGCCCTGGACCGCACCAACCGCGTTGGCCCGTCGCCGGCCCACCTCACGCGCAAGGGCGGCAAGATTGAGCTGACGGGTAAGGTCAACCAGCTGACCGATATATTCGTTATTGATTATCTGGACGGTGACGCGAACCCGACAGACATGGTCCATCCCGTGACGCATGTGACCTCGATTGGGCCATGGCTGGGTGGCCGGGTCGAGATCGATCCATCCGTTTGCAAATCGACGTGTGCGCTCGTTGTCCAGGAGGCTGGTTTCGGCCGGGTTCTGGCAGCCATGGATCTGAAAAACTAGGCCTAGGGCTGCGCCGGCACGTCCGATGAGTCTGTCACTGGCGCCCGGACGATTGATGAAATCGCCGGCGTGAACTCATTCCAGTCAAATTCTGTTAGTTCGAAAGCCCAGCCAGAGGCTTTCTGATTGATCGTGCTGCCACGCTGAGCGCCTTCGCCGGCTTCGATCGCCCGCAGCGTGACGAAATAGCCATCGGGCTCCTTGTACGCCTGAAGGTCCACTTCCAGCCCATCATGTGTCTCTGTTATGTGACGCCCAACCGGGCGGGTCGCGAGCTTGCTGGCCGGCTTGACGCCGATGGGGCGAAAACGCGTCAGGGCCAGCGCCGGGGTCGACGCGGCGATGCGGCTGACGAGGCGATAATCCTGATAGGGCGGCGCGGGCCGGAAGCTGCGATCACTGCTGCCAACTGAGCGCTGCAGGTACAGACTGTTACCCCGTGCATCAAACAGGCGAACGGCGGAGACGGCATCCGAATGAATGTCGATAATGTCGAGGTCCAGCCACGCATCATGATTATAGAGCGGTGGCAGATCACCATTCACGCGGAACGCCTGTTCCTCACCGGGCAGCCGGGCATAGACATTTGGTCCTTTGCGGCCCGTGATCAGTGATGCCGTTACGGTGTTGGCCTCGTTGACGATCTCGATCAGTGCGCCTGTGCCACCTTCGCGCGGATCTCCAAGGCCGATCCGGTTCATCTTGCCAGGATCGCGCGTGCGGCCTTCGCTCCATGTCAGCTCACCAAGGCCGCCGGCAAGGCTCGCCAGCCGGTCGGCGCGCACCGGATAGCCGCCGGAACCGCTAAGGGTCCAGCCGTCGGGGCCATTGATGAGGCTATAGGACTCGTCTGCCAGCGTGATCCGGATTTCGGTAGCGTCCGCGCGCACACCGGAAAACGCGGGCAAGACCAGTTTCCCCATGCGGCCGGTATTCTGCGGCGTGTCATGTCCCCCGATATTCAGGACCACAGCCAGCACAGTCAGCAAGCCCGCCACCGCGCCGAGTGCCTGAATACGCCGCGTGCGTTGTCGGAGGCGAATGTCGCTCACGCGCTTCTCCCCTGACGATGCCGCTGGCGGCGCCAGACCAGCAAGCCGATCAGACCGACCAGCAGCGGGCCGCCCCAGATATTGATGACCTTGAGCGTGCCTTCAAGACGGTCGATTTCGCGGCGATAATCGCGTTCGATGCCTCGCAGGCGCTCGCGCAGCTCGAGGATGTCAGTGCGCAGCTTGGTCAGCTCCGTGCGTTCGGAATCGCTAAGGTCTGCTTCCATGTCGCCTGAGAAGAAACCATCGGCTGCGCCGATCTCCTGAAGTTCCTCGAGGCGTGTCTGCGCCGTTTGCAAGCGGCTTTCCAGTTCGGCCTGCTGGCGGAAGTATTTCGCTTCAGCGCTTTCGCGCATCTTGTCGATACGGGTCATCGGCCGCAGGCTTGGCGAGCGGGACCGGAGGCGTGACAGCTCGCCGCCACCCGACAGGGCATCAAGCGCATTGAGCACCAGCGCGCCATCATCAGCCACAACCGTGCCTCGACCGGGCACGATATAAAAATCGTCGGCAATCGTGTCGACATCTGCGATCAGGACGATCTCGGCATCGGTCTCACTCTTGCTGATATGCGGCGGCGCATTGGCGGCCTCTGCGCGCATCAGCTCGGCCAGCGTCGGATCGGTCGGCTCGTCCAGTGCAGGCGCGCCGGCGGGAAAGGCTGTGATCAGCGGTCCAGACAGGCGCCCTGCCAGAACCAGCCGCTCGGGCACGGTCTTGTAGGATTTCAGAACATCGCCCGGCGTCATGTCGCGGACAGCCTTTTCGGCATCAATGTAGGACGGGCTCGGTCCGGTCTCGATGAGCGGCGCGAAAGTCGCCCCATCGGGCAATGTGCCTGTAAGCAACGCGCCGGGTGCGCCGAAATTGACGCTCCGGGTCAGATCGGCCGTCACGAGGTCTTTCCTGTTCATGTCCGCCGCCGGTGCATCAATGAACAGGGGATGAGCCAGTTCTTCGGTGCGGCCGTTGCCGGTATCGACCGGCACCGGCAGGGCGTTTGCCGCATCGGCAACGGCATCCTCTGAGAGCGTTACGCCCCAGGCCTGGCCGAGCACGCCAAGATCGGAGCGGGGGTGATCATTGCCCCTGTCGAACAGGCTGCTGCCCACGGCAGTCTTGGCTGCCGGGTCGACCAGGATCACGGCGCGGCCATGACGCAGGACGTACTGATCAATCAGCCATGCCTGACGGGGGGCAAGTTCAGGCGGGTGCGCAATGAACAGAACATCCAGGTCTTCTGGCAGGGATTGGAATTCCTCCGAAATCGGAACAATCTCGAATGATTTCGCAATGTCAGCCAAGAGGGCATAACCGCCTTCCCCACCAGGCGCTGTCATGCCCGGCAGCGAGGACAGGATGCCGACGCGGGGAGGATCCGGATCATCCAGACGCGCAACCATGCGGGTCAGGTCATATTCAAGCGTGACTTCATGTTCTGGCGCAAGGAACGGGATCACGCGCTGGTCGTCGACCGTGTTGCGTCCGATTATGCCGAAGTAAAGCGGGTCCGTGCCGTTGGTGTTCACGGCGGTTATACCGGCAGCGAGCGCTTCATCTTCGGCCTGCGAAAAGGGCGACGGATCAATCTCCCGCACGATCACCTGTCCATGGGATTGGCTGCGATAGGCTTCCAGCAGCTCGCGCACGCGGGCCGCGTAGGCGCGCACAGCCGGGTATTCCTGACCCACGCCGCGCGTATAGACAAAGGTGATTTCGACGGGCTCGGCGACGCCCCTCAGGGTGTCTTTTGTGCCCCGCGACAGCGTGTAGAGATTGTTCTCCGTAAAATCGATGCGGGCGCCCGACAGCAGCTTTTGCATGACCAGATTGCCCGACACGAAGATCGTGGCAGCGAGCGCCGTGGCGGCGAACATGTAGTGCTTCGCCTTCATCCTATCCGAGCCTCTGCCGGGTCGCCCACAGGCCGTTCAGCACGGCCCAGAAAGCGGTAAAGCCGAGGAAGAACACGACAGAGCGCAGCTCAAGCACGCCGCGCTGTGCGCCTTCGAACTGGGTGAGGAACGAGAAAGAGGCCACCAGCTCGGCGCCGCCCGTTCCGAACACGGACTTTACGCCGGACAGGACGAGCGGCCACCCGGCGGCTGTGAACACGAAGGCAATGACAACGCTGATCACGAAAGCGGTCACCTGACTGCCCGTCAGCGCGGATATAGCGGCCCCGATGGATAGATAGGCCCCCGCCATGAGGAAGCTGACCATGTAGGTCAGCATGATCGCTGCATTGTCCGGACTTCCGAGAACGTTGACCGTCACCCACATCGGCGCCGTCAACGCAAGGCCAACGCCCGCAACGGTCCATGCCGCCAACAGCTTGCCGAGCACGAGTCCCGGCATGCCGAGCGGTAGCGACAGGAGCAATTCGTCAGTGCCCGCCGACCGCTCGTCAGCCCAAAGGCGCATGGCGAGCGCCGGCAGGAAGATCATATAAAGCCAGGGATGCCAGACGAAGAAGGGGGCGAGATCGGCCGAACCTGTATCGAAAAAGCGTGAAGCTTCCCAGGTGAACACACCAAGTGCGAGCAGGAAGACCGCAAGAAACACATAGGCCATGGGCGTGGCAAAGTAGGCACCCAATTCGCGTCTGTAGGTGGCGGTGAACCCGCTGAACTGTTCGCGCAGCCAGACCATCATGCCGATTCCGCCTCGGCCTGATCGGTCAAGCGGGTGAAGGCGCCTTCCAGTGTCCCGTCTTCCGACTTCTTGGCCAGTGCCTCTGGCGTGCCGTCCGCAATCACCAGGCCGCGGTCCACAACAATCGCGCGTGAACACATGGCTGGCACTTCGGTCAGCGTATGTGTCGAGATGAGGATCGCCTTATGCGGCGCCATGCGCGCAATGAGCGCTCTAACGGCGCGTTTCTGATTGGGATCGAGCCCATCTGTGGGTTCATCCAGCAATAAGACAGGCGGGTCATGGAGGATGGCTCCTGCAAGTCCCACGCGGCGGCGATAACCCTTGGACAGGGAGCCGATGCGCTGGCCGCAGACAGTGGAAATGCGGGCATCGGCAATTGCGCGTTCCACACCGTTCTTGCGGGTCGCTCCGTTCATGCCGCGCGCCGACGCCATGAAGACCAGGAATTCCGGCGGCGTCATGTCTTCGTAAAGGGGTGCGCCTTCGGGTAAGTAGCCCAGCGCTCGCTGCGCCTCCCGCCGATTGGCGAGAATGGACTTGCCGTCGATCAGCGCGTCGCCGCCATCTGGCTCGAGCACTCCGGCGATCATGCGCATGGTCGTGGACTTGCCGGCACCATTCGGTCCGAGAAAGCCGAGCACAGTGCCCTTCTCAAGCCGGAAGGACACCCCGCGCACCGCATGCTTTGCGCCAAATGATTTTTCCAGCCTCTGAATGTCGAGCATGTATCTGGTTCGCACGCCTTTCTGGAAGCATACCTAGATACCGCCCTTCGCTACGTGTGGCCAGAGTCCCCGCTGTAGTCGGGCATGTCATTTCATGCGGAAAAGCGGGCGACGTCTTCCAGCATGGCTTTTGCGGCAGCTTCAACAATCTTGCCGCCATCTTCAGCGTTGGACAGCGTCGGGTCAGACCCGATCCGGCCATCAGGGAAATCCCGGCGATACTGGACGGCGTCGCCTATCTTGCCATTGGGGGCGATTTTCGGGCTCATCTCGACCTCCGGCCGCGCCCGGTCCGGATAGGCGTGATAAGTCACCGACACTTCGGATGCTGTTGCGTGGCTGCCATGGCCGACAGGATAGAGCTTGTTGCAAAGCCCCATCACGTCCCGGAAGTCCCACCAGTCGCGCCGCTTCAGTGACAGACCTGGGCGATTGTCCGCGCCACGTGGGTCAAAACTGCGCCGGGCGTGGATCTCGCTGAACGCCGCTTCGATCGTGTGAATATTGCCGCCATGGCCATTGTACCAGTAAAGTCGCTCGAAGCCGTGGCGCATCAGGCTCTCGGTCCAGTCTGCCATCGCTGCGATCATGGTCGACGGCCGCAGCGTGATCGTTCCGGGAAAGCCGAGATGGTGCTGGGCGCAGCCGACATTGAACGTCGGGCCAACCAGAATGTCATCCGGCGCAAGGCTCTCGGCATGGCGCGCGATGATTTCCGGGCAGAGTGCGTCCGTGCCGATAAAGCCGTTCGGCCCATGCTGCTCCATTGAGCCGATCGGGATGACGATTGTGCGCGATTTTGTGAGCCAGCGTTCAATGTCCGGCCAGGTCGATACGGGTAACAGCATGGGTTCAGTCCTTTCGCGGTCCGAGGCGCGTGGTGATATGGCCCATCTTGCGTCCGGCGCGCGCTTCGCGCTTGCCATAGAGTGTCAGCGTCTCGTTCGGGGCCAGCATGGCCGGATCGATCAGGCCAGCATTCCCGATCAGGTTTATCATCTCCGCATCAAAAAGCCGATGCGTGTCGCCCAGTTTCCAGCCCGCAATCGCGCGGATGTGCTGCTCGAACTGGCCCGTCTGGCAGGCTTCAGGCGTCCAGTGGCCGGAATTGTGGACGCGCGGAGCAAACTCATTGGCGATCAGACCGCCATCGGCCATGACGAAGAATTCGAGCGCCAGAACGCCGACATGGCCGAGCGCATCGACCAGCGACACAGCCTGGCGGCGTGCTTCCACCTCAACCTCACGCGAGAGGCCTGAAGGAACGCTAGAGCGGGCAAGTATGCCCTCTTCGTGCACATTGCGTGGCGGCGCCCAGCTCGCGGTTTCGCCGCTGCTCGACCGGGCCACGATGACAGAGATCTCGCGTTCGAAGGCGACCGCGCCTTCAAGCACGCAAGGCGCGCCCCCTACACCTTGCCAGCCAGCGGCAATATCGCTTTCCGCCTTTAGCCAGGCCTGTCCCTTGCCGTCATAGCCATCGCGGCGTGTCTTCAGAACACCCCTGCCGCCGAGCGCTGAAAGGGCCGGGGCGATATCTGTTTCGTTATCGATCGTTCGATAGTCAGCTGTCGCGATGCCGATGCTGTTGAGGAAGGCTTTTTCATCCGCCCGGTCCTGCGACACAGCGAGCGATTTCGCCCCGGGGTGCAGCGGGGTGCCGGTGGCAGCAATGGCTTCCACAGCGCTCACCGGGATATTCTCGAATTCCAGCGTGACGACATCGCAGGCGCGGGCAAATCCCGACAGCGCCTCGTCGTCATCATACCCGGCCTGCCAGTGCTTCATGGCAACGCGCGCGGCAGGCGCGTCATCTTCCGGGCAGAAGACATGTACATCAAAACCAAGCTGGCTTGCCGCGCTCGCCAGCATCCGGCCCAGTTGTCCGCCGCCAAGGATTCCAATCACGGCGCCGGGTGGCAAGGCAGTCATCCCTCGGGTACCTCGGCGACGCCGTCGGTCTGGGCTGCGCGGTAAGCGTCCAGCTTGGCGGCAACGGCCTCGTCGTTCAGAGCAATGATGGCCGCAGCCATCAAGCCGGCATTGACCGCGCCAGCCTCGCCTATGGCCAGCGTACCGACCGGCACGCCGCGCGGCATCTGCACGATGGAAAGGAGGCTATCGAGGCCCGACAGGGTCTTGGACTGAACCGGCACGCCCAGGACGGGCAGCGGCGTCATGGCAGCCGTCATTCCGGGCAGATGCGCAGCGCCGCCAGCGCCCGCAATGATCACTTTCAGGCCGCGGCCCTTAGCGCCCTTGGCATATTCCGTCAGGCGGTCAGGTGTGCGGTGGGCCGAGACAATCTTCGCCTCGTGCGGCACGCCCATCTCTTCGAGAATGGCTGCAGCATGGCGCATGACCGGCCAGTCAGACTGACTGCCCATGATGATACCGACTTTCGGAAGCGTGGTCATGGTTGTGGGGATCCTCGGCGCCAGAAAGCGCGCAGCATAAGAATGCCGTGCGCGCGGTCAACTGGCGCCCTGTTTACACGTCACAGGTGAATCATCTGCTGCATGGCTCCCCCTCGCGGCAAATCGCGTATATCTTCGGCGCATGACGGAAGAATTCCATCAGGTTTCGCAGGATGCACGCCGCGCGCTACTCGACATTCTCGGTGTCGACCTTGCTGCGCTTGGCCGGCATGAACGGGCGGCTCTCGAGGCGCTGAGCGAAGAGGTCATCGCACTCCGCGAAAAAGCTGCAGGTCTGCGCGCAGCCCTCGCCGATGCCGAACTTCTTGCCGACAATGACGCCTTGTGCCCGGTCTTCAACCGCCGCGCCTTCGAGCGCGAAGTGAGGCGAGAAATTGCGCTTGCCGGCCGCTTTCGTACGCCGCTGTCACTCATCTTCATTGATCTCGACCACTTCAAGAAGGTCAACGACATCTTCGGGCATGCCGCAGGCGACGACGTATTGCTGCGCATTTCGGATATTTTGCTGCGCAATACGCGGGAGACCGACATTGTCGGACGGCTCGGCGGCGACGAATTTGGAATCGTGCTGGCCCAAGCCAGCCATGCCGACAGCCTGGCAAAGGCGGAGCAGCTGACGCATCTCATCGACCAGCTTGTCGTGTGCGATGGGGACGATGACACGGTGCCGGACGTGCACATTGGCGCGTCCTGCGGCGTTGCAGAATGGCATGACGGGCAGGGCGCGGACACTTTGGTCGCGCTCGCAGATCAGGACATGTTTGCCCAAAAAGCACGCAGAAAATCGGGCCGTTCGCTGCACGTCTGATGCGGGAACGTTAAACTCACGAAATCATCGGCCCTGCCCCTTAACGCCGGTCCGCTTCTATGATTTAGTGTGGCAATAAAGACACAAGTTCTTAACCGCAAAAGGAGACTGCCCATGTCACTCAACGGTCGGATCAGTGAGCTCGCCAACAAGCACCGCCAATTGGACGAGAAGATATCTGAAACCCAGAAGCATCCGTCGGCAGATGCGCTCGAGGTAAAGGATTTGAAGCGGCAGAAACTCAAGATTAAAGAAGAACTGCAATGGTTGAAGGCCAGCTAGCGCGGTAAAGGCGGAACAAGTCCTCCGCCGACGCGCCGGGAACTGGTGCAGGCAACGGGCGGAGGACGACCCATGCGAGATATTCTAGACCAGGACCGGCCGATGACGCTTGGCGCCGTCAAGCTGGCCACCGCCATTCTCGGCTTGGCGCTTTTGCTGGCCGTGCTCTTCGTGCTGCTCGGTTCCTTGCTTGCCCTGTTCAGCGGACATCCCGTGATGGCGCTTACGCGGCTCGCCTTCGGGTTTGCCCTCATCATCTTCCTCTTTGTAACCGTGCGCCTGCTCGGCGAGATCCTCGCAGCCTTGCACAGGCTGAATGACCGGCTCGCCATTCTCGGCGACGACATTCGAAACCTCCGTCGCGTGACGGCCGCGCCGACCGAAACAACCGGGGAATAGGCGCCATGGGCGAACCAGTAACAGCAATCCTCGGCCTTGGCCGGGAGGTCGGCGATGCCATTGCGCGTCGATTCAGCGAAACCGGCCACCGAGTGATGGCGGCCGATCCAAGCGCTGACCGCCTCGCCACTGCGCGCAATGCCGTGCCGGAGGATGTCGTGCTTCACCATGGCGAACTGCACACGCGCCTTGGCTTGCGCAACGCGTTCACGGCGGCCATCGAAGGCTTCGGACGCATCGATAATGCCGTGATCATTCCCGAACTGGATGAGCCCGACACGTTGCTGGGATTCACAACCGAGAAATTCGACAAGTCGATCACCAAGTCGATCCGAGGGACGGCTCTCGCCCTGCAGGTCTTTGCCGAACGCATTTCCGAGCAGGAAGACCTGCCAACTGTCGGCGTCGAACGCTTGCGTCAGAAGGGAACGATTACCTTCGTCCTCTCCTATTCTGCCATTGCGTCCATGCCAGGTCAGTTCACGGAAACCGTATCCCAAAATGGCGTGCTTGGCGTGATGCGGGCTGGAGCCATCGAACTCGCCGACCTCTCGATCCGGGTTAATGCAATTGTCGCCGTCCGGCCAAGCGAAGAACGTATCCAGAGCTGGACGACGCGCCGCACACCGCTGGGGCGCACGGCGCAGGCCGACGAAATTGCAGATGCCTGCCGGTTCCTGGCCTCGCCAGAGGCTGCGTTCATTACCGGCGAGGCGCTGCGGCTGGATGGAGGCCGCACGCGCCTTGCCGGCTTGCTGGACTAGGCAGCTTAGCCCCGGCTGAGCGCCGAAACACCCTTGGCTTCCGGCGTCACTTCATAGGTGGCCACCCGCTCGACCGTGAAGTCGGGCGCAAGAATCGTCGACACTTTGACGAACTCGCCCGTTACGTGCTCCGGCGTCAGCGTTAGCAGGATATAGCCGTGACCGGCAGGATCATGCCACTCGACCTCGGGGTTCGCGTCAGCAAATCTCTGGCCGAGGTCAGGAACGTCGGAAATGTAGGCGCCAATGCCCGGTGAGGTGATCGATGTGGTCACGAATTCGACGCCGACGCGTTCGCCCTTGTCATCAACGAGGGTATCGGCCCAGGCCGAGTGGATGTCGCCCGTCAACGTCACGAGGCGGGCTCCCGCAGCTTCAACGCTGTCATAGAGGCGTCCGCGTGCGGCAGGATAGCCGTCCCATGCGTCGAGATTGAAAGGCAGGCCGAGGGCCGAGAAGCCGATCATCTGTTGCACCTGCGGGATCGCCTGCGCGATTTGCTCAGGCGTGAAGGCCTGCGACATGTCCGGCAGCGCGACGCGCGCCATCATGACCTGATTGGCCAGAACCTGCCACGTCTTGCCGTCTGCGACCGACTCGGCGAGCCCCTTGTCGATCCATGCTTCCTGCGCGGCGCCCATCATCGTGCGTGCGGGGTCCTGCATTGCTTTCAGATGCGCCATGGCCTGCGCGGCAACTTCATTCGGATCGGTTGCGGTCAGCACATCCGACCAGCCGATGCTGGGCGAGCGGCCTGTCAGGCGCGTTTCCGTCGCAAAGATTGTTGCCACGTCGCCAAAGGTAAAGTCGCGCCAGACGGCGGATGTGACATTGCCGGATTCCGGTTCGCGCATCGGCATCCATTCAAAATAGGCCTGCATGGCGACCTGCTTACGCGTGCTCCACTCGCCTTCGCCCTTGTCCGGATTGTGGTTTTCGGCGCCGGTCCTGTAGCTGTCATTGGCGCTTTCGTGGTCGTCCCAAGTGCAGATCCAGGGCGCGACGGCATGGGCGGCCTGAAGGTTCGGGTCAGTTTTGTATTGAGCATGGCGCTTGCGATAGTCGTCCAATGTGACGATTTCAGTGACCGGGTCGTGCAGGCGGCCGAGGGCTTCGGCCGTTTCCGAACCATAGCCGTCTATGCCGTATTCATAGAGATAGTCGCCAAGGTGCACGATCGCGTCGAGTTCCGGTTCGGCGGCGAGGGCCTTGTAGGCGTTGAAGTAGCCAAATTGCCAGTTGGAGCACGAAACAACACCCAGCTTGACCGGTGTGGTGCCTGACGCTGCAGTCGTCCGCGTCCTGCCGGTTGGGGAAACGATTTCGCCAGCACCGGTCTCTACGGTGAAGCGATATGTATAGGCAGTTGCTGGCTTGAGGCCCGCCACGTCGATCTTCACGCAGAAATCATGCGCTGAATCTGCGGTCAGCATGCCGGTCGCCACGGGCGTTTCAAGGTCCGTTCCGCCGAACACGTCATAGCGCACCGGGATGGGGCCAGTGCCAGTCTTCGGCGTGACGCGCGTCCAGAGGATCACGCGGGTCGAGAGTGGGTCACCTGAAGCAACGCCGTGGCCGAAAACGACCTCGCCATCATAAGACGGCGCGCTTGGCGCCAGTGTGCTGGCGGCTGGCGTTGCGCACGCGGCAAGGCTAAGGGCTCCGGTAGCTGCGGCGCCGAGAAGGCCGCGTCTGGTGACTGCACTCATGATATCCTCCAATGGGTTCGCGCCGCTTCTAGGTCGGTACTACGACAACTGCATGACGTTTTCGGAACTTGGAGTCTATAAGGCCAGATCATGGACAAGATTTCCCTCACGGCCACCGCGACAGATGCCGGCCTTCGCCTCGACAGTTTTCTGGCTGAAAGAGCGGGATCGCTTTCGCGCTCCCGCGCCAAGACGCTTATCAAGGAAGGTGCCGTCCTGATTGATGGCGTGCCAACCGATGACCCGCGCAAGGCGGTTGTCGTCGGCAGCACCTACACGCTCGCCCTGCCCGAACCGGTGCCGGCCGTGCCACAGCCCGAAGACATTCCACTCGAAATCCTGTTCGAGGATGCGCACCTCATCATTATCAACAAGGCGTCAGGCATGGCTGTGCACCCGGCGCCCGGCAGCTGGGACGGCACGCTTGTCAACGCGCTGCTCTTCCATTGCGAAGGCCAGCTGCCCGGTATTGGCGGGGTTGAACGCCCCGGCATCGTCCACCGGCTCGACAAGCTGACGACGGGCGTCATGGTCGCGGCGAAGACCGAGGCGGCCCATGTTGGCCTTTCGGCCCTGTTCGCAACGCACGATATCGAGCGGTCCTACCTCGCCGTGACGCGCGGGTCACCGCGGCCGCTATCGGGCACGATTGATGAACCCATTGCCCGCGCCACAGGCGACCGCAAGAAGATGGCCGTCGTGCGCAATCCTGACGGCACGCACGGACGCGAGGCGATCACGCACTACAAAGCGCTTGAAACGTTCGGCCTGCGCGACAAGGGCACTGGCCTGCCCGCGGCTGCGCTCATCAAATGCACGCTGGAGACCGGCCGGACCCACCAGATCCGTGTCCATATGAGCCATGTTGGCGCGAGCCTGATTGGCGATCCCGTATATGGTCGCTCCCGGGGCGTCACGGCCTGGGGTTCTGGCGAGGATTTTGATACGGCCCGGGATGCTGCCCGCCGGTTCGAGCGTCAGGCCTTGCATGCGGCCATTCTTGGCTTTGTCCATCCGATCACGGGCGAGGACCTCTATTTCGAGGCCCCGCTACCGCAGGACATGACAGACCTCATCGCCGCACTGCGCCTCTTGCCCAAAGATGATCACGACTGATCCGTGTCTCCTGCAAAGGCAGGAACGACAAATCTTCAGCCACCGCCCGGCGTGACGGCGGCTTCTTCCGTTACAATCGGTTCAAACCGCAGCTTCTTGGCCTGCAGGGTGATCTTGCCGATCTTGTCCGTGTCTGCCTGAATTTTCACCGGAACGGTCGTGCCGTTCTCCAGCGGGGCCAGCCACATGCGCAGTGGCCCGTCGATGCCGGACAGGTTGTCCTTGTTGGACTCGCCCTTCTTGTAGCCGGCGACCTTCTCCATCGTCACGTGGCACTCGATAGCATTGCCTGACCAGGCATCGGTCTTGACCTGTTTCATGCCCGCATTCTTGAGGTGGAGGTAGGTCAGCTGGCGTCCGTCAAAGATGCGGATGGGCCCGCCGCAAGGGTCCGCGCCCGGTGCGCGGGGCTCCAGCGCGAAGGTGATCAGCGCCGTAATCGGGTCATTTGTTTTCAGCACCTGCTCGGTGGTTGCGGCTGGGTCGCCCAGGTTTCCGAATTCGGGCTCGGCCTTCATTTTGAAGCTGTCCGGGCCAATCGTCAGGTTCACGCGGCGGTTCTTTTTCCCGTCACGGTTCTGCGAAACGTAGGAATAGGTTTTCAGCGCGTTGTCGCGTGTATAGCCGGACGCCTGCAAAACCATGTCATAATTGATGAACCAGTCGGCGATGCCCGTCACTTTAACCCGCGAATTGATGACATAGTTTTCCGGCTGCATGTCGACCGTAAAGCTCGCCCGACCGGTCGCCGGAATGAACAGGACATAGGCCTTGGCCTCCAGCTCATAGATCATGCGCGTCGGGGTGCCGGCCTTTACACCGGCCAGGAGTGACGGCGTCGCCGAAGCCTTTCCGGGCGCAGCATCGGCCACGGCAATACCCGCCATGGCGAGGGCGAGGCCGGAAGCAAGCAGATAAGCGCGTTTCATCAATTCGTATCCTTCGGATTGGGCCCCATGGCACCCTATATAAGGGTGCAACACCAACGGCGCCTGAACAAGCTTGCCCCTGTAATGCCCCAATCAAGCATGGGGTTGCAGTCAAGATTCATGACAGGGCATGACACCGGGCTGTAAAACTCCTGCGCCGCCTGTGGCTTCGGAGTTGACATAGCCCCCTCCTACTGTGTAACGACGCGCCTTCGAGACAACCCTGAACATGCAATCGGAGCGAGGCCCATGTCCCGCGAATGTGAACTTACCGGCACCAAGCCGATCGTTGGCCACCTGGTGAGCCACTCCCAGGTCAAGACCAAGCGCCGGTTCCTGCCGAACCTGGTCGACGTGACGCTTCATTCCGAAGCGCTTGACCAGAAATTCAAGATGCGCATCGCGGCGAAAGCCCTGCGCACCGTCGACAAGCTCGGCGGCCTTGATGGCTTCCTGGCCAAGGCAAAGGACGACAAGCTGTCGTCCAAGGCCCTCAAGATCAAGCGCGACATTGCCAAGAAAGCTGTTGCTGCTGCCGCCTGATCGCTTCTTGCGACCGGCAAAATGAAAAACGCGCTCCCTCGGGGGCGCGTTTTTGTTTGCGCGGCGACGTTAAACTTGACTTCCCGTAATGCGCGCCGTCTGCTCGGTCATCTTCAGACCTGACCGGAAGGCCGCCGACCATGCGCACCCCCTGCCTCGCTCTTCTCGCCCTCCTGCTTGCCGCATGCAGTGGCAAAGCGACACAAGCGCCAGAGGCGGCCCCGGCTTCAAAGGTCACCGTCATCACCGGCGGAACGATCTATACGGGCAACCCTGACCAGCCGACGGTCGAAGCCGTTATCGTCGGCGCGGACGGGCGCATCACCGCCACCGTGCCGCCAACCTCTGCCGACTGGAGCGAGGATGAGGTCAACCTGATCGACCTCAAGGGCGGCGTCATGTTCCCCGGTTTCACCGATGCGCACGTCCACCTGCTGGGCGTCGGCCAGCGCGAACTGACCCTGAACCTTGAAGGCACCGCCTCCGTCGATGAACTTGTCACCCGCCTCGAAGCTGAATTGGCCGGCAAGGCGCCCGGTTCGGTTGTGTTCGGTCGCGGCTGGATCGAAACCGGCTGGCCTGAGGGGCGCATGCCAATGGCGTCAGACCTCGATCCCGTCAGCCCCGATCACAAGGTCATCCTGCAACGCTCCGATGGCCACGCCATGGTCGTGAACTCAGCTACGCTTGCTGCGGCGGGGATCACGAAGGAGACGCCTGATCCTGAAGGCGGCCGCATTGAGCGCAATGAAGACGGCACGCCAAATGGCCTTCTCATCGATAACGCGATGAACCTCGTCGTGCCCCTGATGGCTGCGCCGGATGCGGAAGGCCTCAAGACGGCGCTTGAAACCGGCGCAAAGCTATATGCATCGCGCGGCTGGACGGGCGGCCACAATATGAGCGTCGGGCCTGAAGAGATCCCGCTGATGGAAGAACTGGACAAGGCGGGCCGCCTGCCGATCCGGCTTTACAACGCGCTGGATGCCGAAGGCTTCGATATCGCAGCTGGCCGCCTAATGGAAACCGACACGATCACCAATCGCGCCGTGAAGATTTACATGGATGGCGCCCTCGGCAGCCGTGGCGCACTCCTGATCGAACCCTATAGCGACCGGCCTGAAACGTCCGGGCTCGCCTTGATGAACCCCGAAGACCTCGCCGCCATCATGGCTCGGGCGGATGCCGCCAATGTCCAGCTCGCCATCCATGCTATTGGCGATCTGGCCGACAGGCGTATCCTCGAAGCGGTTGAGGCGGGTGGCTATGATGCTTCCCATCGCTGGCGTATCGAACACGCCCAGAACTTCGCGCTTGCCGATATCCCGCGCGTCGGCGCAAACGGCCTGGTTGCCTCGATGCAGCCCTCTCACGCGATTGGTGACCTGTTTTTCGCTCCCTCTCGCCTTGGTCTGCAGCGTCTCGCGGGCGCTTATGCATGGCGCAGCCTCTGGGACAGCGGTGCGGTTGTGGCGGGCGGATCCGACGCGCCGGTCGAGGTTGGCTCACCGCTGATCGAATTCTACGCCGCCGTTTCCCGCAAGAGCCTCAAGGGTGAATCCGCCGAAGGCTGGCACCCGGAGCAGGCCCTGACGCGGGAGGAGGCGCTCGCCCTGTTCACATCAAACGCCGCCTATGCCGCCTTTGAAGAAAACGATCTCGGTACGATCGAGGCTGGCAAACTCGCCGATTTTACCGTCTTCGACCGCGACCTGATGACGGTTCCGGAAGCAGAGATCCTTCAGGCCAAGCCGCTGATGACCATGGTTGGCGGCGAAGTCGTCTGGACGGCGCTGAACTAGGTTTCAGGGAAGTTCCGTTCCCAGAAGGGCTGAAGCGCTTCAAGCGCTTTGGCTTGGCTGGCGATTGCATCAAGCTTCGGCGCGTTAGCCGCAAACCATGACTGCCGGGGTGTCCAGTGCGTCATCACGCCGACATAGAGGTCGAGCGCCGAGAACCGCGTTCCCAGAAACCAGGGCGCGCCCGCCACATCTTCCACGATACGCCATAACCGCTCACGATAGGCGTTTATCGCGGCCTTGAAGGGTGCTTGCGCCGCTACGACACTGACGAAACGTGAGGGATCATCAGCATAGGTGTAGGTGGGATACACATTCGCCACGAGATAGATAAGCCATCGCAGGAAGGCGGCCTGTTCCGGCGCGCCATTGCCCGGAACGAGATCATCTCGGCCTGTATGCTGCGCGAGCCAGAGGGTGATTGCCGCACTCTCCGTCATGACCTGACCGTCGGGCAAAACCAGCGTCGGAATCTGCTTCAAGGGATTGACGTTTTCGAGCTTCGCCCGTGCCTCCGGATCCTTGAACAGGTCGCCGACGGTCTCGAAACGGTAGTCAAGCCCATAGTAATCAAGCTGGGCTTCCACGAGCGCGGAGCCCCAGCCAGTCGTGCCGAACAGAACAAGACCCATCATTGTGCGAGCTAGCCGCGCCGCCTCAGCGCGGTCAAGTCGCCAGCTAGCAGTACTTGTTGCCCGGTCGGCAGGATGAGGAATAGGCCGTGCCGATATTGGCTGTGGCGCGGAGTGCGTCGTTCCAGTCGCGATTGTCCTGCCAAGTGGAGACGTTGCCCGACGAGGACGACGAACTGGACGAAGAATAATTGCCAGACGAGCCGACACTGCCAGTGCTCGCATAATCTGCGGCACCGCTGGCCAGAGCCGCGAATATGCCGCCAATAGCGTTGTCGACGCTCCGGCCCCAGTTCCCGCCTGACTTTGTCGGCTGCGATCCAGGCGGCGGCCCCATCATCTGGGCCATCTTCATTGCCAGACTACAGCCCATGCTGTCCCCGCCCTGGAAGCAGGCCTTGGTGGCATAGAACTGTATGGTCTCCCAATTGTTCAGTCCGAAATCGGTATAATAGTTCAGCCACGCGACATTGAAGCAGGCGCTATAATCCGGCGTGTCCGAGTCGCACTGGGATTTGAAATAGCGCTCCGCCCGATAGCCGTTGGAATAGCCGGCGCTCGGTCCGACAAAGCCGGTCAGCCTTGCGTGGTCCTCGCACGCCTTCGGCACGCTATTGTCACAGGCAAAGGCGAGCGGCGCGAGGGCGGCCCGCTCATCTTTGCCATAGGGCGAGTTCCCAGCGCCCTGATAGAGGCCCAGCATGTAGCAGGCAGCCGGTCCCTTGAAGTCGCACAGGGTCTTGAAAGCGTGGTAGGCTTCCCAGTGATTGCCGGCATTCCGCTCGTCGACGGCCGCGTAATAGGCCTCGGAAGAAACGCGCTTGACGTTCTCGAATTCCGCGTCGGTTTTGGTGAAGCCGCGATTGTAGGCCTTGGTGTACCAGACGAGCGCTTCGGCGAGGTTCCGCTCGACGCCAATCGGCGCCATTTCATACATCCGTGCGAGGGATTTCATGCAAGGCATGCAGCCCGCTTCTGCGCCCGCCATGTAAAGGTAGCTGGCGCCGATATTGTCTTCCGCCTGATCGCCTGAGGTGACCTTGCCAGTTTCCTTGAGCAGGGCGGCGTTGATATAGGCCTCCGTCGTGCCGGCGTCTGCCGCGGCCAGGTACAGCTCATAGGCCCGCTCGACATCCGGCTCACCATAGGTGCCGGCCTCAAATTCGCGACCAAGTCGCAGCATCGCCGGCCCGAATGTCTGGTCCGCGGCGGCCTGCAGCATGGTGCGCGATGCGGTACTGTCCTGCGCTGTGCCCAGCCCACTGGCGAGTGCAATGCCATATTTATACTGCGCTTCGGCATGGCCCATGGCCGCCGCGCGCTTCCAGAGGGCCACCGCCGTCTCGCGCGATTTCGGACGCAGCTTGCCATCATCATACATCACGCCAAGTTCGAACAGTCCCTTGGCATCGCCCGCTGCTTCCAGGGGGCGGGCTTCGTCGTCGACGCTAAGGATCTGCGCGTCAGCCACCGGCGCAAACGAGATGAGCGGCGCTGCGATCAGGGCCAAACCGGCGAGCATGTGCGCCACACGCGCGAGATGTCTTGAAAGCATGTGCGTTTTCCTCCACCTTCAACCTGAAAACTAAAGCTGGCTCAGGGTCTTGTCATCACCCCTGAGGGGGCTGGCGGCCTGTACTTACGCTACGTCGCACTAGGCGAGCGACCATCTCGTGCTAGAACCTCTACTGAAACGACACATCTTTCCCTACGAGACTGAAACTCCATGACTGTAATGAGCGATACTGATGCCCTCGAGGGCATGAAGCCAACCGAAAAGGTCAACGTGAAGAAGGTGTTCGGCCTCGACACGGCCATGACGGTTCACGGCTTCAAGACCCGCACCGAATACGTGCCCGAGATCGATCCGTCCTATCGGTTCGATCCCCAGACCACGATGGCCGTTCTGGCTGGCTTCGAGCACAATCGCCGCGTCATGGTCCAGGGCTATCACGGCACAGGCAAGTCGACCCATATCGAGCAGATCGCTGCGCGCCTCAACTGGCCGATGATCCGGGTCAACCTCGACAGCCATGTCAGCCGGATCGACATGGTCGGCAAGGACGCGATTGTTCTGAAGGACGGTAAACAGATCACAGAATTCCGTGAAGGCATTCTGCCCTGGGCCCTCCAGCGCCCGGTCGCCATCTGTTTCGACGAGTACGATGCCGGTCGGCCTGACGTGATGTTCGTTATCCAGCGTGTCCTTGAGGCCAGCGGTAAGCTCACACTACTCGACCAGAACCGCGTCATTTCGCCGAACCCCTTTTTCCGCCTGTTCGCCACCACGAACACGGTCGGCCTCGGCGACACGACGGGCCTCTATCACGGCACGCAACAGCTCAACCAGGGCCAGATGGACCGCTGGAGCATCGTCACGACGCTCAACTACCTTGAGCACGACGCCGAAGTCGACATTGTGAAAACCAAGGCGACCGGCGTCGATGATGACACGCTGTCCAAGATGGTGACGCTCGCTGACCTGACCCGCAACGCTTTCATGGCGGGCGACCTCTCGACCGTGATGAGCCCGCGGACCGTGATCACCTGGGCCGAGAATTACGCGATCTTCCAGAATCTTGGCCATGCCTTCCGCATGACGTTCCTCAACAAGTGTGACGAACTCGAGCGCCCTCTGGTCGCCGAAATGTATCAGCGCTGCTTTGCCGAGGAACTGCCCGAGAGCGCCCTTATGGTCAAAGTCGCCTGATCGGAGCCCCTGAATGACGACGACCAGTCTTACCCTGACGAGCCGTGACGGTTTTACTTTCGGTGCTGTGCGCATTGAGCCGAAGGGTGTGCGCAAGGGCGGGCTGATTGTCGTTCAGGAAATTTTCGGCATCAATTCCGACATGATCCGGGCCGGCGAGCGCTTTGCCGCTGAAGGCTACGAAGTGCTTCTCCCGTCCATGTTTGATCGCCAGAAGCCAGGCTTCGCCCGCGAGGACCATTCCATGGAAGCGATGGCGGAGGGCGCTGGCTATGCCCGCGCCAACGGGCTGGAAGCGGCAATGGCTGATATTAGCGCCTGCGTGGAAGCGCTCGAACGGCCGGTCTTCATCACCGGCTTCTGCTATGGTGGATCGATAGCCTACCTGGCTGCCTGCCAGCTCAGGGGCATTGTCGCCGCGTCCGCTTATTATGGCAGCCTGTTGCCGTCCTTCCAGGCCTCTGAACCGAGATGCCCGGTCGCGGCGCATTTCGGCAAGAACGATCCGCATATTCCGATGGAGGGTGTCGAGACCTTCATGGCGGCGCGCAACGATGTCCACGTGCATCTCTATGAGGCGGGCCATGGTTTCGCCCGGCAGGGATCTGACGACCATGATGTGGCCAGCGACGCCCTTGCATTCAAACGCACTTTGGACCTGTTCTCCGACGCGGTGCAGTAATGGCCAAGGAAACGACCCCACAGGAACTCTTCAAGCAGGCCCTCGCCGCGACCACCAAAGCGATGAGTGCCGACCGCGACGTTGAAGTCGGATTCGGGAATGATGCCGGGTCAGATGCCGCTAGGATTGTCCTGCGTCCCCCGCCGGTGGATGTGCCGCCTGCCGTGGCCGCCCGCATCCGCGGCGAAGCCGATGCCATTGCCCTGCGCCGTGCCCATCATGACGAAGCCGCGCATATCCAGCATCGTCCACAGGGAGACCTACCCCGCAAGGTCTATGACGCCGCCGAACATGCTCGGGTCGAAAGCCTTGGATCGAACGCCATGCGCGGCACGGCGATCAATCTCGATGCTGTGCTCGAACACCGCTGCAATTCGGGCGAGTTCGCCATGGGCGTCGAGGAGCCTGAGGCGGTTCTCGCTCCTGCGGTCGAATTCCTGCTGCGCGAGCGGCTGACAGGCCGGCCCCTGCCGGAAGGCGCCAAGCGGGTTGCCGATGTCTGGCGTGACCGCGTCGAAGCAGACACGGGCGGCGCCCTCGACAAGCTGATTGGCCAATTGCATGACCAGCCCGGCTTTGCGCGTACGATCCGCGAGATGATCCGGGATCTGACAGCAGGCGAGCAGTCCGGCGACGAGACTCAGTCTGAAGACGAGCAGCAACAGCAGGAATCAGAAGACGACGAGCAATCCCAGCAGGGCGAACAGGACACGGAGTCCGAAGAGCCCATGGGCGCCTCGGCCGAGCAGATGGAAGCCGGCGACAGCGAGGACATGGAAGGCGAGGAAACCAATGTCAGCGTCGATCAGGACGCCGACATGGAAGCCGACGACGAGCCGGATGACAGCGATGATGGCTCTAAGCCACTACGCCCGAATTTCCGTGACGGCGACGAACGCGACCGCTTCAATTATCAGGTCTTCACCCGCGCGCATGATGAAGTGGCGCAGGCTCCCGACCTTTGCGACCCGGAAGAGCTGACCCGCCTGCGCGCTTATCTCGACCACCAGCTTCAGGGCCTGCAGGGCGCCGTGTCCAAACTGGCCAACAAGCTGCAGCGCCGTCTCATGGCACAGCAGAACCGGTCATGGAGTTTCGATCTTGAAGAAGGCGTGCTCGATACAGCGCGCCTGACGCGCGTGATCACGGATCCAACCGTTCCGCTCAGCTTCAAGCAGGAAGACGACAGCAATTTCCGCGACACGGTCGTGACGCTGCTGCTCGACAATTCCGGTTCCATGCGCGGGCGGCCGATCATGGTCGCGGCGCTTTGCGCTGATATCCTTGCCCGCACGCTCGAGCGCTGCGGCGTGAAGACCGAGATTCTCGGCTTCACCACAAAGGCATGGAAGGGCGGCCTTTCGCGCGAGGACTGGGTCCGCGCGGGCAAGCCGAACGGGCCCGGACGTCTCAACGATGTCCGCCACATCGTCTACAAGCAGGCCGACGCCCCTTGGCGCCGCGCCCGCAAGAACCTTGGCCTGATGATGCGCGAAGGCCTGCTGAAAGAGAATATCGACGGCGAGGCCCTGCTCTGGGCCCATGACCGCCTGCTGGCCCGCCCCGAGCAGCGCAAGATACTGATGGTCATCTCCGATGGCGCGCCGGTCGACGATTCCACGCTCAATGTGAACATCGGCAATTATCTGGAGCGCCACCTGCGCCAGGTCATCGACGAGATCGAGAATCGCAGCCCGATCGAACTGATCGCCATCGGGATTGGCCATGACGTAACGCGCTACTACAAGCGCGCCGTCACCATTGTTGACGCCGAACAGCTCGGCGGCGCGATGACCGAACAGCTCGCCAGCCTGTTCGACGAGAACGGCCCCAATCCGCAGGCCATGTCCATCCCGCCGCTGACGGAGCGCACCGTGCGCGGCGCCGTCTCTGGTGCGGCCAGCGGTGCGCCCAGCTATGGCGGGCGCAAGGTTGATCTTGGCCGGGCCGTGAAAACCACAACGCTTCAGGCGGTCAAAGGCCCGAAACGCTAGGCAAAAGCCTGTCCCATATTTTCGCCTTCATGCTAGGGTTTGGTAGGCCAAGTCAGGGGACGAAAAGATGCTGCACACCATGAACCGCACGCCCATTGCGAGGCTCGTTTGTATTAGCCTTTTCGGCCTCATGGCCGCCTGTGCCTCGAAGCCTGAGCCCGACCGCCTCGTTCTTCTCGGTGATGCACAGGCCGCCGGCGACATGGCTGAACAGGTCGCGCAGGCCCGTGCCCTGCTGGCAGACCCTTCCGTCACGGGCGACCTGCGTGCGGACCTCGGCGATATCCTTGCCGAGGCAGGCCAGACCGAGGCAGCTCTTGTCGCCTATCGTCAGGTGCTGACCGAAGCGAGCGCAGCCACGCCGCCCGACTATGCCTACCAGATCGACCTGCGCGCCCGCATGGCCGAGATCGCGCTCGCCGCTGGCGACAAGCCGCGCGCCGCCGAGGAGCTGTCGGCCGCCATCAGGCAGGTCCGCATCCATCTCGGCGCTGACCACCCACGCCTCGCGCCGCTTCTCGCCTTTGCGGTCGAAAACGATCTCGACACCGCACGAATTGCCGAGCTTACCGGGCTCACTGTCGACACCGCGTTGGCTGACAGTGTCGAGCGCGCCCGCGAGCGTCCGTTCGCCGCCGCGTCCAGCCGTAGCCGCGCCCTCGGCCCGGAGCCGGACTTTGATCTCGTCCGCGTTTTCTTCGGCACAAATCGCGCCCCCACGATCAAGCGCGTCGCCATGGTCGCTGGCAAGCCGGTCTTTGATCCCTACAAATACTATGGCGGCAAGCATGCCCCGCTCGCCACAGGCAGCGTCATGGTCTCCGTACCCCGCAACCGCGCCGTCGGCGATATTCCCAAGCCCAGCATTTTCAGCTTCGACCGTCGGCCAGACCCGGCCAAGCATGTCATCCTAGGCGACATGCAGGTCGACGCCACGATGGCCGAATTCCTCGCCAATGTACGCATCTCGCTCGCCCGCTCGCAGCGCCGCGAGATATTCATCTTCATCCACGGCTACAATAATGATTTCCCGACAGCGGTAGAGCGCACCGCCCAGCTCGCGGTGGACCTCGAAATCGATGGCGCCCCCGTCCTCTATTCATGGCCGTCCGTCGGCAGCGTCTTCGGCTACAAGGCCGATCGCGCCCAGATCACCCAGGCCACAATCGACGATCTTGAACACTTCCTCCACGTCCTCACCGAGCAGACAGGCGCGACACGCGTCAACATCGTCGCCCATTCCATGGGCAATGAATTCCTCGTCCGCGCCCTGCAGGAAATGGCGGACGATGAGCGCGCCGTCCCCTCGCCCTTCGATCAGGTCGTCTTCGCCTCACCCGATGTCGACGCAGATGATTTCATACAGATGATGGACCGCGTGCATGGCCTCGCCAAGGACATGACGCTCTATGCCAGCTCGAAAGACCGCGCCCTGCAGGCCTCCAGCCGCTTCAACAAGTCCGGCCGTCGCGCGGGCGATGCCAGCGAGCCGGTCCTGCTCGCGGGCCTCAACACGGTCGACACGACACCGGGCACAGGTGGCAGCCTTGCCTTGGGCCATTCGGATATTTTCGGCGCCGCCTTCCCGGATTTCCAGGCCATCACATGGCTTAGCCTCGAGCCGGAACAGCGCTGCATCCTCGGCAAGCGTGAAGGCAAGACCGGCACGGCCTGGATCTTCGGCACACCGCGCGCGGACTATTGCGACGCGGAAGACTTCGCCACCGCCATGACAACCGTCCGCCGCCTCGGTCCGGACAAGGCGCTCACCGAACTCCAGTCCCGCGCCCTCTCAGGCGTCGGCGACCCGGCCCGCTGGCAATCCGCCCTCAAGATTGTCGAAAGCCTGCAATAGGTCGCGCCCGGGCCTATTCCGTCTCGGGCCAGTTGATGGCCCAGGCATAGAGCGCAATCAGCACGCCGCGCAGCGCCAGTCCCTTCCGGGTCAGGTGATATCCGGGCTTCGCCTCGCCCTCGCTGCTTCGCTTCTCGAGAATGCCGTGCCGCACCAGTTCCTTCAGTCGCTCGTCCAGAAGCCGGTCGCTGAGGCCGGGTATCACTGCGGCGATTTCCGCAAACCGCGTTTTGCCATTGAAGATCGCGTAGATGATCGCGCCCGTCCACTTGCGGCCGACCAGTTCGGAGGCGGCATGGAATTCAGGGCTGAACGGCCCATGCCCGATACTATTCTGTGCCATCGCGAATCCTTCTCGGCGCCAGACTAAAGCCGCCGCCCACGAATAGGAAGGGCGTCAAACCTGAGCCCTATTGACTTACGAAAAGTAAGTAATAAATTCCCTCCAACAGCGAGGGAGAAGCGCATGAACATCAATGAACTCACCATCGAGAATTCCGTTCTCTGCCTGATCGACCATCAGCCCTGGGTCGCTTTCCCGATCCAGTCGATCGCGCCCCAGACGCTCACCAACAATGTCACGGGCCTCGCGAAGACCGCCGCAGCCCTGTCGGTCCCCACCATCCTCACCACGATCAATGCCGAAGGCGGCCCCTTGCGCGATCCGCTCTTCACGGGCGTCTCCAGCGTGTTCCCGGATGTTCAGCCCATTGACCGGCACGTCACCAATGCCTGGGCCGATCCGCGCTTCGTCTCCGCTGTTGAGGCCACGGGGCGGCGCAAGCTCATCATGGCGGGCCTCTGGACCGAAGTCTGCCTCGCCCAGACAGCGCTCTCCGCCATGAAGGCCGGGTATGATGTCTACTTCGTCGCCGACGCGTCCGGCGGCCTGTCGCCCGAAGCGCACGAGCGCGCCTGCCAGCGCATGATCCAGGCAGGCGCCCGCCCGATGAGCTGGTTTGGCGTGCTCGCCGAATGGTGCCCCGACAATCAGGACCCGGTCTATCAGAAAACCTACCCCATCGCGCTCGACCATGGCGGCGGCGTCGCATGGGCCGTCCAGTACACGATGGCCAATCTCGACCGTTCGGCCTGATAGTCGCGAAAGCCTTACCGCTCCGCCAGTGCCGCAAATTCCGCGCGTATCTCGCGCAGGTATTTCACTGCCGTCTCGCGGTGCTTCACGCTCTTGGCCTTCTTTGGCAAGCGGCTCAACCAGTGCGAATTCGGCCCCATCGGATAGTCGCGCGACAGCTCCCGCGTCGAGGGCAGGGGCTTGCGCGACATGACATCGACATAGGTGTCGAGTTCCGCCAGCGACGTGAACACCAGCTCCACGCCGTCAACTTCCACCAACAGCACCGGCCAGCCCTTGCCGCCCACCGGTCCCGGCCGTGGCGGCTCAAACGTCGTGGCGCGATCCAGCCCACCAGCCTCGAGCGGCTTGTGCACCCAATAGGTCATCACCGAAATCGGCGCCGTCTTCCAATAGGTGATCTGGTGGGATTTCATTATTGCGTCGCATTCACGCCTTGGCGTATTCGATGGTCACAGCGGCCAGCCGATTGCGTTCAGTAAAAGGTCGGCAAGTCGCGAGGCCGCTTGCTTCACAACAGTTCCGGACACCAGAATAATCGAGCCTTTGAGAAACCCGTTCACAAATCGGGCGATCAAATCAGGAGATAGGCGTGCGGCACCTAGAGAAGCTTCAAACATGGCTATCTCGCAGAGAAGTATATCTCGCGCTTCGTCCGGTAGTTCGTTGTCAGATCGAACGGCTTCCTTGAAAGCGCTTGTGGCTTCCACGATTGGAGCGGCTTGAGATTCCGATATCTCGATGTAGTTGCGGGGAATCGAGTAGCCTACTCTAAACTCGTAGTCCCGCTTTAGCTCCTGCAAGATTACGATCAGACGTGATCGTGGATCCTGCACAACTATAGGCTTTACCATAATGTTCGATGCAATCGTGCGTGCTTCGGCTATAAGAGAAACATCACCAGACTGCTTTGTTACGAAGAGAACGGCTCCTAACCACTCGTGATTTACATCCAGATCGTGCCGAAAAGTTGCTTTCTCAGGCGCTGAGCCGAGAAGTCGAACTAGCTCGTTCAAAATGTCAGCGTCGTCAGCCATCTTCTCGCATCATTTTCAGTTCTTCCCGAACTTCCGATCACGTCCTGCCAGCAACCTCAACCGCAACGCATTCAGCTTGATAAAGCCTTCCGCGTCTTTCTGGTCGTAGGCGCCGTGGTCGTCCTCGAAGGTCACGATCTTCTCCGAGTACAGAGAATAAGGCGATGAACGGCCGATGAGATAGGCCTGGCCCTTGTAGAGCTTGATCGTCACGTCGCCGGTCACCCAGCGCTGCGAGTAGTCGATTGCCGCCTGAAGCATCTCGCGCTCCGGGCTCCACCAGAAGCCGTTATAGATCAGCTCGGCATATTTCGGCATCAGCTCATCTTTCAGGTGGCTTGCGCCCCGGTCGAGCGTGGCCTGCTCGATGCCGCGGTGCGCCACCAGAAGGATCGTGCCGCCCGGCGTCTCATAGATGCCGCGGGACTTCATGCCGACAAAGCGGTTTTCCAACAGGTCGAGCCGGCCAATGCCGTGCTTCTTGCCATAGGCGTTCAGCTCCGTGAGGATCGTGGCCGGGCTCATCGCCTCGCCATTGATGGCGCAGGCGTCGCCCTTCTCGAAGCTGATCGTGATCACTTCCGGCTTGTCCGGCGCGTCTTCCGGATTGATCGTGCGCATATGCACGAATTCTGGCGCAGGCTCGGCCGGGTTCTCCAGAACCTTGCCCTCGGAGGAGGAGTGCAACAGGTTTGCGTCGACCGAGAATGGCGCGTCGCCCTTCTTGTCCTTGGCGATTTCGATGCCGTGGGATTCGGCAAATTTCATCAGGTCGGTGCGGGATTTGAACTCCCAGTCGCGCCAAGGCGCAATCACCTTGATGTCAGGGTTCAGGCCGTAATAGCCAAGCTCGAAGCGCACCTGGTCATTGCCCTTGCCGGTCGCGCCATGACAGACCGCATCGGCGCCCACCATGTCGGCAATCTCGATCTGGCGCTTGGCGATCAGCGGCCGGGCGATGCTCGTGCCCAGCAGGTAGACGCCCTCATACACGGCATTGGCGCGGAACATCGGGAACACGAAATCGCGCACGAATTCCTCGCGCACGTCCTCGATGAAGATGTTTTCCGGCTTCACGCCGGCGGCCAGCGCCTTCTTGCGGGCCGGTTCCAGTTCTTCGCCCTGCCCCAGGTCAGCCGTGAAGGTCACCACCTCGGCGCCGAACTCGGTCTGCAGCCATTTCAGGATGATGGATGTGTCGAGACCGCCGGAATAGGCGAGGACGACTTTCTTCGGGGCGGCTTTGACCTTGGACATGCGCGTGCACCTTTATTGTGCGTGTTTTCAATGGGTGTTGCCTTAAGGACAGAAGCCCTTGATGACAAGCCGGGGGCCGGGCCATTTGCTATGGTTAAAGAATGTCTAAGCGGCTATAATCGTCCAACACCGTTTCATACAGAGGCGCCTCCCGGGGCGTAAGACTGCCCGATGTTCACGAAGGATTTCACCAAGCCGGAACCGGTTCGCCCGATGATTCCGGAAAGCGTGCGCCAGACGGTGCGCGCCGCGCAGGATGCCGGTCGCCGCGCCGAGGAGCGCGCGAACATGAACATGCCCTTCCGCGCCCGCTTGCGCGCCCGTGATGCCATTCGCCCGCAATCCACGCTCGCCATCATTTCCGGCATCCAGGCCAAGGCCTCCGATACGCCCAAGCCCGTGAAGCCATTGCATAATCGCGGGCCCATCCGGCCGCTGCGCGCCGTGTCGTCCAATCCCGGCCTTCTGCCGCTCGGCTCGCAAGGCAAGGGCAGCGGACAGGACGATGACGATTCGGGCAGCCGCCTTGCCGACATCTCCCAGCTGGCTTTCGCGGGTCTGGCCGTTCTGGGCCTTGCCGGCCTGTCGGTCATGGCTGCCGAAAGCGCGCTTCAGGGCGGTGAACCTGAGTCCGGATCAGCTACTGATGCGACCCGGATGACGAGTGTCGATCCGGTTGTTGCACCCAGCGAAGCTTCGTCCATCGCCATGGCCGAGGCATCGACGCCTGTCGGCGCCGTGCCAACCCAATGGTTCAACTATCAGGGCGTCGCCGACCAGCTCGCCTCCCGCAAAGTCGCTTTCGAAACCGCTCAGCGCGAAGCCGCCGCGGTCGAGGCTGAGCAGGCCCGCGTCGAAGCGGCCAATGCCATCGCCGATGCCGAGGCCCAGCGGCTCGCGGAAGCCGCGCAGCAGGATGCTGCCACCGAACGCGCCCGCACCGCCGCCGCCGAACAGGAAAAGACCCGTCTTGCGGAAGCCGAAGCGGCGCGTGTCGCCGAAGCTGATGCCCAGCGTCAGGCCGTCCTCGAGGCCGAACAGGCCGAGGCCGCCGCTGCCGAAGAAAAGCGCCTCGCCCAGATCGAAGCGCGCCGCGTCGCCCAGGCCGAAGCCGAAGCCCAGCGCCTCGCAGACCTCAAGACACAGCAGGCCGCTGATGCCGAGGCGAAACGCGTCGCCGATGCCGCCGCCGAGCAGAAGCGCCTCGCGGCCGTTGCCTCAGAAAACCAGAAAAAGCGTCTCGCCGCTGCCGAGGCTGAAGAGCGCCGCCTCGCCGCGCTGAACGCCAGCATGGCGGCTCCGGCCTCAGTCGCCGTCATGCCATCGGCAACCCCAAAACCATCGCTCCAGATGGTCGCCCATACAGGCCCGATTCCGGCGTCGGCCACGCTCAAACCCGATATCCGCCCCACTCTGGTCGCTTCTGCCCCACGAACGGTCACGGAACGGTCCGTGAATACCCCGGCCTATACCCAGTCTGCCCCCACAGTGCGCCCCTTCGCGGCCGCTGAAGTGCTGCCAAGTCCCCGTAATGTCGATGAATTCGTGGCCGAACGTGTCTCGCTGACAGCCGCCGAAGCCCTTGACCCGACCCTCCTCAACACCCTGCGCCACGACTTCCTTCGCCTCGTTGAATCCGAGGCCGACGGAGCCACCCAGATCTTCGCCACGCCGGACGGCCGTAAACTCGAGATCCGGATTGAGCGCTCCACAACGCGCGAGGCCAGCAAGCCCACCGTTCGCCCGATCAATTATACTGGCCAGCCAACGGATTCAGTCGTGCGCTATGTCGCCGACGTCGTTCCTCTGAAAGTATCGGTTACCTGCCGCGACGTGGCCTACGCCCTGCCTGGCCAGGAACGCGGTCGCTTTGCGGCGTGCCAGTCTCCCACCGGCGGCTGGGTCCTCGGCCGCGCATCCGATGCGGGTGCGTGACGTCAGGCCTGGTTCTGAAGCTGGCGCTGCACTTTGCGCGTGAGATGTTTCTCGATCACGCGCACATTCTTGGTGTTTGATTTGAAGAAAAAGTCGAACACGTCGCCGAACACCGGAATGGCGCCAAGCGTCGTATCGAACAGCAGGTTCCAGCCGATATGGGCCACCGCCAGCGGGTGGAGCTTCAGTCGCACAGCCGTGAACAGCGCATAGGTTCCAGCAAGGCCGGTCGCAACATCACCGGCCACCGGCACGAGGCCGAGCACGGAATCGAGTCCGAACCGCATACCCATCAGCGAAAAGCGCGAATCCAGCACCCGCGCAAACACCTGCAGATGGCGCAACTCTTCCTCAAATGTCCGGCCGCTGCCCAACTGCACCTTCAGAAGTTCGGCGTCCGGTGTGCGATCCTTGTTCATTTTTACCCCACCCCTTTGATCTTGTTCTCAGCAGCCAAACGCAACTTGGCAAGCCGGGTTCCGGTGCATGGGGCATTACGGGCCGTTGCGCGCTTTCCCAAAGCCTGCTGAAAACGCCACATGACCGACACGCATGTCTACAAATTACTGAGCCAGTCCGACTGGAGCGCCGCTGAGGCGTCTGGCGTCACGGCCGTTCCGTTGGACGCGGCGGACGGCTATGTTCACCTCTCAGGCATCGCGTCAGTCGCGGAGACGGCTCGCCTCTACTATTCAGGCCAACCTGTCGTGCATCTCCTCGAGTTCGCCGTGGCAGACCTGCCGCCCCTGAAATGGGAACCGAGCCGCGGCGGCACGCTGTTTCCGCATCTCTACGGCGATCTCCCCATTGCCCGTGCCTGCCGTTACTGGCAGCTCAGCCCGGACGCAGACGGCGCACCGCTTATGCCGGAGGATCTCTAGATGGGCCTGACCGATCTTGGCATTGCTGCTGTCAAACTCTTGCCGCCCGAAGCGGCTCATACAGCGACCATAAAGGCCCTCGAGAAGGGACTCGGCGTTCCCTTGAGCGCGTCGAAAAGCGATCCCATACTGGCGACCACGCTTCCGAAATCGGGCCTGACATTCGCCGCGCCTGTCGGCCTTGCGGCGGGCTTTGACAAGAATTGCGAAGTGCCCTCCGCCATGGCGCGCTTCGGCTTCGGCTTCGTGGAGTGCGGTACCGTCACGCCGCTGCCGCAGCCGGGCAATCCGAAACCGCGCCTCTTCCGATTGAGCGAAGACAAGGCCGTCATCAACCGGATGGGCTTCAACAATTTCGGCCTCGAATATTTCGTACGGCGGCTGTCGAAATACCGGGCTGCGCCGCCCATCGGGGCCAATGTCGGCGCGAACAAGGAAAGCAGTGACAGGATTGCCGACTATGTTCGCGGCATCGAAGCCGTCGCGCCGCATGCGGGCTATGTCACCGTCAATATTTCCTCGCCGAATACGCCCGGCCTGCGCGGCCTGCAGGACAAGGGCTCGCTTGAATCCCTGCTATCAGCCTGCGGGGCTGCTGACAGGGCCGGCAAACCCGTCTTCCTGAAGGTCGCCCCTGATCTAGATGCCGAGGCGATTGCCGATATTGTCGGCGTGGTGCGCAATCAGGGCGCATGGCTTTCAGGGCTAATCGTGTCGAACACGACGCTCGCCCGCCCGGACAGCCTGACAAGCCGCGACAAGGGCGAAACGGGCGGCCTGTCGGGCGCGCCGCTGATGGCGCCCTCCACTGAAGTGCTGAAAGCCTTTGCCCGGTCTCTGGGCGGTGAGTTTGACCTGATCGGTGCCGGCGGGATTGCCAGCGGCGCGGATGCCTATGCCAAAATCCGGGCGGGCGCCCATGCCGTCCAGCTCTATTCGGCGATGGTTTATGAGGGCCCCGCGCTGGTCAGCCGGATCCATTCGGAACTGGCCAGCCTCTTGAAGGCCGATGGTTTCACGCGTCTGGAACAGGCTGTCGGGAAAGACCTCTGAAAAGCCCGGGCACGAACCACCCAAGCGCCACTGCGCGATAGACATACATCATCAGAAAAGCTGTCCAGACGCCCGCATTACCCCATAGGGGCCGCAGCGCCATGTCGGTTGCAAGGTATAGTGCTGCAGAGACTAGCCCGGCGGTGCGTAGCGCCCGGCCCTGAGTGGTGCCCAGAAACAGTCCGTCCAGCTGCCAGGCCGCAACGCCAAGCAAGGGCACGGCGGCACACCAGGGCAGGAAATCCAGCGCTGCCAGTCGGGCTTCCGGATCGGCAATGAATGCCTGGATCATCCAGCCACCCCCGAGAAAATAGGACAGGGCGAACAGGGCGCCGAAGCCAACCGCGAATTCCGATGTCAGCCGCATGGCCCGGCCAAGGCGCTTGCTGTCGCCGGCTCCATAGGCCTCGCCCGCTTCCTTCTCGGCGACGAAGGCGAAGCCATCGAGCACGAAGGCTGACACGGTTATGAATTGCAGCAGGACTTCATTGCCGGCGGTCGTTGCTGTGCCGATCAGCGTGCCGGAGCGGACGAACCAGCCGAAGCTGAACAAGAGCGCCAGTGTGCGGATCATGATGTCGCGATTGGCGGAGAAGAGTGCGGCAAGGCGCGCCTTGTCCAGCAAGCGGGCAGGCGCCCGGAAGCCACCGCGCACAAGGACGAGGCCAACGGCCAGCGCAGTCCATTCTGCAATGGCTGTTCCGGCGCCAATGCCTGTGGGCCCGAGGTTCAGCCCGGCGACGAACCAGATATCGAGGCCGACATTTACGCTGTTCATCACGATCTGTACGGCTAGCATCTGGCCTGTCTTTCCTGTGCCGATCAGCCAGCCGGTAATGCCCAGTCCCATGAGATAGGCGGGTGCGCCGAAGATGCGGGCATTGAAATATCCGGCCGCGAGGGTCTCGACATGGTCGGTTCCGGCAAAGGCGGCGAAGGTGAGCCAGCGGAGCAGGGGCGCCAGCACGAAAAGCGCTGCGCCGATGGCGGCGCCCAGCAGCAGGGCGCGCAGAAGCGTGGCACGAACTTCCGGCGCGTCGCCCCGGCCATTGGCCTGCGCCGAGAGGCCCGTCGTGGACATGCGCAGGAAGCCGAAACCCCAATAGATAAAGCTGTATGCGACGGCGGCGATGGCGACGGCCGCGAGGTCTGCCTTGTCGCCGAACCGGCCCATGGCGAACGTGTCAGCAATGCCGGTCGTGGCGGTGGCGGCCTGTGCTAGCACGATGGGAATGGCGAGGGAAAAGACCTTCCGGCGCGTCAGCATGAGCGGCCCAGCCTAACCGAGCGCGTGATAGAGCACGCGCGCAGCCGGGAGCGTCAACCAGGCATAAATGGGCCCTGTCAGGGCCAGTCCGGTGACAGCAACGAAGGTTGAGCGGTTATTCGCGGGGTATTCCGTGACCGTTCCGAGTCCGCACAGCATCAGACCGCCTAGGGCAAGGCCCGCCAGCGTGTCACTCGGCCAGTGCGCGCCGACATAGACGCGCGATAGTGCGATGAGGACGAAGAGAAAGGCAAGGCAGCCGACGGCCCACCAGCGTGCGGCGCCCTTGAACGTCATGAAGGCGAGGAGGGCCAGTCCGCCATAGATGAGGGTGGAATTGGTGGCGTGCCCGCTCGGGAAGCTGAAGGCTTCGACGCCGCCATAGAGATCAACCGTCGGACGCGGCCGGGCGACCCAGGCCTTGATCAGGCGGACGATGATGGGCGTCAGGACGAAGGCCGCTGAATAGGCCGCAAGCGCGCGCCAATTGCGATAGACGCCGAGCGCGACGAGGACCAGAGGCCCCATGAACCAGAGATAGACCGCGTCGCCGAAGGCGGAGACGAAGAGCATTACATTGGTCAGCGCGGGCGTGCGAAGGCCGGGTACCTGATCGGTGATGGTCCGGTCTAAAACATCGATATCCCAGAGACCCGCGATGCCTGACACGAGCAGGGCCAGGACAAGCGCGCAGAGCAGCGCGGGCACCGCCAGGGCGGTGCGCCGCATTCTGTGCCTAGACGGCGTCTCGAGCTCGGAAGACCTCTTCATCGAACTCTCCTTCCCACTTGGCAACCGCCGTTGCAACCGCGAGGTCGCCTGTGATGTTGGTCACCGTCCGCATCATGTCGAGGATACGGTCGAAGGGGAAGAGAAGGGCAATGATCAGCACGGTTTGCTCAGGCGAGACGCCGACGACACTGAGCGTTGTGGCGGCAAGGAAGAGGCTGACAGACGGAATGCCCGCCGTGCCGATCGACACGAGCGTCGCCATGATCGCGATGGTGAAATACATTCCGGCATTCATCGGCAGGCCGAGCGCCTGCGCGGCGAACAAGGCGATCAGGCCCTGATAAAGGGCCGTCCCGTCCATGTTGATGGTCGCGCCGAGCGGCAGCACCGAGGAGGCAATCGACTTGCTGACGCCGAGGTTCTGCGTGGCGCAGGACATGGTCATGGGCAGGGTGGCGTTCGACGACGAGGTCGAGAAGGCCACGGCCTGGGCATCCACCGCGCCCCTGAAGAAGTCGAACAGCGGCAGGCGCAGGATGACCTTGATTATGAATCCGAAGGTGAAAAGCATGTGCAGGGCGCAGGCGATATAAAGCGCCGCGGTCATCTTGCCGAGTACGGCGAGAATGGTCAGGCCCCGGTCACCCATGACCCATGCCATCAGGGCGAACACGCCGATCGGCGCTGTTTCCATGACAATCAGCGTCAGCTTCATCATCGCCTCTGCGGCGCTGTTCATCACATTGGCGAGCGGCTTGCCGGCATCACCGGAGACGAGAATGCCGATACCGAACATGATGGCAAAGAAGATGATCGGCAGGACGTCGCCATTGGCCATGGCGGCCACGGGATTGGTCGGAATGATCGACAGGATCGTGTTCATCAGCTGTTCGGCGACGCTGCCGGGCTGCGGGTTGGCGGCGAGCTGGGCGCGGGCGCTTTCCATGTCCGCCGAATTGACCGTGGTCGTGTCGAATCCGGCGCCGGGCTGGATGATCGAGCCCATCAGAAGGCCGAAGGAGACCGCGATCAGCGTTGTGCACATGTACATGCCGAGGGCGCGACCGCCGAGACTGCCAAGTTTCTTGGGGTCGCCCATGGCGAGGACGCCTGAAACCAGCGTGGTGAAGATGAGCGGCACAACCAGCATCTTGATCAGGTTGATGAAGGCATCGCCAATGGGCTTGGCCCATGCGGTGACATTGGCGCCAGCGGCCTCAGCCCCCATGACCTGCCGCAGGATGAGGCCGGTGATCGCACCCAGCGCCAGGCCCACCATCACGCGCTTCCACAAATCAATCTTGAACCACCAGCCCATACGCCACTCCCATGTGTCATTCGAAGCCGGGACGGTAGGGGGGCTTGGCGGGGAAGGCAAATGCCGAGATGGCGATTTTGCCAGTCGACGCACTGACTGCCCGTGTAATGCCCATTGCCCTTTGATGGCCCCCGGCCCTATGTCTGCGCCCCATGAGTGCTGCGATGTCTCCCCTGCCAATTGATGATGTGCTGGATGATGTCTGCGCCGCGCTGCGGGACGGTCATCGCCTCGTGCTCGCTGCGCCGCCCGGCGCCGGCAAGACGACGCGCGTGCCGCTGGCGCTGGCCGGACTGACGGGCGGACCTGTTGTGATTGCCGGGCGCATCCTGTTGCTGGAACCGCGCCGCGTGGCCGCCCGCATGGCAGCGGTGCGGATGGCGCAGAGTCTCGGCGAGCCTTTGGGGCAGACCGTGGGCCTGACCACGCGGGTCGACCGGAAAGTCTCGGCCGCAACGCGTATTGAAGTCATCACGGATGGCTTGTTCACACGGCGCATCCTGTCAGACCCTGAAATGAAGGGCGTCGGTGCGGTCATCTTCGACGAATTTCACGAACGGCGCCTGAATGCCGATCTCGGCCTCGCGCTCGCGCTGGAGGCGCAAGGCGTGCTGGCAGAGGACTTGCGCATCCTTGTCATGTCCGCAACGCTCGATACCGGCCGTGTCGCGGCGACCATCGACGCGCCGGTGATCGAGAGTGCGGGTCGGCAGTTCGAGGTCGAGACACGCTATCTTGGCCGTTCGACGGACCGGATCGAGGACCGTATGGCCGCCGCCGTGCGACGAGCGCTGCGGGAGGAAAAGGGCTCCATCCTCGCCTTCCTGCCGGGCGCGCGAGAGATTTCGCGCGTGGCCGAGCGGCTGGAGGACCTGCCGGACGGCTGCTGTGTTGCCCCGCTGTTTGGCGCCCTGTCGCCAGCCGAGCAGGACGCGGCGGTTTCCCCTGCCCCGCCCGGTATCCGCAAGATCGTGCTGGCGACCGATATCGCCGAGAGCGCCCTGACGATTGAAGGCGTGACGGTGGTGATCGACAGCGGCCTCGCCCGGGTGGCCGAGGATGATACGGGCGGGCTCGGCCAGCGGCTGACAACGGTGAAGGCTTCGCGGGCTTCGGTGGACCAGCGCCGGGGGCGGGCAGGCCGTACCGCGCCGGGGGTCTGCTACCGGCTCTGGGACGAAGCGGCGACACGGGGACTTGTCGCGGCGCCACAGCCGGAAATCCTCAGCAGCGATCTTTCGGGCCTCGTGCTGGCGCTCGCCGAATGGGGCGAGCGTGATGCGGGAAACCTGACATGGCTGGATGCACCGCCTCCGGGAAAACTGAAAGCGGCGACGGACATGCTGATCCGGCTTGGCGCGCTGGACGATGCGGGAAGCCTGACCCCGCTGGGTGCGGAGATGGCCCGCCTACCGCTGGCGCCGCGTCTTGCGGCACTTGTGGCCGGGGCCGGATCGCCCGGCGAGCGCGCTTTGGCGGCAGAGATTGCGGCGCTGGCGGGTGAGCGCGGGATGGGCGGCAATGCGGCGGACATTCGTGAACGCCTGTCGCGCTTCCGGGCAGAGCGTTCGCCGCGCGCACGCACGCTTCAGCAGCAGGCGAAGACCTGGGGCAAGGGCGCGGCATCTTCGGGTGATGTGGCAACGCTGCTTGCCAGGGCATGGCCGGACCAGATCGCCCGGGCCCGGCCCGGTAGTGAGGGGGTCTACCTGATGGCGTCGGGCCGGGCGGCCATGCTGCCGCTGACGGACGCGCTGGCGAAGTCCGACTGGCTGGTGATTGCGGATCTTGGCGGCGCGAGCGGGCAGGCGCGGATCACGCTGGCAGCGCCGATCAGCGAGACCGATGCGCTGGCCTTCGGCGTAAAGACAGAGGAACGGGCGGACTTTGATCCGAAGACTGGCAAGTTTGCCGCTCGGCGTGTGCGGGCGCTGGGCGCCATCGTGCTATCCGAAACGCCGCTGCCGAAGCCTGCATCCGCCGTCGCGGCGAAGGCCATGCTGGACGCGGTGATGGCGGAAGGCTTCGAGGCGATTGGCGCGGCGAATGTGGTGGAAGAAACGCTGGGGCGCTTGCGCGCACTGGTGCAGGCCGGTCTGATCGAGGACGCGGACTGGTCGATTGAAAGTCTCAAACAGCGCGCAGGTGAGTGGTTGATGCCGCTGCTGAAGCGGCAGGGCGCGCAGGTGCCGGGGACGAGCAAGGTGCGTGAAGCGCTGGTGGCGTCGCTCGAATGGCAGGTGCAGGAAGCGCTGCGCCAGAATGCGCCTCTGTCGCTGACCTTGCCCTCCGGCCAGACGGCTTCGGTGGACTATGTGGACCCGCGCGCCCCGCTGGTTTCGGCGCGGGCGCAGGCCTTTTACGGGCTCGCGACGCATCCTGCGATTGCGTCTGGCCGTGTACCGGTGACGGTGGAGCTGCTGTCGCCCGGCATGAAGCCTGCGGCGACCACGCAGGACCTGCCGCGCTTCTGGGCCAATGGCTATCGCGACATGGCAAAGGACATGCGGGGTCGCTATCCCAAGCATGATTGGCCGGATGATCCGGCCACCGCGCGGGCCCATGAGGGGCGCACCAAGAAAAGACTGTGAGCGGGAACCAATCCATGCATAAGGGATTGATTGGCGCTGCTGGAGAGTCTGATGAAAATTTCTGTCTATATGTTTGCGCCACTGATGCTGGCCGCTTGTGTGTCACGTCCCGTACCACCGGTTGAGCCTGTGACCGCCGAGATTGCGGCGCCTGCGCCTGATTGCAGCGCTGAATCCTTCTCGATCTATTTCGAGGAAGGCGCGACGGAGCTTTCCAACCAGTCCGATGCCGTAATGGATGCTGTCGCAGCCTCCTATTCGCGCTGCGATCTCTACAAGATGGAGATTGAAGGCCATGCCGATGCCAGCGGTGATGCGGCAACCAATGACCTGATTTCGGCCAAGCGTGCAGATGCCGTCCTGGCTGCGCTCGAAACACGCGGTGTCGATGCCCAGCGGGTTCATCTGGTCGCCTATGGCGAACAAGGCGCGATCAAGACTGGCGGCGTCGAAGCACCGCTCAACCGCAAGACCGAAGTGCGCCTGATTCCCGAAAGCTGATGGTTGGCTAGTGGGGGCGGTTGCCGTCCACGCCCCAGTTCATGCCCATCGACTTCTTCATCCAGTCGGAGAAGGTGGCGGGCTTTTCGAGCGATTTCGGGTCAAGCGTTCCGTAAGAAACGAGCGGCCCGTCCCGGCCTTCGAGGCGGACGCCCTTTACGCGCTGCTCGCCCGACGACCAGCTTGAAGAGCCTAGACCGGGATCGATCAGGAACATGACCTGCTCTCCGCCCGAGCCGTCGAGATCACGGCCGAAGACCAGCCCGTAGACATTCTCGCGTCCCCAGAGGCCATGGCTTGCAGCCTGGCGTTTTCCGTCGAGCAGGACTTCATCCCAGAGAAGGTTGCGGCGCCATTGCAGGACGTGCATGCGCTCGTCACTGACGATCTTGATATCGACATGGTGAAGCGAAAGGCGAACGATCTCGGCATGCATGGCAGAACTCCAATTTATCGCAAAACGATAATATCTGAGGCGGGAGGAGTCAACGGACGTTCGTCAGAAAGGGCTCGGGGCCTCAAAGGATATCCAGTCCTGACTGGTCGGGTGCCGGAACCGCATGGACTTGGCATGCAAATGAAGCCGGTCGGCAGCACGAAGCGCTTCGGCGTGGGCATAGATGTCATCGCCGAGGATTGGGTGGCCGATGGCGGCGAGGTGCAGGCGTATCTGGTGCGTGCGGCCGGTCAGCGGCGTGAGGCGCAGGCGCGCGCCATGGGCATGGCTGGCAATCGTGTCATAGCGCGTCTGGCTCGGCTTGCCGGTTTCCGGGTCGACCTTCTGGCGCGGGCGGTTTGGCCAGTCCTGGCCAAGCGGCAGGTCGATGAGGCCGGCGCTATTTTCCGGCGAACCCCAGACATCGGCAATATAGGTTTTCTCCACACCGCCCTTCTCGAACTGGATGGCGAGATGGCGTTGGGCGGCCTTTGAGCGCGCGAAGACAAGCAGGCCGCTGGTCGACATGTCGAGCCGGTGGACCGTGAGCGCATCCGGATAGTCCGCCTGCACACGGCTGATGGCGCAGTCGGCTTTCTCCGGTCCGCGCCCGGGCACGGACAAGAGCTCGGCCGGCTTGTCGATCACGATCAGGTCCGGGTCTGTGTGAAGATAGCAGACCTTGCCTTGCGGCGGGGCGTAGACGCTCACGCGCCGAGGCCCGGCAGCCGGAGGCGGAAAACGGTACCGTCCGGGCCCGTCTCGGCGAGGACAAGACTGCCGCCCATGCCCTGAGCCAGCTCGCGCGCGATGACGAGGCCGAGGCCTGTGCCGCCACGCCGGGCACTGCCAGCGAAGGGCAGAAACAGGTTGTCGCGGGCTGATTCCGGTATGCCGGGGCCATTGTCGGTGAATTCCAGTCCGTCCGGCACCAAGGCAGCGCCGATGCGCGACGGGACATCTGCCCGCGTCGCCATGGCCTCGGCCGCATTGCGCACCAGATTGCTCGCGATACGGTGCATATGGTCGGCGTCAGCCTCTATCTGCAGGCCAGCGGGCACCTTGTTCTCCCAGACGACATCCGGGTGCGCGCCGAGCGCTTCAGCGGCGGCCTCGTCCAGGATCGCGTGCAGCACGACCGTTTCCATGCGCGGCGGCTTCGGTGTCGCCTTGCCATAGTCGAGCGTTTCTGTGGCCAGCGTGATCGCACGTTCGAGGGCACGCTCAAGGCGCGGCGCTGCCTTCTGGACGCGGGGGTCTTCGGAGCTGGCCAGCACATCGGAGACCAGCTGCGCCGAGGCGAGCGAATTGCGCAGGTCATGATTGATCTTGGCGACGGCCGTGCCGAGTTCGGCAAGGTGGGTCTTGTTCCGGAAGCTGTTGGCGACGGTTTCTTCCATGTCGGCCAGCGCGTTCTGGGCCCGGCCGATCTCGTCGCGCCGGGCCGTTGGTGGCAGGCGGCGTGACCAGGCGCCCGGATCATCGCGGAATTGTTCGGCGCTAAGGGTCACGCGCCGCATCGGGCGCACCACAAGGAAGTGAAGCATGACATAGATGATGCCGGCCGCCACGAGTGCGATCAGCAGGGACAGGGCTGCGACGCGCCTTGCATAGGCGCTGATGGCGGCCTTCAGCGGCGCCTGCGGCACGACGATCTCAAGCACGCGGCCGGGTGCGGACCCATCCGCCTGAATGACGAGAATCCTGTCGCTCGGGGCGAAGAACGCTCCCATGGCAGCGAAGGACCGGCCCATCATGGTGGTGCCGCGCATGTCGATACTGTGAGTCTCGCCTTCAATGGGCTGCTGCGCCGGCAACAGCTGGAAGCGCATGTCATCCTCGATTTCCGTCACGGCGAGAACTTCAGCGCTCATCAGGAGCTGGTCGGACAGTTCGTCAGACACATTGCGCGAGGGCGAGGCATCAAGCGCGAGGGCCGCCGTGCGGGCCGCCTGCACGCGTTCATTCAGCCAGGAATTGCGAAAGCCGGATGCGCTTGGCACGAAGATCAGCGCCTCGACCAGAAGGACAGAACCTAGCGTGAGGGCAAACAGGCGAAAGGACAGGCTTTCGAACCAGCGGGAGAGCGCGGGTGCGGGCAGATCGCGTGCAAGGGCGGGCCGTTTATCGTCGCTCACCCGAGGTGAACTAGCTCACGGGATACGCTGGAGCAAGCCGACAAGGCGTTTGGCGGTCTTGCCGAACAGCGCCTCAGTGAAATGGGCGGATGCTGCGCGCTTCACGACTTCCGACCGTGTCGGGTAGGGCGAGATGAAATTGGTGAGATCCTGCACCTTCAAACCGTTAGACATGGCGACGGCCAGTATCTGGATAATATCCCCTGCCCCCTCGCCCACGATCGAGGCGCCGACCAGTTTGCTCTTGCGGATGACCAGCTTGGCTTCGCCGAGCGTCTTGCCTTCGGCGATGGCGCGATCATTGTCATGGAAGGGGAAGGATGATGTCTCGATCGAGTCGCCATGCTGCTCGCGCGCTTCGGCTTCTGTCAGGCCGATCTGGGCGACTTCGGGCGATGTGTAAGTCACAGCCGGAATGGGCAGGCTGTCAGCCTTTGTGCGCTGCTTGAAGAAGGCCCGGCGCGAGAAGACGGAGGCATGCCATCCGGCGACATGGGTGAATTGCTCGCGCCCAGCGGCATCGCCCAGTGCCCAGACACGCGAATTGCTGCCGGAACGGAGATTGTCCCCCACCACGACGCCTTTGCGATCAAAATCGACTTTGCCGGCTTCGAGGTCCAGCCCGTCGAGCATTGTGCGACGACCGACGGCGACCAGGAGATGGCTGCCTTCGATCACTTTTTCGGCGCCTTCATGTTCGGCGTGGACCTTTATGCGCCCGCGTTCGCCCGACACCCGCACGGCCTTGTGGCCTTCCAACACGGTCACGCCTTCCGCGCGCAGGGCGCCAAGGGCGACGGCGGCATGGTCAGGATCTGACTTGCCGAGCGCGCGGCCCATTTCGATGACCGTCGTTTTCGCGCCGAGCCGGGTAAAGGCCTGCGCCAGTTCCATGCCGATTGGCCCGCCGCCGAGAATGACGAGATGCTCGGGAAACTCCGGCATCGAGAAGATGGTCTCGTTTGTCAGGTAAGGCGTGGCGGCGAGGCCCTCTAGGGGCGGAATGAACGCGGTCGAGCCGGTCGCGACGACAATGCGCCGGGCGCGGGTGCGGCTCGTGGCCGAGACAATCGTGTCAGGGTCGGCAAAGCGGGCTGCCTCGCGGATGACGGTGACGCCAAGGCCTTCGAACCGTTCCTGGCTGTCGACCGGCGCGATGGTTTCGATGACCTGGGAGACATAGGCCTTGACCGTGTTCCAGTCGGTTGTCGGTGCACCAACCGTCACGCCATACTTGCCAGCGTCGCGGGCCGCCTGTGCGGCCTTGGCCGCGCTGAGCAGCGCCTTGGACGGCACGCAGCCATAATTCAGGCAGTCTCCGCCCATCTCGCCCTTTTCGTAGAGCACAACCTTGAGGCCGAACATGGCCGCGCCAGCGGCAGCCGAGAGGCCGCCGGAACCGGCACCAATGACCACGAGATCGACCTTGTGATCCGTCACCTGAAGTTTTGTATCATGCATCTAGAGGGCGCTTTCCAGCTTGGCGGCTTTTTTCGAGAAGATTTTCTTGTAGGCCACCGGGATCAGGGAGACCACGCCAAGGGCGGCAAAGGCGGGCACGAGGTTCTTGGCGATGCTGGCAATGTTCGGGTCTTCGCCTGCAGCAAAGGTCGCGCCGAGGCCAGCACCGATCCAGGTATAGGCCATGACACCCGGAATGATGCCGAGCGCTGTCGTGATCGCATAGTCGCGGTATTTCGCGCCGAGAATGGCGGGGGCGATATTGGCCACGGGGAATGGCACGACCGGCAGGAAGCGTAGGGCGAACATGTAGGAGAGCGCATCTTCCTGGAAGCCGCGCTCCATCTTGCGGACGAAAGGACCGGCCCGCTCACGCAAGGCCGCGCCAACGGACGTGCGCGCGGCAAAGAAGAGAAGGCTGGCGCCAAGGGTTGCGCCGACAATGGTCACCGGTGTGCCGCCCCAGAGGCCGAACAGGAAGCCCCCGGCAATCGTTATCCAGAGCGCGCCCGGCACCATGAACAGCGTCGCGGCCGCATAGATGAGGATATAGGCGCCGACCGCGAGGAAGAGATGCTCGCTCACGAAGCTGCGCAGGGCATCCTGTTGTGTGCGGAGCGTTGCAAGCGAGAGATAGTCGAACAAGCCGAGCGCCCAGGCCGCGATGATGCCAGCCGCGATGACGTAGAGCGGCCAGAGGCGGATGGCGAGCGGCGTGGGCTTGTCGGCTTGGGGCTCATTCTGTGTCATTGAGGGACCAGTCATAGGTGTAGGAGCGGATCTTCGGATTGGCGCTGATCTGCTGGGCGAGGCCTTTATCGGCATATTTGAGCAAATGGTCGATGACGCCCTGCCTGGAGCCGCCGAAATCGGCCTTGAACCAGTCATATATGGACGAGAGGATGAGCCCGCTGTCCGTGACGGTCACGCCGCGCGGATCGTTGACATAGGCCCGGGCGGCGACGTCGAGGTCACCGTCCAGCGTCGCTGGTTCCCAAGCCTTGTTCATCAGGTTGGGGCAGCTGATGGCGGCGCAATTGATGGCATAGTGCACGCGCGGGTCACGGAAAGTCGGGCGCAGGATCTTGTGCTCGATATCGTCGAGCGAAACCTCACGGCCGCCGACCGTGACTTTCACCTTCTTCCACGGGCCACCGAAGAGGAAGCCATCCTTGATCGAACCTGTGGGGTACTTGCTGACGATATAGCGCACGGTGACAGCATTATAGAGATTGGCCCAGGCCGCGAAGGCGGCCTTGTTGTCACCTGATACGTCCATGGTTTCGAAGCCGGCAATATAGGCATCAAGCGCAGCGCGATCAGCCGCGCTGGCCTTCAGGGCGCCATAGTCGAACCGGTTCACGCCATCGGGCGAAGCGTGCACATATTTCGACAGGAGCGCCGTCCATGGAGCGTGCTGGGCCTTGGCCATCAATGTGTCGCTTGTAATTACGGTGTCAGCTTCCCTTGCTGTTGCTGGCAAGGCAAGCGGCATCGCGATCAGGAGGGCGGCAAGCAGGGCGCGGGTGGGTTGCATGGGACAAAGGTTCCTCGGGATTCAGCCCCAACCTATATCCTATCACCGGATGACATGCCCGTAACGCTTGATTGGCGTATGATCAAAGGCGCGTGATCGTTGGAGGAGCGCTATTTGCTGCCGCCCGCCGACTCCGTGTCGAGCTCCATCCAGTCCTGTGCCGGCAGGTTATAGGCCATGTCCATGACCTCGAACTCGATGCCGACAGGCTTGCGCGAGCTGGAGTTCCAGAGCGCCACGACGCCCGTGTCGCGCTCGGGATCAAACAGGATCATCGAGCGGTAGCCTTCCACGGCGCCGCGATGGCCGACGACGCGGTTGCCGGTGTCGCCATACTTGTAGACGCGCCAGCCAAGGGCATAGCGGGCGTCCTTCATATGGCCCTTGTAGCGCCGGGTGAGGCCTGATTGTTCACGGCTCGTATAGATACGCGGCGTTTGCAGCATGGTGAGGGCCGTGTCGCTGAGCACATCCGGCACGAGACCCATCTGGGCGCGGGCATAGAGGGCAAGGTCGCGGACCGAGCCATTCACGCCGCCAGCGGCCGGGACGCGGTAATAATCGTCATTCACGATCTTTTCGAGTGGCGGACCTGCGTCCTTTGACCGTTTCGCATAAGGTCTGGCCCAGGAGTCCGAACCTTGCAGCCCGGCCCGGCCGATACTGGCCGTTGCCATGCCAAGCGGCCGGAAGATTGAGGCCTCGACCGTATCGGCATAGGAAGAATGGGTGACCTGCTCGATCACCTCCGACACGGTATCGAAGGCGACATTCTGGTAGCTGTGGCATTCGCCGATGGCGCAGATATTCTTCAGGCTGCGCAGGCTTTCCCGGATTTCAACCGGGTCGCGGCCATCTTCAAGCGTTGTGTCATAGGCATTCGAGACGATGCCGAGCCGGTGGGAAAGCACATCCTCAAGCGTTGCGCGCGTTTCGCCGCCGTCCGGCAGGCGCAGCGATGTCTTGAACTTAGACACAGTGTCGGTGAGGTTCAGCCGGGCCTGCTCGGCCAGGATGGCAACCTGGCTGGCGGCAACCCCCTTGGACAGCGAGGCCCAGCGGAAGACCGTCGTGTCGGTCACCGGCGCGCCGCCTATCTCGGTGAACCCATAGCCTTTGGCGAACCGAATCTCGCCATTCTCGATGACAGCGACCGAAAGCCCGACAATCTCTTCGTCGGCGGCGAGGCGTTTCAGGCGCTGGTCGAGACGGTCATAGTCGATGGCCTGGGCGAGGGCGACTGGCACAGCAATGGCCGCAGCGAGGCATAGGATGGCAGGGCGCAGGAAACGCATGGATATCCCTTGATTCTTGCTGCCCGCCCGAGGCGAGTGTGAGCCAATCCGGCTGACCATGTAAAGAGCCGGCTGCAAGCTGTATGCATGGCTGTCATGCTGATACGGTGGCATGCGGATGGAACTTTTCAGCGCATCCCCACGTTCTGGTGCGCAACTTTAAAGGTGCTCTCATGCCAGAGGCGCGCGTCCTTCACTCATTTCGACGGTCTATCCTGGAGACACACAAAGGGGCCCGCGCGATGCTGCTTCGCATCAACCCCGCCAAGCTCCTTGTCTTCGGATACGTATTCTACATGCTGATCGGTTGGGCACTCTTGTCCCTGCCCTTTGTGCAGAACGTGCCGATCCGTGAGATCGATAACCTGTTCACGTCTGTTTCAGCGGTTTCAACCACAGGTCTGGTCACGGTCGATCCCGGAAGCAGCTACAATATCTGGGGCCAGATCATCATCCTGTTCCTGATCCAGGCGGGCGGTGTCGGATACATGACGATCGGGTCGTTTGCGATGCTGGCAACCCAGGAGCGGCTTACACCCCTGAGGGAGCGGGTAACGATGGCCGCATTTTCCCTGCCCAATGGATCCAGCCCGGCCCAGTTCATCCGCATGGTCATCCTGTTCACGCTGATCTGTGAGCTGGTGGGCGCGTTGGCGCTCTATCCCATCTTTGCTTCGGAAGGCATCAGTAACCCCGCATGGAGCGCCATCTTCCATTCTGTTTCGGCTTTCTGTACGGCCGGGTTCAGCCTCAACAGCAACAGTTTCGAAGGCCTTGCGGGCGATCCCGCCCTCAACTTCGTGATTTCAGTGCTCAGCCTGCTGGGTGCCATGGGTTTCCTGATCATCTGGGATATCTGGCGCAATCTGACCGGGCGTTCGGTATATCTCGGGTTTACGAGCAAGCTGATCATCCGCCTGACGCTGGCTTTCCTCGCCATTGGCACGACCATTCTGTTCGTCGTCGAACCCAGCATCGCGGCGCTGGGGCCTTTCGACCGCCTGCAGGCGGCTTTCTTCCAGACCATGTCTGCATCAACAACGGTCGGTTTCAACACGGTTCCCATCGGGACGCTCGGGCATGCGACCTTGCTCGTGATGTTCTTCCTCATGGCCATTGGGGCGTCGCCTTCGGGAACAGGCGGCGGAATCAAGACGACCTCATTCGCGGCCATGCTTGGGCTGGTCCGTTCGACCCTCAAGCAGCGAAACCATGTCAGGCTCTTCAAGCGGCGCATCGCACCGTCGCGGCTGCAGGCTTCCGGTGCGACGTTCTTCTACTTCATGATCCTGCTGACAGTGGCTGTCTTCCTGCTGGCGCTGACCGAGCCGGGCGCGTCACTGGAGGCCATGGTCTTCGAGAGCATATCGGCGCTCGGCACTGTGGGGCTCAGCATGGGGCTGACCGGAGGGCTCTCAATTCTGGGCAAATTGATTATCATCGTCCTCATGACAGCCGGGCGGGTCGGCATCCTGTCCTTCGGAATTGCCCTTGCCATGCATGACGAGACTCACGAGGAAGAAGCCGATAATGAATTGTTGCTCTAGCTTCCGGGACCATGCAGGCACGCTTCGCACACGAAATATGCCCCGGATACTGCCCGCCTGCCTTGACCTTAGCGTCTGTGGCTTGTATTGGCCCCTCTTTCCGAGACACATCAGCCTTAGAGCAGACCCATGAAACGTACATTCCAGCCGAGCAACCTGCGCCGCAAGCGTACCCATGGTTTCCGCCTTCGCATGGCCACCAAGAACGGCCGCAAGGTTCTGGCACGCCGTCGGGCAAAAGGCCGCAAGGAACTGTCCGCCTAGGCGAGACACGACCTTCCCGCTGCCTGAAAGGCCGGGAGCTGCCCATGCCGCAGGACAATCAAGACATTTCGATTGAGGTCGTTCGCCTGGCGAAGCGGCCTCAATTCCTTTTTGTGCGCAGTGGCAAGGCCGAGCGGCGCAAATGCCTTGTGGTACAGGCGAGGCAGCGGACCGGCGACGCTCCCGGCACTCATATCGGCGAGGGTTTCACGGCCACCAAGAAGGTCGGCAACTCGGTCGTCCGCAACCGCGCCAAGCGCCGTTTGCGCGAGGCATCACGCCTGCTTCTGCCCCGGTTTGGCCAGCCCGGAACCGACTATGTCTTCATCGCGCGCGACGCGACCGCTGACATTGGCTGGACGCGTTTGCTTGACGATATGGAAAGCGCGCTGATAAGCCTCGCCGCTGATTGACCGTGCCCCCTCGATCTGCGAGTTGGCGCCCATAAACCTCCGGGGCAAAATTCCATGGAAAAGCAAGACCAGCGCAATTTCCTGATCGCGATGGCACTGATGGTCGCCTTCGTTTTCGGGTACCAGAAGGTCTTCATGGAGCCCGCCCAGAAGCGCTTTGAGGCCCAGCAGGCCGCGATCAAGGCCGAGGAAACGCCCGGCCTGAGCGCCAGCGAGCTGAGCAATGTGCCCGCGATTGCCGCGACCAAGACCGTCGAGGAAGCCGTTTCGGGCCCCGGCCGCGTCAAGTTCGAGGCCGACTCGGTGGATGGATCGATCCGTCTTGCAGGCTCGCGTATCGACGATCTTAGCCTGCGCAAACACTTCCTGACGGTCGAGAAGACTCAGGAAGTGCGCCTGTTCCGGCCTGAAGCGGCTGAATTCGGCTATTTCGCCACCTATTACTGGGCGGACGGCAGCGCGCTGGTCGCGGGTCGCAATTCACCCTGGGTCCAGGTGGGCAGCGGCGAGCTGACCACGAACTCTCCTATCAAACTGCGTCTGGAGACGCCGGGCCTGACCATTGACCGGACGGTTTCGGTCGACTCGAATTACATGTTCTCGTTCGAGGACACGCTGACCAATACCGGCGACACGCCGCGCGACGTCCGGGCGATCGGCTCGGTCGAGCGCCATGGCGCCTTCAAGGACTTCCTTGAAGTCACCGACCCTGGTTCGGCCACGGCCAGCAACCTGGCCCACCAGGGCCTGATGGGCGTGGTTGATGGCGAACTGCGGATGAAGAAATACAAGCCGCTGATCGAACTGAAGAATATCGACGGCGAGACCAAGGAGGGTAATTTCCCGTCCTCCGAAGGCGGCTGGTGGGGCCTGACCGACAAATACTGGATGGGCGCCCTGGTGCCGCAGCAGGACCGCTCCTTCAACGCCGTGGTCAACAAGAAGTCCATCGCCACCGGCGGCCCGCTGGAAGTGCGCACCGAAAGCGACGCCATCACGCTGGCGCCCGGCGCAAGCCAGACGGTCCAGAACCGCATCTTTGCCGGCGCCAAGCGCTTCCAGGTACTGCAGGACTATCAGAACAAGGAAGGCATCCCGCGCATGGTCGATGCCATCGACTGGGGCTGGGCCTTCTTCCTGACCAAGCCCTTCTTCTATGTGCTGGAATACCTGGCGGGCGTGCTCGGCTCGTTCGGCTGGGCGATCCTGGCCTTCACGGTGCTCGTCAAGCTGCCGCTCGTGCCGCTGTTCAACACGAGCTACAAGTCCATGGCCAAGATGAAGAAGTTGCAGGAGCCCATGAAGGAGCTCAATGAGCGCTTTGCGGCCGACCCGCAGCGCAAGCAGCAGGAGATCATGAAGCTCTACAAGCAGGAAGGCGCCAATCCGCTCGGCGGCTGCCTCCCGCTCGTTGTCACGATCCCGGTCTTCTACGCGCTCTACAAGACGCTCTATGTGACGCTCGAAATGCGCCACACGCCGTTCCTGTTCCTGAAGGACCTTTCAGCACCTGACCCGACGGCGATTGGCAACCTGTTCGGCCTGCTGCCCTGGGCGGCATCCGACATCAAGGCGATCCCGGTGATCGGCATGATTATCGGTATCGGTATCCTGCCGCTGCTCTATGGCGCGACGATGGCGAGCCTACAGAGCCTGAACCCGGCGCCGACCGACCCGACGCAGAAAATGGTGATCCGCGCCATGCCGATCGTCTTCATGTTCGTGTTCGGCAGCTTTGCCGCCGGCCTCGTTCTCTACTGGGTGTGGAGCAATACGCTGTCCTTTGCGCAGCAGTATTTCATCATGCGCCGCAACGGGGTCGATACCGAGCTCGGCAAGACAATCTCGCGCTGGCTGGGCCGCGAGAAGAAACCGGCGGGTTGAGCCATGGATTCCCGCCCCGTCCCGAGTGAAGACCAGATCGAAACCGGGCGACTCCTGTTTGCCGGCCCCGTCGAATTCGTCATGGGCGTTGTGGACCTGAAAGGCCTGCCGCCAGCCGACCGCACGGAAGTCTGCTTTGCCGGCCGTTCCAATGTCGGCAAGTCGAGCCTGATCAATGCGCTGACCGGCCGTAACAAGCTGGCCCGTTCTTCGGCCGAGCCCGGCCGGACGCGCGAACTCAACTATTTCACCGTCGGCGAAGACCAGCTCTATTTGGTTGACCTTCCGGGCTTTGGCTATGCCAAGGTCAGCCGTACGCAGGCCGAGGCGTGGATGAAGCTGACGCGGTCCTACCTGCGCGGTCGGCCATCCTTGCGCCGTGTGTTCCTGCTGGTCGATGCCCGCCGCGGCCTGATGGACACTGACGAAGACGTGATGGCGATGCTGGACGGGTCAGCGGTGACCTACCAGATCCTGCTGACCAAGGTGGACAAGCTCAACAAGGGCGAAGTCGACAAGCTGGTGACGGACATCGAGACCAAGCTGAAGAAGCATGGCGCGGCCCACCCGTTCGTGATGATGACCTCGTCCGAAAAGGGCTGGGGCATTCCCGAACTGCGCGCCGAGATCGCGCTGCTTTAGCGCTTGCGGTCAATCCACGTGCGCAAGCAAGACCTGCCCCAGAAAACCTGCGTGGTTTGCAACCGTCCCTTCTCCTGGCGAAAGAAATGGGAGCGGTGCTGGTCAGAGGTAAAATACTGTTCCGACAAATGCCGCCGGAGCCGTTCCTGAGGAATGTGAGCTTTCCAGCCTAGTCTCGCCCCGGATGGTATGTCCGTGTGGCGTTGGCCACCACATCTTCATGCGTCAGGTGGGCCTTGCGCCATTCTTCGGCAGCGAAGAGGGGGGCCTGGTCGGCATAGTGGGGCGATGACGTGTCCTTGATGGCGCTGCCATAGGGGCTGATCACGCGGGCGGTCTGGCGGCCTTGGCGGTCCCATTCGACAAGCGCGATCCATGTGTCACCGGCGGTCATGTGCATTGTGCCGTCATCGCGCATGGCATCGGGATAGACGGCGCGGAGCGTGTCCGGGCCGCCACTGATCGGCAGGCTGACATCGCCATGGGCGAGCCGGTTCACCTCTCCCCATTCGGGATCGATGCGGCCATGGTGGACCATCAGCCATTCGACGGCCTCGCGGAACGCCGTCTCAGGGCTGGGCGCGGGCTGGTGGGTGTATTTCGCCGTGATCTCGCGCAGCACGGTGAGGCCGCCCAGCGCGGCATAGCGGCTGTCGGCATTCATGTTCATGTCCCAGGCGGCGAGGCGCTTGGCGGCGTCGTCCATTTCCGGCTCCTGGCTCCAGTCAATTGCGACAACTTTTGCGATCAGGTCGGCGGCTTCCGACTTGGCGGAATAGGTCGTGTCGAACTTGATGGCGAGAAGGTCCGGTTCGTTGATCGGGCTCTCGCCGTCGGTCAGTTCCATCATGCGCAGGGAGCGGTTGGTCTGGTTGGTCTGCAGGCCCATGGATTGTGGGAAATCTTCCGGCTTAAGATTGTCCGGGCCATCGGTCGCGCTATAGGGCGTGTTGTTGGAATTGAAGACGAGGCCGGAGACGGGATTGACCAGTTTCGGCACCTGGTCCCACGGGCGGTAGCCTTGCCAGATAACATCGGAGCGGTCGCCCGGCATGTCGCCGGACCAGTCCCACGCATCATTGCGGGCGGGGTATTGCCCATTGTGGATGAATGCGACATTGGCGGCCTTGTCAGCATAGATGTAATTGATGCTGGGCAGCGCATTGAGCGACATGGCGGACATGAAGCCGTCCATGTCCTCGGCCTTGTTGAGGCGGTAATATTGCTCCAGCTGGCGGATCTCGCCCATGCCGGCATAGCGCACGGCATAGGTGCCGTGCTTGGCCTCGATGACGGGGCCTTGCGCCGAGCGTTTCACCGGGCGCTTCACCTTGAGGGCAAAGGGGCCGAACAGCTTGACGTGCAGCGTGGCGGTGGATTCGGCAAAGTCCACCCATTCGCCGTCGAGCTTGTACTGGTGCGGATCGTCCGGGTTCACGGTGAGGACATAGGTGTCGACCAGGTCCTGCGCGCTGACCGTGTTGGCCCAGCCGAGATTGGGCGTGAAACCGTGCAGGATGACCGGCGTGCCGGGAAAGAGGCCGCCGGTAATATCGAGGCCCTCGTCGGATGTGAGCTGCGCTTCATACCAGGCGACCGGGCCGGTCAGCGGCTGGTGGGAATTGATGAAGAGGCGGGTGACATCATCGCCCGCGCGGCGGCCTGAGACGGCGATGCCGTTGGAGCCGCGCTCGGCCATGGTTTTCGGGCCGATGAGGAAGGCCTTGCGGCCATCGGCCGGGTCCAGCGCGATGGCCTGTGTATAGTCATTGCCGAAGAGGTGCATGAAGGTCTCGTCGAGACCGTAGAAGAAAGGCGTCTTGAAGATGAAGCCGGCGACGACGTCCTCGGCGGTGAAGGGGGCAAGGCCGCGCCACGTCGCCTTGGGGTTTTCGGCAGCATAGAGGTTGAGGCCGGCGGCATAGGCCTCTGCCATGGCTTTCACATCGTCCGGCACGTCTGTCTTGTAGCGCAGGGCCATCGTGTCCCAGACGCCGAGCAGCGCGACGAGATAGTCGACCGGGGCGGCATCCTTGCCGCGATAATGGGCCAGCACGCCGCGCCCGGCGGCGACGGTTTCCTGGATCGTCTCGAAATCATCCTCGGCATGGGCATAGGCAAGGCCAAAGGCGGCATCCGCGTCGCGCGCGCCATGCACATGCGGCACCCCGAATTCGTCGCGGATCACCTCGGCGTCATAATTGGCGGCAGCAGAGGACAGCTCAGCGGCGGACGGGTTGCCCGGCAGCGGATCCCACAGGAAAATGCCTGCGCCAATCAGGAGGACAACAATGAGCGCTGCAACGCCCGCCAGAATGCGTTTCATGATGATTTTCCCCGCCTGCTTTGTCTTTTGACCGAGCCTAGCGGCTTGTCGCGCGGATGTCGCGTGCGGAATGCGAGGGTTTCGCCGGGCCGAAAAGCGCCTTATGAGGCTGGCGCAAGTGTTACACGATGAAGGATGGCGCGCCGCGCAATGACAGATACTGCTTCCCAGGCCCAGTTCACGGCAAAGACCCTGTCCGAGGCCCTGCCCTATATCCAGCGCTATGCCGGACAAACCATCGTCGTGAAGTATGGCGGCCATGCCATGGTCGACCCGGCGCTCTCTGCCGGGTTTGCGCGTGATGTCGTGCTGCTGAAGGCGCTCGGCATCCATCCGGTCGTCGTGCATGGCGGCGGGCCGCAGATCGGCAACCTGCTGGAAAAGCTCGGCATCACATCCGAATTCAAGGGTGGCCTGCGGGTGACGGACGAAGCGACGATGGAAGTTGTCGAAATGGTCCTTTCCGGGCCGATCAATAAATCCATCGTGCGTGCGATCAACCAGGCGGGCGGCAAGGCCGTTGGCCTTTCGGGCTCTGACGGCAACCTGATCCGCGCGGAAAAAGCCACCAAGACCTCGAAAGACCCTGACAGCCATATCGAGCAGGTGCTCGACCTCGGCTTTGTCGGCGAGCCGAGCGCGGTTGATACGACGGTGCTGCTGGCCATGCTCCGCGCGGATGCAAACCTGATCCCCGTCGTGGCACCTGTGGGCGTCGGCGCCGATGGCGCACGCTACAATATCAATGCCGATACAGCGGCTGGCGCGCTTGCGGCAGCGCTGGGCGCGAGCCGTCTCCTGCTGCTGACGGACGTGGCTGGCGTGCTCGACAAGGACAAGAAACTGATGCGGGAAATCCCCGTGGCGGACATTCCGGGCCTCATCGCGGACGGCACAGCTGCAGGCGGTATGATTCCCAAGCTTGAAACTGCCGCGCATTCCGTAAATCATGGCGTTGGGGCGGCTGTGATACTTGATGGGCGTGCGCCGCATGCCCTCCTCTTGGAGCTCTTCACAGAACATGGCGCAGGTACGCTCGTTTCTTAAAATCCTTGGACTGCTGGCCATGATGGCCGGCTTTGGCCAGGTCGCTGCGGCGCAGGACAACACTGATGGCTGGTCGCTGTGCAATCGCACCAGCTATATTATCGAAGCGGCGATCGGCCGACCGGAAGCTAAGGGCATTACGGTCGAAGGCTGGATCAAACTCCAGCCCGGCAGCTGCAAGCTGGCCTTGCCCGGTCCGCTGGAGCCGAAATTCCATTTCGTCTATGCGCGCACCTCATCTGCCCATCGCGGCGGTGTGCGCGAATGGGGCGGCAATACAGAGCTTTGTGTTGACCCGACGGGGAGTTTCTCGCTGGAGAGCCCGCCGGAATGTTCGGCCATGGGTCTTGAGGCCCGCGGTTTCCGGGCCGTGGAGATCACGCGGCGTACGCGCTGGATGACGCCCTTCACCGAGATCGACAATTACGATGCCGAAAAGGCCCGTGCGGCCGGTATCCAGCGCCTGCTGGAAGAGGCGGGTGTCGTCTCTGGCGTGGTCGACGGCAATATCGGCCACAAGACGCGTGCGGCGATTGCAGAATTCCTGAAGAAGAACGGATTGCCGGATACGACATCCGAAGCCGATCTCATTGATTTCCTCGAGCAGGTCGCCAAGGAGCGCGGCCGGGCCGTTGGTTTCACCGTGTGTAACCGCACCAAGAACCGCATCTGGAGCGCGATTGCGCGGCGCGGGTCTGAAGGCTGGGAGAGCCGGGGCTGGTGGATGCTGGAAGCGGGCGGCTGCTCGCGCGTCATCGACAGGCCGCTGAGCGGGCAGGAGCATTTCGTCTACGGCGAGATGGAAGATGGCGACACGATCCGCACGCTGGCCAAGGCCTCGGATGCGTTCTGCGTCGGCCGCTCCAAGTTTGCGATCATTGGACGCGACGAGTGTGAAGCCTCGGCCTATCGCACGGCGCTGTTCCAGGCGGCGCCACCGCCGGTCGACCGCAAGCTGGTGTTTGAATTCTTCGAGCGTGACTTTGCAAAGGCGAGCCAGAATGAGCGATAATCGCGCGGGCGTGCACATCGCGCCGTTCGGCAGTTTCGGACATATCCGCGACTGGGTGTTCGATCTCGATAACACGCTCTACCCGGCCGAATGTGATCTCTTTGCCGAGATCGATACGCGGATGACCGATTTCGTCTCGCGCCTGCTGAAACTGCCGCCCGAAGAGGCCCGCAGAGTCCAGAAGAAATACTATGCCGACTATGGAACGACGCTGGCCGGCTTGATGGCGGTCCACGATATAGACCCATCTGATTTTCTGGGTCACGTCCATAAAATAGACCTGAGCCCCCTGCCCGACCTGCCGAACCTGCGCAGCGCGCTGGGGCGGCTGCCGGGACGGAAGTTCGTCTATACCAACGGTTCGCGCGGCCATGCCGAGCAGGTGACCGACAAGATGGGGCTTTCGCACCTGTTCGATGGCAGTTTCGGGATCGAGGATTCCGACTATGTGCCCAAGCCGAAGGCCGCATCCTATGCCGCTTTCCAGAAACTCCACGATGTGGACCCGCGCGGGGCCATCTTCTTTGAGGATCTGGCCCGCAATCTGGCCCCGGCCAAGGATCTCGGTTTCACCACCGTTCTCGTCCATTCCGAGAAGGACTGGAGCCATGAGCCAATTGAGGCCCGTCCTGCGAGCCTCTCGGACGTTCTGGGGGATGACGGGCCGGATCACATCGACTATGTGACGGGCGACCTTGCCGCCTTTCTCGAAGCGGCGCTTGAAACACTCTAAGCCTGCCGACCGGAGACTTCCCAAGATGAACCATGCCCTTGCCGACGTAATCGACCGCGCCTGGGAGCGCCGCGACGAACTTTCCACCGGAACGACCGGGGAAGTCCGCGAAGTGGTCGAAGCCGCGATCGACCTGCTGGACAAGGGCGAGGCGCGCGTTGCCAGCAAGGAAGCTGATGGCAGCTGGACCGTGCACCAGTGGCTTAAGAAGGCCGTGCTGCTGTCGTTCCGCCTCAACGCCAATGGTATCATGCCGGGCGGCCCCGGACCGGGCACATGGTGGGACAAAGTCCCATCGAAATTCGAGGGCTGGGGCGAGGCAGACTTTATCGACGCCGGATTCCGCGCCGTGCCGCCGTGCGCCGTGCGCCGGGGTGCCTTCATTGCGAAGAATGCCGTCCTGATGCCGTCCTACGTGAACATCGGCGCCTATGTCGGCGAAGGTACGATGATCGACACATGGGCCTCTGTCGGCTCGTGCGCGCAGGTTGGCGCCAACTGCCACATCTCAGCCGGAACCGGCATTGGCGGCGTTCTGGAGCCGCTGCAGGCCAACCCGACCATTATCGAAGACAATTGCTTCATCGGCGCACGCTCCGAAGTGGTCGAAGGCGTTGTTGTGGGTGAGGGATCGGTGATTGCGATGGGCGTGTTCATCACCCAGTCGACCAAGATCGTGAACCGCCGCACCGGCGAGATCAGCTATGGCAAGGTGCCGCCCTATTCGGTCGTCGTGCCGGGCACGCTGCCTGACAAGAATGGCGGGCCATCGCTGGCCTGCGCCGTGATCGTGAAAACGGTGGATGCCCAGACGCGGTCCAAGACCGGCGTCAACGAGCTGCTGCGCGACTAGGCGGGGAGTGCGCCGCCAGCGCTGGGATTTTCATTCCGCGAGGCCAGGAGCTGCTTCAGGGCAGACTTCAGCTGCCGGGGCAGGGTGGGCTTGCGGCAGATTGGGGCCGATTGGTAACGCGCTTTGAGGATGTCCTCAGCCGAGTGGCCTGTGTTGAACAGGAATGGTATACCGCGTGCCGCCAGAATATCGGCAACCGGGAAAACGAGCTGTCCTGCCACGTCCACGTCAAGAATCGCGGCATCTGCCTCAATCGATTCTGCCAGCTTGATTGCAGCTTGAATCGTATGCGCAGACGCAATGGCGGTGCCGCCCATTTCGGCGACCATGTCTTCGAGATCCATTGCGATAAGGATTTCGTCTTCGACAATCAGGATTTGAGGCGGCTTGGTCATATGGGTCAAATGAACAGGTCCTCCTTTCGTTCCCAAATTCATGCAGCGTATTTTGAGTATGCTACCTGAATTAGTTAACATTCGCGTTAACGGCGAACGTCAGGGCCTCAGTCAAACATGACAACCTGCCGAGCGACTGAACCCTTGTTATCTTTAAGATTCTGAAGCGCTCCGGTCAATCCTTCCATGCCAATACGGTCAGAAACAAGATCGTCCAGGTGGAGTTTGCCTTGCTGGTACAATGTCACAAGTCGTGGGAAATCAATGCGGAAGCGGTTGGAGCCCATCACGGCGCCCTGAAGACGCTTTTCTGTAACAAGCAGTTCGATTCCCGGAATTTCGATGTTCACGCCCGGCGGGATCATGCCGATCACCGTCATCACGCCGCGTGGCCGCATCATCATGTAGCCCTGCTCGGCCGTCAGCTTCAGGCCGACACATTCGAAGGCATAGTGAACGCCGCCATTGGTCAGCTGCTTCACCTGCTCGACCGGATCGCCGTTTTTCGGGTTAACGAAGTCGGTCGCACCGAATTTTTTCGCCATGGCGAGTTTTTCGTCCGAGAGGTCGACGGCGATGATGCGCGAGGCCCCGGCAATCGCAGCGCCATTGATGGTGGAGAGGCCAACACCGCCGCAGCCAAGCACAGCGACGGTCGAGCCGGGCTCAACCTTCGCGGCATGGAAAACCGAGCCGACGCCAGTGATGACGCCGCAGCCGATCAGGCAGGCGCGGTCCATCGGCATTTCCTTGTCGATGACGCAGAGCGTGTTCTCGTGCACCAGGATCTGCTCGGCAAAGGAGGAAAGGTTGAGGAACTGGGAAACCTTTTCCTTGCCGATCGACAGGCGGGGCGCCTCGGTGGGTCCGCGCTTGAACTGTTCGCCGTTCACCGTGTGGCAGACTGACATGTGGCCCGTGAGGCAATATTCGCAGGTGCCGCAGAAGGGCGAGAGGATCGAGACGACATGATCGCCGGGCTTCACGGCGCTGACCATGGAGCCGACCTGCTCGACAATACCTGCGCTTTCATGGCCGAGGATGACCGGCATTTCGGTCGGGAAGGCGCCGTCCCAGAAGTGCACATCAGAATGGCAGACACCCACCGCTTTCAGCCGCACGAGCACTTCGCGCGGGCCGGGCTTGGAGATGGTCACCTCTTCGATCGAGAGCGGCGCATTGGGCGCCCGCATGACAGCAGCTTTCATCGTGTTTCCTCCGGTTTTGGTCCGGCGCTCGTTCGATGGCGCTCGGATCTTTGATCCCACCATTGCGCAGCAGCCGGGACTTGAACAGCCCGGCCGCTACGGAAGGTAGGCTATTCGGCGCTGGGCGCTTTCACGAGGCCGCTGGCACGGCCCATGACGTGGAAGATCTCGTTCTGCTCCATCACGCCGGTAACGAGCTCCGAGCCAGGGCCAGTTGCGAAGATGGCCACGTCGTCACCGCCATGGGTTTCAGAGCCCATGAAGACGAGCGAGGGCTGCTGGAAGTCCGGATCTGTTGTGTCGACATCGGTGAGGTCTTCACGGGTGCAGTCCGGCTCGCCTTCGACCATGCGGCAGGCGGTCATGCCGCTGGCATAAGAGAGGGTCGTGTAAGGCTTGCCGTCCTGGGCCATCATGTGGTCGTCGTCGAGGCCGGTGTTGACCTTGCCGAGGATCGGGTTGCCGCGCTGGGGATAGCCGGAAATCGTCATCGTGTGGCTATGGTCGGCGGTGACGATGATCAGCGTGTCATCATTGCTGGTCATCTCGAGGGCTGCGGCGATGGCCTGGTCGAACTCGTCCGTCTCATCGAGTGCGCGGGCGGCGTTTACGCCGTGGTGGGCATGGTCGATGCGGCCGCCTTCGACCATCAGGACAAAGCCGTTCGGATCCTGCGACAGGCGCGTGATGGCCGCCTTGGTGAGGTCGACCAGCGAAGGCTCGCCGGCCGTATCCTTGGCGCGGTCCATTTCGAACTGCATGTGCGAGCGTTCGAACAGGCCGAGGACTTTCACATCGGAGGCAAAGTCCGTGGCATCGAAGCCAGCCTGGTCGGTGATGTAGACATGGTCAGGGCCCTTGGCGACCCATTCGGCTGTCAGGTCACGGCCATCCTTGCGGCTGCCGGTCTTGCCTTCGTTCTCTGGATCGGCTTCGGCCTCGGTCAGGAAGGCGGAGCGTCCGCCGCCCATGGCGACTTCGAAACCGTCGCCTTCCGGCCATTCGATCAGCTGGCGGGCGATGTCCTTGCAGTCACCCGCGTCGCCGCCCTTGAGGTCCGCGTCGGATTCCCAGTCGCGGTTAGGGGTTTCCGAATAGGTGGAGCCGGGCGTTGCATGCGTGATGCGGGCGGTTGAGATGATTCCGGTCGCGAGGCCTTCGCGCTCGGCGAGGTCGAAGATGGAATCTGTGCCGTTGTCCTGGGCCAGTGCGCAATTGTTGCGCGTGGCTTCCTTCAGCACGCCGAGCGTGCCGGAATTGACTTTCACACCAGCGGTCATGGCCGTCGCGGTCGAGGCGCTGTCGGCGACCTGATAATCATGGCTATAGGTCTTCGAGAGGGCCATGTGCGGCAGGGTTTCCATCGTCAGCGAGTAGGACTCGCCATCGAGGCCGCGCTTCTGGCCGGCATAGATGCGGGCGGCGGTGACGGTGGGAATACTCATGCCGTCGCCGATGAAGAGGATCACGTTTTTCGCGGGCTTCACGCCCTGCGCGTCAATGCGCTTCTGCACAGCGGCAGCGGCGGAGACGTAATAGGAATCGCCAGCCTGTTCCGGCACGAGGCCCGGCCGGAGCGGGGCAGGAGGGGGTGCAGCGGTTTCGGTGGCGGCCAGCGCGTCAGGCGCCTCGGCAGGCGGCGGCGTGGTGCACGAAGTTGCGGCGAGCGCGAGGCCCGTCATGAGGGCGGCGATGGAAGTGCGCATGTCTTTGGTTCCCCGATCAGATACGATGAGGGAGTGATAGACGAGTTTTGTGGCAGTTTCGATGCAGTCGCCGCGATTTAGTCGATCGGGACCGGTTTTCCGCGCTGCGACAGCCAGACCGCCACAAGAATGGCCGCGGCCCCGCCGGCCTGAAGGGCTGTCAGCGGCTCATCGAACAGGACCCAGGAGATGCCCGCTGCGACGACGGGCTGGACGACCACGAGGACGCCGGCAATCGCGGCTGGCGTGCGGCCAAGCCCGGCGATGATCAGCCCCTGCCCCATGACCTGCACAACAATTGCCAGGAAGAGCGGTACCGCAAAGCCATTGAGCGTAGCGGGCAGGCGCGGCTCACCGGACACGAGCAGAATAAGGCCGCCGATGCAGACTTCCACAATGGTCAGCCAGAAGATGGTCTCGATACCGCCGAGCGTGCGCCGGGCGAGTTTCGAGCAGAGCATGTAGCCTGAGACAAGCAGTGCCGCGCCGAGCGCCAGCAGGTCGCCGCGCACGTCGCCTTTGCCGCCAACCTCGCCGCCAAGCGACAGGGCCGCAGCGCCAGCAATCGCCAGCAGGATGGCGAGAAACCAGATATTGGTCGGGCGCTCTTTCAGGACTAGCCACGCCACAAAGCCGACGGATACATTGCCGAGGTTCACGATGAATGTGGCGTTCGACACGGTCGTCAGCGTGAGCCCCCAGTGCCAGAGGGCAATGTCGAGCGTGAAGAACGTCCCGGCAAGCAGCACGAACCGGTTGGGCGGGCGCGGCGCGCGCCGCTCGATCAGGAAGACGAGACCCAGCAAAATCGGCGCGGCAAAGACATAGCGCCAGAAGGCGATGCCCTGTGGCCCAAGCTCGCCCAGTCCCAGCCTGAGACCGATGGGCGCAAAACCAATGCAGACGCCGCCGGTCAGGACCATCAGAGGTCCGATCCAGTGGCGTGTCAGGGGCGTTGAGTGTGTTTCCAGGGAGGTCATGCGGCGCAGGTCATGGCCCGGATATCGTCTGGTGTCATCCCCTCTTCGCGATAGGCCGACAATCCCTTGTCGCCAGCGCGTTTGGAGAGCTTTTTCCCGTCCGGTCCGAGGACCAGCGGATGGAAGCGATAGAGCGGTGTCGGCCAGTCCATCAGGGCCTGCAGCAGGACATGCACGCTGGTCATGGCACGTATGTCCTCGCCCCGGATGATATGGGTCACGCCCCGGAGGGCGTCATCATGGCAGCAGGCAATATGATAGCTGGCCGGCGTATCCTTGCGGGCGAGGACGACATCGCCGAACGCTTGGGGGTCGGCTTTGACGGTTCTTGGACCGTTCGCAGTCTCTTCCGTGTACGCGAGCGCGCCATAGCGGGGCCCAAGTGCGACCTTTGCGCGGGCAAGCGAGAGCCGCCAGGCGAAGGCATGGCCCCGGCTGAGATACTCGGCTTCCTCTGACGGCGAAAACGGCTTGCCGACATAGCCGGCTTCGTCCGGGTCTACCCCGGCGGGCAGGGCGGCCGAAATCTCTCGGCGCGTCTTGAAGCAGCGATAGATCAGGCCGCGCTCATTGAGGCTGTCGATGACGCGGGCATAGTCATCAAAATGGTCTGACTGGCGCCGGACAGGGCCGGACCAGTCAAGGCTCAGCCATTCCAGGTCGGCCAGAATGGAGGCCTCATATTCCGGGCGGCAGCGCGTCTGGTCGATATCTTCAAGCCGCAGCAGCACGCGCCCGCCGGCTGCGCGGGCGGCGTCCCAGACATGGAAGGCCGATGCGGCGTGGCCGAGATGCAGGTGCCCTGTCGGGGACGGCGCAAACCGGGTGACAAATTCTGACACGTGCCCTCCGTTTCATGCCGTCACGCGATGCTAGCGCGGGATCGCCCGGTCTAACAGTCATTCCCTGTTGCCAGAGAAGGGCAAGGCTCGTATCGCCTTGGCGTTAACGAGGTCAATTGCCATGCTGGAAACAGGCTGGTTCACGGCAGCTGAAGACTGGGTCGAGACGCATGCGCTCAGTGCCCATGAGTTCGCAACGTTCGGGTTCGCGATGGCCGTGTTCCTGTGCCTTGTCTTGATCTTCCTCTTGGTGTCGGGCCTTCGCAAGCTGGTGACGCGGATGCGCAATGCAGCCGGCGCACGGGCTTTCCGCCGCAGCAAGGAGCCGGGCTATCGCATCCTGCTGGCGCGGCCGACAGGCGCGGGTGCTGGCCGGACCCGCAAATGGCTGACCGCTGCGCTCCAGGATCATCTCGCCGAGTTCAATTTCGGCGCGCCTTTCCGTGTTGTCGCCACTGGTCAGATCACCGGAGGTTCCGAACAAAAGATACTGGCGCAGGCCCGCAAGCGCCTTGCGACCGCAGATGCCGACATGCTCGTCTGGGCGAGCCGTATCGGCAAGGATTCCGATGGCCTTGTCGTGCAGGGCCTGTCGCGCGGCGGCGGCCTGCGGGCAGACGAAGCGCGGGCGTTCAGCATTCCGCTGCCCGGCCGCTTCACAGACCTTGAAGGCGAGTTGCCGCGTGTCGCGGCCTACCTGCTTGCCAAGAAGCTGCAGCCGGCGCTGGCCAATCCGCAGGCTTTCCGGCCCGAGAAGATGAAACTGCTCGCCGAGGCGCTGGACAGTATGATGTCCGGGGCTGACGGCATTGCGCCGGTTGTGCGCGCAGAGCTTGAGGCCGATTTCTGTGCGTCAGGCGTGCATGTGGCTGAAGCCATGGGCGATCTGGCCGCGCTCGACAGGGTGATCGCCATGCGTCGCACCCACCTTGAATCCGTCGACACGACATCTGATTCCGCACTTGTGTCGCAGGCGCGGATGGACCTTGGCCGGGCCTTGCTGGCGCGTGCAGAGAAACAGTTCGACCAGAAGACGGTGCAGGAGGCCATCTCGCAACTGTCGCAGGTGGTTGAGGCCCTGAGAGGCGATCCGTCCATCCAGAAGGCACAGACCGCCTCAGACGCCATGTTCAAGGCACAGACCATGATCGAGACGCGCAAGCGCTTCTCGATGAATTTCGGCTCCTAGACGTTCAGGCCGATCGGGCACGACACGCCCGTGCCACCAATGCCGCAATAGCCAGCCGGATTCTTGGCGAGGTATTGCTGGTGATAATCCTCGGCATAGTAGAATTTGTCGATCGGCTTGATCTCGGTCGTGATGCCCGCGCTGTGGCCTGAACGGGAAAGCGCGCCCTGGTAGGCCTCGACCATCTGATGGGCCGTGTCTTCCTGCGCATCACTGGTCGTGTAGATGGCAGACCGGTATTGCGTGCCGACGTCGCCGCCCTGGCGCATGCCTTGCGTAGGGTCATGGCTTTCGAGGAAAAGTTTCACCAGCTCGCCATAGGTGACCTTGGACGGGTCGAACACGACGCGCACGACTTCCGTATGGCCTGTGCGGCCACTGCAGACTTCCTCATAGGTCGGGTTCGGAGTCGGTCCACCGGCATAGCCGGCTGCGGTCATCCAGACGCCATCCTGTTGCCAGAACTTGCGTTCTGCGCCCCAGAAACAGCCAAGACCGAAAATGGCGACCTCGAATCCGGCAGGAACCTCGCCCTGAAGCGGGCGGTGAAAGACGAAATGCTCTGCAGCCGTGGGGATGGCGGCGCTGCGGCCCTTCAGGGCGCTGGCGGCATCCGGAATGGTGGCGGGTTTGGTTGAGAACAACATGGTGCGGTCTCCTTTGCTGACAGGAATATGGGGCTTGGCGCTGCGAACGGCAATCACGGTCTTGCGAGCGGCGATACGTTCCGCTATGGCCCTGTGCTTCGCGAAGGCGATGGTGAGATGGCCGAGTGGTCGAAGGCGCACGCCTGGAAAGTGTGTAGGCTAGCAATAGTCTCCAGGGTTCGAATCCCTGTCTCACCGCCAGCCCGGCTCCATCCGGGCGAAAGACATGATTAGCGCAGTTGGCTGTCCTTGCTGCCACGCCGGTTGATGCCGGAATGGACGCGGGCCTTGTCGCGCTCTGACTGGCATTTCACGCAGGTTCGCACACCGGGCACCGCTTTGCGGCGCGCCTCGGGGATGGGTTCCTCGCATTCATCGCAGTGCGCGGCGCTCTCGCCCGCAGGGATGCTGGCGCGCGCGTTGCGCACGGCATCCTTGATACTGTCGTCGATCTGATCCTGTACGGCGCCATCGCGCGCCCAGCCATTGGCCATGTCGATTTCCGTTTCGTGTATGTTCCAATATTGAGAGATAAGTGTCCGGTGACTCCTTTCCAATGAGTGCGACTGCAGGCGGGTTCCATACGGGCATGATGAAAAACGCCGGCCCCCTCTCGGAGACCGGCGCATTCATTCAGGCAATCAGGCAGGCTTAGAACTTGTAGCCAACCGCAATCGTTGCGGCGCCCGTGTCGGTGTCTTCGAAGTCATAATAGGTGTAATCACCGCGCAGCTGCCAATTGTCGGTCAGGTCATAGGTGAGACCGGCGCCGAGGGCAGGGCCATCAGCCGAATCCTCGATCACGCCGAGAGTCGTGCCGCCCGGTGTGACGACGGTCGCGTCAACGTCGATATAGGCATAACCGGCGCGGGCCGAGACATTGAGGCGCTCGGTCAGTGGCACGCTGGCGCGGCCATAGAGACCGACCAGGTAGTTCAGGCCGATATCGCCGGAGGCGGCGATCACGTCATTGAGGTCGGTGTCGTCATTGTCGTCGAGATTGAACTCGTCCTCGTCGACATTGTAGTCGAACTCACCATCGTCGATGCCCGACGTCAGGTCGGCTTCGAGCGAGAACATGGGCGTAAACTGGTAGCCGACGCGGCCCGTGATGGCATTGGTGTCGACGCCGGAGTCAGCGCCATCAGGCTCGATGTTCAGATAGGAATAGCCGCCCTGCACATAGAGGCCGGTGTCTTCCTGCGCGAAAGCCGGGGCCGAAAGTCCAAGCGCAATGGCAGCGGCAGACGATGAAATGATCAAAAGCTTTTTCATGGGAGGAAATCCTTTGGTTTAGGCATCCCGAACTGTTCGGGACATGGTGCGCTAACGGGCGCCATGAGGCCCGCGTTCCCGCCCGCCTGTGCGCTCAATCCTGCTGTGGTAATTGCAGCACAGTTTGTTAACGGGCCTTAATGCGTTAACGCGCAGCACCGCGATCCTGCGCGCCTTGATGTGGACGTATGCGCGGCGCTGGCGTAACGGGCTGTCATGACCCACGTTAAGATCTGCGGCCTTACCGATCCGGACCTCGTGCGCTTTGCGGCGCGTGAGGGCGCGGACTGGATCGGGTTCAATTTCGTGCCGGGCAGTCCGCGCCGCGTGACGCCCGAGGCTGCGGCCAGCCTGTTGCTGCAGGTCGGCAAGGCGCGGCCCGTGGCGCTGATGGTCGATCCGACCGATGCCGAGATCGACGTGATCTTCGCGCTTGGCTTTCCGGTGCTGCAGCTGCATGGCGCCGAGACGCCGGAGCGGCTGGCCGAGATCAAGGCGCGCACCGGCCGGGAAGTCTGGAAGGCGCTGGGCGTTGCCACGCCCGCCGACCTTGACGTTGCCAATACATTCGCGGGCGCAGACCGGCTGCTGATCGATGCCAAGCCGCCTAAGGATGCGGCCTATTCCGGCGGCCATGGGCAGGTGTTCGACTGGGCAATCCTTGAAGGCTGGCAGCCTGCGGCACCTTGGATGCTGGCTGGCGGCTTGACGCCGGACAATGTCGCCTCAGCTATTGCCGCGACAGGAGCGCCCGCAGTTGATGTCTCCTCTGGCGTCGAGCGGGTACGAGGGTTAAAGGACAGAGAGCTGGTGCGGGCCTTTATCCGCGCCGCGAAGCAGCCCTGAGCGCGCCTAGCGCGTCTTCGGGACAGGAAACAAAGGCATGACGATGGACCTTCGCAATACCTGGGACAAATGGCCGGACGCAAACGGCCGGTTTGGTGAGTTCGGCGGACGCTATGTCGCCGAAACGCTGATGCCACTGATCCTGGACCTGGAGAAGGAATACCGGGCGGCCAAGCTTGACCCGGCCTTCAAGGCGCAGATGGACGACATGTGGGCGCATTATGTCGGCCGCCCGTCGCCGCTCTATTTTGCCGAGCGCATGACCGAGCATTTCGGCGGAGCGAAGATCTATTTCAAACGCGACGAGCTGAACCATACCGGCGCGCACAAGATCAATAACTGCCTGGGGCAGGTATTGCTGGCCATGCGCATGGGCAAGACGCGCATCATCGCCGAGACCGGCGCCGGTCAGCATGGCGTGGCCACGGCGACGATTTGCGCGCGCTTCGGCCTGAAATGCGTCGTGTTCATGGGCGAGACCGACGTCGAGCGCCAGAAGCCGAACGTGTTCCGCATGCGCCTGCTTGGCGCCGAGATCGTGCCGGTTTCTTCCGGCACGGGAACGCTGAAAGACGCGATGAACGAGGCCCTGCGCGACTGGGTGACCAATGTGGACGACACGTTCTACTGCATCGGCACGGCGGCTGGTCCGCACCCCTATCCGGAAATGGTGCGCGACTTCCAGAGCATTATCGGCATCGAAGCCCGTGAGCAGATCCTTGAGCGCGAAGGCCGCCTGCCGGACGCCGTGATGGCCTGTATCGGTGGCGGCTCCAACGCGATCGGCCTGTTCCACCCATTCATCAATGATGAAGGCGTGCGCCTGATCGGCGTCGAGGCGGCGGGACATGGTATCGAGACGGGTGAGCATGCGGCGGCGCTGAATGGCGGCCGGCCCGGCATCCTGCACGGCAACCGCACCTATTTGCTGCAAACCGATGACGGCCAGATCGTTGACGCCCACTCGATCAGCGCTGGCCTAGACTATCCGGGCATCGGGCCGGAACATGCCTTCCTGCGCGACACGGGCCGCGCTGAGTATCTTTCCTGCACTGATGATGAGGCGCTGGCTGCATTCCAGCTCTGTACCCAGCTTGAGGGCATCATTCCGGCGCTGGAGCCCGCCCACGCGATTGCGCGTCTGGGTGACGTGCTGGAGACCATGGACAAGGACGGCCTCCTGATCATGAATCTCTGCGGCCGCGGCGACAAGGATGTGTTCAGCGTCGCGAAGGCTTTGGGGTTTGAAATCTAGCATGACCATTCTCCTCATCCGCGTTACCTGCCCGTCCCGCCGCGTCGCCGAGGAAATCGCTGACGCTGCCGTGGAGCGCCGCCTATCGGCCTGCGCTAATCTCGAAGGGCCGGTTACGTCCACCTATCGCTGGAAAGGCGTGGTCGAACACGCTTTCGAGTTCGTTCTGTGGATGAAGGCGCCCGAGGCGCACTGGACCGAGATCGAAGCGCTGGTGAACGAGATCCACCCCTATGAGGTGCCGGCCATCGTCGCGCTGCCTTGCGCCCATGTCTCCGCGCCTTATGAGGCCTGGGTCAACCAAAACACGGATACATAATGCCCACTTCCCGAATTACGGCGCGCTTTGACAAGGTTAAAGCCGAGAAACGCGCAGCTTTGGTTGCTTACCTCATGGCCGGCGACCCTGATCTTGAATCCAGCTTTGCCTCCATGCAGGCCCTGCGGGACAATGGCGCCGACATTATCGAGATCGGCGCGCCCTTTACCGATCCGATGGCCGATGGCCCGTCGATCCAGCGGGCCGGCCTGCGCGCCCTCGCCAATCATACCAAGCTGATTGATGTCCTGAGCATCGTCGCGCGTTTCCGCGAAACCGATCAGGAAACGCCTGTCGTCCTGATGGGCTATGCAAATCCGGTCCATTCCCTTGGCTATGCGGCCTTTGCCGAGGCGGCCCACGCAGCAGGCCTTGATGGCACGATCCTTGTCGACCTGCCGCCGGAAGAAGACGCTGAACTGCGGGCCGAATATGCCAAGCACGACCTTTCCGTCATCCGCCTTGCCACGCCGACCACGCATGAGGCCCGGATGGCCAAGGTGGCCGATGGCGCCTCGGGATTCGTCTATTTTGTTGCCGTTAACGGTGTAACCGGGGCCGGATCGGCCGATCCGGAATCGATCGCCGGGAACGTCGAGATGGTGCGTCGCGTATCAGGATTGCCCGTCTGCGTTGGTTTCGGTGTGAAAAATGGTGCACAGGCTGCAGAAATGGCTAAAATCGCGGATGGGGTTGTCGTAGGCTCTGCTTTCGTGGAGCATGCCCAGTCAGCCCACGAATCGGGTGATTATTCTAAAGCGCCGCGGGGAATGGGCGTATTGGCAGGGGAACTGAGCGCAGCAATTGCTGCGGTGGTGAAAGCGTAGAGGCTGTTAAGGTCTTAAGGAGTTAAGGCATGAACTGGATCACGAAGGTCACTCCCCCTGGCCTGAAGACCATGCTCGCCAAGAAAGAGACGCCGGACGACCTCTGGGTCAAATGTCCTGCGTCCGGTGAACTTGTCTACAAGACGGATCTTGAAGAGAACTGGTGGGTCACGCCCGCCGGAGCACACATGCGCATCAGTCCGCGCACGCGCTGCCGCCTTTTGTTCGATGAAGAGCGCTGGGAGCCGATCCTGCTGCCGCCTGTTCCGTCCGACCCACTGAAATTCAAGGACGACAAGCCCTATCCCGCCCGCATCAAGGCCGCGAAGGCCAAGATTGCCGCGCGCGAGAAGCGCGAAACTGAAAATGGCGGTGCGCCGCTCCTGCAGGATGACTGCATGGTTGCCGCCTATGGCAAGATCGGCGGCGTGCCGACGGTCCTGCTGGTGCAGGATTTTGACTTCATGGGCGGTTCGCTCGGCATGGCGGCGGGCGAAGCCTTCGTCACTGCTGCGCAAATGGCCCTCGCCCGCAAGGCGGCCTTTGTCGTCTGCACCGCTTCCGGCGGCGCGCGCATGCAAGAAGGCACGCTCAGCCTGATGCAGATGCCGCGCACGACGCTGGCCGTAAACGAGCTGGCCGAAGCGAAACTGCCCTATATCGTCGTCCTGACCGATCCGACATCCGGCGGTGTCTCGGCCTCCTATGCCATGCTCGGTGACGTTCATCTGGCCGAGCCCGGCGCGATGATTGCCTTTTCCGGTCCGCGCGTGATCGAACAGACGATCCGGGAAAGCCTGCCCAAGGGCTTCCAGCGCTCGGAATTCCTGCGCGAAAAGGGCCAGGTCGATATCGTTGTCGACCGCCGCGAGATGAAGGCGACGCTGACGCGTATCCTGTCGCATCTCCTGCCCAATTCCCGCCGCCGCGATGATGCGCGCATCACAGCGCTCAGCCAGCCCAAGACCCATGTGCCCAAGGCCGCGGAGACCAAAGGCAAGCCTGCTTGATCGGAAACAATGCGGCCCTTGCCGCAGCGCTAGCGCGTTTCGAAGGGCTCTATCCTGAAACCATCGAGCTGTCGCTCGGGCGGGTCGAGGCTGCGCTCGAGGCGCTCGGCCGTCCGCAGGACAGGCTGCCGCCGGTCATTCATGTGGCGGGCACGAACGGCAAGGGATCGACCTCTGCCTTCATGCGCGCCATGGCCGAGGCGGCCGGCCTCACCGTGCATGTCTTCACTTCGCCCCATCTCGTACGCTTCAACGAGCGCATTCGGCTGGCCGGAGAGATCGTGGACGATGCGCGCCTGATCGCCTGGCTCGACCGCACGTTCGAGGCCGTTCAGGGCCTCCAGATCACGCATTTCGAGGCGACAACCGCCGCCGCCCTGCTTGCCTTCAGCGAAGTGCCCGCAGACCTGCTCATTCTCGAAGTCGGCCTCGGCGGGCGCTATGACGCGACCAATGTGATTGCCGAACCAGCGCTGTGCGTGATCACGCCCGTGGATTTCGATCACAAGGCTTTCCTCGGCTCCGACATTCGCAAGATCGCGGGCGAGAAGGCGGGCATCATCCGGCGGGGCCGCCCGGTGGTCACGGCCATCCAGCGCAAGGTGTGCGACGAGGTGATCGCGAACGAGGCGGCGAGCCTCGGCGCGCCGCTCTACCGGCTGAAGGCGCACTTCATTGATGCCATGCCGGATGACCTTTCCCTGATCGGCGAACACCAGCGCGGCAACGCGGCCCTCGCCGCCATGGCCATGCAGCTCTTCGGCGACTCCATACGGATCAGCCAGGAGGCCATCTTCGAAGGCGCGCGCACCGCCACTTGGCCTGCCCGCATGCAGCGGCTGGGCGCGGGCCCGGTCACGGCGCTCGCGCCGGAGGCTGAAGTCTGGCTCGACGGCGGGCATAATCCGCATGCAGCGCGGGCGATTGCCCACCACCTCAAAACCCTGCCGGGGCGCACGGTGCTGGTGACGGCCATGCTGGCCTCGAAGGATGCGACCGGCTTCTTCCTGCCGTTCCGCCACCTGAAACCGGATGTCTTCACACTGCCCAATGCGCCCGGCCATCGCGGCGCCGAGCCGCACGACCTTGCCGATGCGGCGCGTACGGCAGGCCTTGATGTCACCGTCTGTGCAGACCTCAATGCGGCTGTCAGTGCTGCTGCCGCAACGGGCGCTGACCGCATCCTGATCTGCGGCTCGCTCTACCTTGCAGGCGAAGTGCTCGCCGCCAATAACGAGCCGCCCGCTTAAGCTTCCCTGCATCCCAGCCATGCGCAGGAATCGGGTGGCTTGCCGCCGCCCACCCATGCGACCAGACTGGTACGCAATCGGAGGGAAGCGAGATGACGCCGCAAAAAGACAAGGCTTTCGCCTTCAAGGCGCTGCACGACAATGAGGGCATGTTCGTGCTGCCCAACCCGTGGGATGTCGGCTCGGCGCGCATCCTGGCCGGGCTCGGCTTCAAGGCCCTGGCCTCGACCAGCGCAGGCTTTGCTGCCAGCACAGGCGTCGCCGATTACCAGATCACGCGTGACCTGAAGCTCGCCCACATTCGCGCGCTCGCCCCGGCGACGCCGCTGCCGCTGACGGCCGATCTGGAAAACGGTTTCGGCCACAGCCCCGAAACCTGCGCCGAGACGATCCGCTTGGGGGCCGAGGCGGGGCTCGTCGGCGGCTCGATCGAGGATTTCACGGGCGACGATGCCCGGCCCCAATATGAGATGGCCGAGGCGGCAGACCGCGTGCGGGCCGCCGTCGAGGCGGCCAACGCCTTACCATTCCCCTTCCTCGTCACCGCCCGCGCCGAGAATTTCTTCACGGGCGTGCCCGACCTCGCAGACGTGATCGCGCGCCTGCAGGCCTATCAGGAAGCGGGCGCCCACGTGCTCTATGCCCCCGGCCTCAAGACCATGGACGATATCAGGACAGTGCTGTCTTCCGTCGACCGGCCGCTGAATGTGCTGATGGGCCCGCGCGCCGGCTTCGTGCCGATGGCGGAGCTTGAAACGCTTGGCGTCAAGCGCGTCAGCATGGGCTCGGCCCTCGCCAACACGGCCTATGGCGCGCTGGTCAGGGCAGGGGAGGAACTCCTCGGCCCCGGCACGCTCGGTTTCCTGAAGGGCGCCGCGCCCGGCAAGGATCTCGCAGAGCTGATGGCCAAGGGCGCGGACGGCTAGACTCGCTTTTGGCAGTCAAAACGCAAACATCACAAAATGAAAACCGCGCCAAATTGACCGTTACGTCAACGTAAACCTTGCGTCTTTTGCGGTGGACGTCTACTCACGCCGCCATATGTCAAACGTCTCTAAACCAAAAGGGAGCACCGCATGAAGGTCCTCGTGCCCGTCAAACGCGTGATCGATTATAACGTGAAGGTCCGCGTCAAGCCGGACAAAACCGGAGTCGACCTCGCCAACGTCAAGATGTCCATGAACCCGTTCGACGAGATTTCCGTCGAAGAGGCCGTGCGCATGAAAGAAGCCGGCACGGTCACCGAGATCGTGGTTGTCTCCGTCGGCCCGCAACAGGCCCAGGAAACCCTGCGCACGGCGCTCGCCATGGGCGCTGACCGCGGCATCCTGATCAAGACCGACGCGACCGTTGAGCCACTTGGCGTTGCCAAGCTGCTCGCCAAGGTCGTCGCCGACGAAAGCCCGGACATCGTGATCCTCGGCAAGCAGGCCATCGATGACGATAGCAACCAGACCGGCCAGATGCTGGCCGCGCTGCTGGATTGGCCGCAGGGCACGTTCGCGTTCAAGCTGGACAAGGACGGCGACAAGCTGAAAGTCACCCGCGAAGTCGATGGCGGCCTTCAGACTGTCTCGCTCACGCTGCCGGCCATTGTCACGGTCGACCTTCGCCTCAACGAGCCGCGCTATGCGTCGTTACCGAACATCATGAAGGCGAAGAAGAAAGAGATCGTCGAGAAAACGCCGGAAGACTACGGCGTCGACATTTCGCCGCGCCTCACCGTCGTCACCGTCACCGAGCCGCCCGTGCGCCAGGCCGGTGAAAAGGTTGAAGACGTTGCGACGCTCGTGTCCAAACTCAAAACCGCAGGAGCTGTGTAATGGCTGTCCTCGTTATTGCTGAACATCACCACGGCGCCCTGTCGGATGCCACGCACAAGGTCGTCACGGCCGCTGCGAAATTCGGCGGCGACGTCGATATCCTGGTCGCTGGCGAGCATGCAGGCGATGTGGCTCCGGCCGCTGCCAAAGTGACCGGCGTGCGCAAGGTGCTCAAGGCTGAAGGCGAAAGCCTGCGCAAGCAGACCGCTGAATCCATGGAAGCCCTCGTCGTGCCGCTGATGGCGAACTATGACGCTGTCTTCATCGCGGCCTCGACCACCGGCAAGAACATCGCGCCGCGCATCGCCGCCAAGCTCGATGTCATGCAGCTGTCCGAAATCATCGCTGTGGTCGATTCGTCGACCTTCACGCGTCCGATCTATGCCGGCAACGCCATCATGACCGTCAAATCCTCCGACGCGAAGAAAGTCATCACCGTGCGCGGTACGGCTTTTGAAGCAGCTGGCAATGACGGTTCGGCGACGGTTGAGGACGTTGCGGCGCCCGAAGGCCCGTTCAAGTCCGAATTCGTGTCCGAAGAGATGGTCAAGTCCGACCGTCCTGAACTCACAGGTGCCAAGCGCGTCGTCTCCGGCGGCCGTGCCCTCGGCTCGTCCGACGAGTTCAACCGCCTGATCGTGCCACTCGCTGACAAGCTCGGCGCTGCTGTTGGTGCCTCGCGCGCTGCTGTGGATGCTGGCTATGCGCCCAATGATTACCAGGTCGGCCAGACCGGCAAGATCGTTGCGCCGGAACTCTATATTGCCATCGGTATTTCGGGTGCCATCCAGCACCTTGCCGGCATGAAGGATTCCAAGATCATCGTCGCGATCAACAAGGACGAAGAAGCGCCGATCTTCCAGGTTGCCGATTACGGCCTCGTGGCAGACCTCTTCAACGCCGTTCCGGAACTGACCGAGGCGCTCTAGGCACTGCGTTTCCTCCCAAACGTTTGAAAAGCCCGGCCATCGCGCCGGGCTTTTTATGTTCAGGCGCCTCTGACCCCCATCGACTGTGCCTTCGGGTACTGAACCTTGGTCTTTGACGCACTGCACAAAAAGGATATGAGTTTGGTATAGCAATACTTGTACATTCAGGATGGTATCGAGATGGCAGAGCTGAAAACTGTTGGCGTGATTGGTGCGGGCCAGATGGGCAATGGCATCGCGCATGTCGCCGCCCTTGCCGGCTATGACGTCATCATGACCGACATTTCCGATGAAGCGCTGGCCAAGGGCGTCACCACGATCGAAGGCAATATGCGCCGTCAGGTCATGCGCGACATGATCACCGACGAAGCCATGAAGAGCGGCCTGAAGCGCATCCGGACGTCATCCTCGATCAAGGCCCATGAAGACGCAGACATCGTCATCGAGGCGGCCACCGAAAAGCGCGAAGTGAAGGAGCAGATCTTCCGCTCGATCTGCGAAATCGTGCCCGCGCACACCTATCTGGCCACCAATACCAGCTCCATCTCGGTCACCCGCCTCGCCTCCGTGACAGACCGCCCCGACAAGTTCATCGGCATGCACTTCATGAACCCGGTGCCGCTGATGAAGCTGATGGAAGTGATCCGCGGTCTCGCGACCAGCCAGGACACATACGAAACCGCCATCACCTTCGCCCAGCGCCTCGAGAAGACCACGACCAATGCCGAAGACTATCCTGCCTTCATCGTGAACCGCATCCTGGTGCCGATGATCAACGAAGCCGTCTACACGCTGTATGAAGGCGTCGGCACGGTGGAGAGCATCGACACGGCCATGCGCCTCGGCGCCAACCATCCGATGGGCCCGCTGACACTGGCAGACTTCATCGGCCTCGATACCTGCCTTTCGATCATGCAGGTCCTGCATGACGGCCTCGCCGACACGAAATACCGGCCGTGCCCGCTGCTCGTGAAATATGTCGAGGCCGGCTGGGTCGGCAAGAAGGTCGGCAAGGGCTTCTACGACTATTCCGGCGAACACCCCGTCCCGACACGTTAGAATCCCCTGCGATCCTGTAATCGCTGGGGGCAAGTGCGGTGGTGGTGTGAAACCTTAACCGCCGCTTAACCCATACGCCCCAGTTTCGCCTCCTTTCGAGGAGGCTAGAATGGCTCACATATTCAAAGCTCCGCCGTGGCTGACAGCGGCGCTGATTCTGGCATCAGGCGGCGGCATCGTTGCCCTTGCCGCGCAGGCCGCAACCGACAGTCCGGGCGCCGTCTACTGGTCTGATGGCGACAGCGGCCGCCTGCCGGACGGCACCAAGTTCCGCCTTCACGGCGTCGACTCGCCTGAAACAGGCAGCATGAAACAACGCGGCGGCGCCAAGTGCGAACTGGAACGCATCAAGGGCTATGAGGCCAAGGAAGCGGCCGTCGAACTGACGCGCGAAAAGTCCGCGAAAGTCGCAAAATCCTACGGGCCTGACCGCTATGGCCGCCTCGTCGTCGATCTCGAGATCGCCGGCAAGGACGTGGCAACCGCGCTGATTTCCGAAGGCACGCACAAGGCCTGGGATTATGATGGCGGCGAGCGCAAGCCTGACTGGTGCGCTGCGCAGGCCGGTGCGCCTGTGGCCTTCCTTGGCTAGTCTTGCGACCAGCGCCTGACCAGGTTTGAGATCACTTTCTCCAGCGCCAGGTGCTCCGGCTCATCTGCTGCCAGTTTCGCGGCCAGCGCCGCGCGCAGGTTCTCCAGCTCGAACAGGCTGGCGCGCGCCTGCGGGTTGCGCACCGCGCTCGCAATCCAGCCGACGCAGGCCAGCCGCTCGCCCCGTGTCACCGGGCGCACTTCATGAATGTCGCCTGAGGCATAGAGCACGAGGTCGCCCGCCGCCGGCTTGGCTGCATGCGTGCCGCCCTGCGATTCCACCACCAGCTCGCCGCCATCATAGGTGGCCGGGTCGCTGAGGAAGAGCGTGAAGGAGAGATCCGTCCGCACGCGTTCCTCGCCCGCGCCGACATGGGCATTGTCGACGTGCGGGCCATAATGGCTGCCGGGTCCTGTCCGGCTCAGCATCAGGCGCGAGAAGCGCGCTGGCTGGGCCGCCGCCTGCAGCACGGGATGGGCCACAATCGCCTCCATGAGGAATGTGTGCAGGCCTTCGCCCGGCGCGGTCCGCAAATTGGCCTGCAGGTTGCGCTTCACCGCCTTGGCTCGCCCGCCTGCCGTGCGGGTCCCGTCCACCCAATCTAGGGCATCGGCTTTCTTCTGGACGCGCGCGACATCACGCGGGCCGAGCACATTGGCGATGGTGAGGAACATGAAGGGTCCGAGCTGTGATTTGTGATTGAGAATGACTTGCAGATGCTAGCGTATCGGGCGTAGGTTCAGGGCGCAATCGAAACTCCGGGAGCTGCGACAATGACCTACACACCGAAACGCTGGGCCAGCCTTGGCCTTGGCGCCGCCCTGCTCGGCACGACGAGCCTGACGGCCTGCGGTGACCGCAACGAGCCTGTGCATGCCGAAGCGCCCGTGGCCGCACCCGCGTCCGCTGCGATGGCGGGTGAGGGCGGCGAAGGCGGTACGGAGAATGGCGCAATGGCGGGCATGGCGGACATGCAGACCCTGCCGGTCGACAAGCGTATCGCCTTCATGTCGGGCCATGTCGCTGCCGGTCTTGCCCTGTTCCGCGCCGGTGCGCCGGACCAGGCCGCGCGCCACCTGCTGCACCCTGTTTCCGAGACTCATGCGGCCGAACGTGCCGGGATTGATGCACTCGGCTTTGATGCGGCCATATTTGAAAAAGTCTCCGCTGATCTCGCCGCCGGCAAGTCCGCCGAAGAGATTGCGCCTGAACTTGACGCCGCAGAGGCCAACATCGCCCTCCTGCAGCAGAACGCGAACGCCGATCCTGTCGGCCAGATCGACTTCCTGATGGATACCTGCATTTCCGAATACAAGGTCGGCGTCGTTGAAGGCCAGATCGTTGAGGCGGGTGAGTATCAGGACGCCTATGGCTTTGCCGTCACGGCCCGCGATATCGCCAAGCGCATCGACAAGCCCGAGGCCGAGCCGCTGGTCATGGAACTTGAGCTGCTGGTGCGCATGTGGCCATCCGAAGGTCCGCTCGCCGAGAGCATTCCGGCGCCGGTCAATGACATCGCTGCGCAGGTCAGCCGCGTGAAGCTCGAACTATCCGACCTTCGCTAGGATCGCGTCGATAAAGTTCACCGCCTCGATGGACGACCAGTCGGCATCCCCGGCCAGCCGGGCGATTTCTGTGCCGTCCGGGCCGTAGATCACGCTGGTCGGGAAGCCTTGAACGCCGGAATCATACACGATTTCGTAGTTTTCCGGTGGGGCGATATGGAAGGAGATATTGGCGGCGCCGAGTTCGCCGAGGCGCTGGGCGGCATAGTCCTTGTCTTCGCTGGAATCGACGCTGATGGCGACAATTTCAAACTTGTCGCCGCCGCGCGCGGTCTGCAGGGCGCCAAGCGACGGCATTTCCCGCTCGCAGGGGGAACACCAGGTGGCCCAATAGTTCACCAGCACGGTCTTGCCTTTCCAGGCGTCCAGTGTGACGGGTGTGCCATCGGCGGCGAACATGTTGGCTGTCGGTGCAGCTTCGCCCGCAGAAGCAAAACTCAGCTTCGCCATATCGCCTGTGGCGTAGCGTTCGAGCGGGTTGGAGGGCGGCTTTCCGCCGACTGCGCTGAACAGCACATAGACAATTGCAGCAAGGGCGACCAAGAAGAGGCCGATAAAGGCTAGGCGGGTCATCGGGAACGGTCTCCTCGCGTCGAATAAAGGATATGGCAATGAACCAGGGCAAAGGCCAGACAATGTGGGGAGGACGCTTTGCCGCGACCCCTTCCGAAATCATGGAAGAGATCAATGCCTCTCTGGACATTGATCGCCGCATGGCCGCCGAGGATATCGCCGGATCCCGCGCCCATGCTGACATGCTGGCCGAAATGGGCATCATTTCCGAAGCCGATAACGAAGCCATTCAGGGTGGCCTCGATACGGTGCTGACCGAAATGCGCGACGGCACTTTTCCGTTCCGCCGGGCCCTCGAAGACATTCACATGAATGTCGAGGCGCGTTTGAAGGAACTGATCGGTGAACCGGCCGGGCGCCTCCACACGGCCCGCTCGCGCAATGACCAGGTCATCACCGACTTCCGCCTCTGGACGCGCAGCGCCCTTGATGGCGCCGGCTCCCTTCTGGCTGGCCTTCAGGCGGCCCTCGTTACACGCGCCGATGAAAATACCGGCACGATCATGCCCGGCTTTACCCATTTGCAGACCGCCCAGCCGGTTACCCTCGGCCATCACCTCCTCGCCTATGTCGAGATGGCCTCGCGTGATCGCTCGCGCCTTGCTGACTGCGCGGTGCGCCTCAATGAAAGCCCGCTTGGCGCGGCTGCGCTGGCTGGCACCGGTTTTCCCATCGACCGCGACATGACCGCAGAGGCCCTCGGCTTTGCCCGGCCCATGGCCAACTCCCTCGACGCCGTCGCCTCGCGCGATTTCGCCCTTGAGGCCCTCGCCGATCTTTCCATCGCCGCGACGCATCTTTCGCGCCTCGCCGAGGAAATCGTGCTCTGGACCAGCCCGCAATTCGGCTTCGCCGCCCTTACGGACGCCTGGTCGACCGGCAGTTCCATCATGCCGCAGAAGCGCAACCCCGATGCGGCCGAACTCGTGCGTGCCAAGGCCTCGCTCATCACGGCCAATTTCAGCGCCCTGCAAGGCGCCATCAAGGCCCTGCCGCTCGCCTATGCCAAGGACCTGCAGGACGACAAGCGCCTCACTTTCGAGGCCTTCGACACGTTTAATCTCTGCGTCCGCGCCATGACCGGTATGATTGAGACGATCCGCTTCAAGCCGGACGCCATGCGCGCCGCTGCCGCCAAGGGCTTCTCTACGGCCACGGATCTTGCTGACTGGCTGGTGCGCGAGCTTGGGCTGCCTTTCCGTGAGGCCCACCACGTCACGGGCACGCTGGTCGCGAAAGCCGAGGCGAAATCCTGCGATCTGGCCGAGCTTTCGCTCGCCGAGATGCAGGATGTGCATGCCGGGATCACACAAAGTGTTTTCGATGTGCTGACGGTCGAGGCATCCGCCTCATCTCGGACATCTTATGGCGCTACAAGCCCTGTTCGCGTCGCTGAACAAGTGGCACAGTGGAAACAGAGATTGCGACTGGAGTAACCCGAATGAAACGTCCCCTTTTGCTCTGCGCCGCGCTGCTCGCTGCGAGCAGCCTGTCGGCCTGTGGCCTGACCGGCGACCTGAAGCGCCCAGACCCTCTCTGGGGTAACCCGGATCAGGCCATCGACCCCGCAGACCTGCCGGATGATGCCAAGTCCGACCTGCCGCCGCTGCCTGAACGTGCGCCCGAAGCCACGACCGATGATGCCGACGACGAACTGCTCGGCGGCACCAGCGGGAACTGATCCATGCGCAGATATTTCGTGCGCATTCGCCGGATTGGCGCCGGCACGCTCGGCGGCGCGCTTCTGGTCAGTGCGTGCCAGGCGCCGGGCCCCCGGGTTACACCCCCTGCGTCGCCTGTCATGCCCCTCACCGTGCTCGTCGAGCCTGAAGAACAGGACGGCGAACGCATCAATCAATGGGGCGGCGTCGTGCCGGATACTGCCCCAGCCGTGCCTGTCGAAGACGGCGCCCTCAGCGAACCGGAACTGCACTAGTCCATGCATCATTTCACCTATTCCGATGGCAGCCTCCAATGCGAAGGCGTCAGCCTTGACGCGATCGCCGATGCCGTTGGCACACCCTGCTATGTGTATTCCGCCGCCACGCTGAAGCGGCATGCCCGCGTCATTGCCGAAGCCTTTGAAGGGCAGGACTGCCTGATAGCCTATTCGGTGAAGGCCAATGGCAACCTCGCGGTGCTGTCGACGCTGGCGCAGGAAGGCTGCGGCGCGGATGTCGTCAGCGGCGGCGAATTGCAGCGCGCCCTGAAGGCCGGCATTCCGGCCAGCCGGATCGTGTTTTCCGGTGTCGGCAAGACGGCGGTTGAAATGGACCTCGCGCTGGAAAAGGGCATCCACCAGTTCAATGTCGAGAGTGCGGGTGAGCTTCGCCTCCTGTCGAAGGTTGCGAGCGCCTTGGGCCGCAAGGCGCCGATTGCCCTGCGCGTGAACCCGGATGTCGCCGCAGGTGGCCACCCGAACATTTCCACCGGCAAGAAGGGTGACAAGTTCGGCATCCCGTGGAGCGAGGCCGAGGCCCTCTATGCCGAAGCTGCGACCCTGCCGGGCATTGAGGTCGTCGCCGTCGACGTCCATATCGGCAGCCAGATCGGCGATCTTGTCCCCATGCGCGCCGCCTTCGAGAAGATTGTCGGCCTGACACGCCGCCTGCGCGAGGCAGGCCACAAGATCAGCCGCATCGATGTCGGCGGCGGTCTCGGCATTCCCTACAAGGCGGGTGATGCCCCGGCCCCGCCATCGGCCTATGCCAGCATGATTGCCGAAGTCATGGAGGGCATGGACGTTCAGGTCATCCTCGAGCCCGGCCGCGTCATTGCCGGCAATTCAGGCGTCCTGCTCACCACCGCGCTTTATGAAAAGCCCGCGCCTGACCGCACGTTCCTCATTCTCGATGCCGGCATGAATGATCTCATGCGCCCGGCGCTCTATGACGCCCATCACGATATTGTGCCCCTCAAGGAACCGACCGCCGATACACAAACGGCCACCTATGACGTGGTTGGCCCGATCTGCGAGTCGACCGACAAGTTCGCCGTTGCACGCGAGCTGCCAAAGGTCGCCGCGGGTGATCGGCTCGCATTCATGTCGGCCGGAGCCTACGGCGCTGTCCTCTCTTCGGCTTACAATGCGCGCCCGCTTGTGCCTGAAGTGCTGGTGACCGGCGACAGGTTTGATATCGTGCGCAGGCGCCCGTCCTTTGACGAAATGATTGAGCTCGAACAGGTACCCGATTGGCTGACACAGACGGCATGAAGGCGATCAACGCCAAGGTTTCCGCCACCTGGCGGAAGCTGACGCTGTTTGCCCTTGGCCGGGCCTTCTGGCCGCTATTCGTGTTTGCCTGCCTGTTCATCGCCATGGCGCTGGCAGGCGTGTTCGACCGTGTCCAGCCGGCGATCGGCGCGGTGATGACGCTGGTCTTCTTCCTTGGCGGCGGCCTGCTGCTGCTCCGGGGCCTGCGCCGCTATGATGCCCCGACACGGCAAAGCGCGCTTGAAGCGCTGGACCGCCAGTCAGACCTGCGCCCCCTTACAAGCCTCACCGACCGGCCAGCGGATCCCTCGCGCGGCGCCCAGAGCCTCTGGCGCCACCATCGCGCACGTCTTCTGGCCGAGCTGGAAAACCTGCGCCCGCCCTCGCTGACAGCAGCCTGGAAAGCGCTCGACCCCTATTTCCTGCGCGCCATCCTGCCCGCAGCCCTTGTCGCGATTGCCGCCATCGCCTGGAGCGATGCGCCGGGCCGCGTCTATCGCGCCTTCGCGCCAGACTATGGCGCGCTGATGGGCGCCGACGACATGGTGGTCGAGGCTTGGATCACGCCGCCCGAACATACAGGCCGCGCGCCCATCTTCCTCAAGCCCGGCCTTGATGGCGTCCGCATTCCGAAAGGTTCTGAGGTCACTTTGCGAACTCAGGCGCCTTCTGCGCCACGTCTCGTCATGAAGGGCCACAAGACGTATCGTCAGGCCTTCAATCCGACGCCCGATGGCGCCTATGAGGCCAAGGCGAAGGTGATGGAAGACACGCGCCTCTCCGTGCGCTGGTGGGGCGAGCGCGCGGCCTGGCGCCTGCTGGCCTCGCCGGACGATCCACCGACGGTGAAATTCGTCGCCATTCCATCCATCGGCAAGCAGGACCGCGTCGAGTTCACATGGAGCGCCAGCGACGATTATGGCGTCACCGGCCTCGAACTCGCCATTTCCCTGCGCGAGCCAAACCCGGCCGCCCCCGACGCGGAAGACCGCGTGCCCGTTCCCTTGCCGGGCGTCACACCGACTGAAGGCAGCGACACGGCCCAGCTCGACCTCACCCGCCACCGCTGGGCAGGCCTGCCGGTCAATGTCCGCCTCATCGCGACAGACGGCGCCGGTCAGGAAGGCACCAGCGATACCGTGCCCTTTGACCTGCCCGAGAAGCTCTTCCTCGAGCCCATCGCGCGTGTGGCGCAGGAAGTCCGCGTGACCGTCCTGCGCGAGCCGCGGCCCTATGCCGAACTGCCGAAGAACGAAGACGCCCTGCATCAGGATGCCCTGAACACCGAGGCAGCCAACCGTCTCGCTGCCGCCCCGCCGGATGTCCAGAAAGCCGTCCTCATGCTGGACGCGATCACCTACAAGGGCGAGCAATTCATGCCGGACCTTGCCGCCTTCTTCGCATTCCGCACGGCGCGCGGCGTGCTCGCCGCGGCCAGCACCAAGGAAGAGGCCGACGCGATCGACCCGCTTCTCTGGGCCCTCGCGCTGAAATCCGAATATGGCAGTTCCGCCGATGCGCTGCGCCGGCTCGAGGCCGCCCGCAAGGCGCTCGAACAGGCCCTGCGTGATGGCGCCTCGGAAGACGAGATCAAGCGCCGCATGGAGGCCTTCCGCGAGGCGGCAAACAATTACCTCGCCGCCAAGATGGCCGAGGCCATGGCTAATGGCATGCAGGATGCGCCGTCGAACGAAGACGGCCAGCAATCGGCTGGCGGGCCAAACCTGGGCGGGCAGGATTTCGAGGACATGCTGAAGGCCCTTCAGGACCTGACCGAAACTGGTGCGTCCGATCAGGCGCGCCAGCTCCTCTCCGATATCACCAACATGCTGCAGAACCTGGAATTCCAGAAGGGCGGCGGTGGCGGCAAAGGCATGCCCGGCATGCCGGGCGAGAAAGCCGACAATGACGAAGACCTACCGCCCGAGGAGCAGGAACTGACCGACGCCATGAAGCGCCTGTCCGACATCCTGCGCCAGCAGCGCCAGCTGAATGACGACACGCTCGCGCAGGAACGCGGCGAACGCCCCGGCAGTAATCAAAGCCCGGGCCAGCAATCCGGCACAGAGCCCGGCCAGCAACAGGGCCAGCAGCCCGGCGGCGAAGATCCTTCCGGCGACCAGCAGGCCGGCAATGGCTCACAGCCGGGCGAGACACCCGGAGAAGGCAGCGGCGACAGTCAGTCAGCTGACAATGAGCAAAGCGGCTCCGGAGCCGGCAAGCCAATCACCGAGGGCACACTGGCCGAACGTCAGGCCCGCCTTGGCGAACTTGTCGAAAAGCTCGCCCGCGAGAAGGGCCTGGGGCAGGGCGGCGAGAGCGGCGATGATGCCCTCGCAGGCCGCGTTGACCCGGACGCGATGGAAGTTATCCGCCGGGCCCAGCGTCAGGCCGAGGATGCGCTCAATCGCGGCAATTCCCGCAGCGCCGCCCGCAATCAGGAACAGGCCACGCAGCTGCTCTCCGAACAGTCGCGCGAGCTTGCCAAGGCGCTCGATGCCATCCGCGCCGCGCGCAATGGCGAAGGCGACCCCGGCAATGCGAAAGATCCCTTCGGCCGCAATGCCAGTGGCAGTGGCAGCAATGGCGACAACGTCAACATCCCGGACGTTGGCGAACGCCAGCGCGCCAAGGACATCCTCGACGAACTGCGCCGCCGCTACAATGACGCCGAGGACGAAGACGAGCGCGAATACCTCCGCCGCCTGCTGGAACGCTTTTGATCTTGCACGGACGACCGACCCAAATTGATGGGCCGGCCGTTACGGGGCAATCTTTTGAATCCGCTCCTCAAGCCTTGATAAAGGCGAGCAAGTCCTGGTTGATCAGATCAGCGTGGGTTGTTGCCATGCCGTGCGGAAGCCCTTCATAGACTTTCAGTTCACCCTTCTTGAGCAGTTTCACAGCGAGCAATGCTGTGTCGGCGATCGGGACAAGCTGATCGTCATTGCCATGCATCACCAGCGTCGGCAGGTTGATGCTCTTGAGGTCAGAGGTAAAATCTGTCTCCGACCACGCCTTGATGCCGTCATAATGCGCCTTCGCAGATCCCATCATGCCCTGACGCCACCAGTTCCGGATCGCACCTTCACTGACCGTCGCACCTGTCCTGTTGAAGCCGTAGAAGGGACCGCTTGCGACATCGAGGAAGAACTGGGAGCGATTGGTCGCCAGCGCGGAGCGGAACCCGTCGAACACATCCATGGTCAGGCCGCCGGGATTTTGAGGGGTCTTCAGCATGATGGGCGTGACCGCACCGATAAGCACGGCTTTTGCAACCCGTCCCTGCGGCTGGCCATGGCGTGCCACGTAGCGCGCAACTTCGCCGCCGCCCGTCGAGTGTCCGATATGGACTGCATTCTTCAGGTCGAGGTGCTGCACGACCGCCGCAACATCCGCTGCATAATGGTCCATGTCGTGGCCGTCCGAAACCTGGGCGGACCGGCCGTGCCCGCGCCTGTCGTGCGCGATGACACGATAGCCCTGATTGACGAAGAACAGCATCTGCGTGTCCCAGTCATCTCCGCTCAGCGGCCAGCCATGGTGGAAGACAATGGGTCGCCCGTCTCTGGGGCCCCAGTCCTTGTAGAAGATGTCGACGCCGTCTTTTGTTGTGATGGTGCTCATGGTCATGTTGCTTTCGTTTGCTTGGGGGAACGGGGAAGGGGGTTGTGCTGCGGCTGGCAATACGGCGAGCGTCGCTGCACCGAGACCGAGACCGAGGAATGCGCGGCGGTCGGTCTGATACGTTTCGGCTGAATCAGGTTCGGACATGCTTGTCTCCTTGATGTGACTTGTTGAAGGGTGGGTCATCCTTTGATGCAGGTGTTAATCGAGGCGGCGCGCGGACTGATCGTTGCCGTTCAAGACAGCAAGCCTCACATCCCGATCCATCCTCCTCAGACCGTCGGTATCGTGCCGCCGTCGATGACGTATTCGGTCCCGGTAATGGTGGCCGCCCGGTCAGAGGCGAGAAAGGCAATGAGGTTTGCAACCTCCTCGGGCTTCGATGGCCGCCCGATGGGAATCCCGCCCAGCGCATCCATGATGAGCTGCTTGCCGCCTTCCGCGTCGGTGCCCGCATTCCTGGCCACACGCTTCGTCAATTCCACGGATGACTCCGTTTCGATCCAGCCCGGCGACACCCGCACGACGCGCACGCCCTGCGGCGAGACTTCCTTGGAGAGGCTCTTGCTATAGGTGGAAAGCGCCGCTTTGGCCGCCGCATAGGCGGTCGTCGAATCCGGCAGCGGTAGCTGGCTCTGGATCGACGTGACGTGCACCACCACGCCGCGCTTGCGCGCCACCATCGCCGGAACAAGGGCCCGGTCCAGCCGCACTGCCGCCATGAGGTTGAGATCAAGCTCCTTGTCCCATTCGCCGTCGCCGAGCGCGGTGAAGCCGCCTGCAGGTGCCGACGAGCCGCCCAGCATGTGAACCACTATGTCGATCTCTCCCAGGCGCTCCGTCGCGGCCGCCGCAAGATCGGCGCAGCCTTGCGCGGTGGTGAGATCAGCCGCCACGAACATCTCTTCGGGAATATCTGCCGGCCGAGTCCGCGCCGTCGTCACCACGCGGGCGCCAAGCGCGCGGAACAGCGAGACGGTTGCCGCGCCCGCCCCCCGCGTGCCTGACGTGATCAGCACCCGCTTGTCCTGAAGGCTCAGGAAGGCGCTCATACGGTGATCTCCAGTTCCTTGATCTGGTCGTCATCAAGCTTGAACTTGAAGGTGAGCATGGCCGGGCTGCTGGGGAATTGCCCGGTCACTTCCGCGCGCACGATTGTAAACACGCCATCCTCGGAGAGTTCGAGCGGCTCCGAGCTGTGCTGGTTCTCTTCTTTCGCCTGGCGGAACCAGGTCGCAATGGCGGCGCGGCCGACATGGGTCTTGGCTTCGTCATGGACAATCGCATCAGGCGCGAAGGCCTCCACGGGCGGGGCGCCATGAGGGTCCTTGTCGGCATCGAAAAAGGCTTGGACGGGGGCTGGAAGTTTCATCACTGTCTCCTTGGTATGGGTTGGTCCTGTCAATTTAGGTGTGGACAACCATCCCGATAATTAGGACAAACCGGGATCAGGAATTGCGATTTTCGGGATAATGGACAGGGTCAACCTCACCGAGCTTGAAGCCATCGTCGCCGTTGCGCGCGAGGGGTCCTTTCGCAAGGCGGCCCTGGCGCTGGGCATGTCGACGACGTCGCTGAGCAATGCTGTCGCCAAGCTGGAGTCCCGCCTCGGCTCGCGCCTGTTCAACCGCACGACCCGCAGTGTGTCGCTGACCGATGCGGGCCGCACCTTCGTCCTGCAGGTGGAGCCGTCACTGCGCGACATTGAAGACGCCATGGCGGGTGTCCGCTCGCAGCAGCAGACGCCCTCGGGCACACTCCGCATCAACACGTTTGCGGCCGGTGCGCGGCAGATCATGTCACCGCTCGTGCTGGAATTCCTGCGCCGCTATCCGGATGTGCATGTGGATCTCGTCACCGAGGGCCGCATTGTCGACATTGTCGCCGATGGGTTTGATCTGGGCCTGCGTCGGGCAGATCTTGTCCCCGCCGACATGATTGCCGTGCCGCTCAGGCGCCCGCAACGCTACGCCGTGGTCGCATCACCGGCCTATTTCGAACAGCACGGAAAGCCGCTCACGCCGCCTGACCTCTACAGGCACAAATGCATCCGTGTGCGCCTGCCGAACGGCGCGCTCTTTCCATGGCATTTTGAGAAAAAAGGGCAGGCCTTCCATATCGATGTGACCGGGCCGATCACGCTGGATGAAGCCAGCCTCGCCCGGACGGCTGTTCTCGAAGGCGTCGGTATCGGCTTCTTCCTGGAGCAGAATGTACGCGAGGATCTGGAAGCTGGCCTCATGCAGCGCGTGCTGGCCGACTGGACGCTCCCGACCGGCGATCTCTGCCTCTACTATCCAGGTCGGCGCCATCCCTCCGCCGCCCTCAAGGCCTTCATTGCCCTGGCCCGCGAAGTCAGCAAGACCGACAGGCGTTGAGGCTTACGGATCAGCGCGCAAAACAGATTCAGGCATGTTCGCGTATCGCTCCAGCAAGACGTGTTTGCGCATGTTCCAGTCTTCGGGTTGATCGCGAAGGTTGGGCGACTGTATCAGAGCCGCCAGAGCCATCGCCTGATCAATTGACAATGATGCAACCGACTTTCCGAACAGGCTGTTGGAGGCGACATCAATGCCGTACTCACCTGCGCCGAAATACAACTGGTTGAAAAGCGCTCTAACGATTGCATCCTTGTCGTGACGCGTTTCCAGCTTGCAAGCCAGGAAGAGCTGCCCGATTGCGGCTCCCAGTGTCCCACCTTGATATGAGTCGCCGTTCAACTCACGTGCCAGAAGGTCTACCGTCCGCATTCCTGCTCTATCAGATGAGAACCGTCGTTTGAGTGTCGGACAGGGCCAGCTTTCGCCCTGCGAATCTTCCCCGAAGATGACCATCGAAATCGCAATCTCTGAAGTCGATAGGGATCCCGTCGGCGCTCCCTCGAAGGCATCGGATCTCTCCAGAGTTTTGCTGGCCTGGTTCCAATAGGAGGCAGAAATAGTCACCACAGTGACAATTAGCGCGCTGGAAACAGCGGCTAGGATGATCAGGCCCCACTTTACCACGTCCTAAAACAGATCCTTTATCGGCCCCTAGGCATTCTGTGAGCAAGTATGGATTGGGTATCTGACGAAAGTGAGACAGCAATGGGGCTAAGGGCCACTGGCCGCTACCTGTTCGCCCCCGGCACCCATTTGATGTCATCCGCGCCATTATTGTTCGCCACGCGGCCGATCACGAACAGCCAGTCCGACAGGCGGTTGGCATAGGCGAGCGCTTCCGGGCTCACCACTTCGTCTTCCATCGCGAACAGTTCCGCAATCATCCGCTCGGCCCGGCGGCAGAGCGTGCGCGCCACATGCAGCTGAGCCGCAAGCGCGCTGCCGCCCGGCAGGATGAAACTGTCCAGCGGCGCGAGGTTCACGTTCATCGCGTCGATCTCGCTCTCAAGCCGCTTCACCTGCGACTCGATAATCCGCAGCGGCGTCCATTCCAGCTTCGTGCCCCTGTCCGGCGTCGCGAGGTCTGCGCCAAGATCGAACAGGTCGTTCTGCACACGCCGGAGGGCCGCCAAGGTCTCGCCCTCGGCATGCAGCGCGGCCACGCCGAGCGCCGCATTCACCTCGTCCACCGTGCCATAGGCCGCGACGCGCGGATCCCACTTGTCCAGCGGCTCGCCGGTCGAGAGGCGCGTTTTGCCCTTGTCGCCGGTCTTGGTGTAAATCTTGTCGAGCTTGACCATGACGGCCTCCTAGAAGCCGATCTTGAAGGCACCGGCCAGCGCGCCGAGCGCCACGAGAATGGCAATCACGATGGCCTGCACGAAGATGCGCAGCCGCATCAGCTTGTTCGAGCGGCTCGCCTGATTCTCGTCCGTGCGCGCGAGATTGGCGATGCCGACAAAGAGCACGATCACGAGCGCTGCAACGCCAACATAGAAGGCAATCGACAGGAAGGTTTGCATCTGGGTCTGCCTTTCCGGCTGTATCAGCCCTCAATATGGGCGCTTGGAGCCCGCTCGGCCATGCGCAAAGGGTCGCGGGGCCTGGCTTTTCTCAGTGGCTGCCTTCAACCCGCGCCGCCAGCGCCTCGATACGCGCGGCGGCATCGCTCAGTGCCTTGGCGACCTTGGCTTCAGCCGCCGCATTGCCCGGCACAGCCCTGCGCGAAGCGTCCAGCTCGTCCAGCAGGGCGAGCGCCGTGATCAGCAACAGGCGCTCCTCGCCTATGTCGCCCACCGCCCCGGCAATCTGGTTCACCCGTGCATTCAGCTGCTCTGCCAGCATCTGGATGCGGGTTTCCTGGCCGGGCGCGCAGGCAATGGCATAGGCCTTGCCGCGCAGGGAGATGTCCGCTTTTGCCATCTATTCCGGGCTTTCTTCGGGTGTTCCGCCGGCCAAATCGCCATTGCCGAGCGCAGCGCGCACCTCTTCGATGGCGGCGCCGAGCGCTTCGCTGGCCTCGTCGGCAAGGGACTGCAATTCCTCCTCACGGGCGAGTGACGCATCCAGCTCTTCAGCCATGCGGGCACGGTCTTCCACCAGTGCCGCCAGCTCTGCGCGGGTCACGGCCGGGTCGCCCGTTCGCGACATGAGCGAGTCGAGCGCGCCCTCAAGGCGCTTCAGGGCCGCATCAAGGCGGCGTGCAGATGGGTCAAGGTCACTCATTTCCTCAATGAAGTAACGGCATTGCTGCCATCCGCCAAGCGGCTTGACGTTGGGGCGGGAGTCTGGCCTACGACACGCGAAGATTTTTTTGGAGATAGCAGAATGGCTGTTACGAACCGGGATATGGCAAATGCCATCCGCGCCCTGTCGATGGATGCAGTAGAAGCGGCCAAGTCTGGCCACGTTGGCCTGCCGCTTGGCATGGCTGATGCGGCGACGGTCCTGTTCCGCAAATTCCTGAAATATGACCCGACAGACCCGAAATGGGCCGACCGTGACCGCTTCGTCCTCTCCGCGGGCCATGGCTCGATGCTCATCTATTCGCTGCTCCACCTGACGGGCTACAAGTCGGTCAGCCGCGACGATATCCGCAATTTCCGCCAGGTCGGCTCCAATACGCCGGGCCACCCGGAGAATTTCGTCACCGAAGGCGTCGAGACGACAACCGGCCCGCTCGGCCAGGGCATCGCCACCGCTGTCGGCATGGCCATCGCTGAGCGCCACCTCAATGCCCGCTTCGGCGACGATCTTGTCGATCACAAGACCTATGTCATCGCCGGTGACGGCTGCCTCATGGAAGGCGTCTCCCAGGAAGCCATCACGCTGGCCGGCCACCTGAAGCTCAACCGCCTCATCGTCCTGTTCGATGATAACCATGTCACCATCGATGGCGGCACGGACCTGTCTGACAATACAGACCAGTGCGCCCGCTTCGAGGCGTCCGGCTGGGTGAGCCGCAAGGTTGACGGCCATGACGAGAAAGACGTGACCGCCGCCCTGAAATGGGCCCAGACCCAGAAGAAGCCCGTCTTCCTCGCGGTCAAGACGATCATCGGCTTCGGCGCGCCCAAGCTCGCTGGCACAGGCAAGGCTCATGGCGGCCCCTATGGCGCCGAAGAAATCGCCGGCATCCGCGAAAGCCTGAAATGGCCCCACGCGCCGTTCGAAGTGCCTGCCGCCATCGAAGACGCCTGGAAAAAAGCCGGTGAGCGCAGCAAGGATGACCGCGCCGCCTGGAAGAAACGTCTCGCTGCCTCCCCCAAGAAGGGCGAGTTCAACGCCGCCATCGCCGGCCGCCTGCCCAAGAATCTCGGCAAGGCACTGGTCAAGCACAAGAAGGCCGTTGTCGACGGCGGCCTGTCGAAAGCCACCCGCCAGTGGAGCGGCGATGCGCTCGAAGTCATCACGGGCCTCGTGCCGGAAATGATTGGCGGCTCGGCCGATCTCACCGGCTCGAACAATACGCTCACCTCGCATACGCCTGCGCTGACGCCCGCCAACTGGGCCGGCCGCTACATCCACTATGGCGTGCGCGAGCATGGCATGGCCGCCGCGATGAACGGCATGTCGCTGCATGGTGGCATCATCCCTTACTCGGGCACGTTCCTTGTGTTCGCGGATTACAGCCGCCCAGCCATCCGCCTCGGCGCCCTGATGGGCACGCGCGTCATTCACGTCATGACGCATGATTCCATCGGCCTCGGTGAAGACGGCCCGACACACCAGCCCGTCGAACATGTCGCCAGCCTCCGCGCCATGCCGAACATGCATGTCTTCCGCCCGGCAGACGGCGTCGAGACAGCCGAGTGCTGGGAACTCGCCCTGGAAAACGCGGAAGGCCCAGCAACGCTCGCCCTCACGCGTCAGGGCCTGAAACCTGCCCGCACGACGCACACAGAGGAAAACCTTTGCGCCAAGGGCGGCTACGTCCTGTCAGACTGCAAGGGCAAGGCCCAGGCCGTCATCATCGCCACCGGCTCGGAAGTCGAAATCGCGCTCGCCGCGCAGGAACAGCTCGCGAAAGACGGCGTGAAAACGCGCGTCGTCTCGATGCCCTGCATGGAGCTCTTCGAAGCACAGGACGCGAAATACCAGTCCGACACGCTGGGCGGCGATACGCCGAAAGTGGCTGTCGAGGCCGGCGTCCGCTTCGGCTGGGATCGCTGGATCGGCCACACTGGCGGCTTCGTCGGCATGGACAGCTTCGGCGCCAGCGGCCCCTACAAGGACCTCTACAAACACTTCGGCATCACCGCCGAAGCGGTAGCAGAGGCCGTCAAGGCGCGGGTCTAGTTCTGAAGCTTCGGCTGCCGGAACCGGTCCACGGCCACTGACGGGCCCGGTCGCCGCGCGCTTCCGAGCAGGCGCTCGGTCAGGCGCTGGTAGTGCAGGATGAAGCGGGAAACCCATGCCTGCCGCGTCTGTGGCAGGCCGCCCGGCGCCACGCCCAGCGTCGTCTCCTCCTGCTGCATCCGCCAGCCCAGAACCGTGTCAAAGCCCGGCGCGTCGATATAGAGAAACGCGTCGGCCATGTCCCAGAGGCGCTGGTAGGGCCCGGCGAGCTGCGTTTCCTGATACGCGCGCCACGCACCGTCCACATCCTCCGCCTCCACCGCATTCAGCGGCGCCGTCTCAGGGGCTGACAGGTCCGCCGCCACCCCCATCATCCAGCCTTCCACGAAAATCACGCGCGGCGCGCCCGCCAGAACCGGCCACTCCGCCTCGGGCCTTCGCTCATCCGCTGCCTTGTCAAAAGCAGGCACGGCGATCCGCTCCTCCGCGCCCGACACCTTGAGGCGCGCAAGCGTGTCCATCAGCAGCGCCACATCATGCGTGCCCGGCGGTCCGCGCGTCGCGAACAGTGGATGAACGTCCCGCGCCAGCGCCGCGCGCTCAGCCCGTGTCAGGTAAAAATCATCGAGCGCCAACGCCACCGATCCCGGAATGGCCGAGGTCAGCGCCGCCATCGCCGTCGACTTGCCGACGCCCTGCGGCCCTGCAATGAAGATCACCCGCGCCCCGCGCGCCATTTCGGCCGTCGCCAGCGCCAGCAGCGCTTCGGCCAGCGGCGTCACGCGGTAATGTCCTTGTCCTTCCACCGGAAGCTCCAGAGGCAAAGACTGAACATCGTGACCGACATGACCAGCGCCAGCAGCGCCGTGCCATGCCACCCGGCCGCATCATAAACCGCCGTCCCGGCCCAGCTTCCGGCGCCGCCGCCGAGGAACATGATCACGATATAAACCGTCATCAGCCGCGTGCGGATATCCGGCGCCCGGTTGAGGAAAGTCATCCGGTTGCACACGTCAAGCGCCGGCCCGCCCACATTCATCATCACGATCGGGATCATCAACAGCCAGATGCTCTGCCCCACGAAGAACAGCATCGCCACACCGGCCAATTGCGATGCCGAGAGCGCCAGCCGTGCGCGCCGTGGCCCAACCCTGTCGGCCCATGCGCCAAAGCGCGGCGTCGTATAGAGGTTCACCACGCCAAGCACGGCGAGATAGCCCACAACATCCACGCCATAGCCCATTTCCGGGCTGGTCAGGTGCAGCCCAAGGCCCATCCACACTGCCAGGAACACGCCAAAGCCCAGCGCCTGTATCGCGCCCGACAGCAGGATTTCCGGAAAGTCCCGCACGATCCCGCCAATCGAAAGGATCAGCCGCCAATAGCTCTGCCCCGCCTGCCGACCGCTGCCCGCATCGCGCGGCTCCATGATGCGCGGCAACAGGAAGGTCACGGCCAGCATCAAGGCGGCGGCGATGATATAGACGGTCCGCCAGCCGAAATATTCGGCCACCACGCCTGCGCCGGCGCGCGCCACAAGAATGCCGCCCACAATGCCGGTCGTGATAATGCCCGTTGCCCGGCCAAGGTCGCCCGGTGCCACGCGCTTCGACACATAGGCGGGCAGCAGGTAGGGCGCGATGGTGAAGAAGCCGAGCACGGTCGAGCCCAGCACGAACAAGCCATAATGCGGCGCAAAGGCCATCACCGCCACTGATGCGCACTGCGCCGCCACGAGCACCATCACCAGTCGCCGGTTGCTGAACCAGTCGCCCAGCGGCAGCAGCAGCAATATGCCCAGCGCCAGCGCGATCTGGTTGAAGGCCGGCACCATGCCGATCATCGCATGGCTGATGCCGAATCCGTCCGCGACCAGCGAGATGATCGGGTGGATATAATAGGCATTGGCCACCACGACCGCCGTGGCGCCCGCCAGAACATAAAGCTCGCGATTGCTGAGATATTTCGGTGAGGGAGGCGGCAGCGTGTCGGCGGGGGCAGGGGCAGTGTCCATGCCCCACACCAGCCCGATTACGCGCCAAGTGCAAGCCTTCACCATGAGGCAGGTCCGGGCCTGAGGGCTTTCCCCGCCCTGCGGCCAGTCCCTGCGGGCCATCGCGCCTGTCTTGTCCTACAGCGTCCGGCCTGTGCCTATAATGGCGGCCATGGAGCCTGAATATATCCCCCTCTACCGGCACGTCATGGTGCTCTACTGGCCCTGGCTCTGGTGGCAGCTGCGGATCATTACCCGCTGGCGGATCGAAACGGGCCGCGCCCTGCTGATCGACACCGATCGCCGAGGCAATATCCATATCCGCGCCATAGGAGACGACCCGCGCGCGCCTCGCCCCGCTACGATACATGTGCGCGTCTCAGACAGGCTCCGCATCGCAATAGACGGCGAGCCCGCCCCATATCCGTGTTCCCGGCGCATGCCGGGACCTCAGGCCATTGAAGCAAAGTCACCCGCCGCACGCGAACCCGGCCTCGCAGCCCCCGTCCCGGATACCTGACCCCCGCTCACATCCTGAAAATCCAGCCCCCACCCCAAAGCGCCTCACCGGGCGCCGCACGTGCAGGTGAAAACCTCAGCCCTCGTCCGGCTCGAACAGGTCCAGCTGGTTCGGGTCGACAAAGCGCTTCCGGCGGCCCGGCTTGGTCCGCCCGGAGCGGAAATAGAGATCATCCGTATGGTCAGTCTCTTCGGCCTTGGACTCAGGCACCGGCGCTGGCTTTTTCGGCTTCGCAGCCTTCTTCGCCTTGGCCGGATCGACCAGGCGCCAATAGCTCACCGCCAGGACCGGCGCGCCCTTGTCGTCTTCATAGCGCTGCAGGAAGCCATGCGTCAGGCCGTCCGCCGTCCCGGCCATCTTCACCGCGGCCTCTTCCTCGCTCACGCTCATCCATTCGGTGTGCAGCGATTCCACGACCAGGCCGCCCGCCAGCTTTTCGGCTTCGCTGCGCGTGCGTGCGCCGCGGGCCGCCGGGTCCAGGGCTTCGGTCACATTGCGGGCAAGGGGATAGGCATGGCTCATGAGCGGCGTCAGGTAAGCGAGACTTGGCGGTCCGTCCAGCCCGCATCATTGACCATCTGCAACCGGCACGCCGCCAGCCGCGCGAATCTCAGCGTCACTGCCTTGCGCCTTGCCCCCGCCAGCTTGTCCACAGGCGCCTCGCGGATCACCGCCCCGCCAAAGGCATCGGCCACGATCAGGCCCACATCCTCGGGGATCAGCTCCTGCGGGAAATCCGCCATCACGGCAAAATAGAACCGGTCGCAGAAAGGCATATAATCCTGCCATTTGGAATCAGAGCGGAAATCAGCCACCGACGACTTGATCTCCACAATGGCAATTTCGCCCGCTGGCCCCACGGCCGCTATGTCCGCCCGGCGACTGTTCGCCAGCGTCATCTCGGTCACCCCGTAATAGCCGAGCCCCGCTAGAAGACGCAGCGTGCCACGCGCAATCTCGCCCGCCCGCGAATTCGGCAGGGGTATTTCACTCGTCAGTTTCTGTCCGTCCGCCATGCGCTGGGGCTTTTCGTTCCGCTATTGTTCTCATGGCAAACCTACGCCCGGCGCCCCGTCAGGGTCAAGCGGGCCGCCCGCCCGTGAAAATATCAACGCCTGCTGATCCGATCGCTGCCGCACTGCGTAAAGCAAATGTAAATCGGAATTGTCCGGATCATTTCGGGAGTGTCTGAACCATGGCAAGCGCATATGACTCGAACGGACCGGCCGACCGGGCCTTTGTCCGCACTGCCATGAAGGCGCCCATGCTCGAGCAACAGCACGAGCTGGACCTCGCCCGCCGCTGGCGCGATGAGGAAGACGAAGCCGCCCTCCACGAGCTCACCACCGCCTATATGCGCCTCGTCATCTCGATGGCCACGCGCTTCCGCCACTATGGCCTGCCCATGGCCGACCTCGTGTCTGAGGGCAATGTCGGCCTGATGATGGCCGCCGCCCGGTTCGAGCCGTCGCGCGAAGTGCGCTTCTCCACCTATGCCAGCTGGTGGATCCGTTCCTCGATCCAGGACTATGTCCTGCGCAACTGGTCCATCGTGCGCACCGGCACCACGTCGGCCCAGAAATCCCTGTTCTTCAATCTCCGCCGCCTGCGCGCCCAGATCGATGACACGGGCGATGGCGTGATGACGAAAGAGAACACATCCTGGATTTCCGAACATCTCGGCGTGCCGATCCGCGATGTCGAATCCATGGCCTCGCGCCTTTCGGCCAGCGACCGGTCACTCAACGCGCCCATGGTCGCCGATGGCGATGGCGAATGGCAGGATCTCATTGCCGATGACTCCGCCATCCCGGAAGACCAGGTCATGACCGATCACGATTCCACGCGCCGCAAGGAATGGATCGCCGATGCGCTCAAGGCGCTGAACGAGCGCGAGACACATATCATCCGCCAGCGCCGCCTCTGCGACGAGTCCGTCACCCTGGAAGCGCTCGGCATCGAGCTTGGTATCTCGAAGGAACGTGTCCGCCAGATCGAACATCAGGCCCTTGGCAAATTGCGCAAGGCGCTCGTGCGTATCGTCGGCGACCCGGAAGACTCAGGTCTCATCCCGAACGTGTGAGACGGCTACCAGCCGCCGCCGCCACCACCACCACCGCCGCCGCCTGAAAATCCGCCCCCGCCGGAACCCGACGAGCTGGAGCTTTGCGGCATCGAGCTGGCCACGCCGGAGCTGATCGAGCTGACCATACCGCTCGTCATCTTGCCCACATCGCTGAAGCCGTTCGCGGCCATGTTCGTCCAGGCCGGATTATACGCCTTCGCCGCTTCCGGCATCAGCTTCTCGAAATGCTTCGTCCACGGCTTTTCCACGTCCAGCGCAATGGCATAGGGCAGGAAGGTTTCGTAGCGCTCTGTCGTCATCGGCGGCGGCGCTTCGCTCCCCACCTCCACCGCGTTCAGCTGCAGCTTCTCGGCTGTCTCCATGTACAGCTTGAAGCCTTCGATTTCGGTGCGAACATTCTGGCCAAGTTTGGTCGGCGCCGGCATCAGGTACATGAACCAGCCATTGAGCGCGATCATCCCGGCAATCAGCGCCGTATGCCACCACGACCACTGCGTCGCCTGCATCACCGCGAACACGATGGCCCCGCCACTCAGCAGGATGGCGATCACTGTATATCCGATGTTCCAGCGGAAATACTTGCTGCCATATTTGCGGTCGAGCGCCGAGGTGAACTTTGTATAGGCCTTGGTGAAGGCCGGGTCCGATACGTTGCCAAAGCTGCGGGTCGTCCGCTGGCTGAAAAGGTCTGCCTCCAGGTCCAGGTCTTCCGGCGCCATCAGGTCTGGCTTCTGCCGACTGTCCGTCAGTGTCAGCGTGGTCAGCTTGGACTTGCCGGCCTCGATGATGACATGCCCTTTTACGGCGAGGTTCATCAGCGTCGCGATCAGGGCCCGGTGGCCGGACAGGCTGCGGTAATAGATGTAATGCACAGCGGCCGGCGAATAGCCGTCCGGCGGGCCATAGTGCGGGAAGACGGGCCCCTTCACCGGGTCACGCCCGACGCGATTGAAGTTGCGCCATGAAAACCAGAACACGCCCAGCAGGGAGGCAATCAGGATCGCCAGCGAGCCATTGCGCTGCCACCAGCGCCGTGTCTGGTCCGCGCTCGATGGCGGGTCGATCAGCCCTTTCTCGATGCCAACCGCCACGGTCAGGCCCTGGCCGGGTTGCAACGTCCCGGTCGTGGCAAAGCCCTGCACATTGCCGCCATCGCGATAGGTATAGTCAGAGCCTGCGTCGCCCGATGCGCCCGTATAGGCGGCATGTTCCTTCACCCGCGCGCCTTCCGGGAAGGTGATCGTTACGTTGGCCGCATCAATCGGGAAGTCCCAGTAATTGCCCGTGGCATTCCAGTAGACTTCATCCATGTCTGCAAAATAGCGCACCTGGTTTTTCACCCGGTAGCGGATCTCGTACGTATGCGCGCCATTCTCGAGATAGACATCCGCGTTCCCAATGCGCACCTGCATCGCATTGCCCTCGCTTGAGGTCTCATAGGGCTCGCGCACCCCGTCCCGCGTCACGCTCAATATCTTGTAGGCATAGGGCAGCTTGGCGCCGTCATCCTCATAATAGCGCGGCAGCAGGCGGAAGATTCCGCGCTGGATCTGGTAGCCCTCCGCCGTCACGTCCAGCGTCTCGCTGACCACAATGTCGCCGTCGCGCTCCACATCGATCGCCACGTCAAACCGGTTGATCCGCTCTTCCGCCATGGCGGTCAGTGCGAATAGCGCGGCCATCAGGCCAAGGATCAGGCTGCGCATCGTCATCATGCGCCCCGGAAGTTGACGCTCGGCAGCGCCCGGTCGGCTGTCTCGATCTCGAAGAACGGGCTCTGCTGGAATCCGAAAGGCCCCGCCATCAGGTTCGCCGGAAAACTCTCCACCGCAATGTTCAGCTCGCGCACCGCGCCATTGAAGAAGCGCCGCGCCATCTCGATCTTGTTCTCGGTGTCGACCAGCTCCTTCTGCAGGTCGAGAAAGTTCTGGTTCGCCTTGAGGTCCGGATAGGCTTCGGCCACCGCCACCAGCCGTGCCACGGGTTGCGACAGGGCCGACTCGGCTGTCCCCCGCGCCACCGGGTCATCGCCCGCCGCCAGCGCCGCGCCGCGTTTCGCCACCACTTCCTGGAACAGCGTGTTCTCGTGCGCGGCATAGCCCCTGACCGTCTCGATCAGGCGCGGGATCAGGTCCGACCGTCGCTTAAGCTGCACGTCCACATCGGCCCAGCCATTACGCACCATCTGCCGCTTCTGAACCAGCGTGTTGTAGATCAGGATGACCGCGACCAGCACGACAACGCCCAGTCCGATCAGGATATAAATGCCCAGCATGCGCGTCGTCTCCCGGTAGTTTGCCTGTCCTTGTATCGGACAAACGCAGCCACTTGTGAATGCCCGCCCCTAATCGCGCGCCAGCACTTCCAGGTTCAACGGATGCGAAACCTCCAGCTTGCCCCTGTAAACATAGCCCCGCGCCCGCACCGCTGTGCCCACCGGCGTCTGGCACAGCGCCGCCGCCGAAATCTGGATCTCCAGCGTCAGCGCCGAATCCGCGAGCGCCAGCTCACACGACGCGCCCTGGTCATCCGTGCTGAGGCGCTCGCCCGTCACACCCTCCACAAGCTGGAACTTGTCAAACGGCTCCGGCAGGTCGCTCGCCGCCGGAATCCGGTAAGCCTTGGTCTTCCACAGGCCCAGCTTCGCCTCGCGCGCCTCGGCCTCCGGCGCCAGCAGCAATTCGTTCGCCCCGGCCGTATCCGGATACACCCGAACCCGCGCCCCGCCGCGCGCCGCCATCTCCCGGTTCAGCCACAGGTCCGGCCCCAGCGCGTCGGTGGTCATCACATGCGCCAGCGCCCGGTCATACCGGTCCCGTGTCAGCCCGGCATAGAAGAGCTGCACCTCACGGCCCAGCGCCATGTCCTCCAGCATCCGTTTGGACTCTGTGTAGAACGGCGCCCCCTCCCGGTCCTTGTAGGGCCCGGCCGGCGCCTCGATCCCGATCAGCCGCACGCTTTGTCCCGTATCCAGTACCAGCGCGTCGCCATCGATGACGCGTACCACGCGGCCATGCTCGCCAGGCTGTGTTCCCGCCAGCGGGTCAGGCCGGCCACACGCGGCCAGCACCAGGAATGCCCCTAAAAGGCCCCGCCACACCCCGGTCACGCCCCGCTATCTCCCCTGAACAACCCTTGAACACCCACACGCCGCCCTGTCTTAGCACGCAAGTCCCCCGCGAAAACCACCCGTAAAAGGCTTCAATCCCGCCCCCGCATGCCGTATAGCCTTGCCCGGATGGTCCCGTAGCTCAGCAGGATAGAGCAACAGATTCCTAATCTGTAGGTCGCGCGTTCGAATCGCGCCGGGATCACCAAAAACTCAATTAAAACAATGTATTGTGAATTCGAAAAAGTTTGACTTTGCTCACAAATGGCTTCGTGGTAACCATATGGTAACCGGAGACCGAAAACTCATGGCAAAACTGCGCGTTACTGACACCTGGCTTTCGGCTGTGACCGGCCCAGGAGACTATTCCGACACGATCGAATCCTGCCTGAAAGTGCGTGTGGCCAAGACCGGCGCGAAGACATTTTCGGCTGTGCGAAAGCTGAACGGCAAGACGGTGCGGGTCCGCATTGGCGCCTATCCCGAGATCGGCCTCAGAGAAGCGCGGATGCGTGCCGGAGAGTTCAGGGAATTACGTACATTGGCGCCGACCGCGGCCGCGCGGGCAGAGGCCGTGGCCGATGCCGTGTCTGCTTCCGCCGCTAATTTCTTTGCCGACTACGTCGCTGATATGAAAGCCCGTGGCGTCAAATCTTATGGGCGCATCAAGGGCACGCTGATGGACGGAAAGTACGCCCTGCTGCCCTTCCTGGTGGAGCGGCATGGTGGCATGCCGCGTGCGAGCGATGTCACGATCCAGGACCTGCAAGCCTGGATGGCACAAAGCTATGCGAGAAGTCCGAACTATGCGCCGCATCTTCGCTCTTACATCGTGACCGCCTGGAAATGGGCGGTGAAGAACCGCTACGATTATCGCGGTGGCGCGCGGGACTATGGGATTACCTACAATATCGCAGAACAGTTGCCGACGGTGCCCAAGGGCAGACCGGGCGACCGGTTCCTGTCGAACGAGGAACTGAAGACGCTCTGGCACGCGCTGGATGAGAATCATCCAACGCACCGCGTCCTGAAACTGATGATCGCCATGGGTGGCCTGCGCGTTACGGAAGTAAGCATGAGCCTTGCCGCCAACTGGTGCGATGGGTGGCTGGTCTTGCCGGAGACCAAGAACGGCAAGTCGCATCAGCTACCGATTACCAGGACCGCTGCGCCGCTCGTCGCGCGTTGTCTTGAGCTGGCGCACCCGCGTTCACCCTACCTCCTGTCCAACCCTCGGGATCCAAGCGAGCCGCTCACGATCGCAGCCATTTCACGCGGGGCAAAGCGGTTGAACAAGCAGCTCGGGTTTCCGGATTGGAATCCGCGTGACCTGCGCCGCACGATGAAGACACATCTCATTGATGCGGGGGTCGACGAACGCTGGCTCGATATCTGGCATAACCATGGCCAGACGGCGAGCGTGGCCCGCAAGCACTATATTCGCGCGGAGTATGCGGATCTGAAGCGTGATGTGGCGGAGGCGATTGATGTGTGGTTGGGGCCGTTGTTGTTGATACGCTGAAATCGGCTGTGCGCGCCCTTGTTCGTAATGTTGGGGTCAGGTGTTCTAGCCACCTTAGCGGCACCATCCTTTTCAAGGCGTTAGGATAGCACGCCGCAGAAAATAGTATCGATATTGGCACTCAATTGACACGCAAGCGATGGAACTGCACTGAGTGTGCGTTGGGCGTTCCCCTTATTGGCGCAATTGTTCCAATTTTCAGTAGTTGCGACTGCCAAACTGCGATAGATGGCCAGAAGCCAGTCGTGGGAGGTGCTGCAAATGGCTGAGATTGACCTGAAAAGTGCGCTCAATGCGGTTTCGGATGTTATCCAGAACCGTCCCCGCCCTATTAGACAATTTGATCAGATCTATATGAAGGCTGGTGATATGGTCATGCAAAGTGAGTTCGTCGCTCGCTGGGCATCAGACAAGCGGATTGTTTTTGTCGGAGACGGGGATTCTATCAGTGTTTGCGTAGCCTACATGAAGCATCGCGATGTGCTGGAGTATGGGCCTAGTAAGATTACTGTTCTGGATTTTGATGAGCGTATCGTGAACGCAATCAAGCGGTTTGCTGATCGAGAACGATTAGAGCACCTCGATGCCAAGCTTTATAATGTCTTGGACGGGCTGCCCGACGACCTAGCAACATATGATTGCTTCTATACGAACCCTCCATGGGGTCAATATAATGAAGGACAAAGTATCAACATCTTTGTCGAAAGAGGAATTGAAGCGGTATCAAATGTCGGAGAAGGCTTAATCGTCATCGCCGATGACGCCGAGCTGGATTGGCCGAAAACAGTACTGGCGTCAGTTCAACGCAATGCTGCCGGGAGAGGATTCTACGTCGCACGTATGCAGCCCGAACTCCATTTGTATCATTTGGATGATGCTCCCGAACTGAAGTCTTGCAACCTGCTCGTGAGATCAGTGCCAAACAATAAAATAGGCAGAAATAGTGTGGCGGTTTCCGACTCCGACAGGCTAAAAAACTTTTACGGCCGTTCAAAAGCTCCCCGCGTTCGATACGTCCGCGAACAGAAGGCGTTGAACTATGGCGATGCCAGTGAGACAGAATACAGGCTCGAACTCTTGGAGGAAAAGCAATGAACGATATTCTCCGGCCAGGCGCAGGGATCTTGTTCATGAAAGTTGGCACCCATGCCAGCGAACCCCTGGATGAGATCATTGCTCGAAAACGCAAGGAAATTGATGAAGCCGGCTTCGCCTTGTGGGGATATGGTGGCAACACTTGTCATCCCACTACAATGGTCCAGCCTTTCGCCGAGGAGCACGCTAGAGCTGGCAGTCCGATTGTGCTTTGCATGGAGCCGATGCAATCCAATCACTTTGCGGAACAAATCCGCGCCAATGAATATTCCACTGATGGCATTTTGTGGCACACAATCCATCCAGCTGTGAATGCAGTTGGCTCTCGGTACGCCCTATTCATAAAAGACTTACAGGAGGTCGACCTTGAATTGCCACTATCACGAACGGAGGTTGCGGTAGGGCGGAGTGCGGGAAGGCTGGGAAATCAGTATGTGCGCGGACGAGTAGACAAGGCTTGCCTGAATCTTCGCGAGCAGAATGTGGTGGTAAACGCGATTGAGCAAGAAAAGTCGGTTAAGATTGGTCTCGCTGCAATTCTGTGCGATCCATATGCGGCATTTTTACGATCAACGAACTAGTTCTGCGCCACAAAAATTGCCGGAAGCTCCAGCGGTGGATCTTGTGTAGCTACTAAGGCCATCCAGTATCGCGGCGGTGGATGGCGAGCTTCTTCCGCAAGCAAAGCAAATCGTCAACGCTTTGTCGCAAGAGGCGTCTTTACAAATATGATCCCGGATACTTTCCGCGCCAAGTCGTTTTACCATACGCGCAACGATGTGTTCGAGCGTGTCGAAATGACCTTTGAGTTGAACGAGTATCGGTAATTGCGATGACAGTTTTGGTAAAGATGATAAGGCGCGCTTGTCCCCCGTCAGTATGCGGCCTGTAGAACGGTTTATGGCTATGGATACTAGGATGCTTTCGCCTGTGTCGAAGTCCAAGTTCAGATCCAATGCAATTTTTTCGATATTTGCTGCAAGTTCGATTTCGGCGTCATCTGGTTCCAAAATCAACGCATTATGAAGAAAATGCTCGAAAGTCTCCACGACGTCCGGTCGGCCAAGGCGGCCAAGCCGTGGGCCAATTACAAAGCGCAGGGCCCCAAGGACACCTATAGCTTTTGAGTCTACTTCATAACTGTCGCCAAGAGATTCCAAGAGAGACCATTGGGCGAGCTTTGAAACGATATCGTTGTCGCAGACTATCTCAGGCAAATTCTGCTGCTCCCAGAACCGCCTTTAGATAAAGCTGTGTACCTTCCTCCAAAATATCGAGTTCAAGTTCTTTGGCGGCAATTCGATTGATGAACTTCCAAACGTCATGGCGCTCGCGATAGATCTGAGCCAGTGCAGAGTAAGATACGTTCCATTCTCCAGTCTGGTGTCCGTAACATAACGCCAGCGTTCCCGGCTCGATTTGCCTTTCACGTGCGGCGATGCGCACAGCGTAAGCCAGCTCTGCGCCATTGTTCGCTGGCGCATTCATTTCGATCGTTGGCTGCGATTGCCCTGTAAGCAGCTCCAGCGCATACGCATCTGCTTCGAGTTCGTCGTCATCTCTGTCTACCATTTCGATCGGTTCATCGAGATCGACAATGACCTCGGAGGTACTGAAGTGCTGACGTGCGATATGTCCCATTTCGTGAGCCAGATGATAAGCGGTTGGTGCTGGATAGCTCGAATCCTTGCCAATGAAGATCACATGGCGTCCGCAATGCTTTACCACCAGCGCAGTCATTCGTTTTGCTGAAAGGGGAAATACTCGTAGATGAATTACGGGAATACCTAGGCCCCAGCAAGTTGCTAGAAGGTCAGGTAGCGATACGTAGTCTGATTGTTTTAGGATGGATGTGCGCAGCGCAGAGGCGGACAGGCTGCTTAGCTGAACGTCCGATCTAGGAGGACAGGCTTTGGTTAAGTAACGCGCGAGCGCAATGGCAAAAGAGGCTAAAGCAGACTCTTGAGTATCGTTGTATACGTTGAGACCTTTAAACTTCGCCTCATGCCGCCAGACGAATACAGGGCTTTCTTCGCCAATCACAGAGCGAGGTGAAAGCCCGAGTTTGCGGGCAACCGAAAACCTAAGCTCCACCTGAGCGGATTTAGAGCTGTTGGCATCGTCGCTCCACCATATAGGCCAAACAGCATCAATCGCCCCTGACGATATGCCGAGGTCCTTCAATTGCTTCTTGAAGTTGTTGGCGTCTCCGATCATCCTCCATTCCTTAAAGCAGCACTGAACCGGGCGATAGCTTCAATCAAGTTTTCTAATGCGTCACCATCCGAAGGGTTCATTTCGAGGATGTGGTCGAGGTGCGCACATATTCTATCCCGACCGCCCGGCAAAGATGAATAATTATTGTCGAGTGCTCCAGCGGCAACGGCGTCCATTATTTTTCGCACCGCTGGTCCGGTTCGACCAATTCCCGACTCAATTATCCTCGATATTGTTGGCTGGCTAACACCGCATCGTAGGGCAATTTCAGCCTGACTAAGGCCGCGCCCATCGATAGCCTGTCGAATTTGTGCAGGAAGGTCTTGCATGAAGATGAATAAACATGAATAGAATGCATTGCCAATAGGGAGGCTCGAATGACGATACCAAATGCATTCTGTTGGACGAGATTTGGCACCGAAGCTGGCCAGACAATTTCGGAAATTTTCGCTCGAAAAGAAGCCGAAAGATCCCGCAACGATGGTGTGTTTCTATGGGGAATAGGTAATAATGTGGCGCCGTCGATTGCTTCGCTGCTGCGCATAGAGAGTAAGCCCCACGTATTGTTCAGCCCAATCAAGTCACCCCCACGAGAGACAGATGTCTCTCCTTCCCAAATTGCCGTTTGGACGGAAGGGGCTGGTGTCGACGGAAGCGCTTATAGAGTGCCCAGTGGGTCGCTCGTTACCAGCCGATTTCACGGGGTGCGAAAGCGGAAGCACTACGCCCTGGTTTGCCGCTCAAATCATCATATCAAGGAAACCGAATCTGACGAGTTCGTAGATTTCGATACTCTCGTGAATGTCAAATCCGGGAAGCAAATCGGATCGTCACAAGTCACTTCAATTGTACGAAGAATTCAGGAGGCGGGGTCTGGTAGTGGCCGATATCCGGTTAGCTTTAAAGCCGAGCTAGTTTATCCGTACGTAGTTGAGTTGAATCATTGCGGCGTTGTTTCAAACACAGGTGTAAAGCCAGAGGCCATGATGCGCCAAGCATGGGAGGTTCAAAAAATGATGTTGGCTGAACCCGCACAAATGGATGAAGATCAGCCTAGAATGTTTGGGTAGGAATGTTCCGTTCGACCCGTCTTGCTGAATTATTATTCGAGTTCTGCAGTTTAGGTGTTATACTTGCTAGGAATTTGGCTCGATCAATAGACATTCCGATTGAGCTGCTGCCGGTTTCGTGGGCGGCAACTAAAGCTTTCATAGTTTGCTCCTCATACTGTTTAGGGCTGAGATATCCGAGCGTCGAGTGCCAGCGTGTCGGATTGTATAACCGCTCGATGTAATCGAAAGCGTCGGCGCAGGCCTGATTGCGCGCTCGGTAGGTTTTCTGCTGACCCGTTCGGTCTTGAGGGATGAGAAGAAGCTCTCCATCACAGCATTGTCCCAGCAGTTTCCAGACTTGGTCATTGAGCAGGTGATGTGATTGTCTTTCATGCCGGAAACGCGCCGTCCGGACCATCTCAAAACTCTCGGATCCATCGGCTCAGCACTGTCGCGTGCAAATCGAGATCCCGTGCGGCCTGCGCTATACTCACCCCGCGCTGCGTCACCAAATGTACAGCCTCCCGCTTGAACTCGCGGCTAAACTTCGTGCTGGTGACGCATATATGCTGGTCTTGGGCGCGGACACTATCGACGACGACGCCAGTGAACATATCCTCAGTATAATCCTTAAGTCCGCCGCCTTGGGTGGCCGTTACCCGCGCGTCGAGAGCGTTTGTTCAAACTCTCTGCTTCAGGGCTTTAGGTCGGAGTCTGCGTCGGACTAACTTGAACCGATAGTGGCAAGGGCAGGTACAGCCACCTTATGCGCCCATCGCAGGTATTTCCACTCCCAACGTTCTGGCTCTCAGGGTTGGTCAACTGGGTCTATCCGACCCAAGATATCAAACCAGGATGCATCCATTGCCGCCACCAGTTTGAGAAACTCAATTACGTCAATCCGGCGCTCTCCGAGCTCAATTTTCGCGACATAGGACTGTGGAACGCCGAGCAGTTCAGCAACTTGTTGCTGGGACAGCCCGGCTTCGCGGCGGGCTTGCCTCAGTTCCTGAACGAGCTTGCGATGTGCAGGAGTACGAAGAGTCTTATTCACCACGGCACCAAGGACAAAAACCAGTTGCCCTCGTAATCCCAATAGTGGATAATCCCATTTTGGGATTATTTGTTTTCAACCGTGGGGATGATGATGAGGAGTAGGAAGGTTACTCCAAAATATGCACACACATTGGGAGCGGATATTCGAGGCCGGAATGGTCTCTACAGTGAAGATGTCGCCGGATCGCACTCAAATGCAGTTATACAACAGGGCTCACCATAGTGTTCGCCTGTCTGCTATCAAAGCATCTATTTCCGGCCCTTGCGCGGACGCTTGAGCAATTCGTCAGGCTCGATGTCCAGGGCCGTGGCGAGCTGCTGGACCACATCGATGCTCGCACTGTACATGCGGCGTTCGAGCAAGCTGACATATGTGCGGTCGATGCCTGCGAGGTGAGCCAGTTCCTCCTGCGAGAGACCTTTGGCCTTCCGGTGTGCCTTCAGATTGAGCGCGAAGATTTCCCGGATGTCCATATCCCGAGAATGCGCCGGTTGAGTAGTATACAACCACGGAGTATACTACTCAAAATTGAGGTTTCAGAGATTAGGAATGTGGGCATGACAGAACTGCTTGTGAGCGCTGGATCGGCTCGGGCGCGCGGCTCGCTTCCTTCGAACGCTGGGCTTGCAGACACGGTGGAGGTTGGGATCCATGCCTGATCGAGCTGCCAGAATGAAGCCTGTGGCGAAGCGGCAATTACTGCCGAGCGGGGACGGAGGCCAAGGGCTCGCTCCGCACTCCGGGCGTGAGCTTGACGATCTCGCTGGCGCAGAGGTGTTCACTGAATTGTATCGCGCCCAGTTTCACCAGCTGGTGAGGCTGAGTCGCATCCGGACTGGCGATGCGCCCGAAGCCGAAGACCTGGTTCAGGATGCGTTTGTGGCGGTCCGGCGTGCCTACCCGGACAAGGCGACAGATGAGCTACGGCCGCTCCTGTTCACCACGCTACGGAACCTGACTCTCAACTACCTAAAGTCCGGCGATACGAAACGACGGCAGGCATCGGTCGAATTGCTCGGAAGCGATGACCGGCTCGGCTGTTCCCGCACGGTCACACCCGAGACACAGCTCATGGATGCGCAATTGCTCACCATTGCCGAGCAGACGATCGCGGCAATGGTGCCGCGCCGCCGCGAGGTGCTGAAACTCCACCGTTTCGAGCAGCTGACCTATGATGAGATCGGGCGGCGCCTGTCTGTCTCTCGCTCGACGGTGAAGAAAGAACTCGCCGATGCCATTGCGGAAGTCGCCGAGGCGCTCGCCCGGAAAAGCGGGCAGGGCGTTGATGGGCTGGTGGATCGCAAATGACGATTCAGGAGCCGGGTAATGCGCGTGCTGCGAGACGTCCCCGGGTAGGGGAGGCTTTCGCGCTAAGGGGTAGTGCGGCGCTCAATGAGATCTTTCGACTTCAGTATGAGCAGCTCCTGCGATTCAGCCGGATACGCATAGGTAACCACCCTGATGCCGAGGACCTTGTGCAGGAGGCTTTCCTGTGTGTGAGACGGGCCTATCCCGACAAAGGGATCGGCGAGCTGAGACCGCTCCTCTTCACGGCCTTGCGCAACCTCACGCTGGACTACCTCAAATCGGGCTATGCCAAACAAAAGCGGTCGTCGGCCGAGATCGGCGATCTGGATGATGTTCTCGCCTGCTCCCGCTCTGCGACGCCTGAGACGCAAGTCATTGATGCGCAATTGCTGGCGATTGCGGAGGCGGCCATTGCCGCGCTGGGACATCGCCAGCGGGAGGCCCTGCGCCTCAGCCGGTTTGAACGCCTGACCCATAGCGAGATCGCCCGGCGCCTGTCGGTGTCACCAAGAACGGTGCGGAGCGATATCACCGATGCGTTGACAGCCATCTCGAAGAGCCTTGCGCGCGCAGACCAGTGCCGTCCGAGCGAAACCGAGTAAAACCGATGACGTGCAACAAGGACCATTCCGGCAGGCTTGGCGAGGCCGCCCGCTGGTACAGCGACCTGCAGGATCCGGACATCGCTCTCGAGACGTGGGAAGCGTTTCTCGAATGGGAGGGGCACCCGCAGAACGCGTCCGCGTTCCAGGAAATCGAGAGAGGCCTGGTTGTTCTCGAGAGAACGAACCGGGCTTATGGCGGGATGGGTCAATCCGCTGGGCGAGCCGGCAAGCCGCCGACAGGGTCGTTAAGCCGATTGATGCGGTCCAGGACCGCCTGGATAGCTGGGATTGCGGCAGCCTTGGTGCTGGCGACGGTGTCGGCCATTGCGGCACTGCCCGTCCCGCATCCCGAGCCCATCCGATACGCAACATCAGTTGGCGAACAGCGCAGCTTCGACCTCGCTGATGGGTCGGTGATGACACTCAACACCGATACCGAGGCTGAAATCGCATTCACAGGGTCCCAACGCTATGTCCGGCTGGTTCATGGGCAAGCCCTGTTCGAAGTAGAGAAGGGGAAGCGGCCGTTCATTGTTGTGGCAAGCCGCAGCCAGACGACGGCCTTGGGTACCGTTTTTGACGTCTATGCAAAGGCGGGCTCGGTCGAGGTCACGTTGATAGAAGGTTCGGTTGGCGTCGTCCCGGTGCCAGCCGAGCCGGAATTGTGGGATTGGTTTCGCCCCGCTTCCCGGGACGGCGCTGCCGGGCGAACGCTCGTTCCGGGAGAGAGACTGGTCATCCGGGGCGATGGTACTGAATCGGTCTCGGCAATCGATCCCTCTGATGCGAGCACGTGGCGGAGCGGTACCGTGTGGCTCGACGACATGGCGCTAGCGGATGTCGTGACAGAGCTGAACAGGTACGCAAGAATGAAGGTCCGGATCGACGATCCTGATCTCGGTGCGGAGCGCCTGAGCGGAAGCTTTCGCGTCGGCGAAGACGAAGAGTTTATCGGGTCGCTGGTGATGATGTTCTCGTTGAAGGCGGAGCGGTCTGAGGATGAGATCGTACTTTCGCGAGTGGCGAAATCTGATTGAATTTTTCGCCCAGATTTCCATTCGCAAGCGATACGGAATAGCTTCAGCAAGAACGACTACCCGCAAGTTCTGGAGGGGCATTTTAAGGCTTTGAAGGGACGCGGCCAATATTGTGTCCCGAACGGGAAATTTCGGGGTTATTGGCGATGGAATGACTGTCGATGTCCTGATCGGGATATTCTTCTTGTATTTCGTCTGAGACGGGCATACGTTTCCCGTACGGGAAATTATGATCATGACACCAGAAGAAATTGGCCAACTCATCCGGACGACACGCAAGGCTCAGGGCTTGCGTCAGCCTGAACTGGCTGCTGCTTCAGGCGTTGGCCTGCGCTTCCTTGTTGAACTCGAACGCGGCAAGCCGACGGCGCAGATCGGCAAGATGCTCGATGTCCTGTCGGCCCTTGGCTGTTCGATGACCATCACCACGCCGGAGGATCGCCGATGACGACGCGCGCGCTCACGCTCTGGTGGGGCAAGGATGCCGTCGGGACCCTGTCGGTCGACGCGCATGGTGAGATGGGCTTTGCTTATCTGCCTGCCTGGCTTGCCCGGAGCCATGCTCGGGCGATTTCTGTGTCCTTGCCTTTACAGGAGGGGCCGTTCTCCCGACGCGAATGCCTGCCTTTCTTCGAGGGTATCCTGCCAGAAGAAAGCCAGCGGGTGAATGTTGCCGCCGCGCTCGGCGTCTCTGAGCGCAATGAATTTCGCCTCCTTGAAATGCTGGGCGGCGAAGTTGCAGGCGCATTGTCGCTTTGGCCGGACGGCGAAGAGCCGCCGACCCTGGAAGGCCCGTTCACGCCAAAACCTCTATCTGACAAAGAGCTGCGTGTCCTGATCGACTCTCTGCCCAAGCGCCCCATGCTGGCCGGAGAGGAAGGCCTGCGACTCTCGCTGGCCGGCGCCCAGGCGAAACTCCCTGTCATCCTGACGCCGGACGGCATCGCGCTATCAGCGCCGGGCCAGCCGACAACGCACATCCTGAAACCGCCGATCACAAGGTTCGAAGGCACGACAGAAAATGAAGCCTATGGGATGCGGCTTGCGCACATGATCGGGCTCGATGTGGCCGAGGTCCGGATCCACAGGGCTGGGGGCGCGCCTTTCCTGCTCGTCCGGCGCTATGACCGCATGGTGGGTGATGGCGGACGCGTCACGCGTTTGCATCAGGAGGATTTCTGTCAGGCGCTTGGGTTCACGTCAGCCCGCAAATACGCCTCGGATGGCGGACCGGTGTTCCGCGATCTTTTCATGCTCCTGCGGCGCGTGGCGACCCGGCCCGCGATCGAAGTCCTCAAACTCTTTGATGCGGCAATCTTCAATCTGATCATCGGCAACGCCGATGCGCACGGGAAGAATTACAGCCTCCTCTATGATGGCAGCACGACGCTCGCGCCGCTCTATGACCTGCTCTCGACCGTGGCCTATCCTGAGCTCAGTCCGCGCCTTGCGATGAAGATTGCGAAGCGGGCTGCACTGGAAGACATCCAGGCGCTGGACTGGGCCAGGTTTGCCGAAGAGACCGGCCTGACTGAGCCATACATCCGGCGGCGGGTAACGACATTGTGCGGGTTGGTGCTGGAGCAGGCCGGGAACGTAGCGGCGGGTTTTGATCTGGAAGCGGGTGAAAGAGAGGCGATGTCGGGGGTGGAAAGCCTGGTGTCCGGGCGGGCGGAGAGCCTGGCCGGGCGCGTGTAACGTCATCCGGGACGGCTCAGGAGATGTATCCCTTTAGGGTGGCTCTCCAGGTCTGTCGAAACGACGTCACGTCAGAGCAGTTTTGCCGTTGACGTTCCTCGCTTCGAACCGTAATACCCCGCCTTCCTACCCCGTGCCCAGATGGCGGAATTGGTAGACGCGCTACGTTCAGGTCGTAGTTCTCGTAAGGGAGTGGAGGTTCGAGTCCTCTTCTGGGCACCATTAGCTTGTTTTCATTTAATATTTTTATTTTTCGATACCCCTGCGATTGAACTGCGGGGTGACGATTTGGTAGGGTTCAGACTTTGCCCGTCTGAACACTGCGAACCGGCCATGCCGCTGACAGATTCTGAAATCGACGCCTTTGCGACGCAGGAGAAATCCTACAAGCGCGCTGATGGCCGCGGGCTCTATATTTTCGTGACCCGGACAGGCTCGAAACTCTGGCGCATGAACTATCGCTTCCAGGGGAAGCAGAAGACCCTTTCCTTTGGCGCCTGGCCTGTCGTGACGCTCGAGGAGGCGCGAGCCCTCAGAAACAATGCAAAGCGCCTCCTCCGGCAGGACATCGACCCCGGCGCCGTTCAACAGTCGCGCAAAGCGCGCAGGCGTGGCCGTGCACCGACAACTTTTGATGTGATCGCCGACGAGTTCCTAGAGAAACGCAGGCTTGAGGGGCTTGCTGAAACCACGCTCTCGAAGAAGGTCTGGCTCCTTAACTTCGCAAGGGAAGAACTGGGCATAATGCCCATCACGGATATCCGGCCGCGTGACGTCCTCGCTGTCCTCAGAGGGGTCGAGTCGAAAGGCAATTATGAAACTGCCAAGCGCCTGCGCACCACGATCGGTGAAGTGTTCCGCTATGCGGTGGCAACGCTGCGGGCGGAGACCGATCCAACTCCGGTTCTGCGCGGCGCGCTGATTTCGCCGAAAGTTCGGCACATGCCCGCGATCACCGAGGAGGATGAATTCGGCAGCCTCGTGCGGGCAATCTGGCGCTATGAGGGCAGGGGAGGAGCGGCGAAGGCCCTGAGGCTCATGGCGCTGCTCTTTCCGCGTCCCGGAGAGCTCCGGCATGCCAGGTGGTCCGAGATCGATTTCAACAAGGCAGTCTGGACCATCCCCGCCGAGCGCATGAAGATGCGCCGTGAGCATCGCAAGCCCCTGTCGCCCGCAGCCCTTCACCTCCTGCTTGATCTTCGCGGCAGGAGCTGCCCGGAAGATTATCTCTTGCCTGCCGTCACGGATCCCGAGCGGCCGATGAGCGAGAACACGATGAACGCGGCGCTCGAACGGCTGGGCTTTCCAGGCGAGCGCATGACGCCGCACGGATTCAGGGCAACGGCCTCGACCTTGCTCAATGAAAGCGGGCGCTGGAACCCGGATGCGATCGAGGCAGAGCTCGCACATGTCGATACGAGAGGGGTCAGGGCGATCTACAACCGGGCACGTTACTGGGGCGAGCGGGTGGAGATGATGCAATGGTGGGCGGCAGAAGTGCTCAGGCACACGAATGCATACTGAGGGAGAGTCTCTCAAGGCGTCCTGGTTTCTTCGCGACCTGCCCGCCGGAGGCGGGGCTGTCCGGCCGGAATGGACGTGTTGAGGTGGGATAGAGCCGTTCTTCTGTCCGGCCCGGCTCGTCTCACTGGGGCATCATAACGTTCGGCTTTAGGCATGTGGCTGGGGCTCACCGGCAGGTCGCGCACCCGCGCTTCCCACTGTCCGTTGGCCAGAGGGGTCACGGGCGCTGATTTGGCCTCTGTGGGTTGCGCAGACGGCGTTCTGCTTCAAGCCATGACGCGTTCAAGCTTGGCTTTTCTGGCCTCCCAGTCAGGCATGACCTCACAAAGAAGCTTGAAAAATGCAGGGCCGTGATTGGGCTGGCGAATGTGGCAGAGTTCGTGCGTGATGACATAATCGATGGCATCGATGGGCGCTTCGATCAGGCGTGTGTTGAGCACAAGGCGTCCGGCCGGCGACATCGACCCCCATCGATGGCTGAGCTTTCTAACAATCAGCGCATGAGGGGTGAAATGATCGGGAAGCGGAAATCGATCCTGATTGGCAAGTAGCCGCTCATGAAGTTTGAGTTTGGCCCGTGACCGGTACCACTCCTGGACGAGACCTTTGATATGCTCCTGTGTCTTGGGCCGGACGGTTTCGACATTGATGACCCCGCGAAACAGCCGGACATGATCGACGAGCCCGGCCCGCACTTTCAGTCTGTATTGGCGTCCGAGATAGAGGTGGGTCTCTCCGGCAACGAACTGCCGGTCCGGGGTCCGCGGTAGGAATTGCCGGAAATAAGTCTGCTGGCGAATGATCCAGGCCGCGCGCTTTTTGACCTTGGCGTCGATGTCTTTCTGAGGCGCTTTCAACGGCGCCGCGATCACGACGCGAAGATCGGGTTCGACGGCGATCTCGAGTGTCTTGCGATCGCGTCGCTCTACGGCGAACTCGATGATGCGCGAGCCGTAGGTAACCTGGCGGTATTCGGGTTTCATCCTGGAAACCGCGCACGCGCGATACTCATCAGTTGCTGTTCGAGCCCATCAAGTGTCTCGACGTCTAGATCGATACCCTTCTGATCTCTGAGGACATCGAAGAAATAGTCGTCGATCGCGTTGCGCATGGTATTTTGTGCGACCTCATTTGACCAGATGTCGACAATGTGGTGGGCCTTGACGATATCGATGATGGCGAGCGCGACGTCCGCAGTCTCGTCCTCACCCAATTTGCTTCCATCATTCTTTGGGAGCCTGTCTTCCAGAATGCCAAAGAAGGCTTGTCCGTCATCATTACCCTTGAGGAGCGCTGGAACGCTGCGGCCACGATCTTTCGAGGCGACTTTTTGGGCGAGGTCCATCACGCTATTCAAGTAGTCGCGCTCTGACAGACGGCGTGCCCGATAATCCCGGATCGTTTCTTCCAGCAGGGCCGAGAACCGCGCGTAGAAGCTCGGGTCTTCGTCCATGCGTTCAGTCAAAGTGCGCCGTGTCGCGCTCGCGATCCGGTCCGCCTTTGAAGCGTCTGTGACCCCGGCCTCTTCGACAACCGCCTGAAGCGCTTTCGGGTCATTGATATTGACCACCTCAATGATTGTCTCTGCCGGCATGGCGATAACGTGATCGTCCAGCAGCTTCTGGATCTTCGGCTCGAACTCTTTGACGTCGACGGTTTCCTGATACCGTAGCTGAACCGACCTTCTGAGTTCGGAGAACCCCTTCCAGTCCCGCTTCATCTTGTCCATTATCGCCGGGGCGAACACGTCGAGCGACTTGTCCGAGGACATGGCGATATGGAGACAACGACCGAAAGCGCGGAACCGTTCATAGAAGTCTTGTCTGATTTCCTCATCGCCCAGGAACTGCTCGAACTGTTCCATATCTTTCTTGTTGGCGACTGGTTTGAAGAGGTCCCATAGCTGGTCATGCAGCTGCGGGAGGCGACGGATCTCCTCTTTCACATCGTGGACCGTGCCGATCAGATCGGTGTCATCATAGCCTTCAAATGCGGTATAAGTCGTAAGCGCCTTGTCGAGCTCGCCGAGCAGTCCCTCATAGTCAATAATGAAACCGAACTGCTTCTCGGCATCTTCGTCTTCATAAAGGCGGTTCACGCGTGCAATGGCCTGCAGGAGATTGTGCTCCCGCAAGGACTTGCAGACATAGAGGACCGTATTTCTCGGAGCGTCGAAACCGGTCAGAAGCTTTGACACAACGATCAGAATCTCCGGATCGCCCGAGCCTTTAAACGCCTCGATTATCTGGCGATTATATTCGTCCTCGCTTTTGTAGCGAGCCATCATCTTGGACCAGAAGACCCTGACCAGGTCCTTGGACTCGACATCAACGTCCTCGTTCCCTTCGTTCTCGTCAGGTGGCGAGATGATAATGTCGCTGGTGATATGACCGATCTCATCGAGCATGTCCTTGAAGCGAACAGCAGCGGCTTTGGATGGCGCGACCAACTGAGCCTTGAAGCCCGTGCCCTGCCAGTGCTGCCGGAAATGTTCGGAAATGTCGTAGGCTTTGGCACGGATTGCCTGTCCGGTCTTCGATAGGGCGTCCATGCGCGAAAACTTGCGCTTCAGATCAGCCTTCTGCTGGTCGTTCAACCCTTCCGAAATCTTGTCGAACCAGGTGTCGATGACCGAGCCGGTAATTTGCTGATCGACGAGGCGTCCTTCATAGAGCAGGGGGACGACTGCGCCGTCTGCGACAGCCTCGTCGATCTTGTAGTGGTGAATGAGCCCGCCAAATGTGGTGAGCGTATTCTTGTCTTTTTTCAGAAGCGGCGTGGCGGTAAAGCCGAGATAGCAGGCTCTGGGCAATAGTCGGCGCATTTTCATGGCAAACTGGCTGTGCCCGCCATAGCGCCCGGTCTGCGTCCGGTGACTCTCGTCGATAAGGACGAACAGGTTCGGATCCGCGTCGGCTTGATCGCCATGTCGCAGCGCCGTGTCGAACTTGTTGATGATCGTTGTGATGAGTGGGGTTTTCGCCTGGATGAGGGAGAGCAGATGGGAGCCGCTCGTCGCCCGGACGGGGTCCATGTCACACGACTTGAACGTTCCCTTGATCTGCTTGTCGAGATCGTCGCGGTCCGTGACAATCAGAATACGAGGATTGGTGATACGTTTGTCGAGCGCCAGGGCGCGGCCCAGCATGACCATGGTAAGAGATTTACCAGACCCTTGCGTATGCCAGATGACGCCGCCCTTGCGGACGCCTTCGAGATCGAACTGCTTGACCCGTTCGACAGCAAGCTTAATTCCGAAGAATTGCTGATGGCGCGCAACTTTGCGGACGCCGCCGTCGAAAACCGTGAAGCGGCGGATGAGGTCGAGCAGTCTTTCTGGCCGACACAGCGCATAAATCAAGCGGTCCTGTTCTGTAACCGCCCGATCTCCTTCCGCCTTCAATTCTTCGAAAAAGGGTCGCGCGGACGCAAAGTCGCCTGAGAAGATCGCATCGCGCTCGTCGGCGCTGAGCGACCGGTTCGCCGCGCGGGCAATCTCGTCTTCGCTGTCTTCTTCATCTCGCCAAGCCTGCCAGAATTTCCGGGGCGTCCCGACCGTTGCATAAAGCGCTTCGGTCCGGCTCATCACCATCAGCAATTGGGCATAGTGAAAAAGGTGAGGGATATTGTCTTCACTTTGATAACCGATCAGCTGGCTGCCGGCCTTCTTCAGACCCGCTGTCGGGCGCTTGTTCTCAATGACAACGAACGGGATACCGTTGACATAAGCAACGATATCACACCGCTTGGTCGCGCTGCTGCCCGTTCGCTCAACGGACACTTCGGCGGCCACATGGAAGGCATTGTTCGCCGGATTGTTCCAGTCGACAAATTTGAATGAGTAGCTTTTTGAATCCCCGTCGATCATCTTGGTTATCGTGGTGCCGAGGATCAGCGTGTCATAGACGTCCTGGTTGGTGCCCTTCAGGCCTTTGATACGGTCTGGCGTAGGTTTGAGGCGTCGCACCGCCTCGTGCGCGTCTTCCAGGTCGAAGGGGTAACTCTTGCCGCGATACTCGAACGAGTTGAGCCTGAGCGCCTGCTCCACAAGGATGTCGTCGAGAACGACATTGCGCAGGCGGTCGCCGCGCTGGCGAATGACTTCGGCATCCGCAAGCGGTATGAATCCAAGCGCGACCAGCATCTGGACGGCCGGGATCTGGGACTGGTGCTTTTCGGCGGGGTTGAAGGCGTCTGGGGTCATAGGCCTTCAACAACCGCTTTGACGAAATTCGTAATTTTAGCTTTCGCAACATTGTTGGTTACGCTGGAATGACAATGCGCGCAGATGCGCGTCTCACGGCCCGAGATTTCGTTCCGCCGATATGCTGAGATATCGTACTTGTTGCCTCGTCCTTTTGCCTGTTCATAGCGATATGTGCACTTGCCGTTGTATCCGACAAATGTGCCATTGGGCTTTACGCTCCAATAGCCAGGATAGTTCAGCCTCTCGAGATCTCGCCGCATCTCGAGAGGATTTTTATAGCGATCATTTAGATTCGCGGCCGTTGCTTTCAGAATAATCCGCCGAAGGCGCGACGGCACATAAGCGGGAAAGTCCGACGCTTCGATCAAGTTAGATTGGGCGACTGCCGCATAGTATGCTTGTTGCCCCAACACCTGAAACTTTTGTCGCAGTGTATCGAGTCCCACAAGCATTCGAAACAAAGTTAGTCCAGCTTGATATACGTCCGTTTGCGCAGAGATTTGGTTTGCTTGGAGGATTTCAGGTGCCGCATGAATCTTGTAGAAATTTGGAGCTGGAACAGGGGCGCCGTTGATGGTCACTCCAACAATCCCATAGTCCGTCAGCATGCCTTGGCCTTGGGGGCCAATTAGGACATTCTCCGGCTTTATGTCGTTGTGGAATATGTCCTGTCCGTGCAGGTATTCGAGGCCTCGCAAGAGGTCAGTACCGAGTCGGACGACATCCGGAAGCGGCAAGTATCGCGACGGGTTCGCAAGCTTTGTGATGGCGCCATCCGGCAGAAAATCCATCGCGATGACTACGAGTTCGTTCGGTCCGATTTGCACGACGTCAGCTTGATGTACACGGACGAGATTATTGTGATTGAGCACGTGGCCGATCTGCGCTTCCCGTAACCGCTGGTGCACTGGCATCCCGGGCTTTAAAATCTTGATCGCGTATTCATGGTTGAGGGCTTGGTCCTGAGCCAGCCAGACTTCGCCAAACCCTCCCGCACCAACTTTTTGGCGAAGTTGATACTTGTACAACTGCATCCCGGGCAGGAATTGCCCGATAGGATTTGGGGCCAAGGCCATCAGCTCCGCGCTCCCATCCAGGCAGCGACAATCGCGTCCGCCATTTTTTTGTCCCAGTACTTATCGGTTTTGCCGACACGGTTCTCCGCGTGCCCCTGCACCGATGCGCTGTTCGTCGCGAGGGATGCATAGATTTTAGCATCAACAGGGATGTTTTTCTGAGCGCAGAAGAGAAGGACGACGCCTTCCAGATGGGCCGACCCTCGCTTGGCTTTTGTGTCGTTCTGCGTGTACTCGTTTGTTTTAATGCAAACCTTATCAATACCCGGATGCGCGTGGATAATACGCTCCAATTCGCGGAAGAGCCAGTTTGCACGTTGGTCTGGCGCATCGATGTTGGCCGGAAATACCAGCCGCGACTCGTCGGTCGCGTTCAGCAGAGAGAAATTGTTGCCATCCTTTTCCACGACAGCATAGCGGGGCTTCTGAGGGTCGATCCGAATTCCTAGAACCTTCATGCTGCGTGCTCCTTTTTTGTTTTTACCTTCACCCGCCATTCGCCGGTGAGGAGCTTTTGCATCAGGCCGCGTTTCTGGCGCTGAAGGGCAGTGATTTCGCGGGTGGTGGCTTCAAGGTCTGCACGCGCGGTTTGCAGCACTGACACGATTGCGCGTTGCTCTTCCAGCGGCGGCAGGGGGAAGGGAATCTTTGAAAACTCGTCCCAGCGCAAACTGCCGCGCCGGTCCACCGACGCGCTCGTGCTGACTTCGAAGATATGCCGATAGAGGCTGGTTTTCAGAACGGCGAACGCATAGTCATTGTCCACCCGGTCCGCGTTAAAGCGGAACACGATGTAGATTGGGCTGACCAGTCCGGTATCGACGAGATTTTGAAGCCCGATTGAGCCTTCTTCGACGTGGTTGCTTGGAAAACCGAAATCGCCACGGCGAATAACCTTGTAACCGCTCAAGTCTGAGCTGAAGACCTGCTTCTTGAAGTACTCGAGCGAGCGGACGAAGCCGCCATACTTCGTACAGGATAGGACTTCGTGTTCCTCGTTTCCATTGCGGAGTGAAACTTCATCTGAGATCGCAGCGACCGGCTCGCATTCCCAATTGCTTGGAAGATTGAACCATCGATGCTTGACCGGTTCGCCAAGTTTGGAAAATCGGCTGAGTTGGATGAATCCAAAGACCATGGAGAATGTCAACGCCTTGAGGCGCGCGTCCTTCGCCGCGCGGAGGGCTTCCATATTCGCAATGGCCTCATCCCATATCCTGAGGATTTCGGCGATGACGTGTTGCTCAGGGAGGGGAGGGAGGACTACGGGGAATCGCTTGAGCTGTGAGGAATTGATGCTGGCTAGATTTGTGCTTTGTTTCGAGGATAGCTGGAAATAACGCCGGCCATGGCGTGACGAAGCTTGCGCGGCCAAAATTTCCGGAAGAAGCTTTTTCTTGTACGGACGTACAGCAAAGATATGGTTTTGGTGTAGGCACGGCTCAATTTGTCCTGCCCACACGGTGCCACGACCCAATTTATCGAAATCTCCGCCCTCAGTGAAAAGAACGTCACCCGATTGGAGTAGGTAACGGTCAACCTCGACCGGACGAACAGTGATCTGCTTAATCACGCTCAGGTCGACATGACCATCTTGGACATTCGCTACGCGCAAGTACGGAACATCTACTGAGTTCCCATTAACCTGCTTACCTTTGGCGATTCCAGTCTGAACCAACGCCACATTTTCTAGTGGAGCTACAGTCCAGTCAGAAGGAGGCGAAAATTCAAGCTTCAACACCAAGCTCCTTCAGATATCCGGCCATGCGCTGGCGCACGTCGACGAGTTCGGATTCGATTTGGTCGATCTCCTTCTGGACGGCGGCGACGTCGATTTCTTCTTCGGGTTCGAACGTATCGACATAGCGGGGGATGTTGAGATTGTAGTCGTTCTCGGCGATCTCTTCGGGTGTCGCGACATAGGCGAACTTGTCGATGAATGTGCGAGCCGCATAGGTATCGAGAACCTTTTGAATGTGAGTGTCTTCCATCACATTCTGCGTCTTGCTTGGCGTAAATTCCTTGCTGGCATCGATGAATAGAATGTCCTTGCGTGCTTCATTTGCACCGCCTGTCTCGCGGGAACGGTCGAAGACGAGGATCGCGACCGGTATGCCGGTTGTCGTGAACAGGTTGGCAGGGAGGCCGACCACGGCATCGAGCAGGTTTTCCTCGATCAGCTTCTGGCGGATCTTACCTTCGGCCCCGCCCCGGAACAGCACGCCATGAGGCACGATCACGGCCACACGCCCGGTCTGGCGCCTGGCGATCTCAATCATGTGGGTGATGAAGCCATAGTCGCCCTTGGACTTGGGGGGGACGCCGCGCCAAAAGCGCTTGTACTGATCGGTTTCGGCGTTCTCCGCGCCCCATTTGTCGAGTGAGAAGGGTGGGTTGGCGACAACGACATCGAACTTGATCAGGTGATCGCTCTCGACCAGCGTCGGGCTGTTGAGCGTGTCGCACCATTCAATGCGGGCAGCATCCTTTGAGTGAAGGAACATGTTCATCCGTGCAAGCGCCCAGGTCGCCCCGTTTACTTCCTGCCCATAGAGCGCGAAATTGTCCGAACCCACCTCTTCGGCGGCGCGGATGAGGAGGGAGCCCGACCCGCAGGCCGGATCGCAGATCGTGTTGCCTGGCTTGGGGCTTGCCAGCTTGGCGAGGAGTTTGGAAACGGGGGCGGGGGTAAAGAATTCTCCCGCCTTCTTGCCGGCATCCGACGCAAAGCGCGAGATGAGGTAGATATAGCACTCGCCAATAATATCCTCGCTGACGCGGCTCGGGCTAAGGTCGAGTTCGGGCTTGGCGAAATCCTCAAGCATGTTCTTGAGGCGGCGGTTGCGGTCCTTTGGGCGGCCGAGATTGGCTTCGGAGTTGAAGTCGATATTTCGGAACACGCCTTCGAGTTTCGTGCGGTTCGTGTCTTCAATCTTTTCCAGCGCGATATTGATCAACTCACCGATATTAGCCTCGCCGCGCTGCTCATAAAGATCATAGTAGCTCGCACCTTCCGGCAAAACGAAGCGTTCGCGCTCGAGACGGCGGCGAATACGGGCATCGTCGTCGCCATATTGTTTCTTGTAGGTTTTGACGTGGTCGGCCCAGAGGTCCGAGATGTACTTCAGGAACAACATCACCAGGATGTAGTCCTTATACTGGGCCGGATCGACGGCGCCACGGAAGGTGTCGCACGCTGCCCAGGCGGCCTGGTTGACTTGTTGTTGGGCTATCTGATCGCTCATGCGCGCACTCCCGCAATGGACTTTGAAGAGGCCAGTTCGACCGCATCGCGCAGTCGAAGGCTGTTGAGGTGGTGACGAAGGTCAGCCGCCTTGCGCTCAAGCCTGTAGGCCTGATGCGCGAGACGGTTGGCTTCAAGAATGAGGGCCTGCGATTTCAGGTCGGGCACATAAAGCTCAAGATCTGAAAGTGCAGCGCGCGGCACCATGCGCACAGATGTGCCCTGAACGCTGCGGTCAAAATGCGTCTGGGCTTCACGTTGGTTCAGGGACCAGGCCAGAAATTCGGGAAGCACCTGATGTTTGTTCGGCTTCAGAAGGATCAGCGGCAGAATGGCCACCGCCAGGTAGGGCCAGTCATCCGGAATCGCGCTAGCTGTCGTGGTCGCGCCACGAGAGCGGAAGAGAACATCGCCCGAGCCAACAAAGTAGCGGTCTTTGACGTCCCCCAGATCATATTGTTCCGGGTGAATCATGCTCCAATCGTCATGCTCATTTAGGTCCCCCAATTGCAAGGCGGGCACACCAAAGGGGCTGCTGGAGAGCCGCCCCCGGGCCGTGTATCCCGTTTGAATATCGCAGACTTGGTCGACGCGCATAAAAATATCTCTGTAGATTTCAAAACAGAGATATAGAGGATATTCCGGAAATGACAATAGGTATTATGCTGTATTTAGATCTACAGCGAATTACTGGATCGTCTCGGCCTCATTCCGCCTCAATGTCTCTCCCCAACAGCCGGGTCTGGGCGGACGGTGCGTCTGCCAGAGCGCGGTCCCCGCACAAGGGGGCGGGACATTGTCATGTGTGAGCGTCTTTAGGTCTTCTACCTACGGCTTCCCCTTGCGCGGAGCCCTCATGCGCTCCGGCTGAGCACCTTTTCGCCGCCCACCCCCGCCTGCCGGGGAAAGAACGCAGGGCGGCGCAAAGGAGACTGACATGACTGACCAAATTGCCACCGCTGTGTCCCTTGGAACAGCTATCGCTCTCACGGTCCCAGACCGTCCACGTATCTACGTGGCCTGCCTTGCCGCCTACAATAATGGCCGCCTGCATGGGCGCTGGATTGATGCCACCGACCCGCACGAGGTCTGGCAGCATGTGCGCGAGATGCTCGCTGCTTCGCCGGAACCGGATGCGGACGAATGGGCGATTCACGATTACGAAGGGTTCGAGTGCTGCCGGATCTCCGAATGGGCGAGCTTCGACACGGTGTGCGAGCTTGCAGATTTCATTGAGGAACATGGCGCGCTTGGCGCGAAGCTTTACAGCCAGTTCGGCGATGATCTTGAACAGGCGCGCGCCGCCTTCGAAGATTATGCCGGAGAATACCGCAGCGCGGCGGACTTTGCTGAAGAGCTGCACGATGAGACCGGCACAGCAATACCGGAAAGCCTCAAATACTATATCGACTGGCAGGCGCTCGCCCGCGACATGGCCCTCAATGGT